>LNFM01000165.1_pt1 | contig 194822 bp, 164 predicted proteins | sample 596031 | NCBI WGS metagenome assembly LNFM01 (sample SAMN04254537, study PRJNA301005) | activated carbon metagenome | isolation source: dual media filters at the Ann Arbor, Michigan drinking water treatment plant | place: USA: Ann Arbor
CATCGGCATCCTTCAGGTTCAGCGCCACACCTTTGGCTTCGGTCTTGTGCAGGATGTCCGGCGATTCGATCTTGAGCACCACCGGGTAGCCCAGCGCATCGGCTGCTGCGACAGCGGCATCGGCGCTGCCGGCGAGTTTCGCGGCCGCGGTTTTGACACCACAGCTTTGCAGCAGCGCCTGGCCTTCGAGGCTGGCCACCGGGCCTGCAGCCGCGGGCAGTTTTAATGCCGGTAATTGCAGCGCGGCGCGGGCCGGCGCATCGGCCAGCCAATGACGCTGCGCCTCGGCGTAACGCGCCAGCGCGGCAACAGCATCCACCGCAGGTTCGGCACCACGCAGCACCGGGATACCTACGCTGCGCAACTGCTGCAGGGCTTCGGCTGGTGCGGCGACCCAGCACACAACCCAGGGTTTTTTTATTAATACATTGATTTTATTGAATATTTTTACCAACTTGTCGGCATGTTTATCCATCAACTGCAACCACACAATACCGACATCGACGTCGGGATCCGCCATCAGCGCGCACATGCTGTCGAGCAACAGCTCGGGCCGCGCGACAAACTGTCCTGTGACATCAACCGGATTGCCCGTGGTGCCAAAAGCCGGGATCACCTGCGTCAGCGCTTCACGTGTCTGCGCAGAAAGTTCGGTGACCCGCAGTCCCATCTCTTCCGCGCGGTCCGCCATCAGCACACCGGCGCCGCCGGATTGCGTCAGGATGCCCAGCCCCCGCCCTGCCGGCATGCGTCCTGCCGCGAGCACTTCGACAATATCAAGCATGTGCTCTTCGTTGCGCGCGCGGGTCACGCCCAGTCCGCGGATTACGCCATCGAACACCACATCGGAACCCGCCAGCACGCCAGTATGCGAAGCTGCGGCTCGTGCGCCTGCGCCAGTGCGTCCGACCTTGGTCAACGTCAGTGGTTTGCCCAGCGCCAGTGCCTGTGCGGCGAGCTCACGTAACCCGGCGCCGTCGCGCACCCCTTCGAGATAACCCGCACCGACACGGATACGTTTATCGCCGAGCACGGCACCCATCATCTGCACAAAATCGACGTCGCACTCGTTGCCGGTGTTGATGAAGTAGCCTAGCCCCAGTGCACGTTGCCGAGCCAGTGCGGCGATCGCGGTGCCGAAGGCGCCGGACTGGGTGACAAAAGCCACCGGCCCCGGCGGTGTGGGACCTTCGGCGAACTGGCCGAAAGTGGCGATGACCTGCGTCCAGGCGTTGATCAGGCCGAGGCAATTGGGGCCGCACAAACGCATGCCCGAGGCACTCGCTGCATCCGCAATGTCCTGTTCAAGCCGCCGGCCAGAATCCCCCATCTCGGCGAAGCCTGAACTGAAAATCACCGCGGCCCGGCCACCGCGCCGGCCCAGCGCGCGCACCGATTCGAGTACCTGCGCCGCAGGCACCGCGATCACCGCGAGATCAGGCGCTTCCGGCAGACTGTCGACGTCGGGATAACAGCACAGCCCGGCAATCGAGGGGTATTTCGGATTTACCGGATAGATGCGGCCGCGATAACCCTTGGCGAGCAGAAAACCCAGCGTCCGGCCATTGATCTTGGACAGCTCGGCGGAGGCACCGAGAATGGCGATCGATTGCGGGTCGAGCAAGGCTTGCAGCGCGGACATCAGTAAACGGCCCCTGGAAACGGACAACAGCTGTAATGCTGATAGCACATGCCTGCCGCTTTGGGCAATCAGCGGCGGCCAAGCCAGCGCTGGTCACGCTCCAGGCGCTGCAGATCATCCAGGCTGCGCAGGCCGGCCGCAGCCGCGGCGGCAAGCACAACCTGCAGCAGTTGCGCCGTAACTGCCGCGTCGGCAACCGCGTGGTGGCGGCTTTCGTTGACGATCCCGTATTGCGCCGCCCAGTCATCCAGTGTTGCCGCTGCTGCCGTCGCCCTCCTCCCGGGCGCCGGCAGCAGCGCCGGTGCCAGCCAGGCGAGATCGAGCCATGCGTTGCGCAAGCTTGTCGACAGACCCTGTTTCAGCGCGCGACCGATCACCATCCGGTCAAAATCGGCGCTGAATCCCGCCAGCGGTGCGGTATCGACATGCTCCAGGAACAGCAGCAACGCCTCAGCCGGATCAAGACCGGCAAGCTGGGTGCTGCCATCAATGCCGTGGATCAGGATATTTCCAGTACTGCTGGCCTCACGCTGGCGCAGTACCACCGAAAAAGCCGAAGCCGGGATAACCTTGCCGGCGCACAAATCGACACTGCCAATCGACAGCAGCCGGTCATGCAGCGGATCCAGGCCGCTGGTTTCAACATCGGCAACAACAATGCGCAGCGCTGACAATGGCGTCGTGCCTGCAACAGCAGGCTTGGCTTTGTGGGCGGCAAGCGCCTGACGTCGGGCCGCATCCGGAACCGGGTGCCGCCACAACCGGGTCAGCCAGCCCACGTTGAAGCTCTACAGGCCATAGTCCAGTGCAAGCCGCGACTGCAACCTGCGTATCTGGCGCAGGCTTTCCTTGAGCAAGCGGCGGTCAACCTCGTTCAGCTGATCCGGTGACAGCCGGTTGGGCCCGTGCCGTGACAGTGCATCGCCAATCTGGGTGCGCAGGCGCAAGGTCTGCAGAAAATAAAAGGCTTCGGCAAAGGCATCAACCTCCTTCGCGGGTATGCGTTGCGACATCGCGGCCAGACGCAGGCGTTCAACGGTATGAGTATGGCTGGCACCGGCAGCCAGAGCCAGCACCCGCGCGGCATCGGTGAACAGGCGGGCGCCGGAGGCCTTGAGATCAAGTGTGCCGGCCAGCGCCCCCTCCTCCTCGGTTACGAAATCACTGATCAGCCCGAGCGGTGGCCTGGTACGCAGTGCATCGACGGCAAGCTGGCGGCGGAAACGCGCATTGGCTGCGGCAAGTTTCGCGACATGGCGTTGCAGCGCATCAGCAAGGCTGCGATCACCATGCAGATGGCGCAGATCAAAAAAGATCACCGCATTGAGCAGTGCCTGCGGATCAGTATTTGCAACCCAGTCTGAAAAATGCGTGCGCCACTCGTCCAGCGACAGGCAGCAGGAAGGATTGCCGGCCATGATGCCGCCCTTGCACAGGGGAAAGCCACAGGCATCCAGTCCGGCATTGACTGCCTGCGAAAACGGCAGCAGGCGCTCACGCACCGATTCAGCACCGGCACTGCCGGCATCAAATACCAGGCCGTTGTCCTGATCGGTGCTGATCGTCTGCTCGAAACGACCCTCACTGCCAAAGGCCAGCCAGCACCAGGCCAGCCCCCGCAGGTCGTGGCGTGCCTGCTCGAGGTCAATCAGGCGCCGCGTAAGTGCATCGTTCAGCGTCGAGATGATCAGCGTCAAATGCTGCGCCGATACCCCCTGTCCCAGCATTACTTTTGCCAGCCGCCGGATGTCGCCGGCCGCAGCGCGTAATTCATCGAGGCTGCCAGCCTCGGCCACGTTGCGCTGGATTGAGCGCAGGCTGACGCGCTGCAGGGCAAACAGGTCGCGCTCGGTGAGCACACCAATGATGCGGCCGCCGTCACAGACCGGTACGTGGCGAATGCCACGGTCGGCGATCAGCAGTGCGGCCTCGTAGGCGCTGGCTTCGGCCGGCAGAGTCAATGGATCCGGGGTCATCACGGTGCCGATCGGCACCGACAACTCGCTGCCCGCCAGTGCAATACGATCAAGCACGTCATGCCGGGTGAAAATGCCCAGTGCATGGCCGGCCGCATCGGTGATCAGCATCGAACCGATCTTGCGCGACTGCATGATTCGGAGCACTTCGGCAACCGGCGTGTCCGGCCCGCAGCTCACCGGCGCACGTGCAATCAGGCTGCGCAGCGTCCGGCTCATCGCCTGCTGTTCGGATGCAGCAGAGTTGTGCTGCAGTTTCAGCAGCCGCCGCGACTCGTCGAGCATGTTGGCGAGGAAGGCCATGGTGAATTCGCGCAGCGGCGTGCTTCGGCCGAGCATTTCGCTGAATTTCACCGCGGGCAGCTCGCAGGTGAAGGTATCCGTGACCGCAACATACGGGCTGATTACAGCGCGTGACTCGAGCAGCGCGCTGACCGAAAAGCATTCCCCCGGCCCGCGCACCACGGCCTGGTCGATGCCGCCATGACCGGCACTGAAGGGCCGGTGGCAGACCGCGCCGCGCTGAACAATGTACAGGCGCTGCGGCACGCCCTGTACCGGGTCGAGAATGACGCTGTCTTTGGGGTAATAGCCCAGCTCGATTTCACCAGCCAGCCATGCGATGTGTTCATCGGTCATGCGCGAGAAGGGCGCATGGCTGCGCAGGAAACGTTCGATGCCCGCCGTCACCGGTGCCGCAGCTGCTTGCGTCGAACGCTGGTCGATATGAGCCATCAGAGACTCAGCGCTGCCCGGAAAGCATGAACTCGTCAGGCACCCGCATCAGTGGTGGCGTTTCGCACCGGGGGCCGGGGTTACGAAAAACTGATATTTCTTTTTTAAAACAAAAACTTAAAACAATTTTAGTGCGTCTTCCCCGAAAGATGCGGGGGTACTGGCAAGGCCACGACATCGATTCCCTCCTCACGCAACGACTCGACTTCCTGCGGCAATGCGATACCGCGGATATGACGTTCGGGCGCTTCCTGATAATGAATCTTCCGCGCCTCTTCGGCAAAAGCACGGCCGACATCCTCCGTATTCTCGACGATATGCGAAATCAGCTTGAGCAAGCGCGCACCGTCAAAATTGGCGTAATGGCCGGCATCCCGCACTGCAGGCTCGCCTCGCGGAATTGCCGCCAGTTCGCGCCCTGTCTTGCCGGTATTCACCCGCGACGCGCTGAGCAGCCGTCTTACACCGGTGCTCGAGCAAACAGGACAACTGAGCAGATTTTGCTTGAGCTGGCGTTCAAAATCCGCGCTCGAGGAAAACCAGCCCTCGAAGCGGTGTTCCTGGTCACAACCGAGGTCAAAAACAATCATTGAACGACTTATCCGTGGTGGGCGAGACCGGACTCGAACCGGTATGGCTTGCGCCGAGGGATTTTAAGTCCCTTGTGTCTACCAATTTCACCACTCGCCCCTGATTTTGATCATGAGTGCTGATCATGATTTGCGGCTCTGGCTCACATGACTGCGAGCATACCCGCGAATCAGGATATGCAGGCTTCCGGCGCAGGCTTGGAGGTGGTGGCGGGGGCTTGTAATGGAGGCGCGGGGCGGAGTCGAACCGCCCTACAAGGATTTGCAGTCCTCTGCATAACCGCTTTGCTACCGCGCCGTTTTAACTAAAAGGGGAAAACGGCTGGTTTTTTCAACCGTTTTCCCCAGAATTTGGAGCGGGAAAGGAGGCTCGAACTCCCGACCTCAACCTTGGCAAGGTTGCGCTCTACCAACTGAGCTATTCCCGCATAATCGGTCGCAAATTATACGCCAAAGCCCGATGCCGCCGCAACAAAGGCTAGCGCCCCGCCTGCCAGGCCATGCGCAGGTAATACCCCATCGAAAGCAGGGTCAGGGCGGCGGCGGCCCAGATCAGCCAGGTGCCCCAGTACAGCGGATCAAATCGGCCGATCGTGTCGTGGTACAGCAGCATCGGGATCGCAATCATCTGTGCCGCGGTCTTGATCTTGCCAAGCATGGATACGGCGACGCTGCGACCCCTGCCGATGCCGGCCATCCATTCACGCAGCGCCGAAATCGCGATCTCGCGGCCGATGATGACCAGCGCCACCACCGCATCGATGCGATCAAGCTGCACCAGCACGATCAGTGCCGCCGCAACCATCAGCTTGTCAGCCACCGGGTCGAGGAAGGCGCCAAAGGCCGAAGTCTGGTTCAACCGTCGCGCCAGCCAGCCATCGAGCCAGTCAGTGATCGCCGCCACGGTGAATATCACGGTGGCGGTGAGGTTCTGCGTGGTCTGCGACATCCAGTGCTGTTCGAAATAGAACACGCCGACGAACAGCGGAATCATCACGATGCGCAGCCAGGTCAGCAGGATCGGCAGGTTGAAGGTCATCATGTTGGTCTAATGCAGTGCATCGTAAATGCGTTGAGCCAGTTCAGCGCTGACGCCCTCGACAGCGGCAATCTCCTCGGTGCTGGCGGAAAAAACACCGCGCAGCCCGCCAAAACGCGCCAGCAGCCGCTGGCGGCGCTTTGCACCGATGCCCGGTATGTCCTCCAGTGCTGAAACCGAACGTGCCTTGGCACGGCGTGCGCGATGGCCTTCAATGGCAAAACGGTGGGCTTCATCGCGAATCTGCTGGATCAGGTGCAGACCGGCATGGTCTGACGGCAGACGCAGCGCTTCGTCGCGGCCGGGCAGCAGCAGCTGCTCCAGGCCGGGCTTGCGCGATTCACCCTTGGCCACGCCAAGCAAGGCAACACCAGTCAGACCCAGTTCATTCATCACGTCCACTGCCACACCCAGTTGTCCCGCGCCGCCGTCGATCATCACCAAGTCGGGCATCTTACCTTCCCCGGCCACCACTTTGCGATAACGCCGCGTCAATACTTCGCGCATCGCGCCATAGTCATCACCCGGCGTCACGTCGCGGATGTTGAAGCGGCGGTATTCGCCGTTCTGCATTGCGCCGCGGTCATAGACCACACAGGAGGCCACCGTCGCTTCGCCCTGGGTGTGGCTGATGTCGAAACATTCGATGCGCCGCAGCGTCTCCGGCAAGGCAAGACCTTGCTGCAGGGCGGTGAGTTTGGCGGCATCGTCGAGCCGTTGCGCGCCGCGCTGCATCGCGCCGAGTTCGGCATTCTTGCCCGCCATTTCCAGCCAGACCCGGCGTTCGCCGATCGGATTGGCCCCCAGTTGCACCCTGCGGCCGGCGCGGGCATTCAGCGTGTCCTGCAGGCCTTCGCCTGCCGGCATCGCATCAAGCACCAGCTGCGGCGGCACCGGGTGCTGCAGATAGTGCTGGGCAACGAAGGCTTCGATGATCAGCGCCGGATCCACATCTTCGGCGTTCTGCGGGAAAAAATTGCGGTCACCCAGGTGCAGGCCGCCGCGGATCATCACCAGATTGACGCAGCAGATGCCGGCAGCCGTACGGCAGGCAATGACGTCGACATCGCGGCCACCCTCTGCGCTGACATACTGGCGTTCGCGCACCTTGCGCAAGGCGGTGATCTGGTCGCGGCAGACCGCCGCTTCTTCGTAACGCATCGCTTCCGCGGCGGCGTTCATGCGCGTGGTCAGCCGGTCGAACACAGCGCCCTCCTCCCCGGACAGGAACATTTCGGCACTGCGCACGTCTTCGGCGTATTCGGACTCGCTGATCAGCTGCACGCAGGGTGCCTTGCAGCGCTGGATCTGGTGCAGCAGACAGGGCCGCGAACGGTGCTCAAACACGCTGTCCTCGCAGGTGCGCAGGCGAAACACCTTCTGCAGAAGCTGCATGCTGTCGCGCACAGCACCGGCATTGGGAAACGGCCCGAAGTAGCGGTGTTTGCGCTCCGGCGAGCCGCGGAAGAATCCCAGCCGCGGATAACGATGGCCGCTGAGCATCAGGTAAGGGTAGGACTTGTCATCGCGGAACAGGATGTTGTAACGCGGCGCAAGCGATTTGATCAGGTTGTTTTCAAGCAGCAGCGCTTCGGCTTCGGAACGGGTCACTGTGGTTTCGATGTTCGCGATCTGCGCCACCATCAGGCGGATGCGCGGAGACAGTGTCTCGCTGCGCTGAAAATAAGAGCTGACCCGCTTGCGCAGGTCTATAGCCTTGCCGACATAGAGCACCTCCCCGGCACTGCCGAGCATGCGGTACACCCCAGGCAGGTGCGGCAGAGCGGCGGCGATGGCGGCGGGTTCGGTCACTATGCGCCTCCGCTCAAACCGGCCGCGGCCGCTGCAGATTCGGTCGACGCAAATAAGCGGCGATATCGGCAAACACCTGTTCGAACATCGTTGGGGTCAGGCGCCGGGTGTTGGTGTTGTAGCGACTGCAGTGATAGCTGTCGAAAAGCTTTAGCGGCCCCGGCAGATCATGCTGCGCGCCATGGGCGAAACCATGCGCGGCCAAACGCAGCCCGAGGCCGCGCAGCACCGCCTGATGGGCCACTGTGCCCAGGGCCAGAACCGCGGTTCCAGGCTTCAGCGCGGCAAGTTCCTTGCTGAGGTAATCATTACATTCGCGCACCTCGGCCGGCAGCGGCTTGTTTTCCGGCGGCAGGCATTTCACCGCGTTGGTGATGCGGCAGCCACTGAGGCGCAGCGCATCATCCGCTGACAGCGATTCAGCATGACTGCCATAACCGTAGCGATGCAGGGTCTGGTAGAGCAGTATTCCGGCGTAATCACCGGTGAAGGGGCGTCCACTGCGGTTGGCACCGTGCATGCCCGGCGCAAGCCCGACGATCAAGAGCTGCGGGCTGTCATCACCAAAAGGGGCAACCGGACGTGCATGGTAATCGGGATATTCGCGGCGCACTTCGGCCAGATGTCCGGCAAGGCGCGGGCAGCGTGTGCAGGCGGTGCTGAAGGCGGCGGTGCCGGCTGCAACTGCGGCGCCGCTTGCCGGGCGCGCGGTCCGCGGCATGGCTCAGGCCGTCGCCGGACCGGCGTTGAGCGCGGCAACGACCTGCCGCGCCGCTTCCAGTTGCCGTACATCACCACCGGCGGGCAGGAACAGCCGCGCAATCCGTGCCCTGCTGGTTTCGCTGATGTCATGACGCAAGCCGTCGAGCAGCACATCCGCCGACTTCGGGTTGTTGCAGACCAGCACCATGTCACAACCAGCCTGCAGTGCAGCCACGCCGCGTTCGATCACGCCACCAACAACACTGGCGCCCTCCATGCTCAGGTCGTCGCTGAAAATGACACCGTCAAAGCCCAGGTCGCCGCGCAGCACTTTCTGCAGCCAGTGCCGCGAAAACCCCGCAGGCGCCGGATCGACTGCGGGATAGATCACATGCGCCGGCATGATGCCCTGCATGCCGGCTGCCGACATGCGCCTGAACGGAATCAGGTCATCGGCTTCGATCTGAGCGTAAGTCCGGTCATCGACAGGCACCTCATGGTGCGAATCGGCACGAACATGGCCATGACCGGGAAAATGTTTGCCCACTGCCGCCATGCCGCCCTGCACCAGTCCGCGCATCAGCGCGATGGCCAGTTCGGCGATGGCATCGGCGCGACCGTGAAAGGCACGGTCGCCGATTACGCCGCTGTTGCCGTAATCGACATCAAGCACCGGTGTGAACGACAGATCGACACCCTGTGCACGCAACTCCGCTGCTAGCAGCAGGCCGGTGGCCACGGCATCAGCCTGTGCGCGGCGCGGGTCGCGATCCCAAAGATGTCCGAGTTTGCGCATCGGCGGCAGCTGCGTGAAGCCATCGCGGAAGCGCTGTACCCGCCCGCCCTCATGGTCAACGGCGATCAGCAGCCGCGGCTCGCGCAGGGCATGGATTTCCGCGGTCAGCGCGGCAAGCTGGGTACAGGATTCAAAATTGCGGCTGAACAGGATGATACCGCCGACCAGTGGATGGCAGAGGCGCTCCCGGTCTTCGGAAGTCAGGGTTGTGCCTGCAACATCAAGCATCACCGGTCCGTGGGGCAGTTTTTTGGTCATTTTTCAAGCACCACGCAGGCGCAGGCCAGGCTGGATTCATCGCTGATGGTCAGGTGGGTGCCATTGATGCCGGCCTCGCGCACCACGACACCCAGCGCTTCGCTGAACGCGAGATCGGGTTTGCCGAGGCGGTTCTGCACCACGCTGATGTTCTGCAGGGTCACCGGGTAGCGGAAACCGGTACCCATGGCCTTGGAAAAGGCCTCTTTTGCAGCAAAGCGGTTGGCGAGGAAAAGCACCTTCTGTTTGCTGCGCTCGAAGCGCGGCCGCTCGTCGGGCGTCAGCACGCGGTGCGCGAAACGCTCGCCGTATTTTTCAAACAGCCGCGCCACGCGATGCGGTTCGACCACGTCGATGCCGATGCCATAGATCATTGTCCGCCTTTCATCACCCGCAGGTAATCGGCAACGGTAGCTGCAAGACCCAACTCAAGTGCATCGGCAACCAGGGCATGGCCGATCGAAACTTCGGCGACTCCGGGCACTCCTGCGAGGAAGGCCGGCAGATTTTCGCGATTCAGGTCATGCCCGGCATTAACCGCGAGTCCGGCGGCCTGTGCTGCGCGTGCAGCGGCGGCATACCGCGCAAGCATTGCCGCGGCCTCATTTGAGTCCCTGCCCGCAGCATGGGCCGCGGCATAGGGTTCGGTGTAAAGCTCGACACGGTCAGCACCGGCGGCCGCAGCCGGCATCATCGCCTCCGGCTCGGGATCCATGAACAGGCTGACGCGGATGCCTAGCCGGTGCAACTCCGCAATCACCGGCTTGAGGCGCGACACGTCACGTTCCATATCCCAGCCGTGGTCGGAGGTAAAGGCTGCGGGATCATCAGGCACCAGGGTGCACTGTGCCGGGCGTAGCGCCCTCGCCAGTTCGAGCAAGGGCGGCTCGAAGGGATTGCCTTCGATGTTGAATTCAACATCACGGCGGCCGGCAAGCAGTGCAGCCAGTTCGTGCGCATCATCCGCGCGGATGTGCCGTGCATCAGGCCGCGGATGTACGGTGATGCCATGGGCGCCGGCATCAAGCGCAATCGTTGCGGCGCGCAGCACGCTGGGTATGCCCAGGCTGCGCGAGTTTCGCAGCAGGGCGATCTTGTTGACGTTGACGCTGAGGCGGGTCATGCGGAATCAGCTTGCCGTTTGCCCGGTCACATCTGCTGCAGGTCGCGCAGCAGCTGTCGCGTATGCAGTGTCTGGTCGCCGAGGCAGTGGTTGATCAGTGCGCGCATCAGGGTTTTGCTCTGCTGCACGGTGCGCGGATCGGCATAACGGTCCATGGCCATGTCGATCAGCGTCTGCCCCGCCAATTCTACGCCGCTTTGCCCCTGATCCCGGGTCGCCAGCACCGGTCCGCGCTCCGGAACATAGCGGTAATTCAGTTCGGCACTGATTCCGGCGCCGGATTCCGCCTCGCGGTCGAGCGCCAGGCCGTAGCCGAGTTCCTGCAGCAGGATGCGTTCAAAGCGCCGCAGCACCGCAGCATGATCCCCTCCCGCGGCGAGCTGGGTCAATGCTTCGGCATAGGCATCGAACAGCAACTCGTGCGGGTCTTCGCGTGGCATCAGCTTCAGCATCAGCTCGTTCAGGTAGAAACCGCAAATCAGGCTCAGGCCGCGCAGCGGCGCATAGCCACCCTGCCATTCCGCCTTGTGCAGTGTCTTCAGTTCACTCTTGCCGGCCCAACCCAGCAACAGCGGCTGGAAAGCCATCAGCACCCCGCGCAGCGCCGAGCGTGGCCGCCGCGCGCCGCGGGCAATCACCGCGACACGGCCCTGATGGCGGCTGTATACCTCGGCAACGAGGCTGGTCTCGCGGTAAGGGTACGTGTGCAGCAGGTAGGCAGGTTCGGCGTCGCGGCGGGCCGGGCTTGCAGTAACCATCGTCGATTCGGTCAGTGCAGAAGTATTTTATATAAGTAATTGTTTTTATTATATATTTTATTCTATGCCCAAGCGCTTCAAAATACCCAGATCGTCAGCCCAGCCCGATTTCACCTTGACCCACACTTCAAGGAAAACCTTGCCGCCGAACAGTCTTTCCATGTCCAGCCGGGCCTGCGTCGAAATCTCCTTGAGCTTGGCGCCGCCCTTGCCGATCACGATGCCCTTGTGCCCGGCCTTGTCGATAAGAATGCCGGCGTGGATACGGCGCAGCCCGCCTTCAAGCTCGAATTTCTCGATCTCCACCGTTGCCACATAGGGCAGTTCCTCACCCAACAGGCGGAACAGTTTTTCGCGTATCAGCTCTGCAGCCAGCATGCGTTCGCTGGCGGTGGTGATTTCATCCTCGCCGTAAAGCCGCTCGCGCTCGGGCAGGTGCTCACGCAAGGCGCCAAGCAGGTTGTCGACACCGAGCCCGCTGCCCGCTGACACCGGCACGATCGCCTGCGGGTGCGCCAATTCGTGGATTTCGCTGAGCAGCGGCAGCAACTCGTTCTTGTTGCCAACCAGATCGATCTTGTTGACGGCGACCACCAGCGGTATACCTTCGCCGAGCAGCCCCTGCACTTCACGGTCGGCCGCATCCAGCCGCGGCGCGGCCACCACCCACAACACGGCATCCACATCAGTGATGCTGCGCGTCACACTGCGGTTCATGATGCGGTTCAGCGTGCCGCCGTGGCGGGTCTGGAAGCCCGGGGTGTCGACAAACACGAATTGCGCATCCGGCACCGTGACGATGCCGATCACCCGCTGGCGGGTGGTCTGCGGCCGGCGCGAGGTGATGCTGATCTTCTGCCCGACCATGCGGTTGAGCAGCGTCGACTTGCCGACATTGGGCTGGCCGACGATGGCAACATAACCGGCGCGTTGGCTCATGTTTTTTTCACGTCTGATTTACCTTTGAATAGGCCTTGCTCGCAGCCTCCTGTTCGGCGGCACGGCGGCTGCTGCCGCTGCCCTCGGTGCGGATGTCCAGTGCTTCAAGCGCACACTGCACCTCGAAAGTCTGGGCATGGGCATGGCCACGGGTGCCCAGCAACGTGTAGACCGGCAACGCCAGACCACGGCCCTGCGCATATTCCTGGAGCAGGGTCTTCGCATCCTTGCCGCTGGTGCGTGGATCGATACCGGCCAGACTTTCGGTGAACAATGTGCGCACAACCGACTGTGCAGCCGAAAATCCGCCATCAAGCAGCGCCGCACCGATGATGGCCTCAAGTGCATCCGCAAGAATCGACGGTCGCGTAGTGCCGCCGCTGCGCAACTCGCCCTCACCCAGCAACAACAGCGAGCCGATGCAATGAGTCTGGGCGATGGACTGCAGCGAGCGCTGGTTCACCAGATTGGCACGCAGTCGCGACAGCTCGCCTTCGCTCAGATCGGGATAACGCTGGTGCAGCTCGAGGGCAACCAGACAGTTGACAACACTGTCACCGAGGAATTCCAGCCGTTCGTTATGCGGCTGGCTGTGGGAGCGGTGCGTAAGAGCACGGCGCAGCAGCGCCGCGTCGCGAAAACGGTAACCAAGCCGGTCTTCTAATTCCCGCTCCGCCACGGCGCCGCGGCTAGCCGTCAGCGGCCAGCCGAGCTCGGCTGGAATTCCATGCACGCGCTCAGGTTGTAGAACAGCGGCACCCGCGCCGAATATGCGGCGCTGAACACCAGGCTGTTGCCTTCCTTGCTCACTTCAATGTCGTTATAGGTAATCGATTTGATGCCATCAATGGTGGCACGGTTGTTGAAAGCCACATTGATTTCGCCGCGAGTGGCGTTTTTCAGCGAGGCGTCATTGGCCATAGCACGAAAAGCCTTCTGGATGGTATAGAACTCGGCGTAGGCCGGGCCAATCTTGAAGCCGAGCATCGCCACCGCAACCGCTATGAACGAAAAAATCAGGAAGCCGGTGATCGAAAGTCCGCGCTGCGCCTGCTGCATTTTTTGCGTTTTCAACATACTCGTCTCCAGTCAATAAGCATCAGTTGATCGACTGCCCGATGCGCTTCAGGTTGTCGAAGTTCCACCAGATCATGAACGCCTTGCCGACAATGTTCCGCTCCGGGACGAAGCCCCAATACCGGCTGTCGCTGCTGCTGTCGCGGTTGTCGCCCATCAGGAAATAATGCCCCTCGGGGACTTTGCAACGAAAACCCGTTTCATTGTAGGCGCAATTGTCGCGGAAGGGAAAGCGCTGCACCCCGCTCAGCTGCACCGGCGGCACCTCGGCCTGGGTCAGCACCGCGTGACTTTTTTCGCCCAGCAGCTCCTGAAAACGTTTCGCGGCAACAAAATTGAGTCCGCCTTCCAGGTAGTTGTAGTCGCCGTCAGCCCGGTAATCGATCTCTCGTCCGTTGATGCTCAGTCGCTTGCCGGCATAGACGATATCGTCTCCGGGCACGCCGACCACACGCTTGATGTAGTCGAGTGAGGGATTCTCCGGAAAACGGAACACCATCACCTCGCCGCGCTGCGGCTCATTGACGCTGATGATGCGGTCATTGAGCACCGGTACGCGGATGCCGTAGGTGTACTTGTTGACCAGGATGAAATCGCCGATCAGCAGTGTCGGCAGCATCGAGCCCGACGGGATCTTGAACGGCTCAACGAGAAACGAACGCAGCACGAAAACCACCAGGATCACCGGAAAAAAACTGACCGGATATTCGATCCACCACGGCTGCGCTGCCCCGGCTTCCCGCCGCTTCGCGAAATACCAGCGTTCTGCAGCCCACACCACCCCGGTAAGCACCAGCAGCACCAGCATGATCAGCGCGAAATTCATGAACGAGCCCTATTTGTCGACCTGCAGGATGGCGAGGAAGGCCTCCTGCGGGATTTCCACGGTGCCGACCTGCTTCATGCGTTTCTTGCCGGCCTTCTGCTTTTCGAGCAGCTTTTTCTTGCGCGAGATATCGCCGCCGTAACATTTGGCGAGCACGTTCTTGCGCATCGCCTTGACCGTCTCGCGGGCGATGATGTGGGCGCCGATCGCCGCCTGGATCGCAATGTCGAACATCTGGCGAGGAATCAGCTTGCGCATGCGCTCGGCGACATCGCGGCCGCGGTACTGGGCATTGGCGCGATGCACGATCAGTGACAGGGCATCGACACGCTCGCTGTTGATCAGGATATCCAGCCGCACCAGGTCGCCAGCACGGTATTCGAGAAAATCGTAGTCCAGCGAAGCATAACCACGGGACACCGATTTCAACCGATCGAAGAAATCCATCACCACCTCATTCAGCGGCAGCTCGTAGGTCAGCATCACCTGACGACCCAGGTACTGCATGTTCTTCTGCGCGCCGCGCTTTTCCGTGCACAGCGACATCACCGGTCCGACATAATCGCTGGGAACCAGGATCGATGCGGTGATCATCGGCTCGCGGATTTCGGCGATCTGGGACACATCAGGCAGCCGCGACGGATTCTCGATCTCGATCACCGTGCCGTCTCGCTGCGCAACCTGGTAGACCACGGTAGGTGCCGTGGTGATCAGCGACATCCCGTATTCACGCTCGAGACGCTCCTGCACGATGTCCATGTGCAGCAGGCCGAGAAAACCGCAGCGGAAGCCGAAGCCCAGCGCCTGCGAGGATTCAGGCTCGAAACGCAGCGATGAGTCGTTGAGGTGCAGCTTCTCCAGTGCGTCGCGCAATGCCTCGTATTCGTTGGATTCCACTGGATAAAGGCCGGCAAAAACTTGCGGCTTGATTTCCTTGAAGCCGGGCAAGGGCTCCGTTGCCGGCCGGCTGGCGAGGGTGACGGTATCGCCGACCTTGGCAGCCTTCAGTTCCTTGATGCCGGCAATGATGAAGCCCACCTCACCGGCGGAAATTTTTTCGCGGGCCTGTGACTTGGGCGTGAACACCCCCACCTGCTCGCACAGGAACTGGCCGGCGGTCGACATCAGCAGAATACGGTCCTTCGGCTTCAGCTCGCCATCAACCACGCGCACCAGCATCACCACTCCAACGTAGTTGTCGAACCAGGAGTCGATGATCAGCGCCTTCAGCGGGGCTGCCAGGTCACCCTTGGGCGGCGGCACCTGCTTCACCACCGACTCCAGCACCTCGGTGATGCCCTCGCCGCTTTTCGCGCTGACCCGCACCGCATCCTTGGCCGGAATGCCGATGATGTCCTCGATTTCCGCGGCAACACGATCCGGCTCCACCTGCGGCAGATCCATCTTGTTGAGCACCGGCACCACTTCGACACCCTGTTCGATCGCGGTGTAGCAGTTGGCGACGGTCTGCGCCTCGACACCCTGCGAGGCATCCACCACCAGCAGCGCGCCCTCACAAGCCGCCAGCGATCGCGAAACCTCGTAGGAAAAATCGACGTGACCCGGGGTATCGATCAGGTTGAGCTGGTAAATCTGGCCGTCCAGTGCCTTGTAGGTCAGCGCGGCCGTCTGAGCCTTGATGGTGATGCCGCGTTCACGTTCGAGATCCATCGAATCGAGAACCTGTGACTCCATTTCACGGTCGGACAGCCCGCCGCAGCGCTGGATGAAGCGGTCAGCCAGCGTCGACTTGCCGTGGTCGATGTGGGCGATGATCGAAAAATTGCGGATGTGCTGCATGCGGGGTGGTCAGAGACAGCCAAAAAGGGTACGGCAAACGAGGACCATCAGGGTCCGCCAAAAGGGCCAGCAAAAAGGGCACTCAGGAAAACCCGGAGTGCCCCGTCAGTGTCCGTAACACCGTGTATTTTAGCGGATTTTCCGCAAGTAATCAGTAACCGCGGGGACGTCGAGATGATAGTGGCAGAGCTCAGTGCCGCCATGCATCAGCACCGGCACCCATGCACCATGGCGGGCTTCGAGCTGCGGATCGCCGTCCACATCGATCACTTCCACCAGGAAACCGAATTCGGCGCGCAGCGGCTCCAGGGCAGCCAGCATTTCCTCGCAGAGATGGCAGCAGGGCCGGCCGTAAAGCGTCAGCGCCAGCCCCCCGGCCATCATTGCATCAGTTGCCGTCGATGCGGAACGGGATATATAGCGAGTTACCGCCACGGCGCACCAGCAGCGCGACAATGCGACCCTTGTCGAAACCGGACATCAGCTGGCGGAACTGCTCCACCGTCTTCACATCCTGGTTGTTGACAGCGAGGATCACGTCGCCGCGGCGCAGGCCGGCACGGGCCGCGGCACCCTGAACGCTGTCGACAAAAATCCCGCCTTCGGCAAGCTTGAGTTCCTTGCGCTGCGCTTCGGTCAGCTCCGCAAGGCCCATGCCGAATTCACCGACAGCCGGTGGCTGCGGCTTGCCACGCGGCTGGCGGGCACTGCGATCATCGTTGAGCTCGGCCACCACCACCTGGAAATCACGGGTGGCCTTGTTGCGCCAGATCTGCACCGTGACCTTGCTGCCAGGCTTGGTGCCGCCGACCACGCGGGGCAGGTCTTCGGAAGCATTAACCGGCTTGCCGTCGAATCGCAGGATCACGTCGCCGGCCTCGATGCCGGCCTTCTCGGCCGGTCCACCCTTCTCCACCGAATTCACCAGCGCGCCCTGCGGCTTGGGTAGGCCAAAACCGTCAGCCAGTTCCCTGGTCACCGGCTGGATCACCACGCCGATACGGCCACGAGTGACCTTGCCGGTGCTGCGCAACTGCTGCGCGATATCATTGGCGACATCAATTGGAATGGCGAAGGACAGGCCCATGAAACCGCCGGTACGGCTGTAGATCTGCGAATTGATGCCGACCACTTCACCCCGCATGTTGAACAGCGGGCCACCCGAGTTACCGGGGTTCACCGCGACGTCGGTCTGGATAAAGGGCACGAAGTTCTCCTGGGGAAGCGAACGGCCCTTGGCACTGACAATTCCCGCAGTCACCGTGTTCTCGAAGCCAAAAGGCGAGCCGATCGCCACCACCCACTCTCCAACCTTGAGCCGGTTCGGATCACCGACACGCACCGTCGGCAGGCCACTGGCATCGATCTTGATCAGCGCCACATCGGTGCGGCGGTCGGCGCCGATCACCTTGGCCTTGTATTCGCGCTTGTCGGTCAGACGTACGGTCACTTCTTCCGCACCTTCAATGACATGGGCGTTGGTCAGGATGAAACCATCGGCGGAGATGATGAAACCCGAGCCCAGTGACTGCGGCTGGAATTCACGCGGTCCCTGGTTGGGATTGGGGCTGAAACGGCGGAAGAACTCAAAGAATGGATCGTTCTCGTCGAGCTGTGGCAGGCGCTGCGCGGTGTTGCCCCGTGGTGCCTGGGTGGTGCTGATGTTGACCACGGCAGCACCCTGCTTTTCCACCAGTTCGGTGAAATCCGGCAGTTGCGCAGAGGCCGCCGCCGGCAGCAGCGTGAACATCAATACCGACCAAGCGGTCAGAAAACGGGCAAATGAGTGGTTCATGGAAATCGCCGAAGCGTTGGTTGGTTGTTTGTGTTGTTGTGCACGGAATATTTGCGGGAGGAATATTCTGTTCTGCGCAGAACTCAGCGTGCCTGTGCCACGGAGGCCCTGGGTTCAATTGAGCGGGCGAGCTGCATCACGGTTTCGGCGGGTGTTTCCCCCAGTACGGTCACCGAGTGGCCGCTAACCACCCGCGTATAGACATGCACGGCACCATGGTGGCGCAGCGCTGGTTTTTTGTCAGATTTGGCCTGGGTCTGCGGTTCGATGAATACCGAAATCGCGGCGAGGCCGTCGGAGAACACCAGATGCGAGGTTGTGGTGCCGGGTTTGCCAGGCATTGAGCGGCGCAACTCCATCAGCTTGGTGAACCCCGGCGGCTGCTGTCCGACCACCCATCCGGAATCACCGCTGTCTGCCGCGGTCAGTTCAGAGCGTTCGATGCGCCAGCCCTTGCTCTGCGACGCATAGCGTGAGCGCACCAGATCGCGGTTGAACTTGCCGCCGATCTCCAGGGTGGAGAAGGAGAAGGACTCCACCACCTCGTTCTTTTCATTCATCGTTCGCGAACGCAGCGGCAGCCCGGTCTTCGGGTCGGCGCAAAAACGCCTTGCATAACGCAGTTTGTCCCTCGGCTGGAGCGACACCCACTGGCAATCGACACCGGCGACCCGGTCGACACCCTCCTTGGCGATGCGGTAGTGCTGGGAGAGGTCCTGGATTTTCTCAAGGCGCACCGGAAACTGCCGCGAGCCCCGCGGATCGATCAGCACCGTCTTGGTCAGTGGCAGATAACACACGACCTGGTCGTTGGTGCGAATTACCTCCCGCGCCGGACCGTCAAGCGTCTCAAGGCGTTCAAGCACGCCGCCTGCGGGATTGACGAAATGGGCGATGCGCGAGGTTTCTGTCTGACCAGCGTGGTTGTAGACGAAGGTGCCCGAGTAATTCACGGTGCGGCTGGATACTGCCATCTTTTCCAGCATCGCTAGGGCTTCACGCTGGGCGTCTGCGAATGCAGGCGCGGCCACCAACGAGGCCGGCAGCAATCCTGCAAGCAGCAACAGTCCTTGACGCGACCAGGCACTCACGATGATCAGCGCCCGGCCTCGGACTGGGTGGATATGGTGCGGATGTAAGGGGCCACACCCTGCAGGCTGCTGCTGGGCGACACACCCTGGTGCGCGAGCAGATATTCGTTGACCGCGCCATTGGCCGGGGCACTGACCAGTTGCGCTTCAACCGCCGGAGAGGCTGCCGCAGCCAGTTCGGCCGGTGACTGGGTTGCGGTCTGCGTCGAAAAAGCCATCCATCCGACCACCGCAACTGCGGACAAAGAGGCCGCAGCGGAAAGTGCAAAAGTCATGTCCCGGGACGAGCGGTTGTTGCGGCGCGGTGCCAGCACGGTGGGTTCGGCCTCGAGGGCTTGCGCCACACCCGCCGTTACATCCAGCGCGACATGCTGTCCGCGCATTGCATCGCCGATCAGGTGATAGGTTGCCCAGCACTCGCGCGCTTCAGGGCTGTCACCCAGCCGCAATATGGCCTGGTGGCCGTCCTGCCCGCCGAGTTCGTTATCCATCAATGCCGATATTTTTTCCATTACACCATCTCCTGACTGATCATCCCCGCAATCCCTGGCTTGAAACTGAACATTGTTACCATCTTTTATCCTTGCTGGTTCCGAGCAAGGGCCGCAATTTTTCAGCCACCGCTTCACGCGCCCGGAAAATGCGCGAACGCACCGTGCCCACCGGACATTGCATCACTTCGGCGATTTCCTCGTAACTCAGCCCCTCGACCTCGCGCAGCGTGATCGCGGTGCGCAATTCCTCCGGCAGATCAAGCAGCGCCTGATTCACCGTATCGCCGACCTGGCGGCTCATCATCTGGTTTTCCGGGGTATTCAGGTCGCGCAACTGCTCAGCACCCTCGGTCGATTCGGCTTCCTCGGCATCAAGGTCGGTGCTGGTCGGCGCACGACGCCCCATCGCGACCAGATGATTCTTGGCGGTGTTGATGCCGATGCGATACAGCCAGGTGTAGAAAGCACTGTCTCCGCGAAACCCGGGCAAAGCCCGGTACGCCTTGATAAAAGCCTCCTGGGTAACATCCTCGACCTCGCCCGGATCGCGGATAAACCTCGAAAGCAGCCTGCCCAGCTTGCGCTGGTATTTGTTCACCAACAGATCGAATGCACGTTTGTCACCACGCTGCACGCGTTCGACCAGCTGCTGATCGACTTCGCGATCACTCATTGTTATCAGTTATCCGGTCCCTGAACCTGTGGCCACCAAGGCCTGCCGGCGGTCCTCGGGGCCCGACCGGCGCCGAAGTATAACTGCCTCAGCCGGTGAAATGCGCCGGTTGGGGAAACGAGTGGTCGTCCAGAGGGCGATCACAGCTTGATTGCAAAGACCATGCCCCGGGGATTTAGTTCACCCTCCCGCAAGCCGGCCCGCTCCCGGAAGCCGAGTAATTTGTTCGGTTTTTGGCCTGCTGGCCGGATGGTGCCCACAAGTTGAACGGTGAACCGGCCCGGATTGACCGGGGTGGTAGCATCACGACCAATCCCGCAAACCTGCCTGGAAGCCGCCATGACCGCCCGCGACACCGACCTTTCCGCATTCTGGATGCCCTTCACCGCCAACCGCGCCTTCAAACAGGCGCCACGGATGCTGGTCGGTGCCAAGGACATGCACTACACGACGGAGGACGGACGGCAGATCCTCGACGGCACCGCCGGTCTGTGGTGTGTCAACGCCGGCCACTGCCGGCCGAAAATCGTCGAGGCGGTGCAAAAACAGGTGGCCTCGATGGACTATGCCCCGGCCTTCCAGATGGGGCATCCCGATGCCTTCCGCGTGGCCGAGCGCCTGAAGGCAATGGCACCGGGCGACCTCGACCATGTCTTCTACTGCAATTCCGGCTCGGAGGGTGTCGATACCGCACTGAAAATCGCACTGGCCTACCACCGTGCCCGCGGCGAAGGCCAGCGCAACGTGCTGGTGGGCCGTGAGCGCGGCTATCACGGCGCCGGTTTCGGCGGCATCTCGGTCGGCGGCATCCCCGCCAACCGCAAGGCCTTCGGCAACATGCTGTTCCGCGTCGACCACCTCGCCCATACGCATAACCTGAAGGAAAACGCCTTCAGCCGCGGCCAGCCGGCCTGGGGTGCGCATCTCGCTGACGAACTGGAGCAGCGCATCATCCCGCTGCACGATGCCAGCAACATCGCCGCGGTCATCGTCGAACCGCTGGCCGGCTCCACCGGTGTGCTGGTGCCGCCCAAGGGCTACCTCGAGCGCCTGCGCCAGATCTGTGACAAACATGGCCTGCTGCTGATATTCGATGAAGTGATCACCGGTTTCGGCCGCATCGGCCCCTGCTTCGGCGCTGAAGCCGTGGGTGTGGTGCCGGACATGATGGTGGTGGCCAAGGGCTTGACCAACGGCACGGTGCCGATGGGCGCAGTGATTACCCGCCGCCACGTGCATGACGCGATCATCAACAATGCCCCGGCGAACATGATCGAGCTGTTCCACGGCTATACCTACTCCGGCCATCCGCTGGCCACCGCCGCCGCGCTGGCGAGCCTGGACACCTTCGAGGAAGAAGGCCTCTTCCAGCGTTCGCAGGAACTGGCGCCCTATTTCGAGCAGGCGGTTCAATCGTTGCGCGAACAGCCCAATGTCATCGATGTGCGCAACATGGGCATGGTCGCCGGCATTGAACTTGAGCCGCGTCCCGGTGCACCGACTGCGCGTGCGTTCGAGACCTTCCTCAAGTGCTATGACAAAGGTGTGCTGATCCGTACCACCGGCGACATCATCGCGCTGTCGCCGCCGCTGATCATCAACAAGGCGCAGATCGACGAACTGGTGGGCACGCTGGCGGAGGCATTGCGTGAGGTGGGACGTAAAGGGTAAATATTGTTTAAAAACAATGGCTTAAGATAAACATCCTGTAAGCCGGATAAAAAACGGGCAGCCTGGGCTGCCCGTTTTGTTTTGGCATCCGGCTTGCCGCGTCAGGACTGTTTTGTCATGCAGGCGCGCAACCAGGCTGCAGTGAGTTTTTCCTGGGTCGAGTTCTGTTTCAGGCGCTGGTCCAGTGCCGTCCAGTCAACATGGTCGAGATCCTGATCCTGGTTGAAGCAGGAAAAGACAACACTCTTCTTGCCGGTCTGCGGATCGACATGTGGCTGCAGGCACTGTGCGCAGATCTCCTTCATCATGCACTGCATCGGCGAGTTTATCGAACCCACCGCGTGATGGCAGGACTTCAGATGCGGCTTGAGCACCTCGTGCCGCGCCCGCGCCACCGCAGCCATCATCTTGTCGGAGCCGATGGCGATGATTCGCTCGGCATCACTGAAGGCAATCGCCTGCTCGCCAAGCCGGCCGGTGGCATAAGCCAGCATCGCCTGCACGATATTGCCGGTGAAGCTGCGGTCCGCAGGACGTGAGGGAATGAAGCCTGGTTTCTCGTCGCAGCACCAGATCACCACATCACTCGCCGCCTCGATATTCTCGATGTGGTAACGGTCGGCCATGCCCTTGTAACCGGCGAAATAGAGCACCTTGCAACCGGACTTGCGCATCGCCTGGCCGATTGAAAACAGCACCGCATTGCCGAGGCCACCACCGACCAGCACCACGGTTTCACCCTGCGGGATTTCAGTAGGTGCGCCGGTCGGGCCCATCAGCACCACCGGTTCGCCCGGTTTCAGCGACATGCACAGATTGCTGGAGCCACCCATTTCCAGCACGATGGTCGACATCAGGCCGCGTTCCGGATCAGTCCAGGCACCGGTCAGCGCCAGACCTTCCATCGCCAGCGCCGTGCCTTTGGCTTTTGCCGACAGCATCTCGAAATTCTGCAGCCGGTAGAACTGCCCCGGCTTGAAACGCCGTGCCGCCAGCGGCGCGTGCACAACGACTTCGACGATGGTTGGCGTCAGGCGCTTGACCTCATGCACGGTGGCACGCAGCTCGCTGTTGAACGTGGCGAGGAAAGCCGCGTCATTGGCGCTGCTTGCGGCGGACACCCGCTCCAGCACCCGGCTCACCACCGGATAACCCTGCTTGGCGCTGCCGATGGCCTTGACCACGTTGCCGAAGAACGAAGGATGCACGTCGCCGAAGTAGCTGATGCAGCGGCCGTCGTCACGCTTCGACAGCAGCACGTTGATCGCATTGGGTTTTGAAATCGATTTTTCGGCGGCTACCGGCTCGCCCGTTTCATCGCAGGCGCGGAAGTAGCGGCCGTCGAGCACGAAGTTCGATGCGTCCTCACGCGCCAGCACGGTATTGGGCTGGGTGCCGGCGGCGATCAGCACCGCCCGCGCCGGAATTTCGACCCGCCCGGTTTCCTGCCACTCACCGGCTTCGTTTTTGCCGTGCACCGCCGCCTTCAGCGCACGTGCATGGCCATACTGGTCGAGCTCCACTGCCAGCGGTGTCAGGCATTCGGCGAAGGTGATGCCCTCCTCCAGCGCCTTGTGCACTTCTTCGTGGTTCAGCGTGTACGAGGGACTGTCAACCATGCGCTTGCGGTAGGCCAGCGTCGCGCCGCCCCAGGACTGCAGCAGTTGCAGGATGCGCGGTTCGCGGCCTTCCCCGGCCGCCGCATCACGTTCGGCGCGGATGGCTTTGGCATGCGCAATAAATTCAGTGGCGATCTCGCGTTCTTCCGGCGACCAGTTGATGCGCGCGGCCTCTTCACCGCTCTCCTGCACCAGCGCTTCATGGCGCTGCAGAAATTTTTCGACTTGCAGCGGATAGTAGGCCAGCGATTCCGTGGCGGTATCGATCGCGGTCAAACCGCCGCCAATCACCACCACCGGCAAACGCAGCTGCATGTTTGCGATCGAGTTGGTCTTGGCCGCGCCGGTAAGCTGCAGGGCCATCAGGAAATCGGAAGCCGTTCGCACGCCGCGGGCCAGGCCATTGGGCATGTCGAGCACGGTCGGGCGCCCGGCACCGATGGCCAGCGCGATATGGTCGAAGCCCATGGCGAAAGCGTCATCGGCAGTCACCGTGCCGCCAAAACGGACCCCCCCCAGCAGCGCGAACTGGCTGCGGCGCTGCAACAGTAACCGTATGATTTTAAGGAAGTTTTTATCCCAGCGTACAGTGATGCCGTATTCCGCGACACCACCAAAACCGGCCTGGCTGCGCTGATCCAGCGGCTCCTGCAGCTCGGCCACGTCACGCACCGGTTTGAACGGTACGCGCCGGCCGGCGGCATCAACACCACCCAGCTCCGGCGGCAGCGGTTCGATCTTCAGGCCGTCGATGCCGACCACGGTGTGGCCGTCGTTCATCAGGAAATGCGCCAGCGAAAAACCGGCCGGGCCCATGCCGGCAACCAGCACACGTTTGCCGCTGGGCGCCTTCGGGTACGGCTGGCGCAGGTTGAGCGGATTCCAGCGCGTGAGCAGGCTGTAAATCTCGAAGCCCCAGGGCAACTCCAGCACATCCTTCAGCGTGCGGGTCTCGGCCTGCGGAATGTTCACCGGCTCCTGCTTCTGGTAGATGCAGGATTTCATGCAGTCGTTGCAGATGCGGTGGCCGGTCGCTGCCGCCATCGGATTGTCGATGGTGATGATCGCCAGCGCGCCGACGGCGACACCTTCGGTCTTCGCCTTGTGGAATTCCGAAATTTTTTCACTGAGCGGGCAACCCGCCAGCGTGATGCCGAAGGGCGACTTCTTGAAGGACTGTGCGCCACGTCCGCTGGCGCCTTTCTCGAGCAGGCCCTTGGAACAGGAATCCTTGCCCTGCTCATGGCACCAGATGCAGTAATTGGCTTCGTCGAGGGCGCCGGTCAGGTTGGTGCCGGTGTCAGTCAGCGCGAAACCCTCGCGACGGCGCAGTTTTGATACATCAAAACGGTGCTCGGTGTAGCCGGCGGCAGTGCTTTGCTGCGACGGCACCAGATTCTGCACATCCAGCTTGTGCGGCGACTTGAACAGCACACCGTCGGCATGACGGGCGCGGCCCGCGGGCGTATGTGCCGCCCAGGCGGCGTATTGCAGGGCCAGCTCCAGCGCATCGGCGTTGGCCGCTTCGTCCTTCTGCCACTCGGTGACGTGATTGGCGAACACCAGTTCATCCATGGCTCGGCCGAACATTGCTTCAAGCTTTGCAGCCACGCCAAGGCCGTCGATGGCCGCCGCGGCATCGCCCTTGTATTTGTGCATTGCCTTGCGCTGCACGAACATGCGCTTGACGCTGTACAGCGGCGCCAGCTTGTGGTGGCGGCCGGCGAGTTCGCGCACCTCGGCCTCGATGCCGAACAGGCGGGCGATAAAATCCTCGAGGTGCGGCGCCAGTGCCAGCAGCAGTTCGGATTCGGCCTTGGCGGCCAGCGGTTCGGCAGCGGCACGTGCCGCGGCCAGGCGTTGATGCAGCGCGGCGTCGGTCTGGCCCAGTTGTTCAAGGAAGGCCGTGTCGATGCGCAACAGCCCGTCGCGCCGATACAGGTCCTCAAAAGCGAGCCCAGGCAGCAAGGGGGGCATGGTGTTGGTGCTCACGGTTTTACGGCCTGCGGGCAAAGGCGCGATTATATCAACGGGGGTATCCATACTGGTCTGGCTAAAAGTTATTTGCATAGCGCCCGCGGCGATAACGAGGGCTGCCTCGTGCAATAATCATGAGACAGTAAAAATCGGGCCTTAACAAAGCATGCCGATGAACTCGATATCCGACAAACTGCTGGTCTGGACGGTGCTCGCCGTGATGGCAACAGTGCTGACCTGGGGCCTGTTCCGCGGTTACCTGAGCCCGGAACTGCTGCTCGGTTTCGCCAACTCATTTTCCTGTTGAATCGGCGCGCTCACGGCCACGCACCGGCAGCGCCCTCAGGTATTCGAAGGGAAACAGTCCCCGGTCATGGCCATCGCTGAAGAACAAACGCAGCGCATTCGGGCCATAAGCCTCGATTGAATCGAGCCTGACATCGGCAGGCGCCGCCACCGCATTGCCGGCTCTTGTCGCAGCCAGACATGAGGCGCAGCGGCAGGCCTCACGCAGCAGACGATGCGGGATCACCGCGGTCACCGCGTCCGACCACTCGATTTCCAGCCAGCGGCCGTCGGCGTGGTTGCGCAGTTCCAAGGGCCGCAATCCCGCGATCAGGCTCACACCATTTCTCCAACACCCTGCGGCCCGACCTGGACGCCAAAACCGCTGAGGCCGCCCTCTTTCAACTCGGAGCCCATCGCCGCCAGCGATTCCTCGCGGATCAAGCCCTTGATCTGCTGCACCAGACCAATGAATTCCGGGGTATAGGTCATTTCCGGGGTGCGCGGACGCGGCAGCGGAACCTTGATTTCCGCCTTGATCCGGCCCGGCCGCGCGGTCATGACGTAGATGCGGTCGGACAGAAAAATAGATTCTTCGATGTCGTGCGTCACGAACAGCACGGAGATGCGGAACTGCTGCCACATGTTGGTGAGGATTTCCTGCATCACCGTGCGCGTCTGTGCATCAAGCGCGCCGAAGGGCTCATCCATCAGCAGCACCTGCGGGCTGGTCGCCAGCGCACGGACAATGCCGACGCGCTGCTTCATGCCGCCGGAGAGCTGGTCGGGATAGTGGTTCTCGAAGGCCAGCAATCCCGCCAGACCGAGCAGCGTGCGCGCCTGGGTTTCGCGCTGCGATGAGGGTATACCCTTCATTTTCAGGCCGAATTCAACGTTCTTGCGCACCGACAGCCAGGGGAACAACGAATACTGCTGGAAAACCACCCCGCGGTCCGAACCCGGGCCGCGGATGTTCTGGCCGTCAACCAGCACGCTGCCGGATGTTGGCTCGACGAAGCCGGCCACGATGTTGAGCAATGTCGATTTGCCGCAGCCCGAGGGCCCGATCAGCGACACGAATTCACCGGGCTGCACCTTGAGATCAACCGAACTCACCGCCTCGACCATGGTGCCGCGGGCATTAAACACCACGCCCATGTCACTGATGGTTATGGCACCCCTGCCACTTTCGCCCTGTTCACCCATCCCGCTCATGAGTCCTTCCTCCCGGCAGAGTACGAAGACCACGGCATCAGCATCGAACCGATCATCTGGATGGCGCCGCTGCAGGCGAGGCCGAGCACACCGATGGTGATCATGCCCAGTGCGATCTCGGCGTAGTTGACCAGCGAGTAGGCTTCCCAGGTGAAGTAACCGACGCCGAACTGGCCTGAAATCATTTCAGCGGCAATCAGCGATACCCAGGCCACACCCATACCCACCGAGAGGCCGGTGAAGATGTGCGGCAACGACCCGGGCAGGATCACGTTCCAGAACAGACGGCCCTCGCCGGCGCCGAGACAGCGCGCGGCGCGGATCAACACCGGGTCAAAGCCGGTAACGCCGTGTATGGTGTTGAGAAGTATCGGGAAAAACGAACCAAGAAAAGTGATGTAGATGATGCTGACCTCGTTGGTCGGCCACAGCATGATCGACATCGGCACCCAGGCAATCGCCGGGATGGGGCGCAGCACCTCGGCAATCGGCATCAACAGATCACGAACCGTGCGGTAACGCCCGATCAGCAGCCCCAGCGGCACCGCGATCAGGATCGCGATGCCGAAGCCAGACAGGATGCGACGCACGCTGATGCCGACGTTGGTGATGAATTTTTCCGAGCGGTTGACCTCGAGCAGCTTGTCGAACACATCACCAGGCGCCGGAATATTGGTGAAACGGATATAGAAATCAACACGGTATTTGGTGCCGAAATACCAGACCGCGAACAGCACCGACAGCGAGACCAGCCACAGCAGCGCGCTGATCAAGCGGCCGCGCAACTGGGTGTTGCGCCATTGTCTGGCTGCTGCTGGCACAGCTGCCGCGCCCCTGGCCGGCACCGACCTTACCGCCGCCGGATGCGGTATCACACCCGGCGGTGGCACTGCAGGTTCGGCTTCGGCCGCCGGCTGCTTCAGCGCATGCATGGATCAGGCGCCTCCGACCGCCGCAACCGCCTCGTCAAAACTGCCGAGCTTGCCGCCAATCTTGGTGGCATGAGCCTCGGCATCCTTTTTCAACAGGAAAGGCACCACCTGCGGCTTTTTCGGATCCTTGCCGCCGATCGCGTAAAACGCCTTGTCGGCAAACAGGCGCAGACCAAGAGACTGGTCGGTCAGGTACACCGCGCCAAGCTTTTTGCCCTCGGCCCGGTATTTTTTGACGCCTGCCAGCGTGCAGGCCGGCGAGCTGAAGCTGACAATGTCGCCGCCCGCAATCCAGATCTGCCCCGCCTCCTTCGGCTTGCTGATCGTGGTGTTGCACACCGGATCCTTGCCGGTTATCTCGTAGTTGGTGAACAGGGCCTGCTGCTTGTCGTAATCCAGGCCACGTTCCCGGAAAGTCTGGCGCACCCAGATGTCGTTGACCCAGGCGCGCTCGTTGAAGTCCTTGATCCGGCCCTGTTTGGCGAGCACGCCATGAGCGATCTTGATGGTGTCCAGCCATTTGGTCTTGATCGTCGGATCCAGGGTATGGATGCCGCCGGGTCCGAGGAAGGCGTACACCACTTCCTTGTCGATTTTGGTCCATTCGGCAATTTTCTCTGCAGCAAGCTTGGGATTCTTGCGCACCCAGTCATTGGCTTCCATCAGCGCCTTGATGTAGGCAACGACGATATCCGGGTGGTTCTGGCCGAAATCCTTGCGCACCACCACGCCGTGAAAGGTCGGGATCTTGGTCTCGGCGCCGTCAAAGATCTTGCGCGCGAAGCCGCGGAAGGGCATCAACTCCATGAACGGCACGAAGTTGGCGTGACCGTCGATGCGTTTTTCCTGCAGGTTGGTCATGCCGACTTCAGGCGACTGGCTCGACAGATTCCAGAAATTTTCCGGCCAGCCGCGCGACTGCATCGCCTGCAGCAGCGTGCCGTGGGCTGCAGAACCGAACGGGACTGATACATTTTTCCCTTTCAGGTCAGCGAGTTCGAAATACGGTGAATCCTTGTGTACGACCAGACCGTTGCCGCCGCCCAGTGCGTTGTAGGCAATGATCGCGATCAACTGGGTTTCGTTGCGCGTGTTCTGGCCGGTTGCGCCATTCACCAGCAGCGGATAGTCACCCATCATGCCGATGTGGATCTTGTCGGCCATCATGCCGTTGGTGATCGGTGGCCCGGAAGTGAAGTTCTGCCAGTCAATCTTGATTTTCAGATCCTTGTAGATGCCGGTTTTTGGCAGATGTTTCTCGAGCAGTCCCAGCTCCTTGATGACAATTCCGCCGGTCACCGTGTTGGTGGTGGTGTTCTGCGTGCCGATGCCGACGAGCAGTTCCTTTTGCGCATGCGCCTTGCCACCGGAGATAAACGCCAGCGCGGCGCAGAAGATCACGGTGGCATGCAACCAGCGCAGCTTTTGTTTGCGCATTGCTGGCCCCGAATTCCCGATGCTGAGTGTGTTCATTGCAGTTCCCCGGTCAAAGTTGGATAAAGTGTTCCGTCCGCACGCATGATTCATCTACCGCCTTTACTCTCCGTTCAGCCGTATCCGCTTCACGCCTCCTGCTTTTTGCTTTTTTCCCTTTGCTGATCGCCTCAGGCCTCTTTCAGTTCGGCAAGCTTGTGCGGCACCTGCGCCCACTCCTCGGCGGTGGGCAGGGGATCACGCTTGTCCGTGATCACCGGCCACAGCGCGGCATATTTGGCGTTGAGTTCAATAAAATGCTCCTGCCCTTCCGGCACCTCGGAGGCTTCGCAGATCGCTTCCACCGGACACTCGTCAACACACAGCGTGCAGTCGATGCAGCCCGCGGGGTCGATCACCAGGAAGTTCGGCCCGACGTGGAAACAGTCCACCGGACAAACCTCGACACAATCGGTGTAGCGGCAGTTGACGCAGGATTCGGTGACGATATAGGCCATGTCAGCTTCTCGGCTTGACGTTCATTGAGGAAGATTCATTCGCGAACGCTCATTTGGGAACATTCAATGACTGGATCTGCTTCAGCGCGAGTTGGGTCAGCTTGCGCACATCCGGATCAGGGTCTTTTAATGCAGTCTCGAGGGCGGGAATCGCACGCAGGTCTCCGATCTCGCCCAGCGCGATCACCGCTTCCTTGCGTAGATTGCTGATTTCGTGGGTCAGTGCCGCGGCCAGCACTTCGAGCGCGGTTACGGCTTTCAAACGTCCCAGGCTGCGTGCGGCACGCACCCGCACCTGCCAGTAACGGTCACCCATCACCGCGATCAGGTGATCGACGGCGCCGCTGAGTTTCAGCTTGCCCAGCGTGCCCGCGGCCTCTTCGCGCACCTGCCATGAGCTGTCGTCCAGCGCATGGGTCAGAGCCGGCAGCACTTCGACATCGGTGGCAAAGCCCAGGGCACCGACGGCAATACGCCGGACTTCAGGATCGGGATCGTTCATCGCGACACGGGTCAGCGGTCCAAGAGATCCGGCATGTTTCAGATAACCCAGCACACCAGTGGCTTCACGCCGCACCTGCGGCGAAGGATGGTCAAGACCGGACAGCGCCGGCGCCAGGCTGCCGGCAACGCGCAGTGGCCGCAGCGCGCGGAACACGGCGGCTTGTACGAATGGATCGCTGTCGGCCACGGCCTGCAGCAGCAGGTTGCCGTTGCTGTCGTCCTTCAGCTCCGACAGCGTGTCCGCGGCGGCGCGGCGTGTTTCTTCGGCAGGGTCATGCAGCAGGCCCAGCAGCGCGGTCACCGCCTCGGGTTCCTCGAAACCTTCCACCGCCTTGGCCGCTTCGGCACGGACCACGGCATCCTCATCCGCCAGTGCCCTCAGCAGCAGCGGCAGGATGTCATCCTCATCGCTGTACGGCAGCTCCATCACCGCGATGCGCCGCACTTCGGCGTCTGGATCGGCAAGACGCGCCTGAAGATCACCGGGCATTGATTCAGCAGCCTGAAAAGTGCTCATCGTCCGCTCTCCGTTCAGCGCAGCAGGTAGGGAATGTCGACGTGCACCGCACCAGTCGGGCAGTCCTTCTCGCAGGGCATGCAGTACCAGCATTCGTCGTATTTCATGTAGGCCTTGCCCTTGAGCATGTCGATGGCGAGCAGGTCCAGCGGGCAGACATCGACGCAGACGGTGCAGCCCTTTTGGGCAATGCATTTTTCCTCATCAACAATGACCGGAACGGTGGTGCGCTGTATGGCGTAAGTCATGACGGCTCCTCTCAGACGTTGACCGCTTCCTTGACGACACGCAGCCGCTGGTAGGCGGTTTTTTCCTCGTCGTCGAGGGGCAGGATGTAAGGTTCGACCGGGCGCTTGATGCTTTCCATGGCGCCGGCGGCGGATTTGCGCAGATGGCAGTGGGTGAACCACTCCTCGTCGTTGCGCTCCGGAAAATCAGCGCGGTAGTGGTAGAGGCCCCAGCGGCTTTCGGTGCGGAACAGCGAGGCATGCGCCGCCATGTTGGCGCAGTCATGAATATGCTGGACCTCCATCGCCCGCATCAGTTCGTGGGGATCGGCGGCAGTCATATGGCGGATGTCTTCGCCGATTTCGGCGAAGCGCTCCAGCCCCAGTTCCATCTTGCGCGTGACCTTGGGCGGCTGCAGGTAGTCGTTGACCATGCGCCGCAGCTTGTATTCGAGCTGACTGGGGGGAATGCCGTTGCTGCGATTCAGCGGTGCCATCACCCTCGCCCGCTCTGCGGCAATCTGCGCTTCATCAACCTCGCCGGCGGCGGTGTCGGCGCAGTACTGGGCGGCGTTTTCACCGGCAAACCAGCCGTAGGTGAAGGCGCCGAGCATGTAGTTGTGCGGCACGCTGGCCATGTCGCCGGCGGCATACAGTCCGGGCACCGTGGTTTCGGCCTTTTCGTTGACCCACACGCCGGAGGCGCTGTGGCCGCTGCAGAAACCGATTTCCGAGATGTGCATCTCGATCATCTTCTGGCGGTAGTTGGTGCCGCGGCCATCGTGGAAGCGGCCGCGGCTGGGCCGCTCGTTGGTGTGCAGGATGACTTCGATGTTGGAAATGGTTTCTTCGGCGAGGTGGTCGAGCTTGAGGAACACCGGGCCCTTGCCGCTCTGCAGCTCGTTGTAGAACTCCCACATCATCTGGCCGCTCCAGTAATCACATTCAATGAAGCGTTCGCCATGGGAATTGGCGGTGTAACCGCCGAAGGGGCCGGTGACATAGGCACAGGCCGGTCCGTTGTAATCCTTGATCAGCGGGTTGATCTGGAAACACTCGAGGTTCGCCAGCTCGGCACCGGCGTGATAGGCCATCGCGTAACCGTCGCCGGCGTTGGTCGGGTTCTCGTAGGTGCCGAACAGATAGCCCGAGGAAGGCAGGCCGATGCGCCCCGCCGCCCCGCAACACAGGATCACCGCCCTGGCACGAATCACCGTGAACTGGCCGGTGCGGCAGTCAAATCCCATCAGCCCGGCGGCACGTCCCTGCTTGTCGGTGATGATGCGGGTGCCGATCACGCGGTTGACGACATCGACGCGGGTGCGCTTGAGCTGCCGGTAGAGAATTTTTTTCATGTGATGCCCTTCGGGCATCGGCAGCACATAGGTGCCAAGGTGATGCACCTTGCGCATCGCATAATCGCCGGTCTCGTCCTTCTCGAACTTGACGCCCCAGCGATCGAGCTCCTGTATCGTTTTATAACTGTTGCTGGCGTAGGCGTAGACGGTTTTCTGGTTGACGATGCCGTCGTTGGCGATGGTGATTTCCTTGGTGTATTGCTCGGGCGTGGCGTGGCCCGGGATCACCGCGTTGTTGAGGCCGTCCATGCCCATCGAGATCGCGCCGCTGCGTTTGACGTTGGCCTTTTCGAGCAGCATTACCCGAAGCTTCGGGTTCTTTTCCTTGGCCTTGACCGCGGCCATCGGCCCGGCCGTGCCGCCGCCGACCACCAGGATGTCGGTCTCCATGATCAGGGGCTCGGGTATGTTCATCGTTTCTCCGTTTGCTGTTGGGGGCGGCGTCCGCGCTGGCGGCCCGCCGCGGGTTCACCCTCCCTACAGCAACCGGCGTGCCACGATACAAGCGGATACCAACGGAAGGAATGCCCAAAGGCTGAGCCCGGAACGCGCTGGCCCAGGGGACTATCCGGCAAAACAACTTGTATTAACTGCGCCGCGCCTTGCGGGTGCACGGAGGTGACAATCGCACCGCTTTGGCGCGTCTTCAGTAGGGATGGCGGCGCAGCTCAACCTTGTACTGATAGGCATCACCGCGGCAGTAGAGGTGCTCGAAGTCGATCGGGCGCTCCAGGGCGCTGAAGGTCAGGCGCGTCAATTGCAGGATCGGCATGCCGGCCTCAAGCTCGAGATCGGCGGCGACCTGTGATGGGCAGGGCCGGGCTTCGATCCACAAGCGCGAACGCCCGAGTCCGACACCACGCTGCTCGAGCATCGGGAAAATGTCCTGGCTCAGGTCCTGGCCACGCAGCCGCGCGCCGATGTCCACCGGGAAATAACTGACCTCCACCGATACCGGACGCGCGTTCAGGCAGCGTACACGGCGCACCTCGAGCGCCGGATCACCCTTGCGCAGGTGCAGTGCCTGCGCCACCTCGCGCGAGGCCGTGACTTCTTCCGTGGAGAGCACTTTTGAATTGGCAACAAAGGGTTTGCCCTGCATCGCCTCGTGAAAACCGAGCAGCGCGCTCAGGTTGTAGGTGGCACGTGGCGCACTGACAAATGAACCCTTGCCCTGGTGGCTGTAAATCAGGCCTTCGTTGCCAAGGTCTTTCAAAGCCTGGCGCACGGTGACGCGGCTGACGCCGAAATCACGCATCAGGCAGGATTCGCTGGGCAGTTGCTGATGCGGGATGAAATCGCCTGCGAGGATGCGTTCACGCAGCGCGTCAAACACCTGCTGATGCAGGGTGACCCGGCGGGTGTCGATGCTGCTGCTGCGGGCACTGCGGTCCATGGCTTGAGCTCTAAACTCTCCATTCCAGACCATGCAGGAGCCGTGCCAATCAACCGCAATAAATTATTGTTTAAAAACAATAAGTTAAGAAAATTAGATCGAGGAAGGCAAAAACCAGGCGCACCGTTGCAGTGCGCTGCAGGGCATTTGGCAGGCTCAAAGCGCGGCCAGGGACTTCTCCGCAGCAGCCACTGCATTGCTGACCACCATCGCCACCGTCATCGGGCCGACACCGCCCGGCACCGGTGTGATCCAGCCTGCCTTCTCTGCAACAGCCTCAAAATCGACATCACCGCAGAGTTTGCCGTCGGGCAGCCGATTGATGCCGACATCGATCACCGCCGCACCCGGCTTGACCATGTCCGCAGTAACCATCCGCGGCCGGCCCACCGCGCAGATCAGGATGTCGGCTGCACGGGTATGGACAGTGAGGTCGGGCGTACGAGAATGACAAAGGGTCACCGTGGCGTGGCGTTCGATCAGCAGCAGTGCCGCCGGCTTGCCGACAATGGTGCTGCGGCCAAGCACCACCGCGTGTTTGCCGGCAATAGGCACGCCGGAACGCTCAAGCAGCAGCATGCTGCCCGCAGGTGTGCACGGCACCAGTGTCGGGTGTCCATCAACCAGTGCACCGAGGTTGCGCCAGTTAAAACCATCGACATCCTTGGCGAAGGCGATCCGCTGCAGCACCCTGGCCGCATCAATGTGCGGTGGCAAGGGCAATTGCACCAGGATACCGTGCACCGCGGCATCGGCATTGAGCCGGTCAATCACCGCCACCAGTTCATCCTGCGCTAGCGTGGCCGGCAGGCGGATGTCCCTGCCGTTAAGGCCGGCGGCCTCACAGGCGCGCTGCTTGCTGCGTACATAGACCGCAGAGGCCGGGTTGTCCCCGACCAGCACCACCGCAAGCCCCGGCTGGCAGCCACGGGCACGCAGCGCGGCAACTCGTTCACCCAGCTCGGCGAGCAGTTGTTTAGCCAATGCGGCGCCGTCGATCAGTTTTGCACTCATCGTTCCGTCATCATTTTTTTGTGGCGGGGGCCTCGATTTTTGCCGAGGGGTCAATCACCTGAAAGAAAATCTCGTCCTTGCGGATCATGCCCAGTTCATTGCGAGCGCGCTCCTCGATCGCCTCCAGACCCTGCTTCAGGTCGCGAACTTCGGCATCGAGCGCGCTGTTGCGCGACTGCAGTTTGTCGTTGACCTGCTTCTGCGCCTCTATCTGGCGCTCCATTTCCCATACCCGAAGAATGCCGCCCTTGCCCAGCCACAGCGGGTACTGGATCAGCAGCAGCAATGCAGCAAGAGCCAGGGTCAACAGGCGCATAGGCGGTCGCCGCGGCCGCGGCGCCGGTGTTCAGGGCAACTGGTAAAACGCACCACGGCCGGGATAACTCGCGGTATCGCCGAGATCCTCCTCAATACGCAGCAGCTGATTGTATTTCGCCAGACGGTCGGTGCGCGACAGCGAGCCGGTCTTGATCTGCAGTGCGTTGGTTGCCACCGCGATGTCGGCAATGGTGGTGTCTTCCGTTTCGCCGGAACGGTGCGAAATCACCGCGGTGTAGCGCGCACGTTTCGCCATTTCGATGGCCGACAGGGTTTCGGTCAGCGTGCCGATCTGGTTGACCTTGATCAGGATCGAATTGGCAATGCCCTGCTCGATGCCGCGTTTCAGATACTGCGTGTTGGTGACAAACAGGTCATCGCCCACCAGCTGCACACGGCTGCCCAGCCTGTCGGTCAGCACCTTCCAGCCATCCCAGTCGTTTTCGGCCATGCCGTCCTCGATGCTGATGATCGGATATTTGTCGACCCAGGCTGCGAGGTAATCGGCAAACTCGGGCGCCTTCAGCGACAGTCCCTCGGAGCGCAGGGTGTATTCACCATCCTCGAAAAATTCGGAACTCGCGCAGTCGAGTGCCAGCGCAACATCTTCGCCCGGACGGTAGCCCGCGGCCTCGATCGCCTGCAGGATGGTCTGGATTGCCAGCTCATGCTTGCCCAGACGCGGCGCAAAGCCGCCCTCGTCACCCACTGCGGTGGCGAGCCCTTTGTCAGTCAGGATGCCACGCAATGCATGGAATACCTCGGCACCGCAGCGCAGGGCTTCGCGGAAGGACTGCGAGCCGACCGGCACGATCATGAATTCCTGCATGTCGAGGCCGTTGTCGGCATGTGCGCCGCCGTTGATCACGTTCATCATCGGCACCGGCATCGCCATCGCACCGGCACCGCCCAGATAGCGGTGCAGCGGCAGTCCGGACTCGTCGGCAGCGGCGCGCGCCACCGCCATCGACACTGCAAGCATGGCATTGGCGCCCAGGCGCGACTTGTTTTCGGTGCCGTCGAGGTCGAGCAGTGTCTGGTCGACAAAAGCCTGTTCGGTGGCATCAACGCCGATCACCGCCTCGCAGATTTCGGTGTTGACGTTTTCCACGGCCTGCAGCACCCCCTTGCCGAGATAACGCGCCTTGTCGCCGTCGCGCAGCTCGATCGCCTCGCGGCTGCCGGTGGAGGCGCCGGAAGGCACCGCGGCGCGGCCCAGTACGCCGGATTCAAGCAGCACGTCGGCTTCCACCGTCGGATTGCCGCGCGAGTCGAGAATTTCCCTGCCGATGACATCAACAATTGCGCTCATGGCGTTTTCCTCATGGTTTCTTACACCTGCTGCTCCACGAAGCGCCGGCCTTTGACCGTGGCATCGAGGGCATGGAGTGTGTCGAGAAGTTCGCCCATCAGCGCCAGCGGCCAGGAATTCGGACCATCGCAGAGGGCTTCGTCGGGTTTGGGGTGGGTTTCCATGAACACGCCGGAGACGCCGGCGGCCACTGCCGCACGCGCCAGTACCGGGATGTGTTCGCGCTGGCCGCCGCTGGAACCGCCCTGTCCGCCGGGCAGTTGCACCGAATGTGTGGCGTCAAACACCACCGGACAACCGGTGCCGCGCATCACCGCAAGGCCGCGCATGTCGACCACCAGGTTGTTGTAGCCGAAGCTGAAACCACGCTCGCAGACCATGATCTGCTGGTTGCCGGTGCTGCGCGCCTTTTCGACCACATTGGCCATTTCCCAGGGGGACAGGAACTGGCCTTTCTTGATGTTCACCGGCTTGTGCTGGCTGGCCACGCTGCGGATGAAATTGGTCTGGCGGCAGAGAAAGGCAGGGGTCTGGATCACGTCCACCACCGCCGCCACTTCAGCCAGTGGCGTATCTTCATGCACATCGGTCAGCACCGGCACGCCAATCTGGCGCTTGATCGACTCGAGCATGCGCAGGCCCTCTTCGATACCTGGACCGCGATAGCTTTTGCCTGAGGTGCGGTTGGCCTTGTCGAAGGAGCCCTTGAACACATAGGGCATGCCGAGCTTCGCGGTCTTTTCCTTCAGGTGCCCTGCCACATCCAGGCACATCTGCTCGCTCTCGAGGGTGTCAGGACCGGCGATCAGGAACATCGGCCGGTCAAGGCCGGCTTCGAATCCGCAGAGTTTCATCAAGGGCTCCGGCCGCGCTCAGCTCGTCGCCGTAGCCCGCGCCGCACGTCCGGCCGGCTTCCTGGCGGCGGCGTTTTTCAGCGCAGCTTCAACAAAGGATTTGAACAGGGGATGACCGGCCCGCGGGGTCGATGTGAATTCCGGATGGAACTGCACGCCGACAAACCACGGATGCCCGGGAATCTCGACCATCTCGCACAGGTCGCCGGTAAGCGACCGGCCGCTGACGCTGAGGCCCGCGTCCTGCAGGCGCTGCAGGTAATGGTTGTTGACCTCGTAACGGTGACGATGGCGCTCGGTGATGCGGTCGGCGCCATAAATGCTGCGCGCCAGGGAACCGGCCTTGAGCTGGCATTCCTGTCCGCCGAGCCGCATGGTGCCGCCAAGATCGGAGGACGCGTCACGGCGTTCGACACGGCCATCACTGTCCTGCCATTCAGTGATAAGCGCAACCACCGGATGCGGCGTATCAGGATCGAATTCGGTGCTGTGCGCGCCCTTCAACCCCGCCAGGTCGCGTGCGTATTCAATCACCGCGAGCTGCATGCCGAGGCAGATGCCGAGATAGGGTATGCCCTGCTCACGGGCGTGGCGGATTGCCGCGATCTTGCCCTCGACGCCGCGCTTGCCGAAACCGCCGGGCACCAGGATCGCATCCATGCCTTCCAGGCAGCCGATACCGTTTTTCTCGATGCTCTCGGAATCGACGTAATGGATATTGATCTTCGAACCGGTGTGTACGCCGGCGTGGACCAGCGCCTCCGACAGCGACTTGTAGGATTCGGTGAGATCAACATACTTGCCAACCAGCGCGATACTGACTTCGTGCTGCGGATTCTCCAGCGCCGACACCACACGGTCCCAGCTGCCGAGATCGGCGGGCGGCGGATTGATACCGAGCTTGTTGCAGACTATGGTGTCGAGGCTCTGTTCGTGCAGCATCGACGGAATCTTGTAGATGCTGTCGACATCCACCGCCGAAATCACCGCACCGACTTCGACATTGGTGAAAAGCGCAATCTTGCGTCTTTCACCTTCGGGAAGCGGCCGGTCGGCGCGGCACAGCAGCACATCTGGCTGGATGCCGATTTCGCGCAGCTCCTTGACCGAATGCTGGGTCGGCTTGGTCTTGATTTCACCGGCCGAGGCAATGTACGGCACCAGCGTCAGGTGGATGAAACACGCGTTGTTGCGGCCGACCTCGATGCCCATCTGGCGGATGGCTTCGAGGAAAGGCAGCGACTCGATGTCACCCACGGTGCCACCCACCTCAATCAGCGCGATTTCGGCGTCACCCGCACCGCGGCGGATGAACTGCTTGATCTCGTCGGTGATGTGCGGAATGACCTGCACCGTGCCGCCGAGGTAGTCGCCGCGGCGCTCCTTCTTGATCACGCTTTCGTAGATCTGGCCGGTGGTGAAGTTGTTGCGCTTGGCCATGCGCGCATTGATGAAGCGCTCATAATGACCAAGGTCAAGATCGGTTTCGGCACCGTCTTCGGTGACGAACACTTCACCATGCTGGAAGGGACTCATCGTCCCCGGATCCACATTGATGTAGGGATCCAGTTTGAGCATCGAGACCCGGATGCCGCGGGATTCAAGTATCGCTGCGAGGGAGGCGGCGGCGATGCCTTTGCCAAGGGAGGAAACTACACCACCAGTGACAAAGATGTATTGAGTCATCTCATGAGTACCAATGTTTTCCCATTTTAACCCAATTCACGCGGCAATCCAATCACGCAGGCTTGGCCTTCTTCGCCAGATAGAGCCAGGTTTCAACGACGGTGTCAGGATTCAGCGACAGGCTCTCGATACCCTCCTCGACCAGCCACTCGGCGAGGTCGGGATGATCCGAAGGTCCCTGGCCGCAGATGCCGACATACTTGCCGGCCTTGCGGCAGGCCTTGATCGCGAGATGCAGCATGTATTTCACCGCCGGGTCTCGCTCGTCGAAGGCATCGGCGATGATGCCCGAGTCGCGGTCCAGCGCCAGCGTCATCTGCGTCATGTCATTGGAGCCGATCGAGAAACCGTCGAAATGCTCGAGGAACTGGTCGGCAAGAATCGCGTTCGAGGGAATCTCGCACATCATCACGATGCGCAGGCCGTTCTTGCCGCGCTCCAGTCCGTTCGCGGCAAGCAGTTCCAGCACCCGCTTGGCCTCATCCACGGTGCGGATGAAAGGCACCATGATCTCGACATTGGTGAGCCCCATTTCATCGCGCACCTTTTTCATCGCACGGCATTCCAGCTCGAAACAGTCGCGGAAGGACTGCGACACGTAACGTGAGGCGCCGCGGAAACCCAGCATCGGGTTTTCCTCATGCGGCTCGTAACGCGAACCGCCGGTGAGGCTGGAGTACTCGTTCGACTTGAAATCCGACAGGCGGACAATCACCGGCTTGGGCCAGAACGCGGCGCCCAGCGTCGCCACGCCTTCGGTCAACTTGTCAACGTAGAAGGTCACTGGATCGGCGTAGCCGGCACTGTGCTCCTCCACCGCCAGCTTGAGGTCGGCACTGAGGTCGGGATAGGCCAGCACCGCCTTCGGGTGCACGCCAATCATGCGCGCGATGATGAACTCCAGCCGCGCCAGCCCGACGCCCTCGTTGGGCAGCCGCTGGAATTCGAAAGCCAGCTCGGGATTGCCGACATTCATGGTGATCTTCACCGGTGACTTGGGCATGCTCGACAGTGACAGGTCGATGATCTCGGTCTGCAGCTCGCCGCGGTATACGAATCCGGTATCGCCCTCTGCACAGGACACGGTGACCGGTTTGCCATCCTTCAGCAGGTCGGTGGCATCACCACAGCCAACCACCGCCGGTATGCCCAGCTCGCGGGCGATGATCGCGGCATGGCAGGTACGGCCGCCGCGATTGGTGACAATCGCCGCCGCACGCTTCATCACCGGCTCCCAGTCCGGATCGGTCATGTCGGTGACCAGCACATCGCCGGGTTTGACGCTGTCCATCTCGGCGGCGCTCTTGATCAGCCGCACCGGTCCGCTGCCGATGCGCTGGCCGATGGCGCGACCGGTGGTCAGCACCTCGGAACGCTCCTTCAGGCGGTAGCGGCGCAGGGTGTCTACCTTCTCGCTGGCCTTCACCGTTTCCGGTCGCGCCTGCAGGATGTAGAGCTTGCCGTCATTGCCATCGCGGCCCCATTCAATGTCCATCGGCCGCTTGTAGTGCGCCTCGATGATCATCGCGTAACGCGACAGCTCCATCACCTCGTCATCACTGATCGAGAATTTGCGGCGCTCGGCCTCCGGCACCTCGATGGTCTGCACCGACTTGCCGGCCTGGCGGCTGTCGGTGAACACCATGCGCAGCGCCTTGGAGCCCAGTCCGCGGCGCAGGATGGCGCTCCTGCCCTCCTTCAGCCCGCGCTTGTAGACGTAAAACTCGTCGGGATTGACCTGCCCCTGAACCACGGTTTCACCCAGGCCATAGGCCGAGGTGATGAACACCACCTGGTCGAAGCCGGATTCGGTATCGAGGGTGAACATCACGCCGCTGGCACCCTTGTCGCTGCGCACCATGCGCTGCACCGCCGCTGACAATGCAACTTCGTCGTGGGTATAGCCCTTGTGTACGCGGTAGGAAATCGCGCGATCGTTGTAGAGCGAGGCGAACACATGCTTGATCGCTTCGAGCAGGTTGTCTAGGCCGTGTACGTTGAGGTAGGTCTCCTGCTGGCCGGCAAACGAGGCGTCAGGCAGATCTTCCGCGGTGGCCGAGGAACGCACCGCAAAGGTCACATCCGCACCCGAGTCGGCGACGAGCTGGTTGTAGGCGGATTCGATCGCCAGGCGGAATTCCCCACTGAAAGGCTGGGCGATGATCGAGTCACGGATTTCGCGTCCGGCCGCGGTCAGCGCGTTGACGTCGTCGGCATTGAGGCCGGCGAGGCGCTTGGAGATTTTGGCGGCGAGGCCGTTTTCGGCCAGAAACAGCCGGAAAGCATCGGAAGTGGTGGCAAATCCGCCGGGCACACGCACACCTGCACCGGAGAGCTGGCTGATCATTTCGCCCAGCGAGGCATTCTTGCCGCCGACCCGACCCACGTCACTCATGCGCAGCGCGCCGAGTGCCACCACCAGTTCCTTGCCGCTCATGCCGCCGCTCCCGCCGTTGTGTGCCGCAAGATGCACCACATTGTGTGCTGCATCAAAAGCCGTTATTTTACCGAATCCACATTCCGGTTCCGAGCATGAGCCCTCAACGCACCGCCTTTTTTGTCTCCGACCGCACCGGCATTACCGCCGAGATGCTCGGCCACAGCCTGCTTACCCAGTTTGACGGAGTACGGCTGCGTGAAATCACCGTGCCCTTCATTGATTCCCCAGACAAGGCACGGGAGTTCGTTCGCCAGGTCAATTCCACAGCCCAGACGGATGGCGTCCGGCCGATCGTGATCAGCACCCTGGTCAATACCGAAATTTCCGGAATTGTCTCCAAGGCTAACGCCTTGTTCCTTGATTCCTTTGAGATATTCATCGAACCGCTGGAACGCGAACTGGGCACCAAAGCCTCCCATACCGTCGGCCGCTCGCACAGCGTCAACGATTTCGCCAACTACCACCACCGTATCGAGGCGGTGAACTACGCGCTGTCCCATGACGATGGCGTGTCAAAACGGGAATTAACCGAGGCCGATATCATCCTGGTCGGAGTCTCCCGCTGCGGCAAGACGCCAACCTGCCTCTATCTCGCCATGCAATTCGGCATCCGTGCCGCGAATTACCCGTTGATTCCCGAGGATTTCAGCTCGATGCAGTTGCCCGCGCAGATCAAGTCGCTGCGCGGCCGGCTCTACGGCCTGACCATCCGCCCCGCCCGTTTGCAGCAGATCCGCAATGAGCGCCGCCCTGGCAGCAAATACGCCACGCTGAGCAACTGCGAATTCGAAATCCGCGAGGCTGAGGCACTGATGCGCCAGGAAGGCATTCCATATCTCGACGCCACCAGCAAATCGGTCGAGGAACTGGCCACCACCATACTCCAGGAAGCAAAACTGGAGCGGCGCATCTACTGAGCGCGGAGTTGGCGCACCCGCTCGAACAGACAGATGGCCGCTGCAGCGCCGACATTCAGCGACTCGGCGACACCAGGCATCGGGATGCAGACTTCGAGTTGCGCCTTTGCGCCCAGCGCGGCCGACAGTCCCGCACCTTCGTTGCCAAAGAGCAAGGCCACATCACCACGAAGGTCGGTGTCATAGACCGTTTTTTTGGCATTCAGCCCGGTAGCCACCAGACGGCCATCGTAGCGATCCGCCAGTTCGACCAGATCAAGGCCTTCGATGATCTGCAATGCAAAATGTGCACCCATGCCGGCACGCAGCACCCGCGGCGACCAGGCGTGAACCGACCGCATTGACAGGCAAATCGTGGTGATACCCGCCGCAGATGCGGAGCGCAGGATGGAGCCCAGATTGCCCGGATCCTGAATGTCCTCAAGCCACACACTGGCGCCAGCCAGTCGTTCCGGCATCACGACACGCGGCGTCGGCACCACGGCAATGATGCCGGTTGGTGTCGCCACGGATGACAGCTGGCGGAACAGCCCGTCTGCCAGAATCAGGGCATCGCCACCAGCCGCCGAAATCAGCGACTGCACCTCGGAACTGTCGAGCCCGCTGCGGGTGACCACCAGTTCATCCGGCCGGCCGAGATGACGCTGATAGGCCTCCACCAGATGCACACCGTCGAGCAGCGACAGTCCGGAGTGTTTACGCTCGCGTGAAGACTGCGCAAGCTTGAGCAGGTTGCGGAAACGCACGTTGTCGGCTGAAGTAATGACTTTCATGATGTCCGGTTATATCGCGCAGCTGCGAAAGCCGGCGAACACGTCGTTGCGGTCGGGCGTATAAAAATTGCGCCAGGTATTGCGGATCAGTGTATCGCGCGTGGCGTGACAGCCGCCGCGCAGCACTTTGTGGCTGCCAAACCAGGGTTCCGAATACTCGGCATAGGGATCGCGGACAAACCCTGGATAAGGCTGAAACCAGTCGGCCGTCCATTCCCAGACATTGCCGGTCATCTGGCGCAGCCCCCAGGCACTGTCGCCCGCCGCACAGGCATCGACAGGCAGACAGCGGCCAACCGTGCCGTAGAGATTCGCCCGTTCCGAGGAGGGCGCATCTTCGCCCCAGGGATGGCGGCGTTTCAGGCCGGGCATGCCAGGTACGGTAGCCGCAGCGTATTCCCATTCCGCTTCCGTCGGCAGGCGCCGGCCGGCCCAACAGCACCAGGCCTCGGCCTCGTACCAGTTGACATGGATCACCGGATGATGCGGCGGCAAGGGCTCCACGCGGTCATAACAATGCCAGTGCCAGCGGCCATCAATGTGTTGCCAGTAACGCGGCATTCCGGCTGCGGCACTTTCGCGCCAGCGCCAGCCGTCATCACTCCACCATTCGCGCCGGCGATAACCACCGGCTTCGACAAATTCGGCAAAACCTTCATTGCTGACCGGCGCCCTGGCGATACGGAAATCGCGCACATCGATGTCATGCGCATATTTTTCGTTGTCAAATACAAAACCGCCGCGCGGCTCGGCGCCAAGGCGAAAACAGCCACCCTGCACCTCTGCGTCGCCGGGCCATGGCCCGCCCATGCAGGCTGGGCTGACAGTCGCCGGCGCCGGATAAGCCAGTGTCTGCCGGGAATAAGTCAGCGCTTCGGCATGCATCTCCTCGTGTAACGCGCTGAGCTGGCCGAAATAAGCGATCCCCGGCCTGACAGCCAGTGCGGAAATGACGCGACTGCGTACTTGATCGAGATAACGCAGGGTCGCATCCGGATCGGGCAGCGGCAACGACCAGCGGCTGTCATGGGCGACCCGTGCCGAGTCATAAAGCCGGTCGGCCTGATCCAGTACACTCTCCACCTGAAGACTTCCGCAACGAAGGCACCAGAATTCCTCGAACCAGCCCAGATGCCCCAGTTCCCACAATGGCGGATTGAGAATGGCCAACTGCGGCCCCAGCCACTGCGATGGCTGCAAATCCGCAATCAGGCCCAGCGTGCGCTGTCGCGCGGCGTCAAGCATGGCGAGAATCTGCGGCAGTGGCGCTGATGCGCGCTGAGCATCGTAAGGTTGTGACAAGCTGACGACCTGGTTTGTTATAGTTCCCGCGGCAGTTTATCCGCACAAAGAGCGCCTCGCATCATGAAAATCACCCTGATCACGCCGGCTGCGGCCACTTCGCGCTACGGCAACCGCAACACGGCCGTGCGCTGGGCCGGCCTGCTGCGCGAACTGGGCCATCGCGTCAGCATTGCCGAACAATGGGATGGCCGCAGCACCGACCTGATGCTGGCCCTGCATGCCAGGCGCAGCCATGCCTCGATCGCACGATTTGCCGAACAACATCCGCAACGGCCGCTGGTGCTGGCACTGACCGGCACCGATCTCTACCGCGACATCCACAATGATGCCAATGCCCTGGAATCGATGGCACTGGCGACGCGGATGATCGTGCTGCAGCCGCTGGGTCTGCGCGAATTGTCTGCAGCACTGCGCCGCAAGACCGATGTGGTGCTGCAGTCTTGCGCAGCCATCAAGCGCCGGCATCCCCTGCCCGGCTGTTTCGAGATCGTGGTCAGCGGCCATCTGCGTGACGAAAAAGATCCGTTTCGCGGTGCCGCGGCGCTGTCCCTGCTACCGGCCTCGAGCCGCATCCGTATTACCCATATCGGGGGTGCACGCGACCCGGCGCTGGCACGCGAGGCAAGGCAGTGGATGAAACGGGAACCGCGCTACCACTGGCTGGATGAATTGCCGCGAACCCGCGCGCTGGCGACGCTGGCACGGGCGCGGGTGATGCTGATCAGCTCGAAGCTGGAAGGTGGCGCCAATGTCGTCAGCGAAGCGCTGACCGCGGGGGTGCCGGTGCTGGCCTCGCGCATCCCCGGCAATGTCGGCCTGCTGGGGAAGGACTACCGTGGTTATTTTCCGGTCGGCAACACTGCCGCACTGGCCCGGCTGATGGCGCGGGCGGAGCGTTTACCTGAATTTGTTGCCGAATTACAGGCGGCCTGTCGTGAGCAACGGCGGCTGGTCAGTCGCAGCAACGAACGTCGTGCCCTTGCGGCAACGATTAAAGCAGCATCTGCAAATCAAACTAAGGGCAACATAAAATAATCGTAAGTTATTGTTTTTATTGATTATATTATCATATCCCTGACCGGCGCAAAACTCCGCCGGTGCGCCTCCAGCGGCCCCAGACGGCGCAAGGCTTCAATATGCAGCGCAGTACCATAACCCTTGTGACGGTCAAAACCGTACCCGGGATATGCGGCGTGCAACTCCAGCATCGCCGCATCGCGTGCCACCTTGGCCAGAATCGACGCCGCCGAAATCGCCGGCACAGTGGCATCTCCCCGCACCACCGCGCGCGCCGGCATCGTCACCCTCGGCACATGCAGGCCATCCACTTCGATCTGCAGGGGTTGCGGCGCCAGTGCCTCAACGGCGCGCTGCATCGCCAGCAAGGCTGCGCGCAGAATGTTCAGCCGGTCGATTTCTTCCACTGATGCGCTGGCCACGGCCCAGGCCACGGCATGCTCGCGGATTTCAACGGCCAGCGACTCGCGCCGTTTCGCCGTGAGCTTCTTGGAATCGGCCAAGCCCCGGATCAGCGGTGGATGATCAAGAATGACCGCCGCCGCATACACCGGTCCGGCCAGAGGCCCGCGCCCCGCTTCATCAACGCCGCAGACCCATTGCGCCATCAGCGTCCGCCGCGCAGCTCGGCGAGCACGGCGGACGCTGCACGTTCCGCCGCGTTCTGCCGCAGCTCGGCAGCCATTGCCGCGAAGCGCTGCTCGATGGATTCGCGCTTCGCCTTGTCCTGCAGCAGGTCAATGACCGCCGCAGCGAGTGTATCCGGCGTCGCCGCATCCTGCAGCAGCTCGGGCACCACAAATTCCCCGGCAAGGATATTCGGCAGGCCAACCCAGGGCTGGTAGCGGCGGCTGTTCATGATCCACCACGACAGTCGCGCCATGCGGTAGGTGATCACCATCGGCCGCTGCAGCAGCGCCGCCTCGAGGGTGGCCGTGCCCGAGGCCAGCAGCACCACGTCGGCCGCGGCCATTGCTTCATGCGCATGCCCGAAGAGCAGCGTGATTTCCAGCTCCCCGCTCTCACGGCGGTACAGCGCCGCCTCGAACAACTCGCGGGTCTGGCGATTGACCAGCGGCACCAGCAGGCGCACGCCGGGCACCGCCTTGGCAATACGCTCTGCCGCGGCGACGAAGAGATCGGCCATCTGCTCCAGCTCACCGACCCGGCTGCCCGGCATCAATGCCACCACCGGCCCTGTGGCAGGCAGGCGCAGCTCGGCGCGGACTTCGGCGCGGGACGGCACCTTCGCCAGCATGTCCGCCAGCGGATGACCGACATAGGTCACCGGTATGTTGGCGCGCTCGTAAAGCGCCGCCTCGAAGGGAAACACCGTCAGCATCCGCGATACCGAACGGCCGATCTTGCGGATACGGCCGCCGCGCCAGGCCCAGATTGACGGGCTGACGTAGTGGATGGCCGGTATGCCGGCCGACTTCATCGCCGCTTCAAGATCCAGGTTGAAATCCGGCGCATCAATGCCGATGAAGGCGCTGGGGCGCTCCGCCAGAAAATGCCGGCGCAGGCTTGAACGGATACCGACGATCTCGCGATAGTGCTTCAGCACTTCGACGTAGCCGCGTACCGCCAGCTTGTCCATCGGATACAGAGCTTCGACGCCGGCGGCCATCATCTTCGGTCCGGCAATGCCGGTAAAGCGCAGGTGTGGCTCCTGCCTGCGTAGCGCGGTGACCAGTTCGGCGCCGAGCAGATCGCCGGAGGGTTCGCCGGCAACAATGCCGATCAGGGGCGAGGCGCTGTTGGGGGCCGCCATCAACGACTAACGAACGATGCCGCGACCGGCGCTGGCAAGAAAATCAGCCAACACCCGCAGCTCCGGCTGCGCGGCGGCTTCGGTGGCGATCTGTGCCTGCGCCTCGGCAAATGACAGCCCTGATTTGTAGAGCGTCTTGTAGGCACGTTTGACCGCGGCCACCGCCTCCGCCGAAAAACCCCGCCGGCGCAGGCCTTCGGCATTGATGCCGTGCGGCACCGCGGTGTTGCCCGAAGCCATCACGAAAGGCGGCAGATCCTGCAGCAGGATGGTGCCCATCGCGGTGATGCTGTGGGCACCGATGCGGCAGAACTGGTGCACAACCGTGAAACCGCCGAGAATCGCCTGATCTCCGACATGGACATGGCCGGCCAGTTGCGCGTTGTTGGCGAAAATGGTGCCGTTGCCAACCTGGCAATCGTGGGCCAGATGAACATACGCCATGATCCAGTTGCCGTTGCCGACCCGTGTCACTCCGGCATCCTGCATGGTGCCGCGGTTGAAGGTACAGAACTCGCGTATGGTGTTGTCATCGCCGATTTCGAGCCGCGTCGGCTCGCCACTGTATTTCTTGTCCTGGGGCGCTTCGCCGATGGAACTGAACTGGTAGAACACGTTGCGTTTGCCTATCCGGGTATGCGGCCCGATGATCACATGCGGACCGATGCGGGTGCCCTCGCCGATTTCGGCGCCAACGGCAATGATCGAATAGGCGCCAACCTCGACATCGGCGGCGATTTCTGCACCGGAATCAACCAGTGCCGTTGGATGGATGCGTGCAGCAGTCATGCTCAAGCCGGCAGGTCGCGCACCGTGCACATCAGCTCGGCCTCGGCCGCCACGGCATCATCAACCCGCGCCACTGCGGCGAATTTCCAGATGCCGCGGGTATGCCGGGTAAGTGCGACGTTAAGCCGCAGCGCATCACCCGGTGTCACCGGACGCTTGAAGCGGGCATTGTCGATGCCGACAAAATAATAGATCGATTTGTCGTCGGCCTTGGCACCCATGGTGACAAAGGACAAGATCGCCGCAGCCTGCGCCATCGCCTCGACGATGAGCACGCCGGGCATCACCGGGTGGTGCGGAAAATGACCCGGGAAAAAGGGCTCGTTGATGGTGACATTTTTCAGCGCCTCGATGCTCTTGCCCGCCTCGTATGCAAGTACACGGTCAATAAGCAGGAAGGGATAGCGGTGCGGCAGGTAGCGCAGGATTTCGTTGATGTCCATGCCGTTCATGTTCTTATTTTCCTTTGGTGTTGATTGCAGGCGCTTCCGGCAGTGACTTCTCCAGCGCACGAACGCGATCGTTGAGGTCACCGAGGCGGCGCAGGCCAGCGGCATTGCGGCGCCATTCGCGGTTGGGCTCGAAGGGGTAGGCACCGGTGTAGGTTCCGGGCTCGGTGATCGATTTTGTGACCAGGGTATGCGCCGAAATTTCGACGTGGTCGGTGATGCTGAGGTGGCCAGCGATACCCGAGGCGCCGCCGATCCGGCAATAAGCGCCGACCCTGGAACTGCCGGCAATACCGACGCAGGCGGCAATCGCGGTATGAGCGCCGATTTCGACGTTGTGCGCGATCTGGATCTGATTGTCGAGCTTGACGCCGTCACCGATCACGGTGTCCTCGATTGCGCCGCGGTCGATGGTGGTGTTGGCGCCGATCTCGACGTCACGCCCGATACGCACCGCGCCGATCTGCGGCACCTTGAGCCAGCGCGCACCACCCTCACCCTGCTCCATCGCGATGCCGAAACCGTCGGCACCGATGACCACTCCGGCGTGAATCACTCCATCCGGTCCGATTACACAGCCATGATATACGGTGACATGGGCATAAAGCCTGCTGCGCTCACCGATGACGGCACCACGGCCGACATGGCAACCGGCACCGATCAGCACATGCTCGCCGATCTGCGCGCCGGCCTCAATCACCACGAAGGGACCAATGCAGGCGGTGGCAGCGACCCGGGCCTCGCTGTCAATGACTGCCGAGGGATGGCGGCCTGCGACAAATGCCGGCTGCGGATTAAGCAATGCCGAGACGCGGGCGAAATAGGCGTAAGGATTGCCGACAACGATGCGCGGAAGATCAACAGCGGCACTGAATGCCTCACCCAGGATCACCGCGCCGGCCCGGGTACCCTTCAGGTGCGCCAGATAGCGCTCGTTTGCCAGAAAACTGATGGTGTCCGGCGCAGCGCGTTCAAGCGTCGCCACCTGCCGGATCAGCGTGCTCGCGTCACCGATAACGCTGCCGCCGAGACGATCAACGATGCCTGAGAGAGTGTATGAACCCATGCGATGCCTGCTCTGCTCGGGGCAGTATTGCCTGCACCCGGGACAGGGTGCCGCGCCTACTTGCCGTCGGCGAGCGCCTTGAGTACGCGGTCGGTGATGTCTATCTTCGGGTTGCGGTATACCGCCTCCTGAAGAATGAGGTCATATTTCTCGGATTCGGCAATCTGCCTGATCACCCGGTTGGCGCGCTCAAACAGGGCACCCAGTTCCTGGTTGCGGCGCAGGTTGAGATCCTCGCGATATTCTCGCTGCATGCGCTGGAAATCCAGGGTTTGCCGGCCCAGTTCCTGCTCGCGGTTGCGACGGTCGCTTTCGCTCATGGTCACCGCGTCCTTCTCGAGCTGGGACTGCAGGTTCTTGATCTGGGATTCGCGGCGCTGCAGTTCCTGCGCACGTGGCGCGAATTCCTTCTCCAGCTGTTTGCTGGCACGTTCGGCGGGCGCACTTTCACGTGTGATCCGTTCCTGATCAATGAAACCGATTTTCAAATCGGCCGCCCGAACAGCCTGCACTGCGGCCAACGACATCACTGCCGCGATTACAACCATGATCCGCTTGAACACGACTTATCTCCTTGAATCTTGTTGGCGACCGCATCCGCGTAGTCGCTAGCATACCCTGCGCCGGCTCAGAACACTCCGCCGAAGGTGAATTGGAACATCTGTTTGCGATCCAGGTTGTCCGCGTTCAAAGGGGCGGCAAAACTGACCTTCAACGGTCCAAAAGGCGAAGACCAGAATACGCCGACCCCAGATGAGTAACGAAATGCTCCGCCGTCAAACTTGTTGGCCACCATGCCGGCATCGACAAAAGCGCTCAGGCGTACCGAACGGTCGTTCTGCAGCCCTGGAAAGGGGAGCAGGAATTCGACGTTGCCAAGTACGCGGTGGCTGCCACCCTGCGGATCGCCGTTCTGGTCCTTGGGTCCGATTGAAGAGTTGCGGTAACCACGGACGGTGCTCACGCCGCCGGCAAAGAAATTCTTGAAAAACGGCAATGGCAGGTTGTTCAGACCGTCACCCCAGCCGACTTCACCGTTCATCATCAGGGTGTATTGGCGTGACAGCGGGAAATAGCGCTGATACTGGTAATTGGCCTTGTAATACTCGAGGGTGGTGCCAAGACCCGGCAACCCGATCTCGCCTATCGCGCGCTGGTAGGTGCCCTTGGTCGGATAAATCAGGCTGTCACGGCCGTCCCTTACCCAGCCCGCCGACGTGATGATCGCGTCGTTCTGGTTGCCGAAGGTGCTGACGTAATTACGGTAGAACAGCGGACTGTCGGAGAACGTGGTGATCTCGGTGTTTTCGTACGAAAGGCCGTAGTTGATGGTGTCACGCTCGGTCACCGGCACACCGAAGCGGATGCCGCCGCCCAGAGTCTTCGTGATGTAACGGCCGATACCGCCTCGAGTGCCGTCTACCTCACGTGAAAAAATGTCAAAACCCTGGCTGACACCATCAGCCGTGAAATACGGGTCTGTGTAGGACAGGGCGTAAACGGTGTTGATGCGGCCTGAATTCAGCTGTGCTGATACATGCTTGCCCGAACCAAAAATATTCTGCTGGGAAATCGCGCCGGACAGGGTGACGCCGTCGCCGCTGCCAAAACCCGCGCCCAGCAGGATGTTGCCGGTGGGCTTCTCGACCACCGAGAGATTGACATCGACCTGATCGGTGGTGCCTGTCACAGAGGGGGTCTCGATACCGACCTCTGTGAAATAGCCCAGGCGGTCAACACGGCTGCGTGAGAGATTGATTTTCTCACCAGAGTACCAGCCGCCCTCGATCTGGCGCATCTCACGGCGGATCACTTCGTCCCGGGTCTTGGTGTTGCCGGCGATGTTGATGCGCCGAACATATACCCTGCGGCCCGGATCGATAAAAAAGGTGAACGAAGCCTGATTCTTGGTTTTGTCAAGATCAGGAGCGGCATTTACGTTGGCAAAAGCGTAACCGTCATTGCCCAGCCGGTCATTGATGTTCTTGGTGGATTCGGCAACCCTGGTCCTGGAAAACACCTCACCCGGCTTGATCGTGATCAGCTTGCGTATTTCCGCCTCGGGCAGCAGCGGTTCACCGGCAATGCGTATTTCAGACACCGTGTAGCGCGGACCTTCGGTGATGCTGACGCTGATGAAGATATCCTTCTTGTCCGGCGAAATCGTGACCTGCGTCGAGTCGATGTTGAACTCAAGGTAACCGCGGTCCTGGTAGTGGGAACGCAGCGTCTCGAGATCGGCGGCAAGTTTGGGACGCGAATACTGGTCGTGCTTGCTCCACCAGGTCATCAGGCCGGGCGTGCGCAGGATGAAAAGGTCTATCAGGTCCTTCTCGCGGAAAGCCCTGGCGCCGATGATGTTGATCTGGCGGATCTTCGCGACCTCGCCTTCGTCGACATTGAAATTGATCGCGACCCGGTTGCGTTCCAGCGGCGTCACAGTGGTGGTCACCACCACCGCGTAACGGCCGCGGCTGAGGTACTGCCGCTTCAGTTCCTGCTCTGCGCGGTCGAGCTGGGAGCGGTCGAAAATGCGGCCATTGGCCAGATCAATCTGGCGCATGCTTTTCAGCAGGACATCCTTCTCGAACTCCTTCACCCCGACAAAGTCGATCTGCGCAATCGATGGCCGCTCCTGGACGGCAACGATCAGCACGCCACCGTCGGCTTCGATCGAAACATCCTTGAAAAAACCGGTGCCAAAAAGGGCGCGGATCGCCTGCGCGGCCTTCTCCTCGTTCATCGTCTCGCCGATCTTCACCGGCAGATAACCGAACACCGTTCCGGCATCGACACGCTGGATGCCTTCGACGCGGATGTCGCGGACGACGAAAGGTTCAAGCGCAAGGACTGTTGCGGGCAAACTTAGGACTGCTGCGAGGACGCTACGGAGCAAATGCATGTCAACTGCCGATCAGGCGAAAGATGTCGTTGTATACGGCGAAGGCCATCAGCATGAACAACAGGACCATTCCGACCTGCTGCCCCATTTCCATGATGCGCTCGGTGAGCGGCCTTCCAGTCAGAATCTCCACCGAATAATACAACAAGTGGCCCCCGTCCAATAACGGTACCGGCAACAGGTTGAGCACCCCCAGGCTGATGCTGATCAGGGCCAGAAACAGCAGGTAGGATATCCACCCGTTTTGCGCTGATTGTCCGGCGTAATCGGCAATGGTGATCGGCCCGCTCAGATTCTTCATGGACACTTCACCAACCAGCATCTTGCCGAGCATGCGCAGGCTGAACCAGGCCGTTTCCCAGGTCTTGGTCAGGGCGAGCCCGACACTCTCCAGCGGGCCGTGGGGCACTTTCACCAGCATCTGCCGCATCGACTTCTGATCGACAAAGGGGCCGGCGCCGATGCGGCCAATCGCGGTTTCACGCTCCATCACACTGTCAACCCTGACGATGACCGGCGGCAGATCAACCTCACCGCGCCGCACACGGAATTCGAGCGGCTGCCCCGGCGCCGCCCGCACCAGACGCACCAGTTCCTCCCAGGAGGCGGGTCGCCTGTCTCCGACCGCAAGCACACGGTCTCCACTCTTCAGCCCGGCTCGTGCCGCGGCACCTGCAGTCGACAATTCCCCCAATACCGGGTCCAGAGGGGGACGCAGCAGCACAAGGCCCAGTGCCCGCAACAGATCACCTTCAAGTTCGTCCCTCGTCAGTCCCGAAAAATCCAGTGTGCGGCGCTGCACTGCCGCGCTGTTTTCAGCGCGCGACTCGACGCTGACGGTCCCGCCATTCAGTGCAAGCTGCAGCATCTGCCAGCGCAGATCCTGCCATGTCGCCACCGTTTCACCGCCGATGCCGGTGATGATTTCTCCACGCACGAAGCCGGCACGCTCCGCGGCGCTTTTCGCCACCGGCGCATCAATCCGGGGAGATACGCCGGGAACACCATGCATGAACAGAGCCCAGTAAATGATGATCGCAGCCAGGAAATTGGCAAGCGGACCGGCAATCACTATCGCAGAGCGCTGCCATACCGTTTTCCGGTTGAAGGCACGACCCTGCTCGGACGGGCTCACCGGCCCTTCCCGCTCGTCGAGCATCTTGACGTATCCCCCAAGCGGAATCAGCGCGATGCACAGCTCGGTCTGGTCGGCACCAAAGCGGCGCGTCCACAGCGCGCGGCCGAAACCCACCGAGAAACGCAGCACTTTCACATCGCAGCGGCGGGCCACCCAGTAATGGCCGTATTCGTGCACCACAACCAGCACGCTCAGCGCAACGATGAATGCGGCCAATGTCAGCAGTAAGCTCATGACGGCACGCCAACTGCCTTGAGTCCGGCGGCAACCCTGACCGCTGCCATCCTTGCCTCCGCGTCCACCTCCTCCACATCCTCAAGATCATTGATCTGCCGGCTTGCCGAGCGGGACAGCACGTCCTCGATCAGCCGGGGAATGTCGAGATAAGCGATCCGCCGCTGCAGAAACTCCTCCACAGCAATTTCATTGGCCGCGTTGAGCGTGATCACCGACGATGGCCCTGCACGCAGCGCTTCATAGGCCAGGCGCAGACAGGGGAAACGGCCGATGTCCACGGGTTCGAACTGCAGGGTACCCACTGCGGCAAGCTCCAGGAAATCCGCGCCCGAAGCAATTCGCTGCGGATAGGCCAGGGCGTGGGCTATCGGCGTGCGCATGTCGGGATTGCCGAGCTGGGCCAGCACGGAGCCGTCCTGATACTCAACCAGCGAATGAACCACGCTCTGGGGATGAATCACAACTTCGATCATCCCGGGATCGGCATCAAACAGCCAGCGCGCCTCGATGACTTCGAGTCCCTTGTTCATCATCGTCGCGGAATCCACGGAAATCTTGCGGCCCATCGACCAGTTGGGATGGGCGACAGCCTGCTCCGGGGTGACACCAGCCAGTTGCGCCAGCGGCGTTGTACGGAATGGTCCGCCGGAAGCGGTGAGCAGGATTCGGCGCACGCCGCAGGCGACCATGCCCCCGCGTCCGCCACGTGGCAAGGACTGGAATATCGCGTTGTGCTCACTGTCGATAGGCAGCAGTTCGGCGCCGTGCTCGCGCACCGCGGACATGAATACCCCACCGGCTGTGACCAAGGCCTCCTTGTTGGCCAGCAACACACGCTTTCCGCCCAGTGCCGCGGCGTGGGCGGCGCGCAACCCGGCAATACCGACAATCGCCGCCATCACCGTGGTGATCTCCGGTAGTGATGCCACTTCGACGAGGGCGTCGGCCCCGCACAATACCCGGGTTCGGGAACCCGCCGTAGCGAGTTCCCGTTGCAGCCGTCCTGCAGCCGCTTCATCGCCAAGCACCGCATAATTCGGCCTGAAGCGCAGGCACTGCTCAAGCAACAGCTCGACACGACTGCGTGCTGTCAGCGCCACAACCTCGAATTTGCCGGGATTGCGCGCCACCACATCGAGCGTGTTTGCGCCGATGCTGCCTGTGGAACCCAGTATGGTCAGACGCTGCATGTCAGGCGGTCCAGCCGAGAAGGCAGCTCACCGTCAGCGCCGCAAGGGGCAGGGTCGAGGTCAATGCATCGATGCGGTCGAGTACGCCGCCATGCCCCGGCAACAGCGTGCCACTGTCCTTTACCCCGGCCTGCCGCTTCACCCATGACTCGAAAAGATCACCCAGAATGCCCATTGGAACCATCACCAGCACCAGCAACGAGAGCGCCGCGCCAGCGCCGCTCATGGTTGCAGCCAGCCCCCAGTGCCAGACCGCCGCATGATACACCGCGACCCCGAGCACCGCGCCGCCGACGCCCTCCCAGGTCTTGCCGGGGCTGATCGCAGGAGCCAGTTTGTTGCGGCCCCAGCGATGACCGGCGAAATACGCGGCACAGTCAGCCACCCAGACCACACCCATCAGTGCCAACAGCAGCCAGGGCTCGCGCTGCAGATAAGCCAACGCCAGCCAGGTCGGAAACAGCAGCACAAAACCGGTGACAAGCCGCAGCGGGACTGACCGCAGCTGCCATCCGCACCATAACCAGATCGGCGCCACCAGAAGCCAGAATACCGACGAAACCAGCCACAACCCCTGTGCCGCCGGCAGCAGCGGATGTCGGATGTCGATGACGACCCAGGCCGCGGCGCAGGCGATGACCAACAAGGTGAACAAGGCCGCAGCTGACTGCCGCAATCCGCTAAGCCGCGCCCATTCGTATGCGCCGGCACCCAGCATCAGCAGCAGGACAAACGCCCAATCACGGGATGACAGCAGGAACAGCGCCGCCAGAAACAGCGGCAGCAGCACTGCCACGGTCAACACACGCTTGAACAGCATGGTTGCAATATTCCTTCAGGCGCTCAGCGAGCGGCTGCTGCCTTCGGCAAGTTGTTCGCTGGTACGGCCGAAGCGCCGCTCGCGCAGCCGATAGGACTGGATCGCCCGATCCAGCGCTTCGCCATCAAAATCCGGCCACAGCGTGTCGGTAAAATAAAGCTCGGTGTAGGCCAGTTGCCAGAGCAGGAAATTGCTGATGCGCTGCTCACCGCCGGTGCGGATGAAAAGATCGGGCTCGGGCATGTCACCGAGGGAAAGATGCCGCTTCAGATCATCCTCATTCCAGGGGCGGCCGGAGTCAGGCTCCTTGCGCAGCCTGTTCATGGCCTGCAGCATGTCCCAGCGCCCGCCGTAATTGGACGCAACGGTCAGCGTGAGCCGGGTGTTCGTGGCCGTCAGCGCCTGCGCTGATTCGATCAGCTGGACCAGCTTCGGGTCAAAGCGCGAAAGGTCTCCGATGACACGGAAGCGGATGCCGTTTTCATGCAACTGGCGCACCTCGCGTTGCAGCGCGTTGGAAAAAAGCTGCATCAGCAGCGAAACCTCCTCCGCCGGACGCCGCCAGTTCTCGCTGCTAAAGGCAAACAGCGTCAGCGCGGAAACTCCTCGCTCGGCACAGGCGCGCACCGTGTTGCGCACGGCATCGACACCCTGGCGATGGCCAGCCACACGCGGCAGATAGCGCCGGCGCGCCCAGCGGCCATTGCCGTCCATGATGACGGCAATATGAACCGGGACATCACCGACCTCAGGAATCTTTTCGGTCGAACTGACCACAGCGCTAGATTGCCATGAGGTCGGCTTCCTTGACCTCCAGCAATTTTTCGATTTCGGATATCGAGCGGTCGGTCAGCTTCTGCACCTCATCCTGGGCCCGCCGCTCCTCATCCTCGGCAACCGATTTCTTTTTAAGCAGATCCTTGAGCTGGGTGTTGGCATCGCGACGAATGTTGCGCACGGCAACCCGGGCATTCTCGCCTTCGTGGCGCACCACCTTGATCAGGTCCTTGCGACGCTCTTCCGTCAGCGCCGGCATCGGCACCCGCACCATGTCACCCTGCGTCATCGGGTTCAGGCCTAGATCACAGTCGCGGATCGCCTTCTCGATGGCCTGGGCCATCTTCTTTTCCCAGGGGCTGACGCCGATGGTGCGGCCATCGAGCAGGGTCACGTTGGCAACCTGAGGCAACGGCGTAGGATTGCCGTAGTAATCGACCATCACATGATCCAGAAGCCCGGTGTGGGCGCGGCCTGTGCGCACCTTGCCGAGGTCGGCCTTCAGCGCCTCGACGGTTTTTTTCATCTTCTGCTCGGCGTTTTTCTTGATGTCAGCAATCATCTGAACCTCCGTCAAACGTGAACCATCGTGCCTTCGTCCTCGCCCATCACCACCCGCTTCAACGCCTGCGGCTTGAAAATGCTGAACACGTTGATCGGCAGCTTCTGGTCGCGGCACAGCGTCAGGGCTGTTGCATCCATCACCTTCAGGTTCTTGATGATGGCTTCGTCGAATGAGATTTTCTTGTAGCGCATCGCATCCGGGTGGGTTTTGGGATCGTCAGTGTAGACGCCATCGACCTTGGTCGCCTTCAGCACCAGATCGACGTTCATCTCCATGCCGCGCAGCGCAGCCGCGGTGTCGGTGGTGAAAAAGGGATTGCCGGTGCCGGCGGCAAAAATCACCACCTTGCCCTCCTCCAGATAACGCATCGCCTTGCCGCGGATGTACGGCTCGACCACCTGCTCGATATTCAGCGCCGACTGCACCCGGCTCAACAGGCCGACCTGGCGCATCGCGTCCTGCAGCGCCAGCGCGTTCATCACCGTAGCCAGCATGCCCATGTAGTCCGCCGTGGCGCGGTCCATGTGTGCCGCCCCAGGTGCCACACCACGGAAAATGTTGCCACCGCCGATGACAACGGCAACCTCAATGCCCATCCGTACCACTTCGGCGATCTCGGCGACGATGCGGCCGATGGTGTCGCGGTTGATGCCGTAGGGGTCATCCCCCATCAGCGCCTCGCCGCTCAGCTTGAGCAGGATACGCTTGTAAGCGGGACTGGAGGACATTTATAAACCTTTGTTTTTAAACGATTATTTTTGCTTTGCTTGACCGACCTGGGCCATCACTTCAGCGGCAAAGTCGTCTTTTTTCTTCTCGATGCCCTCGCCGACCACATACAGATCAAAGCGGGCAACGCTGGCGTTCGAGGACTTCAGCAATTGCTCGATGGTCTGCTTGTCATTCTTGACGAAAGGCTGGCCGAGCAGAGTCACTTCCTTGAGGAATTTCTGCACCGAGCCTTCGACCCGCTTGGCCATGATTTCCGGAGGAATGGTCTTGCCCGACTTGGCCGCATCTTCTGCAGCCTTCTCGGTGGCCACACGGCGCTCGGACTCAATCGCCTCTGCCGGCACGCCGGAAGCATCCAGCGCCTTCGGCTTGCTCGCCGCGATGTGCATGGCAATGTCCTTGCCCAGCGACTCTTCGCCACCCGCGACATCGACCATCACGCCAATCTTCGCACCGCCGTGAATGTAGGTCGCCAGCTTGCCCCTGGCTTCGACACGCTCGAAGCGGCGGATTGACAGGTTCTCGCCGATCTTGCCGACCAGCGCCTTGCGTTTTTCCTCGACCGCGACGCCGTCGATCGCCAGTGCCGACAGCGCGGCCACGTCGGCCGGTTTTTGCTCTGCCACCAGCCTGGCCAGCGTGCCGGCAAACGCCAGGAAATCGTCGTTCTTCGCGACAAAATCGGTTTCGCAGTTGACTTCGATGATCGCACCAAGCCTGCCGTCGGCCGCGACATGGGTTGCAACCACGCCCTCAGCTGCAACACGTGAAGCCGCCTTGCTAGCCTTGTTGCCCAGCTTCACGCGCAGGATTTCCTCGGCCTTCGCCAGATCGCCGCCGGCTTCGGTCAGCGCCTTTTTGCATTCCATCATCGGCGCATCGGTTTTCTCGCGCAGTTCGCGAACCATGCCCGCAGTTATTTCAGCCATTGCTTCCGTTCCTCTTGCTTCAATTTAAAAAAAAGGGGCTGTTGAGCCCCTTGAACGTGTCTGGAGGCCCGTTCAGGCGCCGGCGGTTTCGCCGTCCTCGACTTCGACGAACTCGTCGGAGCCGCCCTTGACGATCTCCTTGATGCTGTTGCTGCGACCCTCAAGCACGGCGTCGGCCATGCCACGGGCATACAGCTTGATCGCTCGACTGGAATCATCGTTGCCGGGGATGATGTAATCAACACCCTCCGGTGAATGGTTGGTGTCGACCACGCCGATCACCGGGATGCCGAGCTTCTTCGCCTCGGAGATCGCGCCCTTCTGGTAGCCGACATCGATAACGAACAGCGCGTCCGGCAAGCCGTTCATGTCCTTGATGCCGCCGAGGCTGCGCTCGAGCTTGATGATTTCGCGCTCAAAGGTCAGCGCCTCTTTTTTCGAGAGTTTCTCGAAGGAGCCGTCTTCGCGCATCACCAGCAGATCCTTCAGGCGCTGGATCGAGCCTTTGACCGTCTTGAAATTGGTGAGCATGCCGCCGAGCCAGCGGTAATCGACGTAAGGGGAGCTGCAGCGCAGCGCCTCTTCGCGCACGATTTCGCGCGCCTGGCGCTTGGTGCCGACAAACAGCACCGTACCCTTGTTGGAGGTCAGCTGGCGCACGAACTTCAGCGCATCCAGGTACATCGTCATTGTCTTTTCGAGGTTGACGATGTGTATCTTGTTGCGGTGACCAAAAATGAACGGGGCCATTTTCGGGTTCCAGTACCGCGTCTGGTGGCCAAAGTGGACGCCGGCCTCGAGCATTTCACGCATGGTGACTGACATGATGCTTGAATCTCCTGTTAGGGTTAATCCGCCACTCGCCCAAGACAACCCTTGCGGGCACCCTTAACGTCGGCAAGTGTGAGTAGTCCTGGTCCAGCAGTGCCACCATGGCTCTGCGACAAACCAAGCTAACTCGTTATTTTAACACGCAAAGCTCACCGCTCTCAAGCCAAGGCAGTCCAAGGGCATTCTCAGCAACAGCCTGGTTCGGGTAAATTTTTCTAATCAACACAAGCTGTTAGAATCATTCCAAGTTGCAGCAAAAACCCTCGCCGCCCCCTGCCGTAAAACTGCCACCGCACTCCCCGCCTGACATGTCCGTTGAACTGAAGACCCCCGAAGACATCGCCGGGATGCGTATCGCAGGCCGTTTGGCATCGGAAGTCCTTGATTTTATTGGCCCTCAAGTCCAGGCCGGGATCACCACCGGTGAACTCGACCGGCTCTGCCACGACTATATCGTCAATGTCCAGCGCACCATCCCGGCGCCGCTCAACTACACGCCGCCCGGCTATACGCCCTACCCGAAATCGATCTGCACCTCGGTCAATCACGTGGTCTGCCATGGTGTGCCGGGGGAAAAACGCCTGAAAAACGGCGACATCATCAACATCGACATCACCGTGATCAAGGACGGCTACCACGGCGATACCAGCCGGATGTTCTATGTCGGCGCTCCCTCGATCCAGGCCAAACGCCTGGTCGAACTGACCTATGACTGCATGTGGCGCGGCATCCGCGCGATCAAGCCAGGCAATACACTCGGCGACATCGGCCACGCCATCCAGAGCCATGCCGAGCGCCATGGCTTCAGCGTGGTGCGCGAGTTCTGCGGTCACGGCATCGGCAAAAAATTCCATGAAGACCCGCAGATCCTGCACTACGGACGCCCCGGTGCCGGCATGCGCCTGGAACCCGGCATGGTCTTCACGGTTGAGCCGATGATCAATGCCGGACGCCCCGACATCCGCCAGATGGCCGACGGCTGGACCATCGTCACCAAGGACCACAGCCTGTCCGCGCAGTGGGAACACACCGTACTGGTCACACCCGATGGATTCGAAGTGCTGACCGTATCCGCGGGCACCCCGCCCGAACCCGCAACGGAATAAGCGGCGTGGCCGCCCGGCTCAGCACCATTGATCCTGCCACCCAGCGCAGCGCGCTGGCCGAAGCACGCAGCGCGCTGCGTGAACGCTTTGAAGCTGGGACACTCGGCCGCGAACTGCTCGGCCAGCTCGCGTTGATCACCGACCGCCACCTGCGTCTTGCCTGGAAAGCCCAGCAAATGCCGGACGAGGCCGCGCTGGTCGCGGTCGGCGGTTATGGCCGCGGCCAGCTCTTTCCGTACTCCGATGTCGACATCCTGATCCTGCTGCCCGAAGCCGCTGATGAGGAATTGCGCGGCAAGCTGGAAAACCTCGTCGGGCGCTTCTGGGATATCGGGCTCGAGGCCGGTCACAGCGTACGCACGCTGGAGGAGTGTTTCGAGGTCGCGGCCGGCGACATCACCGTGCAGACCACCATGCTTGAATCGAGGCTGCTCGCCGGTAACCGCGAACTGCACCGGCGTTTTGCAAAAAAGCTGCGGCAATCCATCGAGCCGGCGGGCTTTTTCCGTGCCAAATACATCGAGCAGCAGGACCGTCACCGCCGTCACGCCGAAACCAACCTTGAGCCCAACCTCAAGGAAAGCGCGGGCGGCCTGCGCGACCTGAACACCATCCTGTGGATATCCAGGGCAGCCGGTCTTGGCCGTACCTGGCTGGAACTCGCACGCCGCGGCTTCATCACCCGCGACGAGGCCATTGCCATCGGCCGCCACGAACGGGTGCTCGAATTGCTGCGCATCCGCCTGCATTATCTGGCCGGTCGCCGCGAGGACCGGCTGTTGTTTGACCACCAGCACGCGCTCGCCCGCCAGCTCGGTTTCGCAGAACGGGTCGGCAAACGCTCCAGCGAGCGGCTGATGCAGCGCTATTACCAGACCGCCAAGGCCGTGTCGCAGCTCAACACCATACTGCTGCAGAACCTTGACCGGCGGATTTCCCCGCCGGGCAGCCGCAAGGTGAAGCCGCTCAACGAACGCTTCATCATCCTCGGCGACCTGCTCTCGGCCCCGGATGAAGGCATTTTCGAGCGCGACCCGGCGGCGATACTCGAAGCCTTCGCGCTGATGCAGCAGAACCCGGAAATCAAGGAGGTCGGCGCCTTCACGCTGCGCGCGTTGTGGCGTGCGCGGCGGCGGATCACGCCTTCGGCACGACGCGATCCGCGGCTGCGTGAACTGTTCCTAGATATCCTGCGCAGCCCGACACGGATGATCCGCGAGCTGCGCCGCATGCACCAGTTCGATATCCTCGGCCGCTACATCCCGGCCTTCGGCCGCATCGTCGGCCAGATGCAGCATGATCTCTATCACGTCTACACCGTCGACGAGCACATCCTGAAAGTGGTGCGCAATCTGCGCCGCTTCGCCGTGCCGGAACTGGCTCACGAATTCCCGCTGTGCAGCCGCCTGGTCAGTGAATTCGAGCGTCCGGAATTGCTCTACCTTGCCGGACTGTTCCACGATATCGCCAAGGGTCGCGGCGGCGATCACTCTGAGCTGGGAAAAAGCGACGCCCTGCGCTTTTGCAAAACCCATGACCTGCCACAGGAGGACTGTGAACTGGTCGCCTGGCTGGTCGAACAGCATCTGGTAATGTCCGCCACCGCGCAAAAGCAGGATCTGACCGATCCGGATGTGATCCGCGCCTTTGCAGAACGTGTGGGGGATGACCGCCGGCTGGTCGCCTTGTATCTGCTCACCGTGGCCGACATCCGCGGCACCAGCCCCAAGGTGTGGAACGCATGGAAAGCAAAGCTGCTCGAAGACCTGTTCCACGCGACCCGGCGCCTGCTCGCCGGCGACAGTCCCGCGCCGCAGGACGGCCAGCGTGCACGGCAGGAAGAGGCGCGCACGATCATCCGCCTCTATGCCCTCGATGAGGCCGCCTACGGCGCACTGTGGCAACAACTCGACACCGCGTATTTCCTGCGCCATGATGCCCAGGAAATCGCCTGGCATACCCGACAACTGTGGAGCAAGGTCGATACCCGGGATCCGGTGGTGAGAGCACGCCTGTCCCCTGTCGGCGAAGGCCTGCAGGTGCTGGTCTACACACCGGACCAGAAGGAATTGTTCTCTCGCATCTGCAGTTTTTTCGAGAGTATCAGCTTCGACATCTTCGAGGCCAAGGTGCACACCACACGCAACGGCTACGCCCTCGATACCTTCCAGATCCAGGACGCCTCGGGCCGCCAGATCGGCTACCGCGACCTGATCAGCTACATCGAATACGAACTCACCGCGCGACTGGCAAGCCAGGGTCCGCTGCCGCCGCTGTCGCGGCCGCGGCTGAGCCGGCAACTGCGCCATTTCCCGATCACGCCGCAGGTCAACATCCAGGCGGATGAACGCGGCACCTATCGCATCCTGTCGATCGTCGCCGGTGACCGGCCGGGCCTGCTGTCACGGATTTCACGAACGCTGACCGCCTTCGACGTCAATCTTCATTCCGCGAAGATCAACACGCTGGGCTCACGCGCTGAGGACATTTTTGTGGTCAGTGGCACGGCGCTGTCCAATCCGAAGGCCAGCGTGCAGTTTGAAAGCGAGCTGCTCGATCAGCTCAAGGTCTGAAAGCGTGCGTTCCCGGCTGCGGCTCAGGCAAGCCCCTGGTTTCCGCCCATACCGATCAGGCGCGGCAAATTAGGCCGGCGCGGCTTGACCGTCTTGACCTGTTTCAGATACTGCTCGACCACCTCCCACACCGGCTCGCCGATCGCGCCGGGTATCACCGGCGCCCACCCCGCCACCTTGTAGCGTTTGCCAGCCTCGATCAGATGGCCGCCGAGACGCATGTCATCAATACGCTTGCCCATCCCGGCACGCGGGTCACAGCTGTAGGTCAACCCACCCACACGCACCATGTCACCCCCCTGCTGCAGGTAGGGATCGGGATTGAAAAGATTGTCACAAACATCTTCTAGGATGTTCTTGATATCGGCGCCTGAAATTTCGTTGACGGTAACAGTCGGATAGGTGATCGCGGTCTGGTCCATCAAATGCTCGCGCAGAATGGTCTGCCCCGGCAACAGCGTGGTGCCCCAGCGGAATCCTGGTGAAAAACCGATCTGCGCGCCCTTCACTGCCATCAGCGCATCCAGTATCAACTGATCGAAAGTGCCGTTGAAATTGCCGCGGCGATACAACAGCCCCTCGCTGACGGCCAGCGGCTCCCGAAGCTTCGCCGCATACGGCGCGCGAACGCGGTCGATCAAAGCCTGCATCTGCGGGTCGGCCGGCAGCAGATTCGAAAACACCGGCAGCAAGCGGTAACGGAACCCGGCGACGCCGCTGCTGCTGACCTCAAGATCAAGCACGGCGAGGAACTTGCCGTTGGAGCCGGCATTGGTGACGATGGTCTTGCCACCGCCGTTATCGACCACTACCGGTACCGGCACCCCGTCGTGAGTATGACCACCGAGGATGGCATCCAGACCGCGCACGCGGCCAGCGAGCTTGACATCGACATCCATGCCGTTGTGCGACAACAGCACCACCGCGCGCACGCCCTTGGCACGCACCTCATTGACCAGGGTCTGCAGCTCGGATTCCTGGATGCCGAAAGTCCACTCCGGCACCAGGTAGCGCGGATTGGCGATGGGTGTATAGGGAAAGGCCTGGCCGATGATCGCTATCGGCACGCCATTGATCTCGCGGATCACATAGGGCTTGAACACCGGATCGCCGAAATCGGTGGTCTTCACGTTATGTGCCAGGAATTCTATCGGCGCCAGAGACTTGACCGCCTCCTGCACACGATGGTCACCGTAGGTGAACTCCCAGTGTGCGGTCATCAGATCGACGCCAAGCTGCCTGCAGGCATCGATCATGTCCTGCCCCTTGGTCCACAACGCAGTGGCCGAGCCCTGCCAGGTGTCGCCACCGTCGAGCAGCAGTGCACCGGGCCGGCTGGCACGCAGGCGCTTGACCAGGGTGGCGAGATGGGCAAAACCGCCGACCTTGCCGTAACGCCGCGCCGCCGCCTCGAAGTCGAGATAGGTGAACGCGTGGGCCTCGGCGGTGCCGGGGGCGATGCCGGCCTGTTTCAGCAGATGCTCGCCAACCAGGTGGGGAAACCGGCCTGCGGATTCGCCAACACCGATGTTGGCACTCGGCTCCCGGAAATGGATCGGCAGCAGTTGCGCATGGCAGTCGGTGAAATGAAGCAGACTGACATTGCCGAAGCGAGGCAGCTCGTAGAGCTTCTGCGCGACTTGCGCCTGTGCCGCGCCAAGCGGCGCGCCGCAGGCCGCCGCAGCGGCCAGCGTGCCCAGGAATTCCCTGCGGTTCACTTGTTTACCGGCGAATTCGGATCCAGCAGCAGCGCCGTGACATCCTTGATCTGCTCCTCGGTGAGGATGCCGTTGTGGCCAAAACGCGGCATGTTGGAACAGGCGGTGAATGCCTGCGAGTTATAGATGCGACCGTAGGTGTAGCGCTGCATCTCGGGCGATGCACCGCCCCGGAGCTTGCCGTAGTTGTAAAGGCTGGGGCCGATGGTGCCGAAGGAAATCTCCTCCTTGCTGACCTGATGGCAGGCGTAGCAGTTGCCACCCGACGGGGTTTTCGGATTGTCGGAGAATTGCATGCCAACCCCCGTCTGCGCGATACGCTCGCCGGCACGCCAGTCCCCCATCAGATTACCGTCGGCCGGATATTGAATCGCCGCAAAATTCGCCTTCTCGATGCGCGCCGCCAGTTCCTTGGCGATGGTCACGGTCGGCGGATTGCTGCAATGCTTCTGTGCCTCATCCTGATCGAGCCGGTCCAGCCCGGCTTGACCCTGGGCCCTGAACGAGGCCTTGATAATTTTGAGGTCCTCAACAGTCACTGCTTCCATCTGGCGGGGACCGGTTGCGCAGCCTGCGGCCACCAGCACGGAGACTACGGCGGGCAATGCCCAATACACCGGTTTCATGATGTTCATCTCCTCAGCGTTTGATGGCGGGCGCGTTGAACGCGGCGCCATTGGCGTTGTAGGCCAGGAAGGTGGTCAGTGCGATCGACAGCTCTGATGCGAATTCCAGTTCCGGGAAACGCTGCTGGCGGAAACAGTCATAGAGCCGCCACTGGAAAGTGCGCAGCTCGCCCTGGGAAACCCGATAGGCCGGCCAGGTGGTGTAGCCCAGCTGCGCGCCCTTTTTCTGCGTCAGATTCGGCAGATCCTGCAGGCGGATACGCTTGTTGTCCTCGGCGTGACAGGTGGCGCAGGAAAAATCATGCGGCCCGCCGCGGAAATAAAAGGCTTTTTCACCCAGTTCGTAGGCACGCTGCGCCTTGGGGTGGTTCAGCGACACCTTCATCACCACCCCTTTCGACTCGGAGGTGATCCAGGCCGCCAGCGCCTCGAAATCCGAGCGGTTACTGCCGGAGCCGAACACGCGCCGGGTCGCATCGGTCTTGCTGAACCCCTGCACCGTCATCATGCAATGCAGCAGCCGGGTTTCCAGATCCATCACCCGGTCGGCATCAGCAAAGTAGCGCGGCATTTCGGCATAGGCGCCCTTGACCACACCCCTGCCCTTGCCCAGATCACACTGTTCCAGCGAGACCTGCTTCGGGCCGCGTTTCTGTTTCCACATATCCTCGCCCCGGGCTTCCCACAGTTCGGCGGGATTGCCGTCCTGCAGTTGGGCGCGATACCGCGCGATCTCGTCAAGTGTGCTGTTCTGCGCCCAGGCACTCACGACCAGCAGCGGGCCAAGCAGCAGGGACATCCCCAGGTATCGGGTCATTTTTTTCTCCTCTCAGTGTGGCGCGAAGGGCTGTTGGGCAACCCGCCAGCAGAATCCCTGAACAGGCGGCAGGATATCAGCCACCCATCCTCTGGAATCAATTTTTATTATATAAAACAACAACTTACAATTAACACAAACCGGCATTCAATCACCCGGCTTGCTTGATCAGCAGCAACCTCAGTTGATCACACCTTCATCACTGCGTTTTTCGCCCTTGTTGTCTTCCCAGGTCACCAGGACTTTATCGCCCTTCTGCCCGCCCTTGAACTCGAACTCGAGGTAGGGATTCTTCGCCACTGCCGGTCCCCACAGCGCAGTCAGCACCGTTTTGCCCTGATGGCTGGCGGTGACGTTGCGGATGAAATGCGCCGGTACCAGCTTGCCCGAGGCATCTTTGCGCTGGCCTGTTTCCATTTCGTGACTCATCAGCACCCTGACGTTGACCACACCATCGCGCGCAACGGCGCGGATTCTCATCGGATCTGCCATGATTTTCTCCTGGTTCAGCCGCCGCAGCCGCCGAGGGTGATCTTGATTTCCTTCTTCGCAACATAGAACCTGCCGTCAGCCTTGACCAGCGCATAGACGTCGGAGGTCTGCCCCATCTTCACCCGGGTCGACACGCTGCCGACCGTACCCGACGGAATGCCGAAGCTGCCGACCAGCGGCGTCGGATTCTTCTCGACGAACAACGTGATCGATTCGGTACCCGGCAGCTTGCTCTCGACCGCGACCGGCACCACTGCGCCGTTTTCAGCGATCGCCGGCGCCTTGATGATGATCGCATCGGAGGGAGTGAGATTCTGCCCGCCCACCGCGCGCATCGCCTCGGCCAGTGATTTGATGGTGAAAGGGTCGCTCTGGGCCAGCGCTGCGCCAGGCGAAATGATGCCGGCCGCAAGCAGCACGGCGATCAGGCCGCCACCGGACTGAATGGCTTTTCTGCGTGAATGATTCATGGTTCCTCCTTGATCAACAGTAATGACTAAACGCCAATGAATGACCTGTTACTCCGATTTCAGCATCCACTGCACCATGGCACGCAGTTCCTGCTCCGGCAGGTTCTGGTAGGGCGGCATGGGCATGTTGCCCCAGACCCCCTGGCCTCCCGCCCTGACCTTGGCGACAAGCCTGGATTCCGCATCGGAAACACCGCGGTATTTTGAAGCAATTTCAGCCAGTGCGGGCCCTATCGTGCGCTGTTTCGGGGCATGGCAGGCCAGGCAGCCGTTTTTGTCGGCCAGGCTGCGGCCGGGATCGGACACACCGGCCGGCGCCGCCGCCGCGGCGACCGGCTTGACTGCGGGCAATACCGCCATCCGCACCTGGCCGAACAGGCGGTACTGCTCGGCCAGATTGCCATGCGAGCCGGAGGCATGGTCGGGCAGTTGCGAGGTAATGCGCGGTTCAGGACCGCAGTTGCGCATGCAGGCCGCGGCCTTCACGTCGGGTTTGCCTCGCGTATCCCACAGTCCGTGATTGCGGGTCATGCCATTGCGGTTGGGCAGCATCGCCTGCACCTCGGCCATGTTCCTGTCGGAAAGCACGAAGCTGCCCGGAACGATATTGCCCTGGTTGAGGATGTATGCCGTCACGGCATACACCTCGTCGGCAGTCAGGGTCTTCGGTGCCTGCCACGGCATCGCGCGATTGATGTAATCCCAGAGCGTTGAGATTTTCGGCAGCTTCATCACCGTGCTGCGCTGATCCCCCCCCCTGACCAACCCGGCGACACGGCCGGTCTTGATGTCCTCGGCGGTGATGCCGCCGATCAACGGCGGAAAAAACTGGTTCGATTCGCCGAAGCTGCCATGGCAGGACGCACACTTGGCCTCCCACACGACCTCGCCCCGCGACACGCTGCCCGAACCGGGTGGCAGCCCCTTGAGATCACCGCGCACATCGGTATCCCAAGCGGCGATTTCATCCGCCGTCGCCGCACGTCCGATGCCCTGATGCTGCCCCTTGGACGACTGCGCCCAGCCTTGGCCGCAGATGGCCAGGGCCAGAACCCAAAACAGCGGCCTACTCCACCTGGACATTGGAAACCTCACCGCTGGCCGCGACCAGCCAGGACTGGATGGCGTTGTTGTGATAAATCGAGCGCGTGCCGCGCACCGCGCGCAGTTGCGCGATCTTCGGCTGCACATAGCCGGTGTCGTCAATGGCGCGGCTTTGAAGGATCGCCGGACGACCATCCCAGTTCCAGCTGATGTTGAACCGCGTCAATGCCTTGGGCAGTACCGGTGCCTCCAGCCGCGCGATCTTCCAGTTACGCCCCCCGTCAAAGGAAACATCAACGCGACGAATACGTCCGCGGCCGGACCAGGCGAGGCCGGTGACGTTGTACTGCCCCTGATTCAGCAGCACCTGCCCGCCCGAAGGCGTGGTGATCACCGACTTGCACTCCTGCACCGAGCTGTACTGGCGGTGCAGCCCGTCCGGCATCAGGTCAATGTAATGCAGCGCCTCCTCTCGCGTATCCCAGGGTTGGTCACCCACTTCAAGGCGGCGCAGCCACTTCACCCAGGAAACCCCCTGCACTCCCGGCACCACCAGGCGCAGCGGATAGCCGTTCTCCGGGCGCAGGCATTCACCGTTCATTGCCCAGGCCACGATCACATCATCCAGGGCGCGCTCCATGCCGATGGTACGGGTAAGGCCTGAACCATCGGCACCTTCAGCGAGTAGGTAGCGGCCCTTTTTGACATCCGCGCCGCAATGTTCCAGCAGCGTGGCCAGCCGGACACCGGTGAATTCGCAGCAGGACAACATGCCGTGGCTGTATTGCACGGTGGGCACAGCAACATTGGCCCACTCCATGCCACTGTTGGCGCCGCATTCAATGAAGTGGATGCGCGAGACCGATGGCAGGCGCATCAGGTCATCCATTGTGTAGACCCTGGCTTCACGCACCAGGCCGTGCAGCATCAGCCGGTGCTGGCGCGGATCGATGTCCCACCAGCCCTGGTGATGGCGCTCGAAATGCAGGCCGTTGGGCGTGATGATGCCGAACAGGCCCTGCAGCGGCGCAAACGCCACCGAGGACTGCGACACCCGCGTCAGGCCCGGACTCTCGCGGCGCTGCAGGTTTTTTTCGAATTCGGAAGGCTTGCCATAACCGCGGGCAGCCACCGGCTGGCCAAGGCCGGTGCTGTGCGCCGGCAACTGCAGAATGGCCGGATCGCCCTTGGCAATCGCGGCGCCACCACCCGCAAGCGCAGCCACTGCACCACCGGTCAGCGACAGCGATCTGCGCAGGAAACCACGGCGGTCTTCCACCGCCGGCTTAACCTGCCCGATTGCGGTGATCCGCTTCATGCCCGCACCGTCCGCTTGCCCGGAGGCGGCATCAACCTCGCCAGCTGGCGTTTCATCGGACGGCGGTCATCGATGCGCGAGGCAATGCGGTTGCAGGCGGTGCGGCACAGCTCCGTCATCGTGTCATCGGCCATCTGGTAATAGATCTGGTTGCCCTCGCGGCGGCGCGACAGCAAGCCATGCCGGTGCATCAGGTTGAGGTGGCGGGAAATATTGGACTGGGTCGAACCAGTGGCCTCCACGATTTCCGTGACCGTGCGCTCCGCCTGGCAGATGGCGTGGATGATCTTCAGCCGCGTCGGCTCCGACATCACCGAAAAATACTGCGCCACCTCGCCGAATATTTCGTCAATTTCGTTCATGGTTCGCGGCTGGAAATTTGATAATTCTGACTATATGCGCATAAACTCATATAGTCAAAAATTAAAAAGGGCTGTCGCTATCGCGGCGCAACATAAACCGGGTTATCCGGGAAAACGGCAGAAGCAATAACGAGGAAAAACAAGGTGCGGGCTTGTGTTGCAGGCGCCGCAAACTTCCGCAACACCGGCTCAGTCGTCGGCGACGATCTGTCCCGGAAACAGCTCTTCGGTGAATCCGAAGCGGCTCAGGTCGCGGATACGCATCGGGTACAGAATGCCGTCGAGGTGGTCGCACTCATGCTGCACTACCCGGGCATGGAAACCTTCGACACTGCGGTCGATGGGCTGACCGCAAGCATCAAAACCGCGATAACGCAGATGGCGGTAACGCGGCACTTCGCCACGCATGCCGGGCACCGACAGACAGCCCTCCCAGCCCTCTTCCATCTCGTCTGACAGCGGCTCCAGCAGCGGATTGATCAGCACCGTATACGGCACCGGCAGGGCATCGGGGTAACGCGGGCTTGCCGTAAAACCGAAAATCACCACGCGCAGCGGCACACCGATCTGCGGCGCGGCGAGCCCGGCACCGTTCAGCACGTGCATGGTGTCCTCCATGTCGCGCACCAGTCCATGCAGTTCCGGGGTGTCAAAACGTGCCACCGGCTGTGAGCGTTGCAGCAGCCGCGGATCACCCATGCGCAACACCGGCCTGAGCGCCACTTCAGCCGCCCTCGCCCAGCGCCATCAGCACCCGCAGCACATCCTTCATCACCCGCGCAGAGGTTTCGTGTATCTGCTGCAGTGAAATGGCTTCAAGGTTATCGCCACAACCGGCCGCGGCATTGACCACCACCGCCAGCATCGCGTATTCGAGCCCGAGTTCACGTGCCAGCGCAGCTTCCGGCATGCCGGTCATGCCGACCAGGTCGGCGCCGTCACGCGCCATGCGTCCGATTTCGGCGGCAGTTTCGAGCCGCGGTCCCTGGGTCGCGCCGTAAACCCCGCCCTCAACGAGTAGGACACCAGCCAGCTCCGCCGCTCGGCGCAGGCGCTCACGCAAGACCGCACTGAAGGGCCGGGTGAAGTCGATATGCTGCAGCGGCTGTGCAAGTCCGTCAAAATAAGTCGATTCCCGGCCCCAGGTGTAATCAATGATCTGGTCGGGCAGCACCAGACTGCCCGCAGCCATCCGTGGATGGATGCCGCCGACCGTGGCCACGGCAACCACCTCACGCACACCGGCGGCCTGCAAGGCCCACAGATTGGCGCGGTAATTGATGCGATGGGGCGCGATCGAATGATCGCTGCCGTGCCGCGGCAGGAACAGGACCGAAGAGTTGCCGAGGCGACCGCGGATCAGCGGCGCGGAAGGTGCGCCATAGGGTGTATCCAGCGTTTTGCTGCCCTCGATGGTCAGGGCCTCTACGCGGTCCAGCCCGCTGCCGCCAATGATGCCGATTGCGTTTTGATCTTTCATCACATCATCAGCCGCGCAAGGCATAAATCGCCGGCAGGTTGCGCCACAACCCCCTAACGTCCATGCCGTAACCGAACAGGTAGCGATCAGGCAGCGTGACACCGGTAAAGTCGGCAGAGACCGGTTTGTCCCGTCCAAGCTGCTTTTCGGCAAACACCACAATCAACACCCGCTGCGCGCCTTTTGCCAGGACTTCGGCACGCACCGCTGCCAGTGTCCTGCCCTCGTCGAGCACGTCGTCGATGATCAGCACAGTGCGCCCGGCCACCGCATCAGGCACCGGTGTCCGCCACTGCAGCTCGCCGCCGCTGATGGCATCACCGTAACGGGTGGCATCGACATAATCGAGGTCCACCGGCAGTTCGAGCAAGGGCAGCAGCTGGCCGGCAAAAATCAACCCGCCGCGCATCAGCACCAGCGCCAGTGGCCGTTCGTCCTGCCCGCCCAACGCGGCATTGACCGCTGCAGCAACACGATTGACTGCCGCCGCAACCTCGGCAGCGGTCATCAGGCAATCAGCCTGCGCCAGGACGGCTTTCGCCGCAGCAATCCTGTGATCGTCCAAAGGCGGGCCCGGCGGTTTCAGTAAGTAAAAGTGACCACGTCGTCATCCATCGCCTGCTCGACGATGTAGGCGCCGCCGACGATTTCCGTGACTTCGGGGATCAGGTCATCCCCCCACAGTTCGAGCGTCGGAGTACACACCTTGAAATGCACCCCCGCTTCATGCGCATCGCGGATGAAGTCATAGACACTCTTCTGCGCACCTTCCTTGACGAACAGGTTTTCGGCGACGCCTTTTTTCGCGAGCTGGCCGGCACTTCCGGTAAACACCAGCTCGACGTGGTAATCCATCGCCGCCGCCACCGTGGCCTGGAAAAACGGCGCGCCGAGCTCGGCGGCCCGTGCCGGGTCGGTATTTGCCATCACGATCATCAGCTTGCTGGCCATTGCGTTTTTAATCGTCCGGAAGTACGGAATTATCGATCGATGTTAGCACGCGTACCGCCACCCTCAGGTGCCCAGCTTGCGCAGATAACGGCGGAAATCACGGCCGGTTTCTGCGTGGCGAAGGCCGAATTCGACATTGGCCTCGAGATAACCCAGCTTGCTGCCGCAGTCATAACGGCGGCCTACGAATTCATGCGCCAGCACCATCTGCCGCCGCTGTAGTCGGGCAATCGCATCGGTCAGCTGGATTTCGCCGCCGCGGCCCGCGGTTGATGTCGACAGCTCCTCAAAAATCTCCGGGGTCAGGATGTAGCGGCCGACCACACCCAGAGTCGATGGCGCCTCCGCCGCCGGCGGCTTTTCAACAATACCGGTGATGGCATGCGGCGAGCGCGAATTACGTTCCAGCGCAACCACGCCATAGCGGGAAATCTCGGAACGCGGGACCCGCGTCACCGCCACCACCGAACAACGCTCGCTGCGATGCAGATGCTCCATCTGCACCAGCGCCGGCACCTTCGCGCTGATCAGGTCGTCGGCCAACAGCACCGCGAACGGCTCGTGGCCGACCACCGGTTGCGCGCAGAGCACGGCATGGCCCAGGCCCAGAGGCTCGGCCTGGCGCACAAAAATGCAGTTCACGCCGCGTGGCAGGATGCCACGCAGCTCAGCCAGCAGCACCGTCCTGCCGCCACGCTCCAGCGCATGCTCCAGTTCAAAGGCCTGGTCGAAATGATCTTCGATCGCGCGTTTGCCGCGGCCCGTCACAAAAATCAGCTCTTTCACACCGGCCGCCACCGCCTCCTCAACCGCATACTGGATCAGCGGCTTGTCGACAACCGGCAGCATTTCCTTGGGACTCGCCTTGGTCGCCGGCAGAAAGCGAGTTCCCAGTCCGGCCACCGGAAACACCGCCTTGCGTATCGAGGAATCCCTGATCGTTTTTCTCAGCGCCACTTGCGTCCCCTGTCAGCCAAGCAGGGCGAGCAGCCCTGCTTCATCGATCACCTCGACACCCAGCTCCTGGGCCTTGTCGAGCTTGCTGCCGGCTTCGGCACCAGCCACCACATAATCGGTTTTTTTCGACACGCTGCCCGTGACCTTGCCACCGGCGGCTTCGATCTTCGCCTTCGCTTCATCCCGGCCCAGCGTCGGCAAAGTGCCGGTCAGCACAAACACCTTTCCTGACACCGCGCCGCCCGCGGCCACCCTTTCTTCGGCAAACACCACGCCACGCTGTATCAACTGCGTGATCACCTCGCGGTTATGCGGCTGCTGCAGAAAATTGGCGATGCTGCCCATGATCTCCGGCCCGATGCCGGCCAGCGGCACATCCCGCAACTCCAGCCCCTTGGCCTTGCGCTTCACATTGTCCTTCTGGATGCGCTCCTTTTCCGCGTTCAACTGATTCCAGTCCGCGTCCAGTAACGCTTCGAGCGAACCAAAATGGCGCGTCAGAATCTTCGCCACTTCTTCGCCGACATGATAAATGCCCAACGCGAAAAGAAATCGCGCCAGCGTGCTGTGCCGGCTTTTGGCTATGGCCGCGACGATGTTCTCGGCCGATTTTTCAGCCATGCGGTCCAGCGCAGCCAGGGTTTCAACCGTCAGGCGCTGCTGGTCATAAAGGTCCGCCGGCGTGGCCACCAGACCGCGGTCAACCAGTTGCTCGACCAGCCTGTCGCCCAGCCCCTCGATGTCCATCGCGCGGCGCGACGCAAAATGCAGCAGCGCCTGCTTGCGCTGTGCCGGGCAGTACAGGCCGCCGGTGCAGCGATAGGCGGCCTCGCTTTCGATGCGCTCGACCCGTGACTGGCATACCGGACAAACTCCGGGCATCTCAAAGCGCTGCGCACCGGCAGGCCGTTTTTCCGGCGCCACACGCACCACTTCGGGAATCACATCACCGGCGCGGCGCACGATCACCGTGTCACCGACATGAACGTCTTTCGTGCGCACCTGGTCGATGTTGTGCAGCGTGGCATTGGTCACCGTGACACCGCCGACAAACACCGGCTCCAGCCGCGCCACCGGTGTCAGTGCGCCGGTGCGGCCCACCTGGACATCAATGCCGAGCACCACACTCACCGCCTCCTCCGCCGGGAACTTGTGCGCCAACGCGAAGCGCGGTGCCCGAGACACAAAACCGAGTTTTTGCTGTGCAGCGAGACTGTTGACCTTGTAGACAACACCATCGATGTCATACGGCAGCGATTCACGCTTCAGGCCAATCTGCCGGTAATACCCGAGCAGCCCGGCGACACCCTGCACCACAGCACATTCGGGCGCCACTTTGAATTTTAATTTCTTAACAAAATCAATTACTTGCTGATGACTATCGAGAGGTTGCTGCAGATTGTCGCTGACCAGTCCGTAGGCAAAAAAGGTGAGACGCCGCTGTGCCGTGATGGCCGAGTCCAGCTGGCGCAACGAACCTGCGGCGGCATTGCGCGGATTGGCGAAGAGCTTGGCATCCTGGGCCTGTTGCTGGCGGTTCAGGCGTTCGAAATCGGCGCGCAGCATCAGTACCTCGCCGCGCACCTCGATCAGCGGCGGCGCGCCTTCAGGCAGGCGTAATGGCAGCGAAGGAATGGTGCGCAGGTTGGCGGTGACGTCTTCGCCGGTGTATCCATCACCGCGCGTCGCGCCGGATACCAGCCGGCCCTGTTCATAGCGCAGGCTGATCGCGAGGCCGTCGAACTTGGGCTCCACCGCATAGTCCACCTCATTTTCCAACTTATCCACCCCGAGCAGCTCGCGCACCCGGCGGTCAAATGCTTCAACTTCCTCAACCTCGAAAGCGTTATTCAGCGACAGCATTGGCTGGCTGTGTGTCACCGAATCAAAGGCAGCCGCCGCCACGCCCCCTACACGCTGCGTCGGTGAATCGGGGGTCACCAGCTCCGGATGCTGCGCCTCCAGCGCCTGCAGTTCGCGGAACAGACGGTCGAACTCGGCATCCGTCACCGACGGGTCGTCGAGCACGTAATAGCGGTGATTATGGTTTTCGATTTCGGCGCGCAGCTCATTTGCGCGATGAGCCGCCTGCGCCCGCGGATCGTCCGCGGTCATGCAAACAGGCGGAGCGCGCGGGCACTGCCCGCCGGAATGTCCTGCGCCGCCATCACTGCCTGGATTTCACCGAGCTGCGCCTTGATCCGCGCCAGTCCCGGTGCCTGCAACGGCACGCGGTTGTCATCCACCAGCAGTCCGCCCAGGGTTTCGGCGATCTGTGCGCCGGCGGCAGCCATATCTTCGAGCACAGCCTCGGCATCCGCCACCCGCGGCACATCAAGCAACAGGGTCAGTCCAGGTGTCTGCAGCGAATCGATGGCTTCCGCGAGGAAAGGCTGCGGCTGGTGGTTCTCGAGGGTGAACAGGGTTTCCCCGGCGGCATCTCTGCGATAGAACACGCCATCCGGCTCCAGCTCGAAGCCCGCGGCAACCACCGCCGCCACCACTTCACCGCCTTCGAAGGCGCCGCCGGGCTGGGCCACCACGTTGACACCAATCGCAACGTCGGTTTCACCGCAAAATGCATCCAGCGCCTGCGCGGCCTTCAGCGCTTGCGCGGTGTCGGGCAGTGATACATCGGCGCCATGTTTGGCGCACCAGCCCCGCAGAGCATCACAGAAGCCGTTGAGCTGGGGGGCATGCAGGGACCCCGAGCGGTTGGCGAGTTGCAGGGCCGCCTGGAGCAGGGAATAAGCGCCGCGGGCATCACGGCCAAGCACACGCCAACCACCGGCCGCGGCGTCTTCGCCGAGCAGGCGCGCCGGTTTGCCGAAAATCGCAATCGCCTGCTGCAATTCGCGCAGAGCGGCTTCATTGAAGATGTCGGCGCCATCGATGACGGCGATGAATTCGATCAGCGGATCAGCACCATCGGTGAGCAATGCCCCGCCCTCCATGCCGACACGGCCGCTGACGGCCGCTGCCGGTGCAGCACCCTCGACCCCGCTGCCTGCGCCAATCCGCGGTTCGATCCGCGGCACGGCAGGCGCATCGGCGGCACGTTTGAGCAGCACATCCTCGTGCTGGCCCTCGAAGGCGTGCTCCATCCGCCGGCGCAGCGCGCGCTCCTGCCAGGCGTTGTAGGCATACACCGCGGCGACCACCACGGCACCCAGCACCGCCAGTGCGATCTGCAGGTCGCTCATCGCGCCTCCGCCTACGCCGCTTCCTCGGTGAGCTTCATCGCCGCGTCGATGTCGACGGCAACAATCCGCGACACGCCCGGCTCCTGCATGGTCACGCCCAGCAACTGGTTGGCGATTTCCATGGTGATCTTGTTGTGGCTGATGAACACGAACTGCGATTGTTCCGACATTTTTTTGACCAGCTCGCAGAAGCGGCCGGTGTTCGAATCGTCGAGCGGCGCGTCCACCTCATCCAGCATGCAGAACGGCGCCGGATTGAGCTGGAAAATCGAGAACACCAGCGACATCGCGGTCAGCGCCTTCTCGCCACCCGACAACAGGTGGATCGAGCTGTTCTTCTTGCCCGGCGGCTGAGCGATGACCTGGATGCCGGCGTCGAGGATTTCCTCACCGGTCAGCACCAGCCTGGCATTGCCGCCGCCGAACAGCGCCGGGAACATCCGGGAAAAATGCGCATTGACCTGGTCGAAGGTCGACTGCAGGCGTTCGCGGGTCTCGCGGTCGATGCGGCGGATCGCGTCTTCCAGAGTGTTCATTGCCGAAGTCAGGTCAGCGAACTGGGCATCGAGGTAAGTCTTGCGCTCGCGGGCCTGCTCCAACTCTTCCAGTGCAGCCAGGTTGACCGCACCCAAGCCTTTGATTTCACTGTTTAATCTGTTGATTTCGGACTGCAATGAGCCGGAGCGCTGGCCTTTTTCAAGCTGCGCGGCGAGTGCCGCTTCATCGGCATTGGCTTCGGCCAGTTGCTGCGCATACTGCTCTTCATTGATGCGCCCTTCCTGCTCCTTCAACTTGACCTCGTTGATGCGCTCTCGCAGCGGATCCAGCTTCTCCTCCGCGGCAAGGCGCTCCTGCTCAACCGCCTTCAACTGTGCTTCCGTGGCTTCGAGTACATCCCGCGCTTCGGCCAGGGTCTGTTCCTTGGTGCCACGCAGCGACAGCGCGATCTGCAACTGGCTCTGCCACGGCGAATCATCAAGCCGCGCCAGCGCCTCCTGCTCGGCGGCCAGCGACTGCACCAGGCGCTCCGCAAGTTCGGTAGCGGTGCTGATGGTCCGCTGCACCTCGTCGATCTTTGCCGCCGAACTCTTGCCCTGAAACACGGCCTCCTGCAACGCGCGATCGGCCTGCTGCGCCGCCTCGCGCTGCGCGTCCAGTGCATGTTGCGCGGCACGGAACTGCTCCAGCGCGCCTTCCAGTTCGCGGGCATAACCGTCAGCCTCGGACTGCAGTTGGGTCAGCGCCGTTCCGGCCGCCTCCTGCTGCCGGGTTTCATTGATCACCTGCGCCGCGATTTCCGCCAGCTCGGTGGCAATCTGCTCGCCACGCTGGGTCAGGCGCTGGGTCTGCTCGGTCAGACGCACGTTTTCGACCTGCAGGCCGTGATGCTGCTGCTGCAGTTGCGACACCGATTCGCGCAGTCCGCGGATCGTATTGCGTTCGCCGGCGATTTTTGCGGTCTGCGCCTCGACCTGCTCGCGCGCCGCGGCAACCGCCCGGCGGTGGCCGGCGATCTCGCCGTCCAGCGATTCGACCTCGCGCTGCCGGGACAACACGCCATGCAGCTCCGAATCCGGCGCATGAAAGGTCACGCTGCTGCGGGTGAAGACATAGCTGTCGCGCGACACCAGCAGCGCCCCCGGCGCCAGTTGGGCGCGGATCGCCAGACCGGCGGCAAGATCATCAACGACGAAGGCATTGTGCAACCAGTCGGCCAGCACACCGGCAAGCCGGCTGTCGCGACAGGTCACGAACTGCGCCAGCGGCCGCGACCGCGCCGGCATCGGTGCCGGCAGCACCTGGTCATCCACCGCCGCGATGTCGGCCACCGCAAGGCGCCCCGGCGGCGCGCCGTTCTTCCAATCGGCGCAGGCATCAAGCCCGGACACCGCGACCGCATTCAGGCGTTCGCGCAGCACCGCCTCCAGCGCGTCTTCATATCCGCTGTCGATGGTAATGCCCTGCCACAGGCGCGGCGCACCGCCAAGGCCATGGCCCGCGAGCCAGCCGTCGAGGTCGCCCTGAACCAGCTTTTCCTGCAGTTGGCGCAGCGTCGCCAGCCGCGACTCCAGCGCGGTCAGCGCCTGAACCTGGCTGTCCACCCCGGCCGCACCGCGCTCCAGCTCATGCTCAAGCTGCGGCAGCGCCGATTCACGCGCGGCAAGCCGTTCACGCTCGGCCTCAAGCTGCGATGCGGCGCCGGCAATGCGGCTTTCCAGCGCCTGCAAGGCTGCAGTATCCGGTTTTTCAAGGGCATTCTGTTCTTCATACAGGCGCGCGTTGCGCTGGGACAGCTGCTCCAGGACTTTTTCGGCATGGATACGCTTGGTCTGCTCGACCTGGCGCGACTGCTCGGCACGACCCACCGACTGCTGCAGGGTATCGCGGCGGTTGCTGGCACTGCGCCAGGCATCTTCAGCAAGCGGCAGTTTTTCGCGTTCTTCACGTGCACGTTCTTCACAGGCCGCAACCTGGGCTTCGGCACGGCTGTGCTCCTCGCGCCAACCGGCCAGCGCGTTCTGCGACTGCTCGAGCTGGTTGCGGGCGGCTTCGTTCTGCGCGTTCAGGCTGCCGATCTGTTGTTCGACACGGCTGCGATTCTCGCGGATATGAGCGATCTGCTGCTCATGGCGCGCGATTTCAGCATTGGTTTCATACAAGGCACCCTGCGCGGCATGCACCTCGTCGCCGCTGCGGTAGTGCTGGTTGCGCAATTCCTCGAGCCGCTTCTCGGCGTCGCGAAGGCGTGCGGTCTCGGCTTCGAGTTCGGTGCCGAGGCGCTCGATTTCCTTGTTGTGGCGGGCACGGGTCGCGGCCGCCTCGTTGCGGCGCACGAACCACAGCAACTGCTGGGTGCTGGTGACCTGGGTCTGCAGCTCGTGGTAACGGGTGGCAACCTCGGCCTGGCTTTGCAGATGGGCCAGTTGCTTGTCGAGTTCCTGGCGGATGTCATCGACGCGCGCGAGGTTTTCCCGGGTGTCACGCAACCGCAGTTCGGTTTCGCGGCGGCGCTCGCGGTATTTGGATACACCCGCGGCTTCTTCGAGGAACACCCGCAGTTCTTCGGGCTTGGCCTCGATGACCCTCGAGATCATGCCCTGCTCAATGATCGCGTAGGCCCGTGCGCCCAGACCGGTGCCGAGGAAAATGTCGGCAATGTCACGGCGGCGAACATGGATGTTGTTGATGTAATAGGAGGAATCGCCATCGCGCTCGAGCACGCGCTTGACCGATATCTCGGCATAGGTCGACCACTGGCCGGCGGCCTTGCCCAGGCTGTTGTCGAACACCAGCTCGACACTGGCGCGGTTGACCGGCTTGCGGTCACCCGAGCCGTTGAACAGCACGTCCTGCATGGTCGCGCCGCGCAGGTGCTTCGCCGAGGTTTCGCCGAGCACCCAGCGCACGGCATCGATGATGTTGGATTTGCCGCAGCCATTGGGGCCGACGACACCGACCAGTTGGCCGGGAACCGGGATATGCGTGGGATCGACGAAGGACTTGAAACCGGCGAGATTGATCTGCTTGAGACGCAAGGTGCTGTTCTGCCAATAAAAAAAGGGGGACGGCTGTGCTGAAACGATTCCGGCAGCGACTTCAGCGGTAAAATTCAGCGCGCATTTTAAACTGAATTGACCTTCCGCCGATGCCCAGCCGACCTTCCCGTGAGCTAGAAACCTTCGCCAACCCGGCGCCCGCCCGTGACTTCCGGATTCACATGGAAATTCCGGAGTTTACCTGCCTGTGCCCGAAAACCGGCCAGCCTGATTTCGCGACTCTGGTGCTTGATTACGTGCCCGACCGGCTGTGCGTAGAACTCAAAAGCCTGAAGCTCTATGTCTGGTCCTTCCGCAACGAAGGCGCGTTCCATGAGGCGGTGACCAACCGTATCCTCGACGACCTGGTGCGTGCCACCAGGCCGCGCTGGATGCGGCTCACCGCACGTTTTTACGTGCGCGGCGGCATCTACACCACAGTCACCGCCCAGCACCTGAAGCGCGGCTTCAAGCTGGCTGCGTTGCCGGAAATGCCGCTGTCCGACCCACCCTCGCCGGTGCGTTAGGCGCCGCCTCCCCCTGCGCCGCGCTTCTTGCGCCTTATAATCGCGCGCTGCGCCATTACCGCACCCGCGTCCCGCCGCTCCACCTCAGGCAAGCCCTTGAATTCACGACTAGAACTGCTGCAGAGCTACCCCTTCCAGCGCCTCAGCACCCTGCTCGGTGGCCATCAGCAGCCGGCCGGGCTGAAGCCGGTAAGCCTGCACATCGGTGAACCCAAACACCCGACCCCGGCCTTCATCCGCGAAGCGCTGATTTCCAGTCTGGACGGCCTGTCGGTCTATCCGGCGACACTGGGCACCGACGCACTGCGCCAGGCCATCGCACAGTGGATTGCCCGCCGTTATGGCATCGCCGCGCCGGATGCGGCGACCGGGGTGCTGCCGGTCAATGGCAGCCGCGAGGCGCTGTTTTCCTTTGTCCAGGCGATCATCGACACCGGCAGCAACAGCGGACAGCCGGTGGTGGTCTGCCCCAATCCCTTCTATCAAATTTACGAAGGCGCGGCGCTGCTCGCCGGCGCCGAAGCCCGCTTCATCAACAACCTCGCCGACAGCAATTACGCCTTTGATCTCGGACAGTTGCCTGAAGAAACCTGGCGCCGCACCCAGTTGCTGATCGTCTGCTCGCCGGGCAACCCGACCGGCAAGGTGCTCGGACTCGAAGACTGGCAGCGGCTGTTCGCCCATGCCGACCGCCACGGCTATGTCATCGCCTCGGACGAGTGTTATTCCGAAATCTATTTCGACGAGGCGCAGCCGCCGATGGGTGCGCTCGAAGCCGCGGTGAAACTCGGCCGCAATGATTTCCGCAACCTGGTGGTGTTCTCCAGCCTGTCCAAACGCTCCAATGTGCCGGGCATGCGGTCGGGCTTTGTCGCAGGTGACGCGGCAATCCTCAAAAAATATTATCTGTACCGCACCTACCACGGCGGCGCGATGAGCCCGCCGGTACAGGCCGCCAGCATCGCCGCCTGGAACGACGAGACCCATGTCCGCGAAAACCGCACGCTGTACCGCAAAAAATTCGAGGCGGTGATCGACATCCTGAAACCGGTGCTGCCGGTGCAATGGCCGGATGCCGCCTTCTACCTTTGGCTGCAGACACCGATTGACGATTGCGAATTCACCCGCCGCCTGCACCTGACCGAAGCCGTCAGCGTGTTGCCCGGCAGCTACCTTGCGCGCGAAGCCCGTGGCGTTAATCCGGGCAGCCAACGCGTGCGAATTGCGCTGGTGGCCGGCTTCGAAGAATGCGTTGAAGCAGCGCAACGTATCAAACGCTTTGCGGCATCACTGTAACCACCTGAGGACTCAGACATGCAAAACCTGCAGAACACCATCGAACAGGCCTGGGAAAACCGCGCCGAACTGTCTGCCGCCAAGGCACCGACGGACGTGCGCAAGGCCGTGGATGAGACCATTGCCATGCTCGATGCCGGCACGCTGCGGGTCGCAGAAAAAAAGAACGGCCAGTGGCTGACCAACGAATGGGCAAAAAAGGCGGTGCTGCTTTCGTTCCGTTTGAACGACAACGCGGTGATGCAGGACGGCACCAGCAAATATTTCGACAAGGTCGCGCCGAAATTCGCGAGCTATGACGACGCGGCCTTCCGCGCCGGCGGTTTCCGCGTGGTGCCGCCCGCCGTGGCACGCCGCGGTTCGTTCATCGCCAAAAACGTGATCCTGATGCCCTCCTACGTCAACATCGGCGCCTATGTCGATGAAGGCACCATGGTCGACACCTGGGCCACCGTCGGCTCCTGCGCGCAGATCGGCAAAAACGTACATCTCTCCGGGGGCGTCGGCATCGGCGGCGTGCTCGAGCCGCTGCAGGCCAACCCGACCATCATCGAGGACAACTGCTTCATAGGCGCACGTTCGGAAATCGTTGAAGGCGTGGTTGTCGAGGAAGGCTCGGTGGTGTCGATGGGAGTGTTCATCGGCCAGAGCACCAAGATCTACGACCGTGCCAGCGGCAAGGTGCTCTACGGCCGGGTGCCCGCCGGCTCGGTGGTGGTCTCGGGCTCACTGCCTTCGGCCGACGGCAAGTGCAATCTCTACTGCGCAGTGATCGTCAAACGCGTCGACGCCAAGACCCGCGCCAAGACCAGCATCAACGACCTGCTGCGCAGCGACGACTGAAGCTGCGCTGTGCTATGGTGATGCCGTTGAATTGCACCACGCCGCAATGGCAGCACCACGGATAATAAAGTGTAGCTGGCCGCAATAGCTGGTGGCCAACGCCGGTGACAAATACAGGGGAAGCACACATGTTCGTCACACCGCTGTTCAAGCTGATGTCCGACAAGCAGGCCTCGGACATGTTCTTCACCGCCGGCGCGCCGATCCAGATCAAGATCAACGGCACGGTGATGCCGATCAACAACCAGCTGCTCGACCCCGAACAGGTCAAGAAAATCTGCTACGAGCTGATGACGCCGTCGCAGATCCAGGAATTCGAAACCCTGCACGAAATGAATTTCGCGCAAAGCGGCGGTGATCTCGGCAACTTCCGCATCAACATCCTGCGCCAGAAGAACACCGTGGCGATGGTGATCCGCTTCGTCAAGCCGGACGTGCCGGCCTTCGAATCGCTGGGCCTGCCGGCGATCCTGAAGGAGGTGATCATGGAAAAGCTCGGGCTGATCCTGATCGTCGGCTCCACCGGCTCCGGCAAGTCGACCTCGATGGCCTCGATGATCGATTACCGCAACACCGTGCGCACCGGCCACATCCTGACCATCGAAGACCCGATCGAATTCATCTTCAAACACAAGAAATCCATCGTCAACCAGCGTGAAGTGCGCGTCGACACACTCACCTACCAGGCGGCGCTGATCAGTGCGATGCGCGAGGCGCCGGACCTGCTGATGGTCGGCGAGATCCGCGACAAGGACACCCTGCAGAGCGCGCTGCTGTTCGCGCAGACCGGCCATCTCTGCATGTCCACGCTGCACGCCAACAACAGCTACAACGCACTGAACCGCATCATCAGCTTTTTCCCGCGCGAAGCGCGCGAGAGCCTGCAGGCGGACCTGTCGATCGCGCTGCGCTGCGTGGTTTCGCAGCGTCTGGTGAAAACTGTGGATGGCAAACGCGCCGCCGCGGTCGAGGTGCTGCTCAACACCAAACACATCCAGGAACTGATCAAGACCGGCGAGATCAACCAGATCAAGGACGCGATGGAACAAAGCCTGTCGCCGGGCTCGCAGACCTTCGAGCAGGCGCTGTTCCAGCTCTATTCCTCGGGCCGCATCACCATGGAAGAGGCGCTCGCCAACGCCGATTCACCGACCAACCTGCACTGGCTGATCAGCAATGCCTCGAAAACCGGCGGTGCGCCGGTTGCCACATCGGCAGCAGGCGAGGCACCCAAGACTGCCGGCATCAGCACCAGCGACCTGTCAAGTATCAAACTCGACCTCGACTGATCGCCGGTCAGCACCGGGTGTATTTCTTAAGTAATTGTTTTAATTTATAAATTTGACTTCCCCGGCCAACCCCAAAGTCGCTGAAGTCATCACCCATGCTGCGCGGCGCTTCCGCGCAGCCGGTCTCGCCTATGGCCACGGCACACTGAACGCCGACGACGAAGCAGCCTGGCTGGTGGTGCACGCGCTGCGCTGCGCATTCGAGGATCTGCAACAGCGGCTGCCGCAAACAATGCCCACCGCTGCATTGCGCCGCGCGCAGGCATTGATCGAGCGTCGCATCACCGAACGCATCCCCGCAGCCTACCTGACACAGGAGGCCTGGCTCGGCGAACACCGTTTTTATGTCGACCCGCGGGTGATCGTGCCGCGCTCGTACATCGCCGAGCTGCTGCGTGTGCGGCTGAAACCCTGGCTGAACAAACGCAGTCCAGCGGCAATACTCGACCTGTGCACCGGCTCCGGCTGCCTCGCCATTGTTGCCGCACACACCTGGCCCCGCGCCGCTGTTGATGGTGTGGACCTGTCGGCGGACGCGCTGGCCGTGGCCCGGCGCAATGTACGCACGCACCACCTGCAGCAGCGTGTGCGGTTGCTGCAATCCGATGTCTTCGCCGCAGTGGCCGGAAAAACCTACGACCTGATCCTCAGCAACCCGCCCTATGTCGGTGCCGCCGCGATGCAGCGCCTGCCCGCGGAATACCGCCATGAACCGGAAATGGCACTCGCCTCGGGCCGTGACGGCCTTGATCTGGTACGGCACATTCTTGCCGAAGCGCCGTCACACCTGAAACCCGGCGGCTGGCTGGTGATGGAAGTCGGACATTACCGGGCGCGTGTTGAACGCGCCTTTCCGCGGTTGCCCTTTATCTGGGCGGATGTTTCGACGAGGACAGGCGTCGTGGACGATTGTGTGCTGCTGCTGCAGAGGGAATCATTTCCGTCAGCGGCTGCCCGGGCTGCGCCGTCCACGCAGCGAGCCGTTCGGCGTCGTCACGCGTCAGCTCGATGAACTGACCGCGCTTCAGTTGCGGCGGCAGCGCCACCGCGCCGAAGCGGATGCGCATCAGCCGGCTCACTGTCAGGCCCTGTGATTCGAACAGACGGCGCACGATGCGGTTGCGGCCTTCCTTCAGCAGCACCCGGTACCAGTGGTTGGCGCCTTCGCCGCCCTCTTCCTCGATGTGCTCAAAACGCGCCACACCGTCATCCAGGCGCACCCCCGTGCGCAGCGCATCCAGCGCCGCCGGATGGGTGGTGCCGAGCACACGCACCGCGTATTCACGCTCGACCTCGAAGCGCGGGTGCATCATGCGGTTGGCCAGATCACCCGAGGTGGTAAAGATCAGCAGGCCGCTGGTGTTGAAATCGAGGCGGCCGATGGCCAGCCATTTGCCGCCGCGCGCCGGCGGCAGTCTGGCGAACACCGTGGGCCGCCCCTGGGGATCATCGTTGCTGACGATCTCGCCTTCGGGCTTGTGATAGATCAGCACCCGCGGCGTCTGCCCCGCCGGACCACGGCGCAACGACTGGCCGCCGACCTTCACCTGGTCTTCTGACGTGACACGGTCGCCAATGGTCGCCACCCTGCCGTTGACGGTGACCTCGCCGGCGCGGATACGCTCCTCCATCGCCCGCCGTGAGCCCAGCCCGGCCTGGGCCAGTACCTTGTGCAGTTTTTCACCCCGCGGTTCAGCGGCAGCATCGGGCAACGGAATCGATGACAAATCCGGCGCAGTCTGCGGCGCCTGTGTCTTCGCAACGGTTTTTTGGGATGGCCGGGCCGGGCCGCGCAATGGGCCCCGGCGCGCCTGGCCACCCGGCTTGCGGGCCGGCTTTTTACCGTTCATTCGGTGCTCCGGGATGCCATCCAGGCCCGCAAACGAGGAATTTTTGTCCGGAATTGTTGCTTTTGGGAGACACTTTGCCGCGAAACTTTCATATCAGTTCTATAAAAAAAGCTGCAACCCTGTGAAATATAAACCTTTAGTTCCAGAATAAACGGGAACTGCGCCTTGCCATGACAAGCAGCCGGTGCACCTTCACTACAAAAACAGAACAGCACGAAGCTGCCAAGCCCATGAAAAGATTCGCGATTCTAACTGCATTGCTGCTACTTGCCGCTGCTCCCGCGGCATTTGCCGCCAGCGCGGATGAAATGCGCGCCCTGCTCAATCGTGGGGATGCCGCTGCCGCCTACGCGCTGGGCAAGAAAAATCCGGAACAACTCGGCCGGCCGGCCTTTGACTTTTTCTTCGGCATCGCCGCCATCGACAGCGGTCATGCCGGCGAAGGTGTGCTCGCACTTGAGCGCTACGTCAGCCACTTCCCGGACAGTCAGCAAGCCCGGCTTGAGCTCGCCCGCGGCTACTTCATTCTCGGCGAGAACCAGCGTGCGCGCGAGGAATTCACCGGCGTGCTGAATACCAGACCACCGGCCGCAGTGGCGGCCAACGCCGAGCGCTACCTCGACGCGATCCGTGCCCGCGAGAGTCGCTATCGCACCACCTCCGGCGCCTATATCGAGGTTGGCTTTGGCTACGACAGCAACATCAACAGCGGTGTCACCAACTCCAGCATCAATCTGCCGATTTTCGGCGCAGTCAACGTCAACGAATCCGGCGTACGCATGGATCGCCGCTTCCTGCAGACCACCGCAGGCGCCAATCTCTCGGTGCCGCTGGCGCCGGGCATCGCGATGTTCGGCTCGATCAGCGGCGACATCAAGTCGCACGAAGCCAACAAGGAGTTCGACCAGACCAACGTCGGCGCCGGCGGCGGCCTGCGCATCATCGACGAAAAAAATGTCTATCACCTGAGCGCCGGCTACTCAAGCCTGGGTGTCGATTACCGCAACTTCCGAGACGTCGCCGCCCTCGGGGCCGAGGTCAGCCGCCAGCTCGACGAGGTACAGCTGGTCAGCACCTCGCTCCAATACGCGACCCTGACCCATGCCGGCAGCAACGCGGTGCGCGACTCGGTGATCAAGGGTGCAGGCCTGGGTTACCGGTTGGCGCTGATCGGCCCCTGGCGTCCGGCACTGTCGCTGAACGCCAACTATTCGGTGGAGGACAACCGGCGCGGGCGTGATGACCTTGCCCGCGACATCTACGCATTGCGCGGCATCATCGCGGTATCTCCGGCACCCCGCTGGGCCTTTTCCGGTGGCATTGGTGTCCAGTTCAGCAACTATGAAGCGCCGGATGCCCTGCTGCAGACCACCCGCCGCGACCAGTATTTCGGCATCGACTTCAGTGCCAGTTACGCCATCAAGCGCAATCTGACGGTGCGCGGGGAAGTGACGACCACGAAAAACCACAGTAATGTCGAGCTCTACAAATTCCGCCGCGACCTGGCCGCCATCAAGGTTCGATACGAGACAAAATGATGTTTAAAAACAAATACTTGCTCTTGACACTCCTGCTCCTTGCCAGCACCAGTGCCGGCGCGGCGGAGATCGGCCGGGTGCTGCTCGCCAGCGGCGAAACGCATGCGCTGCGTGGCGGACAGCCGGTGCGGCTGGCCTACGGCGACCTGATTCAGGACCGCGACGTGCTGCGCACCGGCGCCGCGAGCAACCTGCAGGTGAGGTTCAATGATGAAAGCGTGATCTCGTTGAGGGAAAACAGTGAACTGGGCATCGACAGCTTCCAGTTCGGCAAGGCCGTCGGGCCGAACGAAGAACGGTCACTGCTGCGCCTGCTCAAAGGCGGACTGCGCACCATCACCGGCCTGGTAGGCCGTAACCGTCCGCAAAATTACTCGCTGAGCACGGTCACCGCGACCATCGGCATCCGCGGCACCGACTATGCCGCGACGCTGTGCCAGGGGGACTGCCGCAATGACGACGGCACAGCGGCAAAGGACGGGCTGTATGGCCGCGTCATAGGCCAGTCCGGGGGAAACAACCGCATCTCGATCACCAACGAGCGCTTCGAGCGCGTGTTCGGCATTGACGAAAATTTCTATGTCGCAGACGCCCGCAGCGAACCGCAGCGCCTGCTGGAAGCCCCGCCCTTCGTCACCAACCGACTGGAAGGTCGCGGTCGCGCCGAAAATCGCGACAAGTCAGCCGGCAGCGGAACCGAAAGGGCCGAGGGCGGAGGCAGCACCCAGGACAGTCGTGGCACCACCGACCGGATCGACCCCGCGCCCCAGCGCTCGGCGCTTAACAGTTACTCCGTGTCCGAGGAAAGAACCGCGAGTGGCGGAGTGGCCGTGTTGCAGGCATCCCAGGGCATGCTGATTTCGGTGGTCGATCGCGCATCGGGAGTTTTTGTGCTGCCTGGCCAACTGACATTTTCCGACGGCAAGCTGATCACCTACAACGTGTCCGGCACAGACAACGGCAACGCCTTCACAGCCACCGGCTCGACCACTGCCGCGAACGTCGTTGACAGCGGAAATATCGCTGCCGCCAACACCACCTGGGGCCGCTGGGCGGCAGGCACCTTTGTCTTCAACGGCACCAGCACCACGATCGGCCCTGCACCCAGCGGCAACCTGCACTACCTGGTGGCTGACCTCTCACCGCTTTCAGTGATCGCCGCGAAGACCGGAACCGCCACCTTCGCCCGCGTCGGCGGCACCACACCCACCGACAGTGTGTCCCCGGTAAACACCGCAAACACCTTCAGCTTCGGCAACATCAGCGTTGACTTCACCTCGCGCACCGCGACACTGGCTTCGCTGAACATGCAGTTCCCGACCGGGGTGTCCTATGGCTTCAGCGCAGTGCCACTGACAATGAAGGCCAGCAACAATGCGATGGTGATTGAGGGAAGCAAGGTGAATTCAACGGGTTGCGTTGGTGGCCCCTGCAGCGTCGGCGCCACCGCCACGCTGACTGTGAGCGGTGCTTTTGTGGGTGCCGCCGGGAACCATATCGGCGCCGCCTTCAAGACCCAGTCGGTGGCCGGCACCACGTCCTCGGTCCAGGTGTTCGGGAGCCCCTGAGCCGCGGAGCGCGGATCAAACGCCGCGCCGCTCCATCACTGCCTGCGCCAGCGTGCCGCTGTCGACATGCTCGAGTTCGCCGCCCACCGGCAGGCCGCGCGCAATGCGGGTGACCTGCACGCCCTTGGCACGCAGCAGTTCGGCGGCATAGTGCGCGGTGGCCTCGCCCTCGACGGTGAAATTGGTGGCAAGCATCACTTCACGCACCACGCCATCGGCGGCACGCGCCAGCAGGCGCTCAAGGTGGATGTCGCGTGGGCCCACGCCGTCGAGCGGCGACAACGCGCCCATCAGCACAAAATAATGGCCGTCAAAACATTGCGCCTGCTCCATCATCAGCAGGTCACCCGGCGACTCGACCACGCACAGCAGTTGCGCATTGCGCCGCGGTGAGCGGCACAGCGCGCATACAGGCTCTTCCGAAAAATTGTTGCAGCGTTCGCAATGATGCACACGCTCCAGCGCCGCGCCCATCGCCATTGCCAGACGCTCGGCACCGGGACGGTCTCGCTGCAGCAGGTGGAAAGCCATGCGCTGCGCCGAGCGCGGCCCGACGCCGGGAAGACAGCGAAGGGCCGTGATTAATTCTTCAAGCGAGGAAAGCTTCACGGGCAATGAATGGTGCAAAGCGCAGAATTCAAAATGAAAAAGCCGGTTGGCCTGCGATCATTCCTCAATTGCATTACGCACTTTGCACTTTGTATTCCGTACTGCCTGATCAAAACGGCAGCTTCATGCCCGGCGGCAGCGGCAGGCCGGCGGTCACGGCCGCCATCTTCTCCTGGCTGGTGGCCTCGGCCTTGCGCACGGCATCGTTGACCGCCGCGGCGATCAGGTCCTCGAGCATTTCCCTGTCATCGCCGATCAGCGAAGGATCAATGGCCACGCGCTTGACGTCATGGCGGCAGGTCATCACCACCTTGACCATGCCGGCGCCCGCCTGGCCTTCAACCTCGATCTGCGCGAGTTGCTCCTGCATCTTGCGCATGTTGTCCTGCATCTGCTGGGCCTGCTTCATCAGCCCGGCCAACTGGCCTTTCATCATGATGGATACCTTTTTTGAATGGAGGTCATTTCGGCCTGATCGAACCGTGATCGAGCGAGCCGTCAAAATCCTCGATCAGCTCGCGCACGAAGGGATCGTCTTGTATTTCGGCCACTGCCGCGGCCTTTCGTTCGCCGGCCTTGCGGTCGGTGAGCGCCTTCGGCGACACCCCGGCGGTTTCACCGGAGGCAAAACTCACCCGCAGCTTCGGCCCCAGGTGCTGGCGCAGCGCCGCGGTGAGTTTGTCGCGATAGGGTTTGTCGAACAGTTTTTCGTCGGCGGGTGATATGCGCAGCTCGATTGCGTCATCACCACTGCGGCTCATCTCGCAGCGCAGGGCCAACTGGTTGGCCATCGCGCTGAGGCCGAGCTGGGCAACCAGATCAGCCCACGCCGTAGGATCGCCGCCGGACGCCGGCTTTACTGTCGCCGCCGCTGGAGCGGCAGTTGCGGCACCTGACGCCGGACGCGGCACCGGCACCGCAACAGCAGCACCGCCGGCCACCGGCGCAAAAGCCAGCATGCGCAGCAGGGTCATCACGAAACCGGCATGCTCGTCAGGTGCCAGACCGATCTCGGCCCGGCCCTGCACGGCAATCTGGTAGTGGAGCTGAAGCTCGTCCGCGGCAAAACGCCGGGTCAGTTCGAGCAGCGCCGGCGCATCGGGATCGTCCTCGGGCAGACTTTGCGGCACCACCTGCGCCAGCGCCAGACGGTGCAGCATCACCGAGAGGTCCTGCAGCGCGGATTCGAAGGACAGACTGCGTTCGGCCATGCGTTCGGCTTCGGCGGCCAGCGCCGCACCATCGCCGGCGGCCAGCGCACGCAGGATTGAGTGCAGATAGGTCTTGTCGACAACGCCGAGCATCGCCCGCGTTGAAGCCTCCTCCAGCGTGCCGCCGCCATGGGCAATCGCCTGGTCGAGCAGGCTCAACGCGTCACGCAGACTGCCTTCGGCGGCACGCGCCACCAGCGCCACCGACGGCGCGTCGCTGGTGATGCCCTCCTCGCCCAGCACCTGGGTCAAGCGGTCGCGGATTTGCTGCTGCGGAATCTGCTTGAGGCCGAACTGCAGGCAGCGTGACAGCACCGTGACGGGGATTTTCTGCGGGTCGGTGGTGGCGAGGATGAATTTGACATGTCCCGGCGGCTCTTCCAGCGTCTTCAGCATCGCGTTGAAAGCCGAGCGCGACAGCATGTGCACTTCGTCGATGATGTAGATCTTGTAACGGCCGGCAGTCGGCGCGTAGAGCGCGTTGTCGAGCAGCTCGCGCATGCTGTCGACCTGGGTGTTCGAGGCGGCATCGAGTTCGATCAGGTCGACAAAGCGGCCGGCATCGATGTCGGTGCAGGCGCCGCATTTTCCGCAGGGTGCATCGGTGACGCCGGTTTCACAGTTCAGCGATTTGGCGAGAATACGCGCCAGCGTGGTCTTGCCGACGCCGCGGGTGCCGGTGAAAAGATAGGCATGATGCAGGCGCTGCTGGCGCAGTGCATTCGACAATGCGCGCACCACGTGCTCCTGTCCGACCAGTTCGGTGAAGGTGCGCGGGCGCCACTTGCGGGCAAGAACCTGGGTCACGGCAAAGGGGTCTTCGGGTTCGACGGCAACGAAACTCCCATTTTACCGGCAAAGCGCGGCAATGCATGTCCCGGGATGGCCTGAATCCGCTTCAGCGAAACCAGTATTGCAGACGAATCTGGTGAAAATCGATGCCGTCGTTGGGCTTTTTGATGTCGGCATTGGAGATGTGCTGGAAGCGGTAGCCCAGGTCATAGGCGGCCTTGGGACCGAAGCGGACGCCGAAACCAAGATGATCGCCAAACTGGAAATGACTGCCGAAGCGCTTGCCGCCCAGTGCGGTGCGCGAGATGAAATGGGCGCCGATGCCACCTTCGACATAAACGCCGCGCAAGTCATCGGACTGCCAGCGGAATACCGGGGTCAGGCCGAAGTCGGTGACACTGTTGTTCTGGCCGGCCGGTGCGGCATCGCGCCACGTGCCCGCCGAAACCTCCCAGTAGCCGCCGACATAGCGTCCGCCGGAAGCCAGCCAGCGTTTCTGCCATTGCCACTGGACCGCGGCACGCACCATTTCATGGCCGCCTTCCTTGCCCAGTTCGAAGGCGACGCCGTCGACGGCCTGCGCGGCCGCGGACAACATCAGCGCCACCATCAGCCCGGCGGCGCGCATCGACTTGTACATTCCCCTGCTCCCTGACGCGGGCGGCTGAGCCGCTCCATTATTGAAGGCGTCTGCTGCTGATGCTGCATCCGTTGACCGGGATCAGCGGATAAAAATGGGGTGGCGAGCCAAACCCCCGGCACTCGCAGAGAATAGCTGTGGCTGCTTCCTTCCGGACCTGACCAGATTCACTACCATGCGATGCGGGGAGGCCCGCCGTGGTACTTGCTTATGGTGTGCTACAGCTAATCCGCCGTAAGCAAGTCGTAAGTATGCACGTTCAAAGGGATTTTCGCCATGCCACGGCGCAACACCCGTCTTTACAAGGCGGCATGATAATGATTCCATTGCAGCTGACTGCCACAGCGCAGGACGGCCTGAATACCCGGCCGTGCCGCACAAAAAAGGCAGGCTGGCCGCGCCCGAGCCCGGCCGCAACCATCCAGACAACACCAGCACCGTGGAGGAGCAGCATGTCGAACCCGACTTCCGGAACCATTGAATCGGTTCTGCACGAAAACCGGATTTTTCCGCCCAACGAAAAATTGGCCGCCAGGGCCAACATCTCCGGCATGGCCGCCTACCGCGCGATGTGCGCGGAAGCGGACAGGGATTATTCGGGTTTCTGGGCCAAACTTGCACGCGAGCAATTGCTCTGGAAAAAACCCTTCACCCAGGTGCTCGATGACTCCAAAGCACCATTTTTCCGCTGGTTCGCCGACGGCACGCTGAACGCCTCCTACAACTGCCTCGACCGCCACCTGCAGAACCAGCCTGACAAGACCGCGGTCATCTTCGAGGCCGACGACGGTACCATCACCCGTGCCAGCTATCGTGAACTGCACCGGCGCACCTGCATGATGGCCAACGGCCTGAAGGCCCGCGGCATCAAAAAGGGCGACCGCGTCATCATCTACATGCCGATGTCGATCGAAGCCATCGTCGCGATGCAGGCCTGCGCACGCATTGGCGCAATTCATTCCGTGGTGTTCGGTGGCTTCTCGGCAAAAAGCCTGCAGGAGCGCATCATCGACGCCGGCGCGGTGGCGGTGCTCACCGCCGACGAGCAGATGCGCGGCGGCAAGGCGATCGCATTAAAAAATGCTGTTGATGAAGGCATCGCGCTGGGTGGCTGCGAATCGATCCACTCGGTGGTGGTTTACCGGCGCACCGGCGGCAAGGTCAACTGGAATGCGAAGACCGATGTCTGGTTGCACGACCTGATGCAGGGCAAGCCCGAGCAGTGCGAACCGGAATGGGTCGATGCCGAGCATCCGCTGTTCATCCTCTACACATCGGGCTCCACCGGCAAACCCAAGGGCATCCAGCACTCCACCGGCGGTTACCTGCTGTGGACCATGCTGACGATGAAATGGACTTTCGACCACAAGCCCGATGACGTGTTCTGGTGCACCGCAGACGTCGGCTGGGTCACCGGCCACTCCTATGTCTGCTACGGTCCGCTGGCCTGCGGCGGCACCGAGGTGGTGTTCGAGGGCGTGCCCACTTATCCCGATGCCGGCCGTTTCTGGAAAATGATCCAGGATCACAAGGTGACGGTGTTCTACACCGCGCCGACAGCGATCCGCTCGCTGATCAAGGCCGGCGGCAACCTGCCAAAACAATACGACCTGACCAGCCTGCGCATCCTCGGCACCGTAGGCGAGCCGATCAACCCCGAAGCCTGGATCTGGTACCACGAGACCGTCGGCGGCACACGCTGCCCGATCGTCGATACCTGGTGGCAGACCGAGACCGGCGGCCACATGATCACACCGCTTCCGGGTGCCACGCCGACCAAACCCGGCTCGGCCACCCTGCCCCTGCCCGGCATCATCGCCGACATCGTCGATGAAACCGGACAATCGGTCGGCAAGGGCAAGGGCGGCATCCTGGTCATCAAGAAACCCTGGCCGTCGATGCTGCGCACGATCTGGGGTGATCCCGACCGCTTCAGGAAGACCTACTTCCCCGAGGATTTTCACGGGAAGTACTACCTTGCCGGCGACGGCGCGACCTATGACGAGGACGGCTACATCCGCATCATGGGCCGCATTGATGACGTGCTCAATGTCTCCGGCCACCGCCTCGGCACCATGGAAATCGAATCGGCGCTGGTCGCCAACAGCAAGCTGGTGGCCGAAGCTGCCGTCGTCGGCCGTCCCGACGACCTCACCGGCGAAGCGGTGGTCGCCTTCGTCGTACTGAAGCAGGCGCGCCCCGAGGGCGAAGCCGCGAAAAAGATCGTCAAGGAACTGCAGGACTGGGTGGGCAAGGAAATCGGGCCCATCGCCAAGCCGCGCGACATCCGCTTCGGCGACAATCTGCCGAAAACCCGCTCCGGCAAGATCATGCGCCGCCTCCTGCGCTCGATTGCCAAGGGCGAGGACATCCAGCAGGACACCTCGACACTGGAAAACCCGGCGATCCTCGACCAGTTGAAACAGAACCTGTAAAAACGCGGCGGCGGCGGTGATCCGTCCGACCCTGAAGGGGCAGCGCCTGGCGGCGCTGTTCCTGCTCGGCTTCCTGCTGTTCAATTACCCCTTGCTGTCGCTGTTCAGCAGCTATACCCGCATCTGGGGCATCCCCCTCGTCTACCTGTACATCTTCCTTGCCTGGGCCGCGGTCATTGCGCTGATGGCGCTGGTCATCGAGCGCAGGGAGCATTGACCCTTGCTTTCCGGCGCGCTGATCGTCGTCCTGTCCTTTGCCTACGTCGGCCTGCTGTTCGCCATCGCCTACTGGGGTGACAAACGCGCCGACGCCGGGCGCAGCCTGATCGCCAATCCATACATCTACACGCTGTCGCTGGCGGTCTACTGCACCTCCTGGACTTTCTACGGCAGCGTCGGCCGCGCCGCCACCAGCGGCATCGGCTTCCTGCCGATCTACCTCGGGCCGACGCTGATGGCCGCGCTGTGGTGGTACGTGCTGCTGAAGATGGTGCGCATCAGCAAGGAACACCGCATCACCTCGATCGCCGACTTCATCGCCTCGCGTTATGGCAAGAGCCATCTGCTCGGCGGCCTGGTCACGGTGATCGCGGTGCTCGGCATCGTGCCCTACATCGCGCTGCAGTTGAAAGCCATCTCGGCGAGCTTTTCGACAATCCTTCAATATCCCAACGCCCTGGTCACCGCGGCCCCCGAATCCCTGCCCTTCCTGCAGGACAATACGTTCTACATCGCGATGCTGCTCGCGGTCTTCACCATCCTCTTCGGCACCCGCCACCTCGACGCCAGCGAGCGCCACGAAGGCCTGGTCGCTGCCATTGCTTTTGAATCCATCGTAAAGCTTGTGGCCTTCATCGCCGTAGGCGTATTCGTGACCTACGGCATGTATGACGGCTTCGACGACCTGTTCGGTAAGGCCGCACAGATTCCACAACTCGACGCGCTGCTGGTGCAGGGGGGGGCCGCCGGCAACTACTCCACCTGGGCATCACTGACCGTGCTGTCAATGCTGGCGATCATCCTGCTGCCGCGACAGTTCCAGGTGGCGGTGGTCGAGAACGTCGATGAGCGGCATTTGAACAAGGCGATCTGGCTGTTTCCGCTGTACCTGTTCGCGATCAACATCTTCGTGCTGCCGATAGCGCTCGGCGGCCTGATGCATTTCCCCGCGGGCAGTGTCGATGCCGACACCTTCGTGCTGACCCTGCCGCTGTCCGAACAGAAAACCTGGCTCACCCTGCTTGCCTTCATCGGCGGCCTGTCCGCAGCCACCGGCATGGTCATCGTCGAAACCATCGCGCTGTCGACGATGGTCTGCAACGACCTGGTGATGCCGATCCTGCTGCGCTGGAAATTCCTGCGCCTGACCGAGCGCCGCGACCTGTCGCGGCTGCTGATCGCGATCCGCAGAAGCGCAATCGTCGGGGTGCTGGCACTGGGCTATGTCTATTTCTATCTCGCCGGCGAGGCCTATGCGCTGGTATCGATCGGCCTGATTTCGTTCAGCGCGGTGGCGCAGTTCGCGCCGGCGATGCTTGGCGGCCTGTTCTGGAAGGGCGGCACCCGGCTCGGTGCACTGGCCGGGTTGAGCGCCGGCTTCCTGGTCTGGCTCTACTCCCTTCTGCTGCCCTCCTTTGCAAAATCCGGCTGGCTGCCGATCACCTTCCTCACTGAGGGCATGTTCGGCATTGATCTGCTCAAGCCGCAGCAACTCTTCGGGCTCGCCGGTCTCGACGACATCAGCCATTGCCTGTTCTGGAGCATGCTCGCCAACATCGGGCTTTATGTCACGGTGTCATTGTGGCGCCGGCCGACCGCAGCCGAGCACAGCCAGGCCAACCTGTTTGTCGATGTGCTGCGCCATGTCGCCGCCGGCAGCGGCCCGAAATTCTGGCGCGGCAGCGCGACGGTCGCCGACCTGCAGACCCTGCTCGGCCGTTTCATCGGCCCGCACCGCGCGGCCGAATCGATTGCCGCGTATGCACGCAGCCAGGGCATCGCCGGCGAACAGCTCTCGGCCAATGCCGTGCTGGTGCATTACGTCGAATCGCAGATTGCCGGCGCCATCGGCAGCGCCTCGGCACGCGACATGGTGGCCTCGGTGGTTGATGAGGAGCCACTGGCGCTAGACGAGGTGATGACCATCATCGACGAGGCCTCACAGGCGCTCGCCTACAGCCGCCAGCTCGAGCAGAAATCGCTGGAGCTGGAAGCCGCATCGAAGGAGCTGCGCGACGCCAACCAGCGGTTGCAGGAACTCGACCGGCTGAAAGACGACTTCATCTCGACGGTGACCCACGAACTGCGCACACCGCTGACCTCGATCCGCGCCTTTTCCGAAATTCTCTCCGACAACCCCGGGCTGGACGGCGCGCAGCGCGCCAAATTCCTCGGCATCATCACCCGCGAATCGGAGCGGCTGACGCGGCTGATCAACCAGGTGCTCGACCTCGCAAAGATCGAATCCGGCGCCGCCGAATGGCATCCGGGCACGGTGGACATGCGCGAACTGATCGAGGACGCCACCGGAGCCCTGAGCCAGATTTACAACACCCGCGGCATTGCCCTTTCGGTGCAGGCGCCCGCCGGCCTGCCCCCGGTCACCGCCGACCGCGACCGCATCATGCAGGTGGTGCTGAACCTGCTGGCGAACGCCGCCAACTTCTGTGACAAGGAACGCAGCGCGGTAACCATCAGCGCAAGCTTCAGCAAGACCAGCCTGCGCGTGGACGTCACCGACAACGGTATCGGCATCAGCGATGCCGACCAGACTGTGGTATTCGAGAAATTCCGCCAGGTCAGCGATCCCGCAGCCGGCAAACCCAAGGGCAGCGGCCTTGGCCTGGTGATTTCGCGCGAAATCATCCAGCACCATCGCGGCCGGCTGTGGGTGTCGAGCAAACGCGGGCAAGGCTCGACGTTTTCCTTCACGCTGCCGCTGTCGCCCGCCGGCACATGACCGCCGCTGCGAAGGTGCTGATCGTCGAAGACGAGGACAGCATCCTGCTGTCGCTTGAATTCCTGCTGGGTGATGCCGGTTACTCGGTGTCAAGCGCGGGGGATGGCGACAGCGCGCTGGCACTGCTGTCGCAGTCGGTGCCTGATCTGGCCCTGCTTGACGTGATGCTGCCCGGCATCGACGGATTCGAACTGTGCCGGCGCATCCGCGCCGACCCGCGCCTGAGCGGCATGAGGGTGATGATGCTCACCGCGCGAGGCCGCGAGGCCGATCTGCAGAAAAGCCAGGAAGCCGGCGCCGACGCCCACATCACCAAGCCGTTTTCGACCCGCGAGCTGGTGGCGAAGGTGCGCGAGCTGCTGGCGGCGCCACCCAGCCCCGCTCCGGCTCAGGTCAGGGGTTCAATGTAGTCGAGCGCATAGCCGCGCCCGTAAAGCGTACGCACAGCGAGCCCGGTGCCGCCGATCTTCTTGCGCAGGCGGTGGACATAGACCTCGATCGCGTTGTGGCTCACTTCCTGGTCGTAGGTGTAGATCTGCTCGACCAGCTGCTCCTTGCTCACCACCCGGCCGAAGCGGCGGATCAGCACCTCGAGCACCGACAGTTCATGGGTGGACAGCGGCAGCGCATGGCCATTGATCGATGCGGTACGCGTCGCCGGATCGAAACTCAGCTCGCGGTAGGTCAGCACCGGGGCGCTTGCGCCATGGCCGCGACGCAGCAGCGCACGCACCCGTGCCTGGAGTTCATTGAGGCTGAACGGTTTGACCAGATAATCATCGGCGCCGAGGTCCAGCCCCGCCACCTTTTGCTCGGGGTCCTCGCGTCCGGACAGGATCAGCACCGGCAGCGTGGCGTTGCGCCGGCGCAGGCGCCGCAGCACTTCGAGCCCGTCCAGCTTCGGCAGACCGAGGTCGAGAATCAGCAGGCCGAAATCGGAACTCTTCAGCGCCTCGTCGGCGTCGATGCCGTTGGCCACCCAGTCGACGGCGAATCCTGACTGCGTCAGCGCGAAACGCAAAGCCTCCGCGAGCGCGGCATCGTCCTCGCTGATCAGGATCCGCATGAACACTCCGAGGTAATAATATAAGTCATTGTTTTTATTATATATTTATTATTGGCACCAAACACGGACACAGACCACGGCGCGATGTCATTGTAGGTCCGGGGTTCAGGATTTTGTAAGGTTTTTTGAATACGATCAGCTTCAGAAAAACCAAGAAAAACAAGGCGGATCACCGCCACAACAAAGATCAAAGATCAGACCTGATTGTTAACCAAAGGAGGGTTGCATGGAGCTATCCCAACGCCACCAGGAATACTGGCGCAAGAATCTGGTCATCACGGCCATTCTGCTCGGTATCTGGTTTATAGCAACATTCGTCGTCGGCTGGAACGCGCGCGAGCTGAACAGCATCACGTTCCTTGGCTTCCCGCTCGGCTTCTACATGTCGGCCCAAGGTTCGCTGATCATCTATGTGGTGATCATCGGCGTCTACGCCAAATACATGGCCAAGCTCGACAAGGAATATGACGTGGCTGAAGGAGAACTCGAATGAGCAGCAATACCCTCTCGCATTCGGCATTCAACCGCCAGCTGAAAAAAACCTACAGCTGGTATGTCGGCGGCTTCCTGATTTTCCTGGTGGCACTGGCCATCGCCGAACAGATGGGCCTGTCCAAGGCCTGGATCGGCTATGTATTCCTGTTCGCAACCATCGGTCTGTATGCGGGCATCGGCATCATGAGCCGCACCGCGGAAGTGTCCGAGTACTATGTCGCGGGACGCCGGGTACCGGCGTTCTTCAACGGCATGGCCACTGGTGCCGACTGGATGAGCGCGGCCTCCTTCATCGGCATGGCCGGCACGCTGTTCCTCGCCGGCTATGACGGGCTCGCCTTTGTCATGGGCTGGACCGGCGGTTACTGCCTGGTGGCGCTGTTCCTGGCGCCCTACCTGCGCAAGTTCGGCCAGTTCACGATCCCTGACTTTCTTGGCGCCCGCTACGGCGGCAACATCGTGCGCACGCTGGGCATCATCGCGGCCATCGTCTGCTCCTTCGTTTACGTGGTGGCGCAGATTTACGGTGTCGGCCTGATCACCAGCCGCTTCACTGGACTGGAGTTCGGCATCGGCGTGTTCGTCGGTCTCGGCGGCATTCTCGTCTGCTCGATGCTCGGTGGCATGAAAGCGGTGACCTGGACCCAGGTTGCGCAGTACATCATTCTGATCATCGCTTACCTGACTCCGGTGGTCTGGCTGGGTATTGAGCACACCGGCATCCCGGTGCCGCAGGTGGCCTATGGTCCGGTGCTGCAGAAAGTTGGCGAGCTCGAAAAGAAAATCAATGCCGATCCAAAAGAGCTCGAAGTACGGCAGATCTTCAGGGATCGCGCCGCCACCGCCAATGCAGCACTGAAGGATCCAGCCAAGGCTTACGCCGAGGGCAAGGCCAAGCTCGAGCAGAACGTCGCCAGCCTGAAGGCGGCCAAAGCACCGGCTGACCAGGTCGCCGCCGCAGAAAAAGCGCTCGCCGCCTATCCCAAGGACGAGGCCGCGGCCAAGGGCCAGTGGAACAAGGACAAAGGCCTCACCGCTCGCGCCAACCCGGTGCGCGCACATGCCGAGCCCTTCCCGGGCAAGGATGAAGCCGCGCGGCACACTGCCAAGCTCAACTTCCTCGGCATCGTGTTCTGCATGATGTTTGGCACCGCGGCGCTCCCGCACATCCTGATGCGCTACTACACCACGCCCAGCGTGCAGGAGGCGCGGGTCTCGGTGTTCTGGTCGCTGTTCTTCATCTTCCTGCTCTACTTCACCGCGCCCTGCCTCGCAGTGCTCGCCAAGTACGACATGTTCACCAATCTTGTCGGCAGCAGTTTTGCGTCATTGCCGGCCTGGGCGGGAGCGTGGGCGAAGGTCGATCCATCACTGCTCAGCATCACTGACGTCAACCGCGACGGCATCGTGCAGTGGGCCGAGGTGGTGATCGGTGGCGACCTGATCGTGCTCGCCACACCGGAAATCGCCGGCCTGCCCTATGTGGTGTCGGGGCTGGTGGCAGCCGGCGGCCTGGCTGCTGCGCTTTCCACCGCGGACGGCCTGCTGCTGACCATCGCCAACGCGCTGTCACATGACCTCTACTACAAGATGATCGATCCCAATGCCTCCACCGGCAAACGGGTGACGATCTCCAAGGTCCTGCTGATCGTTGTAGCCATCTCCGCAGCGTGGGTGACCTCGCTGAAACCGGGCGACATCCTGTTCCTGGTGGGTGCGGCGTTCTCGCTGGCGGCTTCCGCCTTCTTCCCGCCGCTGGTGCTGGGTGTGTTCTGGAAGCGCGCGAACAAGGCTGGCGCCATCGCCGGCATGCTGGCGGGCCTCGGCGTGTGCATGTATTACATGCTGCGCACCTACCCCTTCTTCACCAACATGGGCGTGCCGAAGATGGACCTTTGGTTCGGTCTGAACCCGATCTCGGCCGGTGTCTTCGGCCTGCCGATCGGACTGGCGACGATCATCATCGTCAGCCTGCTGACCAAGGCCCCGGACCGGGAAACCCAGGAACTGGTCGAACATGTGCGTTACCCGAATCTCAAGGGCGACACCATGAGCACACAGACTGCCTGAGGCTGAAGTCACTTCCTGGCAAGGCCCGCTTCGGCGGGCCTTGTTTTTTGGGGAAGCACTGCGCGTGCATGCTAAAATCCGCGCCCTCGGAGAGGTGGATGAGTGGTTTAAGTCGCACGCCTGGAAAGCGTGTTTACGGTGAAAGCCGTAACGAGGGTTCGAATCCCTCCCTCTCCGCCAGCAAAAAGCGGCCCCTGCAGCCGCTTTTTTAACTGGATGGAGCAACACCATCTCTTAAATCTCCACCCGCGACCCCAGCTCGACCACGCGGTTCGGCGGAATGTTGAAGTAGTCCGTCACACTGCCCGCGTTGCGCGCCAGTGTCGCGAACAGCGCATCACGCCACCGGGCCCAGCGCCTGCGCCCGGTGCCGCGCGGCACCAGCTTCTCGCGCGACAGGAAATACGACACCTCCATCGGATCGAGCTGCAGCCCGGCGGGACCGCAGCGCTGCAGCGCATCGCCGATGTCGGGGCGGTCCATGAAGCCGTAGCGCACCAGCACCCGCCAGCAGTCGCCGTCCAGCGGCTGGCAGGCCACCCGCTCCTCCGCCGGCACCCAGGGACGCTCGCTGAACTCCACGGTCAGGAAGACATTGCGCTGGTGCAGCACACGGTAGTGCTTGAGGCTGTGCAGCAATGCATGCGGCGTCGCATTGGCCGCGGAATTGAGGAACACCGCGGTGCCTTCCACCCGCTGCGGCGGCGACTGCATCAACGATTTCAGGAACTGGTCGAGCGGCACCGAAGCGGTCTGCAACTGGGCGAGCAGGCGGGCCCGGCCACCGCGCCACACCAGCATCAGCGTCAGCATCGCCACCGCCAGCACCAGCGGAAACCAGCCGCCCTCGAACACCTTGTGCATCGCCGCCGCGAACAGCGTCAGGTCGATCAGCAGGAAGCCGCCGGTCGCAAGCAGGCACAGCCACAGCGGATAACCCCAGCCGTGGCGGATCACGAAAAACGTCAGGATGGTGGTCACCACCATGGTGCCCATCACCGCCACGCCGTAGGCCGAGGCCAGCGCCGAGGACGAGCCGAAACCGATCACCGCCAGCACCACCGCCGCCAGCAGCAGCCAGTTCACCAGCGGTACGTAAATCTGCCCGGACACCCGGGACGAGGTGTGGATCACTGTCAGCCGCGGCAGCAGGCCGAGCTGGATCGCCTGCTGGGTGACCGAATAGGCGCCGGAAATCGTCGCCTGCGAGGCAATCACCGTCGCCGCCGTGGCCAGCACCACCATCGGATACAGCGCCCAGTCCGGGTAGGAGAGATAGAAGGGATTGCTCAGTGCCTCGGGCCGCGCTAGCAGCAGCGCGCCCTGGCCAAAGTAATTGAGCACCAGTGCCGGCGCCACCAGGCTGAACCAGGCGACGCGCACCGCGCGCTTGCCGAAATGGCCCATGTCGGCATACAGCGCCTCGGCCCCGGTCACCGCGAGCAGCACCGAACCGAGCACGATGAACGAGGCCGCGCCATGCGCGGTGACAAAATGCAGCGCATGGCCCGGCCACAGCGCCTCAAGGATGTGCGGCGTCTGCGCGATGTTCCAGATGCCGGCGGTGGCCAGCGCCAGAAACCACAGCGCGCACACCGGACCGAACAGCAGTCCGACCACGCCGGTGCCGTGGCGCTGGATCAGGAACAGCGCGATCAGGATGCCGGTGGCAATCGGCAGAATCCAGGGCTTGAACACATCGGTACCGACCTCCAGCCCCTCCACCGCCGACAGCACCGAGATCGCCGGTGTCAGCACCGCATCGCCGTAGAACAGCGCCGCGCCGAACACCCCCAGCACCAGCAGCCGCAGGCGCAGCTGCGGCCGCCCGCCGATGGATGAAATGGCCAGCGCCAGCAGCGCCATCACCCCGCCTTCGCCGCGGTTGTTGGCGCGCAGCACCAGGGTCACGTATTTGAGGGTGACCACGATCATCAGCGTCCAGAAAATCGCCGACAGGCCGCCGAGGATGTTGGCTTCAGTCAGGGGAATGCCGTGCTGCGGGTTGAAGGTTTCCTTGACTGCATACAGCGGACTGGTACCGATGTCGCCGTAGACGATGCCCAGCGCCAGCAACGACAACGCTGCGGTGGACTGTCTTGCGCTGTCCTGCCGTGACGGTCCGGCATCGGCGGCTTGCTGCGGCTGGACAGGTTCGGCATTCATGACTCACTCCCGGGTTGCGAAGTGCGCAGGCTAGGCGCGTTGTGCCGCACAAGCCAGAGCACAGGGCAAATCTTTACGCCGTCTTTACGCCAATCGGGGCCGCCGATTGCGCGACAATGCAGCCATGCGTGAACACACCAACACACCGCGGCTGCAGGCCTGGCACGGTTATCTCGCGGCGCTGCTCGCCGCCCTCGCCTGCACATTCGCCGGCTACGCGATGCAGCCGCGTTTCGACCTGGTCAACATCGCCATGGTCTACATGCTGCCGGTGGTCGGCATCGCGCTGCTCTCCAGCCGCGGCGCGGCAATTTTCAGCGCCGCCCTGAGCGTGATCCTGTTCGACGTGCTGTTCGTGCCGCCGGTCGGCGTGCTCAACATCGAGGATGCGCAGTACCTGCTCACCTTCACGGTGATGCTCGCCGTCGGGCTGGCGATCTCCTCGCTGCGCGAACGTGCGCGGCTCGAGGAAACAGGTCGCATCAACCACGCCATCGAAGCCGAGCGCGAGCGCATGCGCAGCACGCTGCTCGCCTCGATCTCCCACGACCTGCGCACACCGCTGTCGGTGATGGTCGGCGCCTCATCGAGTCTGGCAGAACACGGCGAGCAGATGCCGGCGGCGGAACGCAGCGCGCTGGCGCTGAGTGTCAGCCGCCAGGCGCAGGCGATGGCGGAACAGACCGAGAAAGTGCTGCAGATGACGCGCTTCGAACTCGGTGACCTTGAACTTCATCGCGACTGGAATTCGGTTGCCGAGATCGCCGGGCCAGTGCTGCTGCGCCTGCGTGAGGCACTGGCGCAGCATCGCCTGCTGACGGACATCCCCGGCGACCTTCCGCTGTTGCGCGTCGATGCGCCGCTGATTGCGCAGCTCATCGGCAATCTGCTCGAGAACGCGGCGAGACACACCCCGCCGGGCACGGTCATACAGCTCGGTGCACGCAAGCTCGAACAGTTCATCGAGGTGACCGTCGAGGACAACGGCCCCGGCCTGCCCGAGGCCGCACTGGCCGGGCTGTTCGACCGCTTCCGTGAACAGCGCATCGGCAACACATCGGGTGGCGTCGGGCTCGGGCTCGCGATCTGCCGCACCATCGTCAAACTGCATGGCGGTGAAATCAGCGCCTCGCCCCGTGCCGGTGGCGGGACGCGCTTCACCTTCACGCTGCCTGCCGAAGCCGCGCCGCAGGCGCCAGCGGAACAGGAATCCGCACAGCCATGACCGACACCCGCGCCACCATCCTCGTCGTCGAGGACGAGCCGGAAATCCGCCGCTTCCTGCGTTCGGCGCTGGGCACCGAAGGCTACAAGGTGGTCGAAGCCGGCAGCGTCAAACGCGGTGCGATCGATGCCGCCTCGCATAAACCCGATCTCGCCATCGTCGATCTCGGACTCCCTGATGGCGAGGGCATTGAACTGATCCGCCAGGTACGCGCGTGGTCGCCAATGCCGCTGATCGTGCTCTCGGCGCGCGCCGGCGAGGCCGGCAAGATCGCCGCGCTGGATGCCGGCGCCAACGACTATGTAATCAAGCCCTTCGGCATCGGCGAATTGCTGGCGCGTGTGCGCTCCGCACTGCGCGGCGTGGTGCGTCCGTCCGGCGGCGGTCACACGCTGAAACTGGGCGGCACCGCAATTGACCTCGATGCACGCACGGCCAGCCGCGATGGCACGCCGATACATCTGACACCGATCGAATACCGACTGCTGACCTGTCTGGCGCGCAACACCGGGATGGTGGTCACGCAGGGACAGTTGTTGCGTGAAGTGTGGGGCCCGGCGCATGAATCGGACACCCATTACCTGCGCATTTACGCCAAGCAGTTGCGCGACAAACTCGAACCCGATCCGCTACAGCCGCGTTATCTGGTCACCGAGACCGGCATCGGTTATCGGCTGTTTTGTGATTAACTTTATAAGTTATTGTTTTTATTGAATAATTTTTTATCTCACGACATATCGACAACAATCGATTTCGTCCCGGACAAGGCGGATGCCAGACGCCAGACATTGGCATCATTATTGCTACCTGCGGTGCTGTTGCCCGGCATTGAAATTTCCCAACCCCACCACAGACTGCCATCATGAAACTGCTGATCCCGCTGTTCGCCGCCGCGCTGGCCCTGAGCCCCCAATTCAGCGCCGCACAAACCTATCCCGCCAAACCGGTGCGCCTGCTGGTGCCCTTCCCGCCTGGCGGCATCTCCGACACCCTCGCGCGCATCACCGCGCAGCAGCTCGGTGAATCGCTGGCGCAACCCTTCGTGGTCGAGAACCGCCCCGGCGCCGGCACCACCATCGCTGCCGACCTGATCGCCAAGGCCCCGGCTGACGGCCATACGCTTTACTTCACCGACGTCACCACCCACGCCATCAACGCCTCGCTCTACGCGAAGCTGCCCTTTGACACGCTGCGTGATTTTTCGGCGATTGCGCTGGTGGCCCAGTCGCCGCTGGTGCTGGTGGTACATCCCTCGATGCCGGTGAAATCAGTGCCGGAATTCATTACATTGGCGAAATCCAGGCCGGACGACATCGTCTATGCCTCGTCCGGCAACGGCACCATCATCCACCTCGGCATGGAAGCCATCCGCGCCCAGGCCGGCATCAAGATGGTGCATGTGCCGTTCAAAGGCAGTGCACCGGCGGCCGCAGCCGTGCTCAGCGGCGAAGTCGCCGCCTCCTTCACCACCACGCCGGCGGCGCTGCCCTACACCAGCACCGGCCGGCTGCGCGCGATCGGTGTCAGCGGCAGCAGCCGCTCTGCGGCCTTCCCCGGCGTACCCGCAATCGCGGAAGCGATCAAGGGCTACGACATCATCCTCTACAGCGGCCTGCTCGGCCCGGCCAACCTGCCCCCGGACGTGGTCAACCGCCTGCACGGCAGCACCATGGCCATGCTCAAGCAGCCGAAGGTGGTTGAACAGTGGAACCGCTTCGGTGCCACCGCGGTGACGATGACTCCGGCGCAGGTGGCGGAACACATCCGCAACGAAGTCGCGAAGTTTGCCAAAATCGTCAAGGCTTCGGGCGCGAAGGTGGATTGACCGAACTCATCACTGATCACTGCTCACTGCTCCTCCCGCAGCACCCGGAATCCCCGCGCATACACCCTGACAGTCACCGGGCTGCCGACACGATAGGCGGCGCGTATTCCGGCAGAAGCTTCATCCCAGGCGCCGCCTCGCACCGCGCGCAGGTAACAATCACCTTCGCCGCGCGCGGCGGCCGTGGCCGGCGCGCCGCGGTAATCCGGGCTCCAGCAGTCCGCGGTCCACTCGGCAACATTGCCGAGCATGTCGTGCAGACCAAAGGCATTCGCGGCGAAACGGCCGACCGGCGCAGTGTAGGCATGGCCGTCGCTGCAGTCGCTGGTCGCCCAGTCTGCGGCCTCCGGTACTTCACGGCGGGTGCTGAGGTCTGCACTGTTGCTGTAACGACAGGCCTCAACCATGGTGTTGCCCCAGTAACGATGACTGGTGGTGCCGGCACGTGCCGCGTATTCCCATTCCGCTTCGCTTGGCAGGCGGTAGCGGCGGCCGCTGAGTTTGGAAAGCCAGCGGGTGTAAGCCTCTGCGTCTTCCCAGCTGATGCAGGTCGCGGGATGGCGGTCATCCTGCGCGAACCCCGGATCCCGCCAAGATCGCTTGGCGAGCAGACGGTGTCCGCCGCCCTCCCACACAAAACAAACCTCGGACAGATGACCGGTCGCCGCGACAAACGCGCGGAACTCGCCCCGCGTGACCTCGAAACGGCCAATGGAAAATCGCGCAACTTCGAGGTCCCGCCGCGGCGCGCTACGGCCGCGGAACTCGCCGGCGAGTTGTTCCAGTGCCTCTTCATCGGGCGCCGCACCCATCACGAACCGTCCTGCGGGCAAGGTGACCAGTTCGGGGCAATCGGCGCAGTCGCGTTGCGGCAACATTTGCGCCACGGCACTGCCGCCGCCGGACAGCAGCACCAACAGCCAGCAGTGCCATTTGCAGATCATGACCCGGACGCCGCTCAGTCCTTGAAGCGCGCGACCTTGGCCTTCCAGGTATCCGACAACATACACGGCAGCCAGGCTTCGTTCTCGGCCTGCAGACCGCCGGAAAGCATGGTTTCCTGAGAGGCGTTCAGCGCCACCTTGGCCTGGATCACCGCGATGCGCGGATTCTTCGCGATGGCTTGCGCCAGTTCCATCGCCGCCGGCATCAGCTGATCGCGCGGCACCACGCGCAGCAGGATGCCAAGCCGCTCGGCTTCCGCGGCATCGATGTGTTTGCCGGTGAGGATCATTTCCTTGGCGCGCTGCAGGCCGATGCTGCGCGGCAGGCGCTGGGTGCCGCCGGCACCGGGCAGGAAACCCAGCGTCACTTCGGGCAGGCCGAATCTGGCGTGGTCGGCGGCGATGCGCAGGTCGCATTGCAGCGCAACCTCGAGACCGCCGCCAAGGCAGTAACCGTTGATCGCGGCGATGGTCGGCTTGGCGATGCCGGCAATCGCATTCACCCACTTCGCGCGCAGGAAGCGGCGTTCGTTGTACATCTCGTCGGTGCTGCGGCTGCCGCGTTCTTTCAGGTCGGCGCCGGCGCAGAAGGCCTTTTCGCCGGCGCCGGTGAACACCACCACCTGCACCGCCGGATCGGCGTCGAGGGCATGGCACAGCACCATGATCTCCTCGCGCAACTGCATGTTCAGCGCATTCATCACCTGCGGCCGATTGAAGGTGACGACGGCGATACCGTCCTCGATGGTCACGGTTTTGACTTCGCTGGTATAGGCGGACATGCAGGGCTCCTGGGCAGAACGGCGGATGGATGGTGCAACAAGCAGATTTTAAGCGCTACGCACCGGGAGTCCGGACTACTTCACCAGGGTCACCGGCAGCCTGGCCTTGTGGACCACCTCGCTCGCCACCGAACCGAGCACCAGGCTGCCGATCGCACCCAGACCTCGGGTACCCATCACGATCGCGCTGCAGCGCAGCCGCCGCGCCTCGGAAACGATGCGCTGGCCCACCTCACCAGTGACCACCCCGCTGCGAAACTGCATGCCGGCGCGCTTGACCAGCGTTTCCGCGGGTTTCAGCGCAGCGAGCGCCGCGTCATCTGCGTTGCGCCGCTGCCGCGACTTCGGCAGATAGGCGCCGACCATGCCGTAAGCATCGTAGGGTGGGCGCACATGCAGCAGCTGAATCAAACCGGACCGGTCTTTCAGAATTTTCAACGCATGGCGCAACGCGCGAAGTGCGTTGGACGAACCGTCGATGGGAACCAGGATACGAAGCATCATCACCTCCTCAGCGGGTTGAATGCTCAGGCTAGGTGAAATGCATCCGCCGGTTGTTGATGATGATCAACGACAGTTCAAAAATTTATCAATCAAAACAATACTTTATGTATTCAAGACAAAATCAGTCATGAGATTCGGATTCCAGCCGCCTGCGGTCCGCCCACAGACCGACAGCGGCAACCACCAGCGGCAACAGCAGCATGAACAGGAATTCACGCTGCAGTCCGGTAAACCAGGCGCGTATCGCCGACAGGTCAATCGCGGCACCGACATCACGCAGCCCCCACAGGCAGAGGATTGCCACAAGTGTCGGCGGCACCGCCGCCACGAACAAGGCGCCGAGATTGATCGACTGGTCCTCGAAGCGGTCCTTCAGTATCGCGTAACCCGCCGGATTCGGCGCGTTGGCAATCACTGTCAGGCCGCCACCCGCGAGCGCGCCGGCGACCAGCGCATACTTGAATTCGTCGCTGACACCTTCGACCAGCGATCCGAGATAGGTCAGCGCGGCGTTGTCGGTGACCGCGGTCAGCGCGGTCGCGCCGAAGAACAGGGTGGCCCCGCCCATGCCCTCGAGCAGATCCTGCAGCCACCACTGCTGCTTGCTGCCGAGGACCACCAGCCCGGCGAGGAAAAATGCCACCATCAGCGCCTCGCGGATCATCAGCCGTTCATGGTGGCGCTTGTAAGCCTCGGCGAGGCCGAGGAAGAGCAGGAACAGCCCCATGAACACTTCCGGATGATGGTTGGCGAAGACCACGCCGGCGAGCAGCAGCAGGTTGACCACGACATAGGCGCGGGGCACCGGCTGCCGTGACCTGCGGCTTTCGGTGACATCAGCAGCAAGTCCGCGCTGCTGCAGCTCGCGGTAAAACACCAGGGTCAGCAACGCAGCATTGATCAGCACCGCGAGCGCCGCCTTCCAGCCGAACATGCTGAACATGAAAGCGCTGCTCCACTCCCATTTCGCTGCCACCATCAGCACCGGGGGCGCGGCAAAATTTGTCAGCGCACCGCCGATCGACACGTTGACAAACAGCACCGCAACCGTGGCGTATTTAAGCCGGCTGGAAATGCCGTGGGCAAACATGCCGTCGCGCAGCATCAGCGCGGCGATGGTCATCGCCGCCGGCTCGGTGATGAAGGAGCCGAGCAGCGGCACCATCGACAGGCTCAGGAAAAAAATCGATATCCGGTGCGCGAGCGGCATCACCCTGGCGGTACTGTCAACGAGGCTGGCGGTGAACTGGGTGATCGGACGGCTGGCGGCGATGACCATGATCACGAACACGAACATCGGCTCGACAAAACGCTGATCGTCGAGATAGCCGGTCATGCCGTCCCAGCCCCAGGCCAGCATCATGAAGCCGAGCAGCAGCATCGCCCAAAAACCGAACACCACCTCGACCTCGCCCAGCAGATGCCAGAGGCCCGAATGCGCGCGGTCGGTATGCGCCAGCCGCTCGAAATAGCGGGTGGCGAAGGTATGCACGACAGCCAGGCCGAACAGCAGTGTGCCGATGATCTGCAGCGTGGTGGGATTGAAGGTGTTCATCGCGCGCGCCTCCGCAAAAAGCATGGAATCAGGGCGCTACCATAGCCGGCGGCCGGAATGCCGGCGATCCGGCCGAGCACGTACGTACATTCCCTTACTACGTTGCCATACTGCTCCGTGGGCCCATGCCGGAATTCACGCCGGGGATCACCCGCTGCCGCGGGCAGGTTGACCCTGCGCGGCGTCCCTGTTTAATCTGCAAAGCCTGCAACCGGCAACCAACATGAACCTCTACCGCCACCTTCGCGACATCGCCGTCTTTGCGCCCTGCTACATCGCGCTCGACTGGGCGAGCTACATCGATCCGGTCGGCCTCTACAACATCACGCCATGGAACCCGCAGCCAGCAATCGCGCTGATCTGGACGCTGCTTTCAGGCCTCAGCGCGCTGCCGGCCATCGTCGCCACCATCCTCGCCTCCGAGTTCGTGGTCCGTGGTGCTTCCGGCGGTCTCTGGGTTACCCTGGCAATGGGCCTCGTGCTGGGCTGTGGTTATGCCGCGATCGCGATGGCTTTCCGCAGCGCCAGCCCGCGGGTGGCGCTGCGCAGCTCGGCCGAGCTCAGCAGCTTCGTCGGCATCGTGGCCCTGGGCACTGCGGTGGTGGCGGCGGCTTTCATAGGCCTGCTGGAACTCACCGGTGGCACCGGAGATACCCGCTTCGTGCAGGCCTGGCTGCGCTTCTGGACCGGCGACGCGGTGGGCCTGCTGGTCACCGCGCCGCTGCTGTTCGCGGCCATCGACCCGCAAAGCCGTGGCGAACTGCTGGCGTTGGCGCGCCGCCGCGAGTTCGCGCTGCAACTGCTCACGCTGGGCATCACCCTGTGGGTGGTGTTCGCCGGCATCACCGGCGATCCTGCGGCGCACTTTTACGTGCTGTTCCTGCCCCTGATCTGGATCGCGCTGCGCGCCGGATTCAATGGCGCCATAGTCACCACCGGCATTGTCCAGCTCGCAGTGGTGCTGGTGGTTCACAGCGGCACCGGCAGCGGCTTCCCGCTGCTTGAAGTGCAGGCGCTGGTCGCGACACTGACGCTGACCGGGCTGTTCCTCGGCATGGCGGTCGATGAACGGGCGCGGGTCGAGGAGGAACTGCGCCAGAGCATGCGTCTGGCCGCCGCCGGCGAGATGGCCGGCGCGATCACCCACGAAATCAACCAGCCCCTGACCGCACTCGCTAACTACGGTGCCTCCGCGCAGATGCTGATCGCCCGCGGCGGCGATGCGCCGGCGCAGGCCTTGCCGGAGGTGCTGCAGCGGATGCTGCACGAGGCCGAGCGAGCGGCACAGATCGTCAAGCGCCTGCGCGACCTGTTTCGCAGCGGCAGCACCCGGCTCGAGCAGGTGCCGGTCCCGACCCTGCTCGCCGCGGCCCGGCGCATCGCCGCCCAGATCGACGACCAACAGCAAACAGCCTTCGAGTTCATCGACGGCAACCCCCTGCCGCCTTTGTTTGTTGACCGCCTGCAGGTCGAGGTGATCCTGCGCAATCTGATCGCCAACGCGGTTGAAGCCGTGGCTGGCAACCCGCCGGGCCGGCGCCGCGTCAGCATCCGTGCCGAAGCCCATGACAGCGGCCGCCTGCGTATCGTGGTCCTCGACAACGGCCCGGGTGTCAGCAGGGAACAGGCCGCGGAGCTGTTCCGTCCTTTCCGCTCCGGCAAACCCACCGGCATGGGCCTGGGCCTCGCGGTCAGCCGTGCCATCGCCGAGGCACACGGCGGCAGCCTTCAGGCAGTGCGCGGCAAACACGGCGAATTCCATATCATCCTGCCATGCGCAACGACGAGCTGACCATCAACATCATCGACGACGATCCGTCGATCCGCGACTCGCTGGCATTGATGCTCGGCCTGTCGGGTTACCGCGTCGCACTGTTTGCCGACGCCGAATCCTTTCTTGCCGCGTGGCAACCGCAGTGGCGCGGCTGCGTGGTCACCGACCTGCGCCTGCCCGGGCTCACCGGCATCGACGTGCAGGAGGAACTGGCGCGGCGCGGCAGCACCATGGGCGTGGTCATCATCACCGCTCACGGCGATGTCGCAACCGCACGCCGCGCCTTCCGCGCCGAGGCTGTGGATTTCCTGGAAAAACCCTTCGAGCACACGGAGCTGGTGCGCGCCATCGATCTCGCCTGCGCCAGGGATGCCGAACGCCGCGGCCATAACACCACCGACCCCGCCATGCGCGAGCGCCTCGCCGGGCTGACCCAGCGCGAACTTGAGGTTCTCGGCCATGTCGCCCGCGGCCTGCACGCCAAGGAAATCGCGCGCAACCTCGGCATCAGTCCGCGCACCGTGGAAGTGCACAAGGCGAAGCTGATGGCCAAGCTGGAAGTACGCAACGTCGCCGAGCTGGTGCGGCTGGCGGTGCAGTCCGGACTCGATGCCGGCTGATTTTGCTTAGAGCGTGTCGAGTATGAAGTCCGGAATCGCCTCGAGCCGCCGGTAGTCACGCAACACCGTCGCGTGCAGGCGGCCGGCATGCGCCACCACGCCGCGGCATTTGCGTTCACCGCAGTTGCAGCGCAGGGTCCACACATCGTCGGCACCGAGCAGCGTCGAGTAGTCGTGAGTCACCTCTTCACCGCGGCGGATCGGGCGCAGCGCGTACAGCCAAAGCGCGCGCGGCCCGCGCACGATGCGCGCATTCGGCGCACAGGAGTGGTTGGCCCAGGCGCCGATCTCGCCCTCGGGATCGAGGTAATGATCGGCATCAAAGCGAAAACAGTTTTCGCCACGGCGGCGATCACGCTTCCAGTAACCCCAGACCGTGGCTGCATTGACCACGCGGCCACGTATCCTGCAGATCACCCCGCCTTTCGCAATCGGGCGTTGCGCGACGATGCCCAGGCCATTTCGCACCTGCCGCACGGTCAGGCTGCGGCCGTAGCGCATCGCGGAGGCCTCGGTCATTCGACCTGGATTTTGGCCTGCTTGACGACCTTGGTCCATTTCGCGATTTCTTCGCGGATGAAGCGACCGAAGGCCTCAGGGGAGATGCCGCCGATTTCCGAACCCTCGGCGGTCAGGCGCGAGCTGAATTCGGGTGTGTTCAACGCCTTGACGATCTCGCCGTGGAGACGGTCAATGATCGGTTTCGGCGTTTTGGCCGGCGCCACCACCCCCTGCCAGGAAGTGGATTCGTAGCCGGGTACGATCTCGGCAATCGGCGCTGCATCCTTCCAGGCAGAGAGCCGGGTCTTGCTGGTGACGCCAAGCACGCGAAGCTTGCCGGCCTTGGCATGGCCAATCGTGGTGGAAGGCTGGTTGAAGGTCATCTGCACCTGTCCCGCCAGCAGCTCCGTCACCGACTGAGCCGAGCCCTTGTACGGTACGTGCAACATGTCGATCTGCGCCATGATACGGAACAGCTCGATCGCCAGATGCGCGCCGCCTCCGCTGCCTGAGGAGGCGAAGGCAAGCTTGCCTGGCTGCGACTTCGCCAGCGCGATGAACTCGCGCACGTTCTGCGCCGGCACCGAGGGATGCACCACCATGAAATACGGATTGGAGGAAGTCAGCGTGATCGGCGCGTAGTCGCGCAGCGGGTCATAAGGAAGGTTGGCCTTGGTGGCAACGTTGGTGGCCAGTGTGCTGATGGTGCCGAAAAATATGGTGTAGCCGTCGGGCGGCGCTTCCTTGGCCATGGTCGCGGCGATCAGGCCGCCGGCGCCGGCGCGGTTGTCGATGATGATCTGCTTGCCCAGCGCGGCAGTCAGCCGCGGCGCCAGCGCACGCGCCATGATGTCAGTCGGACCACCCGGCACGAAGGGCACGATCGCGCGGATCGGTTTTGTCGGGTAGGCGTCTTTGGATTGGGCTGCCGCCGGCAATGCCACGGCCGCGAGGGCAGCAAATAGTCCCTTGAAAATGATTGTGAGTCGCATCTTGAGTCCACCTTGTAAAACTGTTTGAAAATCGCTGCAGACTGGTGACGCAAAAAGCCACCTGCCGCGCACCTTGGTGGTGCCTTACAGCTCGCACCGTGTGCAGCTATCAACCGTCTGAACGGTTCCGATGAGGAAAGTTCGACCGCCGGGCAAGATACAGCATATCGCGTGCCAAGCTGGTCTCAAGTCCGCAATACGTTGCTTATCTGCTCCAGCGCCGCCGGATCCTCGATGGTGGTGAGATCGCCGGGATCACGCCCCTCGGCCAGCGCCTGGAGCGAACGGCGGAGCAGCTTTCCGGAGCGGGTTTTCGGCAGCAGCGTCACGAACAAGACCCGCCGCGGCCGCGCAATCGCGCCGAGGTTGCGGTCCACCGCGGCCATGACTTCACGTTCGGTGCGCTCAATGCCCGCGGTATCCTGAAGCGTTGAAGCATCCTTGACCACGGCGAACGCAAGCGGCATCTGCCCTTTCACTGCATCGGCGACACCGACCACGGCAACTTCGGCAATGTTGGGATGCGCCTGCACCGCCTCCTCGATCTCGCGGGTACCGATGCGGTGGCCGGCAACATTGATCACGTCATCGGTGCGGCCGAGGATGAAGGTATAACCATCGGCATCGCGCACCCCCCAGTCGAAAGTCGAATACAGCTGCAGCTTCGGGAAGGTGCGGAAATAGGTGCTGACAAAACGCCCGTCATCGCCCCATACCGTGCTCATGCAGCCCGGTGGCAGCGGCGGCGCGATGGTCAGCACGCCCTTTTCGCCGGCGGCGGCTTCGCTGGCATCGGCTTCGCGCAGCAACTTCAGGTCATAACCATAAACCGGAAACCCCGGACTGCCGTATTTGACGGTGGCAGGCTCGATGCCAGGTGCCAGCGACAGGATCGGCCAGCCGGTTTCGGTCTGCCAATAATGGTCGATCACCGGTTTGCCGATCGCATCGTGCAGCCAGCGGTGTGTCGGCTCGTCCAGCGGCTCACCGGCAAGGAACAGGTGGCGCAGCGAGGACAGATCGTATTTTTTCAGCCAGGCCGGGTCCTGCTTTTTCAGCACCCGCGCCGCGGTCGGCGAGGAAAACATCACCGTGACCTTGTGCTCCTGCACGATCTTCCACCAGATGCCGGCATCGGGGCGGATCGGCAATCCCTCGTAGAGGATGGTGGTCATGCCGTGAATCAGCGGGCCGTAGACGATATACGAATGCCCGACCACCCAACCCACATCCGAGGTGGTGAACATGGTTTCGCCGGGTTTGCCGGCATAGAGATGCTGCATCGAACTCGCCAGCGCAACCGCGTAGCCGCCGGTGTCGCGCTGCACGCCCTTGGGTTTGCCGGTGGTACCCGAGGTGTAGAGGATGTACGAAGGTTCGCTGGCTTCCAGCCACACCACCGGCACTTGTGCGCCGGCGTGTTTTTCAGCCTCGGTGGCGTAATCAACATCACGCCCCGGAATGCGCTGCATCGTGGTGTCGATACCGCGATCCACGATCAGCACCTTCTGTGGCGGATGCTGCGCCAGACGCAGAGCCTCGTCGACCAGCGGTTTGTAGTGGATCGCCCTGCCACCGCGCAGTCCGGCATCGGCGGTGACCAGCAGCTTCGGTTTCGCGTCATCGATGCGCGAGGCGCAACTGGCGGCGGCAAAACCGCCGAACACCACCGAATGTATGGCACCGAGCCGTGCGCAGGCCAGCATGGCGAACACCGCCTCGGGGATCATCGGCATATAGAGCAGCACGCGGTCGCCCCGACCCACGCCCTGCGCCGCAATCACCGCGGCCATCACGTTCACCTCGCGGTGCAACTCGCGATAGCTGTAGCTGCGCTGCGTATCCGTTTCGCTGGAGATGTAGACCAGCGCCGGCTGGTCACCACGCGCGGCGAGATGGCGGTCTATGGCGTTGAAGCACAGATTGATTTCGCCGCCGACAAACCATTTCGCAAAGGGCGGGCGCCTGAAATCGAGCACGCTGTCAAAAGGCCGATGCCAGTGTATGCGCTGCGCCTCTTCCGCCCAGAATGCCTCGCGATCCTCGATTGAACGACGATGAAAGTCTGCGTATGCGCCCATCTTCCCCTCCTCAGGTCGGCGGGGCGGCGCTTTTATCGGATTGTTTGAATGACAGCGCCGTCCGCGGGGGAATTATCCCCTGCCGGAACTTACGAAATCCTGACCACAGCGCGGCCGCGGATGTCGCCCTTGAGCATGCGTTCGAAATAGGCCGGCAGGTCATCAAGGCTGATGGTATGCGCGATGGCAGCGAGATGGCGCGGCTTCAAGTCGCTGGCAAGCCGGCCCCAGACACGGCGGCGCAGCGCCATCGGTGTCGCCACCGAATCCACGCCGATAAGACGTACGCCACGCAGGATGAACGGCAGCACATTGGTCTTCAGTTCGATGCCGCCGGCATTGCCGAAACTGGCGATCACGCCATGTGGCTGCATCGTGCGTGTCAGCCAGCCGAGCTGATCGCCACCAACTGAATCAAAGGCCGCCGCCCACAGCGCCTTTTCCAGCGGACGGCCGCCGAGGTCCAGCGTCTTGCGGTCGATGATTTCGCCGGCCCCCAGTTTTTTCAGGAAATCCTGTTCGGACAGCTTGCCCGTTACCGCGGTCACGCCGTAACCCTTGCCGGCGAGCATGTCGATGGCCAGGCTGGCCACGCCACCAGTGGCGCCGTTGACCAGCACCTTGCCGTTGTTGGGAGCCATGCCATTGAGTTCAAGCAATTCCACCGCAAGTCCTGCGGTGTAACCCGCCGTGCCCAGCGCCATCGCATCAAACAGGCTCAGGCCCTGCGGCAGCGGCACCACCCAGTCGGCAGGCACGCGGCAGACACCGGCATAACCGCCGTCGTGGGCAACACCCATGTCGTAGCTGGTGCAGATCACCTCGTCACCCGTTTTGAAACGGGCATCTGCCGATTCAATCACCGTGCCTGCGGCATCGATGCCGGCGACCAGCGGGAAGTTGCGGATGACCTTGCCGGCGCCGGTGGCGGCCAGCGCGTCCTTGTAGTTGACGCTCGAATATGCGGTTTTGATCAGCACTTCGCCACGGCCGAGTTCGGCCACCGGGACATCGCTGACGATTCCAGCTATCTCGTTGTTTTTATTGAATATTCTGTAAGCCTTGCAGGTCGTCATGATGCCGCTCCTCAGGGCAGATGGGGCTGGGCCAGATAGTGGTGCGTCTGCATTTCGGTGAGCCGGCTCGCCAGACGCTCCTTCAATGATGCATTGAGGTGGGCGAGAAAGCCATCGTCGTCCTTCGCTGCGGCCACCAGATCATCCGCAGCCACGGCGGCACCAAGCATCAGCTTGACGCGGCGGTCGTAGAACTCGTCAACCAGCCAGACAAAGCGCCGCAGCACATCGCCGTCGTCAGCGCCAAACTGCGGCACGCCGGTGATGATCACCGTGTGGTAACGCTTCGACAGCTCGATGTAATCAGGCTTGCCGCGGGGCCCGGCGCAGAGTTCAACGAAATCAAACCAGGCGATGCCCGGCGCCTGGCGGCGGACCTTGATCAGCCGGTCTTCAATGTCGAGCGCGGCATTATCCCCGGCGCCGCTGGCGATATGCACAAAGGCGTCGCTGAAATGGCGGTCGGCTTCGGGGCCAACATGGTAGGTACCGGCTTTTTCAAGTTCGCGCAGCCGGTAGTCTGTGCCGGCATCGACGTTAAGCACGGCCATCGTTTCATAAATCAGGTCGATCGCCGGCAGGAACTGCACACGCTGCAGCCCATGCTGGTACAACTCCTTCGGTTCGAAATTGGAGGTGGTCAGCAGCACCACGCCTTCGGCCATCAGGCCTTCGAGCAGCCGGCGCATCAGCATTGCGTCGGTGATGTCGGTGACGTGGAATTCGTCGAGGCAGAGAATTTTCGCTTCAGCGGCAATGTCGCCGGCGACCAGCAACATCGGCTCGGCATTGCCCTGGTGTCGGACCAGCGCCTTGTGGATTTCCTGCATGAAGCGGTGGAAGTGGATGCGCTTCTTGGTCACATCCGGCACGAAGGCGAAAAAGCTGTCCATCAGGAAGCTTTTGCCGCGCCCCACCCCGCCCCACAGGTAAACCCCGCGGATGACGCGGCTGCGGCCGAGAAAACTCAGCAGGCCGCGGCGCTGCTGGCGCTGCCCCAGGTCGGCGTGGACTCGTTGCAGCTCCCGCGCGGCGGCGAGTTGCGCCTCGTCGGGCGAAAAACCCTGCTCGTCGGCGCGAGCCCGTAAAAACGCGAGAAACCCGTCCGCTGATCCGGACGACACACCTTTCACCCGTTCACTCGCTCAGAGATTCAGGGTGCGGTTGTCCACCGCCAACGCTGCTTCCTTCATCGCTTCCGACAGCGAGGGATGGGCATGGCAGATCATCGCGATGTCCTCGGAGGCGGCACCGAATTCCATCGCCACCACCGCTTCGGCGATCAGTTCCGAGGCCATCGGGCCGATGATGTGCACGCCGAGGATGCGATCGGTCTTCTCGTCGGCCAGGCATTTGACGAAGCCGGTGGTGTCACCCAGCGCGCGGGCACGGCCATTGGCCATGAACGGGAAGCTGCCGGAACGGTATTTCACGCCTTCCTGCTTCAGCTGCTGCTCGGTCTTGCCGACCCAGGCGATTTCCGGGGAGGTGTAGATGACCCAGGGCACGGTATTGAAATCGACATGGCCGTGCTTGCCGGCGATACGCTCGGCCACCGCCACACCCTCTTCCTCTGCCTTGTGCGCGAGCATCGGGCCGCGCACCACGTCGCCGACCGCCCACACGTTGCCGAGGCTGGTCTTGCAGTCGCCATCCACCACGACAAAGCCGCGTTCATCGGTTTTCAGGCCGACCGCCGCACCATTGAGGCCGGTGGTATTGGGGACGCGGCCGATGGATACGATCAGCTTGTCCACGGTCAGGGTCTGTGCCGCGCCGGCACTGTCGGTGTATTCGACGGTGACATTTTTCTTCGCGGTGATCCTGCCAACCTTGACGCCGGTGTGGATCGCGAGGCCCTGCTTGGTGAAAACCTTCAACGCTTCCTTCGCCACCTGTTCGTCCACCGCGCCGAGGAAGGCCGGCAACGCCTCGAGCACGGTGACCTCGGCGCCGAGCCGGCGCCACACGCTGCCCATTTCGAGGCCGATCACACCGGCGCCGATCACGCCCAGCTTTTTCGGCGTTTCATTGATGGCCAACGCGCCGGCATTGTCGAGCACCAGCTTGTTGTCGAAGGGCACATCGGACAGCGCGCGCGGGTTGGAACCGGTGGCAATGACCACGTGTTTGGCGGTCAGCACATCGGCGGTCTTGCCCGAAACCTGGATCTGCCAGGCGCCGGCAGAGCCGCCGGCAAAGGCGCCGCGGCCATGGAAAAAGGTGACCTTGTTTTTCTTGAACAGGTAGAGGATGCCCTCATTGTTCTGCTTCACCACCTTGTCCTTGCGCTGGAGCATCTGCGCAACGTCAATGGCGAGGCCCTTGACCTGGATGCCGTGCTCGGCAAAGGCGTGGCCGGCATGGTCGAAATGCTCCGAGGACTGCAGCAGCGCCTTGGACGGAATGCAGCCAACATTGGTGCAGGTGCCGCCGGGCGCGGGCTTGCCCTCCGGAGTGCTCCACTCGTCGATGCAGGCGACCTGGAGGCCGAGCTGGGCGGCGCGAATCGCCGCGATGTAACCGCCGGGACCGGCACCAATGACAACGACATCAAAATTTTTGGACATTGTTATAGACCTGTGAACGAGTCAAGGGAACACTTGAAGCGAGGCAGAACCAACAAAACGGCAAACGGGTGAGGAGCGGCGGTTTTTACCCGTTCACTCGTTCACCCGTTCACCTCCCACGAATGAGGTTACAAATCCAGCAGCAGGCGCGCCGGATCTTCCAGCGCATCCTTCATCGCAACCAGCGACAACACCGCTTCGCGGCCATCGATGATGCGATGGTCGTAGGACAGCGCGAGGTAGTTCATCGGCCGGATCACGATCTGCCCGTTTTCAACCACTGCGCGTTCCTTGGTTGCGTGGACCCCGAGGATGGCGCTCTGCGGCGGATTGATGATCGGCGTCGACAGCATCGACCCGAAGGTGCCGCCATTGGAAATCGAGAACGTGCCGCCGGTCAGCTCTTCGATGGTGAGTTTGCCGTCCTGGGCGCGTTTGCCGTATTCGGCGATCTGCTTCTCGATGTCAGCCAGGCTCATCTGATCGCAGTTGCGCAGGATCGGCACCACCAGGCCGCGCGGGCTGCCCACCGCGATGCCGATGTCATAGTAGCCGTGATAGACGATGTCGCCGCCATCGATCGAAGCGTTGACCACCGGGTATTTTTTCAGCGCATGTACTGCCGCCTTGACGAAAAAGGACATGAAACCAAGCTTGACGCCATGTTCCTTTTCGAACTTGTCCTTGTACTTGGCGCGCAGGTCCATCACCGGCTGCATGTTGACCTCGTTGAACGTGGTCAGGATCGCGGCGGTGGATTGTGATTGCACCAGGCGCTCGGCGATGCGCGCGCGCAGGCGCGACATCGGCACGCGCTGCTCGGGGCGGTCGCCGAGGTCGCCCATGTCCACCGCGGGCATCGCCCGTGCAGGTGCAGGAGCGGATGCAGGCGCTGCCGCAGGCGCCTTGGCACCGGTGGTGGCTGCGATGACATCACCCTTGGTGACACGGCCGCCACGGCCGCTGCCGCTGATCGAGCCGGTGTCGATGTTCTTTTCAGCGGCCATTTTCTGCGCCGAAGGCATCGCCGGTGCCGCCGCTTTTTCAGCAGGCTTTGCCGGTGCCGCGGCAGGAGCCGCTGCTGCGGCCGGCGCAGCGCCGGCTTCCGGTTTGGCTTCGGTGTCGATGGTGGCGATGATCTCGTTGCTGGTGACGGTGCCGCCATCAGCCTTGACGATCTTCACCAGCACACCAGACTGCGGCGCCGGGGTCTCGAGCACGACCTTGTCGGTCTCGATATCCACCAGGTTCTCGTCGCGTTTGACGTATTCACCGGCCTTTTTGTGCCACGACACCAGGGTCGCCTCGGCCACTGATTCCGAGAGTTGGGGCACTTTCACTTCTACGAGCATGATGACTCCGTAAGTCTTTGTTTTTACTAAATAAATTAATATTCTTCGCCAGCCGCAAGCGGTCGCGGCTGGAACTTGCGCGGCTGGCTGCCACCGGCCATGGTGAGAGCCTGGTCAACCAGTTCCTTCTGCTGCCTCTCGTGAAGCGACTTATAGCCCGCCGCCGGTGATGCCGAAGAATCGCGGCCTGCGTAATAAAGTTGCTGGCCCGGCAGCAAATGGCGCATCAGGTAGTGCTGGATATGGCGCCAGGCGCCCTGGTTGCGCGGCTCTTCCTGGCACCAGACAATTTCCTTGGCGTTTTTGTAACGCACGATCTGCGCACGGAAATCGTCATGGGCGAAAGGATAAATCTGCGCGATGCGCACCAGCGGCAGGTTCTGGATGCCACGCGTGCGGCGCTCATTGCGCAGGTCATAAAACACCTTGCCGCTGCAGAAAATCACCCGTTCGACCTTGTCGGGGTTGATGTCGCGGTCATCCCAGTCCTCGTTCACCGGCTTGAACTTGTCATTGGCGAATTCTTCCAGCGGCGACACTGACTCCTTGTGACGCAGCAGGCTCTTCGGCGAGAAGATGATCAGCGGCTTGCGGTGCGGCCGGACCATCTGCCGGCGCAACAGGTAGAACATCTGCACCGGCGTTGCCGGCACGCAGACCTGCATGTTGTAGTCGGCGCAAAGCTGCAGGAAACGCTCCATGCGCGCCGATGAATGCTCGGGGCCGGCACCTTCATAACCATGCGGCAGCATCATCGTCAGGCCGCAGAAACGGCCCCACTTCACCTCGCCAGAGGCAATGAACTGGTCGATCACCACCTGCGCGCCGTTGACAAAGTCGCCGTACTGCGCCTCCCAGATCACCAGCTCCTTCGGACCCGAGGTGGAATAACCGTATTCAAAACCGAGTACCGCCTCCTCTGACAGCACCGAATCGATGACCACGAAGTCGCCCTGGTTCGGCGACAGGTGCTGCAGCGGGATGTAAGTGCCCTGGTCCCAGCGCTCGCGCCCCTGGTCGTGCAGAACAGCGTGGCGATGAAAGAAGGTGCCGCGGCCCGAGTCCTGACCTGACAGGCGCACTGAAAATCCCTCTTCCAGCAGCGAGGCATAGGCCAGCGTCTCGGCCATGCCCCAGTCCAGCGGCAGCTTGCCCTCCGCCATCAGCCGGCGGTCCTGCATGATTTTCTCGACGCGCGGATGCAGCTTGAAGTCCGGCGGCAACTCGCAGACCTTGCGCGCCAAAGCCTGCAGGCGTTCCAGCGGCAACCGGGTGTCGTCGTTTTCGTTCCATTTGGTGCCCTTGTACGGGCTCCAGTCGGTTTCGAACGGCGGCTTGAAGTTCGACAGTATGGTCTGGTTGGTGTGGTAACCGTGGTCCAGCGCGTCACGGAAGCCGGAGACCATCTGGTCGGCCTCGGCTTCGCTGACCACACCTTCCGCGATCAGCCGGTCCGCATACACCTTGCGCGGCGTAGGGTGGGTATGGATGCGCCGGTACATCAGCGGCTGGGTGACCATCGGCTCATCCTGCTCGTTGTGGCCGAGGCGGCGGTAGCAGACCAGGTCGAGCACCACGTCCTTGTGGAATTTCATCCGGTACTCGAGCGCGATCTCGGTGGCAAAACACACGGCTTCCGGGTCGTCGCCGTTGACATGGAATATCGGCACCTCGAGCATCTTCGCCACGTCAGAGCAATACAACGTGGAGCGTGCGTCACGCGGGTCCGAAGTGGTGAAGCCGATCTGGTTGTTGATGATGATATGCACCGTGCCGCCGGTGCCATAACCCCGGGTCTCGGCAAGGTTGAGTACTTCCTGGATCACCCCCTGCCCGGCAAAAGCGGCATCACCGTGGATCAGCACCGGCAATACCTGCGCTCCGGTGGTGTCCTTGCGGCGGTGCTGGCGTGCGCGCACCGAGCCCTCGACCACCGGATTGACGATCTCGAGGTGGGAGGGATTGAAGGCCACTGTCACGTGCATCGGGCCGCCGGGGGTCATCACGTTCGACGAAAAGCCGTCGTGGTATTTCACGTCACCGGCAAGCACATCGGCCTGCTGCTTGCCTTCGAAGGACGAGAACAAATCCTTGGGCATCTTGCCGAGGGTGTTCACCAGCACGTTCAGGCGTCCACGGTGCGCCATGCCGATCACCAGTTCCTGCACGCCTGCACCACCGGCCCTCTGCAACAGATGGTCGAGCATCGGGATCAGGCCGTCGCCGCCTTCCAGCGAAAAACGTGTCTGGCCGACGTACTTGGCGTTGAGGTATTTCTCCAGCGTCTCGGCCGCGGTCAGGCGGTCAAGCAGGTGTTTCTTGTAGGCGGCGTCGTAGTTGGGGCGACCGCGGCTCGGTTCGAGCTTTTCCGACATCCAGCGTTTTTGCGGAATATCGGACATGTACATGTATTCAACGCCGATGCTGCGGCAATAGGTGTCGCGCAGCGCCTGCAGTATGTCGCGCAGCGGGGCCTTGTCCGGGCCGTGCAGCGTGCCGGTGTCAAACACCGTACCCATGTCTGCTTCGCTCAAACCATAGTGAGCCGGATCAAGTTCGGCGATGAACGGCACCTCGATGATGCGTTTAAGCGGGTCAGTGTCAGCGATGCGGTTGCCCTGGAAACGGTAGGCCGAGATCAGTTGCATCACGGCGAACTGCTTCTGCAGATTTCGCTGTCCGGCCTCACCACCGCCGCGCCGCATCTTCGCCAACTGAGCGAAGTGCTGCTGCACCTCGGTGTGGTTGACATCGGCCGGGCCGTCGTCGAGCCGCTGCAGCTCGTCGAAGTAGCCTCGCCAGCGCGCTTCGACTGACTGCGGGTCTTTCAGATACTGTTCATAAAGACCCTCGACAAACGGCGCGTTCGAGCCGAACAGCAGAGAAGTCGCGCGGGATTCCTTGAGCATGGATGTACCTCGATGAAAAAACGCCCCGCTCGCGGCGGGGCGCTGTTGCGTGTTACTTGCGTTTGGACATCGGCACGAAAGCGCGGGTCGTGGCGCCGGTGAAGAGCTGCCGCGGCCGGCTCAGCTTCTGCTCGGGATCGGAGATGAGCTCCTTCCACTGCGCGATCCAGCCCACGGTGCGCGCCAGCGCGAAGATCGCGGTGTACATGCTGACCGGGATGCCCAGCGCCTTGTAGACGATGCCGGAGTAGAAATCGACGTTCGGGTAGAGCTTGCGTTTGATGAAGTAATCGTCGCTGAGGGCGATCTTTTCCAGCTCCATCGCCAGCTTGATCAGCTTGTTGTCCTTCATGTCGAGCTCTTCCAGCACCTCGTGGCAGGTTTTCTGGATCAGCTTGGCGCGCGGGTCATAGTTCTTGTAGACGCGGTGACCGAAGCCCATCAACACCGCGTGACCATCCTTCTCCTTGACGCGCTTGATGAAGGCGGGGATGTTTTTCACATCGCCGATCTCGTCGAGCATCTTCAGCACCGCCTCGTTGGCGCCACCATGCGCCGGGCCCCACAGGCTGGCGATGCCGGCTGAAATGCAGGCGAAAGGATTGGCGCCGGTCGAGCCGGCCAGGCGCACCGTCGAGGTCGAGGCGTTCTGCTCGTGGTCGGCGTGCAGGATCAGGATGCGGTCGATCGCGCGGGAAATCACCGGATTCGGCTTGTATTCCTCGCAGGGTGTGCCAAACATCATGTAAAGGAAGTTGTCGGTGTAGGACAGCGAATTCTTCGGATACATGAATGGCTGACCCATGTTGTACTTGTAGGTCATGGCAGTGATCGTCGGCAGTTTCGCGATCAGGCGGAACGCCGAAATTTCACGGCTGCGCTCGTCGTAAATATTGATCGAATCATGGTAGAAGGCCGACAGCGCGCCAACCACGCCGCACATCACCGCCATCGGATGCGCATCACGGCGGAAGCCGCTGTAGAAGCGCGTCAGCTGCTCGTGCACCATGGAATGGCGGGTGACGATATCGTCAAATTCGGTTTTCTGGTCCTTGGTCGGCAGCTCGCCGTTGAGGATCAGGTAGGCAACCTCCAGGAAATCGCACTTTTCGGCCAGTTGCTCGATCGGGTAGCCGCGGTAGAGCAGCACACCCTCGTCGCCATCGATATAGGTGATGTTGGAGCGGCAGCTCGCCGTGGACATGAATCCAGGGTCGTAAGTGAACTTGCCGGTCTTGGCATACAGGCTGCGGACGTCGATGACGTCGGGGCCTACCGAACCACTGAACACCGGGAAGTCAATCGAAGGGCTACCGTCGCTAAAGGACAGGGTGGCGAGCTTTTCCTTCATAATAATCTCCGTATTATCAACTACTTAGTTTATATCCCTCATGCCCGACATTAAGTCAACCATGAGAAGCGACGGCACTTGTTACAACACCTGCAATTTGCGGATCATGGGCATGTAGCGCTCAGGCGCCTCCTCCTGTCCCATCACCCAGGCCAACAGAAGCGTATCGGCTTCTCCCAGCAATTCCTTGAACAGCGCCAACTGGCCTGCGGGCAGGGTTTCGAACTCCCGCTCCAGAAAGCGGTTCAGTATCAGGTCCAATTCCAGCAGGCCGCGCCGGCATTGCCAGCGGATGCGGTCGAGCTCTGACATGGCGCTTTCCGTCCTTCCCCGTCGCCCTAAACCGCCGCCTCCGATACCACCTTGTGCCAGGCATGCGCACCGAGGTGTCGGCGTCCGACGGCATTCACCTGACTGTCGATCCCCATCAAGATGGAGCCCCTCGCCAGGTGGCTCATACCGTCCTCTTCACCAGCAAATCCTTGATCTTGCCGATGGCTTTGGTCGGATTCAGGCCCTTCGGGCAGACATCAACGCAGTTCATGATCGAATGGCAACGGAACAACCGGTACGGATCTTCCAGGTTGTCCAGCCGGGCATTGGTCGCCTGGTCGCGGGTATCCGCGATGAAGCGATAGGCCTGCAACAGGCCGGCCGGACCGACAAACTTGTCAGGATTCCACCAGAATGACGGGCAGGAGGTCGAGCAGCAGGCACAGAGAATGCACTCATAGAGGCCGTTCAGTTCTTCGCGGTCTTCAGGGGACTGCAGGCGCTCGGTCTCGGGACGCGGGGTCTCATTAACCACATACGGCGTCACCGAGTGGTACTGCTTGAAGAACTGCGACATGTCAACAATCAGGTCGCGGATCACCGGCAGACCGGGCAGCGGACGAATCACCACCGGCTCTTTCAGATCGGCGATCTTGGTGATGCAGGCGAGGCCGTTCTTGCCGTTGATGTTCATCGCATCGGAACCGCAAACACCTTCGCGGCAGGAACGGCGGAAGGCGAACGTATCATCGGTCGATTTAAGGCGCATCAGCGCATCGAGCAGCATGCGGTCGGTCGGTTCCAGCTGGATGTCGTAATCCTGCATGTACGGCTTTTCATCGACATCCGGGTTGTAGCGGTAGATAGAGAGGCGCATCTGTCTTCCTTGATTCTTAATAAACCCGAGCTTTAGGCTCGAACGATTCAACAGTCAGCGGCTTGAGGTTGACCGGGCGATACTCGAGGCGGTCGTTCTCCTTGTACCAGAAGGTGTGTTTCATCCACTGCGCGTCATTACGATCCGGGAAATCACTGCGGTCGTGGGCGCCGCGAGACTCCTGGCGCGCATTGGCAGACACCATCGTCGACATCGCGACCTCCACCAGATTCTCCAGTTCCAGCGCTTCAACCCGTGCCGTGTTGAATACCTTGCTCTTGTCTTTGACATACAGGCTCCCGGCGCGTTTACCGACTTCCTGCATTCTGCGCACACCCTCAGCCAGGCCGTCGGGGAAGCGAAACACGCCGCAATGCAATTGCATCGTGCGCCGCATTTCAGCGCCCACCTCGGCAACGTCCTCACCGGATTTGGCTGAATCCAGCCGGGCCAGTCGCGAGAGTGAAAGGTCAGCCGCGTCTTTCGGCAGATCCTGATAAGCCAGCGCATCACTCGCCAGATCCTTGACCACCTGCTCGCCGGAAGCCTTGCCGAATACAAGCAGGTCAAGCAGCGAGTTGGTGCCGAGGCGGTTGGCGCCGTGAACCGACACACAGGCACACTCACCCGCCGCATACAGACCCTTGACGATCGCTCCGCCGTTGTGACCGGCGAGAACCTGGCCATGCATATTGGTGGGAATACCACCCATCATGTAGTGACAGGTCGGAACCACCGGGATCGGGTCTTTTGCAGGATCCACGTTGGCAAACTTGATCGCAATCTCCCGGATGCCGGGCAGGCGCTTGTCGATCACGTCAGCGCCCAGATGATCGAGTTTGAGCAGGATATGGTCTGAATCCTTGCCCGCACCGCGGCCTTCCTTGATTTCGGTCGCCATCGCACGCGACACCACGTCACGGCTGGCCAGATCCTTCACGGTCGGCGCATAACGTTCCATGAACCGCTCACCGTTCTTGTTGAGCAGGAAGCCGCCCTCGCCGCGCACACCCTCGGTGATCAGCACTCCGGCGCCGGCAACACCGGTCGGGTGGAACTGCCAGAACTCCATGTCCTCCAGGGGAATGCCGGCGCGCGCCGCCATGCCCAGGCCGTCACCTGTGTTGATGAAGGCATTGGTGCTGGCAGCGTAGATACGACCCGCGCCGCCGGTGGCGAGCAGCGTCGCCTTGGCATGCAGGATGGTGACTTCTCCGGTTTCCATTTCCATCGCCACCACGCCGAGAACGTCGCCGGCCTGGTTGCGGATCAGGTCCAGCGCCATCCATTCGACGAAAAACTGGGTCTTCGCACGCACATTGCGCTGGTACAGCGTGTGCAGCATGGCGTGACCGGTGCGGTCAGCCGCGGCACAGGCGCGCTTCACCGCGCGCTCACCGTAGTTGCTGGTATGACCACCAAAGGGACGCTGATAAATCTTGCCGTTATCGAGGCGGTCGAAAGGCATGCCATAGTGCTCAAGCTCGATCACCGCTTCATTGGCCTTGCGGCACATGAACTCAATCGCGTCCTGGTCACCGAGGTAGTCGGAACCCTTGACCGTGTCATACATGTGCCAATGCCAGTTATCCGGCTCCTCGTTGCCAAGGGAAGCGGATACACCACCCTGAGCCGCAACCGTGTGCGAACGCGTCGGAAACACCTTGGAGAGCACGGCCACCCGCAGATTGGCTTCGGCCAGTTGCAGCGCGGCACGAAGGCCTGAACCTCCGGCGCCAACCACCACCGCGTCAAATTGTCTTGTTGAGATGCCCATCTTTTATTTGCCCCAGAGAATCTGTACGGTCCAGGCGCCATAGACCAGCAGCGCGAGAATGATCAGCACATACAGCGTCAGCCGCAGTCCCGAATCCTTGATGTAGTCCATGCAGATGTTGCGCATGCCGACCCAGGCATGGAACATCAGCGCGGCGAAAAACAGCACCGTCGCGTATTTCATCAGTGGCAGGGCCCAGAGCGCCTGCCAGTGCCAGAAATCAAATTTGGGCAATGTCGCCAGCGCCAGCACAAAAAGCACGGTGTAGACGACCATGATCACCGCGGTGGCGCGCTGCGCGAGCCAGTCACGCACGCCGTAATGGGCGCCGCTCACTTCACGGTTCACCATAGCCGTACTCCCAGCAGGAGTGTCAGGATGATGCCGCCAGCCAGCACCACCATGCCGCTGGCGCGCGCGGTCTCGAGTTCGCTGCCGATGTGCAGATCAAGGAACAAGTGGCGCACACCGGCCAGCAAGTGGTGCACATAACCCCAAAACAAGCCAAGAAGCACCAGCTTCACCAGGGGATTGCCCATGAATGCCTGGAAACCGGCAAAGGCCTCCGGCGAGCTCAGGCTGCTTTGCAGCAGCCACAGCATCAGGGGCAACATCAGAAAAAGAATGACACCGCTGACGCGATGCAGGATTGAAACGATACCCGGCACCGGCAATCTGATCTGCAACAGATTCAGATGTTTGGGTCTGGATTTGGCCATGGTCGAAGACACGCGCTGCTCTCCTAATGATTCCCGTTCACATAGGCCCGCTCTGCATTGGCCGTCCGGGGACACCACCAGCGGCAGCGGCTTGCGCCGTGCCTTGATACGCCTGACGGATCAGCCTGAATGCTGCGTTGCGACTCGGACTGCTGGTAGCAGCCGCCAAGATTATCGCCAACACCGCATCAGTTGAGAGTTTTTGGCACAAGTTTGCTTGTGCCAGGACCGCATTTAAGCGCATGAAATACTACCAGCTTTCATATGACGAATAAATGCAAAAGCGACTATCAATCAGCAAAAAACCGTTCATCCGAGCTCCCGGGTTTACGTGCACGTAAACCAGAGGCTTCCCGCCATTTTCAGTACCATGCACCGCGCATCATCCGTATGTTATTGGACGGAACATCGAGGAATTAACACCAGTGGCAATCCCGGAAGGCGGCTCAACGGGCCTCGAATACCGCGGTTTCCATCAATTCATTACCTCGGTTGACCGTAATTCAAGCGGTTCGTTATCATCTGCACTGCAAAAAAACACGAAACCGGCGCCCCGAAATACCCGCCTCGGGCAACCGCAGTTTTCCGCAGTTTTCTGCAGTTATCGGTTACAGCGTCCTCCAAAAACCAAGGAAATTCAGGAGCTTCCAGATGAAACGACCCATGCGCGTCGCGGTCACCGGCGCCGCCGGCCAGATCGGTTACAGCCTGCTGTTCCGCATTGCCAGCGGCGAAATGCTCGGCAAGGACCAGCCGGTGATTCTTCAACTGCTTGAAATTCCCGACGAGCGCGCTCAAAAAGCGCTCAAGGGCGTGATGATGGAGCTTGATGATTGCGCCTTCCCGCTGCTGCAGGGCATGGTCGCCGCCTCGGATCCCATGGTTGCCTTTGCTGATGCCGACATCGCGCTGCTGGTAGGCGCCCGCCCGCGCGGCCCCGGCATGGAACGCAAGGACCTGCTCGAAGCCAACGGCAGGATTTTTGCGCCGCAGGGCAAGGCACTTTCCGAAGTCGCCAAGCGCAGCGTCAAAGTGCTGGTGGTGGGCAATCCCGCCAACACCAACTGCCTGATCGCGATGAACAACGCGCCCAAGCTCAAGCCCAGCAACTTTTCGGCGATGATGCGCCTGGATCACAACCGCGCGCTGACCCAGGTCGCGCAGAAGATCGGCAAGCCGGTCACCGAAATCAAGAAGCTCGCGGTTTGGGGCAACCACTCCGCCACCCAATACCCTGATCTGTTCCATGCCACCGCTGGCGGCAAGAAAATCTGGCCGATGATCAAGGATCAGGCCTGGCTGGAAAACGATTTCATTCCCACAATCCAGAAACGCGGCGCGGCGATCATCGACGCCCGCGGCTTGTCGTCCGCAGCGAGCGCAGCCAATGCCGCGATCGACCACATCCGTGACTGGGTCAAGGGCACCAAGGCCGGCAACTGGGTCAGCATGGGTATACCGTCTGACGGCAGCTACGGCATTCCTGCGGGCATCATTTACGGCTTCCCGGTGACCTGCAAGGACGGCAAGATCAAGATTGTCAAGAGCCTGGATCAGAGCGAATTCAGCAAGGCCCGCATGCAGGCCACGCTGAAGGAACTGCAGGAAGAGCGCGATTCCGTCCTTGGCCTGCTCAACTGAGCTGGCATGACCCGGACAAAGCGGACCCTGCCCTCGCGCAGCGTCCGCTTTTTTATTGCCTAACGAGTCGAAAATCGAGGAAACCGCAATGAGCGAAGCGTCTGCCACCGGCCCGAAACCCAAAAAATCAGTCGCCCTCTCCGGCGTGCCAGCGGGCAGCACCGCACTGTGCACGGTTGGCCGCAGCGGAAACGACCTGCACTACCGGGGTTACGACATCCTAGACATCGCCGAGACCTGCGAATTCGAGGAAATCGCCCACCTGCTGGTTCACGGCAAGCTGCCCACCGCCGCCGAACTCACCGCCTACAAGGCGAAGCTCAAATCTCTCCGCGGCCTGGCTGCAGCGGTGCGCAAGGTGCTCGAACAACTGCCACCGGGAGCGCATCCGATGGACGTCATGCGCACCGGCTGCTCCGCACTGGGTGCGGCGTTGCCCGAGCGCGAAGACCACAACCAGCCCGGTGCCCGCGACATCGCCGACCGGCTGATGGCCTCCTTCGGCTCGATGCTGCTTTACTGGCATCACTGGAGCCAGAACGGCCGGCGCATCGACGTCGAAACCGACGACGACTCCATCGGCGGGCATTTCCTGCACCTGCTCCACGGCAAGCCCGCGCCGGCCTCCTGGGTGCGTGCGATGCACACCTCGCTCAACCTCTACGCCGAGCATGAATACAACGCCTCAACCTTCACCTGCCGCGTCATCGCCGGCACCGGCTCCGACATGCACTCCGCAATCACCGGCGGCATCGGCGCGCTGCGCGGCCCCAAACACGGTGGTGCCAACGAAGTCGGCTTCGAGGTGATGAACCGCTACGAAACCCCGGATGCCGCCGAGAACGACATCATCACCCGCATCGCCAACAAGGAAGTGGTGATCGGCTTCGGCCACCCGGTCTATACCATTGCCGATCCGCGCAACAAGGTGATCAAGGGCGTTGCCCTTCAACTGTCGCAGGAAGCCGGTGACCTGCGGATGTTCAGCGTCGCCGAGCGCATCGAACAGGTGATGATGCGCGAGAAGAAGATGTTCGCGAACCTCGACTGGTATTCGGCGGTGTCCTACCACCGCATGGGGGTGCCGACGCCGATGTTCACGCCGCTGTTCATCATCTCGCGCACCAGCGGCTGGTCGGCGCACGTGATCGAGCAGCGCATCGACAACAAGATCATCCGCCCCACCGCCGTCTACACCGGCCCTGAAAACCGCAACTTTGTGCCGCTGGCGCAACGCAGTTAGAACGCATCAAAAAAACAACACACAACCCAGGGAGGAACGCCATGAACAAAAATTTCGCCAACGTCACCCTTGCCGCCACGCTGGCCGCGGCATCCGGCCTCGCCGCCGCCCAGGCCTACCCGGTAAAACCGGTGCGCATCGTCGCCCCCTTCGCCCCCGGTGGCGGTACCGACTTCATCGCGCGCAGTGCGGCACAGAAACTGACCGAAGCCCTCGGCCAGCAGTTCATCGTCGAGAACCGGCCCGGGGCCGGCGGCACCATCGGCGCCGAATTCGGCGTCAAGGCACCGGCCGACGGCTACACGATGACGGTGATTGCCACCAGCTACACGGTGAACCCGGGCATCTACAAGCTGCCCTATGACCCGCTGAACGACATCACCCCGGTGATCCAGATCTCGCAGGGCCCGCTGATTTTTGCGATCCATCCCTCGCTGCCGGCAAAAACCGTGAAGGAGTTCGTCAACATTGCGCGCAGCAAGCCTGATGCACTGAACTTCGCCACCAGCGGTTCGGGCAGCATCGTCCACCTGTCGACCGAATTTTTCCTGGATACCGCCAAGATCAAGGCGGTGCATGTGCCGTACAAGGGCACCGGCCCGGCACTGACCGACACCATCGCCGGTCACACCCAGTTCCTGTTCGGCAGCCCCACGGTAACCCTGCCCCACGTCAAGAGCGGACGCCTGCGCGCGATCGCGGTGACCACTACCGAGCGCATCAAGACCTCGCCCGAACTGCCGACCATCGCCGAGTCCGGCTACAAGGAATTTTCGACCATTCTCTGGCACGGCCTCATCGCGCCGAAAAACTTCCCTCGACAGGCCACCGAGCGCATCAACAGCACGCTGAACAAGGCATTGCAGGATCCCGACATGCAGACCCGCCTGCAGGCCGACGGCGTCGAGGCGCGTGGCGGCACACCCGAACAGTTCGCCGCGGTGATCAAGGCCGACCTCGCGCGCTGGGTACCCATCGCGCGGCGCCTCGGCATCAAACCCTGATTAACAGCCATTAACAGGAATTAACAGGTAGGACAGGATAATCAGGATAAAACCTCGAACCTTCAGGGCCTGATGGTTTTTATCCTGTGTATCAGGCCCATCCTGTAAATCAATTATTTTATAGAGAGTCGATCCATGTCCGCCCCCATCTCCAACATCCGCCCCAAACCCGACGCCGTCCTCGTCGACATCGCCGACTACGCCAGCAAGGCAAAAATCAGCAGCGCCGAGGCCTACAACACCGCCCGGCTGTGCCTGATCGACACCCTGGGCTGCGGCTTTGAAGCCCTGTCCTACCCCGCCTGCACCAAGCTGATGGGGCCGGTGGTGCCGGGGGCAACGATGGCTGGTGGCGCCAAGGTGCCGGGCACCTCCTTCCAGCTCGACCCGGTGATGGCTGCCTTCAACATCGGCTGCATGATCCGCTGGCTCGATTTCAACGACACCTGGCTTGCCGCGGAATGGGGCCATCCCTCGGACAACCTCGGCGGCATCCTCGCGATGGCAGATTACCTGTCGCGCCAGGCCGTCGCTGCCGGCAAAAAACCGCTGGTGATGCGCGATGTGCTCACCGGCATGATCAAGGCCCATGAAATCCAGGGCGTCATTGCGCTGGAGAACAGCTTCAACCGCGTGGGTCTGGACCACGTGGTGCTGGTCAAGGTCGCCTCCACCGCCGTGGTCGCCAGCATGCTCGGCTTGACCCGCGACGAGATCATCAATGCCGTATCCAATGCCTGGGTCGATGGCCAGTCGCTGCGCACATACCGCCACAGCCCCAATACCGGCTCCCGCAAGTCCTGGGCTGCCGGGGATGCCACCAGCCGCGCCGTGCGCCTGGCGCTGATGGCGGCCAAGGGCGAGATGGGCTACCCCTCCGTACTCAGTGCCAAGGGCTGGGGTTTCTACGACGTGCTGTTCAAGGGCCAGCCCTTCAAGTTCACCCGCAAGTTCGGCTCCTATGTGATGGAGAACGTGCTCTTCAAGATCTCCTTCCCGGCGGAGTTCCATGCCCAGACCGCGGTGGAATGTGCAATCCAGCTACACCCGCAGGTGAAGGACCGTCTGAACGAGATCAACAAGGTGGTGATCACCACCCACGAATCCGCAATCCGCATCATTGACAAGAAAGGCCCGCTGAACAATCCGGCCGACCGTGACCACTGCATCCAGTACATGGCGGCGATCGGCCTGATCAAGGGCAATCTGACCGCGGCCGACTACGAGGACGATGTCGCCCATGATCCGCGGGTGGATGCGCTGCGCGACAAGATGGAATGTATCGAGCACAAGCCCTGGAGCCAGGACTACCTCGATCCGCAGAAACGCTCGATTGCCAACGCCATCCAGGTGTTCTTCAAGGACGGCAGCAAGACCGGCAACGTCGCGGTGGAATACCCCATCGGCCATCGCCGCCGGCGTAAGGACGGCATTCCGCTGCTGGAGGCCAAGTTCCGCACCAATCTGGCGCGGCGTTTCCCGGAGAAGCAACGCGCCGCGATTGAAGCCCTGTGCAGTGATCAGAAAAAGCTCGAAGCCACCCCGGTCAACGAGTTTGTCGATCTGATGGTGATCTGATTACCCGGGAGTATTCTGTATCTAATTGTTTTAATTGATAAAAATATTCGCCGTGTTGTGGCGCTGAAAAGTGTCACAACACGGCGTCATTCTTTGCAGCGTCAGGTGATGCTTGCCGCAATACATCCCTTGCTTGGCACTACGCCATCGATGCAGTACTAAACTCGATGCAGGCCATCAATTCCGCATCGCGAACATTTGCCCTGAACCTCTGGCGAGGTGTATTCCTGCCCCCCGACACCTTATAATTTAGGGCTGTCCGGAACCCGCTTCCGCCACAAAAACCGTAGTTCACCGATATTTTTCAGCACCCTCATACAGCCGTCAGCACCCTCTATCTCTCAAGGAGCAGTCAGCGTGGCCAATAATGCATTCAATTCCCTCCGGGAATTCAAACTGAAGTCCGGCAAGACCGGAAAATATTATTCGCTGGCCGCCCTCGAAGAAGCCGGTCTCGGCAAAACCTCGCGTCTGCCGATCAGCATTCGCGTACTGCTTGAGTCCGTATTGCGAAACTGCGACGGCAAGCGCATCACCGAGGACGCCGTGAAGGCACTCGCCGGCTGGAAACCCAATGCGCAGCGGACTGAGGAAGTGCCCTTTGTGCTCGCGCGCATCATGCTGCAGGACATGGCCGGCTTCCCGGCGCTGAACGACTTCGCCGCGATGCGCGCCGAAGCCAAGCGCCAGAAATTCGAGCCGACCAAGATCGAGCCGCTGGTGCCGGTGGATCTGGTCGTCGACCACTCGGTGGTTGTTGACGTGCACAACTCGAAAGACGCGCTGCGCAAGAACATGGAAATCGAGTTCGAGCGCAACGGCGAGCGTTACACCTTCCTGAAGTGGGCCAAGCAGGCCTTCTCCGGCATCCGTGTCGTGCCTCCCGGCAACGGCATCTGCCACCAAGTCAATCTTGAGTACCTGTCACGCGGCGTCTGGGAAAAAGACGGCGTGTATTACCCCGACTCCACCGTCGGCACGGATTCGCATACCACCATGGTCAACGCCATTGGCGTACTGGCCTGGGGCGTCGGCGGCATCGAAGCCGAGGCCGGCATGCTGGGCCAGCCCTACTACTTCCTCGAGCCTGACGTCGTCGGCGTACACATGACCGGCAAGCTGAACCCCGGCGTCACCGCCACCGACCTCGTGCTGACCGTCACCGAGCTGCTGCGCAAGACCAACGTCGTCAACAAATTCGTCGAGTACTTCGGCGAAGGCGCCGCGTCACTGACCCCCACGGACCGCGCAACTGTCGCCAACATGTCGCCCGACTACGGCGCGACCTGCGGCTTCTTTGCCATCGACGAAAAAGCCCTCGAGTACTACCGCATGACCGGACGCGAACAGCATTGCGACGCCATCGAGTCCTATCTCAAGGCCCAGGGCATGTTCGGCATTCCGAAAAAAGGCGAGATCGACTACACGCAGATTGTTGAACTCGACCTGTCAACCGTGCGCCCCAGCGTCTCCGGTCCGAAACAGCCGGAAGAGCGCATCAACCTTGAGGGCATCAAGGCCCGCTTCACCGAGCTGTTCTCGAAGCCGGTCGCGGAAAGCGGCTACAACAAGCCCGCCGCCGACCTCGGCAAGCGCTTCCCGGTCGCGAACAAGGCCGTCGGCGACGTCGGCCACGGCGACATCAGCATTGCCGCGATCACTTCCTGCACCAACACCTCGAACCCCTGGGTGCTTCTGGCCGCCGGCCTGCTCGCCAAGAAGGCCGTCGAGAAAGGCATGAAGCCGCACCCTCGCGTGAAGACCTCGCTCGCCCCCGGCTCCAAGGTGGTCACCGCCTACCTTCGTGACTCAGGCCTGCTGCCCTACCTGGAGCAGCTGGGCTACAACGTCGTTGCCTATGGCTGCACCACCTGCATGGGCCTCGCCGGCCCGCTGGACAAGGACCTGGAGGATGCGATCGTTAAAAACGACGTCATCTCCGCCGCAGTCCTCTCCGGTAACCGCAACTTCGAAGCCCGCGTGCACCAGAGCCTGAAAGCCAACTTCCTGATGAGCCCGCCGCTGGTCGTCGCCTTCGCGCTGGCCGGCACCGTGCTCAAGGACATGAACAACGACCCGATCGGCAACGACAAGGACGGCAAACCGGTGTTCCTGAAGGACCTGTGGCCAACCCCGGCGGAAGTCGACGCGGTGATGAAGTTCGCCACCAACAGCGAAAACTTCAAGCGTGAATACGGCGATCTCTCCGGCGCCAAGGACCTGTGGGACGCCATCCCTGAAGCCAAGGGCGCGCTCTTCCAATGGGATCCGAAATCGACCTACATGCTCGAACCGCCGCTGTTCGAAGGTTTCAAGAAAGAATTGCCGAAAATCAGCGATGTCAAAGGTGGCCGCGCGCTGGGCATCTTCGGCAACAAGCTGACCACCGACCACATCAGCCCGGTGGCTCCGATCCGCAAAGGCACGCTGGCCGGTGACTGGCTGGTCGCAGCCGGCAGCACCGACCTCTCGAGCTTCGGCTCGCGCCGCACCAACCACGAGGTGATGGTACGCGGCGCCTTCGCCAACCCGCGCATCAAGAACCTGATGATCCCGGGCAGCGAAGGCGGCGTCACTCTGCACCAGCCGAGCGGCGACAAGATGCAGATTTTCGATGCCTCCATGCGCTACCAGAAAGACGGCGTGCCGCTGTTTGTGTTCGGCGGCGAAGCCTACGGCACCGGCTCCTCCCGCGACTGGGCGGCCAAGGGCACGCAGATGCTGGGCATCAAGGTGGTTGTCGCCAGGGGCTTCGAACGCATCCACCGCTCCAACCTGATCGGCATGGGTGTGCTGCCCTGCCAGTTCAAGGGTGACGACAGCGTGCAGTCGCTGGGCATCACCGGCGAGGAAACCTACGACCTGATCGGCGTCGAAGGCGGCAACGTCAAGCCGATGCAGGATGTCACGCTGGTCATCCGCCGCAAGGACGGCGGCACGCAGAATGTCACCGTCACGTTGCGTGTGGATTCGCCGATCGAGGTCGAATACCTCAAGCATGGCGGCATCCTGCCGTTTGTGCTGCGCGAAATGATGGCGGCGGCATAATGACGAAACGCAGTGCGCGCGCAGCACAACCGACGGTGCCGGGATTTACGGCGCGCAGTCAGGCTGCGCTCGTACTGCGCGAAATGATGGCGGCGTAATCAAGAAGTCCCCTCCCCCCCAACCCTCTCCCGTCCCAGGGCGGGAGAGGGAGCTTGATCGGGGGAAATGCTGTGAATAATGTCAATTTGTTATAGCTGAACAACCCTCCGAACGGAGTCCATCATGGCCCAAGACACCTTCAAGACCCTCAAGGAATTCACTCCCTCTCCCGGCAAGACCGGCAAATACCACAGCCTCGCCGCGCTCGAAGCCGCTGGCCTGGGCAAGGTCTCGCGGCTGCCGCGTTCGATTCGCGTCGTGCTTGAGGCCCTGGTGCGCCACTGCGACGGCAAGCGTGTCAGCGAGGAGCACGTCAAGGCACTCGCCTCCTGGCAGGCCAATGGCAAACGCACTTCCGAAATTCCGTTCATCGTCGTGCGTATCGTGCTGCAGGACCTGATCGGCTTTGGCACGCTGAATGACCTGTCGGCGATGCGTGCCGCGGCCGAACGCCTCGGTGTCGCACCGGGCAAGATCGAGCCGCTGGTGCCGGTGGATGTGGTGGTCGACCACTCGGTGGAGATCGATGTCTACAACACCCCGGACGCGGTGCAGCGCAACCAGGAAATCGAATTCAAGCGCAATGCCGAGCGTTACCGCTTCGTGAAATGGGCGCAGGGAGCGTTCAACACCGTGCGCGTGGTGCCCCCCGGCAACGGTATCATCCACCAGATCAACATGGAACACCTATCGCGCGGCGTCTGGGAAAAAGACGGCTTGTGGTTCCCCGACACCGTGTTCGGCACCGACTCGCACACCACCATGGTCAACGGCATCGGTATTGTTGCCTGGGGGGTGGGTGGCATTGAGGCTGAAGCGGGCATGCTCGGCCAGCCCAATGCCTTCCTCACGCCGGATGTGGTCGGCTGCCACCTGACCGGCAAGCTGCGCGAAGGCGTCACGGCGACCGATCTCGCACTGACCGTCACCGAACTGATGCGCAAGGCCAAGGTCGTCGGCAAGTTCGTCGAGTTCTACGGTGAAGGTGCGGCCGCGCTGACCGCCGCCGACCGCTGCACGGTGGCGAACATGGCGCCGGAATACGGCGCGACCATGGGCTACTTCCCGGTCGACGACAAGACGCTGGACTACTTCCGCATGACCGGCCGCGAGCCGGAGCTGGTGTCGGCAATCGAAGCCTATTACAAGGCGCAGGGCATGTTCGGCATGCCCAAGCCCGGCGAGATCGACTACACCCAGATCATCGAACTGGACCTGGGTTCCATCGTCCCCAGCCTTTCGGGCCCGAAACGCCCGCAGGATCGCGTCAACCTGCCCGAGCTCGGCAGCGGATTCGACGCGCTGTTCTCCGCGCCGCCGGAGAAAAACGGCTACGGCCGCCCCGCCGCCGACCTCAACCGCCGCGTGCCCTCGGGCCATCCGGAGTTCGACGTCGGCCACGGCGACGTGCTCATTGCTTCGATCACCTCCTGCACCAACACCTCCAACCCGGCACTGCTGCTCGCCGCCGGACTGCTCGCCAAGAAAGCTGCCGACAAGGGCCTCACCGTCAACCCGCGGGTGAAAACTTCACTGGCGCCAGGCTCCAAAGTGGTCACCGCCTACCTGCGTGACGCCGGACTGCTGCCTTCGCTGGAGAAGCTGGGCTTTGGTGTGGTCGCCTACGGCTGCACCACCTGCATGGGGGCAGCCGGCCCGCTGGATGCCAGGATCGAGGAAGCCGTGGTGTCGCAGGACCTCGTCACCTGTGCCGTGCTCTCGGGCAACCGCAACTTTGAAGCACGCGTCCACCCCAACCTGCGCGCCAACTATCTCGCCAGCCCGGCGCTGGTCGTTGCCTACGCGATTGCCGGCACCGTGCGCACCGATCTCACCCAACAGCCGCTGGGCAAGGACAAGGATGGCAAGCCGGTCTTCCTGAAGGACGTCTGGCCTTCGGATGCCGAAGTCGCGGCGCTGATGAAGTTCGCCGCCAACGCCGAACATTTCCGTCGTGAATACGGCGACCTGTCAGGCAACAAGAAGCTGTGGGAAGCCATCCCCACCATCAAGGGGGCGGTGTACGAGTGGGATCCTAAGTCGACCTTCATCAAGGAACCGCCGTTCTTCGACGGTGTGACCCGCACCCCGGGCAAGGTCGAGAACATCAAGGGCGCCCGCGCGCTGGCGATCCTTGGCGACTCGATCACCACCGACCACATCAGCCCCTCGACCAAGATCAAGCCGGGCACCCCCGCCGGCAAGTGGCTGGAGCCCTACGGCACCCCTCCCGCGGAATGGGGCCACTTCGGCGTGCGGCGCTGCAACCACGAGCTGATGGTGCGCGGCACCTTCGCCAACGTGCGCCTGCGCAATGCCATCGCCCCCGGCACCGAAGGCCCGGTCACCAAGGTTCAGCCGACTGGCGAGCAGATGACCATTTTTGAAGCCTCGGAAATCTACCGTGCGAAAAACACCCCGTTGGTGATCTTCGGCGGCGATGACTACGGCATGGGCTCATCGCGTGACTGGGCGGCCAAGGGCGTGCAGTTGCTCGGCGTCAAGGCGGTCATCGTCAAGAGCTTCGAGCGTATCCATCGCGCCAACCTGATCGGCATGGGTGTGGTGCCCCTGCAGTTCAAGCCGGGCGAGGATGTGAAAACGCTGGGCATCGACGGCACTGAAAGCTTCAGCATCGACGGCCTCGAAGGCGGCAACGTCAAGCCGATGCAGGATGTCACGATGACCGTCACCAAAGCCGACGGCAGCAGCAAAAAAGTCACGCTGACACTGCGCATCGACACCGGCATCGAGGTTGATTACCTCAAGCACGGTGGCATCCTGCCTTACGTGCTAAGAGACCTGCTCGCCGCCGCCTGAGCGCGAACCATGTCCGGCAACGGCAAACCGGAAACGCTGGAGGCTGCGTTCAGCCGCCCCCAGGCTTCCGGGGCCGATGCCGCACAACTGCTCACCACGCTGTTTGACTCGGTCAGGCCGCGGCCGATCACCGACAGCGACGAAGCCGCGCTGCGTTACCGGCAACTGCTTGATTTTCTTGCGGCACATCCCGGACACTGCGGCACCGTCCGCGAGGCCTTCCTCAGGCTTTGTGGCGAGGTTGAGTTGCGCGGTTTTTTCTCCGACAGCGGACTGTTGCCACCCACCGGCTTTTTCAGCGAATTGTGGCGCAAGATCACCGACCGTCTGCTGCCACGTGTTCCTGACACAGCCAGCCTGCGTGGTCTGGTATCGGTGATCTTCCACAACCGCAACGACCACCGCTGGCTGGCAGAGATGCCTGGCGAGCTGGCGCTGGAATTCTGGCGTTGTCTCGACATGCAGCAAGCGCACAGCACACCAGCGATGCGCAGGCTGCTCGACAGCATTCTCGAGGCTTGCCGCGTATTATCGGTGCGTATCGCAGGCATGGGGCTCGACGCCGAAATCCGCCAAGTGCTCCCCCAAGAGCATGAGGGCGAGTCACCTTTTCTCGCCCAGACTGAAGAGCTTGCCTGCTTCGTGCAGGCCTATCGCGCCAGCCTCGAAGATCCGCAGCACCCGGTGATCGACGAGCGCCATCTGCTGGTGTTGCTCGACCAGTGCCGCGAAACGCTGCGCCGGGTGCAGACCGCAGCACTTACCCGAGGCACCAATCTGCGGCTGAGCTATCTGCTGGTGCGGCTCAACCAGCACATCGGGCGCATGGAAACCCTGCTCCAACTGCTCGCCGCGCGTTTCCGCGAGGCTCCGGCTCAGGAGGCCGTGCAGTCCTGGGCCGGGTTGGTGCGCAACGCCATCTGCAGCGAGAACAGCCGCGGCAGCCTGCGCCTGCATTTTTCGCAGCTGCTCGGCATCCTCGCGCTGCGGGTGACCAAGAATGCCAGCCGCACCGGCGGGCACTACATCACCTCGGACCGCGCAGGCTATTTCGGCATGTGGCGCTCGGCGATGGGTGCCGGACTGCTGATCGGCGTGATGGCGCTGATCAAGATCATGACCGCCAAATTGAACCTTCCCCCGCTGATCGAAGGCATTGCATTCAGCCTGAACTACGCAATCGGCTTCATGCTGGTGCATGTGCTGCATTTCACCATCGCCACCAAGCAGCCGGCGATGACTGCGGCAGCGATTGCCGAAACGGTCAGCGAGGCCGGCGGACGGCTGCGTGAGGTCGAGCGCCTCGGCCAGCTGGTGATCGACGTGATGCGCAGCCAGTTCGCCGCCATCTGCGGCAATGTGCTGGTCGCGTTCCCGGTTGCCCTCTGCATCGCACTTTGGCTGTCCCATTCCGTTGGCAATCCGGTATCTCCTGAAAAAGCCGCGGTTCTGCTGCGGGACCTCAGTCCTTTGCACAGCCTGGCACTTCTGCACGCCGCCATCGCCGGCATATGGCTTTTTCTCTCGGGACTCATTTCCGGTTATTTCGACAACAAGGCCGCCTACGACCGCATCGGACTGCGCGTGGCCCGCCTGTCCTGGCTGCGGCGTCTGGCAGGTGAACGGCGTGCCGACGCACTGGGCGGTTACGTCGACCGCAACCTCGGCGGCCTTGCCGGCAATTTTTTCTTCGGCTTCATGCTCGGCATGACCGGCACCTTCGGTCACCTGCTGGGCCTGCCGCTGGACATCCGCCACATCACCTTTTCCACTGCGAATCTGGCCTACGGCGCAGTCGGTCTGGACTTCGCGATGAGCGCCGGCCTGTGGCTGCACTGCATACTGGGGGTCACCCTGATCGGAATTATCAACCTGACCGTCAGTTTTGCGCTGGCGCTGTGGACCGCGCTAAAGGCGCACGGCGTGCGCATCTCGCATGCCGGTGCATTGCTTCGCCATGTCGGCACGAAATTCGTCAACTCACCGATGCAGTTCTTTTTTCCGCCCAGGAAGACAGCAGACGGCGGATCCTGACCGGCGGCGCTGCGCCGGAATTGGCATGAGCTTCACCGGCAAGTACGCGAGAATGCATCATTGAACAGCGGCTTACAGCATCTGCGATTCAGAACAAATTCAATTCAATCAGATTATTTCAATCATGCGCCTCTACCCGCCTCCCATCCGACACACCATCCTGATCAGCGCCCTTTTGTCCGCCGGACTGGCCGGTTGCGGGGGCGATAAACCCGCAGCACAGGTTATTCCGCCGTCGGAAGTCAAATTCATCATTGCTGAAGCCACCACGGTTCCGGTCGTGCGTGAATACGTCGGCAACGTCGTTGCCTACCGCTCGGTGCAGGTGCGCGCGCGCGTGGAAGGCGTGCTGACCAAACGCCACTACAGGGAAGGCACCAACGTCCAAGTGGGGCAACTCCTCTACTCTATTGATCCGGACAATTACGAAGCTGCGCAGCGCGATGCCCAGGCCGCGCTGTCCCAGGCCGAAGCCAACCTGGCCAATGCCAAAGCCCGCGAAGGCCGCTATGCCCCGCTCGCCAAGGAAGACGCGATCAGCAAACAGGATTACGACGATGCCGTGACTCAACTGCGTCAGGCCGAATCGTCAGTGCAGTCGGCGCGCGCCCAACTCGACCGCGCCAGACTGAATCTGGGTTACACGCAGATCCGCGCAGCAGAAACCGGACGTATCGGCTTTTCCCAGGTACCGGAAGGCGCGCTGGTCGGCAAAGGTGAACCGACACTGCTCGCCACCATCGAAAAACTCGATCCGATCTATGTCAACTTCACAATGCCGGACCGCGACGCGCTGGTACTGCAGCGCGCTTTCCGCAGCGGCGCGATCAAGCAACAGGGCGGCGAAAACGTGCGCATGGTCCTCCCCGACGGCAGTGAATTCGGCCAGGCCGGCCGCATTGACGTTGCCGACGCCCAGATCAACCGCGAAACCGGGACCATCACGCTGCGTGCAGTGTTGCCGAACCGGGGCTACCCCAATCTGCTGCCCGGAATGTTCGTGCACGTGCATATGACCGCCGGACAGCGTGCCGGTGCCATCGTGGTGCCGCAACGCGCCGTCATGAAAACGCCGGCAGGACATGCCGTGTTTGTCGTCACCGAAGACAACAAGGCCGAACGACGGGATCTGGTGGTCGGGGAATGGGTCAATGACGGCTGGATCATTGAAAAAGGCCTTGCTGCCGGCGACAGGGTGATTGTTGACGGCATCCAGAAAGTGCAGCCGGGCGGCCCCGTGAAACCCACTCCGTTTGGCGCACCGGCCAAAGGGGAGCCCCCGGCAAAACCGGGTGACAAAGCCGCCAGCAAGCCTGCTGCACAAAAATAAAGCACGATCATGCGATTTTTCGTCGACCGCCCTGTCCTCGCGACCGTCATCGCGCTGATCCTCACCCTGGTGGGGGCCCTGGCTTCGCGCCAGCTCGCCATCGAGCAGTACCCGAACGTCGCACCGCCCCAGGTAAAAGTCACCGCGGTCTACCCCGGTGCCAGCCCGGAGATTCTCGAAAGCACGGTCGCCGCGCCGCTGGAGCGCGAAATGAACGGTGTGAACGGCCTGCTCTATATGTATTCGACCAGTTCCTCGAGCGGGCTGATGGACCTCTATGTCGTATTCGAGGCCGGAACCGATACCGCCATCGCCGCCGTTGAAGTCAACAACCGGGTCAAGCGCGTCGAAGCCCTGATGCCGCAGCCAGTGCTGCAGAACGGCATCCGCGTCGACCAGACGAATCCGCAGATGCTGCAGATCGTCACCATGTATTCCGAAGACCCGCGCTTCGACCGCGAATACCTGGCCAATATGGCCAACGCCAGCATCATTCCGGAACTCAAGCGCCTCGGCGGCGTCGGCGAAGCGACGCTGTTCGGCTACCCCTATGCCATGCGCGTCTGGCTCGACCCCGACCAGTTGGCCAAATACCGTCTCACCGTAACCGATGTCTCCAACGCCATTCGTGAGCAAAACCAGAACTACCCCGTCGGCGAGATCGGCAATTCGCCGACGCCGCGCGGCCAGGTCCTGACCTTCCCGGTCCAGACCACCGGCACCTACAACCAGCCGGAACAGTTCGCCAACATCATCGTTCGCGCCGCTGCCGACGGGTCGGTGGTCCGGGTGCGCGACGTCGCGCGCGTTGAACTCGGTGCCGAGGACTACCAGATCAGCCTGAGCATGAACGGCAAGCCGGGCACCGGCATCGGCGTCTACCTGCGGGCCGGCGCCAACGCACTGGAAGTCGCCAAATCAGTGCGTGCCAAGATGGCTGAGCTGGCGCCGACGATACCGCAAGGCATCGTCTGGGACGTGCCTTACGACACCACGGTATTCGTCAACGCCTCCATCGAACTGGTGCTGCACACCTTCGTTGAAGCCTTCATCCTGGTGCTGCTGGTGGTTTACCTCTTCCTCGGCAGCGTCCGCGCCACGATCATCCCGATGATCGCCATCCCGGTGTCGCTGGTCGGCACCCTGGCCGGCATGCTGCTGATGGGCTTCTCGATCAACATGCTGACGCTGTTCGCGATGGTCCTGGCCATCGGCATCGTGGTCGACGATGCCATCGTGGTGGTCGAATCCGTTGAAAAAATCATGCATGACGACAAGCTGCCGCCGGCCGAAGCTGCGCGCAAGGCCATGGACGGCATCGGCGGCGCGATCATCGGCGTCACTGCGGTGATCTGCGCGGTGTTTGTGCCCATCGCATTCCTTGGCGGTGTTACCGGCACCCTCTACAAGCAGTTTGCCGTCACCATCACCGTGTCGACACTGCTGTCCGCGGTCACCGCCCTGACGCTGACACCGGCACTGTGCGCACTGATCCTGAAACCCGGGGTGCACAAGCCCAAACCCATCCTCGCCTTTGACCGCCTTTTCGAAAAAGTCACCAGCCGCTACGTCGGCATCGTCGGCGTGGTGATCAAGCGCGGCGTTCGTTCCATGCTGATCTATGCCGTGATTCTTGCCGGTGTTGTGTTCCTGTTCAAGATGATCCCCGGTGGTTTCGTGCCGGAAGAAGACAAGGGCACGCTGTTCGTCGCAGTCGACCTCCCCGCCGGCGCCTCTCCGGAACGGGTCGCCGAGGTGATGAAGCGCAGTGAAGCAATCGTGCGCACCGAAACCAGTGTGAAGGACATCATCAGCATTCCGGGATTTTCGATTTTCTACCGCTACGCCAACCAGGGCTTCCTCTACGTCACCCTCAAACCCTGGGAGGAGCGCGCCGATCGGCAACAGCATGTCCGGCGCATCATCCAGCGCCTCAACGCCAAGTTCTATCTGGGCATCCCCGAGGCCCGCGTATTCGCCATCAACGAACCGCCGATTTCGGGCATGGGCAATATCGCCGGCTTTGATTACCGGCTGCTGGCCCTCGACGGCGACCGGGAAAAGCTCGACAAGACCGCTCGTGATGTGATCGCCGCAGCAGCCAAGGACGAACGGCTTGCCGGAGCACGCAACGTGGCCTCACCGAACGTGCAGACGCTGTTTGTCGACGTTGACCGCAACAAGGCCAAGGCGCTGGGCGTTCCGCTGTCCGACGTTTACGCCACGATCGGCACCCTGCTCGGCTCCAGCTTCGTCAACCAGTTCAGCGCCTTCGGCACCAACCTCAAGGTGAAAATGCAGGCGGATGAAAAATTCCGTTCGGATCCGGCCTATCTGCAGCGTTTCTACGTGCGCAATGCCGGCGGCAACATCGTGCCGATTGCGGCACTGGCCGCGGTCGAATACCGCTCCGCGCCGATCGCGCTGACACGCTACAACGGCTATCCCGCAGTCCAGATCAGCGGCAACGCGGCGCCGGGACGCAGTTCCGGCGAGGCACTCACCGCGATGGAGGAAATATCCGCTGCCGCGCTGCCCCAGGGCATGGGCTTCCAGTGGTCGGGGCAGTCGCTGCAGGAGAAGATTTCCGGCGGCCAGGCCGGTTTCATCTTCCTGCTGTCCTTCATCTTCGTGTTCCTGTTCCTCGCCGCACTCTATGAGAGCTGGACGCTCCCGATATCGGTGTTCATGATCGTGCCCATCGGCATTCTCGGCGCGCTGATCGCGCTGTTCCTGCGCCATTCACCCAATGACGTGTTCTTCCAGGTCAGCCTGATCACGCTGGTCGGCCTCGCCGGCAAAAACGGCATCCTGATCGTCGAATTCGCCAAACAGCGCCACGAGGAAGGGCTGTCGGTCATCGATGCGGCACTCGACGCGGCGCGATTGCGTCTGCGGCCGATTGTGATGACTTCACTGGCCTTCATCCTCGGCGTATTGCCGCTGGTTCAGGCCTCCGGCGCCGGCGCCGCCACCCAGCATTCGGTGGGCACCGGCATCCTCGGCGGCATGCTCGCCGCCACGCTGGTCGGCGTGTTCTTCACCCCGCTGTTCTACTTCATTGCGATGACCTACCTCGGCGGCGACAAGCGCAGGACGTCAGCCCCGGAGACGAAGGTCAAGCCATGATCAGATCCGCCCCGGCCGTCGCCCTCACACTGCTGCTCTCCGCCTGCAGCACCCCGCAATTCCAGCGGCCCGACCCCGGACTGCCACAGGCCTGGCGGTCCAGCCCGGCGGGCACGGAATCGCTCGCTGACCGGCCCTGGGGTGAACTGTTCCGGATGCCGGAGCTGCAGGCGCTGATCAACGCCGCACTCAGGGACAACCGCGACCTGCGCATTGCCGCGGCCCGCGTCGAACTGTTCCGCGCCCAATACGGCATCCAGCGCTCTACGTTGTATCCGAACGTCTTTGGCGACGCCGCCTTTGACCGCTCGCGCCAGCCCTCGGCAGCCAGCACCACCGAGAACCGCAGCACTGAAATACAGAGCTTCGGTCTGGCCATGCCGGTATGGGAAATCGATCTCTGGGGCCGCCTGCGCTCGCTCAACGAGGCCGCCTACCGCAGCTTCATCGCCAGCGAGGAAAACCGCCGCGCGCTGGAAACCAGCCTGATCGCCCAGGTCACCCTGACCTACCTCGACCTGCTGGTCACCGATTCGCAGCTCGACATTGCCAACCGCACTGCCGCGACGCGCCGCGATTCGCTGCGCCTGGTCAAGCTGCGTTTCGACAACGGCGTAGTCTCGGCAGTGGACCTGCACCAGGCCGAATCGCTGCTGGCCGGCGCCGAAAACACCATTTCCGACCTCGAACGTCGCCGTGTCCAGGCCGAGAACGCGCTGTCCATCCTGATCGGCCGCAACCCCGGCCCGATCGCCAGACAGTCGAAACTCAGCGACTACGCCCTGCCGCCCGTGCTTCCGGCCGGACTGCCGTCACAACTGATCGAGCGCAGGTCCGATGTGCGTGCTGCTGAGCAGGGGCTGGCCGCTTCGGCGGCCAACGTCAACGCCGCGCGCAAGGCCTACCTGCCCACCGTGTCGCTGACCGCCTTTCTCGGCTTCATCAGCCCCGAGGGGAGCACGCTGTTCGACGGCAACCGCCGTGCCTATTCGTTGAACCCTGCGCTGACGCTGCCGATTTTCACCGCCGGCGCCATCGGTGCCGGCGTGGATGCCGCCAAGGCCCAGCAGGCCATTGCGCTTGAGCAGTACCGCCAGGCGATCCAGAACGCCTTGCGTGAAGTTGAAGACGCCCTCGTGGCCTACCAGCGCCTGCGCGAGCAGCGCGACAGCCAGCAGCGCATTGCCGATGCCGATGCCAAGCGGCTGCGCCTGGTCACTTCGCGATATCGCGGCGGCGTATCCAGCTATTTCGAGGTACTCGATGCCGAGCGGCAGTCGTTCTCCTCGGAACTTGCCCTGGTGCAGACCACGCGCGACGCCTATGCCTCGGTGGTGCAGTTGTATCGCGCCCTGGGCGGCGGCTGGAGCCCGGAAATTCAGGTGTCCGCCGGAGGTGCCGCCCCGGTGCAGATGCCACCGTCGCCCTCGGCCGCCGGACCGCGCTGAAGCGGATCATCGACATCGCTGCAGAATGACTGCTGCGCGACCCCGACCCGCTGCAAAACTCCGCTCTGCTCCATGCCGCGATCGCCGGAGCGTGGTTGTTCCACGCCGGGCTGATCTCGGGCTATTTCGACAACAAGGCCGCTTGAGACCACATCGGCGCCCCGTCGCCCACCTGCGCGATCTGCACGCACCAGCCGGATCCTGACCCTTGCAGTGCTGGGCCACCGTATCAACAAAAACCTCGGCTGCCCCGCCGGCAACCGAGTCTTCGGCTTCATTCTCTGCATGACCGGCACCATCAGCGCCGGCATCGGCCTGCCGCTGGACATCCGCCACATCGCCTTTACCTCGGCCAACCTCGCTCAGGTCGCGGTGGCACTTGAAATGAACCTGAGCCTTGCCGGTGTGCTGTCGCGCCTGGTTATTGGCTGTCTGATCAGCCCTCCACCACTGTTCTTCTGAGCGCCACCGGCAGCAGCGCCAGCGCAGCAAAAACTTGAAAAATAATTTTTATTAATTAAATCAATTACTTAAGTCAAATTATCGACAAAGGCCATAGGCTTCAGCGGTCCATTGATCCGGATTGAGCCGCAGCAAACACCGCAGCCGCGGCTTCACGCTTGAACGGCAGTGGATTGCCGCCAGCCGAGGGATCGGCTTCGGCCATTTCCGCAATCCTCTGCGCCTGCCGGTTATCGACACCCAGTTCCGGCAGCGTGTGCGGCACACCGACCTCCGCCCGCAGGCGCAGCACAAACGACAGGAAGCCGGCAAAGCCCGGTTCTGGCAGTTCCAGATAGGCAGCAAGCCGGCTGATGCGCTGCTCGATGACCGGGCGGTTGAACTGCAGCACATAGGGCATGAAGGTGGCGTTGGTCATGCCGTGATGCGTGTCGTATAAAGCACCAACCGGATGCGACAGCGCATGCATGCCGCCGAGCCCCTTCTGGAAGGCGGTGGCGCCCATCGCCGCGGCGGCCATCATCTGCCCCCTTGCTTCAAGATCGCCAGGATCACGCACTGCGCGCGGCAGCGCTGCTGCGACCAGCCGCATGCCTTCGACCGCTATGCCGTCGGCCAGCGGATGGAATCCGGGCGCGCAGTATGCCTCGAGGCAATGCGAAAACGCGTCCATGCCGGTGCCGGCGGTGATGCGGGCCGGCATCCCCACGGTGAGTTCGGGATCGCAGATCACCAGGCGCGGCATCATTTTCGGATGAAAGATGATACGTTTGGTATGCGTGCGTTCATCAGTGATCACCCCGGCGCGGCCGACCTCGGAGCCGGTGCCTGCCGTCGTCGGCACCGCGATCACCGGTGCGATGCCAGCCGGATCTGCACGGGTCCACCAGTCGCTGATATCCTCGAAATCCCACAGTGGGCGGGTCTGGCCGCTCATGAAGGCGATCAGCTTGCCCATGTCGAGTCCGCTACCACCGCCAAAGGCGACCACGCCGTCATGGTGGCCTGAGCGGTACGCGGCAAGACCGGCCTCCAGATTCGCCGCCACCGGATTGGGTTTGATCTCGGCGAACAGCGCCGCTCCGAGCCCGGCTGCACGCAGCACTTCGAACGCCTTCAGCGTGATCGGCGCGGCGGCAAGCCCCCTGTCCGTCACCAGCAGCGGGCGCTCGATGCCCTCGGCGCGACAGGCTGCTGCCAGTTCCCCGACGCGGCCGGCGCCGAAGCGGACAGCTGTCGGATAATTCCAGTTGGCTTGCACACTCATGATTTCAGGTCGTATCGAAGATGGAATGATTTGGGTCGTGTCAGCGTCTCGTAGCCGACGCGGGACAGCGTGGTGCCGCGACCGGTGTTCTTGACGCCGGTCCAGGCCAGCGCCGGGTCCAGCGCGTCACAGCGGTTCATGAACACGGTGCCGGTGTTGATGCCATCGCCAATGCGTTCCGCGGCTTCGATATCCTGCGTCCACACCGAAGCGGTCAGCCCGAATTCGCTGTCGTTCATCAGCGCCAGCGCCTCATCGTCACCGGACACCGGCATGATGCCCACCACCGGACCGAAACTCTCCTCGCGCATCACCGACATGCGGTGGTCGACATCGACCAGCAACTGCGGCGCCAGATAGGCGCTGCCCGGCTGATCCGCCGGAAAGCTGCGCGGATCGATCAGCGTTTTTGCCCCCATCGACACCGCTTCGGCGATCTGGCCGCGCACGAACGCGGCCGCCGAAGATTTGATTACCGGTCCCAAGGTGGTTTCGGGCTCCAGCGGATTGCCCAGCACGTAAGCGCGCGTCAGTACGGCAAAACGTTCAACGAATTCGTCATACACCGCGCGCTCGACATATATGCGTTCGATGCCGCAGCAGCTCTGGCCCGAATTGAAAAAACTGCCATCCACCAGATTCTCGACGGCATGGCCAATGTCGGCATCGGCACGAACATAGGCCGGATCCTTGCCGCCCAGCTCAAGTCCGACCCCCAGAAAATGCCCTGCCGCAGCCGCTTCGATGGCCTTTCCTCCGGCCACCGAACCGGTGAAATTGACCTGCTGCACCCGGCCGGAGGCGATGACCCGCGCGGCCTGCGCATGATCGATCAGCAGGTTCTGGAACAGGCCCTGCGGCAGTCCGGCGCGGCGGAAGGCCTCGGCAAAACGCTCGCCCACCAGCAACGTCTGGGTGGCGTGCTTGAGCAGCACACTGTTGCCCGCCATCAGCGCCGGAATCACCGAATTCACCGCGGTCAGATACGGGTAGTTCCATGGTGCGATCACCAGCACGGCGCCCAGCGGCTCGCGGCGGATATAACGACGGAAGCCCGCCTTCGGCTCAATGGCAATCGGCGCCAGCGCCTCTCCCGCAATCCCGATCATGTAACGGGCACGGTCCTCAAAGCCGCGCAGCTCGCCCGCGCCGTAACGCACCGGCCGTCCCATCTGCCAGGCCAGTTCCGGCACGATCTCATCACGCATCGCCAGCATAGCCTCCACCGCCGCAGTGCAATACGCCGCGCGCTCGGCGATGGCGCTGTGTTTCCACGACCTCTGCGCAGCAGCAGCCGCATCCAGCGCCAGCGCCACTTCCGCCGCCGTGGCATGACGCCGCTCGGCATAGACCCGGCCATCGACCGGGGAAATCAGCTTTACTTCAGTATCCATGGCTCCAGCTCATAACGTTCATCTCAATAACGTTCATCTCAGTAACGCTCAAACCCGCGCCGCAGCTCCCAGTCGGTCACGCGGCTGTCATATTGCTTCTGCTCCCAGTCGGCGGTATGCGCGTAGTGCTCGACCACCTCATCACCGAAGGCGGCCCGCAGCATGCGCGACGAGCGCAAGGCTGCGCTGGCTTCTCGCAAAGTCTTCGGAATCTCAGCCAGACCTGCCTGGTGATAGGCATCACCCGAGTACGGTGGCGGCAATTCGAGCTGTTCATCGATACCGGCGAGACCCGCCGCGATCAGTGCCGCAAACGCGAGATAGGGATTGAGGTCGGCGCCGCCGATGCGGCATTCAATGCGGATGCCGCGGCCCGTCTCGGCGCACAAACGGAATCCGGCAGTGCGGTTGTCACGGCTCCAGATCGCCCGCGTCGGCGCGAAGGTGCCGCTCTGGAAGCGCTTGTACGAGTTGATATAGGGCGCCAGAAAGTAGGTAAAGTCCCCGGCGTACTGCACCTGCCCGGCGACCCAGGCGCGCATCAGCGGCGACATGCCGAATTCGGCCTGCGGGTCGTGGAACAAGGGGGTCTTGCCCGCGGCATCCCACAGCGAATTGTGCACATGGCTGCTCGACCCGGCATAGTCGTAGCGCCACTTCGCCATGAAGGTGATGGATTTTCCCTGCAGCATGGCGATTTCCTTGCAGGCGTTCTTGATGATGCTGTGGCGGTCGGCCATTTCCAGCGCATCACAGTAACGGACGTTGATTTCCTCCTGTCCCGGCCCCCACTCGCCTTTCGAGTTCTCGACCGGGATTCCGGCAGCCTGCAGATTCCTGCGGATCGCCCGCATCACCGGCTCCTCGCGGGTGGTCTGCAGCACATGGTAGTCCTCGGGATACAGACTTGCGGTTTTGGGATGGGCGTAATTGCGGGCGTGGATCGCCTCGTACGGCTCGTCAAACAGGTAGAACTCGAGCTCCGAGGCAAACATCGCGCGCCAGCCGCGCTGCTCCAGGCGCGCGATCTGGCGCTTGAGAATCGCGCGCGGGCTGTGCGGCAGGTCGGTGTGTTGCTGATCCAGCACATCACAAAGCACCAGCGCGGTGCCCTCCAGCCAGGGCGTCAGCCGCAGCGTCGCCAGATCGGGCTTGAGCACAAAATCGCCATAACCCTGGCCCCAGCTTGCCGCGGCGTACCCCGGCACCGGCTCCATGTCGATGTCATTGGCGAGCAGGTAATTGCAGCAGTGCGTCTCCTGGTGGGCACTGTCGAGGAAAAACTCGACCTGGAAGCGCTTGCCGATCAGACGCCCCTGCATGTCCACCATACAGGCCACCACGGTATCAACGCGGCCTTCCGCGGCGAGGCGGCGCAGTTCTTCAAGAGTCATTACCGGGCTCCACTGGGTTGTTGGACTGGATGCCGCTGGACCAGGGCCAGCGCCGCGCGCAGCGCGCGGCACAGCCGCTGTGCCCATGCGTGCTGATCAGCACTGCTGCCGAGGCCGTCATTGCGTATCTCGATCATGGCACTGAGCAGGCCCTGTGACTGTGCGTGGCGCTCAAGTGTGTGATAAACACGATCACGTGGCGAATAAGGCTGATTGTCACCGACCACCAGGCCTGCCTCGAAACCCAGCTCACGCAGCAGGCCATCGGCCAGCCTGCGGTCGGTGTCGGATAACACGCCCACCTGCCACGGCCGTGCCACGCCGCGATACACCGGCGTGAAGGAATGGATATTGATCACCGCGAGATCGGCATCCGTCGCACTGCGTGCGGCCACCACACTGGCCAGCGCGGCGTGAAAGGGTGCATAAATCGCCCGCTGGCGCAGCTCTCGTTCGGCTGAATCAAGTCTGCGATTGCCGGGAATCTGCGTGTCCTCGCTGGATTCGACGATCGAATCCGGCGCATCGACCGGGCGATTCACGTCCAGCACCAGCCGCGAATACCGCGCATACACCAGTGGCGCATCGAGCAGTCGCGAACACTCGAGTGCCAGCCCCAGCGCGCCGATGTCCCAGCCGATGTGGCGCTCGATTTCCGCGCGCGGCAAGCCGAGGCCGTTCAGGTGGGGGGGAACCAGGCTGCTTGCGTGCTCGCATACCAGCACCACGCGGCCGCGGCCCGCCGGGTTGATCACTTCCACCGGGCTCTCATAACCGTCTGCTGCAACCCGGCTCATGCCTCACGCTCGAGCAAGGGGTCGATATGTGCCTCACGCCGCTGCGGCGTCAGCCGGAAGTACACATAACCCAGCACAAGAATGCCGGCGTAGAGCAGCGCAATCATCGGGTTGAACCAGATGATTGCCAGCAGCGCGGCGGCGGCGGCAAGCACCGCGAATCCCGGAAACCAGGGGTAACAAGGCGCCAGGAACGGACGCTCCAATCCGGGCTCGGCGCGGCGCAGGCGGAACAAGGCCAGCATGCTGATGATGTACATCGTCAGCGCCCCGAACACGGCCATGGTCACGATATTGGCGGTCAGGGTCTGGCCACCAAACTGGATCCACTGATCACTGAAAATTGCGGCAATACCGACCACACCGCCGGCCAGGATTGCACGGTGAGGGGTATGAAACCGCGGATGCAGCGCGGCGAAACAGGCCGGCAGATAGCCGGCGCGGGCCAGCGCAAACCACTGCCGGGAATAGCCGAGGATGATGCCGTGAAAAGAAGCGATCAAACCGAACAGGCCCAGCCAGACCAGCATGGTCAGCCAGCCGCTGGACTCGCCAACCACTGCCTTCATCGCCTGTGGCAGTGGATCGTTAATGTTGGCGAGCCGCGTCCAGTCGCCGACACCACCGGCAAAGACCATCACCCCCAGCGCCAGCATAACCAGGGTCAGAATGCCGCTGATATAGGCGATTGGTATCGACCGCTTCGGATCACGCGTCTCTTCGGCCGCCATCGCCACGCCCTCGATGGCAAGAAAAAACCAGATCGCAAACGGAATCGCGGCAATCATGCCCGGAATCGCCGCGGCGCTGAATACATCCGATCCAGCCCACCCCCCAGCGGTGAAATTGGCGGCCGAAAATGCCGGCGCCACCACCCCCATGAACACCAGCAGTTCAAACACCGCGATCAGGGTCACCACCAGCTCGAAAGTGGCCGCGGTCCTCACGCCGGCGATGTTCAGGGACATGAACACGACATAGGCACCCACCGCCGCGATTTTTGGATCCACGGCGGGAAATTGCACGTTCAGATAAGCGCCGATGGCCAGCGCAATCGCCGGCGGCGCGAACACGAACTCGACCAGCGTCGCCGCGCCGGCGAAATAACCACCGGTCGGCCCGAACGCGCGCCGGGCATAGGCAAAGGGGCCGCCGGCATGCGGGATTGACGTGCTCAGCTCGGTGAAGCTGAAAATGAAGGTGGTGTACATCGCGGCGACAAACAGCGTTGTCACCAGAAAACCCAGAGTGCCGGCGGAAGCCCAGCCAAAGCTCCAGCCGAAATATTCGCCTGAGATGACCAGACCGACCGCGATACCCCACAGCTGAAAGGTGCTCAGGGTCTTCAGCAGTTGCGGCGAGGATGTTGAAGCGCTCATGCGGTATCAGTCAGGGCAACAGGGCTGCGGCACCGGACACTGAGGTCCGGTGCCGCCGTTCCGGGGCAAGGTTTGGCGGTTTAGCGGGCGCGCAAAAACTCGGGCACGCGTAGCAGCACGAACTCGGTATCTTCATGGCGGCCGATGGTACGGCCGCCACCCACCGGCAGATTGTTGTCATTGCCGACGATGATGTGCTCGGCATCAACGATATCGACATTCTCGATGCACCAGAACGGCATTGTGAAGCGGCCGGCAACCGTGCCATGTTTGGCGCGCCCGCTTGGATCGGCGATATCCATCAGGTCGATGTGTCCGATCTTGCGCACGAAGGCGCCGGGCTCGACACCCATGTCGATCTTGTACACCCGCTTGAAGCGCGCCGGATTGTTGAAGCAGTCCGCCCGCGCCGGGCCGTTGCAGGCGAGTTCGGGCACCCCTTCCCCGTTGTCACGCCCGACCACCAGCGCGGTTGTCGCATCAATCATGTTGAAGTCGCCGATGTTGTTGCCGTTGACTTCCAGTTGGTAGCGCCAGGAGCGGCCGGTGTATGCGGCTTTTTGCACGTCGAATTCGAGGATCCTGACCACTTCCTTGCCTTCGCGGTTTTCCCAGCCCTTGCTTTCGGCATTCCACAGCGGGCCTTCCAGCATCGGATACAGGAAACGTCCGTCGGGCGAGGCCGCCATGCCTTCGAAGCCGCGCGAACGGCGCGCCGTGGTGTTGAACTGCCCCGGCACCGACGGCGTGGTCACGCTGAAATGGTCGGGCGAGCGAATCAACTGGCCGTCAACAACAGTTTCGAACAGGCCGGTGACCTTGCCGTTGCGATCGGCGCGGATCAGGTACGGACCCAGTTCGTCACCAAACCAGAAAGTGTCGCCGATGACCTGGATCGACTCGATGTCGAGGTCGGCACCGGTCAGGTAACGCTTGGTGGTCGCCGAGTTGACGATGTTGAATGGCAAAATACCGTCGGGATCATGCAGAAAAATGCTGCGCAGAATCACCATCTGCTGCGTCTTCCAGTCGAAACGGACATGATGGAAGGTCAGCATTGCATCCGGCGAATTGGCGCGGGTGCCGAAGCCGTTGTCGGTGGTGGCCCAAGCGGTGCCGTCCTTCATCCACTTGATCCCGGAAAAACCCTGCAGCGGCTGGCCGTTGAACGGTGTATTGACTCCCGTCGGCCGTGGCGCCTTCGGATCGGACAGGAAAGAAATGCCTTGCACTGCGCCGATCTGGTCGCGGCGGCGGCCGTCGGCATGGGTGTAGCGGCCCGAAACCGAGAGGCTCGCCGGCGCATCCGATGGCGGCTTGAGGAACGATTCCGCCGGCAGCAGCGCATGTCCGGCGAGGGTTGCCGGAAAGCGCTGGTCAGCCTGCGCAGCCGTTGCCGCGGCAAGCAGGGCCACGGCGGCGAGCAGTGTTGTTTTCATTTTAACTCCCTGATTGGATTCGATGCTTCCGGATCACAGCTCTTCGAGCGTCGCCATGGTGATGTTTTTCCAGATCATCGGCGCCTGGCCGGGGCGCAGTTCAATCATGTAGACCTCGTCATTGGCCTGGCGCACGCGGTTCAGCGCGACGTCCGGGGCAAGACCGAGCAGCTCGGCCATGATCTGCGGATTGCTGCCGCCGTGGCCGACGATCAGGATCGAACCGCCCTTCTTGTGGCGCGACAGGATGTCACGGGTCGCGGCACCGACACGCTTGTGCTGGTCGCCCAGCGACTCGCCGCCGTCCAGTGAATCATCGACGATACGAATACGCTTGCGGTATTCGGCGGACATTTCAGCATTGTTTTTGGGGTCATCCACGATGCCCTCGAACTTGCCGTGATTGCGTTCGTTGAGGCCGGGGATCGCGGTCTGCTTGACGTTGGTGAATCCCTCGGCGGTCTGGCGAGTACGCACCAGACCCGCGGTGTAGATGTGATCAAGATGCACGCCCTTCATGCGCTCAATCAACGCCGCCGCCTGCTTGCGGCCGGTTTCATTGAGCGAATTGTCGGTGGAACCCTGCACGCGCATCGCCACATTCCAGTCAGTGATGCCATGACGGGCGATGTAGACACGCAATACGCCGTCCTGCGCGATGGCCGGTGCGGCCGTGGCAACAGCGAGGACGCAGAACAGCAGACGGTGAATCCAGGGACTGGCGGACATAAAACCTCCTGAAAGTCGAAAAAGAAATGGATAAAAAACGGTTTGACGGGCACGGCTTGCTGCATGCCTCCGGAATCTAGACCGGTGGCAAAAGCGCTACTATCAAATTTCGGCAAGCCCGGATCACCGCGCCCGGCCTCGTGAGGCTGTCGGGTGTCAATCAGGTGCGCGGTGGTACGGGGTTTGCTCAGGTCAGCGAGGGGGCACCGGATCCGGGAGGGTGCGGAGTTGCTCCAGTACAGCCGCAGCCGAACAGTTGTCACACGCCTGTTACCTTCAGGCGCCAACATCGCGCGTTGCGTTCAATACCGTGGCACTGCCACTGCAACAGGGGGAAGCATCAATGAGGATGAGGGTCGAAGCAGCGGCGCCGCCTGATGTCCCCTATGCCTCGTATCGGTGCATGGATGCACAGGAACAGGCCGGCGTGCTCCAGGGCTGGAACCAGCGCTACTGGCAATTGTCCCGCGGCGCTTTCGAGGGCCGGGTCAAAGCGCTGGATATTGACGGCGCCTACGTGTTCCTGGAGTCGGCCAACCGTACCCTGCTGCAGCGCGGCGCCCTGGCGCCGGGGGCGCTGGGCGTTGCGGTGCCGCTGCACCTGGCGGGCGAGGCGCGCTTCTGCGGCCGGCCCTGCTCCCTGGACCAGCTGTATGTCTATTCCGGCGACGCCGGTTTCGAATTCTGCTCGCCCGCCGACCACCAGGTCGCCGGGATTGCCCTCGCGGCCAGCGATCTGCCCCTGCTCTCGGCCCAGGCCGCCGCACTGCGCCGGACCGCGGACCTGGTCAGCCATGCCCATACCCGCATATCGCGGCCGGAAGCCCTCGACCAGGCCCGCGAACTCGTTGTCAGCCTGTTGCAGGCCGCGGCGCAGACGCCCGCGCTGCTGCACAGCGACCACGCCCGCGCGCAGGCCAAGGACGCGATCATCGCCACGCTGGTCGAATTGCTCGCCACTGGTGAGGATGCCACCTCTCAGCCGCTGGCAGTCCGCGCCCGCTGGCAACTGGTCAAGCGTGCCCGCGAACGCATCGCGGAGCATCCCGAAGAACCGGTCACGGTGGCCACGCTCTGCGCCGATCTCGGCGTCAGCCGGCGCACCCTGCAATACTGCTTTCGCGACGTGCTCGGTATCAGTCCGCTCGCGTATCTGCGCGCGATGCGGCTCAACGGCGTGCGTGCTGCGCTGCAGACGGCGCGCTCGGTCACCGAAGCCGCCGTCAACTGGGGGTTCTGGCATCTCGGCCAGTTCTCCGCCGACTACAGGGCCATGTTTGGCGAACGGCCCTCCGACACCTTCAACCGCCATCGCCCGCCGTTGCGCCGGAGTAATTGAGACACCGGGCGCTTCTGGCTGCAGGCCGGACGCACTACACCCGGACATAAAAAAGCAGCCCTCGAGGCTGCTTTTTTATTCAATAAAATCAAATACTTATTTCATTTTCGTGCGCCGGGATCATACATCTGCGCCTCGATATCCTTGAGCATCTCCTGCTGCGCCAAACGCCCTGCAATCCCGCTGTCACGCGCTGCGGCCGCAGTCGCTGCGGCAATCTGCGCCGACACCTCACGGATGCGCGGCAGCGCCGGATAGAGGCTGCCCTGCGCAAGGTCGGACTCGGTGACCAGTTGCGCCAGCGTGTGCGCCGACTTCATGAACATGTCGTCGGTAATCACGCGGGTCTTGGCCGCAATCGCGCCGAGGCCGATGCCGGGGAAGATATAGCTGTTGTTGCCCTGGCGCGGCACGAAGGTCTGCCCGTCGAGCGTGACCGGATCGAAGGGGCTGCCGCAGGCAAACAAAGCCTTGCCCTTGCTGAAACGGTAAGCCTGCTCGGCGGTGCATTCAGCCTGCGAGGTCGGGTTCGACAGCGCAAAAATGATCGGCCGTTCGTTGAGCTTCGTCATCTCCTCGATGATCTCGCGGGTGAAGGTGCCGCCCACCGCCGCCACGCCGATGATCGCAGTCGGCTTGAGGTCCTTGATCGCGCTGAGGAAATCGCCGATCGGCGCGTGCTCGTGGGCATAGTTGAGCTTGTGGTGCGCAAGGTCGCGGCGGGTTTTTACCACCAGCCCCTTCGAATCAACCAGCCAGCAGCTGCGCCGCGCATCGGCCAGCGGCATGCCCTGCGCCACCATCGCCGAGGCGATCAGGTCGGCGATGCCGGTCGCGGCCTCGCCGGCGCCGAGAAAGAGCACGCGCTGCCCGGTCAGCGGCTGGCCGGTGATGCGCAGCGCCGAGAAGATGCCCGCCAGCGCCACCGCTGCCGTGCCCTGGATGTCGTCATTGAAGCTGGGCACGCGGTCGCGGTATTTCTCGAGCAGGCGGAACGCGTTGTGGTTGGCGAAGTCCTCGAACTGCACCACGCAGCCGGGAAACACCTCCTGCACCGCGGTCATGAACTCGTCAATGAATTCGTCGTAGGCGGCGCCGGTGACCCGCGGCTGGCGCAGGCCGACATAGAAGGGATCGTTGCGCACGTCCTCGTTGTTGCAGCCCACATCCAGCGTCACCGGCAGGCACAGCCGCGGATGAATGCCGGCGCATGCGGTATAAAGTGACAATTTTCCCACCGGAATGCCCATGCCGTGCGCGCCGAGGTCGCCGAGACCAAGGATGCGCTCGCCGTCGGTGACGACGATGATGCCCGGGTCATAGGGCCAGTTGCGCAGCACCTGCGCGATGCGGCCCTTGTCGCGGATGCTGATGAACATGCCGCGCGGCCGCTGGAAAATCTGGCCGAACTTCTGGCAGGCAAGGCCGACGATCGGCGTATAAACAATGGGCTGCATCTCGTCGATGTGATCGCAGAGGATCTGGAAAAACAGATCCTCGTTGCGGTCGTGCAGCGCGTTCAAGGCGACAAACTTGTCCAGCGGCTCGCTCATCTTGCGGAAGCTGGCCAGGAAGCGATCGGCCTGGTCGGCCTGGGTATGCACATGCGGCGGCAGCAGGCCGGTCAGGCCATAGGCCTCGCGCTCTTCCAGCGTGAAGGCGGTGCCGCGGTTGAGTATGGGGTCGCGCAGCACGTCGAGGCCGCGACGTTCGACCGGCGTGCGTTTACCAACGCCCACGGTGTCTTTTCGATGCATGTGTATTTCTCCTCGGGCGGCTGATATCGCCGGGATTCGGCCGCTTGATTGAAGTCGTTTGGATGAAGTCGCTTGGATTCAGCCGCGCAGGAAATCGCGCAGATAACGCTTGTAGTCCTCGCCGGATACCAGGGCATCCATCTCCTTGTTCGAGGCGATCTTGTCCTTCAGCTCGGCCGGGTTGCCGCCGCCGTGCAGGTGCGCATAAACCTCGCGCAGCGCCTTCACCGCCGCCGCCACCGGCTGGTGTCCCTGCAGCAGCACGCGGCAACCGGCTTTGGCAAAGGCCTCGCGGCTTTCGCCGGTCTTGCCCGGGCCGACGATCACCGGCAGGCCCGAAGCCTCGCGCACCGCCTGCACCTCGGCCGCGGTCTCGACGCCGATGATGAAAATGCAGTCCACGCCGCAGGCGGCATAGGCCTTGACCCGCTCCACCGTGCGCGGCAGGTCTTCCACCTTCAGCGCCGCGGTGCGGCCGGCGATCACCGTCGCAGGGTCACGCCGCGCGGCCACCGCCGCCTTCAGCTTGCCGACCATTTCAGGAATCGAAATCAGCTCATCCCGCCCTTCCGGCTGGCCGAAGCGGATCGGCAGTGCAGTGTCCTCGATGCTCATCGCCGACACGCCGGCATGCTCCAGCTCCTGCACCGTGCGCATCACGTTCAGCGCATTGCCGTAGCCGTGGTCGGCGTCCACCAGCAGCGACAGGTCGCTCACGCGCATCATCCGCCGCACCTGGTCGGCGAAATCAGTCAGCGTGAGCAGGATCAGGTCTGGCGCCGCCAGCGTGGTGTTCGACGACACCGAGCCGGCGAGGATGCCCAGCTTGTAACCGACACTTTCTGCGGTACGGGCGGACAACGGATCATAGACACTGGCCGGCGACAGGCATTCGCTGCCGCTGAGGATGGCGCGGAAGCGCTGGCGTTGCTCGGTATGGCGCAGATGACTCAAGGTTGAACCCTTTCGGAAAATCGGATTTTTTGAGAGCGTAACGTTAGCAGGTGAAGGTCACGGCGTAAAATGAAACCCGGCACTCCAGTTGACAAGCTTGTTGACAATCATCCCTCAACCGCAACCCGATCATGAAAATTTTCACCACCGCGCTGAACGGTGTCCTGTTGCTGGAAGGAATGTTGCGCCGCGACGAGAGGGGCTATTTCACCGAGCTGTTCAACCGCCGTGAATTTCAGGCTGCCAGCGGACTGAACGTCGATTTCGTTCAGGACAACCTTTCGCATTCACACCGGAATGTACTGCGCGGATTGCACTATCAGGTGCATGAACCGCAAGGCAAGCTGATCCGTGTACTTCATGGTGAAGTTTTCGATGTCATAGTCGATCTTCGCCGCTCATCACCCAGCTACGGTCAGTCGGCCGGTTTCAAGCTGAACGCCGGACAGCCGCAAGCCCTGTGGGTCCCGCCCGGCCTCGCACACGGCTTTCTGGCTCTTTCCGAAACCGTCGACTGCCTTTACAAGACCACCACCCACTACGCTCCGCAACACGAACGTTGCCTGCGGTGGGATGATCCCCGGCTCGGCATCACTTGGCCATTGCAGGCACCACCGCTGCTTTCAGCAAGGGATCGGCTGGCAAAAGGCTGGAACGAGGTCGACAAGTTCGACTGAGGTCGCCAAATACTTCGCGGCATGTCAAAACCTGCAACTTGCCTGCCGAAAAAAAACCCGCGACTCTGGTCACGGGGTTTTTTGATGGATTCTGGCGCGGCCGGAGGGATTCGAACCCCCTACCCCTTGGTTCGTAGTCATTGTATCAGTTTCAGGCTGTTGTTTTTATTAATGTAATTTAACACCCATTTTGCTCTACCACGCTGTATAGCGCATAACAGCACCGTTGCAAAAGCGTTGCAGGTTTTTGTGTGACACACCCCTAACTTATTATTTTTTTCTGCATGGAATCACCCCCCGGTTCCTAGACATTGGCGAGCCCTCTCGAAATATACTGTATCTCGTAGTTTTCCAGCGATAGGCCCCTAATGTAAACGCGTGCCACATCGGGATGATGCCACTTGTGTCCGTAAGTCGACCACAGTACCATTACCACATGCGTTTCTCCCGACACCTCCGGAAATGGCTCACCGCCTGCACCCTCGGCTTCATGCTGCTGGCGCAGCAGTCCGTCGCGGCCTATGCCTGCACGACCAGCCTGCAGGACATCGCGCAGGCTGCAGCCGCGATGCCGGATTGCGAGGACAGCGCCGCGGTCTCCGCGCTTTGCCTGAAGCATTGCGAAGCGGGCAGCGAAGTCAGCGGGCAAGCCGATATCACATGGACGGCGATTGCCGCGCCTGTAGTCCATTACCTCGTTGTTCAAACCGTGATTGCGCCTCCCGCAATCGATGTCAGGCTGCACCATCTCGCATACGCCCCATCCCCGCCGCTGATCCTGCGGCTGCAGCGCTTCCTGATCTGATCCTCCGCGCAGTGTATTGACGGTAGCCGCCTTGCGGCTGCCGAAAATTGTCACGCGGAGGATTTATGCGTACCCGTTTTCCTGCATCAGCAGTACTGCTGTTCATACTTGCGGCATCCGGCTGGCCCTTATCGGCGCAGGCTGCGTCAGCGCCCCTCAGCCTCACTGAAGCGCTGGCCATCGCCGACCGCGAATCTTCGTTGCTCGCGGCGCAGCGCTCGGCCATTTCTGCTGCTGAAGAAACCACCGCATCAGCGCGCGAACTGCCCGATCCCAAGCTTAAGCTCGGCATCGACAACCTGCCAGCGGACGGCCCCGACCGCTACAGCCTGACGCGCGACTTCATGACCATGCGCAAAATCGGCGTGGCGCAGGAGTTCGTGCGCGGCGAAAAACGCGAAATCAAGGGCCGGCGCGCGGAGAATGAACTGCAGCGGGAACAGGCGATGCTCGGCGACGCACGCGCGGCTCTGCGCCGGGATGTCGCGCTGCCTTGGCTGGAACGCTACTTTGCTGAACGCATGGCGGCTGTGGTCGACGAGCAATACGCGGAAACGGATCTGCAACGGGAATCCCTGCAGGCGGGATTGCGCGCGGGCAAGGCACAACCCGCGGATCTGCTTGCGCTGCAGGTCAGCCTGCAATCGCTGCTGGACCGCCGCGCGGAATACCGGCGACAAGCGGCGCGCTCCACCGCCCTGCTGTCGCGCTGGCTGGGCGCGGAAAGCACGCGACCGCTGGCCACGCTGCCGGACCGCCTGCTCGCAGCACAACACCGCGATGTCGCCACACACGCAGAAAACCATCCGCATCTGCAGACGCTGGAGCGGCAGATTGATGTCGCGCGCAATGAGGCCGACCTCGCCCGGGCCGCGAACAAACCGGACTGGGGACTTGAAGTGGCATATGCACAGCGCGGGCCGCAGTATTCCAACATGCTCTCGGTGCAGGTCTCGATTGACCTGCCGCTGTTCCAGGCCAACCGACAGGATCGAAGCGTCGCCGCAAAAATGGCTCAGGTGGAACAGGCGCGCGCGCTGAAGGAAGACGCGCTGCGCCAGCATCTGGCCGAAGCCCAGGCGACCTGGGCGGACTGGGCGGCGGCCACCGCGCGTCTGCAGCGCTTCGATGACACCCTGCTGCCCCTCGCCCGCGAGCGCGCACAACTGGCGCTCGCCGCTTACCGCGGCGGACAGGGCATGCTCGCCGGCGCACTCGAAGCGCGCCGCGTCGAAATTGAACTTCGTTTGCAGCAATTGCAGCTCGCCGCGGAACAGGGCCGCGCCTATGCGCAATTACTCTACTTCCTGCCGCAGGAGAAGCAATAATGAAACGCAACACCACACTATTGATCGTGGGCGGACTCGCCCTCGCCGGCGCCGGCATCGGCGGCGGCTACTGGTACGCGATGCAGCGCATGAGCAGCATGACCGCGCCGCAACCGGCCACCACCGCAGACGCGGCAAGCAGTGCGCCGACGAGCGGCGAAAAAGCCGCAGCAGGCGAACGCACGCCGCTGTACTGGCATGACCCGATGATCCCGGGCCCCAAATTCGACAAGCCGGGCAAGTCACCGTTCATGGACATGCAATTGGTGCCGGTGTATGCCGATGCCGGCGCAGATCAAGGCAGCGTCACCATCAGTCCGCGCACAGTGCAGAACCTCGGCATCCGCACGGTGGAGGTGACGATGGGACGCATGAACACCGGTCTCTCCACCGTCGGCGCAGTCAGCATCGACGAACGCACGATGGTGACGGTCCAATCGCGCGTCAGCGGTTACATCGAAAAGCTCCATGTCCGCGCACAATACGATCCCGTCGCACGCGGCCAGCCGCTGGCGGAAATCTACGCGCCGGAATGGCTGGCGGCGCAGGAGGAATATCTCGCGCTCAAACGCAGCGCACAAACCGGCGCCAGCGATCTGGCACAGGCGGCGCGCGAACGCCTGTCGCTGCTCGGCATCGCCGAGGCGCAGATCAAACGCATTGAACAATCCGGCAAAGCCGATGCGCGCGTCACGCTGTCGGCGCCCGTCGGCGGCCTGGTCTGGGAACTCGGCGCACGTGACGGCATGGCGGTCAATCCGGGACTCACGCTGTTCCGGCTGGTCAGCCTCGATTCGGTGTGGATCAACGCTGAAATCCCGGAAACCGACGCCGCACTGGTCAAACCCGGCGCAGCGGTCGCCGCGCGCACCGCGGCGTTCCCGGAACAGACCTTCAACGGCAAAGTCGCCGTGCTGCTGCCCGACGTCAATGCCACTACGCGCACCATCAAGGCGCGCATCGTTCTCTCCAATCCCGGCGGTCGATTGAAACCGGGGATGTTCGCCACGCTGACTTTTGGCAGTACGGACAAACCCGCGTTGATGGTGCCCTCGGAAGCGGTAATCCATACCGGCACACGTGCTGTTGCCATCGTAGCCGAGGGTGAAGGCAAATTCCGCCCGGTCGATATCGAAACCGGGCGCGACAGCGGCGGAATGACCGAAATCCGCAAAGGCCTGAAAGCGGGACAACGCGTCGTTGCTTCCGGGCAATTCCTGATCGATTCCGAAGCCAGTCTGAAAAGCACGCTAACCCGGCTGGAAAAAGTCCAGGGCAGCACCGCCAATGATCCGCCCGGCGGCGGTCATGTCGGCAAGGCCAAGGTTAATGCAGTGGACACCGGCACTGGAAAAATTGACCTCAGCCACGGCCCCATTCCTTCTATGCAGTGGCCGGGGATGACCATGGGCTTCCGCGTCGAAGACAAGACCCTGCTGCAGGGCCTCAAGCCCGGGGACCAGATCAATTTTGAAATGCGCGGTGAGCCGGACAAAGACGGCAATTACACCATCACCCGCATCCAGCCTGATTTGAGCGGAGGCAAAAAATGATCGCGCGCCTGATCCGCTGGTCCATCGCCAACCGTTTTTTGGTATTGCTGGCGACGGTCATGGTCGCCGCCTGGGGCCTGTGGTCCATGCTCAAGACCCCGCTCGACGCGATCCCCGACTTGTCCGACGTGCAGGTCATCATCCGCACCACCTATCCGGGGCAGGCGCCGCAGATCGTCGAGGATCAGGTCACTTATCCGCTGACCACCACCATGCTCTCGGTGCCCGGTGCAAAAACGGTACGCGGTTATTCCTTCTTCGGCGATTCCTTTGTCTATGTATTGTTCGAGGACGGTACTGATCTCTACTGGGCACGTTCGCGGGTGCTCGAATACCTCAATCAGGTGCAGGGCCGGCTGCCGGCGCAGGCCAAACCGGCGCTGGGTCCGGATGCCACGGGCGTGGGCTGGATTTACGAATACGCCCTGATCGACCGCAGCGGACGCAACGACATCGCGCAGTTGCGCGCGCTGCAGGACTGGTTTCTCAAATACGAACTGAAGTCGGTGCCCAATGTCGCCGAAGTCGCCTCAGTAGGCGGCATGGTGCGCCAGTACCAGATCGTACCCGATCCTGACCGCCTGCGCGCCTACAACATTCCGCTGTCGCGGGTGATCGCCGCGGTGCGCGACGCCAACCGCGAAGCCGGCGGCGCCGTACTCGAACTCGGTGAGGCCGAATACATGGTGCGCGTTCGCGGTTACCTGAAAACGCTCGATGATTTCCGCGCGATACCGGTGTCACCCGGCGATGGCGGCACCCCCGTGCTGCTGAAAGACGTTGCACGCATCCAGGTCGGCCCCGAACTGCGCCGCGGCATTGCCGAACTCGACGGTGAAGGTGAAACCGTCGGCGGCATCGTCATCATGCGCCAGGGCAAGAACGCGCTGGAAACCATCGAGGCGGTAAAAGCCAAAATCGAGGCGCTGAAACCCGGGCTGCCGCCGGGCGTCGAAATCGTGCCCGCCTACGACCGCTCGAGCCTGATCGAACGCGCGATCACCCACTTGCGCGACAAACTGATCGAGGAATTCATCGTGGTGGCGCTGGTGTGTTTCGCCTTCCTGTTCCACCTGCGCTCGAGCCTGGTCGCCATCATCACGCTGCCGCTGGGCATCCTGATCGCCTTCATTGTGATGCGTTACCAAGGCGTCAACGCCAACATCATGTCACTGGGCGGCATTGCCATTGCCATCGGCGCGATGGTCGATGCCGCGGTGGTAATGATCGAAAACGCGCACAAGCATCTGGAAGCATGGCGGCATGCGCATCCCGACGCAACGCTGCAGGAACAGGAACGCTGGCGGCTGATCGGCGATGCCGCTGCGGAAGTCGGCCCGGCACTGTTCTTCTGCCTGCTGATCATCACGCTGTCCTTCATCCCGGTGTTTGCGCTTGAAGCGCAGGAAGGACGGTTGTTTTCGCCGCTCGCCTTCACCAAGACCTACGCCATGGCGGCGGCGGCCGGTTTGTCGGTGACGCTGGTGCCGGTGCTGATGGGGTACTGGATCCGCGGCCGGATACCCGATGAAAATAACAATATAATCAATAGATTACTGATATCCCTCTATCGCCCGCTGCTGGCCGCGGTGTTGCGCTTTCCGCGCGGCACACTGGTGATTGCTGTGCTGCTGCTGGTCATCAGCCTGTTCCCGGCCACGCGTCTGGGCGGCGAATTCATGCCGCCGCTCGACGAAGGTGATCTGTTGTTCATGCCGACCGCACTGCCCGGCTTATCGGCCGGCAAGGCCTCAGAAATCCTGCAACTGACCGACCGCCTGATCAAGAGCGTGCCCGAAGTCGCGCGCGTGTTCGGCAAAATCGGCCGCGCCGAAACCGCTACCGATCCGGCGCCACTGGAAATGGTTGAAACCACCATCCAGTTCAAACCCAAAAGCGAATGGCGTGCCGGCATGACGCAGGAAAAACTGATCGAGGAACTCGACCGCGCGGTGCAGGTGCCGGGCTTGACCAACATCTGGGTGCCGCCGATCCGCAACCGCATCGACATGCTCGCCACCGGCATCAAGAGTCCGCTGGGCATCAAAGTCTCCGGCCCTGACTTGGCGCAGATCGAAAGCGTGACACAAAACATCGAGCGCGTAGTGAAGACGGTGCCCGGCGTCACCTCGGCGCTGGCGGAACGCCTCACCGGCGGGCGCTACATCGACGTCACCATCGACCGCCTGACGGCGGCGCGCTACGGCATGAACATCAACGACGTGCAGGACATCGTATCGGCGGCGATCGGCGGCGAAAACATCGCCGAAACCGTGGAGGGCCTGCAGCGTTTCCCGATCAGCGTGCGTTATCCGCGCGAGCTGCGCGACTCCATCGACAAACTGCGCAATCTGCCCATCGTCACCGAACGCGGCGCGCAGATCACGCTGGGCACGATCGCCAAACTCGCCGTTGTTGACGGCCCGCCGATGCTGAGAAGCGAAAACGCGCGACTGTCGGGCTGGGTCTATGTCGATCTGCGCGGCCGTGATCTGCAATCGGTGGTCAACGATGCGCAGCGCGCGGTGCGGGAACAGGTCAAACTGCCCGCCGGTTATTCGGTGGCGTGGTCCGGCCAGTTCGAATACCTGGAACGCGCCAAAAAACGCCTCGCGCTGGTCATCCCGCTGACGCTGGTCATCATTTTCGTATTGCTCTACCTGACCTTTGGCCGCGCCGATGAAGCCCTGCTGATCATGCTGACCGTGCCGTTTGCGCTGAGCGGCGGGCTGTGGCTGATGTGGCTGCTGGGATACAACATGTCCGTGGCGTCCGCCATCGGCTTCATCGCACTGGCCGGGGTCGCGGCGGAGTTCGGCGTGATCATGCTGCTGTACCTCCGGCAGGCGCTGGACAAACGCATCGCCACCGGCATGCCCATCAGCATGCAACTGGTGGTCGACGCCATTACTGAGGGTGCGGTGTTGCGCGTGCGCCCGAAAGCGATGACCGTTGCGGTGATCATTGCCGGTCTGCTACCGATCATGTGGTCCAGCGGGACCGGATCAGAGGTCATGCAGCGCATTGCAGCACCGATGATCGGCGGCATGATCACCGCGCCGCTGCTGTCGATGCTGGTGATCCCGGCAGCGTGGTTGCTGATGCGGCGGCGTGTGCGGGAAAACACGGCTGCCGAACCGGGCAACCGTGTGGTTGCGGCTGAATAAACGCGGCCTGTTGACTCTATACCAAGGTACAGGGTTTATAGTGGGCTTACTGTAGAGATCAACATGAAAAACCCGGATGCACTGACCATCGGAAAACTGGCCCGCCATGGTGGCGTAAACATCATGACCATCCGCTACTACGAGCGGCGCGGACTTTTGCCCGCACCCGCACGCAGCGCATCCGGCTATCGGCTCTACGCCGACGATGCGGTGCAGCGCCTGCAGTTCATCCGGCAAGCCCAGTTACTGGGATTTTCACTTTCCGAAATCCAGGACCTGCTGTCCCTGCGCATGCAGCCAGGCACCACCTGCGCGGACATCAGAATGCGCGCTAAAGAAAAAATAGCGGCTGTCGAAAAGAAAATTGAAGACCTGGAACGGATCAAAAACGCACTGACTGCACTGGCCTCCGCCTGCCGCGGCAAAGGCCCGACCGCCGACTGCCCGATACTCGAAGCGCTGGAAACGGAACACTCAACATGAAAGTCGAACTGATTTACGACGCCGATTGCCCCAATGTCACGAAGGCTCGCGCCCTGCTGATCAAGGCATACACACGCACCGGCATTTCAGCGCGCTGGCTGGAATGGGAGCGGTCCGCGCCCAACAGCCCCGGGTATGCGAAACGTTATGGCTCGCCGACCATACTCATTGATGAACAGGATGTTGTTGAAGCGGGCGCCGTATCGGGATCCGGCGCTTGCCGTGTTTACAGCGACAGCGAAGGGCGCTTGAGCGGCATCCCGCCGCTGGAAGCTGTTTGTTCAGCCCTGCTGGCAAAGGCCTCCCCTGTAATGCCGTCAACCAAAGGCCGCTGGCAGACACTGGCCGCCGCTTTCCCGGCGCTCGGCGTGGTGTTTCTGCCCAAGCTGGTCTGCCCGCTGTGCTTCCCGGCTTATGCCGCGATACTCAGTGCGCTGGGGCTGGAATTCATTGATTACACGCCATACCTGGTACCGCTGACAGCGACGTTTCTCGCCATCGTGCTTGCAGTACTGGCGCTTCAGGCTCGACGCACCCGCAATATCCGCGGATTGCTGGCTGGTGCGGCTGCATCAGTCGTTGTACTGACCGGCAAGTTTTATTTTGAATCCACCGCTGTGGCAACCGCTGGTGTGATCCTGCTGATCATTGCCATTGTTCTCGGCAACCGTACCCGATCAACCAACACGGCAACCTGCCCGGCCTGCATTGGTGGCGGCAACAATCTGCCGGTCAAAGCACTTTAAAGGAAAACCACATGGCTGCAACCCGGAAAATTGAAGTGTTCAGCGCAGGATGCGCTGTGTGCGACGACACCGTCGCGCTGATCAACCGCATCGCCTGCCCTTCCTGCGAGGCCGGAAGTTGCAAAAAAAGCCGGCCAATACGGAGTTCGGAGCGTTCCCGCCGTGGTCATCGACGGCAAGCTCGCCGATTGCTGCGCCGGGCGTGGTCCGGATGAGCAACAATTGCGTGCGGCAGGTATCGGTGCGCTGTTACCAACGTAAATCATTATATTGAAAGCCGGTGGACAAAGCTTCCCCCAAGAGGACTTCCTTCGGGGCTTAGCGTGCCCAAGCGGTAAGGTACTTTGCCTTCATCGTCACGTGCGCTTCTTGAATTATGTCCAAAATGACAACGCCAGCATAAACACAATAAATAGGTTTGCACGCTACGCTTTATACACCCCACGCTTGCTCGAAAGAGTTGCAGACGCTTGAGCTACTCATATTTGATGCACTACAGTTCCCTTACTCTTTTCAGCTGAGCGGCCTCCTCTGCCTTGATTCTGGCGTGATATGCCGTTCTGGCGACATTGGATTGTTGCGGCGTGGAGTGCTTAACTTAATGAGATCCGCGATGCGATCGATTGATCAATCGATCAATATTCTGATTTACTGCCAAACATATCGACCTCTTGGGCTGTTAATCAGCCTAAACACCAACCGTACCTCGCGTCCTCGACGACTGGGTCACCATGAATGATGCGAAAATTAATAGTGCGGCGCCGCAAAAAATCGCCACATCGGCCAGATTGAAAGCCGGCCAGTGCCAGCCACCCCAATGGAAGTCGAGTGCATCTACCACGTAACCACGAAACACGCGGTCGGCCAGATTTCCCAGTGCGCCGCCAAGAATCAAGCAGTACGCAGCCGCTTCCAGTTGTATGCGCGGCTTAAGTAATGCCCATGCAAGCCACAACGAAGCCCCGGTCGCAAGCGCAATGAAGAGCCAACGCTGCCAACCACCCGCTTCAGCCAGAAAGCTGAAAGCTGCCCCTGTATTCCATACATGTACAAGGTTAAAAAAAGGCGTCACCGGAATGACTTGAGCATACTCCAACCGACTGTGAACGATCTGCTTGGATATCTGATCGAGCAAAGCGATTCCTATTGCCACGCCCCACCAAAAAAATGGTCTGACAGCGAAAAAACGCACAATTCCCGCCGATAGCCCACCCATCAAAAAACCAAAAAATATGTCCGCCGGGAAGTGTGCTCCGACTGCGATTCGTGACCATCCCACCCATACCAGCCACGTCAGCAACAGTATTCGAAATCGGCGCGTTACAAGTGGCCACAGGGTTACGGCCACCAGCATGGCGTAAGCTGCGTGCCCGCTCGGGAAACTGTATTGCAGCACCGGCTCGCCGATAATTCGCACTACATCGGGTAACAGCACCAACGGCCGAGGGAAATCTGCGAGCAGTTTTAACAATGTGACCGCAAGCCAAGTCAATGCGAACCCAAGCACGAAGTGAATTGCCTGGGTTCGCACTAAGAATGCTGAAATTGCCGGTTGGGAAGCTGCATTCAGGTACAAAGACCACAATAACAGCGCGATCAGCAGGAGTGGTCCGCCCCAGTAACTGCCGAGTGTGCTGCCGATTTGGGCAAGAGGCGCAAGCCAATCAGGGGTGGCTTGGTTAATCGCTTCGAACAACGCAGTGTTCAGGCCGCCCCAATCGTAGAATAACTGCTTGAACGTCATCGACGCAGTAGCCTCAAGCCGTTGAACACCACCAGCAAACTCGCGCCCATGTCGGCAAACACCGCCATCCACATCGTGGCTTGTCCAGTGAATACCGAGTGCGAGCACGATATTCTGGATCAGCACCGCAGCTGTAGCCCGGGACAAGCGCACGAAAGCGGGGATTTTGCGCAGATCGTCGTCCATCAAGGCCACGTCTGCTGTCTCAATGGCGGTGTCCGTGCCAGCGGCCCCCATGGCAAAGCCAATGTCCGCGCGGGCCAACGCGGGGGCGTCGTTGATGCCATCGCCCACCATGCCAACCTTGCCTCCATTCCCGCTCGCCAGGAGATCTTCGATAATTTTTAATTTATCTTCGGGTAGCAAGTTTCCTTTTGCCTCATCGAGGCCCACTTCTCGGGCGATGGCTTCGGCAGTGTGCGCATTATCGCCAGTGAGCATTATTGTTTTTATGCCTAAAGCATGAAGCTCAGCGATAGCCTGGCGGCTCGTTTCACGCACCGTGTCGGCGACCGCGAAAATTGCCAGTACCTTGACTTGGTTAACCAGCAGCACCACTGACTTGCCTTGGCGTTCCAGCGCGGTGAGCTTGACCTCAATTTCCGCTGAACACAGCCCCAGTTCCTCGATCAGTCGATGGTTGCCTAGTTGATACAGGTATTCGTCAATGCGCCCCCGCACCCCCCGACCAGGAAGGGCGGCAAAATCGGCCACCTCTCGCAGCACCACTCCCTCATCGGTTGCCGCACGGGCGATGGCCAATGAGACTGGATGGTCGGAGCGCGTGGCGAGACTTGCTGCCAGTACGCGGGTTTGGTTGGCATCATTGCTCAGCGAAATGAAGTCGGTCTGCACAGGCTTGCCGTGTGTAATTGTTCCGGTCTTATCGAGTGCCAGCGCTATCAGCTTGCGCCCCTCTTCTAGATACACGCCGCCTTTAACCAATATTCCTTTGCGAGCCGCCGCTGCGAGACCGCTGACAATGGTGACAGGAGTCGAGATCACCAGTGCGCACGGACAGGCGATCACCAGCAGCACCAGGGCTTTGTAGACCCAATCCATCCATGCGCCGCCAAAGAACAGAGGCGGTACGACGATAACCAGCAGCGCGGCCACGAATACGGCAGGTGTGTAAACGCGGGCAAACTGATCCACAAAACGCTGTGTTGGAGCTCGGCTTCCCTGGGCTGACTCGACGGCATTAATGATTCGAGCAAGAGTGGAATGACTCGCTTCAGCCGTCACCCGATATTCAAATGACCCGGTCTCGTTGATCGTTCCCGCGAACACGCTGTCTCCTTCCGCCTTGTCCACAGGCAGGCTCTCACCTGTGATAGGGGCTTGATTCACTGTCGAACGCCCACTGGTTACGACGCCATCCAGTGCGATGCGCTCACCGGGTTGTAGACGGACCACCGCCCCCAAGGTCACGCCCTTAGCGGGCATTTGCACCCAGCTTCCGTCTTCCTGGCGCACCGTAGCTGTTTCAGGTGCAAGTTCCATCAAGCCACGTATGGCGTTGCGGGCCCGATCTAGTGATTTCGCCTCAATCACCTCTGCCAGAGTGAAGAGGAACATCACCATCGCAGCTTCCGGCCAGCTTCCGATGGCCATCGCACCCGTTACAGCGATAGACATGAGTGCATTGATGTTCAGATTGCCGTTCTTGAGCGCAATCCAGCCCTTCTTGTATGTGGACAGGCCACCGCTGCCAATCGATACCAACGCGAGCAGCACAACAGCCCAGTGATTGCCGCCGTTGATCCAGTACACGGTCTCGGCCAGTGTTGCAGTCACCCCGGCAAGCACCAACGGCCACCAGATTGGCTTGGATAATGCTTCCGCTGGCGCGACCGCATCCGCTGTGCTGTCTGACACAACCTTCGCTTCAAAACCAATGGACTGAAGGGCCACCAAGACCGAGTCCAGAGCCTCATGGCCGTGCGTCACAGTCAGACTACGCTGCATCAGGTTGAACTCCAGCGCTACTACACCGTCCATCCCGGTGAGCTTGTTCCGGATCAACCCTTCCTCGGTCGGGCAGTCCATGTTGACGATGGCCAGCACCGTTCGCTTCTGATCGATCGGCGTGTCTATACGTTGTGCCTGCATACCGATTGCGCGCAAGGCGTCTTCGATCGGCGCAAGCGAATCGAGCCGATGTCTCACTGACAGCGTGCGCTGGATCAAATTGAAGTCCAGCCCCGTCACGCCGTCGAGAGCCCCAAGTTTGTTACGGATCAATGTCTCTTCGGTTGGGCAATCCATGTTGTCGATGCGGTAACGCACCCTCCCCGCGTCCACGGGGGATGAATCCATCAGATTGGGTGATGCAGATGAACCACCGCACCCGCTGGTTTTGCATTCGCTCATATTTGATTCTCTAAGTTAGCTGTAGCAGTGATTAAACAACCTGTAGCTACTACAGAGTCAAGCAGTTAAAATTATAAGAATTACCTACTCCTTCACGAGAGAGAACACATGAAGATTGGCGAACTTTCCAATATCACCGGTACACCGATAGAGACCATCCGCTATTACGAACGAGAAGGGCTGCTGGCCGCGCCCGCGCGTACCGAGGGTAATTTCCGCATCTACTTGGATGCACACGCCGAACGGCTTTCGTTCATCCGCCACTGCCGATCGCTGGACATGGCTCTCGACGAGATTCGGGCGCTGGCGCACTTCAAAGACGCGCCCACAGAGAATTGTGACAATGTGAACAAACTGCTCGACGCGCACATCGGGCATGTGGCTGCTCGCATCCGCGAACTTCACGCGCTGAAGAAACAGCTCAAGAGCTTGCGCGAACGATGCCGCGAGGTGCGGGACGCAGCTCACTGCGGCATTCTGAACGAGTTGTCACAGATTCCTCACGATGGTCCAACGAAAGGGGTTGGACATCTGCGTGGGGTGCATAGCGGCGTCCGTGCCGGCAAGTCCTAAGAAAGAACAATACAAAGTGTCGCGTTTCGCATTTAGTTGGTTCAGGATACGGATATAACCTCGCGTAAGTGCCCAGATTTGCACATGCCCGCAGAGCTGAGTTATCCGGCAAAACTGCCGCTCTAAATTAAAGTTAAGCATCCTCGAAATGCTCAGAGAAATCAGAAATACTCAGCAAGTTCCTGGCGAATCTCCGCGCCGCTGGTTTTTTTCGCATGAGCAGGATTTCTTGGTTTGGTTTGGGGATGACGGCCAGCCGGAAGCGTTTCAATTGGCTTACAGCAAATATCGCGATGAGAAGGCTATTCGATGGAAGGCTGGCCGAGGCTTCACTCACTATCAGGTTGATGATGGTGAAAAAAGCGGCATGGGAAAGGAGGCGGCCATTCTTCATCCTGATGGCGCTTTTAAAGCCAAGCAAGTGCTAGATCAGTTCTTGGCTGTCTCGAAGGAAGTGCCTAAAGAGATTGTTGATTTCGTGGCAGCTCGACTACGCGAGCACCCGGAATATCGTGAAAATCCCTAAAAGTTCAGCCCAAAGAGCACCCTTGGCTGCCGTTGATCTCAAACATTACGCCTGTAACATTCTCAGTAACCAAGAGCTCTCCGTTTTGCCCTGCTTGGGGAGCCAATCCAGGGCAGGATCGAGTACTGATTTGATATTTTTAATAAATGTTATACGACTTAAAGAAATACTATGTCGAGAGATCAATTTAGATAAGGCCGTCACGACCCGTCCCTGACGCGCCGCACCTCGCTGCGCACTAGATCGCCCAACTGCTGCGGACCGAAAGAAGGCAGCGGCTTGCCGTTCACGAAAAAGGTCGGCGTCTGCCGCACATTGTTGGCCTTGACGTCCGCCATATCCTGCTTGAGCACAAGATCGATGCTGGATGAAAGCGCATCACCGCGCGCACGCTCGACATCAAGGCCTGCTGCCCGGGCAAACTCCCATGCCTTGGCCAGGTCGGGGGCGCTGTGAGATGCCCATACCGGTTGCTTCTCCAACAATGCTTCGAGAACCGGTTCGAACTTCCCTTGTAACCGGGCAGCCTCAAGAATTCTCACTGCTTCTTCAGATCCTTCATGGAACGGGGTATACCGCAAAACTAAGCGAACCTCTTTCGGATAGGCGGTAAGGAGTCGTTTCACGACCGGATGGAATTCCCGGCATGCCTCACACGACGGATCAAAGAACTCGACGATGGTGACTGGCGCATCGGCGGGTCCGAAGATCGGAGAATGCGGTCGCACCAGCGTGTTTCCTGAAGCCTGTGCGGGCGCGGGGGCGCGATTGGCACTGTTGCGCTCATAAAGGAAAGTGAAAACAACGAAAACGATAACCGCGATGAGCGTCGTGGTGATGACGATGGAACGCCTGGTCATGAAGAAATCCTCCGTTGGGCGAGCACAAGAAATATGGCGATGCCAGTGAAGGCCGCGAGTGATAGTAAAGGCAGCGGCAGGCCGCCGAATATGGTCATGTCGGCGCCCGAACAGGAAATACCCTGGGTGCAGGGCTTGATCGTCTCGGGAATGACGCCGATATAGAGCATCGTATGGAAGGCCGCAACCAACCAGCCCAGCGCGACGACGGGCAGCGCGTAGCGCCAGACGCCGGCATCGCCACGAAAACTCGCCACCCCCAGCATGACCGCGAGAGGAAACATGAAAACCCGCTGGTGCCAGCACAGATTGCACGGCGTCTGCCCCATGATCTCGCCAATGAAGAGTGCGCCCAGCGTTGCTGCGAGCGCAATGATCCATGCGACGAACAGAAACCCCCATGCCGGACTGCTGGGCGCGTTCACCGGTCTGTTTGTCATAGGAAAACCCCCTCCATGGCCCTGCAAAGACGAGTATCTGACTTCAACAAACTGAGAAAATTTGAGTTGAGATGTTACATTTTTTTATAACCTAAACCCTGTACCAACCAAAGAGTCAAGATCTGTCCGATGAGATTGTTTTCCGGATTTTGTACCAGACAAATCCCTGCCGAGTCCCGACACCGGTTCGTCGCCACAACCACATCGTTTGTTCTACCACTGCTGTCAACTGTGCTAAAGTGCGGTGCATCGTGAACGGCTTACATCATCTGCTACGCATCAAATCGCGGCTCGTTTACATGCTGCTTGCGGTTTTCATCGCCAACATTCTGACGGCAGGCGCCGGCTTAACCGCGTCCACGGATTGGCGGGAGCACGAAAAAAGCCATCTCGCCGCATTGCACGACGCAGAATCGCCAGACAGCCCGCAATCTGCGCCGGACCAACCCACCGGCAAGACGCAAAACAAACACGATTGTCATGCCAGCCATTTTTTTCAGTGCCATGTGGCTAAAGAACCGCTGATATTTTCACGAGCTCCCTCGTCCTTGCCTATAGTCTCCTATCTGGCACTCGCCGCGCCTCAGGGCGCAACCGAAGCCCCTTTCAGACCCCCTCGGTAATCGCTGATCCCGCTGCGCCACACGCACCACGCCGGTAATCCCGGCCGTCGGTGCAAGCCGGTCTATTCACCGTCTGTCGCAGCCATTCCGTTTTCCACTGTTCTACGCATCCGACCCATGCCGCCGGATGCTTTTGGAAGGGATTAGCATGAATTTTCGCATCACATGGTCGCTCATCGCGACCGTAGCAGCCATGGCTTGCCTGTCGATTAACAGCGGACTGGTAATCGCTGCCGATACGGTCATGACCACAAAGCCGGACACAGCACCCGTGCGCATCGGCGAAGCGGAAAATAAATCCGCAGCGTCGCTGACTTTGGCCCAGGCACTCGCCCTGGCAATGAAACACAACCCGGAACTGTCGGTGTTTTCGCACGAACTTCGTGCAAACGAGGGCACCGTCCTGCAAGCGGGCGCGTTGCCTAACCCGGTGCTGGATCTGACGGGTGACGGCCTCAACAACTCGCGCCTGCGGCAGGATGGTGATCGCACCACGTCAATCCAGATCGGGCAACTGATCGAACTCGGCGGCAAACGATCCGCCCGCATCCGGATCGCCGAAACCGGTCGTGACCTCGCGAACTGGGACTACGAGGCGAAACGCATCGACGTGCTAATGCAGACGTCGCAATATTTCATCGACACGATGGCTGCACAACAGGCGGCACAGCTTGCCGACGAATCATTGAAGCTGGCACAGGATGTCGCTGGGGCTGTCGGTAAACGCGTGCTTGCGGGCAAGGTCTCACCTATAGAGGAAACCAAGGCACGCCTGGCCCTATCAGCGGCCCAGATCGAAATGGAGCAGATCAAGCGTCAGCTCACGACCGCACGCAAAAACCTGGCATCCATGTGGGCCGAGCAGGAGCCCTCGTTCGAACGTGTGACCGGGAATCTCGAAACCCTGCCGGCATTGCCCGCCTATCCGCAGCTCACCGCCCGCATCCGTGACAACCCTGACCTCGCCCGATGGAATTCCGAAATCGCTCGCCGCCAAGCGACTGTCGATGCTGAAAAAGCCAAAGCGGTACCGGACGTGACCCTCAGTGTCGGCAGGACCCGGTTCAGTCAGTTCGAAGACCATGCCTACATGCTGGGAGTTTCAATTCCAATCCCGCTCTTCGACCGGAATCGTGGCGGCATCCTTGAAGCCAATCGCCGCCTCGACAAGGCGGGTGACGAACAGCGTGCCGCAGAAAGCCGGCTGCTCACCGCCCTTTCCGAAATTTTTCAGCGATTGAGTGCGATACGCAGCGAGATCGAAACGCTGCGCACCGACATCCTGCCCGGCGCCAATAGCGCTTATGCAGGCGCTACCAAAGGTTACCAACTGGGCAAATTCGGCATTCTCGATGTGCTCGATGGACAGCGCACCTTGTTCCAGGCGCGCACCCAATACCTGAAAGCGCTGACGGACTACCACCGCGGCCATAACGAAATCGAACGCCTGATCGGCAGTCCGCTGAGTACAACGACGCCGGTCACCGGCAAACCATAGCCAGGAGCTTGAACCGTGAACAGAAAATCCACCGTATTGACACTGGGCATCATCGCTGCAAGCGCATTAATCGGCCTGCTCATCATGTTCGGCGGTCCGTCTTTAAAGGGCGCAGACGAACACGGCCATGATGAAAAAGCAGCAGCACATTCCGACACCGAAAAAAAACCTGAACCTGGTAAAGGTGCGCATGGCGGCCGACTGTTGACCAGTGGCAGTTTTGCGGTCGAAGTCACTATTTTCGAGCAGGATGTGCCGCCGGAATTCCGCATCTATCCCTCCGTCGATGGCAAATCGGTTCCGCCCAATGACGTTAAATTATCATTAATAATCAACAGATTGGGTGTTGACCCGGAATCCGTTTTATTTACCGGCCAAAAAGACTACCTGCGCAGCGACAAGACGATCGAAGAACCACACTCTTTCGCAGTACAGGTGGCTGCCGAATACCAAGGCAAGCGACACAACTGGACCTACGAGCAAGCAGAAGGTCGCATCACCATGGATGATGTCGTCGCCAAAGCGGCAGGTATCGGGATTGGCACCGCTGCGCCGGCGCGTATCCGCTCAACGCTGCAACTGCAGGGTGAAATTCAGTTCAATCAGGATCGCGTCGTCCGTGTTGTGCCGCGCCTCGGTGGCGTTATCGTCAGCGCAAGTACCAGCCTCGGCGACCGCGTCAAACGGGGTGACTTACTCGCAATTCTTGAGAGCCAGGACCTCGGCGGCCTGAAAGGCGAATATCTGGCCGCGCAACAACGGCTGACTCTGGCCCGCACGACTTTCGACCGCGAAAAAAAGCTGTGGGAAGAAAAGATTTCCGCGGAGCAGGATTACCTCGCCAGCCGGCAGGCCTTGAGTGAAGCCGAGATCACTTATCGCAACGCGGAACAGAAACTGATCGGCTTGGGATTCACCCGCGACGCAATGCAGCGCCAGAAACTGGAAGGACTGACCCGGCTGGAGATCCGCGCACCGATCGACGGCGTGGTGATTGAGAAAAAAATCTCCGCTGGTGAAGCAGTCAGTGCCGATGCCGGCATGTATGTCATCGCCGATCTGGCCACAGTCTGGGCAGACATGACGATCTTCCCCGCCGATCTGAACCGCGTCAAAGTCGGTCAGAAGGTCAAGGTCAAGGCCGCGGCACTCGGCGCAGAAGCTGACGGCGTGATTTCCCATGTCGGCGCGCTGATCGGCGAGCAGTCCCGAACCGCGAAGGCGCGTGTGACGCTGCGTAACCCTGACCAGCGCTGGCGACCGGGGCTGTTCGTCAGCATCGACGTGGTGCAGGACGAAACGGAAGTAGCCGTCGCTGTGCCATTGACCGCCATTCAAACCATGGGCGAAGGGAAAGTTGTATTTGCCCGTTTTGGCGATGTATTCGAAGCGCGACCGGTGGAACTGGGCCGCAGCGACGGCGAGTCGGTTGAAATCGTCAAGGGCCTGACTCCTGGAATACGTTACGCCACTACCAACAGCTTTGTGCTGAAAGCTGACATCGGCAAAGCCGGCGCCAGCCACGCCCACTGAGGGGGAAAGACATGAAACAGATCATCGCCATCATCAGGCCGTCTGCGGTTGAACCGGTGGAACATGCAATGCATGAACTGGGCCATTTCCCGGGACTTACCCTGTTTCAGGTTCGCGGCGAGAGCCGCGGGCGGGCCGCTGGTCATGCCTATGAACCCGTCGAATGGGATATCGAGGAACACGACAACGTGATGATGTTTGTCATCTGCTCGGACGAACTGGTTTCCCGTGCAGTCGATGCCATCCGCGGCGCCGCTCACACCGGCCGCCCCGGTGACGGCGTCATTACGGTCAGCGAAGTTTCCGAAGTGGTGCGCATCCGCACCGGTGAACGCGGCGAAGCCGCCGTATAACAAGGAATCGACATGCTTGAAAAGCTACTCAAGTCCGTCATCGGGCAGCGCTGGGTCGTGTTGCTCGTCGTGCTGGGTCTGGCCGCGCTGGGCTTTTACAACTACCAGCGCCTGCCGATCGACGCCGTACCGGACATTACCAATGTGCAGGTGCAGATCAATACCGAAGCGGCGGGTTATTCCCCGCTGGAAGCCGAGCAGCGCGTCACCTTCCCCATCGAAACGGCGATGGCCGGGCTGCCCGGGCTGGAACAGACCCGGTCACTGTCGCGCTACGGTTTGTCTCAGGTCACCGTGGTATTCAAGGACGGCACCGACATCTATTTTGCGCGCCAGCTGGTCAATGAGCGCGTCCAGGAAGCGCGCAGCAAGCTACCGCCGGGGGTAGAGCCGTCGATGGGACCGATCTCGACCGGTCTGGGCGAGATCTTCATGTGGACCGTGGAACCCGAGGGCAATGGTCGAAAAGCCGACGGCAGCGAATACACGGCCACCGATCTGCGCACCATCCAGGACTGGATAGTGCGGCCACAGTTGCGCAACCTTCCCGGCGTCACCGAGATCAACACCATCGGCGGCTACCTGAAACAGTTTCAGGTAGCTCCAGATCCCGCAAAGCTGGTCGCCTATGGCATCGGTTTTCAAGACCTGATGGAAGCGCTGTCGAAAAACAACGCCAATGTCGGCGCCGGCTACATAGAAAAAAGCGGCGAACAATACCTGATCCGTGCGCCAGGGCAGGTAACGACAATGGAGGAAATACGCGACATCGTGATCCGCAGCGATGACGGTGTGCCGTTGCGCATCAGGGATGTCGCCGAAGTATTGGAAGGCAAAGAGCTGCGCACCGGCGCCGCCACTGAGAACGGCAAGGAAGTCGTGCTTGGCACGGTATTCATGTTGCTGGGCGAAAACAGCCGCACGGTTTCGCAGCGTGTCGCCGTCAAGCTGGAAGAAGTCAACCGCTCTCTGCCGGAAGGTGTCGTTGCAAAAACCGTCTACGACCGCAGTACGCTGGTTGACCGTACGATCAAGACGGTGGCCACCAACCTTGTGGAAGGTGCGCTGCTGGTCGTCGTGGTGCTACTGGCCCTCCTCGGCAACTGGCGGGCAGCCCTGCTCACGGCCGCGGTCATCCCACTGTCGATGCTGCTGCTGATCACCGGCATGGTCGAAAACAAGGTCAGTGCCAACCTGATGAGCCTGGGCGCGCTCGACTTTGGCCTGATCGTCGATGGCGCCGTGATCATTGTTGAAAACTGTTTGCGACGGCTGGCGACTGCACAGCACCGGTTGGGCCGGTTACTCAACCGTGGTGAGCGCTTCGAGGCGGTATTCGAAGGCACGCGCGAGGTATTTACGCCGAGCCTGGTGAGCGTCATCGTCGTGATCCTGGTGAACCTGCCGATTTTCGCGCTGACCGGCGTCGAAGGAAAAATGTTCCACCCGATGGCATTCACCGTGGTCGTCGCCCTGCTCGCTGCGCTGGTGCTGTCAGTGACCTTTGTGCCCGCTGCGATTGCGATCTTTGTCACCGGGCGCGTGGAAGAGAAGGAAAACCGTCTCATGCAATGGGCCGGCGGCGCATATCGCCCAGCCTTGCGCATGGCAATGGCCAACCGCATCCCGGTAGTAACTGCGGCAGCAATGATGGTCTTGCTGAGCGGATTACTGGCGACGCGGATGGGCAGCGAGTTCGTGCCCAGCCTGGACGAAGGCGACGTAGCGCTGCACGCGCTGCGCATCCCCGGCACCAGCCTGACACAGGCGATCGAGATGCAGACCGCGCTTGAACGACGTCTGATGGAGTTTCCCGAGGTGGAGCGGGTATTCGCCAAAATCGGCACCGCCGAAATCGCCTCCGATCCGATGCCGCCCAATGTGGCTGACAACTTCGTGATGCTCAAGCCGCGGTCCGCCTGGCCGGATCCCGGCCGCACCAAGGCCGACTTGGTGCAGGCCATGCAGCAGGCCGTCGAGAAAATACCTGGCAACAACTATGAATTCACCCAACCCATCCAGATGCGTTTCAACGAGCTGATTTCGGGTGTGCGCAGCGACGTTGCAGTCAAGGTGTTCGGCGATGACCTCAATCTGCTGCTAGAAACCGGTGAGCGTATTGCCACCACTCTCGAAGCCATCTCCGGCGCCGCCGACGTCAAGGTCGAACAGGTCAGCGGCCTGCCGGTACTGACCATCAAACTGAACCGGCCGCAAATCGCCCGCTATGGACTCAATACCTCCGACGTGCAACAAGCGATCGAAATCGCCGTTGGCGGCAAGGAGGCTGGCGAGATCTTCGAGGGCGACCGGCGCTTTGATCTGATCGTCAGACTGCCGGAACGCCTGCGCACTGATCTGGAAGCATTGAAGCAGCTACCCGTGCCCCTGCCTGGCGGCTCGGGCAACGGCGGCAAATCACGTTATGTAACGCTCGGCGAAGTCGCAGTTTTCGATCTCGCGCCCGGACCAAATCAGGTCAGTCGGGAAAACGGCAAACGCCGCGTGGTAGTCACCGCCAACGTGCGTGGCCGCGATCTGGGTTCCTTCGTGACGGAAGCGCGCGAGCGCATAGCAACACAGGTCAAACTGCCGGCGGGTTACTGGATCGGCTATGGCGGCACGTTCGAGCAACTGGCCTCTGCCGCACAACGGTTGCAGGTGGTCGTGCCACTGTCTTTGCTGCTGATCTTCGGGTTGCTGTTCCTGACGTTCAATTCAGCGAAAGACGCTTTGCTCGTATTCAGTGGAGTGCCACTGGCTCTGACCGGCGGAATCGCCGCGTTATGGCTACGCGACATCCCGCTGTCAATTTCCGCGGGCATCGGCTTTATCACTCTGTCCGGCGTGGCCGTGCTCACTGGCGTAGTCATGGTGTCATGCATCCGCGACCTACGCGGCCATGGTATGACTCTGGACGAGGCCATCGAATCCGGTGCTTTGATGCGCTTGCGGCCGATTCTAATGGTGGCGCTGGTGGCGAGCCTCGGCTTCCTGCCAATGGCCCTCAACACCGGCACCGGTGCCGAAGTGCAAAGACCGCTGGCAACCGTAGTGATCGGCGGCATTATCTCTGCCACCCTGCTGACGCTGCTGGTACTGCCAGTGCTGTACCGGCTGTTTAACCGGGACGGGACGACCTTGATACATAACCCATAGATCGCTGAAACGCCAAGCGCAGTCATTTTAATGTTTAAGGAGTTCATGCATGAAAACCGCCATAGCTGCTCTCACCCTGATCGCAGCAAGCGCAGGCTTGGCTGGCTGCCAGACCTCACTTCTCAAGCCAATGTCGGGGAACTCCGCTTCTGCCACGGTTACATACCCCATTCTTTGGGGTGCCACTCAAATAGCCGTGGTACTCGACAACAAGGAATACACAGGCGTGGCAGGAGAGTTAAATGACGAAACAACCGATGAGCAAGTGCGTCGCTTCGAATGGGCGCCCGACCATAAGCACCCGAACATCAAGCAGGAAATGAGTTTCGTCTTCGGCTCGACTACGCTGACAGCCGGTGATGGTGAGAAGCTAAGCTGCGACCATTTAAAACATGGGGATGACTGGCGCCTGCGCTGCAAAACAGTTAATGGCAAGGAAATCGCCTTGTATCGTGTCAAGCAGTAATAAAATTTACCAAACTTGCTCTTGTTTTTCCCGAATGCGCTCAATGGGTGCGACGTTTGCGTGGGACGACTAGATTTCATTTTTCTGGGTAACCAAAGAATAACCAATGAACACCAGCGTTCTTTACGCCTTGTCGGCTGCAGCCCTGTTCGGGGCCAGCACGCCGTTTGCCAAATTGCTGACCGGCGAGATAGCTGCTGTTCTGCTCGCCGGCCTGCTTTATCTCGGCAGCGGGCTTGGCCTGGCGGTTGTCAGGCTGATCCGCGACCGGGGCTGGAAGCCGTCCGGTCTCACTAGTGCCGAGTGGCCATGGCTTCTGGGCGCAATCCTGTTCGGCGGTGTTCTTGGCCCCGTGGCCCTGCTGTTCGGCTTGACCCATACGACCGGCTCGGCCGCGTCCCTGCTGCTCAATCTGGAAGCCGTGCTTACCGCCCTTATCGCATGGATCGTATTCAGGGAAAATGCCGGACGGCGCATCGTGCTGGGTATGGCAGCCATAGTCGCAGGTGGTGTCGTGTTGTCCTTGCCCGACGGGGAAACAGGCTGGACCGGCTGGATCGGCCCTCTTTTGGTCACTGCCGCCTGCCTTTGCTGGGCCATCGACAACAATTTGACGCGCAGGGTATCCGCTTCGGACGCCTTGTTCATCACCGCCTGCAAAGGCTTGATAGCCGGCACATTCAACAGTGTTCTGGCCTTGTCACTGGGCGCAATGCTGCCGAGTGCTATGTTTATGCTGGCCACTCTGGGTATTGGATTGCTGGGTTATGGCGTGAGCCTGGTGTTATTTGTGCTTGCGCTGCGCGGGCTCGGAACAGCGCGCACCGGAGCCTATTTTTCCATCGCCCCGTTCGTCGGCGCCGCCGTGGCATTGGCTCTGCTTGGCGAATCCACTTCCCCGGCATTCTGGGGTGCCGCCGGCTTGATGGCTTGCGGCGTGTGGCTGCATCTTACCGAGCATCACGAACATGAACATGTGCATGAACCCCTCGAACATGTCCACGACCATTCTCATGACGAACACCACCAGCATTCGCATGATTTTGAGTGGGATGGCAGCGAACCCCATGATCATCTGCACCGCCACGCCGCCATTACTCACAAACACCCGCATTTCCCTGACATCCACCATCGACACCCGCATTGATTACCCATGCAGGCGTTTGTAGATACCGGGGCGGCACAGGGGTCACTCCGAATAAATTACAAATATTTTTAAAATCAATAACTTATATTAAATTCGCGCAAGGTCATTTATTTATACAAGGCCTCACGCACCTTGCCGCGAAACACGCGATAGGAAAACACCGGGCACCCGTCGATACATCCTTACAGATGCAAGATGGCGCTAAGCATGCAGGAGTTGTTAATCAGCGTTATAAGTGTACGGATTACCAACGTACACCAACACCTGCCCAGCATTAAAACCTTTTGGAGCAATCACTTGCAAAGGAAAGCTACGCTCACCCAAGGTATCAAACCTCCATGTAAAGCTTTGCCCTCCGCCATCTTCGAGATTTACGGTCTCGTTGCGCTCGACATTAAGGTAGCGTTGCGAGCTTTTGATCTTTAGTGATCTCTGCGCAGCCGCTGGTTGCGAAAGGGTTCCTAGGTCACCCCTTTTCATCAAAGTCTGAAAATCTTGCTGATCGACTGCAATTGCAGGAGCGGCGGCTATAGATAAAATTGACAAAAACAGTGCGGAAGATATTTTTTTCGATTTCATGACAAAGCTCCTTTTCCGTGGATAGACACAACAATTGTTGTTGCGTGAATATCGTAGGAAACAGGCGCTGACCAGATGATGGCTCGACCATTACGAAGTGGCAACACAGCAGAAGTAAATCACCTCTGTTTCAATATAAAACCTGAATTAGAACAAGTTTTTCTCAGATGGGCTTGTTCGGGACCTCGTGATCCTTCGGTAATTCAAGATAAAACGTCGTCAACCCGCCCTGCACGCTTTCAACTCTGACATCACCCCCATGCAGATGGGCTATCGATTTAACTATTGCAAGGCCAAGACCGGAGGATGCGCGCGAACCGGCCCTCGCATTGTCTGCGCGATAAAACCGGTCAAAAATCTTTGGTAAATGCTCGCGAGAAATACCAACGCCGACATTCGTCACCGAGATGACGATTTTGCCGTCGTTTTTCTCTGCGCCGCGCAAAGTTATTCTCCCGCCACGAGGTGAATGCTGAATCGCGTTCATCACCAGATTGCTGATGGCGCGTCGCAGCAAGACCGGGTCAGCCATCAAAGTGTCACTTCCTTCAGCGTCGATGAACAGTTGTTGCTCCTCAGCCATCCCGGAAAAATACTCTGCAATGCGCTTTAATTCCTGCCCCATGGATATCGCATCATGAGAAAGTGAAATCTGTGCATTGTCGGCACGCGCCAGAAACAGCATGCTTTCAATCATCCGGTTGAGGCGCTCGTATTCCTCAATATTTGAAGCCAAGAGTGTCTCGTATTCGCTCGCCTCGCGTGGATTCCTGAGAATTACCTGTGTTTCGATCATCAGATTGTTTATTGGCGTACGAAGGTCATGTGCGATATCTGAGGAGAATTGCGTAAGCCGCCGGAATGACTCCTCCAGTCGATCCAGCATCTGGTTGAATGCGTTCACCATGTCAGCAAGCTCTGCAGGGGCATCCTCTAACCTCAAACGCCCGCCGAGACGGGTAGCTGTGATTTCCCCCGCAGCTTGTGCGGCGACACGCAAAGGTCGCAGACCACGACGAACCATTAAATAACCGCAGACAAATGTTGCCAATACGCCAACAGCCATGGTCCACAGAACATGCTGTAAATGTTCTTCAAGCACTGCTGCGCTTTCAGCACCATCATAAGCAACAGTCAGTTGCACCCGAGCGCCATGCGTTCGTCCGACCCGCCCCCACGCACTGATCATACGGCCTCGCCAGGCGTCATTCAGGCGCCAGTCACGAACTGCAGCCAGTTCGAGACGGTGGTCTTCCGAGACAGGCGAGTTTGAGGGTAACAACATGTCGCCACCGGCATTAGCCACGATCAAGGCACCAGAGGCGTCATATACTGACAGCAGCATTCCTTGACGACCGAGAAAGACATCCAGCAACCGATGAGGATCGTTCCTGACGGCTTCAGTATCGGAGAAAAGCTCAAGTTGATGACGAAGCAAATTTATAATGTTGATGATGGCGGCATCGTCCTGTGACCTGAGTTGCTCGGACAAGGAATGATACAAATGGATTCCTGCCACAATATAAATTGAAATCGTAGCCGCCGAAAAAAACAATGTCAGCCTGGCGGCCAGCGATATCCCTTGCGACAAACCTATCCCCTGTCCTCAAGCACATATCCCATTCCACGCACCGTCTGGATGAGTTTTTTTGAAAAAGGCTCATCAATCTTGGCACGCAGCCTGCGAATGGCCACATCGACAACGTTCGTGTCGCTGTCAAAATTCATATCCCACACAAGGGATGCAATGAGTGATCGGGACAAAACCTCTCCCTGGTGCGTTGCGAGTAAGTGCAGTAGCGAAAATTCCTTGGCAGTGAGATCGATGCGTTCGCCGCATCTCTTTGCACGATGTTTAAGCACGTCAACTTCCAGATCCGAAATCTGAATCAAATCCTCGCCTCGAAGCGGCCCCCGCCTAAGCAACGTCCTGACACGAGCCAGCAACTCAGCAAACGCAAACGGTTTGACGAGGTAATCATCAGCCCCGAACTCGAGGCCCTTGACCCTCTCCTCCACGGCATCACGCGCAGTCAGGCAGAGTACCGGTGTATCCTTCTCGGATCGGACTTCACGCAGTACCTGCCAGCCATCCATACCGGGAAGCATGATGTCCAGCACAATCAGCTCGTAGTTTTCAGAGAGAGCCATATGCTTTCCGTCAAAACCGGTACGAGCCAAATCCACAATATAGCCGGATTCACTCAATCCCTTCCTCAGGTATTCCCCCGCCTTGATCTCATCTTCGACTACCAGGATGCGCACTGTTTTCCTTTATAACTGTCTTTGGCAAACACGACAGCAAAGTGCGGCCATGTCGAGTTGGCAATCTCCATGTAATCCTCAAGCAACTAATTTGCCGCTACCGAAGGCTAATCCACATGAACAAGGGAAAGCTTAACGATTTCTTAAGCTTGTCACCGTGCATACAGGGGTGTGATTACAGAAATGTAACGATCGGGTCATAACGGGGTTACGGACGCAGGCGTATAAATTCCTCAAGCATCAAAATCGCGCCTGCTTCTCCGAGAGCTGGCATCACGGCTGGTGTGAGTAAAGCCTGGTTGAGTGAGCAGGCTGATCGCCGTTGCCGACGATTGCGAAGCACTCATTCTGCGTAATATCTCCTATAGATTTTAGCCGGCCGCAAGGCCGGCTTTTTTTTTGAAAGCTACCCTTACCAGCGTCTTCCTCTTCAGCAGCAATCAATAATCGACGTTGCTTTTTCACAACATCGATATCCATCGAGAGTTACTCCGAATTCAGCAAAAACAATTCGTAATTGATGACTGCATTTCTTAATCGCAATCAATGACATATGAATAAATGTAATGTCTCGTCCGACAGCGCTTCGAACATTTTGATTGCAACAATGTAATCGCAATGACTGCCTGATGTCAGAAACGCCTCTCTATAACTCTGCTTACGGGAGCGATTAACTCCCGGAAATTGCTGGACAACTCAAATCCACAAGGAGCAGAACATGCAGAAAAAAATGATGGCCCTCGCAGTCATAGGAGCTTTGGGCGTACCGGCCACGTCGTGGGCACAAACAAGTTCCACAAGTTCCGTGCAGTTGTACGGGCGGATTTACTACGAATACGGCTTTGCGGACCAGGGAACCGGCACCAATGGCCCGCGTGTCAACGTCGACGTCATGCAAACCCCCGGATCAAACATTGGCTTCAGAGGAGAAGAAAAACTCGGCGGAGGCATGTCCACATGGTTCCAGTGCGAAAGCACTGCCGATGTCCGGGGCGTTAATCAGGAAGGATTCTGCGGGCGTAACAGCGCCATCGGACTCAAAGGCAGTTACGGCAACATCTTCCTGGGCCGATGGGACACACCCTTCAAGCGCACCATGGTCACTGCTGCAGGCGTCGGCACATCGAGAGTAACTGGACTTTGGGGCGATTCTTTCCTGCTCATGGGTGGTTCAACCAGTACACTCGACGGCTCCGCGCGTGCGTCATTCATGCGTCGCCAGGCAAACGTGATCAACTATGAGACACCGGTAATGAACGGTGTGCAGATCATGGCCGCCGTAAGTTCCGCAAACAGCGCAACATCCGCGACAACTGGCGCCACAGCCGCAAAACCCCGCATCTGGTCGCTCGGCGCCAGCTACAAGGCAGGTCCACTGGATTTCGGCGCCGGTTATGAACAGCACAGCCAGTTCGGCGCCGCCGGGGGAGCCAACACCGACAACGCATGGCATGTAAGCGCCATTTACCCCGTGACCCCCAAAGTCAAGATTGGCGGTGTTTACACCCAGCAAAAACTCGAAACATCAGCTACCACTGAGTCGAAAATTGATGCCTGGCATTTGGGTGTGGACTGGAATATTGCCGGGCCGCACAGCCTGCTTGCATCATACACAGCCACAGGCGACGTTAAGGGAAACAGTACAGTCGCAATCGCTGGTAGCGGTGCAACACGACCTGCGGCTCTGAATCTCGTTGGAGGGGCGCTTGCGTCAGGCGACACGGGGGCCAGCCTTTGGTCGCTTCACTACCGTCACACCCTCTCCAAACGTACCGTAGCGCTCCTTAACTACGGCCGCCTCAAGAACGACGGCCAAGCGCAATACACCCTGGGTGGTCTTTCCGGCTCAGCCAGAGGCAATTCACAGAACGCTTACGGCATCTCTGTAGATCACCGTTTCTAAGCGCATCAAGAACCCCCGGCTCTGCCGGGGGTTTATCCCAACAAACAGACTCAGGAGAAACAGATGAAAATCAAGCTGATTGCAACGGCAGTGGCCGGAGTTTTTGGTTTTCAGGCTGCGGCTTCTTTCGCACAAAGCACCGTACAGCTTTACGGCACGATTGATCTGGAGTACGGCTATCTGGATCAGGGAATTGGTACAAACGGGCCCCGCCCAAGCGTCGACATGATGCAGGTGCCCTTGAGTAATATCGGTTTCAAGGGAGAGGAGAAGCTTGGCGGCGGACTGTCGGCATGGTTCCAATGCGAAAGTACAGCAGATATTCGCGGGGTCAATCAAGACGGATTTTGCGGCCGCAACAGTGCCATCGGCCTCAAGGGCCCCGTGGGTAACATTTTCATGGGCCGGTGGGATACGCCATTCAAGCGCACCATGCTACCAACCTCATTCGTTGGCGCCAACGTGGTCGGCCTCTGGGGCTCCACGTTCCTGCTGACAGCGGGATCCACAAGCACTCTGGACGGTTCCAGCCGCGCCCTGTTTCAGCGCCGCCAGTCCAACACCATCAACTACGACAGCCCGGTGTGGAACGGTTTTCAGGTAATGGCAGCAGTCAGTTCCACCAACGGTGCCACTTCGGCCACCGTGGCAGCAACAGCAGCCAAACCAAGATTGTGGTCGTTGGGGGCGCAATATACGTCAGGACCTCTTTACATCTCCGGGGCTTACGAAAAACACAGTCAGTTCGGCGCAATCGGAGGCGCCAATGACGACACTGGCTGGCATCTGGGTGCCGCATACACGTTCATGGGCAAGATGAAGCTGGCAGCCTTCTATACCCAGCAAAACCTCGAAACATCCGCAACCACGGAATCCAAGATCAATGCATGGCAACTCGGCATGGACTGGAACATCGCGGGTCCACACAGCCTGCTTGCTTCGTATACCGCAACCGGTGACGTCAAGGGAAACAGCTTGATAGCCCTTGCCGGCAGTGGCGCAACCAGACCTGCGGCGCTGAACCTGGTCAACGGTGTTCTGGTATCGGGAGATACCGGCGCGGAACTGTGGACGCTCCGTTATCGCTATCAGTTCTCAAAACGAACACAGACCTTTGCTGGCTATGCAAGACTGAACAACGATGCCAGGGCCGCATATACCTTGGGAGGACTTTCGGGTGCATCCAACGGCAACAAACAGGATGGCTGGGGCGTAGGGTTGCGACATAATTTCTGAAGCACTTGATACACCTTTAAACGGGCGCCAAGGCGCCCGTTTTTATTGCAGAAACGCTCTTCCTGCCCCTTCAGAAATCCTTCAGCTTGGATGTCGATAATGATTTCGTGGCCTCGTGAACGATGCCTCTGTTAATTAAACCCTGAAAGGAATGACACCATGAAAACCACTTCTCTGAAAATGCTTATCGCAGTTGCGCTGAGCATCAGCACCGTTTCCGCAGTAAATGCCGCTCCGGCGGTCTTCAAGTTCCCCTCGACAATCGCCTATGATCAAGGCGGTAATGACCCCTTCCCGACCTCGGCACCCGAAGCGGGTACCAGCGGCGTGACGGTCATTGCCTATCACGAGGGCGGAACGGATCCTTTCCCGACTTCAGCCCCGGAAGCGATATCCGATAGCCCATCAGTAATCGCCTATGACCAAGGCGGTAACGATCCGTTCCCGACCTCGGCTCCAGAAGTTCGCGATAGCGACGCAAAGATCCTCGCCTACCACGAAGGCGGCACCGACCCGTTTCCTCCTTCGGCGCCCGAAGCCGGCGTCATCGCTTGATTTTCGGCCGGGTTCGCTCAATCATCCGCCTTGCTCCGCATCCCGGGGCATTGCGGATGATTATTTTTTTACACCTATCTAATGTAGCAATTTCTCAAGAAGCGCGACAATGCGACTGCTGTTGATTGAAGATGATGAAATGATCGGCAAAAGCATCCGTGAGGGCTTGCGTCGAGAAAGCTATGGTGTTGACTGGGTACGTGACGGCTGGGCCGCCGAGCAGTCCCTGATCGCCACGGATTACGATCTGCTGATCCTGGACTTGGGATTGCCGCGGGTGCATGGTCTTCAGGTCTTGAAGAATGTCCGTCAAAAAGGCAAAAAGGTGCCAGTGTTGATCATCACCGCACGAGACGGTGTGGAAGACAGGGTCAACGGTCTTGATGCCGGTGCCGACGATTATCTGGTCAAGCCTTTCAGCATGTCCGAACTCGCCGCCAGAGTGCGTGCCTTACTCAGGCGCAGCGCTGGCCAAGCCGATCCGGTGTTCCGGAATGGCGGAGTGGAGCTGAACCCGCTTACCCGGGAAGTGCTGTGCAAGGGAAAAGAGGTTACCTTGTCCCAAAGGGAATTCGCGATTCTGGAAAGCCTGATACGGCATCCAGGCACGGTGATATCCAGAGCCAGCCTCGAACAGAGCGTTTACGCCTGGGGACAGGAGGTGGAAAGCAATGCTGTCGAAGTGCACATATCAAATCTGCGCAAAAAGCTGACCCCGAAACTGATCAAGACCATCCGTGGTGTCGGCTACAAGCTTTCCGAACAATGAGTTTTTCCATCAGAAAACGCCTCTTGTGGACAATGCTGTCCACGTTGCTGGTCCTCGCCGTAGGCGCCAGCAGCGTGACCTATATGCGCGCCAGGTCGGATGTCAACAAGCTGTTCGATTACGAAATGGAGCAAATGGTCTATGCCCTGGCAATGCACATTGCGTCACACCCGGAGCTGACCGAAGAGCCTCTGCTTCGTGACCCAAGTCTGGAACAAAAGCGGCAAACTGCTGTTCTCCTCCAAGCCGGGCACGGGCCCCGTCACCATTCTGGAAAACGGTTTCTCGGATTTCGGCGGATCGACCGGCTGGCGTACGTTCACGACCGGGGGCGGCAACTACGTACTGCAGGCCGCGCATCCGCAAACGCTGCGCCGCAAACTGGCCACCGACATCGCCCTGAATGCCATGCTGCCGATCTTGGCTATCGTTCCAATCGGTGGCGCACTCATTTGGCTGCTGTTGGGATACGGACTCGCACCGCTGCGTTCGATAGCACGGGAAGTGGAGTCCAGGGATCCCAAGGTGCTGCTTCCGCTGAGCCTGTCCGGCCGCCCTTCAGAGATCATGCCTCTGGTCTACTCACTGAACGACCTTCTGGGCAGGCTGGATCGAGCGCTCAAGGTTGAACGCGAATTCATAGCCGATGCCTCCCATGAATTGCGCTCACCGGTCACCGCACTGCAATTACAACTGGAACTGCTGGAATCCACCCGTGAAGAGTCCGGACGGGCAGAGTTGATTGCCGACATCCGTCAGGGTGTAAGCCGCATCAGCCGGCTGATAGAACAAATCCTTACCCTCGCCCGGCTGGACCCGGATTACGGGGCGCCAACCGAAACGATCCGGCTTCAGGAATTCATCACGGGAATATACGAGGAGCTGCAACCACATGCGACAGCCAAATCGCTCAGATTAACCTTGAATGCCAATACCCCGGCATCCATCAGTGGAGATGCGACCAGCTTGCGTGCATTGCTGCGTAATCTGGTCGATAACGCGATCCGGTATACCCCTGTAAATGGGGCGATAACCATCGAACTGAGCACATCGGACAAGGGCGCGGAAATCACGATTTCAGATACCGGCCCCGGGATGTCCGAGGACGTGCGCCACAAAGCCTTTGCCCGTTTTTACAGGGGCGACAATGTCTCCGAAACCTCCGGAACCGGCCTTGGGCTTGCCATCGCCCACCGGGCTGCTGAGCGTCTTGGCGCCCGGCTGAGCCTGGAAGACGGGCGAACTGGAACGGGATTGACTGCCGTGGTGAGTTTCCCTTTTGAGCTAGGGACTGATACCCGGCAAAAACCGGCATGAAGTCCCTTTCTCTAAAAAAATACTGGCACTTTTTGTCAAACTGCCAGTCTTAATTGCGGTTTGTGAGCGTTTTCTTATAGACTTGCGACATATGCACAATCGACTCAAACATATCGTGTTTGCGGTGCTGCTGCTGGTCCTGCCTCTGCAGGGTCTGGCAACAGCGCTTATGCCAGTCTTGTGCCATTCCGACGAGCAGCAAACGTCCGTCTCCGTACAAGCACACGGATCAAATGTTTCGTCCCACGAAGAGCCAGTGCCAGACCCCGATGGCAAGGCAGGAGCCGACTATTCCGGCCATCTCTGTTGCCATCACCCGGTCGGCGCGATGCCGGCCACTTTTGCAGCTTTCGCCGATTCCGGTCCTTCTACTTACGTTTCGCTCCCTCAAGTCTGGCCCTCACTGTTCTCCCCCGAACAGCAACTGCGCCCCCCGCGCGGCTGATCCCGTTCTGACCCGGTAGTCAAGGCTTGTGCCTGTCATTGGCACGAGCGTTTGGAAATGCGCGTCTGCGACGCGTCACGGAACGAGGACACACATGCCTTCCCTTT
>LNFM01000111.1_pt1 | contig 192797 bp, 189 predicted proteins | sample 596031 | NCBI WGS metagenome assembly LNFM01 (sample SAMN04254537, study PRJNA301005) | activated carbon metagenome | isolation source: dual media filters at the Ann Arbor, Michigan drinking water treatment plant | place: USA: Ann Arbor
CGTTCCGCGCGCGGCGTTTGAGGCTTGCTCCGCAAGACCCCCGGCGGACTTCGTTTCAGGACCGTCGCCGGTCCTATCCACCGCTGCGGGGCGCTGGCAAAGGCCCGGGCAGTATGACGCCGCCCACAGCCTCCGCCGTCATATCCCCAGCGACGCACGATGCGGCGCGTCGGGACCTTGCGGCTTGGGCCGCCGCGCTTGAAGTGTGCGTCTCACACCCCGGCGCGGCCACCGCACCCTGCCCCGCATCTCATGACGCTGATCAGACGCCCCTTGCGTGGAGCAGGATGTAAAGGGTTATAATCCTACTAGGAATAGAGTCAAGCACAACAACCCGAGTGACTAGAGGCGCCCAGGGCAAAATGGCGCAGATTGTGTAAAATAGCCTCCACAACCGATTATTGACCATTGTTTTATATGGTTGAATTGCCATATGATTGGGCGCGGATCGCAGTTCGAATGGGACCCGGCGAAGGACCGGCTGAACCGGGAGAAACACGGCGTTGCGTTCCGCACGGCGCAGCAGGCCTTCTTCGATCCGCGCCGCGTGATCGCCGAAGACCTCGACCACAGCGGCACGGAGCAACGCTATTTCTGCTTCGGCTGGGTGGAGGGCGGCGTGATGACGGTGCGCTTCACCTGGCGCGAGGGGCGCATTCGCATTTTTGGCGCGGGCTACTGGCGGAAGGGCAAGACGATCCATGAGCAGCAAGAGCGTTAAATACACCGCCGGCGAGATCGGCCGCGTGCGCGTGGTCGAGGATTTTCTGCCCTCGCCCGACGAGCTTGTCGCGCGCGACGACACCGTGAAGGTGACGCTGCAATTGTCCCGCCGCAGCGTGGACTATTTCAAGCGCGCGGCAAAAACGCGGCGCGTGCCCTATCAGCGCATGATCCGCGCATTGGTGGATCAGTATGCGGAGAGGCAGGGGAAGTGAACTCGGGCTGCTCGCAGCTACGGCTCGACCACGAGCACCTACTGGAAGTCCCACCCTCTCAAAGAGTTTGAAGTAGAAATAAACTTAGGATCAGGACGATCTCGACGATCAGGAGGCAAGATCAAAGCGGGGCGCAAAGCTTTCTTGAACTCTTCGAGACCGCCGTCGTGACCACTACGGCTAAATTCCTCCAACTGAGTATCATCAAGATGAATTCGATGCTCATCGTCAAATGTAACCAAAGCCCTGTCGAACGCTCTGTGGTGACGCGCGAACGCATCCGCCAGATCGAGGCCAAGGCGCTCAGGAAGCTGAAGCATCCGAGCCGGTCAAGTAAGCTGCGGAGCTTCCTATGCGCTCTTCACCGAGAATGTCCGGCCGACCTCTTCCCGCGTGGCCGGACCTAGCGCCGTCCTTTGCGAACCCGGCTCTCCGGCGCGCGGATCGCACCTGACGCGGCGGCGGCCAGAAGCTTGCGGAAAGTCGGGCACTCGAAATGGCTCGGCGCGCGGCAGACGGCGGCATGCCGCAATCCGTCCCGCATGGCGCCCATCCTGCGAATCGTCCGGTCCAGTTCGTCGGCCTTGGCCGCCAGCATCTGCCGGTCGATGCGCGGCCGTCCGCCCGGCGAGAACATCCGCGCAATCTCCTCAAGCGTGAATCCGGACGCCCGCGCCAGCGCGATCAGGGCCAGCCGTTCGAACACGGCGGGATCGAACAGCCGGCGCAGGCCGCGCCGGCCCGCTGAGGCGATCAACCCCTTCTCTTCATAGAACCGCAGCGTCGAGGCCGGGACGCCGGAACGCCGCGCCACCTCGGCAATATCGGGAAATTTCATGCTTGACCTCAAGTGAACTTGAAGTTGTAGCACAGGGGCCATCGCTTCGAAAGACGTGGAGGCAAAAATGATCGATGCAATCCTGATCGGCGCCGGCGCCACGGCCTTCCTCGACCTGTGGTCCGCCGCGCGTTCGCGGCTCTTCCAGAGCCCGCAGCCGGACTATGGCCTGGTCGGCCGCTGGATCGTGTACGTCGCGCGCGGGCAATTTTTCCACACCGCCATCGCGAAGTCCGCGCCGGTCACAGGCGAGCGAGCGATCGGCTGGATCGTGCATTACCTGACCGGCATCGCCTTTGCGGCCGTGCTGCTCATGGTCTGGGGCGACGCATGGGCGCGCGCGCCGACGCTGATCCCCGCCTTGGTCGTCGGCGTCGGCAGCGTCGCCGCGCCGTTCCTCATCATGCAGCCGGGGATGGGCGCTGGCATCGCCGCCAGCCGCACACCCGACCCTGCCGCCGCCCGGCGCCGCAGCCTCGTCACGCACGCCGTTTTCGGTGTCGGACTCTACGCAGCCGGCTGGGCGACGCACCTAATCGCGTTTTGACAATCCCTGGACGTAACCAACAAAGGAGTACCTATAATGTCCCGTTTCTCTTTCATTACGCGGCGCCTGCCGCCACGCTACGCGGCATTTGTGATGCCGCTCGTGCTTTCCATTCTGATGTCATTCATCGTTTCAGGAGTGTCCACGCTGAAGAGCCTCGGCATCAGCGCCGCGTTCCTGTCCACGTGGCCTGTTGCCTGGTTGCTGTCATGGGTTATCGCTTTCCCGACGCTGCTGCTGGTGCTGCCATTGGTGCGCCGGATTGTCAGCTTCGTGGTCGAACCCGCCGGGCGGTGAGCCTCGGAGCGTTCGGAGCAAATAAAAACCCCGGCGAAAGCCGGGGTTTTTGTTTGGATCAATTATCCAGGAAACTCCGCAGCTTCCTTGACCGGCTCGGATGCTTCAGCTTCCTGAGCGCCTTGGCCTCGATCTGGCGGATGCGTTCGCGCGTCACCGAGAATTGCTGGCCGACCTCTTCCAGCGTGTGGTCGGTGTTCATGCCGATGCCAAAACGCATGCGCAGCACGCGTTCCTCGCGCGGGGTGAGCGAGGCCAGCACGCGGGTCGTGGTCTCGCGCAGGTTGGACTGGATCGCGGCGTCGATGGGAAGAACCGCGTTCTTGTCCTCGATGAAATCGCCGAGATGCGAATCTTCTTCATCGCCGATGGGCGTCTCGAGCGACAGCGGCTCCTTGGCGATTTTGAGAACCTTGCGCACCTTCTCCAGCGGCATGCCGAGTTTCTCGGCCAGTTCCTCCGGCGTCGGCTCGCGGCCGATCTCGTTCAGCATCTGGCGCGAGGTGCGCACGATCTTGTTGATGGTCTCGATCATGTGCACCGGAATGCGGATGGTGCGCGCCTGGTCGGCGATGCTGCGCGTGATCGCCTGGCGGATCCACCACGTCGCGTAAGTGCTGAACTTGTAGCCGCGGCGGTATTCGAACTTGTCGACCGCCTTCATCAGGCCGATATTGCCTTCCTGGATCAGGTCGAGGAATTGCAGGCCGCGATTGGTGTATTTCTTGGCGATGGAGATGACGAGGCGCAAATTCGCCTCCACCATTTCCTTCTTGGCCTGGCGCGCCTCGCGCTCGCCCTTCTGCACCGAATGCACGATCTTGCGGTATTCGCCGATCTCGAGCCCGGTCTCGGTCGCCAGCGCATGGATTTCCGAGCGGATCGCCTTGACCTTGTCCTTGTCCTTGGCGATCAGGTTCTTCCAGCCCTTGGCCGACAGCTTGGACACGCGGTTGAGCCAGCGCGGATCGAGCTCCGAGCCGATATAGTTCTTCAAAAAGTCGTCGCGCGCGACGCCGTAGCTTTCCGACAGCCGCATCAGGCGGCCCTCGAAGCCGACGAGCCGCTTGTTGATGTCGTAGAGCTGCTCCACCAGCGCGTCGATGCGCTGCTGGTTGAGCCGCAGCGACTTCACCGCGGTGATGATCTCTTCCTTCAGCTTCTTGTATTTGCGCTCCTGCGCCGGCGACAGCGAGGTGTTCTTCAGGCGGAACTCGATATCCTGGTCCTGCAGGCGGCGCAGCCTTTTGTATTCGTTGGCGACGGTGTCAAAGGTTTCCAGCACCTTCGGCTTCAGTTCGGCCTCGATCGCCGCGAGCGAGAGCGAATTCTCGAACTCGTCGTCCTCCATGTCGGCTTCGGCGGCGGCCTCGGCGGGGTCCTTCTCCACGGTCTCGCCGGCCGGCGGCGGCGCGCCGGCGGGGCGGAACGGAGTCGGCTGCGGCGGCGCGCTCGGGGGCGAGGCCTGCTGCGGGGCGACAAAGCCGTTGCCCGGGTTGGCGCCTTCGGCCTGCGGCAAAGGCTGGCCGTCGGGACCGACCGGCGCCGGGATCTTGGCGTCGGGGCCGGCATAGGTGGCTTCGAGGTCGATGATGTCGCGCAGGAACACCTTGCCTTCGTTCAGCTCGTCGCGCCAGATGATGATGGCCTGGAAGGTGAGCGGGCTTTCGCACAGCCCCGCGATCATCGCCTCGCGGCCGGCCTCGATGCGCTTGGCGATCGCGATCTCGCCCTCGCGCGAGAGCAGCTCGACCGAACCCATCTCGCGCAGATACATGCGCACGGGATCGTCGGTGCGCTCGGAGGGTTCCTTCTTCTCGGTGGTCGCCAGCGGCTTGGCGGTGACTTCCACCAGCTCGCCGCCCTCGTCGTCGTCCTCTTCTTCCTTCTCGCCGTCCTCGCCTTCGGTGGCCTCGTCCTGTTCGACGACATTGATGCCCATCTCCGACAGCATCGAGAGCGTGTCCTCGATCTGCTCGGAGGTGACCTCTTCCGAAGGCATCACGGCATTGAGCTGTTCATAGGTGATGTAGCCGCGCTTCTTGGCCTGCTTGATCATCTTCTTGACGGCGGCGTCCGACAGATCGAGCAGCGGCAGCGGGGTGTCGGGCGTGGCCTCGCCGTCCTTGTCCTTCTCGGCCTCGTCCCTGGCCTGGCCGGCCTTGGCCTTGAGCGGAATGGCGGCGCGTTCGGCGGCGGCTTTCACGGCATTCTTCACGGTGGTCTTCACGTCCTTCGGTGCGTTTTTGGCAGTGTTCTTGATCGCGTTCCCGGCCGGCGTCTTGGCCGCGGGCTTGACCGGCGCGCGCGCCGCGGACGCCTTGGGCGCAGCCTTGGGCGCAGCAGCCTTGGGCGCAGCAGCCTTGGGGGCAGCAGGCTTGGGGGCAGCAGCCTTGGGCGCAGGCTTGACCGCAGCCTTGACGGCCACCTTGGGCGGCGCCTTGGCAGGGCTTTTGACCGCCGCCCGGCCGGTCTTGGCCTTGGCCGCCGTCTTCGCCTTGGCTGTGGTCTTGCTTGGCATTGACGTCTCTCCCGCGACGGGCTCCCCCCGCCGTAACAACCATCCCCTACCCTATGCGGAGAGAAGACGGTCCAAGGCTGAACCGCAGCCAGTAATGGCGGGTCGCCCGCCGACTCGAACTACATCGTTCTGACCGAGGCCCGTTAAGCCCCGATTAACCCTGTGATAATCCGGAAATCCGGTCGGAAATCCCGAAAAAACACCTCAAACGCCCCGAAACGACAATCGCCCCGAAGACGCCCCAAAGCCCTCGATCAGCGCCTCGGTTCCCTCGAGTGCTGCGAGTCTGCCCTGAACGTCCCGGAGCCACGCCAAATTGGCCTCGCTGAGTTCCTCGCCCAGCGCGCGTTCGGCGTCTTTGAGCTCCCTATTTAACGTCCGCTTCTTGCGATGCAAGGTAACAACGTGGCCCCACCACTGGGCCACATCGACCTCCGCCGCCCCCTCCAGAACCGGCCAGTCCGAGGAATGGGTGATGGCGGCCCGGACCCGGGCAATCAGACCCTCCAGCCCCCGCCGCGACAGGCTGTCCTGCAGCGCCTCCGGCGCCGGCGCCGCCTCATGCGAACCCGCCTCCAGGATGCCCCGGCGCAGGGCGTCGGCGTCCGGGTGCTGGAAATCGATCTCGGCGAATTCCTCGGCATGGCTTTCCAACAGCCAGGGATTGCGGATCACCGCCAGCAGGATCAGCGCCTCGCGCGGGGGCACCGCGCTCTTGTAGCCGCGCACCATGGCGCTCGCCCCAAGCCGCGCCGACATCGGCGCCAGCGCCTCGCGCACATTGCGCGCGGGCCGGCGACCGTCGCGCGGCTGGCCGCGCTCGAAGGCGCGGCCCTTGCCATAGGCCTGCTCGCGCGAGAATTGCGCCGGCGCGAACAGCGCGCGGATGCGCTGGTCGATATCCTGCTTGTAATAGCGCCGCACCGCCTCGTTGCCGACGGTCGCGATCACCTCGCTCATGCGCGCTTCCAGCGCGGCGCGGCGTTCCGGCGTGTCGAAGGAGGTGCTTTCGGTTTCCCGCATCCACAGCATGTCGACCAGCGGACGCGCGCTCGCCAGCACCTCCGCGATCGCCTCGCGGCCGCCCGAGCGCGCCAGATCGTCGGGGTCCTGGCCTTCCGGCAGCAATGCGAATTTCAGGCTCTTGTTCGGCTGCAGTCTCGGCAGCGCGAGATCGACCGCGCGATAGGCCGCGCGCCGCCCCGCCTTGTCGCCGTCGAAACACAGCACCGGCTCGTCGCTCATCTTCCAGAGATAGCCGAGCTGGTCTTCCGTCAGCGCGGTGCCGAGCGGCGCGACGGCGGCGTCATAGCCCGCGCTCACCATCGCGATCACATCGATATAGCCCTCCACCACCACGATCTGCGCGCCGTTATGCGCGGCCTGGCGCGCGGCGGCGCCGTTGTAAAGCGTGGCGCCCTTGTGGAAGAGCGGCGTTTCCGGCGAGTTCAGATATTTCGCCGGCACGTCCTTTTCCAGCGCGCGCCCGCCGAAGGCGATGACGCGCCCGCGCCAGTCGGTGATCGGAAACATCACGCGGTCGCGGAAGCGATCATAGGGCACCGGAATGTCGTCGCCGGCGATCAGCAGGCCGGCCTCGATCATGTCCTCGACCGGCACGCCCTGCGAGCCGAGATATTCCTTCAGCGCGTAGCGCTCGCCGGCGGCATAGCCGATGCGGAATTTCAGCTGCGTCGCCGGGTCGATGCCGCGGTCGGCGAGATAGCCGCGCGCCTTCGCGCCGGCGCGCGTGGCGAGCGTGGATTCGAAAAACTTCGCCGCAAGCTCCACCACATCGTGCAGCGTCTTGCGGCGCTCGTCGCGCTGGGTTTCTTCGCGCGAGACCTTTGGCATCGGAATGCCGGCGAGACCGGCAAGACGCTCGACCGCTTCCGGAAAGGTCACGCCTTCGGTTTCCATCACGAAGGCAAAAATGTCGCCGTGCTTGCCGGAGGAGAAGTCGTGATAGAATCCCTTCTGGTCGTTGACCGTGAAGGAGGGCGTGCGCTCCTTGTTGAAGGGCGACAGGCCGGAAAATTCGCGCCCGGTCTTCTTCAGCTTCACGCGCCGCCCCACCACCTCCGAGACCGGCAGGCGGGAACGCAATTCGTCAAGGAATTGGGGCGGAAAACGCATGGGTCTCGCTGGGCCGGGGCGAATCGGGGCGTAGCACAATCATAGCCAGTGATTCGGGCGGCTTTTGCGAATGACCCGGGAAGGCCGGAAATATCGGCCTTCCCTGTCGCTTTTCCCGGTTATCCACAGGGTGCGCCGAAATACGGGGAGCTGGACCGAGGGTGAATGCATGACATCGATATCTTGACATTTGTATATACATATTGTATATATAAATTAATTTGAAGGAGGGATTTTCATGAACGGACCGTAGTGAAATCTGAGCCGGCCAACTAGGTGGGTGCGTTGCCCTGCCGAAAGGCTATGGCCGATCTCTGAAATGAGTCGGCGCGTGAGGAGAGACATCAACATGGAACAAAATTACTCGGTACTTTTTGAAGGTCTAAACGATGAGCGAAGACCAACATCAAAAGCTGTTCGCGCATGTTCGCGCGTTCGAGTGGGACGAACAAAAACGTAAGTTGAACCTTTTGAGACATGGAATTGATTTCGTAGATGCAGCCCGAGTTATAAACGGCCCTTTGATCGCTCGACGATCAGACCGCCGCGGTGAGAGCCGTCACATGGTGTTCGGCTTTCTCGATAACCGAGAGGTTGTCGTTATCTGCACAATTCGAAATCGGAACTGCCGGCTGATATCAGCACGAAGAGCGAGACTTGATGAAAGAAAAAAATATCACGATCGTCTCTCGCCATAGCCGGAGACGAGGAAAAACAGATTGGAAAAGGGTTGACGCCCTCACCGACGCAAACATCGAATCCGCGATGGCGGATGACCCCGATTGGGCAGACTTCAAAGACACTGATTGGTCAGAGGCTGTTCTTGTCATTCCCAAGAAAAAAGCCATCTCCATCCGCGTCGATGAAGACGTGCTCGACTATTTCAAGAAGCAGGGTTCCGGCTATCAGCGGCGCATCAATGCGGTGCTGCGCACCTTCATGAACCAGAGGCGCAAGAGCGGAAAAGCCAGCAAAACCAAGAAGCGAGCGTAGAAGCTGCGCCTGCCGCTGCCCCCAACCCGGCGGCCTTCAGCCGCCGACCTCCCCCTTTGAGGGGGAGGTGATCCCTAACCGCCTCTCACCCCGCCCCCACCCGCTGATCCTGCGCGATCCCGCCATCCACCAGATGCACCCGGCGGTCCATGCGCGCCGCCAGTTCGAGATCGTGCGTGACCGCCACCACGGTCTTGCCGTGCTTGTCGACGAGGTCGCGCAGGATCTGGAACACCTGCTCGCTGGAGACGGAATCGAGCGAGCCGGTCGGCTCGTCCGCCAGCACCACCGGCGGATCGTTGGCGAGCGCGCGGGCCACCGCCACCCGCTGGCGCTGGCCGCCCGACATCTGGTCGGGCCGCTTGTGCATGTGATCGGCGAGCCCGAACGACGCCAGCAATTCGGCGGCGCGCTCCTGCATCTGCGTCTGCGACAGGCTGCGCAGCGCGCGCATCGGCAGCATCACATTGCCGAGCGCGGAGAATTCCGGCAGCAGGAAATGAAACTGGAATACGAAGCCCAGTTCGGCAAGCCGCGTGCGCGCGCGCTCGCTCTCCGCCATGCTGACGGTGGTCTGCCCGCGGATCAGCACTTCGCCCGAGGTCGGCATGTCGAGCAGGCCGAGCAGATACAAGAGCGACGACTTGCCGGAGCCGGACGGGCCGGTGATGGCGACGAATTCCTTCTCGCGCACGGCCAGATCGATGTCATGCACCAGCGTCACCGGCACGATGCCCGGCAGGATGCGGGTCACGTCGCGCGCCTCGATCAGGACGGTGCGGGCGTCGGTCATGTCGCACCCCGGATGATGTCGACCGGATGCACGCGCGCCGCCTTGCGGGCCGGCGCATAGCCGGCGGCGAAGGACGACACCAGCGCGACGCCGCCGGCGATCAGATAATGCAGCGGCGCATAGGCGAGCGGCAGGCGGTTGGAATCCATGAACGGGCTCTTGATCTCGACCGAGCCGAGCGCAAGGCAGAGCAGATAGCCCAGCACGAATCCGGCGAGCGCGCCCGCAAGCCCGATGATCAGCGCCTCGAGCACGAAGATCGTGCGCACCGTGCGCTCGCTCAGGCCCAGCGATTTCATGATCGCGATGTCGCGCGCCTTCTCGTGCGTGATGGTGGAGATGATGTTGTAGGTGCCAAAACTCGCCACCAGCAGGATCGCGCCGACCACCGTGTACATGATGATGTTGCGGATCACGAAGGAGCTGAGCAGGTCCTCGTGCGCCTCCTGCCAGGACACCGACTTGTAGCCGGTCTGGCGCTCGATGCGCTGGGCGACCTCGCCCGCCGCCATCGGATCGTTGACGCGCACGCGCAGTTCGTTGATCAGGGCCGTCTGCTTGGCCAGAATCTGCGCGGTCTTCAGCAGCACATAGGCCGAGGATTCGTCGACCGAGCGCACGCCGGAATGGAACAGGCCCACCACCTGCGCGCCGATGCTGACGCCTTCGGAGGTCTGCACGGTGATGTTGGAGCCGACGCGGGCGCCGAGCTTTTCCGCCAGCCGGTCGCCCAGAATGATCGCGTTGGTGGCGCGGTACAGGGCCGCGATGGTGGCGCCGCGCATGTGCTTGGGCAAAGCCGAGACCCGCGGTTCGCGGTGCGGGTCGATGCCGGTGATGCTGACGGCAACGTCGCGGCCGGCATAGCGGATGATGCCTTGCGTCTTGGTCGAGGGCGCGACCGCGCCGGGCACCCAGCCCTCCAGCGACGCCATGGTCGCGAGCGGATTCTTGATGCCTTTCCTTCGCTCCTCCGGCGTCAGACCGTAGATGCGGGCGGCAGCGAACTCGCTTTCGGCCGGCTGACGCGGCGGATTGCGGCGCTCGTCCGACACCGCGATATGCGGCAGGGCATCGATCAGCTGGCGCATGAAGTCGGCCTGCGAGCCCACCATCAGGGCCGCCATCATGATCGAAAAGCCGACGCCGGTCGCGACGCCGGCCACCGCCACGACGGTCTGCCGCGCGCGCGAGCGGACATGGGTGAAGGCGATGTCGACGATCAGATTCATGGCGCCGTCTTTTCGGGCCGCACGCGACGGCCGTCCGCGACGGCGGCGCTCACCGGCGAGACGACGCGTTCCTGTTCGGCGAGCCCCTCGAGAATTTCCACCGCGCGCGTGCCGCGGATGCCGACCTTCACCTCGCGCCGGCGCGCGACGTCGCCGGCCAGCACGAAGACATGCGAGCCCTGCAGCGCGTCGGCCGGGACCAGAAGCGCATTCTCCTTCTCGCGGGTGACGATATTGGCTTCCACGCTCATGCCGATCCGCAAAGGCGTGTCGTCGGGCAGATCGATGCGGATGCGGTAGGTCTTGCTGACGGGATCGCCCATCGGCGTGATCTCGCGCACCTTGCCTTCGATGCGGCGGTCGGGAAAGGCGTCGGTGCGGAACAGCACGACCTGCCCGACCTTCACGCGCGGAATGTCCTCTTCGTTGACTTCGGCCTCGACCTGCAGCGGCTTGGGCACGCCGACCCGGAACAGGACGGAGCCCGCTTCGGCGATCTCGCCGACCTCGCCGTCCTGTCGCAGCACGATGCCGTCCATCGGCGCGGTGATGGTGTATTGATCCAGACGCTCCATCAGCACCGAAATCAGGCCCTGCGCCTGCCGCAATTCGGTAGAGACGCGCTCATGCGCCTGCGCGGTGGCGGCGCCGCGCGCGATCAGTTCGGTGGCGCGCGAGACCTCGCGCTTGGCGAAGTCCTCGCGCGCCCTCAACTCGTGCAGTTGCGCGCGGATTTCCTTGTCGTCGAGTTTTGCGAGCACATCGCCGCGCTTCACCGCCTGGCCCTCGCAGTCGCAGATCTCGACGATGCGCTGGCGGACCAGGCTCGTGACCTTGGACCAGCGCACCGGCTCGACCGCGCCGGTGGCATAGACGATCTCGACCGCGGTGCCGCGCACGGGCGCAATCGCCGAGACCACCGGCCCGCGCCCATACATCCACCACCACAGGCCGCCGAGGAGCGCCACCAGCACGGCGACCATCGCAATATGTCTCGCGCGCACGTTTCAACTCTCCTGTCGCCGGATTTGGCGCCGCCGGCATGATACCCCGCGCCGGCCGGCCTGCGTCCTTATCTTCCGCCGCGGGGAGCGGTATTGATCTTGCGCAAGCGGCGGATTTGCGGCGATTCTACAGGTCGCGGGCGGCGATGCCGGAGGCCCGTTGCAGGGAGAGGCCAACATGGACATCCGCCAGATACCGGTCGGGGAAAACCCGCCCAGGGACGTCAACGCGGTGATCGAAATTCCGCTCGGCGGCGTGCCGGTGAAATACGAGATCGACAAGGCGTCGGGCGCGCTGTTCGTCGACCGCTTCCTGCACACGGCGATGTTCTATCCCGGCAATTACGGATTCATTCCGCACACCCTGTCGGCGGACGGCGATCCCTGCGACGTGCTGGTGGTGAGCCAGGTGCCGGTGGTGCCGGGCGCGGTGATCCGCTGCCGGCCGGTGGGCGCGCTGATGATGGAGGACGAGGCCGGCGGCGACGAGAAGATTCTCGCGGTGCCGGTGGACGCGCTGCATCCGTTCTACAAGGGCGTGCAGAGCTATCGCGACCTGCCGCCGATCATGTGCGAGCAGATGGCGCATTTCTTCCAGCACTACAAGGATCTGGAAAAGGGCAAATGGGTCACCATCGCGCGCTGGCTGGACGCCGACGGCGCCGAACAGCTGATCATCGACGCGATCGGGCGCGCAAAACAGGCGGACGGCAAAAGCTGACGCGGCGCTCTCAGCGCATCTCGATCCTGGCGTCCTTCACCAGCTGCTGCGCCGCGGCGCGGTCGCGGCGGATCAAGGCGGCAAACTCGTCCGGCGTGTCGGCGGCCGGCACCAGGCCGCGGCTGACGATATATTTGTCGCGGAAGGCGGGATCGCCCACGATGCGGCGGGTCTCGGCCGACAGCCGCTCGACGATCGCCTGCGGCGTGCCGGCGGGTGCGAACAGGCCGTACCAGTCGCGCGAGGGCGTGCCCTTGTAGCCGAGTTCCGCAATGGTCGGGACGCCGGGAAACAGCGGCGAGCGCATCTCGTTGCCGACCGCGAGCGCGGTCATCTCGCCGCTTGTCAACTGGCCGCTGACATTGCCGACGCCGATCAGCGCGATCGGCGTGGAGCCGTTCATCACCGCGTTGACGGCGTCGCCGCCGCCCTTGAACGGCACCCGCACCCAGTCGGCGCCCTTCTCCGCCTTCAGCGACTCCATGTAGAGCGCGAGCGCGGGCGAGGCGGTGAGATAGCTGAGCGTGCCGGCTTTCGCCTTCGAGGCGGCGACGAGATCGTCGACCGTCTTCACGTTCAGCTTCGAATTCACGATCAGCATCTGGGTGAGGAAGAACAGGTTGCTGACCGGCTGCAGCCCCTTGTCCGGATCGAAGCCGAGATTTCTGTAGACGAACTGGTTGAAGGTCACCGGCTCGTTGTGAATGATGCAGATGGTGTAGCCGTCGGGCGCGGCCTCGATGCAGGCGCGGGTGCCGACATTCATCGCCCCGCCCGGACGGTTCTCGACGACCACCGGCTGGCCGAGCCGCAGCCGCAACTCCTCGCCCAGCGCGCGCATGAACATGTCGCTTAAGCCGCCCGCGCTCGAGGTGGTGATCGCGCGGATCGGGCGCGACGGATAATCCTGCGCGGCCCCGGCTGCTGCGAAGAGCGGCCAGATCAGGACCGCCGCGAAAAGCGGCGCAAGGCCCCGGCGTGAACGCAATGTCGCCTCCCGAATTTCTTGTTTTGTTGCGGGATTGTCCGGCTTATTTCCGGTGACGTCAATTCGAACGCAATCAATCCACGCGGTCCGGCTGTGGAGCGCCCGCGTCCATCGTCATGCCCGCGCTTGTCGCAGGCAGGACGGAGAAAATTTCGACGCTCAGCCGAGCTTGCTCTTCACCATCCCGCTCGCCTTGCCGAAATCCATCTGGCCGGCATATCTGCCTTTCAGCGCGCCGATCACCTTGCCCATGTCCTTGATGCCGGCCGCGCCGGTCTCCTTGATGGCGGCGTCGATGGCGGCGCCGATCTCGGCGTCCGACATCTGCTTGGGCAGATAGGCGGTGATGATCGCGATCTCCTCGCCTTCCTGCTGCGCGAGTTCGGGACGTCCGCCCTTCTCGTAGAGTTCCTTCGATTCCTGGCGCTGCTTGATCATCTTCTGCAGCACCGACAGCAGATCGCCGTCGGACAAAGGCGGCTTGCCGGCCCCCCGCGCCTCGATATCGGCATTCTTGATGGTCGAGTTGACCAGGCGCAGCGTCGAGACCCGGCGCTCGTCCTTGGCCTTCATCGCGTCCTTCAGGGCGTTGTTGATGTCGTCTCGCAGCACGGTGACCTCATGAATTCACGGGTGAAACGGAAACGCGCGCCCTGAAGCGCCAGAATGCAACCAGCGCCCAGACCGCCTCGATGACCCCGAACGGCCAGGCCCCCTGCAGGAACCCGTAGGCCGAGCCCAGACCGCAGGCGGCGGCGAAGGCCAGAATGAACCAGGGGCTGCGGTCCTCGAAAGCGTAGCAAACCAGCATGGCCGTCACGGCAAAAAGCCCGAAAGCCGTGAGCAAATCCATGTTCTCAAAAAGCCTCATTGACGGCGCGGGACAGCGCGTTATTTAGGCCTCTCATGAACCCCAAACAAGACGATTCCGGCTGGTCCGAGCCCAAGGCCACGGCCCTCCTCGTGCTGGCCGACGGCACCGTTCTGGAAGGCACCGGCTTCGGCGCCGCCGGCTCCGCCGTCGGCGAGGTCTGCTTCAACACCGCGATGACGGGTTATGAGGAAATCCTCACCGATCCCTCCTATGCCGGGCAGATCATCACCTTCACCTTCCCGCACATCGGCAATGTCGGAACCAACGAAGACGACATCGAAACGGTGAACATGGCGGCGACGCCGGGCGCGCGCGGCGTGATCCTGAACGCGCCGATCACCGCGCCGTCGAATTACCGCGCCACCCGCCATCTCGACCAGTGGCTCAAAAGCCGTGGCATCATCGGCCTGTCGGGCCTCGACACCCGCGCATTGACCGCGCTCATCCGCGAGAAGGGCATGCCCAATGCCGTGATCGCGCACCAGCCCTCGGGCCAGTTCGATCTCGACGCGCTGAAGACAGAAGCGCGCGCATGGCCGGGCCTCGAAGGCATGGACCTGGTGCCGATGGTGACGTCGGGCCAGCGCTTCACCTGGGACGAAGGTCCGTGGGATCTGGAAACAGGTTACGCGCGGCAGGAGAATCCGGAATTCCATGTCGTCGCCATCGACTACGGCGTGAAGCGCAACATCCTGCGCCTGCTCGCGGGCAACGGGTGCAAGGTGACGGTGGTTCCCGCCACCACATCGGCGGAGGACATCCTGGCGCTGAAGCCGGACGGCGTGTTCCTGTCGAACGGTCCCGGCGATCCGGCGGAAACCGGCAAATACGCCGTGCCGGTGATCCGCGAAGTGATCGACAGGAATGTGCCGACCTTCGGCATCTGCCTCGGCCACCAGATGCTCGGCATCGCGCTCGGCGGCACCACCATGAAGATGCATCAGGGCCATCACGGCGCCAATCATCCGGTGAAGGACCTCACCACCGGCAAGGTCGAGATCACCTCGATGAATCACGGCTTCGCGGTCGACAAGGACTCGCTGCCGAAGAATGTCACGCAGACCCATGTTTCGCTGTTCGACGGTTCCAATGCCGGCATCGCGCTCAGCGACAAGCCGGTCTTCTCGGTGCAATACCACCCGGAAGCCTCGCCCGGTCCACGCGATTCTCATTATCTGTTCAGGCGCTTCGTCGACCTGATGCGCGAGCGCAAGCGGGCGTAAACATCACCGCGCTCACGCGCAGCACTGGCTGCCGGCTTGTATCGGCGGACACGGAACCGAACCGTAGGAACAGAAAACGCAGCAATCGCCCGGCTTGGTTTCAGTCGTGCGCCGCATTTCCGGCAATCATAGAACCAGACGCAGGCGTCGGCGGGCATGGTTTCCCTCGCGGAATGACCGCAGGCGGGACAGGTCAACGTCGATTGCATTATTGCTTCGGTCATCGCCATCCGCTGCTCTGCACCAGCCCGCATGAAGCCCGAGCCGGCTTTTTTTACCATGCCTGCTTATCGCATGGCTCAGATAACACTGCATTTTCGCGTGAAAATCGCGCAATGCCTCGTTTTTGATAAAGATGATGTTAAATGCCTTTGGGTAAGGCATGGGGGACCTGAAGAGGCCAATTGCGAAATGTCGTCCCGTAAACCCGAGCCGCGAACCTTCCTGTTTGAGGATGACGGCTCGATCCCCAATAATCCGGTTCTGCCGTTCGTCATCTTTCCGACGGCGATCAATCTGTCGGGCACCGCCTATCCCGAAGAGATCGTGGAGAAGATGTTCGAGCGCAACGGCTGGGGCGATATCTGGCGCAACGGCATCTACCCCTATGTCCATTACCATTCGCAGATTCACGAAGGCATGGCGATCGCGCGCGGCCGCGCCAAGGTCCGCTTCGGCGGCGACAATGGCGAGGACGTCGATCTCGGTCCCGGCGATGTCGCGATTCTGCCGGCCGGCACCGGGCATCAATGCCTGTGGGCTTCGCCCGACCTTGTGGTGGTCGGCGCCTATCCCAGGAGCGGGCGTTTCGACCTGTGCCGCGGCAGCAAGGCGGAACGCGAGAAGGCGCTCACCGTGATCCCGTCGGTGCCGCTGCCGGACACCGATCCGGTCTATGGCAAGAACGGCCCGCTGCTGAAGTTGTGGCGCGCCTGACAATTGGCCGTATGATCCCGTCATGGCCGACTGGATCTCCTTCTTCGATTCCGATCATTCGATCTATGTGAATGCGCGGCACCGCGAGGTGCATGCGCGCATCACCGGTGGCGGCATGCTCGCCTATGTCAACGCGGGCGACGCGGTGCTGGATTACGGCTGCGGCGAAGCGGCCTATGCCGAACGCATCGCCGAAAAAGCCGGCCGGCTGATGCTGTGCGAGGCGGCGCCGAAACTGCGCGAGGCCTTGTCTGCGCGCGTCACGTCCAATCCGAAAATTTCCGTGCTCACGCCGGAGGAGGCCGCCGCCCTGCCCGACGCCTCGCTCGAGGTGGTGATCCTGCATTCAGTGTCGCAATATCTGTCGCCGCAACTGACCGACACGCTGTTCCTGCTGTTCCGGCGATTGCTGCGGCCGGGCGGCCGCCTGATCGTCGGCGACGTGGTGCAGCCCGGCACCCCGGCCTGGAAGGACGCACTCGCCCTGCTGCGCTTCGGCGCGCGCGACGGATTTTTCGTCGCGTCGGTCTTCGGCCTGCTGCGCACGGCGCTGTCGGATTATTCGAAGCTGCGCAAGGATGCCGGGCTCACGCGCTACGGCGAAGCGCAGATGCTGGAGAAGCTGACGGCGACCGGCTTTTCCGCCACCCGCGCGCCGGTCAATATCGGCCATCTGCAGACCCGCATGACCTTCGTGGCAAAACCGGCCTGAGACGCGCGATTAGCGAAGCGGCAACCACGTTCCCTAACGCGGCTGCAAGTCCCCTCGTCCAATGTGTGCGCGGCCCGGTGGCGGAGCGGCGACGCAAAGGTCGTGCAAGACCTTTGAGCCTGGTTCGAATCCAGGCCGGGCCTCCAATCTTCGCGAATAGCCGTCCGGACGGGCTGTTTTCGCGGCATCCACAGCATATCCGCCGGCCGGAATTCGGCTCTTCCCACCCCCCCGATTCTGGTCTAAAGACCCGACCGCGCGGGGAAAACCCCGCCGCCGGGGGCCAAGGACGCGCGCAAAGCGCGCCCTTTTTTTATGCGCCGAAACGGAGCCGATGCCCAAACGCACAGATATCAAGTCGATCCTGATCATCGGAGCAGGCCCGATCGTCATCGGACAGGCCTGCGAGTTCGACTATTCCGGCACCCAGGCCTGCAAGGCGCTCAAGGAAGAGGGCTACCGGATCGTGCTGGTGAATTCGAACCCGGCCACGATCATGACCGACCCCGATCTCGCCGACGCCACCTATATCGAACCGATCACCCCGGACATCGTCGCCAAGATCATCGAGAAGGAGCGGCCCGACGCGCTGCTGCCCACCATGGGCGGGCAGACCGCGCTCAACTGCGCGCTGTCGCTCAAGAAGATGGGCGTGCTCGACAAGTTCAACGTGCAGATGATCGGCGCCACCGCGGAAGCCATCGACAAGGCCGAGGACCGCGAACTGTTTCGCGAGGCGATGACCAAGATCGGGCTGTCGACGCCGCGCTCGCATCACGTGAAGACGCTGGCCGGCGCGCTCAACGCGCTGGAAGATATCGGCCTGCCGGCGATCATCCGCCCAAGCTTCACCATGGGCGGCACCGGCGGCGGCATCGCCTATAACCGCGCCGAGTTCATCGACATCGTGGAAGGCGGCATCGACGCCTCGCCCACCAGCGAAGTGCTGATCGAGGAATCGGTGCTCGGCTGGAAGGAATACGAGATGGAGGTCGTCCGCGACAAGGCGGACAACTGCATCATCATCTGCTCGATCGAGAATCTCGATCCGATGGGCGTGCATACCGGCGACTCGATCACCATCGCGCCGGCGCTGACGCTGACCGACAAGGAATACCAGATCATGCGCGACGCCTCGCTGGCGGTTCTGCGCGAGATCGGCGTGGAGACCGGCGGCTCCAATGTGCAGTTCGCGGTCAATCCGGAAAACGGCCGGCTCATTGTCATTGAAATGAATCCGCGCGTGTCGCGCTCCTCCGCCTTGGCCTCGAAGGCGACCGGCTTTCCGATCGCCAAGGTCGCGGCCAAGCTCGCGGTCGGCTACACGCTCGACGAGATCGCCAACGACATCACCGGCGGCGCGACGCCGGCCTCGTTCGAGCCGACCATCGACTATGTGGTCACCAAGATTCCGCGCTTCGCGTTCGAGAAATTCCCCGGCGCCGAGCCGCTGCTCACGACCTCGATGAAGTCGGTCGGCGAGGCGATGGCGATCGGCCGCAGCTTCCAGGAAAGCCTGCAGAAGGCGCTGCGCTCGATGGAGACCGGCCTGACCGGGCTCGACGAGATCACGATCGAGGGCCTCGGCCAGGGCGACGACAAGAACGCCATCCGCGCCGCGCTCGGCACGCCGACGCCGGACCGGCTGCTGAAGGTCGCGCAGGCGATGCGGCTCGGCATCGACGACGAGCAGATTTATGCCAGTTGCAAGATCGATCCGTGGTTCCTCGCCCAGATCCGCGGCATCGTCGACATGGAAGCGCAGATCGCGGCCAGGGGCCTGCCGACCACGCCGGGGGCGCTGCGCCGCCTGAAGGCGATGGGCTTTTCCGACGCCCGCCTCGGCAAGCTGACCAACACGCCGGTCGAGACCGTGACCAGGAAACGGCACGCGCTCGACGTGCGGCCGGTGTTCAAGCGCATCGACACCTGCGCGGCGGAGTTCGCCTCGCCCACCGCCTATATGTATTCGAGCTACGAGGCGCCGTTCGCCGGCAAGCCGGTGAGCGAGGCCGCGCCCTCCGACCGCAAGAAGGTGGTCATTCTCGGCGGCGGCCCGAACCGCATCGGACAGGGCATCGAGTTCGACTATTGCTGCTGCCATGCCTGTTTCGCGCTGCGCGACGCCGGCTACGAGACCATCATGATCAACTGCAATCCGGAAACGGTGTCGACCGACTACGACACCTCGGACCGGCTGTATTTCGAGCCGCTGACCGCCGAGGACGTGCTGGAGATCATCGACGTCGAGCGCTCGCGCGGCACGCTGCATGGCGTGATCGTGCAGTTCGGCGGACAGACGCCGCTCAAGCTCGCGGAAGCGCTGGAGAAGGCGAATGTGCCGATCCTCGGCACCTCGCCCGACATGATCGATCTCGCCGAAGATCGCGACCGCTTCAAGACCCTGCTCGACAAGTTGAAGCTCAAGCAGCCGCAGAACGGCATCGCCACCTCGCCGAAGGAAGCGCGCGCCATCGCCGAGGAAATCGGATTCCCGGTCGTGATCCGCCCGTCCTATGTGCTGGGCGGACGCGCGATGGAAATCGTGCACGACAACGGCCAGCTCGACCGCTATCTGGCGCGGCTGACCGGCGATCTCGACCGCCCGTCGGAGCTCGTGGTGTCGAAGAAGCGGCCGCTGCTGATCGACCGCTATCTGTCGGACGCGATCGAAGTGGACGTCGATTGCCTGGCCGACGGCAAGGACGCCTTCATCGCCGGCATCATGGAACATATCGAGGAAGCCGGCATCCATTCCGGCGATTCCGCCTGCTCGCTGCCGCCGCATTCGCTCGACAAGAAGACGATCGCCGAACTCGAGCGCCAGACCAAGGCGCTGGCGCTCGCGCTCAATGTCGGCGGGCTGATGAACGTGCAATATGCGATCAAGGGCGAGGACGTTTACGTGCTGGAAGTGAATCCGCGCGCCTCACGCACGGTGCCGTTCGTCGCCAAGGTGGTGGGCTGGCCGGTCGCCAAGATCGCCTCGCGCATCATGGCCGGCGAGAAGATCAAGGACCTGAACCTGAAGCCGGCAAAAATCGATCATGTCGGCGTCAAGGAAGCGGTGTTCCCGTTCGCGCGTTTCCCCGGCGTGGACACCGTGCTCGGCCCGGAGATGAAATCCACCGGCGAAGTGATGGGGATCGACAAATCCTTCGCCATCGCCTTCGCCAAGAGCCAGCTCGGCGCCGGCTCCAAGCTGCCGCGCTCGGGCACCGTGTTCGTCTCGGTGCGCGACGCCGACAAGTCCCGGATCCTGGGCTCCCTGAAGCTGCTGGTCGATCTGGGCTTCAGAATCATCGCCACCTCGGGCACCCTGCGCTACCTGACCGAGCAGGGCGTCCCGGCCAGCAAGATCAACAAGGTGCTGGAAGGCCGCCCGCATATCGTCGACGCCATCAAAAACGGCGAAGTTCAGCTGGTTTTCAACACCACCGAGGGGGCGGAGGCGTTGAAGGATTCCAAATCGCTGCGGGCCGCCGCCCTCTTGCATAAAGTGCCCTACTACACCACTCTTTCAGGAGCCGTCGCGGCGGCGCAAGGAATAAAAGCCTTTCTCGGGGGCGACCTCGAGGTCAGAGCGCTGCAGAGCTATTTCGGCGGTCGGAACTGAAACCAAAGCCAGTTCCGGCAGTTGGTGACGGTTATTTTTGGACAAGGGTTGGATCGCGTGCCGCCGTTTCCCGTCGGCCTGCGATCAGAACTTTTGTCTCTTTCTCCCGGCGGAACGCGATCCAGGCGCCGCCGGGCTGGAGGTTAAGGACGATGGAAAAGATCCCGATGACCGCGGCCGGCTACACCGCGATCGAAACCGAATTGAAACACTGCCAGCAGGTGGAGCGTCCGCGCATCATCCAGCAGATCACCGATGCGCGCACGCACGGCGATCTCTCGGAGAATGCCGAATATCACGCCGCCAAGGAGCAGCAGTCGCTGAACGAGGGCCGCATCGCCGAGCTCGAGGACAAGCTCGCGCGCGCCGAAGTGATCGACGTGTCGAAACTGTCCGGCGAGACCATCAAGTTCGGCGCGACCGTGACGCTGGTCGACGAGGACACCGACGAGAAACGGGTCTGGCAGATCGTCGGCGAGCCGGAGGCCGACGCCAAGTCCGGCCGCATCTCGATCACCTCGCCGCTGGCGCGTGCGCTGATCGGCAAGGCCAAGGGCGCGAGCGTGGAAGTGGTCACGCCCGGCGGCGCCAAGGCCTATGAAGTGAAAAAGGTGGAATGGCGCTGAGGCCCGTTCCGCAGGACTGAACCAACATCGCCGGGCTCGCGCCCGGCGATGTCTTTTTTTTGCGGCTATCCGCGCAGGAAGAAGACCGCCGACAACACCGCGCCGACCGCGACCACGACGATCCGCACCCAGATTTCCGGCACCTTGCGCGCCACCACGATGCCGAAATAGCCGCCGAAGATCGCGCCGGCGATGGTGACCAGCGCCTGCGGCCAGTGCACCAGCCCGCCCCAGATGAACAGCACGACGGCGGTCGCCTGCGCCAGCATACAGAGAATGTTCTTGGTCGCATTGGCGCGATGAAAATCGCCTTCCTCGATCACCGCCAAAGTCGCCAGCACCATGATGCCGAGACCGGCGCCGAAGAAGCCGCCATAGATCGCGGCGATCCCCATCAGCACATAGGCGATGGTCTTGGCGTGGCGCGCGCCCTGCCGCGTGAAGCGCGCGATATAGCTTTTGATCCAGCCGCTGAGGGCGAAGATCAGCGTGGCGAGCGCCAGCAGCCACGGCACGGTCGGACGAAAGCCCTCGTCGCCGATCCCAATCAGCAGCAGCGCGCCGATCACGCCGCCGGCAATGCCGACCAATGCAAAGGGCAGGATCTCGCGCAGACGATGGCGTGTGTCCTGCCAATAGGCGGCGGTCGTCGCCAGGCTTCCCGGCACGAATCCCACCGCCGTGGTGGCATTGGCGTCGAGCGTCGACATGCCGAACGCCACCATGACCGGAAACGAAAAGAACGAACCGCCGCCCGCGACGGCGTTGGCCACGCCGCCGGCGAATCCCGCCAGCGCGAGCAGAATAATCTCAAGCCATGTCATTGCTGATGTCAGACGCCCCGGACTTCCATCGGCACCATCGCCGCGTCCTTGGCGTTACGCAAGGTCAGGGAGGTTTTCACATTGCGAACATGCGGCGCGCCGGTCAGTTCACTGACAAACGCCTGAAAGGTTTTCAGATCGGGCGCGACGCATTTCAGGATGAAGTCGATCTCGCCCGACAGCATCCAGCATTCGCGCACCAAGGGCTGATCACGCACGAACGCCTCGAACGCGGTGAGATCGGCATCGGCCTGGCTCGACAGATGCACCATGGCGAAGGCCACCACCTCGAAGCCGAGACGCTTCTCATCGAGCAGCGCGCGGTAGCCGCGGAGATAGCCGGCCTCCTCCAGCGCACGCACACGGCGCAGGCAGGGCGGCGCGGAAATCCCCACCCGGCGGGCCAGCTCCACATTGGTCATGCGGCCGTCGGCCTGCAGCTCGGTCAGGATTTTCAGATCGATGGCATCGAGTCGGGCAAGCATGGCGGCACGTCCTCGCTTCCCAGTGGTCAGGATCGCAACATTACCCGTTTGCGCGGTAACACGAAAGATTATTGCGCGCCTCTCCCAGTCTGGCGGAATTGTGAAATCCACAGGCTCTGGAAGATGGGTTGCATTACTTGCATAGCTCCGCCAGATGCCTAAATTCGTGGCCGCGACAGTTCCCCAAAATGTGAGACCCGCCCCGGCTGCCTCAGGTCAGTCCCCGGCGCGGCACGGAATCCGGAAATGAGCCAGTCCATCCACGCGAAGGTCGTCATCATCGGCTCCGGCCCGGCCGGCTATACCGCCGCGATCTATGCGGCCCGCGCGATGCTGGAACCGGTGCTGATCCAGGGCATCCAGCCGGGCGGCCAGCTCACCATCACCACCGACGTGGAAAACTATCCCGGCTTCGCCGACGTCATCCAGGGACCCTGGCTGATGGAGCAGATGCAGAAGCAGGCGGAGCATGTCGGCACCAAAATCGTCACCGATCATGTCAACGCCATCGACGTGTCGAGCCGGCCGTTCCGGCTCACGCTGGATTCCGGCGACGTGTATCTGGCCGATACCGTGATCCTCGCCACCGGCGCGCAGGCGCGCTGGCTCGGCCTGCCCTCGGAAGAAAAGTTCAAAGGCTACGGCGTGTCGGCCTGCGCCACCTGCGACGGCTTCTTCTACCGCAACAAGGAGGTCGTCCTGATTGGCGGCGGCAACACCGCGGTCGAGGAAGCGTTGTTCCTGACCAATTTCGCTTCCAAGGTTACCGTCGTGCATCGGCGCGACAGTTTCCGCGCCGAGAAGATCCTGCAGGACCGGCTGTTCAAGAATCCCAAGATCGAAGTGATCTGGGACACGGCGCTGGAGGAAATCGGCGGCACCGAAAATCCGTACAAGGTCACCAAGGTCCGGCTGAAGAACGTCAAGACCGGCGCCGTGACCGAACGCAATGTCGACGGCGTGTTCATCGCCATCGGCCATTCGCCGGCGACCGAACTGGTCGCGGGCAAGGTCGAGATGAAGCCGTCCGGCTATGTCGCGACCAAACCGTTTTCGACGGCGACCTCGGTTCCCGGCCTGTTCGCCGCGGGCGATGTCACCGACGATATCTACCGCCAGGCCGTCACCGCCGCCGGCATGGGCTGCATGGCCGCGCTCGAGGCCGAGCGTTTCATCGCCGCGCATGCGGAACAGCGCGCCGCGGCAGAATAGACGAGGCGCGCGCATGCCGCACCGGATCGGAACCACGATGGACTGGGACAAGCTGAAAGTATTTCACGCGGCTGCGGAAGCCGGCAGCTTCACCCATGCCGGTGAACAGCTGGGGCTGTCGCAATCGGCGGTGTCGCGGCAGGTCAGCGCGCTGGAACAGGCGCTGTCGGTGTCGCTGTTTCATCGCCATGCGCGCGGGCTGATCCTCACCGAGCAGGGGGAACTTCTCTACCGCACCGCGCATGATGTCTTCATGAAGCTGGAAGCCGCGCGGGCGAAACTGACCGACAGTCGCGAGCGGCCGAACGGCGACCTCAAGGTGACGACCACCGTCGGCCTCGGCACGCACTGGCTGACGCCCAAGCTCGGCGAATTCATCGACCTGTATCCCGATATCCGCATCTCGCTGCTCACCACCGACGAGGAGCTCGATCTCGCCATGCGCGAGGCCGATGTGGCGATCCGCCTGCGCCTGCCGACCCAGCCCGACCTGATCCAGCGCAAGCTGTTTTCGGTGCATTTCCATGCCTATGCCTCGCCGGAATACCTCAAGCGATTCGGCACGCCGCGCGAGGTGGGCGATCTCGACAACCACCGCATCCTGCAACTGGGCGGCAGCAACATTCCCACCTTCCTGCAGAACCGGAACTGGCTGCTGGAAGTGGGCCGCAACGGCAAAGGCGCGCGCACGCCGCTGCTGGTTCTCAACAACATTCTCGGCCTGTTGCGCGCCTGCCAGCAGGGCCTGGGCGTCGCATTGCTGCCGGATTACCTGATCGAGGAAAATCGCGGGCTGGTGCAATTACTTGCGCAGACCGACCCGATCGCGCTCGACGCCTATTTCGTCTATCCGGAAGAACTGAAATCGGTCGCGCGCGTGCAGGTATTCAGAGACTTTCTGGTCTCCAAGGCGCAGCGCTGGAATTTCTGATCCGCGCTAAAATTCTCGCAAGACTTGAACCAAGACTTGCGAGGACCGCATGGCTGACATTCGCGCCCTCGCGTTGTCAGCACCTGTCCCAAGCGACATAATCATTTCCGACATTGATAGTGAGCGGTCTTCGAATCCTCCCAGATCGCAGTCTTCTCACGGTCAGTGGTTCCCCTCTGGAAGGTGACTGCCGGCCTCCCGCGCCGGCGAAAACTACAACGCCGGGCCGCCCCCACGGCCCGGCATTTTCTTGTCTTTTACACTTTCCTGTCTTGCATCCGTCATCCATCGCGTGCCGTCATGCGATACCCAGCATGCGCTGTGACACGCAGCCGCGAACGGTATTGCGGAACCGGACGCCCTCCTCGAACATTCCATGGCAATGCCGTGATTCTCGGCTAATGGAATGTGATGCAGCAACGCTCCCGGCTCCCGATCGGCGAAGACATGCGCTTTCAGGAACGGGCATGGCTCGCTGTGCGGGTCGGGTGGGTTCTGCTCGCAGCTGTCATCCTGCTGGCGCTGCTTGGCATTTTCTCCGGCGGCATCATGAGCGCGGCGAAAGCCGAACGGGACGGCACGGCTTTGTCGGTCGATTACGAGCGCTTCCAGCGCCGCAGCACACAGACGCATTTCCGGCTGCATGTGCCGAAACAGACCGAAGACGAGATTTGGCTCAGATTCGGCCGCGCCTTCCAGGACACTTACGAAATCGAGGCGGTGCAGCCGCAGCCGCTGCGCAGCCATATCAGCAGCACGGGCATCAGCCTGTTCTTCGATGCCTATGACCAGGACGACCTCAACATCGTGGTCCGGGTGCGCCCCAGGCGTTTTGGCATGGTGAATATCGAGATCGCGCGCCAGCCCGGCCTGCTGCAGATGCCGGTGCTGATTTACCCGTGAGTGAAAGCGTCATATGGACAGCGTGATCAGTGCCGCCATCGTGTATGTATTCCTCCGGCTGGTCATCGGCCTGTTCGGACGCCGGAATCTCGGGCAACTGACCGCGTTCGAACTGGTCCTGCTCGTGGTGATCGGCGGCGCGGTCCAGCGCGCGCTGGTCGGCGACGATGCATCGCTGACCAACGCCTTTCTCATCGTGGCCACCCTGGCGGGGCTGGAACTGCTGGTGTCGCTGCTCGAACGCCGGTCGCGCCTGTTCAGCAGGATCACGCGCGGCGTTCCGCTGATCGTGGTCGAGAACGGACGGCCGCTCACACGGCGGCTGCATCATGCGCGCCTCAGCGAGGACGACGTGCTGGCGGCCGCGCGCCGCCATCACGGCCTGACTGCGATGGACGAGGTGAAATTCGCGATCCTGGAAACCAGCGGCGAGATTTCGATCGTGCCGGAGCGCAAGGCCGCCGCACGCGGCGGCAAGACCGAGAAGACGGAAAAGCCGGCGGGCTGACCGCCCGCGCTCAGCGCGAATGCGCGTCGATCAGCGCCTGGCCCGCGCGCACGAAATGCTCCGCCGGGCCGCTGCGGCCGGTGCTCTGGGTGCAGACCAGCGCACCCTCCAGCATCATGAAGAGCTGGTCGGCGAGCAGGTCCGGCTGCGTGATCCCGGCCTCGCGGCACACAGCGACCAGCCGGGCGCGGGAATCCTGCTTGCATTGCTCGATCACGCAGCGCGCCGGATGGTTCTTTTCCGGCAATTCGATCGCGGCATTGGCGATCGCGCAGCCGCGCGAGGTCGGGTCGGTGACATGCCGCGCCGCCTCCTCCAGCCAGCCCTGGAGCTGGCCCCTGGGGTCGGACGGATGCTCTGCGGCCAGCCGGGTCCAGACCGAGCTCTTTTCGTCCCAAAGCCGGCGCAGATATTCCGCCACCAGTTCGTCCTTGGAGACGAAGTGCCGGTAGAGCGTCATCTTGTTGGTGCCGGCCGCCTCGGCGATGGCGTCGACGCCCACGGCGCGAATCCCCTGCCGGTAAAACAGCTCGCAGGCCGCCGCCAGAATCCGCTCGCGCGGCGGCAGGCGCTGGATGCTGTCTCCGTCCGGGGCTGATTTTGCTGGGCTTGTGCTCATCGTCGTCATCAAAGCAGGTTTGGGCTTGACACGGGTGTTACCGGTCAGTACCTATATAATTATGTTACTGACCGGTAACACCCCATCTTGGGGATGTCACCCACAATCCACCGCCGGTCAGCCGGAGATCACCATGACCAAGATTCTGCCGGTGACAAGCGTCCACGAGGCGCAAGGCCCGGCGGAGAGACCCGGACCGCCTGCAGAGGCGGTGACGGCCAGAGGGCTGGGACGACCTCGGAACCAGAAGGATTTTGAACGATGAATTCATGCCGCAGCGATTTGACCCTGACCGAAGCCCTTTCCGATCCCGTCATCGGCATGGTGATGGACGCCGACGGCGTGGACCGCGACGAACTGAAGCAATCGCTCCTGTCGCTCGCACAACAGATCGGTCTCTCCCGCAAAGGCTCCCGCACCAGTCCCTGCTGCGAATAGCCGCCTGAATTTCGAATGACGTGGCGTGCATTTCGCCACGCCAACACCGGACGGCGCACCTCGATCCTGCCCCCTCAGGAGGGCGCCGTCCGGTGCAACGTCTTCCACCAGGCTGCCCTAACAGCCTGCGCGGTCCGGACGGTGTGCCGTCGTCGTCCCATCGCGCGGGACACCGTCCGGCCTTCATCCACGCACGGAGCAATGTCATGAACGTCCAGTTCTCGAACGCGGCCCGCGCCGGCGATCGGACGCCGCTTCTATCCGCCTACACGCTCGGCGATCTCACGCTCGGGAACCGCCTGGTAATGGCGCCGATGACGCGCAGCCGCGCGATCGAAGGCAATGTTCCGAACCCGCTGGCCGCCAAATATTATGTGCAGCGCGCCGGCGCCGGACTCATCGTCACCGAAGCCACGCAGGTCAGCCCGCAGGGCGTCGGCTATATCCGCACGCCCGGCATTCACTCCGCCGCGCAGGTCGCCGGCTGGAAAAAGATCACCGACGCGGTGCATGCCGCCGGCGGAACGATCTTCCTGCAGCTCTGGCATGTCGGCCGCATTTCGCATCCCGCTTTCCACGGCGGCGCGCTGCCGGTGGCGCCGTCTGCCGTCACACCCAAGGGCACGGTATTCACCGCGCAGGGACCGCAGGAGATGGTGACGCCGCGCGCGCTCGACCTGTCGGAAATTCCCGACATCGTGGAGCAGTTCCGCAAGGGCGCCGAGAATGCCAAGGCAGCCGGCTTCGACGGCGTCGAATTGCACGGCGCGAACGGCTATCTGCTCGACCAGTTCACCCGCGACGGCGCCAACATGCGCACCGACGCCTATGGCGGCGCGATCGAGAACCGCGCGCGGCTGCCGCTCGAGGTCACCGACGCCGTCGTGAAAGTGTGGGGCAAGGAGCGTGTCGGCTACCGCATTTCGCCGAAAAGTCCGTTCAACGATATGACGGATTCCGATCCGGTGGCGACCTTCTCGTATCTGAGCGCCGAATTGAGCAAGCGCGGCATCGGCTATCTGCATGTCGTCGATCCGGCCATTCCGGCCGAAGGCCGCGTGACGCCGATCCTGCGCAAGATTTTCAAGGGCACCTATGTCGTCAATGGCGGCTTCGATGCCGAGACCGGCAACGCCGCGATTGCCGGCGGCGAGGCGGATCTCGTCGCCTTCGGCGTGCCATTCCTGGCCAATCCGGATCTGCCGATCCGCTTCGCGCAGCACGCCGCGCTGAATGCGCCGGACCAGGCGACATTCTATGCCGGCGAGGAGAAGGGCTACATCGACTATCCGGCGCTCTGACCTGCAAGTTGCGTAAACCATCAGGCGGGGCCAAAAGCCCCGCCTGATTTCTTTTCGGCTGCTATTCCGCCGCCCGCCGCGCCGCCACGATCTGGTCGGCGGTGCGTCCGGTCAGTTCGGCCATGTGGTCGAACTTGAAGCTGAAGGTGCCGACGCCGGCGGTGCCGGACCTGATCTCGACGATGAGGTCGCCGATCTCCGATTCCGGCATCATCGCCCGCACGCAATCCCAGCCCGGCCATCCCTCGCGGGTGTCAAACCCGAGAATCTGCCCGCGCCGCCCCGACAGGATGGCATTCATGCGCGCGGTCGCTTCGGTCGGGCAGACAATCTCCACGATATGCACCGGCTCCAGCAGCACCGGCTGACATTGCGGCAGGGCTTCCACCACGCCGATGCGGCCGGCGGTGCGGAACGCCTGATCCGACGAATCCACCGTGTGGTAGGAGCCGTCGATCAGCGTGACCGCGACATCGACCACCGGGAAGCCAAGCGGACCTTCCTTCAGCCCGTCGACCACACCCTCCTCCACCGAGGGAATGTAATTGCGCGGCACCACGCCGCCGGTGATCTTGTCGGTGAAGGTGAAGCCCTCGCCGCGCGGCAGCGGCTTGATCTCCAGCACCACGTCGCCGAACTGGCCGTGCCCGCCCGACTGCTTCTTGTGCCGCCCGCGCTGCTGGATGGATTTGCGGATGGTCTCGCGATAGCCGACGCTGGGTCTGCGCTTCTCGATCGAGATGCCGAAACGGTCGGCGAGCTTTTCCGCCGCAACGCGCAGATGCATTTCGCCCTGCCCCCACAGCACCACTTCATGCGCGTCTGGATTGTGCGCCACCGTGATGGACGGATCCTCCTCCTGCATCTTGTTCAGTGCCAGCCCAAGCTTGACGTCATCCTTGCGCTCGGTGGCGGAGACCGCGATCGCCAGCACCGGCGGATAGGCTTTCACATCGGCGACCGGCTTGTGCGCCTCCTTGCCGGCGGTCAGCGTTTCTCCGGTTTTCGCATAATCGAGCTTGCCGAGACCGACGGTCTCGCCGGTGCCGGCGGGGCCGCGCTTGTCGGTGTGCTGGCCGGTCAGCCTGAACACGCCCGACACCCGGCCGACCTCGCGCTCCGGCGTGACGAAGGTGGTGCCGTCGCCGGCCTGGCCGGCAAGAACGCGCGCGACCGACAATTTGCCGCCATGCGCGGTGTGCCAGGTCTTCAGCACATAGGCGACGGTATCGCCGCTTTTAGCCTGCACGCCCAGGCGTTTTGCCGTGGCCTCCACATTCGGCGTCTCGTGCCGCAGCGCCTTCAGCAGCCGCAGCACCCCGTTGGTGCGGGTGGCGACGCCGATCAGCACCGGGCAGACCTGGCCCTGCCGCAACTCCTTCGACAGGTCGTCGAACACCTTGTCGCGCGGCGGCGGGATGTCGGCGAGCAACTGCTCCAGCAACTCGTCATCGTGATCGGCGAGCGTCTCCAGCATGGTGAAGCGCGCGGTCTTTTCGCGCTCCAGATCCTCGCCCGACAATTCGATCACTTCCGAGGCGGTATGCTCCTTGTAGACATGCGCGCGCTCGAGCGCGAGATCGACGAAGCCGGCGACGATGCCGTTCCGCCAGATCGGGATCTGCCGCAGCAGGAGCGGCACGCGCGAGGCCGGCTGCAGCATCTGCAAGGTCTCGCGGATGCGCTTGTCGGCCTTGTCGATCTTGTTGAGGAACAGGAAATGCGGAATTTTCAGCTCTTCGAGTTCGCGCATCACCAGCTGCAATTGCGGAATCTTCTTTTCGTCCGCCTCGCAGACCACGACCGCGGCATCCACCGCCGGCAGGGCCGCGCGCATGTCATGGATGAATTCGACCGAACCCGGACAATCGACGAAGGTGTAGCTGTCGCCCATGAAATTGGTGGTGGCGACCGAGAGTTCCACGCTCATGCTGTGGTGGCGCGCTTCCCTGGAGGCGTCGCCTACGCTCGTCCCAGCCTCGACGCTGCCCTGGCGCTGGATCGCGCCGGTGCGGGCAAGAATGGCTTCCAGCAGCGTCGTCTTGCCGCTCTGAAAGGGGCCCACCAGCGCGATGCACCGGGGACCCGATGGTCTTGTGCCGTTCGAATTTACGCCGTTCGAGTTCGCTGCCGTCATCGACGCCTCCTATGAAAGGCGCCTGACGCATGGGCCGGTTGTCTCCGGCCGCAGTCAGACGCCGGAAGCGGCTATCGTCCTCCCGCTTTGTGGCAATGGCAAGGGGAGCCGGCGCGGCGCCAACTAGAATCTTGGAATATCCGGAAACGCAACCTTACCGGCGCGCACATGCATGCGGCCAAGCTCGGCGCAGCGGTGCAGTTGCGGGAACACCTTGCCGGGATTGAGCAATCCTTCGGAATCGAAGGCGCATTTCAGGCGCTGCTGCTGGTTCAGGTCGATTTCCGAGAACATCGCCGGCATCAGGTCGCGCTTCTCGACGCCGACGCCATGTTCGCCGGTCAAGACGCCGCCGACCTCCACGCACAACCGCAGGACGTCGGAGCCGAAGGCTTCCGCGCGCTCGAGTTCGCCCGGATTGTTCGCGTCGTACAGGATCAGCGGATGCAGGTTGCCGTCGCCGGCGTGAAAGACATTGGCGACCTGCAGATCGTATTTCTTGCTCATCTCGCGCATGCGCGCCAGCACCAGCGGCAATTGCGCACGCGGGATGGTGCCGTCCATGCAGTAATAGTCCGGCGAGATGCGCCCGACCGCCGGGAACGCCGCCTTGCGGCCGGCCCAGAACAGCAGCCGCTCCTCCTCGTTGTTCGAGATCCGCAAGGTCGAAGCCCGGCATGCGCGCGCAATCGCCTCCACCCGCTCGATCAGATGATCGACCTCGGCCTTGCCGCCGTCGAGCTCCACGATCAGGAGCGCCTCGACATCGAGTGGATAGCCGGCATGGACGAATTCCTCCACGGCGTGGATCGCGGGCTTGTCCATCATCTCCATGCCGCCGGGAATGATGCCGGCGCCGATGATGCGGCCGACGCATTCGCCGGCGTCTTCCGAGGTCGGAAAGCCGACCAAAAGCGCGCGGGCGGTCTCCGGCTTTTTCAGGATGCGCACCGTGATCTCGGTCACCACGCCGAGCAGTCCTTCCGAGCCGGTGATGATTCCGAGCAGGTCGTAGCCGCCGGCATCCAGATGCTTGCCGCCGATGCGGAGAATTTCGCCGGTCATCAGCACGAGTTCGCAGCCGAGCACGTTGTTGGTGGTCATGCCGTATTTCAGGCAATGCACGCCGCCGGAATTTTCCGCGATATTGCCGCCGATGGTGCAGGCGATCTGCGAGGACGGATCGGGCGCATAATAGAAACCGTCGTCCTCCACCGCCTTGCTGACCCCGAGATTGGTGACGCCGGGCTCGGCCACCACCACGCGGTTGGCATAGTCGATCTCGCGGATGCGGCTGAACTTGCCCATGCCGAGCAGGACGCCGTCCTCCAGCGGCAGCGCGCCGCCCGACAGCGAGGTGCCGGCGCCGCGCGGCACCACCTTGATCCTGTTCTGGTGGCAATAGCGCAGGACCTCAGACACCTGCTGCGTGGTCGAGGGCAGCACCACCACCATCGGAAGCTGGCGATAGGCGGTCAGCCCGTCCGACTCGTAGGGCCGCATCTCGATGTCGCCCGAAATCACGCCCTCCCCCGGCACGATAGCGCGCAGCGCGCGCACGATCTCCTCGCGGCGCGAGAGCACGGCCTTATCGGCGGGCGGCATGCGGACGGACATCGGACACTCCTCCGGGACAGGATAGGGCAAGGCCGCCCGAATTGAAAATCGCTCCAAAGAGCGTTGACACCGGTGACCGCGGAGGCAAAGTCCGGACGCGGAACGTTCGGGCCGCAGCCGGGGCTCCGACATCAGGAGAAAAAGACGGACTGTTCGAACCCGGCATCTTGACCTTCCCCCGTTTGACATGAATCAAGTGGGCGGCGAAGCGCCGGGCTAAAATGTGTTCTATAAAGGCGGGCCACGGTCCGCCAACGGGAGCATTGTCATGATCAAGGACGTTATTGTGAACCTGTCCACCGGCGCGGCGCGCGACCCGGCCGGCGAATATGCGGTTTCGATCGCCGAAGCGTTCAGTGCGCATCTTGCCGGCATCGCCTTCGCCTATGATCCGGTTCTCCCGGCCAGTGTCATGGGTGGCGTCTCGGCCGACGTCTTCGACGTGCAACGGCAGGAGAATGAAAAGACGGCGAACGCCGCGATCCAGCAATTCGAGACCTCCAGCAAGCGCGCGGGCGTATCCGCGGAATCGCATATGCTGACGGCGACCATCGCGGGCGCCGCGAATGTCTTCGCCGGGATGGCCCGCCGCTTCGATCTCGCGGTCGTGTCGCAGGTCACGCCCGACACCATCGCGCCGGACGAACTGCTCATGGAAGCCGCCCTGTTCGAAGGCGGCCGCCCCGTGGTCATCGTGCCCTATATCCAGAAGGCCCCGATCAAGCTCGACCGCGTGCTCTGCTGCTGGGACGGCAGCCGCACCGCCGCGCGCGCCATCGGCGACGCCATGCCCTTCCTGAAAAAGGCGAAGGCGGTCGATCTCGTCATCGTGGGCAAGGGCAAGATGAACGAGAAGGAACTGACCGGCGCCGACATGGGCGGCCATCTGGCGCGTCATGGATTGAAGGTCGACGTCAAGCGCATCGCGGCGCCCGACGTGGATGTCGCCAATGTCGTGCTGTCCTACGCCGCCGACACCGACGCGGGGTTCATCGTGATGGGGGGCTACGGCCATTCCCGCCTGCGCGAATATATCCTCGGCGGCGCCACGCGCGGCATTCTCGGCTCCATGACCGTGCCGGTGCTGATGTCGCATTGAGCGCCACAGCACCGCTCCGTCCTTTATCTCGACACTTTTGACCGGGAACCTTTTCGCGCGTCACCGCGTTTTCTTGCGCCGTCCTATCGGGGATGGTCCGCGCCTGCGGACAGACGACGGCGCAATGCAAAGAGGTGTTCATGCCGGCTCCCTATTCGTTCGGGATCGAGGAGGAGTATTTTCTCGTCGACGCGCAGACGAAATTCGTCGCACGCGCGATGCCCGACGGATTCCTGAAAGCCGCGAAATCGGCGCTCGACGGCAAGGTCACCGGCGAGTTCCTGCAGTCGCAGATCGAAGTGGTGACGCCGCCGCAGACCGATATCGCGGCGGCGCGCGCGGAATTGCGCGATCTGCGCAAGACGCTGGCCGCCATCGCCGGCGAATACGGCCTGGCCATCATGGCGTCGGGTACCCATCCCACCGCGGTCTGGGAGCGCGCGCAGCAAAGCCAGGGCGCGCGCTATGACGCGGTGATGGACGACCTGCAGATGATCGGCCGCCGCAACCTGCTGTGCGGCCTGCATGTGCATGTGGAATTGCCGGACCCGGCGCAGCGCATCGACGTGATGATGCGGATGCTGCCGTATCTGCCGCTGTTCATCGCGCTGTCGACCTCCTCGCCGTTCTGGCGCTCGCAGCCGACCGGACTGAAGGGCTATCGGCTCGCCGCCTATGACGAGTTGCCGCGCACCGGCATTCCGGAACTGTTCCGCACCCAAGCCGAATTCGATTCCTATATCGATGCGCTGGTGCGGGCCGGGGTGATGCCGGATTCCAGCTATATCTGGTGGGCGATCCGGCCGTCCTTCAAGCACCCGACCCTCGAACTGCGCGCGCCGGATTGCTGCACCGATGTCGAGGACACGATCTCGATCGCGGCCCTGTACCGCTCGCTGGCGCGCTGGCTGGTGCGCCACCCCGAGCGCAACTGGGCGATGAACGCGGTTTCGCGCGCCATCATCGTCGAGAACAAGTGGCGGGCGCAGCGGTACGGCGTGAACGGCGATTTCGTGAAGGTCGAAGGCGACGGGCCGGTGACGGTGGCGCGCATGCTCGACCGGGTGATCGCCGACATCACGCCGGACGCGCGGGAGCTGGGCTGCCTCGACGAGGTGCTGCGCTGCCTGACCATCGTTGCGAACGGCACCTCGGCCGACCGGCAGCTCGCCATCTTCGCTCCGCATCAGGACAATCACGTGCCCGGTCTGCGCGCGGTGATCGACTGGATCGCCAAGACAACGCTGCAGTGAGCGCCGCTAGCGATTGAAGGCGCAGGTGAAGGCGCCGCCGTCAAAATCGCTGTCCTGGCCGGAAAAGCCGACGCAATCCGAAGAGGCGCGAGCATCCACGCAAAAGTCGCGGCCATCGCCAGCGCGCCACAATCGCTGTGCCGCGTTACCCGCCCTCGCCGATCGCCGGCAGCGCGACCTGCACCACGAGTCCGCGGGCGCGCGCGTCGATGACGCCGAGCGCGCGCAGCGAGAGCAGCGTGAGCGTCTGCACGGCCTCGCGGGTGCGGGCGGGATTCTCGCCGGCATCGGGCGCCAGCGGGCCGAGCAATCCTTCCAGCAAGGCGCCGACCAGCGCCGAGGACGACAGCACAATATCCTGTTGCGGCAGATGGCCGGCCTTCATGGCGGCGGCGATGCGCGACTGCAATTCGTCAGCCAGCGCCTTGCGGTAGGCGACGCGCACCGGCTCGATATCGGCGTCGACCGGCTCGGCGATCACCGCCCAGGCGAGACGGCGGTTGCGCAGGGCGCGCGCGGCAAAGGTCGCGATCGCGGCGGCGAGCGCCGAGACCGGACCGGGCGCCGTGCCGGCCGCTTGGCGAACGGCGGCGATTTCCTGCTCGGAGATGGCCGTGACCACGGCCGAGATCAGGTCTGTCTTGGAGGGGAAATAGCGATAGACCGTGCCGGTCGCGATGCCCGCCCGTTCGGCCACCGGCACGATCTGGACCGCGGCCATGCCGCCCTCGGCGGCGGCCTCGCGCGCCGCCGCGATGATCCTGGCGTGCCGGACGGCCTGCTTGCGGATCACATTGTCCGTACGGCGATAAGGCATAAAACAAGTGAATCACAATTCACTTGTTTTAGCAACTGAAACTCGCAGGACCGGTTACTACTTCTGCCCGGCCAGCGCCTTGCTGCGGATCGCCTCCAGGGTGGTGGCGGGCGAGATGGCGTTGCCATCGACCTTGAGATGGAGGATGGCGGGCTGGCCCGAGGCTTTCGCCGCCGCATAGGCGGCGGCAAAGTCCGCCGTTTTCTCCACCGTTGCGCCGAAGCCGCCAAAGGCGCGGGCGTAGGCGGCAAAGTCCGGGTTCTTCAGGGCGGTCGCGACCACCCGCCCCGGATATTCGCGTTCCTGATGCATGCGGATGGTGCCGTACATGCCGTTGTCCACCACCGCGATGATCACCGGCAGGTCGTATTGCACGGCCGTGGCGAATTCCTGGCCATGCATCAGGAAGTCGCCGTCGCCGGCGAGACAGAACACAGCCCGTTCCGGATAAAGCCGCTTGATGCCGATCGCCGCCGGCACACCATAGCCCATCGAGCCCGAAGTCGGCGCAACCTGGGTCGCGAATTTGCGGAAGCGGTAGAAGCGGTGAATCCAGGCGGCGAAATTTCCGGCGCCGTTGCAGACAAAGTCCTCCGGCGCGAGCTGGCTGCGCAGCCAGGTCATGATCTCCCCGACATTGACGGCGCCCGGCACCTCGGTCGCGGTCTCGCTGAAGGCGAGATAGTCGGCATGAGCGGTCTTTGTTTCCGCCCGCCATGGAATGTCGTTCGGCCCCTGCAATCCTTCAAGCGCGGCGGCGAACGCCGTCGGCGCGGCGTGGATCGCGAGCGTGGGACGATAGACGCGGCCGAGTTCCTCGATGCCGGGATGCACATGCACGAAGGTCTGCTTCGGCGCCGGAATCTCGAACAACGAATAGCTTTGCGAGGGCATCTCGCCCATGCGCCCGCCGACCAGGATCACGAGATCGGCGGCCTTCACGCGCGCCAGCAATTTCGGATTGGGGCCGATGCCGAGATCGCCCGCGTAACAGGGATGCAGCGCGTCGAACAGATGCGCCCGGCGGAAGGTGGTCATCACCGGCAGATCGAAACGCTCGGCGAAACGCATGACCGAGGCGCAGGCCTTTTCCGACCAGCGGCTGCCGCCCAGCAGCATCACCGGCTTTTTCGCCGCCCAGATCATCTTCTGCAGCCGCGACATGTCGGTGAGGCCGGGCCAGGTCTCGACCGGCTCGAAGGCCGGCGCGTCCGGCGCCACGACGCGATCCACCAGCATGTCTTCCGGCAGCGCGATCACCACCGGGCCGGGCCGGCCGTTGGTGGCTTCATAGAAGGCGCGCGAGACGAGTTCGGGAATGCGCGCGACATCGTCGATTTCGGTCGCCCATTTCACCATGGTGCCGAACACCGCGCGATAGTTCAGTTCCTGGAATGCCTCGCGCTCGCGCATATCGCGCGCCACCTGCCCGACGAACAGGATCATGGGCGTGGAATCCTGCATCGCGATGTGCAGGCCGGCCGACGCATTGGTGGCGCCGGGACCGCGCGTGACGAAACAGATGCCGGGCCGCCCGGTCGCCTTGCCGTGCGCCTCCGCCATCATCGCCGCGCCGCCTTCCTGGCGGCATACCGTCACCGTGACGGCGCGGTCATGGAACGCGTCGAGCGCGGCAAGATAGCTTTCGCCCGGCACGCAGAACACATGCTGCACGCCATGCACGACCAGCTGATCAACCAGAATTTCGCCGCCGGTGCGGGAGCCGTCATTGGCGCGCATCGCATTCGTCTCCGTTCAGACCGATGTTGCGACCTGGCCGACATTCGCCGGAACCATCAGCGAGGTCTTCTGGCTGACCAGATAGCCGGCTTCGCCGTTCTTCTTGAGATATTCCTTCCAGTCCGGGTCGGCCTGCATGGCGGCGCGGCGGGTCGCACGGTCGGCGGCATCCTTGTACATCCAGATATGCACGATGGTGTTCAGCTCGCCGCTCTCGGCGAACATGTAGGCCAGCGGCTTGCCGAGGTGACGCACCTGCGCCTGATAGCCGTATTTCTCGTAGATCTCGATATGGGCCTGCATCTTGCCCGGCTTGATCACGTAGGTGCGGTGGTCGATCAGCACGATCATGTCTCCCTGAAACTTGCACTTTTGGGTTCGAAAACCGGCGGGACTGTCCAACCGGCGACGTTCAGCGTCAAGCGTAAACCGTTACAGACCATAGATCCGACACAGGGTCGCCACCGCGACACCGATTCCGACCGCGAGGAACTCGTTGCGGCGGAGCAGCATGGAGACGATCACCGCACCGACCGCGAAATAGGCGGTGGGGCCGGTCTTCACCACCACCGGCAGGACCAGCGCGACGATGACCGAACCCGGCAGGGCCTCCAGCATCTTGCGCATGCGCGGCGTGATCGGGACATGACCCATCAGCCAATAGCCGCCGAGCCGCATGAGCTGGGTTGCCGCCGACATCGCGCAGATCGCAAGCACCGCAGCATAGGGCAGCACGTCATTTGCGGTCATCGACAAAGCCTCCGCTCACCGCGCCCGCGAGCGCGCCGCAGATGATGAACCACCAGCCCGGCACCACACGTTCCACGACCAGCGCCACCAGCCCCGCCACCGCCCAGGGAATGGCGCGGCGCGGGCCGGGCCAGATCGGCATCAGCATGGCGACGAAATAGATCGGCACGATCAGATCGAGTCCGAAGCGGCGCGGATCGGCGATCAGCGCGCCGCCCAGATAGCCGAATACGGTGACGGGAACCCAGACGATCCACACCGCCAGACTGGCGCCGAGCAGCACGCCGGCATCGGCCCCGCCCTGGCGGCGGTAGCGGATGGCGTTGATCCAGCTCATGTCGGTGATCACGGTCAACATCGGATAGACCTGCCACGGCGGCAGCGGACCGAGCCATGGCCGCAAGGACGCGCTCATCAGCAGCATGCGCATGTTCACGACCGCGGTGACCAGCGCGAGCGTGGTGATCAGGCCGAGCGTCATGTGACCGGACCAGATTTCCATCGCCACAAGCTGCGAGGCGCCCGCGAAGACGATGGTGCTCATCAGCACCGCTTCGGAGAACGACAGCCCTTTCTGCGCGGCGACCGCGCCAAAGGCGGCCCCGAACACCGCAACGCCCGGCAGCACCGGCAAGACCAGACGAAGTCCCTGGCTCAAGCCGGCCAAGGTCCAGTGCGGCTCGGGGCCGCGATCATCCGGTTCGGATTGCATGGTTGTCATGTCGGGATGGGGGTCGGAAGGCCTAGCAAAGGCCGGTTAGCTGAGCAATGTTGTTTGCGCATTCGTCCCATGTGCCACCCGTTTTCCGGCTTTCCCGCATGACATTCGACACGCGCCGCCTGGCGGTCGCACTCGCCGGCGGCGGCGCCTTTCTCAATCTGTATTCGCCGCAGGCGGTGCTGCCGCTGCTGTCGGCGGAATTCGGCGCGCGCGCCGCCGACATCAGCACGATCATGACCGCTTCCACGCTCGCCGTCGCGCTGACCGCGCCGTTCACCGGCGCGATCGCCGACGTGCTGGGACGCAAGCGCGTGATCACGGCGGCGATGGTGGCGCTTGTGGTTCCCACCGTGATGATCGCCTTTGCCCCCAGCCTCGACATGATCGTGTTCTGGCGCTTCGTGCAGGGCCTGCTGCTGCCGCCGATCTTCGCTGTGACGGTGGCCTATATCGGCGGCGAGTGGCCCGCCGACGAAGCGGTCGGCATGACCGGCATCTATACCTCGGGCGCGGCGGTGGGCGGCTTTCTCGGCCGGCTGCTGACCGGCCTGCTGGCGGAACCGGTCGGCTGGCGCGGCGCGTTTCTGGCCGATGCCGTGCTGACGGCGCTCTGCGCGCTGGGCGTGATCCTGCTGCTGCCGCGCGAAAAGAATTTTGTGCGCGCGGACAATATCGGCGCGTCGCTGCGGCAGATGCTCGATCATCTGCGCAAGCTGAAACTGCTGGCGACCTTCGCGGTCGGCTTCGGCGTACTGTTCAATTTCATCGCGGCCTTCACCTTCATCAATTTCGTGCTGGCGGCGCCGCCCTACAATCTGTCGCCCGCCGCGCTCGGGCTGATTTTCGTGGTCTATCTGATCGGTACGGTGACCACGCCGACCACCGGCATCTGGGTGGCACGATTCGGCCGTCGGCATTTCGTGATCGGCGTGCTTGTGGTCTGGGCCTGCGGCATCGCGCTGACGCTTGTGCCATCGCTGGCGGTGATCATCCTGGGACTGGCGATCGCGGCGGTATGCGGTTTCTTCGTGCAGGCGTCGTCGCAGAGTTTTGTCGCCACCTCCGCCAGGACCGGCACCTCCTCGGCCATCGGGCTGTATGTGACAGCCTTCTATGCCGGCGGCAGCGCCGGCGCATTCTTTCCCGGCCTGGCCTGGGAGAGCGGCGGATGGACCGCCGTGGTGGCGCTGCTGCTCGGCATGCTCGCCTTCATGGCGCTGGTGGTGGCTTTGGTCTGGCAGCGGGACACCAAGCCAATATAGATTTGCAGGATCAGAGCGAACAGGATTCCCCGGAATGCAGACGCCTTTCGCCGCCATCATGGCGATCCTTGCGGCGATGACACCCGCCCTCGCGCAGGAGGACAAGAAGCAAACGCCCCTGCCCTCGCATCTGCCGCTTGCGACCGAAGCCTGTTTCGGCCGGGTCTATGACGCGGCGCATCTTGCAAAGCATCCGAAGCAGCGCGTCACCAGCTTCCACCTGTCGCGCGAGTTCAACGCCGATCGCCATTCCGAAAACGAACCGTCGTCCGAGCAGGAACTGAGACGTTCCGACGGCGAATACGGCAACGTAAATGTCACCGCCTATGTCCGCTTCCGCGACCGCAAGGGCGTCTATGCCAACGGGCTGACCTGCCGCAAATCCGACAGCGGCAAGATCTTCTGCGGCGTCGATTGCGACGGCGGCAGCTTCAACCTGAAGCCCGGCGGCGCATCCCTGCTGCTGGAGAACAACGGCTTCGTGGTGGTGGGCGGCTGCGGCGCCAGCGAGGACGAGCAGGAGAACGAGGAACACGTCTCGCCCGGCCAGGACGACAAGGTGTTCCGGCTCGATCCCAGACCGGTTGCGGCCTGCCTGGCCGAGCGCGCGGCCATGGCACCGGCCTGGGCCAAGCTCGGCACGCCGCTGCGGACGCGCTTCAATGAGACCGACACCCTGTGCCTCAGCCGCAGCTACGACGCCGCGCATCTCAAATCCCATCCCCGGCAGACCGTGAAACGGATCGCGGTTCTGCGAACCAGGGATTCGAAATCCGAGCCCGGCGCGGTGTTCTACACGCTGACCTTCCGGATCGAGACCCGGGACGGCAAGACGTTCGAACAGAAGACCACCTGCGGACCCGACAACTATGCCTATGCCTGCACCCTCAACAGGCAGATGGACGTGCAGCGCGACTTCTACCTGACGCGCGCCGCCAACAACGACGTGCTGCTGCGCGACAGGCACGGCATGCTGCAGAAGCTGTTCGATGTCAGGCTCGGCAGCGACGATCGCGTGTTCCGGCTCAGGACCGAACCGGAAACGGCCTGCCGGTTCTGACACGCGGATTATTGCGGGTCGGTTTTCTTCAGGATCAGGATCGAGAGATTGCCCTCGGGCCGGTAATCCTTCCGGTGCAGCTCGAACTGCGTCGGCGCGATCTTTTTCACGCCCTGCCCGCAGAAACTAACCAGATTGTCGGGATGGCCCTTGTCCACCACCAGGCGGAAATCGCCGATCGGACCCGACCAGTTCGCCCCGGTGCGGAGGATGTAGTCGATGCGCTCTTCGGTGAAGGGCACACCAAAATCGCCCTTGGCGTCCCGTTTCGCGCGCGCGACGGCGGAGAAGAAGCCCTTGTCGAGGCAGTATTTGCGGCTGTACTCGGCGAACCAGGATTCCTTCTCGGCCTCCCGGTTGCCAAAGCCGGTGCCGGCGGTTTCGCCGACGCTCGGCCGGTAGCGATGCGCGATCACAGTCTCGGCGCCGGCCGGGAAAATCTGCTCCCAGTAGAAGGTGGTGCGCAGCGCCCAGCGCGCGGCGAGATGCTGCTGCATCCCCTTGCCGATATCGTATTCCTCGATCTCGGCGAGGCCGATGCGGATCAGATCGTCCCACTTGTCGCGCGGCAGACGGTCGAGCGCCTCGTTGGTGGTGCCGAGATGCGGCGCGAGCGGAAGACCGAGGTCCAGCAGATATCTGGTGCGGTCGATGCCGGCGGCGATCACCCGCTGCTCGACCTGGGTATTGACCGGCTTGCCGTTCACCTGGGTGGAGAAATCCAGCGCATTGACCGCATCGTCGCTCGGCAGCGCGAGCGCCACGTCCTGACCGGCCTTGATCTCCGGGATCGGAAACGCGACCAGCACCTTCACGTCGCGGGCGGTCTTGTTGAAGAAGCGGTAGCGGACCTTCACCTCGGCGGCGGAAATGAACAGGTCCTCGCTGCGCATCTCGACCTGATCGTTCTGAACGAAGATCAGGCCGCCGGTGGCCAGTTCGGCGCTGGAATCGTTGGCGGTGGCGCCCGGCGCCAGCAGCGCCAGGGCCGCAACGAAAACGGCGCGCCGCATGAGCCATGCGCGCGCGCCGTGAATGGAGACAGGTGACGTCACGGTCAGGCCTGCGGCTGGGGCTCCATGCCGCCGGCATCCGGCCGCGGGCGGGTCTTGCCCGCGCTCGGCACGGCGGAGGCGCGCGGCGTCGACGGCTCGCTTACCCCTTCCCGCACCGGCGGCTTGCCGTTCAGCAAATCCTTGATCTCGTCGCCCGACAGCGTCTCGAATTCCAGAAGACCCTTGGCCAGAAGCTCGAGATCGGTGCGCTTTTCCTCGAGAATCTTGCGCGCCTCCTCATGACCGTTTTCGACCAGCCGCCGCACTTCGGCGTCGATCTTCTGCGCGGTCGATTCCGAGATGTTCTGCTGACGCGACACGGAATGACCGAGGAACACCTCTTCCTGGTTCTCGCCATAGGCGACGGCGCCGAGCTCCTTGGAGAAGCCCCAGCGGGTGACCATCATGCGGGCCAGACGGGTGGCCTGCTCAATATCGGACTGCGCGCCGGAGGTGACCTTGTCGGCACCGAAGATCATCTCTTCGGCGACGCGGCCGCCCATCATGATGGCCAGACGCGAGGTCATCTGCTCGAAGCTCATCGACAGCTTGTCGCGTTCCGGGAGCTGCATGACCATGCCAAGCGCGCGGCCGCGCGGAATGATGGTGGCCTTGTGCACCGGATCAGTGGCCTTGACGTTGAGCGCGAGGATGGCGTGGCCGCCTTCGTGATAGGCGGTGAGGAGCTTTTCCTCCTCCGTCATCACCAGCGACTTGCGCTCGGCGCCCATCATGACCTTGTCCTTGGCGTCCTCGAACTCGGCCTGGGTGACCATGCGCTTGTTGCGCCGGGCCGCCATCAGCGCCGCCTCGTTGACAAGGTTCATCAGGTCCGCGCCGGAGAAGCCGGGGGTGCCGCGCGCGATGGTTTTCAGAACCACGTCAGGCGCCAGCGGAACTTTCCGCACATGCACCTTCAAAATCTGCTCGCGGCCGACCACGTCCGGATTCGGCACGATCACCTGACGATCGAAACGGCCCGGCCGCAGCAAGGCGGGGTCGAGCACGTCGGGCCGGTTGGTGGCGGCGATCAGGATGATGCCTTCATTGGCTTCGAAGCCGTCCATCTCGACCAGCAACTGGTTCAGCGTCTGTTCGCGTTCGTCGTTGCCGCCGCCGAGACCGGCGCCGCGATGACGGCCGACCGCGTCGATTTCGTCGATGAAGATGATGCAGGGCGCATTCTTCTTCGCCTGCTCGAACATGTCGCGCACGCGCGAGGCGCCGACGCCGACGAACATCTCGACGAAGTCGGAACCCGAAATGGTGAAGAACGGAACGTTGGCTTCGCCGGCGACCGCACGCGCGATCAGGGTCTTGCCCGTTCCGGGAGGGCCGACCAGCAGCACGCCGCGCGGAATGCGTCCGCCCAGGCGCTGGAATTTGGACGGATCGCGCAGGAACTCGACGATCTCCTGCAGGTCCTGCTTGGCTTCGTCGACGCCTGCGACGTCTTCAAAGGTGACGCGGCCATGCGCTTCGGTCAGCAGCTTGGCGCGCGACTTGCCGAAACCCATCGCCTTGCCGGCGCCGCCCTGCATCTGGCGCGACAGGAAGATCCACACGCCGATCAGCGCGATGAACGGCAGCCACGACACGAGCAGCGAGACGAACCACGGCACCTGCTCCTGCGGCGAGCGGGCGGTGATCTGGACGCCCTTGCCATACAGACGCTGGATCAGGCTCGGATCGTTCGGGGCATAGGTGTTGAACGGTCGGCCGTCGGTGAAGGTGCCGTGAATCTCCGGCCCCTGGATCAGCACGTCGCGGACGCGGCCCTGATCGACCTCGGTGAGAAGCTGGGAGAACGAGATATCCTGCGCCGCTTGGCGCTGGCTGGGGCTCTGGAACAGCGTGAACAGGGCAAGCAGCAACAGGACAATAATCACCCAGAGGGCGAAGTTGCGGAGATTGGTGTTCATCCGAAGTCCTTGTTCTGCCGCCGTGGCCCCAGGCGGACGTTTGTAACCGGAAAAAGCGGCGCTTCTCTTAAGTCATTTCCCCGAGGAATTGAATGTAGGACCGACCCTGCCCTCTGCCAAGGGAAGCGCCGGAAAGTCGGCCCTTTTCATCCTAGCCGCCGCGGCGGCCCCTCGCTTTTGCGAGTTTTGCGCGTGGTTAAGGCGGAAATTCGGCCTCCCGAACCCCGCCGGGGCGGCGCCCGCTCAATCACCAGCCGGCGGGCGGTCAGGGTGAGGACGGCGCCGGCCAAGGTGCGGCGAATCGGCGCTGAACCGGCCTGTTCGCCCAGTTCGGCAAAAAGCCGCTCCAGCTTGCCAAGTTCGACCGGGCCCTCATCACCCACCTGCGCGATTGCGCGGCCGAGCAGACGCAACGCGATCTCCTCCGGCAATTGGCGGAACTCGCCGGCGCCGAATTCGATCCGCAGACCGTCAGCCGCAGGCGACCAGGCCAGATGGTCGGCGGCCTGTCCGACGGCAGCCTGCAACGCGGTCTCCGCGCGCCGGATACGGCGGGCCAGAAGCGCCAGCCTTGCGGCGGTGAGTCCCTCCTCCGCGAGACCGGGCATCAGCATCCGCATTCGCGCGCGCGTGAAACGCGGATCGCGGTTGGAGGGGTCGTCGGCATACACGACGCCGAGCTGGCCCAGCGTCGCGACGAGCCGCGCCTTGGGCAGATCGAGCAAGGGACGCACAATGCGCGTTCCGAACATGTCGCTTTCGCGCGCCATCGCTGCGAGGCCGGATAATCCGCTGCCGCGCGCCAGCCGGATCAGCACGGTCTCGGCCTGATCGTCCAGCGTATGGGCGGTCAGCACCAGCCGCGCCCCGGCCTTGGCGGCCTCCGCACTCAGCAAACGGTAGCGCGCCGCGCGCGCGGCATCCTGCAAGCCGGTCTTCGGCTTGGGTCCGTTCCAGCGCAATGTGCGATGCTTCACGCCGGCGTCGCGCGCATGACGCTTGACGGCATTTGCCTCTTTCGCCGATTCCGGACGCATGCGGTGATCGATGGTCACGGCGATCAGTTCGGGACCGCGCTTGAGCGACGCGCGCCAACGCGCGGCGAGCGCCAGCAGCGCCATGGAATCCGGACCGCCGGACACCGCAAGAATGAGAACAGATTCGGACGACAGATCGGCGAACAGCGCCTTTGCTTCGCCCACAGAGACCGGCAACGTGACGTCAGCAGCCGGCACGCTTCTGTTCCCGCTCCACGCCCTGCTTCACGCCGAGCGACGCGCGCGGGTATTTGCGCCCGATCTCGCCAAATGTCGCACAGGCGGCGTCCTTCTCGCGCAACGCGGCGAGCGACTGACCGAGCCGCAGCAGCGAATCCGGCGCCTTGCCCGAGGTCTCATGCTTGGTCGACACCTGAAGGAACGACTCGGCCGCGTCGCGATAGCGCTGACGCTGGAACAGGCTTTCGCCCAGCCAGTATTGCGCGTCCGGCGCGAGCCGGTCGCGCGCATGGGTTTTCAGGAAGTCGCGGAAAACCTCTTCGGCCGCGGCGTAATCCTTGCGCTGGATATAGCCGTAGCCGAGATCGTACAATTCCTTCGGCGTCTGCGCCGACGGCGAGACCGACGCGAGGGTTCCGCCCGGAGCCGGGCCGCGCCGCCCGGGCGCCAGTGACGGATCGCTCGCAGCACCGCCGGCCATGGTCGAAATATCCAGCGGCGATCCGGCTTCCCGTCCGCCTTGCGCACCGACCGGTTCATCGGCGGCGATATCGGCCGGCGGCGCCGAGGGCTGGCCGGCGGGCAGCGACCCCAGCGCGCGCGGCGCACCGGGCGCGGCCGGATTGGCGCTGGGATCGAAGGCGTCGCCGCGGCGGCCGGCGGGATTGGGAGAGGCTACGAAATTGGGATTGTCGCGCGGATCGACATCGGAGCGGCGGCCCGGGATCGGCTGCGGCTGCACCGGCGGCTGCATTTGCGGCTGCACCGGCTGTTGCATGCGCGGCTGTTGCGGCTGCGCCTGCTGCGGTCCGCGCGGCGCCGTGCCTTTTCCTCCCAACTCCTGGAAGCGGAAGTCGTTGTCTTCCTGCGTCCGCCGCACCTGCTGCTCGAGCTGCTGATTGCGGAATTGCAGCTGCTCGATCTGGCCGGTGAGCTGGCGGATCTGGTTTTCCATCGCCTCCAGCCGCATCACGACGTCGGACGCCGACATCTGCGCGCGCGCGGGCGGCGCAGGGATCAGCGCGACTGCGGCCAGAGCCGCGAACAGGACAGAACGCATTGGAAAATGCTCGTTTTTACTTCAACCAGCCGGGTCATAGCATAGACAGCGGTACGACCAAATTGTGACTGGCCGCCCCCGAAACGCAACCGGCGCCTCACGGCGCCGGCGGAAAATCCTTAGATAACCTGCAGCCTTAGCGAGCCTCAGGAACTCGCATTGAGAACCGTGACCGCGCGGCGGTTCTGCGACCAGCAGGAGATGTCGTTGCAGACCGCGACCGGCCGCTCCTTGCCGTAGGAGATCGTGCGCATGCGCTGGGGATTGATCCCGCGCGAGGCGAGATATTCCCGCACCGCCTGGGCGCGGCGGTTGCCGAGGCCGATATTGTATTCGCGCGTGCCGCGCTCGTCGGCATGGCCCTCGATCGTGAACGTGTACTGGCTGTAGCGCTGCAGCCATTGCACCTGCTTGTCGAGGGTGGCGCGCGACTGCGACGTCAATTCGGTCTGATCCGACTCGAAGAACACGCGATCGCCGACATTCACAACGAAATCCTGCTGGCTGCCGGGCGTGGCGGCGCCTGCGCCCAGCTGATCGCCGGGCTTGTTGGCGCAAGCCGAAACGGCGAGCGATGCGGCAAGCATCGTCACAAGACCAAACGCGCGGAGCAATCGACTGGCACGAGTCATTCCGGTGCCTCCATTCTCGAAGTCTTACCGAAGCCTTTCTTCCGGTCTAACCCGCGTTCGTTAAACGAACGTTCCGTCAACCTTGACGAGGACTTGAAACCGAAAGGAAAAACGCCGGATGGCAATAAAGCTTTTGGAATGGTTACCTATGTCTTAACGCCGAAATTGGGGCGAGACACGAGAAAATCAGGACAAAAGCGGCGACCAGGCCGGATCGGACGCAAAAGACGGCGTCGGAACCCGCTGTTCGTTGCGGCCGGTGATGTCGACCGTATAGAGCGACGGACCGGAATTGCCCCCCGGATCGCGGAAAAACATGATGACCCGGCCGTTCGGCGCGAAGGTCGGCCCCTCGTTGTGGAACCCCTCGGTCAGCAGGCGTTCGCCGGAGCCGTCGGTGTTCATGATGCCGATGCCGAAGCGGCCGCCGCCCTGCTTGGTGAAGGCGATGGTGTCGCCGCGCGGCGACCAGACCGGCGTGGAATAGGAGCCTTCGCCGAAACTGATGCGTTGCGCGTTACCGCCGCTCGCGCTCATCACATAGATCTGCTGCGAGCCGCCGCGATCGGATTCGAAACAGATGCGGGTGCCGTCCGGCGAATAGGACGGCGCGGTGTCGATGGCCGGGGATTGCGTCAGGCGCGTGGTGGCCTTGGAGCGCAGATCCATCACGAACAGGTTCGAGTTGGACCCCTGCTGCAAACTCATGATCACGCGCTGACCGTCGGGCGAGAAGCGCGGCGAGAAAGTCATGCCGGGAAAATTGCCGACGATTTCCCGCTGGCCGGTTTCGATGTTGAGCAGGAAGACGCGCGGGTCGCCCTGGCCGAACGACATGTAGGTGATTTCCTGCGTCGACGGCGAGAAGCGCGGCGTGAGCACGAGATCGTCGCCGCGGGTGAGATAGCGCACATTGGCGCCGTCCTGGTCCATGATGGTCAGTCGCTTCACGCGGCGCTCCTTCGGACCGGATTCGTCGACGAAGACGATGCGGGTGTCGAAATAACCCTTTTCACCGGTCAGTCGCTCGTAGATCGCGTCCGAAATGATGTGGCCGATGCGGCGCCAGTTGTCCGGCGTCGTGAAATATTGCTGGCCGGCCTGCTGCGCGCCGGCGAACACATCCCACAGGCGGAATTCCGCCTTCAGGCGTCCGTCGTTCTGGCGGGTGACGCGGCCGGTGACGAGCGCCTGCGCGTTGATGGCACGCCAGTCCGGAAAGCGGGGTACGGTATCGGGGTTGCCGATCTTCTCGATGTAAGCGGCGGGATCGATCGGCGCGAACAATCCGGAGCGGCGCAGATTGCTGGTGATGATGCCGGTGACGTTGCGCGACACTTCGCCGTCGGCGGGACTGCCGGCGACGAAGTCCGGCAGCGCGATCGGCATCGGCTGCACGTTGCCTTGCGTGACGTCGAGCTTGAGGGCGGCGAAGACATTGTCGGATCGCAGTCCGGCCAAGGCCCCGGCGGTCATTCCAGCGCCCAGCGCCAGCATGCGCCGGCGTGTCAGCTTCGTGATCATGTTGTCGGAATCCCGCGCGGTCATCGGCTTCAATGGGTCATTCGGCATCAACCGCGGAACAGCATATCGCGCGGATCGAAGGTGACCTCGATATCCTTCCAGGTCTCGTAAGTCTGTGGCTTCAGCATATTGAACGGCTGGCCGCGGAAGATCGCGCGGATCGCGCTGTCGCGGGCGGATTCGTACATCGCTCCGCGCCCGCTGGTGAGGACCGAGGGCGGACCGGCCAGCGTGCCGTCGGGCCGCAGCAGCATGCGCACGCGGATGATCATGTCGCCGGCATTGCGGATGCCGATCGGCGGATTCCAGAGCTGGATCAGCCGCGCGCGCAAGGCATCGAGTTCGCTCTGCGACAATTCCGGCGCCTCGGCGCCCGGCGCACCGAGCGAAGCGGTGCGATTGATGGTTTCACCCGTCGCGGCATGACGCGCCGGATCGCGCTTGTCGAGCAGCGCTGCGACCTGAGAAGGATCGAATTTCGGCTGCTTGGGCTGCGGCGGCTTTTTCTGCGGCAGCGGAACCGGCTTGGCCTCGGCCTTGGCCTCGGTCGGCTTGTCCTCTTCCTTATTTTTCTTCTCTTCTTTCTTCAGCGCCTCGGCGATCGGATCGGCCTTGGGCTCCGGTTCTTTCTTCTCGACCTTTTCGGTCTTCTCGGGCGGCGTCGGCTCGGGCTTGGGCTTGGGCTCGGCCTTCTGCGGCTCCGGCGGCGGGGTATTGGTCGAGGCGGTGACGATTTCCTGCTTTTCGGTGATCTTGGGCGCCTGTTCGGTGACGGGCTTTCTCTCGGCCTGCTTCTCCACCAGCGGCTTCGGCGCTTCCTGCTTCTGGGCGTTCTTCACGCCCTCGGTCATCTTGGAGAAATCGGTGGCGGAGATGAAATCGACCGGGATCGATTCCGCGCCGGCATTCTCGAGCGGCTTCACATCGAACACCAGGACAGCCCACAACAGGACCCCGACATGGGCCGCCGCCGATATGGTCGTGCCGGTTTTCATGCCGCGATCAGGATCCCTGCTCCACCTCGGTGACCAGCGCCACACGCTTGAAACCGGCCGCCGACAGCCGTCCCATCACACGCATCACGGTGCCGTAATCGACCTTCCTGTCGCCCCGCACATAGATCCGCTCGTCGAACCCGCCGCGGGTCTCGGTCACCGCCTTGAGCTTGGTGACCAGATCCTCGACCGATATTTCTGTGTTTTGCAGGAAAACCTTGCCCTTGTCATCGACCGAAACCGCCAGCGGTTCCTTGTCCTGATCCATGCTCTTGGCCTGGGTCTGCGGCAAATCGATGGGCACCCCGACCGTCAGCAGCGGCGCCGACACCATGAAGATGATCAGCAGCACCAGCATGACGTCAACCATAGGGGTGACGTTGATTTCGGCCATGACCGGCTTGCGGTTGTGCCGCCGCCGCCCCCCCACGCCCGCGCTGCCCGAACTCATCCCCATGACCGGCCCTTATCCCCGCTCGTCGATCTGGCGCGACAGGATCGCCGAAAACTCGTCGGCAAAGCCTTCCAGCCGCTGCGACTGCTTGTTCACTTCGGCCACGAACTTGTTATAGAAAATGGTCGCCGGAATGGCGGCAACAAGGCCGATTGCCGTCGCAAACAGCGCTTCGGCGATGCCCGGCGCCACCACCGCCAGCGATGTATTCTTCGACGCGGCGATCGACTGGAAGCTGTTCATGATGCCCCAGACCGTGCCGAACAGGCCGATAAATGGGCCGGCCGATCCCACCGTCGCCAGCACCAGCAGCCGGCGTTCCAGCCGCTCGATCTCGCGCGCGATGGTGACATCCATCACCTTGTCGATGCGCATCTGAAGACCGGCGAAGGAGCGCGCCTGGCCTTCGAAGCTGCGCTTCCATTCCCGCATCGCGGCCACAAACAAAGCCGCCATGGAATGCGTCGGCCGCGAGGACAGGGAGCGATACAGCTCTTCCAGCGACTGGCCCGACCAGAAGGCCTGTTCGAAACGGTCCATCGCGCGCCGGGTGCGGTTGAACAGCAGCGTCTTGTCGATGGCGATCGCCCAGACCCATACCGAACAGACCAGCAGGCCAACCATGACCAGCTTGACGACCCAGTGCGCCTGCAGGAACAGGCCGAAAATGGAAAGGTCCGCGGAGACCGGCAAAGCCGACTGCGCAACGTCGGCAGGATTCATTGACTTGTCCTCATCGGAAACATCTCATTGGCACATCATTTCGGACCGGCTCGCCCGAGTCCGTGCGCCGCGCCTTGCTGGACCATGGGGGTCGCCGATGACGCTCGTTCAGGAGCGCTCCGACCCGACCCGGATTTCACGATGACTTCGCCGTCCACCACTGGCACCCCACGAAATCCCTATGAAACTTGGCCAAACTAGGGCGCGTACCGGCCTTATCGGACGGTAACCAGCGCCGATTGTGGTTAAGGAAGGGTTACAATTGCCGGCCCGCGAGGGAAAGCGGGAATGAACCTTTTTGGCCGCCGCAGCACAAAATAATGCAGTGAAACCGGGGGCTTATTTGAATCTTTCCAGTCTGATCGGGCTCATCGGCAACCTGATCCCGCTCGCCGGGGTCTTTCTACTGGCAATGAGACCCGTTCCAGCTCCTGATGCCGTACTGGCTGGAAACCGTGATCGTGGCCGGCTTCGCACTGGCCCGGATCGGAACGGTGCCAAAAGCGCTGCTTGGCACCATCAAGATCAACGGTGCCGTCCGCCCGGCCACCCACCGCAACCTGATCGAGCTGTTCGGCTGCGGCATTCATCTTCGTGCATTTCCTGTTTCAATGGCTGTTGTTCTCCGGCGACTTAACCGGCGGCCGCGTCCTGATCCGCCTTCATCGCAATGCGCAGCGGCTTGGGAATCGGCCTGGCGCGTCCGTTCGACACGAAGGCCACGCGCACCCTGGCCTCGACCAGCAGATCCTCGCCGCGCAGCACGCGCTGATGCAGCGTCACCGACGCGCCTTTCACATCCGACGGCTCGGTGACGATGTGCAGGATATCGTCCATCACCGCCGGCTTGTAGAAATCCAACGTCATTGCGCGCACCACGAAGGCGAAGCCCGGCGCTTCCCTCTCGGCTTCCTCGAACAGCTTGCGATGGTCGGCGCCGATCAGCCGCAGATAATTGGTGCGGCCGCGCTCCATGAAGCGCAGGTAATTGGCGTGATAGACGATGCCGGAAAAGTCGGTGTCCTCGTAATAGACGCGTATCGGCTGAACGTGGCGGCCATCGCGGATTTCACCGTCGAGCGAAACTGAATTCATGCGGGAGATCGAAAAGTGTGGCGGGTGAGATCGCGGGGCGATGCCTCAGAGCCGCCCCCCGCGGCCCTCGCGCGCCTGTTCCTGAACGGGATCAAGCCGGTAGAGCCCTCCTTCGGCATCGTCTGTCAGAACATATAATAGACCGTCGGGGCCTATCCGTACATCGCGGATGCGGCCGATCTCTTCATGCAGCAGCCGGGTTTCCCGAGTTACCCGGCCGTTTTCGGCTTCGAGGCGGAACAATGACTGGCCGGCCAGCGCGCCAACCCAGAAAACCGTAATGGGGCCGGACGATTCGACCGCCAGGCCGGATGGTGCGATCGCCTCATCGATCGGATGGAAGGGCTGTTCCATGCCTTCCTTGGCGGACCCGACACCGACCGGCTGGCCGTCGTAGCCCAGCCCATGCGTGATCACCGGCCATCCGTAATTGCGCTTCGGCAGGATCAGGTTCAGTTCGTCGCCGCCCATCGGCCCGTGTTCATGCGACCACAGCCGGCGAGCGGATTCCTCATAGGCCAGCCCCTGCGGGTTGCGGTGACCGTAGCTCCAGATTTCCGGGCGCGCCCCGGAGATGCCGACGAATGGATTGTCCTGCGGAATGGACCCATCGGTGCGGATGCGAAGGATCTTGCCGAGATGGGTCGACAAATCCTGCGCAGCCTCGGTCTGCCAGCGGTCGCCGAGGCTGAGGAACAGGAATCCGTCGGACGTGACCGCAAGCCGTCCGCCATGCTGCTCCGTCCGCTCCACCGCATCCGCTGTCTCGAACAGCACACGCCGCTGCGACAGCCGGTGGCGGGCAACGTCCAGCCGCGCGCGCATGACCCGCAGCGTCGTGGCCGCCGCGTCGCCATGCGTATATGAAAAGTAGATGTAACGATTGCGAGCGAAGTCCGGATCGATCGCGACGTCCAGCAATCCGCCCAGGCCCGCATTCTGGATCGGCGGCAGTCCTGCGATTTCTCGCGGGGATGCGCCTGGACCGATCACTTGCAGCCGGCCCGGACGTTCCGTCAGCAGGATGGCATTGTCGGGCAAGAAAGCGAGAGACCACGGAAACTCGAACGGACCCGCGATTCTGACCGCGTCCACTTCGGTAAAATGCGACTCTTCACCGCTGCCGCCCTCGGCTATGCGCGCGGAAGCGGGCACAATCGCGATGGCTACCGCGAGCAGACCCACCGTCAACTCGCATCGCAGGTATTCGACAATGCGCGCGATCTGCATTGCAACGTCCACAGTTCGCAACATTCTGAGAAGAGAACGCGGTCAATGCGGATTAATTCCAGCGATGGGGCGATACGTCACATCCGTAATGCAGTACCGCGAGAAAGTCGCGCTACTGCTCATGACGATGGTGCAGACCGGTGCGGTGATCGGGTCAACCGCGCGCGAGCGGCAGGACATGGTCCCGGGTCAATGGCGCCAGCGAATGACCGTCCGGCCGCGCGGGATCGACCCAGACGATCTCGTCGATTTCGGCCGCGGGCCGGATGGCGCCCGTGATCTCGACCGCATAGACCACCGCCTTCACGTCGCGGCCCGGTTCGTTGGCGGCGGCGCAGATGAATTCGCCGAGCCGGCGCGACGAACCTGCGACCACGCGGCAGCCGAGTTCCTCGTCGATTTCGCGCGCAAGCGCGGCATCGTCGTCCTCGCCGGCATCGCGCTTGCCGCCCGGCTGCATGAAGACGGCCGTGCCGCGCTTGCGCACCAGCAGGATTTTTCCGTCGGGATCGCGGATCAGCGCGGCGACGACTTCAATCGGACTGCCGCTCATGCGTCCTGGTCGTCCGGGAACAGGCCGAACTGCGAGGGATCGCGCGTCGGCTCGGCAAGGCCGAGATGGCGGAAAGCGTGCGAGGTCAGCAGCCGCCCGCGCGGCGTGCGCTGCACGAAGCCTTTCTGAATGAGATAGGGCTCGATGATGTCCTCGATGGCGTCGCGCGGCTCCGACAGGGCGGCCGCCATGGTCTCCACGCCGACCGGTCCGCCGCCGTAATTCATCGCGATGGTGGTGAGATAGCGCCGGTCCATGGCGTCGAGTCCCGCGCTGTCGACCTCCAGCGCGCCCAGAGCCTTGTCGGCGATCCTGCGGTCGATCGGCTTGTTGCCTTCGACATGCGCGAAGTCGCGCAGCCGTCGCAGCAGACGCCCGGCGATGCGCGGGGTGCCGCGCGCGCGCCGCGCGATCTCGTTAGCGCCGTCGGGCGTAATCTGCGCGCCGAGCACCCGCGCGCCACGCGTGACGATGTGTTCCAGTTCGGCTTCGGAATAGAAATTCAGCCGCACCGGAATGCCAAACCGGTCGCGCAGCGGATTGGTCAGCAGGCCCGCGCGCGTGGTGGCGCCGATCAGCGTGAATTTCGACAGTTCGATCTTCACCGAGCGCGCCGCAGGCCCCTCGCCGATGATCAGGTCGAGCTGGAAATCCTCCATCGCGGGATAGAGGATTTCCTCCACCGCCGGGTTGAGCCGGTGGATCTCGTCGATGAACAGAACGTCGCGCTCCTCAAGGTTGGTGAGCAGGGCGGCGAGATCGCCGGCTTTCGCGATCACAGGTCCCGAGGTGGAGCGGAAATTCACGCCCAGTTCGCGCGCCATGATCTGCGCCAGTGTCGTCTTGCCAAGACCGGGAGGACCGACGAACAGCACATGATCGAGCGCCTCCTTGCGCTCGCGCGCGGCGCGGATGAACACCTCGAGATTGGCGCGCGCCTGTTCCTGGCCGACGAATTCGGCGAGCTTCTGCGGACGCAAGCTGGCTTCGGCGGGATCGTCGTCCCGCTTGTCGGCTGACAGAAGCGTGCGTCCGCTGGCAGTCATGTCACCCCGCCTGCCCGCGCGTATACTTGTTCGGCAGCAGATCGGCGATCGATACCACCTGCTCGCCGTCGCCGTTCGGCACGATCACGCGCGCCCCGGAATCGTAATCGTGGATCACCTCGCGGCACATGCCGCAGGGCGACACCACCTTGATGGTCCGGTCATGGTCGTCGGGCTTGGGATGGCGCACCGCGACGATGGTCTCGATCCCCTTGTCGCCTGCTTCGGTGATGGCGCGGCCGATCGCGACCGGCTCGGCGCAGACCGCCATGCGGCCGAGATAGGCGTCGATATTCACGCCTGTCACCACGCGGCCGTCGCGCGTGCGCAAGGCGGCGCCGACCTCCTGCCAGTCGTTGCGGTAACGCTGCCGGATTGCCTCGCGCGCGGCCTCGATCAAATCCCTGTCCTTCTGGGTCAACATTCACGCGTCTCTTACTTCGACAGTTCTTTCAGACCAAAACGTATCAGCTTCGCGGTGTCGGCGCCCTCGCCCGCCTGCCGCGCGGCGGCCGCAATGGCGGCGGAGGCCTGCGGCTGAGCATAGCCGAGATTGACCAGCGCGGAGACCGCGTCGAGCACCGGCCGCGGCGCCCGGTTCTCCTCGACGGCACCGGCCAGAGCCACCAAAGCCGGATCGATATTGCTGAACGCCGGCACCTTGTCCTTCAATTCTGTCACGATGCGTTCGGCGACCTTGGCGCCGACGCCCGGCGCCCGCGACACCGACGCCTTGTCGCGCAGGGCGATGGCATCCGCCAGATCGGCCGGCCGCAGCGTGCTCAGCACGGCCAGCGCCACCTTGACGCCGACGCCCTGCACCGTCTGCAGCAGCCGGAACCATTCGCGCTCATGATCGCTGGTGAACCCGAACAGCCGGATCTGGTCCTCGCGCACATGGGTCTCGATCGACAGCGCCACCGCTTCGCCCTGCAGCGGCAGCGATTGCAGGGTGCGCGCCGAGCAATGCACCTGATAGCCGACGCCCTGGACGTCGAGGATCACATAATCCTCGCCGTAGGAATCGATCACCCCTTTGAGCTTGCCGATCATTTTGGCTTGTTACCACGAGTCGGCAGGGGGGCCATGGCGGGATCGAATCCCGGTCTGGGGCGTTAACGCCCCGTTTCAGCAGGTCTTTTCAGCAAAATATGGCAACCGACAGCAAGAATTTGCGCACCGGCCGCACGGTCTGGCAGAGCCGGCGCGCGCCCGTCATCCCGTACACGCCGCTGACGCGAGACGTCCGGACCGACGTGCTGGTCATCGGCGCGGGCATCACCGGAGCCTTGGTGGCGGAGGCGCTGTCCGGCGCCGGCCTGCAGGTTGTACTCGCGGATAAGCGCCGCCCGATGGCGGGCGCGACCTCGGCCAGCACCGCGCTGATCCAGTACGAGATCGACGTGCCGCTCACCGACCTGAGCCGAAAGATCGGCGCGGCGGATGCGGCGCGGGCCTGGCGGCGGTCGCGGCTGGCCGTGACGTCGCTCGCCGCGCAGATCGGCGAACGCGACATTCCCGGCGTGGTGAGCCGGGACTCGCTCTATCTCGCCGGCAACAAGATGAACGCCGCCGATCTGCAACAAGAAGCCGAGGCGCGCCGCGCGATCGGCCTCGAGACGCTGTATCTCGGGCGCGCGGCGCTGAAAGAGCGATTCGGCATATCGCGCGCCGCCGCCCTGCTCGGCTACGGCAATCTCGCCGCCGATCCGCGCAAGCTGACGGCCGCCTTTCTCAACGCCGCGCATGACCAGGGCGCGCGCATTCACGCACTGGTGGACATTGTTGACGTCGACGCCAGGAAAGCCATGGTGATCGCGACCACACGCGAAGGTCACCGCATTCGCTGCCGTCATCTGATCTTCGCCACCGGCTATGAATTTCCCGACACGGTGCCGGCCAAGGGTCACCGCATCGCCTCGACCTGGGCCATCGCCACCGTTCCGCAAAAGTCGAGATTGTGGCCGGAGCAATGCCTGATCTGGGAAGCCTCCGATCCGTATCTCTATCTGCGCACCGATTCCGACGGCCGCGTCATCTGCGGCGGCGAGGACGAGGAATTCTCCGACGCATGCGCGCGCGATGACCTGCTGGCGCGCAAGACCGACACGCTGCAGCGCAAGCTGGCGAAACTGTTTCCCGATCTGGACACCCGCGTGGACTTTGCCTGGGCTGCTTGTTTCGGCGAAAGACCGACGGGCTTGCCGATCATCGGCGAAATTCCGCGGATGAAAAACTGCTGGGCCGCGCTCGGCTATGGCGGCAACGGCATCACCTACAGCCGCATCGCTGCCGACATCCTGCGCACCGCGCTCACCGGCGGCCGGGATCCCGACGCCGATCTCTATTCCTTTCAACGCCGGCGCTAGCTTGTCATCCGGCCGATGCCGGCGCGCTCATTGCGCGGCCAGCTTGAGCAGCACGCTGGTGCGGTGATGGGCGTGGCACACCGCGATGGCGAGCGCGTCGGCGGCGTCTTCCGTCTGCGGATCGGCCTTCGGCAGCAATACGCCGATCATCATGCGGATCTGGGTCTTGTCGCCGTGGCCGGCGCCGACGATTGTCTTCTTCACCAGATTGGGTGCGTATTCGGCGACGGAAATGCCGGCACGGGCCGGGATCAGCATGGCGATTCCGCGCGCCTGGCCGAGCTTCAAGGCCGAACCGGCATCCTTGTTGACGAAGGTGTTCTCCACCGCCGCCTCGTCGGGGCGAAAATCCTCGACCACGCGCATCAGGCCGTCGTGAATGGCGAGCAGCCGCATCGCCAGATCCGCACGCTGGCTGGTCTCCACCGAGCCGCAGGCCAGATACGACAACCTGTTGCCTTCGCACGCAATCACGCCCCAGCCGGTGCGGCGGAGCCCCGGATCGATGCCGAGAATGCGAATCGGTGCCTTGCTCACACCCCGTTGATAGCCGCCCGGACTTGCGGCGGCTAGGCAGGCCTCTTTTCGAGTGCGCCACTGGCGAAGGCGACGCCGAATGACGTGGCCACGATCCCGACCAGCGCGAGGGATGTGGGGATTTCACCCAGGACAGGGATCGCCAGAATGGCGGCCAGCGCCGGGATGGCGGCCGCGAAGGCCGCCGCCCGCGACGGCCCCAGACGCAGGATGGCGCTGGCAAACAGTACGGTCGCGACGATGCCCGACAGGACACCTTGCACCAGAGCCTGCACGGCGATCTCGCCGCCGCGGTTCTGCTGAACGGCGTCGATCAGCGGCACGATTCCAAACGGCAGCAACATGATGGCCGACCAGACGGAAATCAGCGCCGTCGCCTCGAATGCCGAAAGTCCGCTGCGCCGCAGCGCGATGGTGTAGACGGCCCAGAGCAGCGCGCTGATCAGCACCAGCAAATGCCCCGGCGCCTCGGCCGGCGTGACCGACAGGAGTTCCGGACCCACGATCGTTGCAATGCCGGCCGCAATCAGGAGAAAACCGGATTTGCGCAACCAACTCGTGCGCTCGCGGTTGATGACACCCGCGAGAATGGCCACGAACAGCGTCATGGTTCCCGGCAATAGCGGCCCGACTTCCGCGGCGGGTGTGAAGCGCATGCCGAACGCCGCCGCAAGAAAGAACGGCGTGCCGGCACCGGCGATCAGCGCAATCAGGACCCGGTGCGAGACGCCACGCGGCACCAGTCCGATGCGCAGCCATAACGGTGCGAGCGCCAAGGCCGGAATGCCGTAGCGCAGCAATGCGACCACGGAAATATCGAGTGTTTGTGCGGCGTGTCGCGTTGCAACAATCCAGCCCGCCCAGATCAACACGGCGCCCAGCGCACACGCAGTGCCCGTGAGCACGACGTGGCGCGAGGATGGGAAAATGGATTGCGTCTTCACCGTATCCGACATGCGAACGCAATCTACTACAACCTCAATCCCTGTCGCTTTTTTTATGCACCATTGAATGACAGCCGATTCCATTTCGATTCAAAACGTTTCGATCTGAAAAGGCAGTTTAATGTCTGTATAAGCGGGGCTTGCCTGCGTGACATGCGCAAGCTCACGCTGATAAAGACCCGACTCTCGCCGGTGTTCATCGTGATCGACCTTCCCATCGCCGAAATTTTTGCCGCCGTCGTCGCCGATCCGCGCTTTCCATTCGCGGTGGCGATATCGATTGTCGCCGGCGCGGTGCGCGGCTTTTCCGGTTTCGGTTCGGCGCTGATTTTCATTCCGCTGATGAGCGCGGTTTATGGACCGCAGATCGCGGCCGCGACCTTCGTGACCATCGACCTTGCCGTGGGGCTGTTCTTCGTCCCGCGCGTCTGGCGCAATGCCGATTTCCGGCAGATCCTGCCGCTCGCCATCGCCGCGATCACCGCCGCGCAGTTCGGCACGCTGATCCTGCTGTACACGGACCCGTCCACGTTGCGCTGGGGCATTGCCGCCCTGGTCGCGATCGTGGTGGTCATCCTGGCCTCGGGCTGGCGCTATCACGGCCGGCCGGTGCTGCCGGTGACCATCTGTGTCGGCCTGCTGGCGGGCCTGATGGGCGGAGCGGTGCAGATGTCGGGGCCGCCGATCATCGTCTACTGGCTCGGCAGCGCCGCGGCCGCGGCGATCGTGCGCGCCAATTTCATCGTCTATTTCACGATCTTTTCCGCCGCCTCGGTGCTGACCTACGCGCTGCGCGGCTTGCTGCCGCTGCATATCCTGATGCTCGCGCTGCTGATCGGCCCGTTGCAGATCACGTCCATGGCGCTGGGCGGGCGGCTGTTCCATCTGGCGTCGGAAAGAACCTATCGCCGCGTCGCCTATCTGATCGTGGCGTTTTCCGCGATTGTCGCGATGCCGGTCTGGGACAAATTACTGCGCTGAATACCAATATGCGACGCACCGCGCATGGATGCCCCGCAAAGGCATCGGTCGCGGGACGCCACGCCGCCTGCTAAGGATGCGTCCATTCCCCGCTGGGTTCCCGTTCATGTTCGCGCTGCCGGCCACCGAGACCATCACAGCGCTCATCGCCGATCCGAGGTTCATCCTCGCAGTCGGCGTCTCGTTCCTGGCTGGGCTGGTGCGGGGATTTTCCGGTTTTGGCTCGGCGCTGATCTATATCCCCCTGGTCAGCGCGATCTACGAGCCGCGCATCGGCGTCGTCACCTTGCTGCTCATCGATTTTGTCTGCGGCACGCCGTTCGCGATCCGCGAAGCGCGGCGCTGCAACTGGGAGCAATTGCTGCCGGTGGCGCTGGCGGCGGTGCTCTGCATCCCGCTCGGCGCGCTCGCACTGCAATATGCCGACCCGGTGATGCTGCGCTGGGCGATGGCGGCGCTGGTGTTTTCGCTGCTGGCAGTCCTCGCCAGCGGTTGGCGCTATCGTGTCACCCCGCGGCTGCCGGTGTCGCTTGGCGTCGGCGCGCTATCCGGTCTTGGCGCCGGCGCGGTGCAGATCGCAGCGCCGCCGCTCCTGATCTACTGGCTCGGCGGCGCCAGCAGCTCGATCGTGATCCGCGCCAACCTGATGGTCTATTTCATCCTGCTCGAGATCGTCTCGATCGGAACCTATTGGTGGCGCGGCCTGTTCGCCAGCGACACCATCATCCTGTCGCTGCTGCTTGGTCCGGTTTTCATTCTGGCGATGGCGGGCGGCGCGTGGATGTTCCGCGGCTCGGCCGAACAGACCTACCGGCGCGTCGCCTATCTCATTACCGCGGTGTCGGCGCTGCTGGCGCTGCCGATCTTCGATGGACTGTTCCGCTGAGCGGCTAGGCGCTCATCTTCGACATCAGCGCGTCGGAAACTTCAAAATTGGCGTAGACGTTCTGCACGTCGTCGTTTTCTTCTAGCGCCTCGATCAGCCGCAGCAGCTTCTCGCCCTGCTCGTCGTCGACCGACAGCGAGTTCTGCGGCTTCCAGGTGAGCGCCGCCTTGCGCGGCTCGCCGAACTTGGCTTCCAGCGCCTTGGCGACTTCGGCCAGCGAATCCTGCGCGGTGTAGACGACATGACCATTCTCGTCGGAGAGCACGTCGTCGGCGCCGGCGTCGATGGCGGCTTCCAGCATGGCGTCGGCGCTCGCCACCTTGGGCTCGAATTCCACCACGCCGACGCGATCGAACATGAACGACACCGCGCCGGTCTCGGCCAGATTGCCGCCATTCTTGGTGAAGGTGGCGCGCACATCGCCGGCGGTGCGGTTGCGGTTGTCGGTCAGCGCCTCGATGATGACGGCGACGCCGCCAGGGCCATAGCCCTCGTAACGGACCTCGTCATAATTCTCGGAATCCCCGCCCTGGCTCTTCTTGATGGCGCGCTCGATATTGTCCTTGGGCATGTTCTCGGCGCGCGCGGCGATGATGGCGGCGCGCAGGCGCGGATTGAAATTGGGATCGGGCAGCCCGAGCTTGGCGGCCACGGTGATTTCCCGGCCCAGCTTGGAGAACAGCCGGGCGCGCACCTTATCCTGGCGCCCCTTGCGGTGCATGATGTTCTTGAACTGGGAGTGACCTGCCATGGGCTCGACCGCTGGGATGTGAGTGGGGCGGCGCGGTTATAGGATGGCTGGGGCAATTTCGACAACCCTCTGCCGGAGCCGGCCGGGCCGGATCAATCCCAGAAAACCGGCCGCGCCTCTTCCAGCCGCGCGCCGAGGCGCACCGCCGAAACGCTCCGGGCAAGACCGGTGGCGTCGTCGGTTTCCACCGCAATGCCGCACAATGTCGGCGCGCCGGTGGCCGCCTCGAACTTGCCGGACGGAATGCGGCGCAGGAAGCGCGACAGCGGCTCGTCTTTCACCATGCCGATGACGGAATCATAATCGCCGGTCATGCCGGCGTCCGACATAAAGGCGGTGCCGCCCGGCAGAATCTGATGATCGGCGGTCGGCGCATGCGTGTGGGTGCCGACGACGAGCGAGGCGCGGCCATCGGCGAAATGGCCCATCGCCTGCTTCTCGCTGGTCACTTCGGCATGGATGTCGATCACGATGGCGTCGGCGTCGCGCTTGAGCGCGCAGGCGGCGAGTTCGCGCTCCACGGCGGCAAACGGATCATCGAGCGGATCAAGGAAGATGCGTCCCATGGCGTTGATCACCAGCACCTGGGCGCCGTTCCTGGCTTCGACCATCGCCGCGCCGCGGCCGGGCGTGCCTTGCGGATAATTGATCGGGCGGATGAGTTTCGGCGCACGCTCGATGAACACCAAGGCCTCGCGCTGGTCCCAGGCGTGATTGCCGAGCGTCACCGCATCCACCCCGGCATCGAGAAATTCATTGAAGATCGCTTCGGTGATGCCAAAACCGCCGGCGGCGTTCTCGCCGTTGAGCACGACCAGATCGAGCTTCCAGTCACGCACCAGACCCGGCAGCCGGTCCTGGACAATGGCGCGGCCGGAGCGGCCGACAACGTCACCGATGAAAAGAATGCGCACCCGTCACCGCTCCCGCAGGTCGATCATCTCATGCTCCGTTAGCACGAGGTCGAGCCGGGCGTCGAACGGCGTCGCGGGGACCTGGTTAATTTCCTGATCCGCGAAAGCCAGACCGATGGCGGTGACAGGCTTCATTGTGCGCAGGCGGGTGATCGTCATGTCGTAATAGCCGGCACCATAGCCGATGCGGTGTCCCGCACGGTCAAAGGCCGCGAGCGGCACGAGGAGGATGTCGGGAAAGACTTCCGGCGCGTCAGGTTTTGGTTCGCGAATGCCCCAGACGCCCGAGCCAAGCTCTTCGCCGAACGACCATGCGCGCATGATCAGCGGCTTGCCGCGCCCGGCCACGACCGGCAGCGCGAGCTGCGCGCCGGCATCGGCGAGCTTGCGCATCAGCGGGACGGGATTGAGTTCGCTTTTCATCGGCGAATAGCCGGACACCACAGCGCCCGGCGCGATCTCAACCGGGAACCGCCGCGCGGCGACGGTTTGCGCCGCCGCCGCCCGCGCGTCGGCAGGCAAGGCATCGCGTCGCGCGAGCGCGGCGGCACGCAATTCGGCCTTGTAGGATTGAAGCGCAGCGAGGTCCGGCATCCGGCATCAGTATCGCCATTCGGCGGCGAGGCGAAGGGCCGGAACCGCAGAACAACAAGAGAAAGAGTGCGGAGCCACATGAGCCGTCGGAATTGCGACCCCGGGAACCTACAGAAGTAGGTGGGCGCCATATGTCCGGGCCCACGGGCCCGGTCAGGGACAGCTCCCTTCAGGATCGTAAGGCCCCGGGAGTATGAATATCCGTCGAACTCCGCAGCCCCGCAGACCCAATCTAGTCACGAACGGGCCGGACCGCCACCTTATCCGCCGACCGCGATCCCGCTGCCGTTGCTGACGGTCTGGTTCAGCTTGCGGGTGATGCCTTCAAGGCGTTCCGACGCCGCATTGAGCGCGGCGATGATCGCGGCCTGGGTCTGCTGCGCGCGATCCGCGGCCACCACCCGGGCATCCTGCAGGCCGGCCAGTTCCTCCTCCATCCGGCGGATCTTCTTGCCCGCCTCGACCAGTTCGTCGGCGACCGTCAGCGCCGCCATGACCGTCAGCCGCGAATCCCCGACCTCGCCAAAGTTGCCACGCAGTTGCTCGATGCGGTCGTCGATATCCTTGGCGAGCCGCATCAGATGGTCCTCCTGCCCGTCCTCGCAGGCCATCCGGTATTGCCGGCCGTTGATCGTGACATTCACCTGCGCCATGCGATCTGTCCCCGGCGGTCAGCGGTCATTGGCTTCGATGACGGAACGGATGGTGTCGATGGCAAGATCGAGCCGCCGTGCGATCTCGCGGTTGGTGGTCTCCAGTTGCCGCGCATGGGCCGCCGCCGCGTCGAGCTCGGCCGCCAGCCGCGAGCGGTCCCCGCCCAGAGCATGTAATTGCGCGACAAGCTGGTCTTCGCCGCGATCGGCCTCGCGGCGCCGCTCGACAGCCGCCTCCAGCGCGTCCAGCGCCAACGCCAGACGCCGCGTCGCATTCTCGATCGCACTCGGATCGGTCATGGACCCTGAACTCGCAAACGGGAACTCGCGTGACTCGAAAAGTCTTTTGCAGCAAGGCCTTAACTCAAAAAGCCTAAATTGCTGGTTCAACGCCGTCAACGCTGCCCATGCCGTCGTCCCCATATTCCCGCCGCGCCCTGTGCAAAGCGCCTGCGGCGGCGGCGGCAGCGCGTTGGACTCATGACGTTCGCGTGTTATGTCCCGCCACCACGGAACGGCCCTTAAACACAATGAACGCAAGACCTTCGGCGGCCGCGGCCGCTGCACAACCGGACATTTCCGCCATGTCACGCGCCGATCACGACCGCATGGCGAACGCCATTCGCGCGCTCTCGATGGATGCCGTCGAGCAAGCCAAATCAGGCCATCCCGGCCTGCCGATGGGCGCCGCCGACATCGCGACCGTGCTGTTCACACAGTTCCTGAAATTCGATCCGGCCGATCCGAAATGGCCGGACCGCGACCGCTTCGTGCTCTCCGCCGGTCACGGCTCGATGCTGATCTATTCGCTGCTGCATCTGCTCGGCTACGAGGCGATGACGATCGACCAGCTCAAGCGCTTCCGCCAGCTCGGTTCGATCACCGCCGGCCATCCCGAATACGGTCACACGCCCGGGATCGAGACCACGACCGGACCGCTCGGCCAGGGCATCGCAAACGCCGTCGGCATGGCGATTGCGGAACGGCACCTTGCCGCGGTGTTCGGCGACATCGTCGATCACAAGACCTATGTGCTCGCCTCCGACGGTGACCTGATGGAAGGCATCAGCCAGGAAGCCATCGCGCTCGCCGGCCATCTCAAGCTGAGCAGGCTGGTCGTGCTGTTCGACGACAACGGCATCACCATCGACGGCAAGCTCTCGCTGTCGGACTCGGTCGATCAGGTGAAGCGGTTCGAAGCCGCTGGCTGGCGCGCGGAACGCATCGACGGCCACGATCCGGAAGCCATTGCCGCCGCGCTCGCGCGCGCGCAGGAGGCGGAGCATCCCTCGCTGATCGCCTGCAAGACCACGATCGGCTTCGGCTCGCCCGCCAAGGCCGGCAGCGAGAAGGCGCATGGCTCGCCGCTCGGCGCCGACGAGATCGCGGCCACCCGCAAGAAGCTCGGCTGGGATTATCCGGCGTTTGAAATTCCCGGCGACATCCGCGCGCTCTGGAGCAAGGCCGGGCAGCGCTCGAAAGAGACGCACAGGGCCTGGGACAAGAAACTCGCCGCTCTGCCTGCCGGAACGCGCGCCGAATTCGAACGCCGCATCAAGGGCGAATTGCCGAAAGACAAGCTCGCCGCCACGGTGCGCGCGGTGAAAGAGACGCTGGCAAAGGCGCCAAAGGACATCGCCACCCGCTCGGCGTCGGAATTCGCGCTGGAATCGCTGTGCGACACCGTGCCGGAGATGATCGGCGGCTCCGCCGACCTCACCGGCTCCAACAACACCCGCACCAAGTCGATGAAGGCGATGAATGCGTCGGATTTCTCCGGCCGCTTCATCCATTACGGCATTCGCGAGCACGGCATGGCCGCCGCCATGAACGGCATGGCGCTGCATGGCGGCGTCATTCCCTATTCCGGCACGTTCCTGGTGTTCTCAGATTATTGCCGCCCGGCGATCCGGCTCGCGGCGCTGATGGGCGAGCGCGTCATTCATGTAATGACGCACGACTCGATCGGTCTCGGCGAAGACGGCCCGACCCATCAGCCGGTCGAGCACATGGCCGCCTTGCGCGCGATTCCGAACCTGCTGGTGTTCCGCCCCTGCGACGTGGTCGAAACGCTGGAATGCTGGGAACTCGCATTGAATGCGAAGGATCGCCCGAGCGTGCTGGCGCTCACGCGCCAGAACCTGCCGCAATTGCGGCCGGTCGCCGACGCCGACAATATCTGCGCGGCCGGTGCCTACGAAATCGCGGGCCCCGACGGCGCCGCCGACATCTCGATCTTCGCGTCGGGCTCGGAAGTCGCGATCGCGGTCGAGGCCGCCCGGCTGATCGCCGAAAAAGGTGTCGCGGCGCGCGTGGTCTCGGTGCCGTGCTTCGAATTGCTGCGCGAGGCGCCGGCCGAGAAGCGCCGCGCCATCATCGGCACCGCTAAGGTGAAGGTCGGCGTGGAAGCCGGCGTCCGCCAGGGCTGGGACGAGATCATCGGCTCCGACGGCATCTTCATCGGCATGAGCGGCTTCGGCGCCAGCGCGCCCTACAAGGAATTGTACAAACATTTCGGCATCACGCCGGAGGCGATCGCCCAAGCGGCGCTGGCCAGGCTGGGCCGCTAGCGAAGACTGGCCCGCGACCGGCACCATTGCGGGCATGTCCGGAACGGCTCCAGACAGGCACTCCTGCGGGCATGGCAGCCATTTACCGCGTGCCGCGCAAAAGGCCCGATAGCGATTGAGTTGCAGGCGAAAACCGCTATATCCAAGCCAAATTCGATCGAAAGCCACGCCAGCCGGGAGTTTCTGACATGACAGTCCGCGTCGCCATCAACGGGTTCGGCCGCATCGGCCGCAATGTCCTGCGCGCCATCGCCGAAAGCGGCCGCAAGGACATCGAAGTCGTGGCGATCAACGATCTCGGCCCGGTCGAGACCAACGCGCATCTGCTGCGCTTCGACTCGGTGCACGGCCGCTTTCCGGGCGAAGTGACGGTGGACGGCGACACGATCTCGGTCGGCAACGGCAAGATCAAGGTCACCGCGATCAAGGACCCCTCCACCCTGCCCTGGAAGGATCTCGGCGTCGACATCGCGATGGAATGCACCGGCATCTTCACCGCCAAGGACAAGGCGTCCGCGCATCTGACCGCGGGCGCCAAGCGCGTGCTGATTTCCGCACCCGGCGAGAATTCCGATCTCACCGTCGTCTATGGCGTGAACCACGACAAGCTGACCAAGGATCACAAGATCGTCTCGAATGCCTCCTGCACCACCAACTGCCTCGCGCCAGTGGCCAAGGTGCTGAACGACGCGGTCGGCATCGACAAGGGCTTCATGACCACGATCCACGCCTATACCGGCGATCAGCCCACGCTCGACACCATGCACAAGGATCTCTACCGCGCGCGCGCCGCGGCGCTCTCGATGATCCCGACCTCGACCGGCGCGGCCAAGGCGGTCGGTCTCGTGCTGCCGGAACTGAACGGCAAGCTCGACGGCGTCGCCATCCGCGTGCCGACGCCGAATGTCTCGGTCGTCGATTTCAAGTTCGTCGCCAAGAAGGCGACCAGCAAGGACGAGATCAACGGCGCGATCAAGCGCGCCGCCGAGCAGCAGCTCAAGGGCATTCTCGGTTATACCGACGCGCCGAACGTCTCGATCGACTTCAACCACGATCCGCATTCCTCGATCTTCCACATGGACCAGACCAAGGTGATGGACGGCACGCTTGTGCGCGTGATGTCGTGGTACGATAACGAATGGGGCTTCTCCAACCGCATGTCGGATACCGCGGTGGCGATGGGCAAGCTGATCTGATCGTCATTGCGGGTTTGTCATGAGCGCGTTCCGTACCCTCGATCAGGTTGACGTCAAGGGCAAACGCGTCCTTGTCCGCGTCGATCTCAACGTGCCGATGGACAGCGGCAAGGTGACGGACGCGACGCGCATCGAGCGCATCGCGCCGACCATCACCGAGATCGCCGACAAGGGCGGCAAGGTGATCCTGCTTGCGCATTTCGGCCGGCCCAAGGGACGCGATCCGAAGGACTCGCTCAAGCCCGTCGCCGCCGCCGTCGCTGACATCATCAAGCGACCGGTCGCCTTCGCCGAGGATTGCATCGGAGATGTCGCGAAAGCCGCGATCGACAAGATGCAGCCGGGCGAGATTCTCTGTCTGGAGAACACGCGCTTCTACAAGGAAGAAGAGAAGAGCGATCCCTCCTTCGTCGAGAAGCTCGCCGCGCTCGGCGACATCTACGTCAACGACGCCTTCTCCGCCGCGCACCGCGCGCATGCCTCGACGGAAGGCCTTGGCCACAAGCTGCCGGCCTATGCCGGCCGTACCATGCAGGCGGAAGTCGAAGCCCTGTCGAAGGCGCTGGAACATCCGCAGCGTCCGGTAGCGGCGGTGGCGGGCGGCGCGAAAGTGTCCACCAAGCTCGACCTGCTCGGCAACCTGCTCGACAAGGTGGATGTGCTGATCATCGGCGGCGCGATGGCCAATACCTTTCTGCTTGCGCAAGGCAAGAGCGTCGGTAAATCGCTGGTCGAACAGGACCTGCTGCCGACGGCCCGCGAGATCATGGCCAAGGCAAAGGCCAAGGGCCGCGAGATCGTGCTGCCGGTGGACGTCGTGGTGGCGAAGGAGTTCAGGGCGCACGCGCCCTCGCGCGTGGTCGATGTCGAGCATGTCGCCGCCGACGAGATGATCCTGGATATCGGCCCGCGCAGCGTCGAGCACGTGATCTCGGTGCTGGCCCGCAGCAAGACCCTGGTCTGGAACGGCCCGTTCGGCGCCTTCGAGATGGAGCCGTTCGACAACGGCACCGTGGCCGTGGCCGAAGCCGCCGCGGAACTGACACAAGCCGGAAAGATCATTTCGGTCGCGGGCGGTGGCGACACCGTGGCCGCCCTCAATGTGGCGGGCGCGGCCGGCCGGTTTTCCTATGTATCCACAGCCGGCGGGGCCTTCCTGGAATGGCTTGAGGGCAAAAGCCTGCCGGGCGTCGAGATATTAAGGGCAAAATGACGCCGCCCCTTCCCGCCCGGCGCGGGAAGGATGTAAACAATGCCGCAAAAGGCCGGCCTGCCCGGCGCCTGGCATGAGGAGACGCACGAATGAATCTCGCTGAACTGAACAAGGTCGCGGTCGCCATGGTCGCGCCGGGCAAGGGCATTCTGGCGGCCGACGAATCCTCGGGCACGATCAAGAAGCGGTTCGACGGCATCGGCGTAGAATCGACCGAGGACAATCGCCGCGACTATCGCGAAATGATGTTCCGCACCAATGAGGCGATGTCGAAATACATTTCCGGCGTCATCCTCTACGACGAGACCATCTGGCAGAAGGCCAAGGACGGCACGCCGCTGGTCGAGGTGATCAGGAAGTCCGGCGCGATCCCCGGCATCAAGGTGGACGAAGGCACCAAGCCGCTGCCGAACTGCCCGGGCGAACTCATCACCATCGGCCTCGACAAACTCGCCGACCGGCTGCCGAAATATTACGACCAGGGTGCGCGTTTCGCAAAATGGCGTGCAGTAATCGATATCGCCCCCGGCATCCCGAGCTACACCGCGATCCTCACCAATGCACATGCGCTGGCGCGCTACGCCGCGCTCTGCCAGCAGGCGCAGATCGTGCCGATCGTGGAGCCGGAAGTGCTGATGGACGGCGATCACGACATCGACCGCTGCGTCGAGGTCACCGAATTCGTGCTGAAGGAAACGTTCCAGCAGCTCTACTATCAGCGCGTGCCGCTGGAAGGCATCGTGCTGAAGCCGAACATGGCGGTCGCCGGCAAGAAGAGCGCAAAGAAAGCGTCCGTTCAGGAAGTCGCCGAGAAGACCGTGCGCATGCTCAAAAACTGCGTGCCGGGCGCGGTGCCGGGCATCGCCTTCCTGTCGGGCGGCCAGTCCGACGAAGAGGCGACGGCGCATCTCGACGCCATGAACAAGATCGGCAACCTGCCATGGAACCTGACTTTCTCCTATGGCCGCGCGCTGCAGGCGGCGCCGCAGAAAGCGTGGTCGGGCAAATCCGAGAATGTCGCCGCCGCGCAGCGCGCCTTCCTGCATCGCGCGCAGATGAACGGCCTCGCCTCCCTCGGCCAGTGGAAATCCGATCTGGAAAAGAAGGCGGCATGACCGCGCACCTCTCCCGTGTCCGCGGGAGAGGGTCAAATTGCCGCCCGATTACAGCCGCATCTGACTGGCGATGATATCTCGACGGCAAAGAAAAGAACCGGAACACCCCGCCCCGCGGCTTTACCTCGTCACGCCGGTGATCGGGGAGATCGGCGATTTTGCCGACAGGCTGCGCGAGGCGCTGTCCGCCGCCGATATCGCCGCCGTGCTGCTGCGGCTGGCGCCTGCCGACGAACGCACGCTGATCAATCGCGTCAAGGCGCTTGCGAAGATCGTGCAGGACAAGGATGCCGCGCTCATCCTTGACGGCCATGCCGACATCGTCGCGCGCAGCGGTGCCGACGGCGCACACCTGACCGGCATCGCCGCGTTTGAAGAAGCGGTCGGCAGCCTGAAGCCGGACCGCATCGCCGGCGCCGGCGGCTTCGAAACCCGCCACGACACGATGCTCGCCGCCGAACGCGGCGCCGACTACATCCTGTTCGGCGAACCGGACGAGACCGGGCACCGGCCCGCGCGCGAGGCCGTGCTGGAGCGCGTCGCCTGGTGGGCGGAAGTGTTTGAAATTCCCGGCGTCGCCTATGCCGCCAGTCTCGACGACATCCCGGAGCTGGTGCAGGCCGGCGCGGACTTTGTCGCCGTCGGCGATTTCATGTTCAGCGATCCGCGCGGACTGCGCGCGATGGCCGGCGCTGCGCAACAGGCGCTGCTGGCGGAGCCGGTGTCATGATCGCGCTTCGCCTCGTCCTCGTGACCACCATAACGCTCGCCATGACGGCAGGCGCCGGTGCGCAAGGCGCCAAGCCGCAGCCCAAACCCAGGCCCGACCCCGCGCCGGCCGCGGCACCGTCGCCCTCGGGCAACGTCGATATCGCCTACGGCGCCTATCAGCGCGGCTATTACATGACCGCCTTCGCCGCAGCGACCAAGCGCGTCGAGGACAAGAGCGATCCCGCAGCCATGACGCTGCTCGGTCTGCTCTATGCCGACGGCCTGGGCGTGCCGCAGAACGATGTGAAAGCCGCCGAATGGTACAAGCTCGCCGCCGATCGCGGCGACCGCGAAGCGATGTTCGCGCTCGCGATGTTCCGCATCGTCGGACGCGGCGGCCCGAAGAACCGCGACGAGAGTGCCAAGCTGTTCGCTGCCGCCGCCAAGCTGGGACATGCAGCTGCGGCCTACAATCTCGCTCTCCTCTATATGGAAGGGCAGCAGTTCCCGCAGGATTTCGTCCGCGCGTCGGAATTGCTGCGAACCGCCGCCAATGCCGGCAATCCGGAGGCGCAATACGCGCTGGCGACGCTCCACAAGGAAGGACGCGGCGTCAAGAAGGACGACCGCGAGGCCACGCGCCTGCTCGGCGCCGCCGCGCTCGCCAACAATCTCGACGCCCAGGTCGAATATGCCATCGCACTCTACAACGGCACCGGCGTCCCCAAGAACGAGGCTGCCGCGGCGGAGCTGCTGCGCAAGGCCGCCCGGCGCGGCGCACCGATCGCGCAGAACCGGCTGGCACGCATTCTGGCCACCGGCCGGGGGCTGAAGGCCGACCCGGTCGAGGCGGTGAAATGGCACATCGTCGCCAAGGCGGCGGGGGCCACCGACCTCTGGCTCGACGAATTCACGCAGAAACAGTCGCCGGAGACCCGCAGCGCGGCCGAAAAGGACGCCAAACCGTGGCTGGCGCTGATCGCGGCATCGCGCACCTAAGCGCGATCAGGAAAAGTGGAAACCGGTTTTCCGTCCGCTCGCGCGAAAACACACACTTGACGGCGGTTGCAGGACCGGGGCACACCACCCCGGAACCATCATTCCCCGAACACGACGGAACGCCTTATGGCCAAAATCAATGGCAACGAAATTCGTCCTGGCATGGTCATCGAGTACCAGGACACGCTCTGGGTGGCGGTGAAGACCATGGCGGTGAAGCCGGGCAAGGGCCCGGCCTATAACCAAGTCGAACTGAAAAACCTGATCGACGGCCGCAAGCTCAACAACCGCTTCGGCTCCGACGAACGCGTCGAACGCGCCCGGCTGGAACAGAAGGATTTCCAGTATCTCTACAAGCAGGGCAACGCGCTGGTGTTCATGAACAACGACACCTACGAGCAGCTCGAATTGCAGGAAGAGTTTGTCGGCGAACGCGCCGCCTTCCTGCAGGACGGCATGACCGTCACGCTGGAAATGCATGAAGAGCGCCCGATCGGCATCAAGTTGCCCGATTATGTCACGCTCGCCATCGTCGAGGCCGATCCGGTCGTGAAGGGTCAGACCGCGTCGTCATCCTACAAGCCGGCGCGCCTGGAAAACGGCCTGCGCGTCATGGTGCCGCCCTTCATCACCGCCGGGGAAAAGATCGTGGTCGACACCAACGAAGTCGCCTACGTCCGCCGCGCCGAATAATTCCGGATTTCCGCGAGGAGCGGACTTCAACATCATGCTTCGCTCCGCTCTCCTGAACGTCATGATCAAGGCTGCGCGCAAGGCCGCGCGCGGCCTCACACGCGATTTCGGCGAAGTCGAAAAGCTGCAGGTCTCGATGAAAGGGCCGGCGAATTTCGTCTCCGCCGCCGACCGAAAGGCCGAACAGATCCTGCGCGAGGAATTGCTGACCGCGCGTCCCGGCTATTCCTTCCTCGGCGAGGAAAGCGGCAAGACCGAGGGCACCGACCAGACCCATACCTGGATCGTCGATCCGCTCGACGGCACCACCAATTTCCTGCACGGCATTCCGCATTTCTCGATCGCCATCGCGCTGGAGCGCGAAGGCGTGATCGTCGCCGGACTGGTCTACAATCCGATCAGCGACGAGATGTTCACCGCCGAGCGCGGCAAGGGCGCCTTCGTCAACGACCAGCGCCTGCGCGTCGCCAACCGCCAGCGCATGTCGGACGCCGTGGTGGCCTGCGGCCTGCCGCATCAGGGCCGCGGCGACCTCACATTGTTCCGCCAGGAATTCGGCGTGGTGCAGGAACAGGTTGCGGGCTTGCGCCGCTTCGGTTCGGCGGCGCTCGATCTCGCCTTCGTTGCGGCCGGCCGCTTCGACATCTACTGGGAGCGCAACCTGTCGCCTTGGGACATGGCGCCGGGCATCCTGCTGGTGCGTGAGGCCGGCGGCTTTGTCACCGATTGCGATGGCCACGACGCCATGATGATCAAGGGCGACATCATGGCCGGCAACGACACCCTGCATCGCGCCTTGTTGAAGACGCTGAAGGACGCGCAAAACTCCTGATCAGCGTGCGGGCCTGAGCCGGTAATGACTCACGCCCCACTCTGTCCCGTGCGCATGGCCGAACATGCCGGCGGTTGCCAGAAAGAACAGCCGCCAGCGCCGATGCCACAACTTCGCATCGCGGCCATAAACCAGGTCGAGCAACGGCATGATCTCGCGGGTGCGTGAATCGTAGTTCGCCAGCCAGTCATCGGCCGTGCGCCGGTAATGCCGGCCGTTCCAGAACCAGTCCCGCTCCAGCGTGAAGAGATCGCCGAATTGCCGGATCAGGTTGTGGCTCGGCATGATCCCGCCAGTGAAGAAATGCTGCGCGATCCAGTCGGCCCTGTCGTTGACGTCGTAGCGATAGGGCGCCAGCCGATGCGTGAAAACGTGCAGGAACAGGCGCCCGTCCGGCTTCAGCCATGACCGCACCCGCTCCAGCAGCACGCGCCAGTTTGACATGTGCTCGAACATCTCCACCGACACCACGCGGTCGAACCGGCCCTGCGCCTGGAACGCATTCATGTCGGCGGTGATGACGGTCAGGTTGCGGATCTGCAGCAGGGCCGCCTCGCGCTCGATGAAGGCGCGCTGGGCGTGCGAATTGGATACCGCCGTGATGCGGGCATTGGGATAGTGCTGCGCTATCCACAGCGACAACGAGCCCCAGCCGCAGCCGAGTTCGAGAATGGCCTGCCCGTCCGCAAGCGCGGCGTGGCGCGCGGTCTCGGCCAAGGCGAAGTCCTCCGCCTGCGCGAGCGTGGTGTCGTCCGTCGGATAGAGGCAGCTGGAATATTTTCGGCGCGGCCCGAGGAACAGCGCAAAGAACTCCGGCGGCAGTTCGTAATGCTGCGCGTTGGCGTCGCGGGTGTTTTCCGCCACCGCATATGCGCTCATCTCGCGCGCGAAGGCGTCATTGCTGGCCTCTCCCATCCGCGCGAGATATCGCGCGGTACGCCCCACCAGGCAGCCAATGCCGAAGCGGGTCAGCGGATCGGGAATCGGCAGGCGCTCGGCGGCGTCGATGACGGTGGCGACGGCAGTCATGGCTCAGTTCCTGCGCGGTCCGGGGAAGAAGATATTGACGCGGGCCTGATGGGCGCGGAACGCATCGCCGCGCGTGCGCTCCATGTGGCGCTCCAGATGCGGCACGCCGGTGGCGTAACGCAGCACCCAGTACATGACGGCGGGCCCCAGCAGCGCCAGCCAGCCCCACGGATAGATACCGGTGACATCGATTGCGATCAGCGGATAGGCGAGCCAGCCGAACCACTGGAAAAAGTAATTCGGATGCCGCGACCAGCGCCACAATCCGAAATCGATGATCCGTCCCTTGTTGGCGGCATCGCGCCTGAAATCGCGCAACTGGCTGTCGGCGATCATCTCGCCCACGATCCCCGCCGCCAGAACGGCGAAGGCGAGAAAATCGCGCGGCCGCAGCGCCGTCGCTGGAAATTGGGCGGCGATGAAAATCGACAATGCGAGCGGCACCGATCCCAGCGCCTGCTGCTGCAGGAAGACGAACATCCGCCGCGGCGCCGACGCGCCCCAGTCCTGCGCCAGCTTGGCATAGCGCGGATCGTCGGAGATCGACGCGGTGCGGATCGCGATATGCAGACCCAGCCGCAAGCTCCAGACGGCAATGAGGCCCGCCAGCACGATCTGGCGCGTGTCGGGACCGAGCGCGGCGGGCACGGGGACCAAGGCCGCCGCGATCCCGACTGCGCCCAGACCGAAGGTCCAGGTGGTGTCGACCCACCCGGAATTGCCGGTGTGCCGCCAGATCAGCCAGGCCCCGGCCATGATGATGCAAAGCACCAGCGCGATGGCCAGAATGGCCTGAATCAGAAATACAATCGTCATGATCCTGCCGTCATTCACATGTGCTGGCAGATACGGGCCGCGACGATTTTCGTTTCAAACCACAGGCGCCGCGCCGGATATTGGCAACCCGGCCGTGATGCCCCCATATGTTTTCTTTCGCCGCTTCTGTGCCATAGTCTGGGCATGCTTTGGCGATGAACACGGGCCAAGGACGCGCAATGGCACGCGATAGCGACCCTTTCAAACTCTCCTCTCCGCGCATCTTTCTGGTGCGGATGCTGGTCTTTCTCATCCTGTGCGGATTGCTCGCCTTCATCCTGCAGAAGCAGATCTGGGACGCCTTCCTCGCCAATCCCGGCCTCAACGGGCTGATCGGCGGCGTGCTGGTGATCGGCATCCTGCTGTCGTTCCGGCAGGTCATCCGGCTGTTCCCGGAAGTGGCGTGGGTGAACAGCTTCCGGCTGGCCGATCCCGGCATCACGGTCGAGCGCCCGCCGGCCCTGCTCGCCCCGATGGCCACAATTCTCGGCGACCGGCTCGGCCGCATGGCGATGTCCTCGCAGATGATGCGCGGCATTCTGGACTCCATCGCCACCCGGCTCGACGAAGCGCGCGACCTGTCGCGCTACATGACCGGGCTGCTGATCTTCCTCGGCCTGCTCGGCACCTTCTGGGGCCTGATCGAAACTGTCGGCTCGGTGGGCAAGGTGGTGGAAAATCTCAAGCCCGGTGGCGAAGCCGCGGCGGTGTTCGAATCCCTGCGTGAAGGTCTCGCCGCCCCGCTCGGCGGCATGGGCATCGCGTTTTCGTCCTCGCTGTTCGGACTGGCCGGTTCGCTGGTACTGGGCTTTCTCGATCTGCAGACCAGCCAGGCGCAAAACCGTTTTTATACCGATCTGGAAGACTGGCTCTCCACCACGGTGCGCGATATTTCCGCCGACACCCAGGCGCCGGGCCCGTCGCAAGCGATCTCCAACGATCTGCGCGTCGCCATTGAGCGCCTGCGCGAATCCATCGCCGAAACCGGATCGAGCCGCGCCGCCACCAGCGCCATGGCCAATCTGGCGGAAGCGATCCAGGGCCTGGTGCATCACATGCGCACCGAGCAGCAGATGATCCGTGACTGGGCCGACGCGCAGGCCGAACAGAATGCGGAAATCCGCCGCGTGCTGGAGACGCTGGCGCGGGAGCGCACCTGATGGCGCTGGCGCGGGCCCGCCGCGACCGCGGCATCGATTACTGGCCGGGATTCGTGGACGCCTTGTCCACGCTGGTGCTGGCCGTGATCTTCATGATCTCGATCTTCTCGGTCGTGCAGTTCTACATGGCGCAGGAGGTGACCGGAAAGGATACGGCCCTCACCCGCCTGAACGCGCAGATCGCACAGCTCACCGAATTGCTGTCGCTGGAAAAGACCGGCCGCGCCAATCTGGAAGAACTGATGGCGACCTTCCGCTCCAATCTCGCCACCGCCGAATCCGAACGCGACCGCTTCCGCGGCATCGCCGAGGGCGCGGGCAAGGCGGTCTCCGAACAGGGGCGCGCCAACGAACTTGCCACCGCGCTCGACAACGAGAAGCAACTAACGGCGCGCGCGCTGTCGCAGGTGGAGCTGCTGAACCAGCAGATTCTCGCGTTGCGCCGCCAGCTCGGCGCGCTCGAAGCCGCGCTTGAGACATCCGAAAAGCGCGACCGTGAATCGCAGTCGCGCATCGCCGATCTCGGTCAGCGTCTCAATGTCGCGTTGGCCCAGCGCGTGCAGGAATTGTCGCGCTACCGGTCGGATTTCTTCGGACGGCTGCGCACCATCCTCGGCAATCGGCCGGACATCCGCATCGTCGGCGACCGGTTCGTGTTCCAGTCAGAAGTCTTCTTCGACGCCGGCCAGGCCGTGCTGAAACCGGAAGGTCGCGTGGAAATCGACAAGATCGCCGCCGCCCTGCTCGAACTGGAAAAGCAGATCCCGGCCGACATCGCCTGGGTGATGCGGGTGGACGGCCATACTGACATCCGCCCGATCGCCAGCGCGCAATTTCCCTCGAACTGGGAATTGTCGTCGGCGCGCGCGATCGCGGTGGTGCAATATATGATCAGCAAGGGCGTCTCGCCGCAGCGCCTCGTCGCCGCCGGCTTCGGGGAATTCCAGCCGCTCGACCCGGAAAAGACCGACGACGCCTTCCGGCGCAACCGCCGCATCGAGTTGAAGCTGACCGAACGGTGACCCCGACGCTTCGGCCATATGCGGCGGCGGACGAAGACGCCGCCATCGCCCTGTGGCAGCGCGCCTGGCAGGTTGCCTATCCCAGGATCGCGTTCGCCAGACGGGTTGAATGGTGGCAGGGGCGATGGCGCAACGATCTCGTGCCGGTGGCCACCATCGTCGTGATGGAGCGCGATGGCGAACTGATCGGGTTTGTCACCATCGACCGCAAGACCGGCTATCTCGACCAGCTTGTGGTGGCACCGGAGCATTGGGGTCAGGGGCTGGCGCGGGCGCTGATCGCGGAAGCCCAGCGGCTCTCGCCCGGCGGCATCGACCTGCATGTCAATCAGGACAATGCGCGCGCGCTGCGGCTTTACGGCAAATGCGGCTTCGCCGTCGCCGGAGAAGACGTCAACCCGCATTCCGGCGCGCCGGTGTACCTGATGCGGTGGCGGCCTCAGGTGCCCTGAAACTGCAGCCGGGCGAGGCGTGCATAAAGCCCGTCCGAGGCGGCGAGTTGCTCGTGCGTGCCCTGTTCGACGATACGGCCATGGTCCAGGACCAGAATGCGGTCGCAGGACAGCACGGTCGCCAGACGATGCGCGATCACGATCGTGGTCCGATCTCTCATCAGCCGCTCCAGCGCATTCTGCACCAGGGTTTCGCTTTCGGCGTCGAGCGATGACGTGGCCTCGTCCAGCAGCAGCAGCGGCGCGTTGCGCAGGATCGCGCGCGCGATGGCGATGCGCTGGCGCTGCCCGCCCGACAATGTGATGCCGCGCTCGCCTACCAGGGTGTCATAACCTTCCGGCAGGCGTCGGATGAACTCGGCCGCCGCCGCCATCTCCGCCACACGCTCGATCTCCGCGTCGGAGGCGTCGGGCTTGCCGAAACGAATATTCTCGCGCACCGACATCGCAAAGATCGCCGTCTCCTGCGGCACCAGCGCGATATGCCGGCGCAGGTCGAGCGGGTCGGCATCGCTCAGCCGCACGCCGTCGAACGTCACCTCGCCGGCGGAGGGATCGTAAAAGCGCAGCAGCAGGTAGAAGATGGTGCTCTTGCCGGCGCCGGACGGACCGACAATGGCCACCTTCTCACCCGGCCGCACATGGAACGACACACCCTGCAAAGCCGAGACATCGCGGCGCGAGGGGAAGGAGAAATGCACATCGCGGAACGCGACGTCGCCGCGCGCCGGCTCAGGCAGCCGCACCGGATGCGCCGGCGCTTTCACGTCGGACTTGATATGCAGGATCTCGAACAGACGCTCGGCCGCACCCGCGGCCTGCGAAATCTCGCCCCAGACCTGCGACAGCTCTCCCAGCCCGCCGGCCGCGAACACCGCATAGAGCACGAACTGGCCGAGACGCCCCGGCGTCATGTCCCCGCTCAGCACGTCCTGTGCGCCGACCCAGAGCACCAGCACCACGCTCGCGAAGACCAGAAAGATCGCGATTGCGGTGAGCACCGCGCGCGACAGCGTCGATTGCCGCGCCGCCTGGAATGCCGCCTCGACCGCAGCGCGGAACCGCGACGTCGCCATCGCCTCGTTGGTGAAGGCCTGCAGGGTGCGGACCGCGCCGATGGTTTCGGCCGCATAGGCGGAGGCGTCGGCGAGCGAATCCTGGGCAATGCGGGAGCGCTTGCGCACCGCGCGCCCGAAGGCGACGAGCGGCAGGACGATGACCGGGATCACGCCCAGCACATACAGCGACAGTTTTGGGCTGGTGACCACCATCATCGTGCTCGCGCCTAGAAACAGCACGAGATTGCGTAGCGCGACCGACACCGACGCGCCGACCGCCGCCTTGATCTGGGTGGTGTCGGCGGTGAGCCGCGACATCATCTCGCCGGTCTGCGAGCGATCGAAGAACGACGGCGACAACCGCGTCAGGTGTCCAAAAACTTCCGAGCGCAGATCGGAGACGATGCGTTCGCCGAGCGTCGTGACCAGATAGAAACGGAAGGCGCTCGCCAGCGACAGCACAAAGACGACGCCGATCATGACCGCGAAATAACTGTCGATCAGGCCGCGGTCGCCGGAGAAGCCGAAATCGATCATGCGGCGCACGGCGAGCGGCACCGCCAGCGTCGCCAGCGCCGCGGCCGTCAGGGCGGCCAGGGCCGCCAGCGCGCGCATCCGATAGCGCAGGACATAGGGAACCAGCAGCAGCAGCGGTTTCAGCGCCGCCCGTCCGGCCGCGGACTTGTCCGCCGCCGGGGTCCCCCCGGCAGCCTCCCGATCGGCCTTTTCGCGCCCGGCAATCAGCGCCATTCCCGGCTCCCCCCGTAACTGTAAAGGCTTGAATGCCGTGCGGAATCGGCGCGTGCAAGGACCAATTGCCGCCCCGCTTGTCTGGCGGAGCCGTGTGGGCTATAGACCCCGCCAATCCCCCTTTATCCGCACCAGCGAGCGCGGCCGTCCGCGCGGGAAGCACAGGCCATGAAGTCCGATATTCATCCCGATTACCACACCATCACGGTCAAGATGACCGATGGCACCGAATTCACCACCCGCACGACCTGGGGCAAGGCCGGCGACACGATGCATCTCGACATCGATCCGAAGTCGCATCCGGCCTGGACCGGCGGCTCGCAGCAATTGCTCGACCGCGGCGGCCGTTTGTCGCGCTTCCAGAAGAAATTCTCGGGCTTCATGAAGGACGGGAAGTAATCCCTCCGGACTCCGCTCCATACAGAAACCCCCGCCTTGCGCGGGGGTTTTGCTTTCTGGCGACGCGCTCGGCGGGCGTCAGCTGGTGCGTTCGAAGGCCGCTTTCAGCAGGCCGAGCTGGCTTTCCACGGGATTGTTCTTGAACACAATCGGCTCTTCCGGGCCGTGCATGGTGGCATCCAGACGGCGCACCTGCTCGGTCAGCCGGTGCGAGCGCTCGATCAGATCGTTGAGCGCGTCCGGCAATTGCTTCATCGATTCCGGATCGCTCGGATGGCCGGCCGACAATTTGACCTTGGTCTTTTCCTGATTGACCTGCGCGAGCGACATCTCGCCTTCCTTGACGGCGCGATGCAGCAGCAGCCAGGAGGCGAGCTGCATCAGCCGCGTGGTCAGCCGCATGCTTTCGGTCGCATAGACCAGGGCCGCCGCGCGGCCCAGTTGCTTGGATTCCTTGCGGCCTGGCCCGTCGAGATAGGCCGCGGTCTCCTCGACCAGCGCCATGCCGTCCTTGAACAGATTGGAGAATGCCTGCGAATTCGCCAGCCTCTCCTTGAACAGGACAGGACTGGAATCCTGAACGGATTTTTCCGACATTTTTTACGCCTCACCCAACTCCAACCAAACAATACGCACGAGGCGGCTGCAGGGTAAAGCGAATGCGTTGCTAATTTAATTTCATAGTTGCCGATGAAGGTGAACGACCTGCCCCGATTTGACACAAAAAAGAGCCGCCGTTTCCGGCGGCTCAAGTTAATAACAGGGAGGCGTCAAACAGAGTGGACAGGAGCCACTCAACGTCCAGAAGATGGACGAGGCTTAGTAATGCCTGAGAAAGCTTAACTTTAAGTTAAATGAGAAATATTCAGTGAATCCAACCTGTTGAATTCAATCGATCAATTGTTGCATTCGCTACTTTTTGAAGAACTGATCCGCGGTCTTGAGCGACGCCTGTTTCGACATCATCGCGGTTTCCAGCCGCGCGATTTCAGCCTGCAGAATTCCGATGCGCTCGCTCAGTTCCTGCACCGACAGCAGCGCGAGCTCCTGGCCGATCTCGTGCTGCAACTTTTTCTTCGGGCGGTCGTCGTCGATCGCGGTCATGGCGCACCTCTTTGCGCCCCAAATTTAACCCGCTGCCGCATGGTTGTCACATCGGGTTCCGGCGACTAAACAACCTGCATCGCAGGCGAATTTCCGCGCATCATCAGGACACGCTCATGGCTTCCGTTCCCTCACGCATGACGGCAATCGGCATCAGGTCTCCCGGCGGGCCGGAGACGCTCGTTCCGGAAGACCGGCCGGTGCCGCAGCCCGGCGCCGGCGAGATCCTGATCAAGGTCGCCGCCGCCGGCGTCAATCGTCCCGATGTCATGCAGCGCATGGGTCTTTATCCGCCGCCGAAAGGCGCGCCGGATATTCCGGGACTGGAGATCGCCGGCGAGGTCGCGGCACTCGGCGAAGGCGTCACGCGCTGGAAACTCGGCGACAAGGTCTGCGCGCTAGTGATCGGCGGCGGCTATGCCGAATATTGTCTCGCGCATGAAAGCCATGCGCTGCCGGTGCTGGCCGGCTATTCCATGACCGAGGCTGCCGCGATCCCGGAAACCTTCTTCACGGTGTGGCACAACGTGTTCGAGCGCGGCGGATTGAAGACCGGCGAAACCCTGCTGGTGCATGGCGGCTCGTCCGGCATCGGAACCACCGCCATCCAGCTCGCCAAGCAGTTCGGCGCACGCGTGATCGTCACCGCCGGCTCCGACGACAAATGCGAGGCCTGCCGCAAGCTCGGCGCCGATGTCGCCGTTAACTATAAGACGCAGGACTTCGTCGCCATGACCAAGGAGGCGACCGGCGGCAAGGGCGCCGACGTGATCCTGGACATGGTCGGCGGCGATTACATCGAGCGCAATTACGAAGCCGCCGCCGTCGAGGGCCGCATCGTGCAGATCGCGTTCCAGGGCAGCCCGAAGGCGACCGTCGATTTCCGCCGCATCATGCTCAAGCGCCTGCACCATACCGGTTCGACGCTGCGGTCGCGGTCGGTCGAAGACAAGGGGTTGATCGCTCAGGCGATCGCGCAGAGCGTGCTGCCCATGATCGCGTCCGGGAAGGTCAGACCGGTCATGGATTCCACTTTCCCGCTGGCCGAGGCGTCAAAGGCCCATGCCCGCATGGAATCCAGCGCTCATATCGGCAAAATCGTGCTGACCGCCTAAAATCCCGGGCAACTTGTGTCCGGTCCTTCACCTTGCCCGAGGTCTGTGCTGGCCCATGCCCGTGCTGATAGGCCATAATGTACCGAAGACGGCCTTTGCGCCCCGAAAACGGCGCAAAGCTGGTCCGTTGCTAGAATTTGCGGGGACTGGCGCCCGTTCGGGGACGCCGCGAACATTGATTGAATCTGCCTGAGACAGTCGGAGGGCGTCGTTTGCGTATACTGCGCTTTTCGGCAATTTGCGTCGCGCTCGCGGCGACTCTCGCGTGCGTCGGCACGCCCGCGCGTGCGGTCGATGCCATCAATGTCCGCATCGACGCCCCCGCCATCGACCTGACCGAAGCCACCGAGCGCCCCCGCACCGACGGCGACCGCGTCCAGGTTTCGACCGCACCCGGCCCCGACGGCATCGTCCGCCGCATCGAGGTGCGCGGCCGCGAAGCCGGCAATCACTGGGCGGTGTTCGCGCTCGCCAATAACAGCGACGAGCAGATCGACCGCCTGATCGTCATTCCGCATTACCGCATGGTCGGCTCCGGCATGTTCTGGCCGGACCTCGGTCTCTCGCGTGTGGTCGGCATCACGCCGAGTTCGGGCGAACGCCCCGAGCGCCAGGACAGCGCGACCGCCGACATTTTCCGCGTCACGCTCGATCCCGGATCGGTCATCACCTACGTGATGGAATTGCGCACCGACTACCTGCCGCAGCTCTATCTGTGGGAGCCGGACTCCTACAAGGACAAGATCAACTCCTTCACGCTCTATTATGGCATCGTGATCGGCATCTCCGGTCTGCTCGCGCTCTTTCTCACCATCCTGTTCGTGGTGAAAGGCAGCGTGATGTTCCCCGCCGCCGCCGCGCTTGGCTGGGCGGTGCTGGTATATATCGGCATCGATTTCGGATTCTGGGCGAAGGTGTTCGACATGTCGGCCGGCGCCGAGCGCGTATGGCGCGCCATCGGCGAAGCGATCCTTGCCGCAACCCTGCTCGTCTTCCTGTTCGCCTATCTCAATCTCAGCCGCTGGCATGTGCGCTATGCGCACATCACGCTCGCCTGGCTCGGCGGTCTCGGCGCGCTGGTGATGCTCGCCCTGTTCGATCCGCCGATCGCCTCGGGCATCGCGCGCTTCTCGCTCGGCGCGGTCGCCTTTCTCGGCTTCGCCCTTGTCATCTATCTGTCGACCCACGGCTACGACCGCGCGGTCCTGCTAATCCCGACATGGTTCCTGCTGGTGGTCTGGGCGATCGCCGCCGGACTGACCATCGGCGGCTTCGTCACTAACGACATTGTCGGACCCGCCCTGCTCGGCGGTCTGGTGCTGATCGTCATGCTGATCGGCTTCACCGTCATGCAGCACGCCTTCGCCGGCTCGATCACGCACGGCATCGTGTCGGATGTCGAACGCCGCGCGCTGGCGCTGACCGGCGCCGGCGACATGATCTGGGACTGGGACGTCTCCTCCGACAAGGTGTTCACCTCGCCGGAAACCGAGCACATGCTCGGCCTGAAGCGCGGCGCACTCGAAGGCTCCGCCGCCGGCTGGCTCGACTATCTGCATCCGCTCGACCGCGACAAGTTCCGCGCCTCGCTCGACGGCGTGGTCGAGCAGCGCCGCGGCCGTCTGGTGCAGGATTTCCGGCTGCGAACGCATGACGGGCATTATCTCTGGATGGCGCTGAAAGCGCGCCCGGTGGTGGGCTCCGACGGCGAGGTCGTGCGACTGGTCGGCACGCTGACCGACGTCACCGAATTCAAGACCGCGGAGGAACGCCTGCTGCACGACGCCGTGCATGACAATCTCACCGGCTTGCCGAACCGGCAATTGTTCCTCGACCGCTTCGAGGCGATCCTGGCCTTCGCGAAGAACGATCCTGCGATCCGCCCGACCGTGATGATGATCGATCTCGACCGCTTCAAGCAGGTCAACGATTCCGTCGGTATCGCGGTCGGCGATTCCATCCTGCTGACGCTGGCGCGGCGGCTCGGCCGCCTGCTGAAGCCGCAGGACACGCTGGCGCGGCTCTCCGGCGACCAATTCGCGCTTATCCTGCTGTCCGAACGCGATCCCGGCAAGATCATCGCCTTCGCGGAAACCATCCGCCGCACTTTGCGCGCGCCGATCACCTTCAACGACCGCGAGATCTTCCTGACCGCCTCGATCGGTCTCGCGCTCGCCGACGGCCAGACCGCGCGCACCGAGGAAATCCTGAAGGACGCCGAACTCGCGATGTATCACGCCAAGCGCATCGGCGGCGACCGCATCGAGGTGTTCAAGCAGGCGATGCGCGCGCGCAAGACCGACCGCCTGACGCTGGAATCCGAATTGCGCCGCGCGCTCGAGCGCGAGGAAATCACCCTGCTCTATCAGCCGATCATCCGGCTGGAGGATCGCACGGTGGCCGGCTTCGAGGCGCTGGCGCGCTGGGATCATCCGAAAATGGGGCGGATGTCACCGGCGGAATTCATCTCCATCGCCGAGGAGATCGGCCTGATCGTCGATCTCGGCATGTTCGCGCTCGAACGCACCGCCAAGCAGCTCAGCCTGTGGCAACGCAACATGCGGCCGCAGGATGCGATCTTCGCCAGCGTGAATGTATCCTCGCGGCAATTGCTGCGGCAGGACCTGATCCACGATCTGCGCACCGTGCTGTCGCGCTCCTCGGTCATGCGCGGCACGCTCAAGCTCGAACTCACCGAGTCGCTGGTGATGGAAAATCCGGAACATGCCGCGCAGATGCTGCTGCGCATCCGCGAGCTTGGCGCCGGGCTGGCGCTCGACGATTTCGGCACCGGACATTCCTCGCTCGCCTATCTGCAGCGCTTCCCGTTCGACACGATCAAGATCGACCAGTCTTTCGTGCGCACCACGGCGAAGGGCCGCCGCCCGGTCATCCTGCGCTCGATCATCGCTCTCGCGCACGATCTCGGTATGGAAGTGGTGGCGGAAGGCGCGGAGACGGATTCGGATGCGGTCGAGCTCTATCAGCTCGGCTGCGAATACGCGCAGGGCTTCGCCTTCGGCGAGCCGATGACCGTCGAGCAGGCCACCAAGCTCCTGGCCGCCGACCGCCTGGAAATGGCGCGCTAGTTTTCTGCAAATGCGGCAGGACGTTCAGGCGTGCCCGACGTCGCTCGACAGCATGCCAGGCTCGATCCCGAGCTTGCGCAGGGCCTTGTCGTATTTCTGGCCGGTATCGGCGCCGAAAATCAGTTCGGCGTCGGCCGGACAATGCAGCCAGCCGTTTTCCTGGATCTCGGATTCCAGTTGTCCGGGCGCCCAGCCGGCATAGCCGAGCGCAAGAATCGCATTGGCCGGACCGTCGCCCTTGGCCATCGCCTTGAGAATATCGAGCGTCGCCGTCAGGCAGATGCCCTCGTCGATCGGCAAGGTGGAATTCTCGATGAAGAAATCCGCCGAATGCAGAACGAAACCGCGCCCGGTTTCCACCGGTCCGCCCTTGAGAACCGTCACGTCTTCGCGCGAGGTGACGTCAACGGCTTCCTCTTCCGGAATCACATCGAGCTGCACCAGCAGGTCGGGGAAATTGATGTTCGACGCCGGCTGGTTGACGACGATGCCCATCGCCCCTTCCGACGAATGCGCGCAGACATAGATCACGCTGCGCGAGAAACGGTCGTCGTTCATGCTGGGGGTCGCGATCAGCATCTGGCCGTCGAGATAGCCCCGCCCCGCCTTTTTCTGCAGGGCTTTGCGAGACATTTTCATGCCGAAAGGTTACCCCCAACGGCGAAACTTTGGAAATGGAACTTGAACCGCATATTCACGACCATTTCAATGGCGCCGGCGGCCATCCAGGCCTAAACGGAGCCGATGTTTACGGCTGTAATTCGACCGATTTCATGGCCCGCCGTCCCACGGTTTAGTGGCCGGGCACAGGCTGCCCTGTGTTGCGGCCTCCTGCTGCTCGGCGCAACAGCGCAGCCGGGGCAGGCGGCCGACAGTTCCGAATGGGCAGGCGATTCGCGTTCGGCCGCGCGGCTGGTCGCAGGCGCAGCGCGCACCGACGGGGACAAGAAGATCTTCCGCGCCGGCGTTGAAATCCGGCTCGCGCCGGGGTGGAAAACCTATTGGCGCTATCCCGGCGATTCCGGCGTGCCGCCGCATTTCGACTTTGCCGGTTCCGACAATGTCAAAACCGTGACGGTCCTGTGGCCCGCGCCGCAGCGGCTCGCCGACAGCGAAGGCGTGACCATCGGCTATAAGGGCGGCGTGACATTTCCGGTCCGCATCGAACCCGTCGATCCCGCCAAGCCGGTCGCCCTGAAACTGAAACTCGATTACGCCGTGTGCGAAAAATTGTGCATCCCGGTCGATGCCAAGGCCGCGTTGAATCTGACCGGCATTGCCGGTGCGGGCGAGGCCGGCATCAATGCGGCCGAGGCGCGCGTGCCGAAGGCGATGGACGCGGGCCACGGCGGCGATATCGCCGTCACGTCCGTGCGCCGCGACGCCACAGCGCCAAAACGAATCCTGGTCGATGTGAAGGCGCCGGCGGGAACGACGGCCGAATTGTTCGCGGAAGGCCCGACGCCCGACTGGGCCTTGCCGGTGCCGGAGCCGGTGGCCGGCGCGGAGGCAGGTTCGCAACGCTTTGCCTTCCTGCTCGACGGCCTGCCCCCGGGCGCGAATGTAAAAGGCGCCCTGCTCAGGTTGACGGCGGCGGCCGGCGGGCGGGCGATCGAGGCCCGCTTTCGTCTCGACTAATCGGAACGTCCCGCCTATTTTGCCGCCCATTCCAATAACGGCGAAAGCCGAAACCCGCGGAGAGGATTGAAGCCATGTCCATCAAGGTCGGCGACCGCCTGCCTCATGCGACCTTCCATGTCATGACGCAAGAAGGACCGAAGCCGAAGACGACGGACGAAATTTTCAAGGGCAAAAAAATCGTACTGTTCGCAGTGCCGGGGGCTTTCACACCGACCTGCCACAAGAACCACCTGCCCGGTTTCATCACGCATGCCGACGCGATCAAGGCCAGGGGCGCGGACGCAATCGCCGTTACCGCGGTGAATGACGTATTCGTCATGGAGGCGTGGAGGCTGGCGTCGGACAATGACGGTAAAATCGATTTTTTCCTCGCAGACGGCAACGCCGAATTCGCCAAGGCGATAGGCCTTGATGTCGACGCCTCTTCAAGCGGACGCGGAATACGTTCCGATCGTTACTCAATGATCGTCGAGGACGGGGTGGTGAAGTCTCTCAACATCGAGAACGGACCCGGCAAGGCCGATATTTCAGGCGCGGAGAATCTGATGCGACAACTCTAGACCATACGGCAGCCGGCGCGCTGCATATCTGACACGCAACTTGGCCATTGGCACGGTCTCGACTCATGAAAGAAATGAGCTAACGTGCCAGCCGTCGGTGCAAACCTGCCTGACCGGTGACGCCGCAGAAATTCGAAACGAAAGGACTGGACCATGCCTATCAAGGTCGGCGACAAATTGCCCAATACCACATTCCGAGTGATGACCGCCGACGGTCCGAAGCCAAAAACCGCCGACGAGGTGTTCAAGGGCAAGAAAGTCGCCCTGTTCGGCATGCCGGGCGCATTCACAGGCGCTTGCCACGGAAAACATATGCCGACGGTTTTGCAGAATCTCGACGCGCTCAAGACCAAAGGCGTCGATGCCGTCGCGGTCACGACGGTCAACGATCCGTTCGTGCTCGGAATTTGGCAAAGAGAAATTGGCACAGACCAGATCCAACTGCTCGGTGACGGCAATGCCGAGTTCGCGAGCGCAATCGGGCTCACATTCGACGGGTCGCATATCGGATTTGGCACGCGCTCGCAGCGCTATTCGATGCTGGTCGAGGACGGCGTGGTGACGAAACTGAATGTGGAGCAGCCGGGTAAATTCGAGGTGGCTGGCGGCGACACTCTGCTGAAACAGATCTGATCATTCCTGCTTTCCGCGCGCCGCCGGAAATCCGCTGGCGGCGCGCATCTCCGCGATCGCGTCCCGCGCCAGCTGGTCGGCCCGCTCGTTCAGTTCATGCCCGACATGGCCCTTCACCCAGTGCCATTTCACATGATGGCGCGCGATCGCCTCGTCGAGCCGCTTCCACAGATCGACATTCTTCACCGGCTTCTTGTCGGCGGTCTTCCATCCGTTGCGCTTCCAGCCATGGATCCATTTCGAGATGCCATCCTGCACATATTTGCTGTCGGTGTGCAGATCGACGCGGCACGGTTTCTTTAGGGCGTCGAGCGCGGAAATCGCCGCCATCAGCTCCATGCGGTTGTTGGTGGTGTGGGCCTCGGAGCCCTTCAGTTCCTTCTCGGTGGCGCCAAAAGACAGGATCGCGCCCCAGCCGCCGGGGCCGGGATTGCCCGAGCACGCGCCGTCGGTGTGGATGATGACGTGAGGCTCGCTCACGCGGTCAGTTCCCTGGCTTCCACGCCGTAATCGCCGATGCTTTTGACCTGCTGGTGGAAGCGCAGCTTGCGGAAATATTCCTGCGGGCTTTTCGGCTTCACCAACGCGCCCGGCGGCACGTTCAGCCAGTCCACGAGGCGTGTCAGCAGGAAGCGCGTCGCGGCGCCGCGCGCCAGTACCGGCATCGCGTTCAGTTCGGCTTCCGACAGCGCCCGCACCTTGCGGTAGGACTGCAGCAACGCGCGGCCCTTGGTGATGTTGTACGAAAGGTCCTGCTCGAAGCACCAGGCGTTCAGGCAGATCGCGACGTCATAGGCCAGCGTATCGGTGCAGGCGAAATAGAAATCGATCAGGCCCGACAATTTATCGCCGAGAAAGAACACGTTGTCCGGGAACAGGTCGGCATGGATCACGCCCTGCGGCAGGTTGCGCGGCCATTTCGCTTCCAGAAAATCCAGTTCCTGCGCGACGGTTTCGGTCAGGCCGTGCTGCACGCCGTCGGCGCGGTCGGCGCAGGCGTCATAGATCGGACGCCAGCCTTCGACCGAGAGCGCATTGGCGCGGGTCATCGGAAAATCCGCGCCGGCGAGATGCAATTGCGCCAATGCTTCGCCGACGGCCGCGCAATGCCGGGCGTCGGTGCGGCGCATCCACATGCCTTCGAGGAAGGTGACGATGGCCGCGGGGCGGCCGGCCACCTTGCCGAGCGCCTCGCCCTTCCGGTTCTTGACCGGCTGCGGACAGTTCAGCCCGCGCGCGGCGAGATGCTCCATCAATCCGATGAAGAACGGCAGGTCGGCGGCGGCGACGCGCTTCTCGTACAGCGTGAGAATGAAATGTCCGGCCTCGGTGTGCAGGAGAAAATTGGAATTCTCCACGCCCTCGGCGATGCCCTTGTAGGAGAGCAGCTTGCCGATGTCGTAACCGGCGATGAAGACTTCCAGATCCTCGACCGCGACGTCGGTGTAAACGGCCACGGCCTACTCCGCGGCTTCGGTCTGGCGCAGCGGACGCGGCAGCGGGAAAAACACGCCCTCTTCCGCCGCCGACACGGTCTCGACCTTGACGTCGTAACGCGCGGCGAAAGCGTCGATGATTTCCTCCACCAGCACTTCCGGCGCCGAGGCGCCGGCGGTGATGCCGAGCGAGCCGATGGCGCCGAATTTCGTCCAGTCGATATCGGCGGCGCGCTGCACGAGCGCGGCATGGCGGCAACCCGCGCGTTCGGCGACTTCCTTCAGCCGCTGCGAATTCGACGAGTTCGGCGCACCCACCACAATCATGGCCGCGACCGAGGGCGCCACCCGCTTGACCGCTTCCTGGCGGTTGGTCGTGGCGTAGCAGATGTCTTCCTTGTGCGGGCCGACGATCGCGGGGAAACGCTTCTTCAGGAACGCCACGATCTCGGCGGTGTCGTCGAGCGACAACGTGGTCTGCGTGACATAGGCAAGTTGCGTCTCGTCCTGGGGCGCAAACGCTTCCGCGTCGGCCAGGGTCTCGACCAGCTTCACCGCGCCGCCCGGTAGTTGTCCCATGGTGCCGACGACTTCCGGATGCCCGGCATGTCCGATCAGCACGATCTCGCGCCCGCGGCGGAAATGGATCTCGGCCTCGCGATGCACCTTCGTCACCAGCGGACAGGTGGCGTCGAGCGCAAAGAAACTGCGCTTGCTGGCCTCTTCCGGCACCGCCTTGGCGACGCCATGGGCGGAGAAGATCACCGGCGCGGCGGTGTCGGGGATCTCGTCGAGTTCCTCGACAAAGACCGCGCCCTTGGCCTTCAGGCTGTCGACCACATAGCGGTTGTGGACGATCTCGTGCCGCACATAGACCGGCGGACCGTAAAGCGCGAGCGCGCGCTCCACCGAATCGATCGCCCGCACCACCCCGGCGCAGAACCCGCGCGGGGAGCACAGCACGACTTTCAGCGGCGGCTTCGGGGCGGCGGACACGGGCATTCCTGTTCGGGCGGCGGAATCTGCGACATCTCACGCGAATTGGGGCGCGTCCCCCTGAACTGTCAAGGCGAGCCAATCGACTTAAAGAAATGGGAAGGGTAATATGCTGCAATCGCGCCGGGAATTGACCGTTCTGGATTGGGGCCGGCAGATGCCGTCGACCAAATGTGTGGCTGTGATGGCCGGTCTGGCCAGCCTCGCGCTGGCCGGCTGCTCGTCGTCGTCCGGCCTCTCCCGCTACACCTATGACAGCCCGCAGGCGGCCCAGGCCGCCGGGGTCCAGTCGTCCGGCCTCTATGTGGATGGAACCGGCCCGAGCGCAGAGGCCGCCGAGCGGGCCGAAACCCGCCGTCCGGTCCGCCGGGCCGCTCCGCTCGCGGCCGCCCGGTCCGAGGACCTGTCCGCCCGCACCACCGGCGCCCGCGCGCCCGCCGAGCCGCTCAAGCCTTATTCGGACGAATGGTGGGAGAAGGAAAACCGCGAGGACGCCCGCCTGAAGCAAAAAATGAACATCTGCCGCGGCTGCTGAGCGGCGTTTTCCCCCAATTCACCGTTTTTGCCCCTGCCAGATCGCGGGCATTGCCCCCCACCCCGGCTGGGCCTATATTCCGGCGAATTCCCGTCATCCACGATGACCACCGGCTTCGACCCGCATGGGCGGGCGAAGCACAGAGGAGATTTTGCCATGCAGGAAGCGCCCCTGATGCCGAAAGCCACGGCGGTCTGGCTGGTCGAGAACACCGCCTTGTCGTTCGACCAGATCGCCGAATTCTGCAAACTGCACCCGCTCGAAGTAAAGGCGGTGGCCGACGGCGACGCCGCCCAGGGCATCAAGGGCATGGACCCGATCCAGACCGGCCAGCTCACCCGCGAGGAAATCGAGAAGGGCGAGAAGGACAACAGCCACAAGCTGCATCTCGCGGACCGCAAGGTGCGGGTGCCGGAACAGAAGTCGAAGCGCGGCCCGCGCTATACGCCGGTGTCGCGCCGCCAGGACCGCCCGAACGCGATCCTGTGGCTGCTGCGCAATCATCCCGAACTGAAGGACAGCCAGATCATGCGGCTGGTCGGCACCACCAAGTCGACCATCCAGGGCATCCGCGACCGCACGCACTGGAACGCGGCCTCGCTGTCGCCGCTCGATCCGGTGACGCTCGGCCTGTGCTCGCAGATCGATCTCGACATGGAAGTGCGCAAGGCGGCGAAGGAAAAGCCGGCGCCGGCGGAAGGCGATCGCATCACGCTCCTGCCCGCGTCGGTCACCACCGCGCCCGCGCAGGAGGAAGAGCAGGAGCTCACGCCGCAGGAAACCAAGACCAAGGACGACGCCGACGTCAGCGCGGTGTTCGCCAAGCTCAAGCAGATCGGTGGCGGACGCCGCGGCGAGGGCGACGACGAGGATTGATTTCCGACTCACGAATTCGGCCATCAATGCCCGGCGCAAGGCCGGGCATTTTTGTTTGGCGCATGCAGAGCGTACCGGCGCCACAGACGCGACACAGAGATGACCATCGATTCAGTTTTATGAACGCGATTTTTGGCAGCGTAACAAGGTTTAACGAGGGTTCCCGGAACGCATCCGCCGCGATGCACGTTCTCCCGCGGGGAGAGACCAGAGGAGAACCACGATGTTCCGCAAGTCATTGATCGCAACCGGCGTCACGCTCGGCCTCGTCCTGCCCGCCTTCGCGCAGGTCACCGAGTATTACGTCGTGCAGGATACCGCGACCAAAAAATGCACCATCGTCGACAGGAAGCCGACGACGAAGACCACGGTCGTGGTGGGTGACGGCGTGTTCAAGACCCGCACCGACGCCGAAGCCGGCCTGAAGAGGATCAAGGTCTGCACCAACTGACGCCGTGCAGTGACTGCGGGCGGAGCCGGCCCTGCCGCGCTCCGCCCGTTCTTATGCTCCGCAGACGCAATCTCCGTGGGACATGGAAGGACACGCCATGAGCGACACCATTGACGTGCGGATGGACAAGCCGTTTTGCCCGCAATGCCATTTGCCGATGCAGCTTTCGCATGTGGAGTCGGCGCGGCATGACGCGAGCACGAAGCTGGCGCATGACCGCTTCACCTGGCGCTGCGCCTGCGGAGAAGTGCTGGAGAAAACGGCGCTGCAGGACAGTCCGGCATAGCGTCGATCGCGCGCAGCAGTCTTGTGGCCGAAGATTTGTTCGCGCGTAGGTTGCCTGAAATTCCCGTGCCGCGATTCAATCCGAATTAACGTCCCGCCCCTAGCGTGCGCGCCGACGGGAGACGGGCGATAATGGATTGCAAACGCTGCCAGGTGGCGCACGGCGCGCAGGGCTGGACCGCGCAGACCGAAAAGGGCGAAGCGGGCCCCTATGCGACGCAGGACATGGCCATGCGCGTCGCGGTGTCGGAAGTCTTGCGGCTGCGGCGGGCCGGCCGCGCCGCCCGCCTCGCGCTGCGCAACGCGCGCGGCGACCTGCGCGACATCTGCCTGTGCGCCTTGGTCGACAAGCCGACCTTGATGGATGGCGAACGGCGCATGCAATGCCCGTTCCTGCCCGACATCATCGACATCGCGGACGTCTGACCGGAAACATCGCTGCCTCGGTCAGACGTCGCGAAGTGCCTGGCATGTAAACCCGGTCTTCTGGCCGGAACTTTCCCCAAAAGCTCGGCTTGATTGTTCTTCTAGCGCCGCCGCCGGCGCGTGCCTTGCGCTAGCGCAATATCCGGAAAGGAAGCCTGTCCGGCGGCCGCCTTTTACCCGGGTGGTATTGACTTTGTTTTACCCGGACATAAATACGGCGCCAACGCAGGAGGATTTCCCATGACCGCACACCTGTCCGGGCACCGCCACAGCCCCGTCACCGCCTTTGCCGGCACCCGCCGCGTCGCCTCCGGCGCGCTGGCCGAGGTCGCGCTCAAGGCGAAGAAATTCGTCGACCGCGACGAGACCGTGCTGATTTTCGACGACGCCACCGCCGAACCCGTGGAAGTGGATTTCCGCGGCTCCGCGCAGGACGTGCAGGCGCGCCTGAAGGCCGGCGCGCAGAAGGCCGCGCAGCCGGAAGCCGAGAGCAAAGGCCCCGGCCGGCCCAAGCTCGGCGTGGTGGCGCGCGAGGTCACGCTGCTGCCCCGACACTGGGACTGGCTCAACAGCCAGCCGGGCGGCGCGTCGGTCGCCTTGCGCAAGCTGGTGGACGAGGCGCGCCATCTGCGGAGCGGGCAGGACCGCGTGCGGCAGGCGCAGGAGCGCGCCTATCGCTTCATGCATGCGGTAGCCGGCAATCTCGCCGGCTTCAAGGACGCGACGCGCGCCTTGTTCGCGGGCGACGGCGCGCGCTTCCGCGGCGTGACGGCGAAATGGCCAAAAGACGTGCGCGAGCACGCGGCCAGGCTCGCCGACGGCGCGCTCGGCTGAACGAGACGGCGCCCGCATCGCAGGATGCGGGCGTATCGCTCGGCACGCGCGTTTCAAGCGCCCCTGCCCTTTCTTACGTCATCGCATGACGCCGGATAGACTGCGCAAATGACACCATCCATCTGGCGCCCGATGACGACAGCCGACATCGCCGCGGCGCATGCGCTGTCGGAGATCGTGCATCCCGGTTTTCCGGAAGACCGCGCCGTGTTCGAGGAACGTCTCGCACTCTATCCCGCGGGCTGTTTCGTGCTGGCATCAGGCGATGAACTGCACGGCTACGCGCTCTCGCATCCTTATGTGAAAGACTCCGCGCCCGCGCTGAACACGCGGCTCGGCGCGCTGCCGGACAGGTGCGACACTTATTACTTCCACGACATCGCGATCCTGCCTGACGCGCGCAACAGCGGCGCGGGCGACGCCATCGTGTCGATCCTGAAGGAGCACGCCCGCATAGCGGGCTTCGACACGATCGGCCTGATCGCGGTCAACAACTCCGCGCCGTTCTGGCAGCGGCACGGATTTGCGGCGCGGGATGTCGCGGGGATGCGGGAGAAGCTGGAGAGTTATGGGGATGGGGCGGTCTGTATGAGGAGCGCAGCCTGAGAGACAAGCCAGGCCGCCAGCCACCAGATACTCCCCCCACTGTGTCCTCCCTGCACTAGCCGCCCGATACCGCCGCCCCTAATTTGCGGCCCTTCACCGGCGGGGGCTCGTGGAGGGAAGTGTCTGAAATGCGCGTGTTTTCAACGTCGTTGATTGCCGTTCTGGCCGTGTCCGGCCTGCTTGTTGCTCCCCTTTCGGCCCAGACCCTGGCTGCGGCGACGGCGTCGGGGGGCGCCGGCCAGTCAGAGGCGCCGAAAGCCGAAGCTCCGAAAATCGACGCCGCCACGCCGGCCCAGAAGCCGAAGGCAAGGCGCGAGACCGCGAAGCCCGCGCCCGAGCCGAGTGCGGCCGAAAAGTTCATGAACATGTTCCGTGGCAACGACGCAGCCCCGGCGCCCGCCCGCGCGGCGTCGGCCTCGGCGCGGTCCTCTGCGCAGGGCGGCTCGACCGCCGACGTGATGATGCGGCGCGCGGTGTCGTCCTATTCCACCTCCTCGAACGCCATGGGCTTCGGGCTCTACCGCATCACGCCGCGCGAGACCGTGGAATTCCGCGAGAAGCACGCGCCCGGCACCATCCTGGTGCGCCAGCGCGAGAAGCGGCTCTATTACGTGCTCGGCGACGGCAAGGCGTTGCGCTATGCAATCGCGGTCGGGCGCGAGGGCGCGGCCTGGGCGGGCGTCTCCACCGTGTCCGACAAGCGCGAATGGCCGGCCTGGACGCCGACGCCGAACATCCTCCGCCACCAGCCCGACCTGCCGCGCCATGTCGAAGGCGGCGCGCACAATCCGCTCGGCGCACGCGCGCTCTATCTCGGCCAGACCATGTACCGCATCCACGGCACCAACGAACCGTGGCGGATCGGCGAAGAGGCGTCCTCGGGCTGCATCCGCATGACCAACGACGACGTGATCGATCTGTACAACCGCACGCGGCTGGGCGCGACGGTGATCGTCACGCGGTGAGCGCTTCCGAAATTCTGGAATCGAAACGGCCGGGCGAAAGTCCGGCCGTTTTTTTTTGGAAAGGTTGCGTCTTGCTCCGTGACCCTCTCCCCTTGCGGGAGAGGGTGGCGAGTTGCGAACGCAAGTGAGTAGCGAGCCGGGTGAGGGTTATAGTGCTGGTGGGTCTTCCGACGCGCGCTGATGCGCGTTAGCCCCTCACCCGCCTCGCTCGCAGCCGCTCGCTCGGCACCCTCCCACAAGGGGAGAGGTAACAGATTGCGCATTGAGCACAGAGTTCAGCCCCCCACACCCTTCCCCTTCAGCGCCGTCCCGATCTCATCCAGAATGACCGGATCATCGATGGTCGCCGGCATGGTCCATTGCTCGCCGTCGGCGATCTTCTTCATGGTGCCGCGCAGAATTTTTCCCGAGCGCGTCTTGGGCAGCCGCGGCACCGTGATCGCGAGCTTGAACGCGGCCACGGGTCCGATCTTTTCGCGCACCAAAGCCACGATCTCCTTCTCGATCTCGGCGTGGTCGCGCGTGACGCCGGCCTTCAGCACCACGAAGCCGCAGGGCACTTCGCCCTTCAGCGCGTCGTTGACGCCGATCACGGCGCATTCGGCAACATCGGAATGCGAGGCCAGCACTTCCTCCATGCCGCCGGTGGAAAGCCGGTGCCCGGCGACATTGATGATGTCGTCGGTGCGGCCCATGACGAAGACATAGCCGTCGGCGTCGCGATAACCGGCGTCGGCCGTCTTGTAATAGCCGGGGAATTCGGCGGTGTAGCTTTCGCGGAAGCGCTCGTCCTGCTGCCACAGGGTCGGAAAACATCCCGGCGGCAGCGGCAGCTTCACCACGATCGAGCCTATGGTGCCGGCCGGCAGCTTGTTGCAGGATTCGTCGACGATATCGATCTCGTAGCCCGGCATCGGCACCGTCGCCGAGCCGTGCTTGACCGGCAACATGCCAAGCCCGACGGGATTGCCGGCGATGCACCAGCCGGTCTCGGTTTGCCACCAGTGATCGACCACCGGCACGTTCAGCTTCTCCTCCGCCCATTGCACGGTCGGCGGGTCGGCGCGCTCGCCGGCAAGGAACAGCGTGCGGAATGTCGACAGGTCGTATTTCGACAGCAGCTTCGCGTCCGGGTCTTCCTTCTTGATGGCGCGGAAGGCGGTCGGCGCGGTGAACAGTGCGACCGCCTTGTGTTGGGACACGACGCGCCAGAACGCGCCGGCGTCGGGCGTGCCGACCGGCTTGCCCTCGTACATGACCGAGGTCGCGCCATGCAGCAGCGGCGCATAGACGATGTAGGAATGCCCGACCACCCAGCCGATATCGGAGGCGCACCACCAGATCTCGCCCGGCTTCACGCCGTAGAGATTTTCCATCGACCATTTCAGCGCGACCATGTGGCCGCCATTGTCGCGCACCACGCCTTTTGGCAATCCGGTCGTGCCGGAGGTATAGAGGATGTAGAGCGGGTCGGTGGCGAGCACCGGCACGCAATCGGCGAGCTTCCTGTCGGCCATGGCGGCGTCACGCAGGCCGGCCCAGTCGTGATCGCGGCCCTCGTTCATCGCGGCGCGTTCCTGCGGGCGTTGCAGGATCAGGCAGGCCTCCGGCTTGAAGTCCGACAGCGTGATCGCCTCGTCCAGCAGCGGCTTGTATTTGACGATGCGGCCGGGCTCGATGCCGCAGCTCGCCGACAGGATCAGCCTGGGCCTGGCGTCGTCGATGCGCTTGGCCAGTTCCTTGGCCGCGAAGCCGCCGAAGACCACCGAATGCACCGCGCCGATGCGCGCGCAGGCCAGCATCGCGAACACCGCTTCCGGCACCATCGGCATGTAGAGGATGACGCGATCGCCTTTCTTCACGCCGAAATCGGCCAGCACAGCGGCCAGCGTCGCCACCTCGTACAGCATTTCGGAATAGGAATAGGATGCGGTGATGCCGGTGACCGGAGAATCGTAGATCAGCGCGGCCTGGTCGCCGCGGTCCGCCGCCACATGGCGGTCGAGTGCATTCCAGCAGGTGTTGCAGAGCGCACCGGTGAACCAGCGGCCATAGATGCCCTGGCCCGGATCGAACACCTTGGCGGCCGGTTCGAACCAGTCGATCTCCTTCGCCGCCTCCGCCCAGAATCCCTCCGGGTCGCGCTGCCACTGCGCATAGATCTCGCGATAGCGGCTCGTGGTCTTGGCATCCATCGACGCCCCCTCCCTGATCTTCTTGTTTGCCTGCATTGTGGGCGGACCGCGCGCCATTGCAAGCGCGGCACGCAGCCGCCCCATACCCAAAAAGCACTAGTGGACGCCGGCCTGCCGGGCTTTGATCCGGCGCAAGTCCTCCAGCCCTTCCGGCGCATGCCCCTTCCCGCAGATCCGATCTTCTGGCTCGTCGCCGCGCTTTGCGTGTTGCTGCTTGGTCTTGCCAAGGGCGGCTTCACCGGCGTGGGCGCAGTCGCGACGCCGATCCTGGCGCTGCTGCTGCCGCCGCTGCAGGCGGCGGTGATCCTGCTGCCGATCATCCTGCTGCAGGACCTGATTTCCGTGATCGCCTACCGGCGCCACTGGGATGCCTGGAACCTGAAAATCGCGATCCCCGGCGGCCTGATCGGCGTGGGACTGGCCGGCGCGCTCGCGGCCCATGTCACCGACGCCCATATCCGGCTCGCCATCGGCCTGATCGGCATCTGCTTCGTGCTGTGGCGCTGGTTCGGCCCGAAGGGCGGGGATATCGGCCTGAAGCCCTCGGCGGCGAGCGGCGTATTCTGGTCCACGATCAGCGGCTTCACCTCCACGCTCTCGCATGCCGGCGGACCGCCCTGGCAGGTGCACATCCTGCCGCAGAACCTGCCCAAGCTGGTGCTGGCCGGCACCACCACGTTCTTCTTCGCCGCGATCAACTACGCCAAGATCATCCCGTTCGTCGCGCTCGGGCAATTCTCGTTCGACAATTTCGCGGTCTCAGCCGTGCTGATCCCGCTCGCCGTCGCGACCAATTATTTCGGCCTGTGGCTGGTGCGGGTCACGCCGCAGGACCTGTTCTACAGGATCGTGTATGTGTTCACCTTCCTGATTTCTCTCGAACTGATCCGCAACGGCGCGGTCGCGCTGTGGCACGGGTGACCATGTCCCTCATCACCGATCCGATCTTCTATGCCATCGCGCTGCCCGCCGTGCTCGCGCTCGGCCTGTCGAAAGGCGGCTTTGCCGGCATCGGGATCCTGGCGACGCCGCTGCTCGCGCTCTATCTGCCGCCGCTGGAGGCGGCGGCGCTGCTGCTGCCGATCCTGATCGTGCAGGACGCGATCTCGGTCTGGGTCTATCGCCGCGACTGGAGTGCCTGGAATCTGAAAGTGCTGCTGCCTGGCGCACTGATCGGCATGGGCGTGGCCTGGCTGTTCGCGGCGCAGGTGTCGGACACGGTGATCCGGCTCGCGGTCGGCTCCATCGGCGCCACCTTTGTGCTGCACACCTTCCTGAAGCGCGGCCCGGTCGAGCCGCAGAAAAAGACCGCCGCGAGCGGCGTGTTCTGGGGCGGCATCTCCGGCTTCACCTCGTTTCTGGTGCAGGGCGGCGCCCCGCCCTATCAGGTGCATGTGCTGCCGCAGCTGCTGCCGAAGATGACGCTGGTCGGCACCTCCACTATGTTCTTCGCGGTGGTGAATTTTCTCAAGATCGGGCCGTATTTCGCGCTCGGGCAATTCTCCCTGCCGAATTTCGCGACATCGCTCGCGCTGCTCCCGCTCGCTATCGCCGCCAATTTCCTCGGCATCTGGCTGGTGCGGGTGACGCCGGTCGAGACCTTCTACAGGATCGCCTATATCCTCGTGCTCTGCGTGTCGCTGCTGCTGCTCTGGCAGGGCTTTTCCGACCTGCGGCGCTGAACCGCCGGCGCGCGATTGATCGCGGCCTGTCTCCTCATTAGGTTGCCAGGACCTTTTGTTGCCAAGACCTGTTGACGTAATGCGTGATCCTTCGGATCCCGCGCCGGGGGAACAAGAAATGGCGAAATCGCCCTACGATACCGATCTCGACCGCACGCCCGCGAATTTCCAGCCGCTGACGCCGCTGCAGTTTCTGGAGCGCGCGGCCAGCGTCTTTCCGGACCACACCGCCATCGTCCACGGCCAACTGCGCCGCAGCTATCGCGACTTCTATGCGCGCGCGCGCCGCCTGGCTTCGGCCCTGACCAAGCGCGGGATCACGAAGAACGACACGGTCGCGGCGGTGCTGGCCAACACGCCGGCCATGCTGGAGGCGCATTACGGGGTGCCGATGGCCGGCGCGGTGCTGAATGCGATCAACACCCGGCTCGATGCGGCGACCGTCGGCTTCATCCTCGACCATGCCGACGCGAAAGTGCTGATCACCGATCGCGAATTTTCCAAAGCCGTGAAGGAAGCGCTCAGCCTCGCCAAGGTGAAACCGCTGGTGATCGACTATGACGATCCGGAATTTTCCGGCGGCGGCGAGCGGCTCGGCGGCCTCGAATACGAGGATTTTCTCAAGGACGGCGACCCCGAATTCGCCTGGCAGGTGCCGGGCGACGAATGGGACGCGATCTCGCTCAACTACACGTCGGGCACCACCGGCGATCCCAAAGGCGTGGTGTATCACCATCGCGGCGCCTATCTGCTGGCGATGGGCAACGTCATCACCACCGCCATGCCGGCGCATCCAGTCTATCTCTGGACGCTGCCGATGTTCCATTGCAACGGCTGGTGCTTTCCCTGGACGGTCTCGATCGTGGCCGGCACGCATGTCTGCCTGCGCGCGGTGCGGGCGGCGGCGATGTACGACGCCATCGCCGAACACAAGGTCACGCATCTGTGCGGCGCGCCGATCGTCATGTCGACGCTGCTCAACGCCAGGCCGGAGGAGAAAAAGCCGATTTCGCATCAGGTGAATTTCGCCACCGCCGCGGCGCCGCCGCCGGAAGCCGTGCTTGCCGGAATGAAGTCTGCGGGATTCAACGTCACGCATGTCTATGGCCTGACCGAAGTCTATGGCCCGGCCACCGTGAATGACTGGCACAGCGCATGGGATGAACTCCCGCCCGCCGAACAGGCGGCGAAGAAGGCGCGCCAGGGCGTGCGCTACCCGGTGCTGGAAGCGCTCGACGTGCGTGATCCCGACACCATGCAGCAGGTCGCCCACGACGGACAGACGCTCGGCGAAGTGATGTTCCGCGGCAATGTGGTGATGAAGGGCTATCTGAAGAATAAATCAGCGACCGAGAAGTCGCTGGCCGGCGGCTGGTTCCATTCCGGCGATCTGGGGGTGATCCATCCCGACGGCTATATCCAGCTCAAGGACCGCTCCAAGGACATCATCATTTCCGGCGGCGAGAACATCTCCTCCATCGAAGTGGAAGACGCGCTCTACAAGCATCCCGCCGTCCAGGCCGCCGCCGTGGTCGCAAAGGCCGACGAGAAATGGGGCGAGACGCCATGCGCCTTTGTCGAACTGAAACCCGGCCAGAGCGCGAGCGCGGACGAACTCGTGGCGTGGTGCCGGAAAAACCTCGCCGGCTACAAGGTGCCGAAATACGTGGTGTTCACGGAACTGCCGAAGACAAGCACCGGCAAGATCCAGAAATTCAAGCTGCGCGACATGACAAAGGACGTGTGAAGCCAATGCCGGGAGAAACGCCACATGAGACGATTGATGCGCTGCTGCCGCAGGACATCGCGCTGAAGGCCGAACAGGTCGGCATCGACAAGGCCCGTCGCGACACGGTCAGCCTGTTCGTGCTCGGCATTCTCGCCGGCGCATTCATTTCACTCGGCGCGATGTTCGCCACCACCGTGCTGGCCGGCTCGGAAGGCGTCGTACCATTCGGGCTGGCGCAACTCGCCGCCGGTCTCGCCTTCGGGCTCGGACTTGTTCTGGTGATCATCGGTGGCGCCGAATTGTTCACCGGCAATACGCTGATGGTGATGGCGCTGGCGGCGGGCAAATTGCCGCTCTCCGCCATGCTGCGCGCCTGGATCATCGTCTATCTCGGCAATTTTGTCGGCGCGGTCGGCACCGCCCTGCTTGTGTTCCTGTCCGGACAGTATCTCGCCGGCGACGGCACGGTCGCCGCCGTGGCGATGAAGATCGGCGCCAGCAAGGCGACGCTCGATTTCGTGCCGGCCTTCTTTCTCGGTATTCTGTGCAACGTGCTGGTCTGCCTTGCGGTGTGGCTGTCCTATGGCGCGCGCACCACCACCGACAAGATCGCAGCAATGATCCTGCCGGTCGCCGCATTCGTCGCCGCAGGTTTCGAGCACAGCGTCGCCAACATGTATTTCATTCCGCTGGCGCTGATGATCAAGGCGGGCGCGCCCGACGCCGTCCTCGCCAAACTGGCAAGCGTCAACCACGCCGGGCTCGACTGGACGGGACTGATCCACAACCTCGTGCCGGTCACCGCCGGCAACATCGTCGGCGGCGGCGTTCTGGTCGGTGCGGTGTACTGGTTCGTCTATCTGCGCGGCCGCCAGGAACCGGCCGCCAGCCGCGCGTCTGCGAAAACGAAGCGGGGGCGGTAAAGCGCCGGGCGCGGACCACCCATCGTCACCGCCCGTTCTTCACCTTCTGCAGATCGTCCATCTTCGCCTGCAATTTGGCGAACTCTTCCTTCAGCGTCGCGAGGTCCTTGCTGGCCGACGCAAGCTGGGCCTTCGCCGCCGCGATCTCCCGGTCCGCCGCCGCCTGTTTCTGCTGCGCATCCTGCGTCGTCCTGTTCAGCCGCTGCTGCAGGAATTCGATATTGGCCTGCAGGCAGCCGGTGCGGCGCTCCATCTGCTTTTCGGCGGTGCAGACCTCGAGGCCGCGCACGTCCTGCGCCGCGGCCGGCAGCAAGGCCACCAGCAATGCGAGGCCGGCAAGCGCGGCGCAATGGCCGGTGCATTTGGGAAACATTGTCCTCATTCGACCTTCAGCCCGAGCTGCCTGATCAGCGCCGACCATTTCTTCTCGTCGCGGTCGAGCAAGGCCGCGTGCTCCTGCGGCGTCGAGGACATCGGCACCGCCGCGTCCTGCGAGATGCGCTGCTTCACGTCGTCGGTCGCGAGCGCCTTGCGCAACTCGCCGCTGAGCCTGTCGACGATCTCGCGCGGCGTGCCGGCCGGCGCCAGCAGACCGTAATAAAGCTCCGTCTCGAAGCCGGGCAGCCCGGACTCATGGGCGGTCGGCACATCCGGCAACAGCGGCGAACGCTTCGACGACGTCACCGCCAGCGGCCGCAATGTCCCTGCCTTCAGATTGCCGAGAGCCGGCGGAATGATGTTGCACGCGGCCGAAACATGGCCGCCGACCAGATCGTTGATGCTCTGCGCCGTGCCCTTGTAGGGAATGAGATTCATCTTCGCACCCGACAGCGACATGAACAATTCGGCGCAGAGATGCGAGCCGGTGCCCTTCGGCGAGGAGCCGATATTGATCTTGCCCGGTTCCTTCTTCGCCGCCGCGATCAGGTCGGCCACCGTGCTGTAGGGCGTCGACGGATTTGCCATGATCGCCATCGGCATCACCGCCATCAGGCCGATCGGCGCAAAATCCCTGCGAATGTCGTAGCCGGTATTCGGCGCATGGAGTTCCGGATTGATGCCCAGCGTGCCGGTGTGCCCCATGAGCAGGGTGTAGCCGTCGGGCGCCGCCTTCGCGACCGCGCGCGTGCCGATCAGTCCGCCCGCGCCGCCGCGATTGTCGACCACCACCTGCTGGCCCAGCGCCGTCGACAATTTGTCGGCGATGATGCGCGCCATGGCGTCGTTGCCGCCGCCGGGCGGGAACGGCACCACCAGCGTGATCGGGCGCGACGGATAGGATTGCGCCTGCGCCACCCCGGACGCGGCCACAAGACCGGCCAGCAGCACACCCACGCAGCGAGCCAAAGACCACATCCGACGCTCCCCAAGTTGCAACTTTATGATCTGGTGCCTTCTTTATAGACACCTTTCAGAAAATCGAAACCGCCGCCCTCCCTTCGGAGAGCCGGCGGCTCGACCGTTCAAAAAACACCCCTCGTGCCGCGCAGCTAGTGAATGCTGGCGCTCACGCCATGCTGCAGGCGGGCGATCTCGTCTTTCACCTGCAGCTTGCGACGCTTCAACTCGGCAATCCTTGTGTCATCTGTGGACGGATGCGCGAGCGCATCCGAAATTTCATCCTCAAGCGCCCGGTGACGGGCCTCAAGTTCCGCAAGATGAACATCTGGGGACATACAGGTCTCCTTCCGGTTGGAGCCTAGGGCTGCAAATCTGACACGAGAAATATGGCAAGTCGATTGCCCGATCGCGATGCGGTGCAAAAAATCCCCGATATTCCTCAATGGAACCTTGCGTGCGGGACCGCGCCGGTGGAATGATCCGGCATTCGCGATGCTCACGCGAAGCAGGCAACCCTTTGACCCGGGTTGGTTTTCGTCGAAGCGATCCGGTCCCCGGCGGCGGGGCGGCCGGGGCCGATCCGGATCATGCCGTCTTCAAATTTTCGTGGCGGTGATGACACAAGAGGAAGAAAGCGAGCTTCGGGCGCAACTGGCCCGCCTGCAGCAGGAGCATCGCGACCTCGACGCCGCGATCGACGCGCTGGTGACCTCGCCCGCGTCCGATCTGATCCAGGTGCAACGCCTCAAGAAGCGCAAGCTGGTCCTGCGCGACCGTATTTCCTATATCGAAGACCAGCTTACGCCGGATATCATTGCCTGAAATGAGAGAGAAACGCCGGCTCATCTGCTGGATTCTTGATCACCGCGGCGGCCATCTGCGCAGCTTTGTCTTGCTCCACCCCCGCCCCTCCCTATAATCCGCCGCTTCTTTTCGGGGGGTCAGAAGCATGGCGGCAAAGTCCGCGAACAAGCCGGTCGCGATCATCATGGGCAGCCAGTCGGACTGGGAGACCATGAAACACGCGGCCGAAACGCTCGACGCCCTGAAGGTCGGCTATGAAGCCCTGATCGTGTCGGCGCATCGCACGCCCGACCGGCTCTACGACTTCGCCAAATCCGCCCGCAAGAAGGGCTTCAAGGTGGTGATCGCAGGCGCCGGCGGCGCCGCGCATCTGCCCGGCATGGCCGCGTCGATGACCTCGCTGCCGGTGTTCGGCGTGCCGATGAACGTCACCGCGCTGGAAGGCAAGGATTCGCTTCTCTCGATCGTGCAGATGCCGGCGGGCATTCCGGTCGGCACGCTGGCGATCGGCAAGCCGGGCGCCATCAACGCCGGTCTGCTGGCGGCGTCCGTTCTTGCCCTGTCGGACGCTGCGCTGGCCAGGCGCCTCGACGCGCGGCGCGCGCAGCAGACGAAGAACGTCGCGAAAAAACCGAAAGACTGAGAGCGCATGAGCAAGCCCGCCTTCCATGCGCTGAAGCCCGGCGCCACCATCGGCATTCTCGGCGGCGGCCAGCTCGGCCGCATGCTGGCGCAGGCCGCCGGACAGCTCGGCCTGCATTGCCACATCTTCGCGCCGGAAACGGATTCCTGCGCGTTCGAAGTGGTGCGGCGCGCGACCATCGCCGATTATGCCGACCGCGCCGCGCTCGACGCCTTCGCGCAGGATTGCGACGTCATCACCTATGAATTCGAGAATGTGCCGGCGGAGACCGCGGCCTTTCTCGCCGCGCGCAAGCCCGTGCTGCCCGATCCGCAGGTGCTGGCGCTGACGCAGGACCGGCTGGTCGAAAAGGATTTCGTCTCCAGGCTGAAAATTCCGACCGCGCCCTATGCCGCCGTCGGCAGCGCCGGCGAACTCGCCGCCGCCGTCAAAAAGATCGGCCTGCCCGCCGTGCTGAAGACACGACGGCTCGGCTATGACGGCAAGGGTCAGGCGATGATCCGCAAGGGTGACGATCCGCTCAAGGCCTGGCGGTCGCTCGGCGAGGCGCCGTGCATTCTGGAAGGCTTTGTCACATTCGCCTGCGAGGTGTCGGTGGTCGCGGCGCGGTCGCGCGACGGCAAGGTGGCGTCCTTCGACGTCGCCGAGAACGTGCATCGCGACCATATTTTGAAGACGACCGCTGTTCCCGCGCGAATTTCGGCTGCTGAAGCGAGCAAGGCCCGGAAGATCGCGGAGAAGATCGCAAAAGCGTTCAATTACGTCGGTGTGCTGGCGGTGGAGATGTTCGTGGTCAAGAACGGCCGCGAGCGCCACGTCCTGGTCAACGAGATCGCCCCGCGCGTGCACAATTCCGGCCACTGGACGCTGGATGGCTGTACTGTCTCGCAATTCGAGCAGCATATCCGGGCGGTGGCAGGCTGGACGCTGGCCAGACCGATGCGGCTCGGCCGGGTCGAGATGACCAACCTGATCGGCAAGGAGGCCAACGACTATGCCAAATGGCTGGCGATTCCCGGCGCCTGCGTCCATCTCTACGGCAAGGGAGACCCCCGTCCGGGCCGCAAAATGGGCCATGTGACGCGGGTTTTCACGAAATAGACCCGAAAACGGGGTCCTTATGGACTCTGAACCCCGTTTCTGTTACACGCGCGCGACTCGAAAGGCCTGAAAATAGGCTTTTCCGGCCCCCGACACCGAAAAACCGGCTCTGAAGAAGGAACACCCGTGCAGGTTCTTGTCCGCGATAACAATGTCGATCAGGCCCTCAAGGCGCTCAAAAAGAAGATGCAGCGCGAGGGTATTTTCCGCGAAATGAAGCTTCGCGGTCACTACGAAAAGCCCTCCGAGAAGAAGGCCCGGCAGAAGGCGGAAGCGGTGCGCCGCGCCCGCAAGCTCGCGCGCAAGAAGCTGCAGCGCGAAGGCCTGCTGCCGATGAAGCCGAAAGTGATTCCGGGTGCCGGCGGTCCGGGCGCTGGCCGCGGCGGACGCAGCGGCGGTGCGGGCTTCGGCGGCGGCCGCAGCTGATTCGTTCTCTCACGATTTTGTTTCCGGCGCGGAGCACGGCCAGGCCGGCTCCGCGTTGTCGTTTCTGCGGCGCGGCGTTATCGTTTCGCATCGCCTGAAGCGGATTCGACGCCGCCCGGACAGCCATCCTCGAGACTGCGCATGAAATACCGGCACGACTTCTTGCGCGCCGCCCGCCCCTGCGTAGTCCTGCTGTTTGCCTTGCTTGCCGGCGGCTGCTCCAGCAGCATGATCCATTCCAATACCGGACCGCTCACCGAGGAGGCCGCTTACGCCTCTTCGCCGGTCAACATCGCCTCGCTGACCGAGGTCATCCAGCGCAACCCGAACGACCCGCAAGCCTACAACATGCGCGGCACCGTGCTCGGCCAGGCCGGACGTCGGCCGGAAGCGCTCGCCGATTTCAACAAGGCGGTCAGCCTCGATCCGAACTATGCGCAGGCTTACGCCAATCGCGGCCTGCTCTATCGCCAGAACAACCAGCCCGATCTCGCGCTCGCCGACTACAACAGGGCGATTGCGATCGACGGAAATTACGCAGCCGCCTATCTCGGTCGCGGCATGGTGTACCGGCAGAAGCGGCAGCTGATTCTCGCGCTGAATGATTTCAACAAGGCGATTGCGACCCGTCCCGACAACGCGCAGGCCTATTACAATCGCGGCCTGCTCTATCAGAGCCAGAAGCAGCATCAATTCGCGATCGACGATCTCTCCAACGCCGTCACCTTGTCGCAGCGTGACAGCGAGCCTTATGTGGCGCGCGCGCTTAGCTATCTCGCTGTGGGCGACAACAAATCCGCGGCCGACGACCTCGACAGCGCGGTCGGACTCGATCCGCAAAGCGTCACCGCCTGGACCAGCCGCGGTCTCGCCTATGAACGACTCGGCGACCGCGAGAAATCCGCCGGCTCCTACGCCCGCGCGCTCAACATCAACCAGAATGACGAATCGGCCAATGCGGGGTTCAAGCGCGTCGGCGGACAACTCGGGAAGTCGTACCAGGCCTTCTAGTTGGCGGCGAAGGTGCCCGAGGCGAGAAATTCCCTCACCGCCGCTTGTGCGCCATGCGCGTCCAGATTCTCGTGCTCGCCCGCCGGGAACGGCACCAACTGCTTCGGTTCCGGCGCCAGCTCGAACAGGCGTTGGCCATAGGCGAACGGAATGATGTTGTCGCGCCGGCCATGCAGCACGAGGAGCGGCGCCGTGACCTTGCCGATGTGCTCGTCGGAACGAAACTGGTCCTTCATCAGCCATCGCACTGGGATAAACGGATAGGCGGCGAAGGCTATGTCCGCTGTCGAGGTAAAGGGCGCTTCCAGAATCAGCGCGGCGATCCTGTTCTCCGCCGCAACCACGACGGCCACGCCGGTGCCGAGCGATTCTCCCCAGACCACCAGTTCGGACGCGGGATATTGCGCGCGGGCAAATGCATAGGCCGCTCTTCCGTCCGCGAGCAGTCCCTCCTCGCTCGGTGCGCCGCTCGATCCGCCATAACCGCGATAGGACAAGGCCACCAGCCCGCTGCCGTCGGCGATGAGATTCCTGAAACGCGATACGCGATAGCGCAACGAGCCGCCATTGCCGTGAAAGTAGAGGAAAACCGGCTTGTTCTCCTTTGGCGGGACCGTCCACACGATGACGCGCGCGCCGCCGGCCGAATCGAGAACCACTTCCCGGGCCTGCGGAAAACCGGCATCGGCCGGCGCGGTGCGCACGGTCTCTGGAAAATACATCAGCGAGCGTTGCGCCAGATACATCAGCCCGACGATCCCGGCGTAACAGGCGAGTGCGGTCAGCAGAATAGATTTCACGGCGGCCATGCCCCTGCTTAGCAGCACGATTATGCAGACTTTACGACAGTCGTCAGCCGCCTTGGCGACGCGATCTTGCGGCTTTTGCTCCGCCGCCCGTCACCTGGGTGTCCGCATCAGCACGAAATCGTGCTTGGCGACATAGAAGGGATTGTCTACGCCCAAGCGCGTGGCTTCCCGTTCATTGTCGTGCTTGACGAAATCGATGATCAAACTGTCCTTCACGCCGAACACCGCATCGCTTTCGAGATAGGTGTCGCCGCGCACGAAGACGTGCGTCGTAACCGGGACATAGCCCCGCGCACCGACGATGAAGTGGATATGCGCCGGACGGTAGGGATGCCGTCCCATCATCATCAGCATCTTGCCGACCGGGCCATCGGTCGGGATCGGGTAATAGCGCGGCTTGACCGAACGGAACCAGTAGCGCCCGTCGGGTCCGGTCTGGAACAGGCCGCGCAGATTGAAGTCGGGCTGAATGCCGGGCTGCTGGACGTCGTAATAGCCGTCCTCGTTGCTGTGCCAGATATCGAGCAAGGCTCCGGAGACCGGCATCCCGTGGATGTCGACCACACGGCCGCTCATGTAGAGCGGCTCGCCCTTGCCGTCGAGGCAGATATTGTCGCCCATCTGCCGCTTCGGCGCCCCCGCGACATGGAACGGGCCGAGCACGGTATTCTCGGTCGCCCCGCTCGGCTTGCGGTGATTGATGGCGTCGACCAGCATCGAGACACCGAGCGTATCCGACATCAGGATGAATTCCTGCCGGCGCTCGTCGCAGATCTTTCCGGTCTCGGTGAGGAACTGGATGGCTTCCATCCATTCGTCAATGGTCGGCTCAACCTCCTTGACGACGGCGTGCAGGTGCGTGATCACAGACCTCATCACCTCCCTGAACCGTTCGTTCCTGCACTGATCCATGCGCGCAAGAACGCAAGCGACCGAGTTCTCCTCCGTGAAATATTCGATCGACACCACGTCCTCCTGCTGTTCCGAGAGCGAACCGGCCGGCAAGATGGATGCCCTCGGTCCCGGCCGCTTCGACATAGATCAAATCGATCCAGAGCGGGCCGTACACAATCGACGCTTTCTATGTGCGGTGCATCATGCCGGTTAAGACGCGCTGGGGCGCGGTGTTCGCCGTAATCCTGGGCGGCGTGATCGCCGCCTTCCAGATCGGCAAGGCCGCCATCGCCCTGCCCGTACTGCAGACCGAACTGTCGCTCTCGCTCTTTGCCGCCGCCTGGATCGTCGGCGCCTACAGCACGCTGGGGGCGCTCGCGGGCCTGCCGGGCGGCATCCTGGTGTCGATGCTCGATGCGCGCCGCACCATGCTGGCCGGCCTCGCGCTGGCAGGCGCGGCCAGCCTTCTGGGCGCCTTCGCTCCGTCCGGCTCCCTCCTGATCGCCACGCGCGTGCTGGAGGGCTGCGGCTTTCTGGCCGCCGCGATTGCCGGCCCGCGGCTCTTGCGGTCGCTGATCGCGCGGAAGGACAGCGAAACCGCCTATGCCTTCTGGGCGGTCTATCTGCCGGCTGGCGCCGCCATCATGATGCTGGCCGGGCCTTATCTGATGATCTTCGGCTGGCAGGCGCTCTGGATCGTCAACGGCGTGCTGGCCATCGGCTATGCCGGCTTCCTGGCCACGCTGGATCTCCATGAGCCGCCCCCCGCCACGACTACCGGCGGTGAGGTGGCCAGGAATGTCCGCGCTGTGCTGGGCTCGCCCGGGCCCATGCTGCTGGCGCTGACCTTCGGCATCTACACATTCCAGTATTCGGCGCTCACCGGCCTGATGCCGACCTTGCTGGTGCAGCAGCTCGGCCTGTCGATTCCCGCCGCAGGCTTTGTCAGCGCCCTCACCGTGGTCGCGAACGCGGCCGGCAATCTCTCGGCCGGCGCCCTGATGCGGATGGGTGTCCCGATCTGGACGGTGATCGGAGGCGCATTCGCCTTCCTCGGGCTCGCCGGCTTCGGCATTTTTTCGCAGGCGCTGCCGGTCATGGCCATCGCGATCCTCGCGTCCGTCAGCCTCGCACTGACTGGCATGATACCGGGCTCGATTTTCGCCGCCGCGCCGCGGCTGGCGCCGACATCGGCGGTGCTGGCCATCGCCATCGGGCTGATCAACCAGACCAGCAATATCGGAAATCTCGTGGGGCCGGCCGCGCTCGGCGCCTTCGTCCAGCATTTCGGCTGGACCAAGGCGCCTTTCGTCTTCGTCGGCGTGATGATCGCGGGCGTGACCGTGGCGCTGCTCCTGCGCCGCGTGCTGCAACGGAAGGCATCGACATGATCGCCGACAACGCACAGCCTTTTGTCATCCGCTCCGCGTCGGAGAACGACCGCAGCAACATCTGGCGCGTGCTCGAGCCGACCTTCCGCGCCGGCGCAACCTATCCGGTGCCGCGCGATATCTCCGAAGATGCGGCGCTGGCCTACTGGTTCTCGCCGGCGCACGACGTCCTTGTCGCGGTGGATGGCGGCGCCATCGTCGGCACCTATTATCTGCGCGCCAACAACCAGGGCGGCGGCGCGCATGTCGCCAATTGCGGCTATGTCGTCGCGCCCGCGGCCATGCGGCGCGGCGTGGCGCGCGCGATGTGCGCGCATTCGCTCGAGCGCGCCTGCCAGCGCGGCTTTCTCGCCATGCAGTTCAATTTCGTGATCAGCACCAATAGCCGCGCGGTCATGCTGTGGCAGCGCTGCGGCTTCGAGATTTGCGGGGTGCTGCCGGGCGCCTTCGACCATCCCGAACACGGAATGGTCGATGCGCTGGTGATGTATCAGCGACTGTAGCGCTTACTTGCGCTTCTTGGCCTTGCGCTTCTTTTTCTTCTTGGTGCCCATCAGATAGGCGCCGACCTTGCCAGACGAGCGCCCGGCCGCCTTGACGGCCGCCTTCAGCTTCGCCGCCGTGACCCGGAACTTCTTCGACCAGTATTTGACTTCGTAGGCCTCGCGCAACGAGATCAGCGTGCGGTCGCGATCCTTGCGCTTGTGCAGCTTGATATAGGCTTCGACCTTCCTGGAGGAGCGGCCGACCGCCTTGACCGCCGCCTTGAGCTTGGCGGGGGTGACCTTGAACTTCTTGCTCCAGTAGCGGACCTCGTAGGGCTCGCTCAGCGCAATCAACGCACGATCGGCACCGCCGCGTTTTTTCTTGTTGTCCGCCATGGGCAATCTCCTGCTGATGAAATTGATTCGGCAGGAACTATTCTACATGCCTTTGACGATACTCTCGGTCATTTTCTTGGCATCGCCCAGCAGCATCATCGTGTTGTCGCGATAGAATAGCGGGTTGTCGATGCCGGCATAGCCGGACGCCAGCGAGCGCTTGATGAACATCACGGTGCCGGCCTTCCAGACCTGCAGCACGGGCATACCGTAGATCGGCGAGGTCTTGTCGTCTTCGGCCGCGGGGTTGGTGACGTCATTGGCCCCGATCACGAAGGCGATGTCGGCCTGCGCGAATTCCGAGTTGATGTCCTCAAGCTCGAACACCTCGTCATAGGGCACGTTGGCTTCCGCCAGCAGCACGTTCATGTGGCCGGGCATGCGGCCCGCCACCGGATGGATGGCGTACTTGACCTCGACGCCTTCCTTCTTGAGATGGTCGGCCATCTCGCGTAGTGCGTGCTGCGCCTGCGCCACCGCCATGCCGTAGCCCGGCACGATGATGACCTTGGAGGCGTTCTTCATGATGTAGGCTGCGTCTTCCGCCGAACCGAGTTTGACCGGCCGCTGCTCCGCCGCCCCGCCTCCGGCCGCCACTTCGCCGCCGAAACCGCCGAGGATCACGGAGATGAAGGAGCGATTCATGCCCTTGCACATGATGTAGGACAGGATCGCTCCCGAGGAGCCGACCAGCGCGCCGGTGATGATCAGCGCCGAATTGCCGAGCGTGAAGCCGATGCCGGCGGCCGCCCAGCCGGAATAGGAATTCAGCATCGAGATCACGACCGGCATGTCGGCGCCGCCGATCGGAATGATGATGAGCACGCCAAGCAGCAAGGCGAGCCCGGTAACCAGCCAGAAATCAATCTGGCTCTGCGACACCACCAGCCCATAGATGAAGAAGATCAGCGCGGCGGCGATCGCGATATTGATGACGTGGCGGCCGGGCAAGGTAATCGGCGCGCCGCTCATGCGGCCAGAGAGTTTCAGGAAGGCGATGATCGAGCCGGTGAAGGTGACGGCGCCGATCGCGACGCCGAGCGCCATCTCGACGAGGCTCGCCTTGTGGATGTTGCCGCGGGTGCCGATGTCGAAGGCCGCCGGCGCGTAATAGGCGCCGGCCGCCACCAGCACCGCCGCCATGCCGACCAGCGAGTGGAAGGCCGCGACCAGTTCCGGCATCGAGGTCATCGGCACCTTGCGTGCGATCACTGCGCCCACACCGCCGCCGATCGCCAGTCCGCCGACCACCAGCGCCCAGCCGATCGCGTCGGAGGGCGGATGCGCGCCGAGCGTGGTCAGCATGGCGATGGCCATGCCGGCCATGCCGAAGAAATTGCCCTGCCGGCTGGTCTCCGGCGACGACAATCCGCGCAGCGCCAGGATGAACAGGACGCCGGCAACCAAATAAAGAAGCGCTACGATATTGGGGCTCATCGCGGTCTCACTTCTTTTTCTTCTGATACATCGCCAGCATGCGCTGGGTGACCAGGAAGCCGCCGAAAATATTCACCGCCGCAAAAACCAGCGCGATGAAGCCGAGCGCGCGCGCGATCAGCGGCCCCTGGCTGTCGGTCGCAAGCGGTACGCCGACCGCCAGCAATGCACCGACCACGATCACCGACGAGATCGCGTTGGTGACCGACATCAGCGGCGTGTGCAGGGCCGGCGTGACCGACCAGACGACGTAATAGCCGACGAACACCGCCATCACGAAGATCGACAGGCGGAACATGAAGGGATCGACGGCGGTGGCGATGTGATCCATGGCGCTGTCCTTGAGATGATCGCTGTGCTCAGGCTGCGGGCTTGGGCATGAAATTGGGATGGATGACGGCCCCGTCGCGGGTCAGCGCGGTGCCCTTCACGATCTCGTCGTCCCAGCTGATCGCGAGCTTCTTCTCCTTCTTGTCGATCATGGTCTCGAGGAAGGTCAGCAGGTTCTTGGCGTAGAGCGCCGAGGCCGAGGCCGCGAGACGTCCCGGTACGTTGAGGAAGCCGACGATCTTCACGCCGTTGACACTGGCCACCTCGCCTGGCTTGGCGCCCTCGACATTGCCGCCGCGCTCGACCGCGAGATCGACCAGCACCGAACCCGGCTTCATCGACGCCACCATCTCCTTGGTGACAAGGCGCGGTGCCGGACGGCCCGGGATCAGCGCGGTGGTGATGACGATATCCTGCTTCTGGATATGCTCGGCAACCAGCGCGGCCTGCTTGGCCTGATACTCTTTCGACATTTCCTTGGCGTAGCCGCCGGCCGTCTCGGCCTGCTTGAATTCGTCGTCCTCGACCGCGATGAATTTTGCGCCGAGAGACTGCACCTGCTCTTTCACCGCCGGCCGCACGTCGGTCGCGGTCACCATGCCGCCGAGCCGGCGCGCGGTGGCGATCGCCTGCAGACCGGCGACGCCGACACCCATGACGAACACTTTGGCGGCGGGCACGGTGCCGGCCGCGGTCATCATCATCGGCAGCGCGCGGCCATATTCGGCCGCGGCGTCGATCACGGCGCGATAGCCGGCGAGATTGGCCTGGCTGGAGAGCACGTCCATGGACTGAGCGCGCGTGATACGCGGCATCAATTCCATCGCGAAGGCGACAAGACCGGCGTCGGCCATCGCCTTCAGCGCGGCGTCGTTGCCGTAAGGATCCATGATGGCGACGACCAGCGCGCCCTTCCTGTAGGACTTGATCTCGTCGGCGGTCGGACGGCGCACCTTCAGAACGATGTCGGCATCCTTCGCCGCGCCCTTGGTCAGGGTGGCGCCCGCGGCCGTGTAGTCGGCGTCGAGAATGCCGGATTTCACGCCGGCGCCCGCGTCCACCGCCACCTCGGCGCCGAGCGCGATGAATTTCTTGACGGTCTCCGGCGTGCCGGCGACGCGCGGCTCGGCGGCGTCGGCTTCAGCTGCGATTGCGATTTTCATGCGCGCCCCCCCGACGTCCAGGTCTGGCTGATCAGACCAGGAAATAGGCCATCAGGATCAGCAGGATGATGAGGAAGCCGGAAGCCCATTTCGTCAGCGTGAGGAACATTTCATAGGTCGCCTCATGCGCCGGCAGGTCGTTGCCTTCAGCGGTGGAATATTGAATTTCGCCGTGGTCGGCCATCGTAAGAAGCCCCTTGTTGCCTTGATACCTTTCAAGTGAGGGGTAGCCCAACAAGCCCCCCCTTTGCAATGGCGGCGGCCGCGGAAATGCAAAAGACCCGCTTATCGCTTGATCGAATGGCTCAATCAGTCCCGCGCAAGCCCGGCTTGCGCAAGCGCGGCCTGCTGGCGGGCGGCGACTTTTGCGATGGAGAAATCCTCGATCGCTTCGTTGAACAGACGGAAAAAATTCAGCTCCGCTTTCAGGTGAAGAAACACACCGCCCAGCCCGATGGCGGCGCGATCCATGAACACGAATTCGCGCGGCACGGTGACAGGCCCCTTCTCCTTCAGAGCCTGATGCACGCGAAAGGCCTCGCGCCGGCCATATTCGGCGGGCTTCACGCCGTCGGCGATGGAGCGTACGCGATCGTCCAGCAGCGGACCGTAGATGAAGCGCGCCCAGATATTGAGCACGTCGATCAGATCGCGCGACAGTTTCTTGAAACCCCAGGTCTCATAGGCGTGCACGATCAGGGCGTCGTCGCCCCGTTCCAGCCCGCGATACAAGTCGACCACGCCGCCGACAAAGGCGGGCGGGAAAATCCGGATGCAGCCGTAATCGAGCAGATTGATTCCGCGCGGCTCACCGTCCTGTTCGAACACCGTGTAATTGCCGAGATGCGGGTCGCCGTGAATGACGCCGAAGCGGCTGAACGGAAACCACCACGCGGTGAACATCGCGGTGGCGAGACGGTTGCGGATGGCGAGCGAGGCGTCCTTGTGCGTCAGCAGCCGCTGTCCCTCCAGCCAGTCCAAGGTCAGCAGCCGCTTGGTCGACAGGTCCAGCCAGACGCCCGGCACGCGGATGCTGTCCGTGTCGGAGAGCATGTTGCGATAAAGCGCCGCATGCTTTGCCTCGCGCTCGTAATCCAGTTCCTCGCGGATGCGATCTGAAATCTCCCGACCGATCTCGCTCGGATCGATCGCCGGCTCCAGCCGCCGATAGAGCGCGAACAGCATTTGCAACTGCGAGAGATCGGCTTCCACCGCCGACTGCATGTCGGGATATTGCAGCTTGCAGGCCAGTTCGCTGCCGTCTAGCGCGCGCGCCTTGTGCACCTGGCCGAGCGAGGCGGCGGCGGCGGAATGATGCTCGAACGCGGAGAATTTTTTCTGCCAGTCCGCGCCCAGTTCCGCCACCATGCGGCGTTTGACGAAGGCCCACCCCATCGGCGGCGCCTCGCTCTGCAACTTGGCGAGTTCGATGGTGTATTCCGGTGGGATCGCCTCCGGGATGGTGGCGAGCAGCTGCGCCACCTTCATGATCGGGCCTTTCAGGCCGCCCAAAGCCGCCCCCAAAGCGGCGGCATTCTTGCCGCGATCGAGTCCCAGGCCCAGAAAGCGCGCACCGGCGATGCGCGCCGCCACGCCGCCGACATTGGTGCCGACACGGGCATAGCGCGCCGCGCGGGCGCTGAAACGGTTGGCTTCGCGGTCGTCGGTCATGCTCAGACGACAAGATAATGCCGGGCCGAAAAAAAACGAGTCCGGTCGTCGAAAGGCCGCAGCCATAGATTCGCCGCCGCCTGCCCCTAAGCGACATCATCGCCTGACGGAGACATTGTCATGAACAGGATATTCAAGGCATCGGCGGCCGTGCTGTTATTTCTCGCCAGCCCGGCATTTGCGCAGCCGGCTTTCGAGCGCGGACCGAGCATCACCGTGCGGGGCGACGGCCGGGCGGATGTGCCGCCGGATATGGCCCGTCTCTCGGCCGATGTCGTCACCAAGGCAAAAACGCTGGAAGCCGCCAGCGCCGCACACAAGGACCGCGCGACCAGGGCGGCCGCCGCCTTGCGCGCGATGGCCAAGGACGGCATCGAGATCGAGCAATCGAATTTCCGGCTCGATCAGGTGCGGCAGCCGGTGCCGCAGGCAGGGCCGCGCCCGGAGACCGAATATCAGGCGGTCACGTCGTTCGAGATCAAGTCGAGGAAACTCGACACCATCGACGCCGCGATCACCGCCATTGCGGCGACGGGGTTGTTCGAGATGCGCAACCTGCGCTTCGGTCTGGATGAAAAAAACAACGCGCTCGACATCGCGCGCCGCGATGCGGTAGCGGATGCACGCAATCGCGCGAAGGTCTATGCGCAAGCCGCCGGCGTGCAACTCGGCGAGATCACCGAGATCGCCGACACCGAGCCGCGCTTGCTGCGCGAGGCCGCCATGCCGCTGACCGCGCGCGGCATGCAGGTGTCCCCGCCCGAGAACATCTCGGTGACCGCCGGCATCACCATGACCTGGCGGATCAAGCCTTAGATTCAATACGTCCGATCCGATACCGCCGAATTGTCCGGTTTCTCCGCGAGCCAGCGCGCGATGACGGGCCAGTCTTCACCCAGCGTACGCGCGCCCATGAAGAGGCCAACATGTCCGCATGGCGCCACGGCCTTTTTGACCTGCCGCGGGGGCGTACCGATCAGGTCTGCCGCAGCAAAAATCTGTCCTGCCGCAACCACGTCGTCGTCCTGCGCAGCCAGGAGAAAGATCGGTACCGTCACCGCCTTCAGGTCAAGGCGCTTGCCGAGCGCAACGAAGTCGCCATTGGCTAAGCGGTTCTCCTTGTACAGGCGCTCGACCACTTCGAGGTAATAGGTCCCCGGCAGATCGACCGTCCAGGCGTCCCAATCGCGGAAACGGGCCAGCCGGGCTTGCCCCGCTTCCGACATGCCGATTTCTGCCTGCAGGGTCCGACAGACCGCGTCGTCCGACATGGCCTGCGCACGCCAGAGTTCAAGTGCCATCGAGCCCAGCACGCGGCCATCGCCGAGACGCAGCAACTCGTGCACCATAGCTATCGGCATGTTGGCGGCCAGCTGAGTAAGGCGCGATTGTCCGGCTGCGATGTCGACCGGCGCGCCGACCAGCACCAGGCGGCGCACCTTGGCCGGAAAGCGCGCAGCGTACATCAGCGCCAGCCAGCCGCCCTGGCACAAGCCGACCAGATTGACCGGCGGCGCCAATTCATCAACCGCAATATTGAGGTCGGCAAGATAGGTGTCGATGCAGAAGAAACGCATATCCGGCGTCGCCGAGCGCCATTCGGTGACCAGCACGTTGCCGGGCCCGTGCGCGCGCAACGCCTCGACCACGCTGTGCCCCGGCGCGAAATCCGCGATGCTGGCGTGATGCAAGGCGAAGGGCGCGCAGACCAGCGTCGCAGGCCCGCCCTCGCCCATCGAAAAATCACGCAACATCATGGTCGGGAGCCCGAGCCTGACACGATTGGCTGAGGTCCAAGCGGGCGGCGGCGTCGACCGCTCATCACCGCCCAAGGCGGCGGCAGCCATCCGATGCATCATTTCCGCGGTGAATTCGCTCGCGGTCGCTGCCGCCAGCATGGGCCACAGAAACGCCATCGCGGGATAGAGAGGCCGCGCCATGCAATGCCCTCTGTGCGGGCATCACGTTCGGTCCGGACTGACCGGCTGTCAATCGGGGAATCTACGCAAACGAACCGCTCAAGCCGGCGCGATTGCGGTCATGCCCTCCCATCGAGCGTTTCCAGCTCGGTGATCATCCGGTCGATCACACTCAGGCCACCCTGCCAGAAATTCGGGTCGCGGGCATCGAGACCGAAAGGCTTCAGCAATTCGGAATAATGCTTGGTGCCGCCGGCGGCGAGCATGTCGAGATAGCGCTCGGCGAAGCCGGCCTCCGCCTTTTCGTAGACCGCATAGAGCGAGTTCACCAGGCAGTCGCCGAAGGCATAGGCATAGACATAGAACGGCGAATGGATGAAGTGCGGGATGTAGGTCCAGAACACTTCATAGCCCGGCCGCAGGTCGATGGCCGGTCCGAGGCTTTCGCGCTGCACCTCCATCCAGAGTTCGTTGATGCGTTCGGCGGTCAGTTCGCCGTCCTTGCGCTCGATATGCACCTTGCGCTCGAAAGAGTAGAATGCGATCTGGCGCACCACCGTATTGATCATGTCCTCGACTTTGGCGGCGAGCATGGCCTTGCGCTCGACCGCGTTGGTGGTCGAGGCGAGCAGTTTCTTGAAGGTGAGCATCTCACCGAACACGCTGGCGGTTTCGGCGAGCGTCAGCGGAGTCGGTGCCATCAAGGGACCGTTGGGCGCCGCCAGTACCTGATGCACGCCGTGGCCGAGTTCGTGCGCCAGCGTCATCACGTCGCGCGGCTTGCCCTGATAATTGAGCAGCACATAAGGATGCGCCGACGGCACGGTCGGATGCGCGAAGGCGCCGGGCGCCTTGCCGGGGCGCACCGGCGCATCGATCCAACGATCGTTGAAGAATCGCTCGGCAATATCCTTCATCTTCGGCGAGAAGGCGCCATAGGCGGAGAGCACGGTGTCACGCGCCTCATCCCACTTGAACGAGCGCATCGGCACCTGCGGCAACGGCGCGTTGCGGTCCCAATGCGGCAGCTTGTCCTTGCCGAACCAACTCGCCTTCAGTTTGTAATAGCGGTGCGACAGCCGCGGATAGGCCGCGCGCACGGCGGAGACCAGCGCATTCACCACCTCCCGCTCGACACGATTGGACAGATGCCGCGCATCGGCAACGTCCTGGAAACCGCGCCAGCGATCGGAGATGTCCTTGTCCTTGGCCAGCGTGTTGGTGACCAGCGAGAACAGTCGCACATTGTCCCTGAAGGTGGCGGCCAGGGCTTCCGCCGCCGCCTTGCGCTTGGCCCCGTCCGAGTCCTGAAGAAAATTGAGCGTCGGCTCGATCGCAAGCTCCTGCCCGTCTACCTTGAAGCGCAGTCCGGCCATGGTTTCGTCGAACAGACGGTTCCATGCCGAATAGCCGCTCACCGACTTCTCGTGGAACAATTGCTCGATGCGGTCTTCGAGCTGATAGGGCTTTTCCTTGCGGACGTCCTCGATCCAGGGCCGGTAATGGCCGAGCGCGGGATCGGCCATGGCCTTTTCCATCGCGGCATCATCGATGCGGTTGAGCTCGAGCGCAAAGAACAGCAGATGCAGCGAGATCGAGGTGATGCGCTCCTGCACATCGCCATAGAATTTCGCCCGCACCGGGTCGGTCGTGTTTCCGGAATAGACCAGACCCGCATACGAAATCAGCCGGCCCAGGAGATCCTCGATCTTCTCGTAGCGGCGCACCGGCGCCGCCAACGCCGCGCCCGCATCGGGGCCGGTGGCGAGGTCGTTGAGCTTGCCCTTGTAGTCCTTCTCGAAAGCGAGGCACTCGGCCTCCGCCTGCTCCAGATCGCGCTTGATCTTCGGATCGTCGAGCGAGGCATAGAGATCGCTCAGGTTCCATTCCGGCAAGGCCCCCAGATCGGGGGCCGGAGCGGATTTGGCGGCAGTGCTGGTCTGGGGAGCCATCAGGGAATTCGCTGTCCAAAAAGTCGGCCAATTGAGAATAATGCGAATATCATGTGGCGACGCGATGACCGCCCGGTCAAGGGGAAGATCGCTCTCCCCTCCGGTCTTTAAGGCGGAATCCGTTCAAAAATGCCCGCGGGGCCGGCCGCTGAGCGGGCGTCCGCCGGAGAGACGCGTCGCGCGCTATCGCTTCCGGGACAGCCGTGCACACACCGAACGCGGCGCTTTGCCGGCTTCGACATAGCAATAGTCGAGCGTGTTGGCGTTGACGAGCGCGAACGAATAGATGCCCTCATCGTCGGAACCGACCATCAGCCGGCCGCCCGGCGTGAACGCGCCCCACAGGTCTTCCTTGACGTCGCCATCCTTGTTGGAGCGATTGAGATGGCCCTTGAACGTCCGCCCCTTCTGTTCGGTGATGACAAGCGTCGCCGTTCCATCGCGGTATCCTTCGATCTTCGCGATCCGTTCGCGCTGACCGGTCCATGTGCCAGCCAAAGAAACTTTCTCGGCAGCCATCGTCTGACCGGCAAACACCGATGCGAATATCGCGGCCGTCACAAGCTCATGTCAATTGTCCTTCCTGAGTCGCCTCATGGCAGTAAAGCCGAATGGCGCCGTACCGTCGACGGATCGGCGCTTCAGGTGGCTTAACATCTCGTTAAGCGAAAAAGCCCACAGTGCCCCGAAACGATACAGTTCAGTGTGGCTGGGGAGCCGCGCGCAAGGGGTCGAGTGATGGCTGAATGCGTTCTCATCGTCGATGACGATCCGGTCCAGCGGCGTCTGCTGGAAAACATGATCCGCAAATCCGGCTATGACGCGCTGGTCGCCTCCGGCGGCGACGAGGCGCTGGCGCTGCTCGCGGCCGATACGCCGCCGGTGGATTGCGTGGTGCTGGATCTGGTCATGCCGGAACTCGACGGCCTTGGCCTGCTGGCGCGCATGCGCGAGGATGGGATCACCGTCCCGGTGATCGTGCAGACTGCGCATGGTGGCATCGACAACGTGGTGTCGGCGATGCGCGCCGGCGCGGTGGATTTCGTGGTGAAGCCGGTGGGTCTGGAGCGGCTGCAGGTTTCGATCAAGAATGCGCTGACGACCAGGGCGCTGGCCGGCGAACTCGCGCGGATCAAGCGCAGCCGTAACGGCACCCTGACCTTCAATGACATCGTCACCCGGTCGCCGCTGATGCGCGCGGTGTTGCGCAATGCCGAAAAAACGGCAACGTCGAATATTCCGGTTCTGATCGAAGGCGAATCCGGTGTCGGCAAGGAACTGATCGCACGCGCCATCCACGGCTCAGGCGAGCGCAAGAGCAAACCGTTTGTCGCGGTGAATTGCGGCGCCATCCCCGACAATCTGGTGGAATCCATCCTGTTCGGTCACGAGAAGGGCGCCTTCACCGGCGCCACCGAGCGCCATACTGGCAAGTTCGTCGAAGCCGACGGCGGCACGCTGTTTCTCGACGAGGTCGGCGAACTGCCGCCGGCCGCGCAGGTGAAATTGCTGCGCGCCGTGCAGGAGGGCGAAGTGGAGCCGGTCGGCGGCCGCAAGCCGGTCAAGATCGACGTGCGCCTGATCTCCGCCACCAACCGCAACCTGACCGACGACGTGAAGGCGGGACGATTCCGCGAAGACCTGTTCTATCGCCTGCACGTGTTCCCGATCGCGGTGCCGCCCTTGCGCGAGCGCCCGGAAGACATCGCCGAACTCGTGCGGCATTTCCTGGTGCGGTTCTGCGCCGAGGAAGGCAAATCCATCCGCGCCGTCTCGGGCGAGGTGCTGTCGCTGCTGACGCATTATCGCTGGCCGGGCAATGTACGGCAGCTTGAGAATGCCGTGTTCCGCGCCGTGGTGCTGGCCGACGGCGATACCGTCGGGATCGGCGAATTCCCGCAGATCGCCGCGCAGATATCCGGCACGCATGCCGCAACTGACCGCGAATCGCCATCCGAACTGACGATGCTGGCGGATGCGCCGGCCATGATCGTGGAGCCGGACCATCCGGCCGGCCCGGCCTGGGTCCAGGGCGGGCTGTCCCTGCTCGATTCGCAGGGCCAGGTCCGCCCATTGGACGAGGTCGAGGCGGAACTTATCCGCTTTGCCATCACCCACTACCGTGGCCAGATGTCGGAAGTGGCGCGGCGGCTGCGGATTGGCCGATCGACCCTTTACCGCAAGCTGGAAAGCCTTGGTTATGCCGACCCCGATGGTAAAAAGAGCGCCGAATCCGTTGCGGTTGAGTGACGGCGGCTTCAAATCATGGGCAAGATATAGCCGGTCACGGGAATTTTGACGCAGCCGGCCGGGCCTGTCGTTTTTTTGAAGTGTTTTCCGGCCACCGAACGCTATAACGCTGCATGCGTTGTCCCGTAACGACCGGGGCCTAAGTCCGGGCAATCAGGAGAGAATTCGATGCGCGGCTGGAAATTCGACCGCCTTTTCGCGACCACCGCGATGGTGCTGGCCCTGAGCGTCACGGCTCAGGCACAGGTCATCACGGAAACGCCTTCGGCCGCCGCCGTCGACTCGAAAATCCCAATGCCGGCGCCTGCCAACGTGCCGCCAGGCGCCGCCGATATCGCGCAGCCTGCAACGGTTGGCAGCACGACCCCGCCCCAGGACACACCGGCAACGGCCGTCGCTCCGGCTCCTGCCGCAGCGCCTGTGGACACCGCTACGCCTTCTGCCGCGCCCGTCCCGGCGCCCGCGACTGCCACGGCTCCGGCCGCTGCGCCGGCCATCGCCGCAGCCGACAATCCGGTCAGCGAGAAACTGCGCGACCTGCTGCCGAAGGCCGACCGCTTCTTCAGCCGCCGCAACGAGCGCACCGCCGCCGAAGACTTTTACAAGGCGCGCAACTATGCGCCGCTCTGGATCGAGAACGGTGCGCTGTCGGCGCGCGCGAAATCCGCCGCCGCCTATCTCAAGGGCGTGGATGCCGACGGCCTGGAGCCGGCGGACTATCCGGACCCCGATCTGAAATCCGCAACCCCCGACGATCTGGCGCAGGCCGAGCTGCGCTACACCGGCGAAATTCTCGAATTCGCCCGCCATGCCCAGACCGGCCGCGTGCATTTCTCGCGCGTCAGCGGCGATATCGGCTTCGATCTGCAGATGCCCGAGCCGGCCGATATCCTGGCCAAGGTCGCAGGCGTGACCGATCTCGCGCCGGTGCTCGCCTCCTATCATCCGCAGCATCCGCAATACAAAGCGCTGAAGGCGAAGCTGGCCGAAGCCCGCGGCCAGAAGATCGAAGAAGTCGAAGTTGTGCGCGTGCCGGAAGGCCCCTCGCTGAAGCCCGGCATGAACGACCCGCGCGTTGCGGTTCTGCGCAAGCGCCTCAACCTGTCCGGCGACCAGAGCAACACGGCCTATGATGCGACCGTCACCGAGGCGGTGAAGGCGTTCCAGAAAGGCGCCGGCCTCACTGCCGACGGTCTGGTCGGTCCCGGCACCCTGCGCGCGCTCAATGGCGGCCCGAAGCAGGAACGCGCGGCCGACGTGATCGTCGCCAACATGGAACGCTGGCGCTGGATGCCGCGCGACCTCGGCAGCCGCTATGTGATGGTCAACATTCCCGACTTCTCGCTGAAGATCGTGAACAACAACGCGACCTACTGGACCACCCGCATCGTGGTCGGAAAGCCGTCGCAGCCGACGCCGATCACAATGGCGACGATGAAATTCATCACGGTCAATCCGACCTGGAACGTTCCGCCTTCGATCATCGCCAACGAATATCTGCCCGCCGTCCGCCAGGACCCCGAAGCACTGTCGCGCATGGGCCTGAAAATGGAGCAGAACCGCGACGGAACCGTTCGGATTTATCAGCCGCCGGGTGATCGCAACGCGCTCGGCCGCATCCGCTTCAACTTCCCGAACAAGTTCCTGGTCTACCAGCACGACACCCCGGACAAGCACCTGTTCGCGCATGACAAGCGCGCCTACAGCCACGGCTGCATGCGCGTGCAGGATCCGCTGATGTATGGCGAGAAGCTGCTGTCGCTCGTGCTGCCGAAGGAAGGCTACACGCAGGACAAGCTGCGCAAGATGTTCGGCAATTCGGAAATCAACATCGACTTCCCGAACCACCTGCCGGTCTATCTCACCTACCAGTCCGCCTATGTGGACGATGCCGGCAAGCTCGTGATCCGCGAGGACATCTACGGCCGCGACGCCGCGATCCTGGCGAACCTCAAGGGCGAAAGCCGCAAAGTCGCGGATATCGCGGTCCAGCGCGCCCATACGGGTAGCGGAGTGACCCGGGATTCCCTGCAGTTCCAAGTGCGCGAGGAATCGGCCTTCGCCGACTGGTTCTCCTCGTCACGCAACAACCAGCGCGGCGGTGCCCGCGTCTCCGGTCGGCAGGATCCGATCGGCGACTTTTTCGGACGCCTTTTCCGCTAATTCGGCGTCACATTTCGGCATCAGGCCGTTCGTTAACCACAGTGTTGACGAGCGGCCTTTTTGCATCAGGCAAGGCCCTTTTTTGCCACTTTCCACGGTTATCCAATCTCCGACGGTTTGGAGGGGGGCGATAATCTGCCGTTAACCCATCACGATAACAGTGCGTTAGCCATCAGCCGCGACGGACGGGTCGCGAACTCCTGCCTGAATGCCATTCCACACGGACGACCACGTGCGAGTTGAAAAGACGCGCCGAGCGAGATTCAAGGCTGCACTGCGCGTGTCGCGGCGCGTCGGCCTGTCTGCGGTCATCATCCTGATCGGCAGCAAGGGCCTGCAGAACGCGGTCGCCAATGGCGACACTCGCGCGATCTCCATGCATCACACCCATCGCGGCGACGACATCACCGTCACCTTCAAGCGCAACGGCCGCTACGACCCCGACGGCCTGAAAAAGCTCAATCACTTCCTGCGCGACTGGCGCACCGACGAAGAGACCCAGATGGACCCGCAATTGTTCGATGCGGTCTGGGAAGTCTCGCGTGAATTCGGCGCCGACAGGAAGATCCACATCATTTCATCCTATCGCTCGCCCAACACCAACGCGATGCTGCGCCGCCGCTCCGGCGGTGTCGCGCGCAACTCCCTGCACATGCAGGGCAAGGCGATGGACTTCTTCATTCCGGGCGCCCCGCTGGACGAGATCCGCGCCGCCGGGCTCCGGCTTCAGCGCGGCGGCGTCGGCTTCTATCCGACCTCCGGCTCGCCGTTTGTGCACATGGATGTCGGCAGCGTGCGGCACTGGCCGCGCATGACCCGCGATCAGCTCGTGCGCGTATTCCCGAACCAGCGCACCGTGCATGTGCCGACCGACGGCCAGCCGCTGGCCGGCTACGATCTGGCGCTCGCCGACATCGAGAAGCGCGGCGGATCGCCGTCAGCCGTCGCGCTCGCCGCGCGCGGAACCGCCGGACCCGGCAAGACCAACGTGTTCGCCAGGATGTTCGGCTTCGGCAAGCAGAAGGACGAGGAGGAGGAAGCCGACAAGGCGCCCGCCTCCGCTCCGGCGCAGGTCGCAGCGCACACGCCGAGCGTGCGCACCAATATCTACACCGCCGCCAACACCGCGAAACCGGAGCCGGCGGCCGCGCCCGCGCCCGCGCGAACGGCGGCGATTCCGCTGCCCAAGGGACGTCCGGCGAATATCCAGGTGGCGGCCGTGCAGCCGGTGTCGTCCGAGAAGCCGGCCGCGCCGGTCAAGCCGTCGGCCTTCCGCGCGCTGGTCGCGGTCACGCCCAACGACATCATCCGCGCCCGCGGCTACTGGCAGGGCCTGCCGGAAGCGCCGGTCGAGACTTCCGCCGCGCGCCGCCGGCCCGCCGATTCTGCGCCGTCCGATCCGGCCGCCTTTACAACGGCCAGCATCGGTCCGTTCGCCGCGCCTGAGGGTTACAAGGCCGCACACCCGACCGAATACACCCTCGCCTATGCCGCCTCGCAGCCGGACGCGGCGCCCCCGCGCGCCAAGCCGGCCGGCAGCATTCCGCGCCAGACCGCTGTAACAGCCAACACCACCATCGCCGCCAAGGCGACACCCGCCGGCCCCTCCGAAATCGTGTCGGCGCTCGCTCCCGTCGAGCCCGATCTGCCGCGCTCGCCCAAACATTTCGAAACGCCATGGCTGCGCGCGACCATGCTGACGCCAAGCGTCGAAAGCTTCATGAACACCACGCTGTTCGGCGCGCCCGATTTCGTCAGCCTGCGCACCTTCATGCTGAAGCCCGCCGCGCTTGTGGCGATGACCTTCTCGGCCGATCCGCATGCCGGCATGTCGCACAATGCGTTCAGCGGCAGCGCGGTGAATTTCCTCGCGACGACAACCTTCGGATCGCGCACCACGGCGGCGTTGCGCTGATCGGTGTCAGCCCCGCGGCAGCGGGCGGCGACAGTGCGTCAATTCTTCAGCATTCCCAGCGCGTGCATGTAGGTTTCCAGGATCGCATCCTGTTCCTCGCGCTCGGTCGGCTCCATCTTGCGCAGCCGCACGATGGTGCGCAGCGCCTTGACGTCAAAACCGTTGGCCTTGGACTCGGCATAGACGTCGCGGATGTCGTCTGAGATCGCCTTCTTTTCCTCTTCCAGCTTTTCCACGCGCTCGACGAACGCCTTCAATTGGTCCTTGGCGAAGCGGACGGCTGTTTCTTCATTGTTGGCGGCGGCGGTGGCGGGCATTGAACTCTTCTCCTCATGACGCGGTCTACAGGCCTCATCATGAGGTTTCGGGGCTTGGCCGGCTTCCGTCAAGGCAAGCCGGCAGGGCTGCACCCGTCATCCACAGGCGCAGCCGCGCATAGCGATTGCATGTTGCTATTTCGTCGCTTCGTCGGTCAGCGCCGCCAGCACTTTCGTCAATTGCTGAAAGACCCCGTCCTGACCCTTCACGGCGAATGTCGCCTGCAGATGTTCCGGTTTGGAATAGGCAAGCCAAACCTGTCCGCCCTCGTCTTCCCAGGCCAGAACCTTCATCGGCAATTCAAGCCCGACCTTGCGGTTTGCTTGCATCAGGGGCGTTCCGAGCTTGGGATTGCCGAAAATCAGGAGTTGCGTGGGCTTGAGCGACAGCCCGGCCTTTTCAGCCGCAGCGGCGTGATCGACACGCGCGACGATCGCGATGCCGCGACTCTTCAGTCCCTCGGACAGCCGATCGAGCGTTTGCGCGACGGAATGATCGCTCTTTTTGATCACCAGATGATCCTCGGCGGCGAATGCAGCCGTGACGGTAAACACGAGAATTGCGAAAAGAGTTGCAAGCCTGGTCATGTTTCGCTCCTGGAGTGCCGCTGCGATCGTGACCATACAGCAGGCGACAGCACGCAGACCGCGCATGAACGGATTGTGATGCGAACGTGATCTGCCCTCATGCGCGAATTCGCACGAAAAGTCGGCGAATCGGCTTCACGAAGCCGTTAAATTCCGCCGCTGCCTCGGCTAGACTGATGGTGCCGGTCAGAAGTCCGGTCCGCGCCGGCCTGGCGCGCAGAACAAGACCGGAGGAAATGCCATGCGGGTAATTGCGGTCGCGCTCGCTGCATTGGCAGCGCTGTCGTCTTTCACCAGTGCCGCGTTGTCGCAAACCTATCCCGAGCGAACGATCACCGTGATCGTGCCTTATCCGCCCGGCGGCAATACCGATGTCATCGCCCGGATCGTGCTGGAAGGCATGGGGCAGATCATCGGCCAGCGCTTTGTCATCGAAAATATCGGCGGGGCCGGCGGCACCACCGGTTCGGCGCGCGGCGCCCGCGCGGCGCCGGACGGCTACACCTTGCTCGTTGGCCAGATGGGAACCCACGCCGCCAGCGTCGGGCTGTATGGCAACAAGCTGCCCTATCATCCGCTCACCGATTTCGAGCATGTGACGCAATTCACCGACACGCCGATCGGCGTATTTGTGAAAAAGGATTTTCCCGCGCGCAATCTGCAGGACCTGATGGACATCCTGAAAAACGATGCCGCGAAACTCAGCAACGGCCACGGCGGCGTCGGCGCCACCTCGCATGTAAGCTGTCTGCTGTTCACCGCTCTGGTGGGCGCGCGCTCGCCAATGGTGGCCTATCGCGGGTCGGGACCGGCCCTGAACGACCTGATCACCGGACAATACGATTTCCTCTGCGACCAGATTCCACACACCATCGGCCATGTCGAGGCCGGCTCTATCCGCATCCTGGCGGTCGCACAGACCGAACGGGCCAGCGTGCTTCCTAATGTCCCGACCACGACCGAAGCCGGTTTGCCGCAGATGCAGGCATCGGGCTGGAACGCGCTGTTCGCGCCCAAAGGGACGCCCAAGGCCATGGTCGATATGCTGGCCGCCGCCGCCAGCAAGGCGCTCGACGATCCCAAGACGCGCAAGCGGCTGGAGGATATCGGCGCCATCGTGCCGCCGCCGGACCGGCGCGGACCGCAGGCGCTGCGGAATTTTGTAGCGGCGGAAATCGACAAGTGGACGCCGGTGATCAAGGCGGCGGGACTGGCGCTGAATTAAGGCGAGCGGGGCATCTCCATGGATATACGATCCGCAGGCGGTCTCGATGCCAGAGAAATTGCTGTTGAAGCACTGGCCGCAATCGACGCGCACAGGCAGATTTCCGTCTTCAGCGAATGCGATCCGGTCTTTGATCTCGCGCGGGCTTACGCGGTCACGGCCGAACTGCGGCGGCTGCGCACGCAGCGTGGCGAGCGGCAAATCGGACGCAAGATTGGTTTCACCAATCGCAATATCTGGGAGGAGTTTAACGTCCGCGCCCCGGTCTGGGGCGATATGTACGACACCACCGTGCAGGACCTGCTATCGCCTGGCACCCTGTCATTGTCGCGCTTTGTCGAACCGCGGATCGAGCCCGAAATCGTCTTCAAGCTGTCCGCCGATATCGGACCCGGACTTGACGATGCCAGTCTGCTCGATTCCATCGAATGGTTCGCGCACGGCTTCGAGATCGTCCAGTCGATCTATCCGGGCTGGCGGTTTCGCGGTGTCGACACTATTGCAGCCAACGGCGTGCATGGCGCACTGCTTGTTGGCCGCCCGCATGAGATTGCGCCACTGCGGAGAGGTAATGCGTCGGAGGCGCTTGCGCTCTTCGAGGTGACCCTGTCCTGCAACGGTGAGATCATTGATCGTGGCAAGGGAGCCAATGTGCTGGGAAGCCCGCTCCTGGCATTGCGCCATCTCGTGGACGTCCTTGCCGCGGATACGGTCAACCCTCCGCTGAGGGGTGGCGAGATCATCACCACCGGCACCCTGACCCGAGCGTTCCCGGTCGCTCCGGGACAAACGTGGACGAGCGACATCAAGGGTCTCCCGCTGGAGGGATTGACGCTGACCTTCATCTGACCTGCCCAAAAGAAGAAGGGCCGCCCTTGCGGACGGCCCTTCCATTGTCAGGCCGCAGTCCAGGAGAAGGACTGGCGGAACCTCGCCGACCTTACACGCGCTGGACCTCGATCGAGGGGGTCCAGCTCACGAAGGCCACCGTTTGGATCCGCACTTGCGGCGATAGACAATGAGACACTGGATCACCTCCTTTCGGTTGTTGACGACGCCCGAATCTAAGACGGATGTCCTTGATTCGGAAAGATAAAAACCCGCTCACCGGCTGCCTTTATCGGCGCCAGCCGGAAACGCCCGGAAACCGGCCCTTTAATGCCTGTGGCTCTTCTCGAAGGCCGCCTTCTGGTCCGGCGTTGCCTCTTTCTGGTGCTTGGCCCGCCATTCGTCATAGGGCATGCCGTAGACGATCTCCCGGCTCTCATCCTTGCTCATCGGGAGGCCCTTGGCGTCGGCCGCCTCCTTCATCCAGTTCGACAGGCAGTTGCGGCAGAAGCCGGCCAGATTCATGAGGTCGATATTCTGCACGTCGGTACGCTCGCGCAGATGCGCCACCAGGCGGCGGAAGGCGGCGGCCTCCAGTTCGGTGCGGGTCTTGTCGTCCATGAGAAAGTCCTTTCGTTGTCCCTTAGAATAATCCTCCCAGCCGCCTGCCGCCATGCCCCAAAGAAAAACCCGCCGCATGTCTGCGGCGGGGTCTGAATGGCCTCGATCGGCTCTGCCTACGCCAGCGCCGCCTTCACCCGCTCGGGCGTGAACGGCATGTGGCGCAGCCGCTTGCCGGTCATGGCGAACAGTGCGTTCGACACCGCCCCGCCGATCAGCGGCAGCGCGACTTCGCCGATGCCGGTCGGCCGGTGGGTCGAATGCACGATCTTGGTGACGATCTCCGGCGTCTCCGACATTCGCAGCACCTCGTAATCGGAGAAGTTCGATTGCTCCACTTCGCCTTTCGCCAGCGTCATGCGCTCCTTCAGCATCTGGCTGATGCCGTAGATCACGTTGCTCTCGGTCTGCGAGATCACGATGTCCGGGTTGATGACGATGCCGGGATCGACCGTGCTCCAGAACTTGTGCGCCCGGATCGCGCCGGACTTGCGGTCGAGCGAGATCTCGATCACCGCCGCCGACGGCGTTCCGACCACATAGGCGAACGAGAAGCCGTAAGCCCGGCCGTCGGCCGGCTTTGAGCCCCAGTTCGACAGCGCCAGACATTCCTCGATGATTTTCGTCGCCCGCGGATCGTCCTTGAGCAGACTCAGGCGAAGCTTCACCGGGTCCGTCCTGGTTTCGGCCGCGACCTCGTCGAGGAAGGCTTCCACGGCGAACTTGTTGTAGCCCGCGCCGATCGAACGCCAGGCCGCCAGCGGCGCACCGCGCCGCTCGCGGACATATTCGACCACCTTGTTCTCGATCGCATATTGATGCTCGGCGCCTTCCAGCGTGAGCGGATCGAGACCCTTGGCGGCTTCGAGCCGGGCCGGCGCGAGATAGCCGGTCACCGCCTCGCCCACGAGCTTGTGCTTCCAGGCGACGATGTTGCCCTTGTCGTCGAGGCCGGCCTGCATGTAATGCGCCGTCATCGGACGCATCTTGGCCGACTTCACGTCCTGCTCGCGGGTCCAGATCAGCTTGACCGGCTTCTTGGTTTCCTTCGCCAGTTGCAGCACATACGGCAGCAGATCGACCTGCGCGCGCCGCCCATATCCGCCGCCCAGATATTGCTGGTGGAAGCGGATCTTGTCGGGCTTGGTCTTGAGGATCGAGGCCGCCACATTGACCACGATGCTCGGTCCCTGTGTGCCGGTCCAGATTTCGGCTTCGTCGCCCGCCGCGTTCACCACGGCGGTCATGTTCATCGGCTCCATCTGCGCGTGATACACATAGTCCGCCTGGTACGTGGCGCTGATCACCTTGGCAGCTTTCGCCAATGCCGCGTCGGCATCGCCCTTGGGATGATAGGCGAGGCCCTTCTCGTCGGTCTTGCGCGCCCGCGCGGAATATTCGTCCAGCGCCTTCACGCTGTCGAAGCCGGCGGTGGCGCCGCCTTTCCAGGTGACTTTCACCGCATCGCGCATGGCAAAGACCGATTCCACGCTGGTGCCGACCAGAGCCACGGCATCCTTCATGCGGACGGTCTGCAAGGCGCCCGGGATCTTGAGCACGGCGGTCGCGTCGACCGTATCGACCTCGGCGCCCTCGATCGGCGTCTTGAGCAGTGTGGCGTAGACCATGCCCGGCACCTGCACGTCGATGCCGTAACTGGCCGACCCGTTGGTCTTGCTCGCAATATCGAGGCGCGGCTTGCTTTGACCGAGGATGCGATAATCCGCCGGTTTCTTGAGATCGGCTTCGGTGATGGCCGGCATCTCGGCCGGGACGGTCGCAAAACTTGCGATCTCGCCATAACCCATCTTGCGGCCGCTCGGCGCATGCACGACCGTGCTCGCCTCGGTCTTCAGCTCGGAGAGCGGAACGTTCCAGCGCGCCGCCGCCGCCTGCATCAGCACCCGGCGCGCCTGCGCGCCGGCGATGCGGGCCTTGTCCCAATAGCCTTCGGTGGTCTTGCTGGCGACGGTATAGACGATGCCGCCGAGCTTGGGATTGCCGAAGGTCTTGGCATCCGGCGGCGAGAATACCGCCGACACTTTCGACCAGTCGGCGTCCAGTTCTTCCGCGATCACCATCGGGATGCCGGTCATCACGCCCTGCCCCATTTCGGCGGCGGGCGCCTGGATCGTGATCGATCCGTCGGTCGCGATGGTGACCCAGCCGCCGATGGTCTGCGCCGTCTTGCCGGCCGCAGCCATGACGTCGTCGGATTTCGCGGTCATGAAGCCGCCGACCGCGAACGTGAAGGTCAGACCGGCGCTGCCGCCGACAAAGCCGCGGCGCGTCAGATTGAGATCGTGTTCGGTCATGGCTCAGGCCTCCTTCGCAGCGCGTTCGATGGCGCGAACGATGCGCGGATAGGTGCCGCAGCGACAGATATTGCCGTCCATATGCTCGACGATCTGATCGCGCGTCGGCGCCTTGGTTTTCGCCAGCAGTTCTGCCGCCTGCATGATCTGGCCGGACTGGCAATAGCCGCATTGCGGCACCTGCTCGGCGATCCAGGCTTTCTGCAAGGGATGATCGCCCTTGTCGGACAAGCCTTCGATCGTCGTGATCTTGCGTCCGGTCACTTGCGACAGGCGAATCTGGCACGAGCGGACGGCCTTGCCGTCCACATGCACCGTGCAGGCGCCGCACGCGGCGACGCCGCATCCATATTTCGTGCCGGTGAGTTTGAGATGCTCTCGTACCACCCAGAGCAACGGCGTATCCGGCTCAGCGTTGACGCTGACCGCCTTGCCGTTGACCGTTAACATGACCGCCGCCATGTGCGTCTCCCTGACAATCGGTTGATTTGTTTTCTCTATTGGCGGGCATGTCCCGCTTCTGGAACTATACCAAAGAAAAACGGCGGCGCATCATGCTTGCAGTTTGCCCACACCGGAACTTGTGACATGGCATGGGCATCGGATGAGGACGGGTTCCGTGGCTGAGTCTCCCCGCGAATTTCTGGACGATCTTTTTGGCGTCGCGATTGCTGCGGCGCACCCGGCGCAATGCCTGATTCCGCATCTGCCGGACCTGCCGTCGACGGGGCGCCTGATCATTCTTGCCGCCGGCAAGGCGGCCGGCTCGATGACGGAGATCGCCGAGCGATATTATGTCGTGACCTGCGGCGTGGCGGCGGACCGCGTCTCCGGCGTGGCGGTCGCACGGCATGGCTATGGTCGTCCCACGCGTTTTGTCCCGCTGATCGAAGCCGGTCATCCGGTACCGGACGGCGCGGGCCTGGCGGCAACAATCCGGACCCTGGATCTCGCCAGCGCCGCCAATGCCGACGATCTCGTGCTGGTGCTGATTTCCGGCGGTGCCTCCGCCAACTGGATCGCGCCGACGCCGCCGCTGTCGCTCAACGAAAAGCAGGCGGTGACACGCGCGCTGCTGCGCTCCGGCGCGGTGATCGAGGAGATCAATACCGTTCGCAAGCACCTGTCCCGGATCAAGGGCGGCCGGCTGGCCCGGACCGCCTATCCGGCGCGCGTCGTCACACTGGGAATTTCCGATGTGCCCGGCGACGATCCGGCGGTGATCGGTTCCGGTCCGACGGTGCCGGATCCGTCCACCCTGGCCGACGCGCGCGCCATCATCGAGCGCTATCGCCTCGACATGCCGCAAAGCGTGCATCGCGTGCTGTCAGATCCGGAGAACGAGTCGCCCAAACCGGGTGACGGCATTTTCCGGCGGACGGAATTCCATCTGGTGGCGAGGCCGGCCGAGTCGTTCCGCGCCGCGGAGGCCGCCGTCAAGGCGGCGGGATATGACTATGTCTTTCTCGGCGACCGGGTGGAAGGCGAAGCCCGCACGGTGGCGGCCGCGCATGCGAAACTGGCGCATGGCATCAGCGCAAAGGGGCGCCGGACCGTCATCGTGTCGGGCGGCGAATTGACGGTCACCATCCGCGGCCAGGGCCGCGGCGGCCCGAATCAGGAATACGCCCTGGCACTGGCGATCGCGCTCGAGGGCGCCGCCGGCATCGCCGCCCTGGCGGGCGACACCGACGGCACCGATGGCGGCAGCGGCGCCGCCGCCGACCCCGCCGGCGCCTTTGTCGACGGCACGACCCTGGCGCGTGCGCGCGCCCTTGGCCTCGATCCCGCCGCCTTTCTCGCCGACAATAATTCGACAGCGTTTTTCAGCGCCCTGGGCGACCTCGTGGCGCCCGGCCCGACCTTCACGAACGTCAATGATTTCCGCGCCATTGTCGTTGACACCCCCTGAAAAATCACGGCAAAACAGCAGCTTAGTCGGTGTTTGCGCGTGCCGGAACAGGACCCCCCAACGACCGTGAACTGGCTTCGATCTCACCTGCATCTGGGTTTTTTCAGCGCGGCGACCTGGCTGCGCTGCGCGATCGCGCTTGGGATCTGGATCGCCTTCGCCGAGCCGGCGGCGGCCGATTTCCGTCTCTGCAACAACACCTCCGGCCGGGTTGGCATTGCCATCGGATACAAGGACAATGATGGTTGGGTCACGGAAGGCTGGTGGAATTTGCCCTCGCGGTCGTGCGAAACCTTGTTGCGCGGAAATCTCGTCGCACGATTTTATTATATCTATGCCATCGACTATGACCGCGGCGGCGAGTGGTCCGGACAGGCGTTCATGTGTTCGCGCGACAAGGAATTCACCATTCGCGGCACCGAGGATTGCCTGGCGCGTGGCTATGACCGCACCGGCTTTTTCGAGGTCGATACTCACGAGCAGCGTTCCTGGACCGTTCAGTTGACTGAAACCAACGAGCAGGTTCCGGCGTCTCCGCTGCAACCGAACGCGCCGATGGTGACCATGCCGCCCTCCGGCACGCGCTCCCCGATCCCCATCCCTCCGACGACAGGAAATCCGCGGCGATGAGACGTCTGCGCCGCACCAAGATCGTCGCCACCCTCGGGCCCGCCTCATCCGAACGCGCCGTCATCGCGCGGCTGTTCGAAGCCGGTGTCGACGTGTTCCGCATCAACATGAGCCACACGCCGCATGACCGCATGCGCGACCTGATCGGCATGATCCGCGACATCGAAAAGGAATATGGCCGCCCGATCGGCATTCTGGTCGATCTGCAGGGGCCCAAGCTCCGGCTCGGCACCTTCACCGGCGGCTCCGCCATGGTGAAGAAAGGCGACACCTTCACCCTCGATTCCGATCCCACGCCGGGCGATGCCGCGCGCGTCTATCTTCCGCATCCGGAAATCCTGCAAGCGGCCGGGCCGAACCAGACGCTGCTGCTCGACGACGGCAAGGTCCGCCTGACCACCATCGAGACCAGCCGGCAAAAGCTCGTCACCCGGGTCGAGGTCGGCGGCAAATTGTCCGATCGCAAGGGCGTCAGCCTGCCGGAAACGATTCTGCCGTTGTCGGCGCTGGTGGAGAAGGACCGCTCCGATCTCGAAGCCGCGCTCAATGCCGGCATCGACTGGCTCGCCCTCTCCTTCATCCAGCGCCCGGAAGACATCGCGGAAGCCAAGAAGATCACGCGCGGCCGCGCCGCCATCATGGCCAAGATCGAAAAGCCGCAGGCGGTCACGCGGCTCGACGACATCATGGACGTGACCGATGCGCTGATGGTGGCGCGCGGCGATCTCGGCGTCGAATTGCCGCTCGAGAAAGTGCCCGGCATCCAGAAACAGATCACCCGCGCCGCGCGCCGCGCCGGCAAGCCGGTCGTGGTCGCGACCCAGATGCTGGAATCCATGATCTCGAGCCCGGTGCCGACGCGCGCAGAGGTCTCCGACGTCGCCACCGCGATCTTCGAAGGCGCCGATGCCGTGATGCTGTCGGCGGAATCGGCGGCCGGCCAGTATCCGGTGGAAGCGGTGATGACCATGAACCGGATCGCCGAGGAAGTGGAAGGCGACCCGACCTACCGCACCATTCTTGCGGCGCAACGCGCCGAACCCGAACCGACTGGCGCCGATGCCATTGCCGCCGCCACCCGGCAGATCGCCGAGACGCTCGATTTGTCGGCGATCATCTGCTGGACGTCGTCCGGGTCGACCGGCCTGCGCGTAGCGCGCGAACGCCCGGAGCCGCCGATCGTCGCGATTTCGCCCAATGTCGCCTCGGCCCGCAAATTGTCGCTGGTCTGGGGCGTGCATTGCGTGGTGGCGGAAGACGCGCATGACCAGGACGACATGGTGGAGCGCGCCTGCCGCATCGCCTTCACCGACGGATTTGCCAAGGCCGGCCGGCGCGTGATCATCGTCGCCGGCGTTCCGCTCGGCACGCCGGGCGCCACCAACATGCTGCGCATCGCCTTTGTCGGCGCCGATCAGGCCGCGGGTGAGGATTAGGCAGCCATAAACAGGCGCTGCGCTTCCTGTCCGTGAGGGTCTCTGACTGAGAGCTTATGAATCCGTGACCTGATCGGCCGGACTCTTTACGCTTTGCATAACCTCCCGCACCGCATCCGCCACGCGCTCCGGCCGGGCATGATGCGGCATGTGTCCGACACCGGGCAGGACTTCCAGGCGCGCCTGCGGCACGGCTTTCGCCAGCGCGCGGGCATGCACGTCGGGCGACACCGCCTCGTCGCGGTCACCGGTGAGGATGACGACCGGCGCGGCGATGGTCTCGTAGCGGGGCGACATGGCGATCAGATTGCTTTTCAGCTCGGCGACATCGCGCGCATTGGCGAGAAAGGCGGACGGCCGCAGCACCAGCGCCGAGGCCGAGCGCGTCACGTAATCGGGCGGCCCGGATTGCGGCAGGAACGCCGCGCTGCCGGCGGTGTTGATCAGCATCAGCCCGAGCGGCGCGGCGAGCGCATGCGCGAAGAGCGGGCCGACCACCGGCGTCGTGGCGAGCGAATAATACCAGGAAATGCCGCCCCTCCAGGGATGCGTGGTCGGCGCCAGCAGCACCAGGCCCGCTGTCCGGTCGGGATAATCGAGCGCGAAAGCCAGCGCCAGCGCGCCGCCCCAGGAATGCCCGACCAGGATCGCGCGGCGCACGCAGATTGTGTCGAGCGCCTCGCGCACGGACGCCGCCTGTTGTGTCGGCGATGCTGCATCTTTTCCGCCGACGCGCTCGCTCCAGCCGCGGCCGGGCCGGTCGATCAGGATCACGCGGCCCTGCGGCGCCAGATGGTCGCCGAGCGCGATGCGCATGTCCTCGAGATTGGCGCTGGCGCCATGGATCAGCACGATGGCCGGGTCGCCGGGCCGTTGCGCCGCGCCGAGTTCGACCAGATGCAGACGTCCGCCGGTCACGTCAACGAAGTGGCCTTGCGGGGAATGCACGCGCGAGATCAGCGCGGCCAGAACGGCCGACACGGCGGACAGCGCACTGAATACCAGCGCGAAAGAGAAAATGTAAAAGACCATGTTCCGGCGAAATAAGCTGGCGAGCCGAGCGGGCATAATTGAAATACGGGCCTGTTCCGGTGCGGTTTCAGTACCGGCCGGCCTCAGATATCGCGGCCCTCGACCTTCTCGGTCAGCGTCTTGATGAGATCGGGAATGCGCGGCAGATGCGGATGCACGTCCAGTGCGCGCCGGTAGATGTCCAGCGCCCGCTTGTCGTCGCCGAGATCCTGCATGATCAGGCCGAGACCCGAGAGCGCCCCGAAATGGCGCGGCTCGCGCGCCAGAATCTGCCGGATATCGGCCAGCGAGCGGTTATAATCCTTGCGCAAATAGAGCAGCGTCGCGCGCCGGTTCCAGGCTTCGACATAGTCCGGCTTGATCGCGATGATGGAGTCGAGCAGCCGGATCGCGAGATCGAGATCCTTGCTCTCGATCGCGGTCTTGACGCGGGTCATCAGCAGATTGGCGGTGTCGCTCGGCGACACGATCCAGACCGCCCAGATGCGCTCTTCGATCGCCTTGGCGCTGGCGGCATCCGGCGCCGCCTTCAGCGCCCCGAACAGGAAATCCAGATTGTGGAGACGGTCGGCCCGCGACAGGCGCGGCAACTTGTCGGGCGCCTCGACGAACCCGCCCTTCTGGGCAAAGGCGGGAGCTGTCGGGCCCAGAACCGCACTGCACAATACAATTATAGCCAGAACACGGAATCGCTGCGACATGCAGACCAGTCTAGACCTGCATCCCGCGACCGCAAGACAGGGGAAAGTCAAAGCCCCGTGACGGGGCCGATCGGGGCAGGCTCAGCCCTGGCGCGCCTTGAAGCGCTTCTGGGTCTTGTTGATCACATACACCCGGCCCTTGCGCCGCACCAGACGATTGTCCCGGTGGCGACCACGCAACGATTTCAATGAGTTACGGACTTTCATGGCAGACCTCTGAGGCCGCCAAGCGGCCGTTGTTCGGAATTTGCGCGGAAACTAAGGGCCGGGACGCCGCAAGTCAACGCGGGCCTGAAAACCAGTATTGTCCAAGACAGAGCCCCGGTCCCACGCGGCAAAGCGGGGACCGGGGCCTGCCAGGAGCTCTTGAACGATGACGGGCCGATCAGGCCTTCGGGCAGAACGGCGTCACGCACCACATCAGCGACGGGTACCATTTGCCGTCCACACCGCACCACGACATCCTGCAGACGTTATTGGCGCAGGTCGTGGCGGTGTATTTCGGCGCCACGCAGGCTGCGGCCGCCGCGGGCTTGGCCGCCTTCTTCTTCGCCGCGTGGGACAGACTGGTGGTTCCGGCCAGCGCGAACGACACGACGGCGGCAGCCAGCGCGCATTTTGACAGCAACTTGATCATGAGACAGCTCCCCGCTTCCTCGGATAAAAACCCGGTTTGTAAAGGATTGCATAAAGGAATTTTGCTCACAAGCAGCCTGCGCCCATTACGGGACTGTGTGACTTGCCAGTGACGCCGTGAGCGGCAGAGGCATCGGCGGCTCGAAGATGGTGGGCGCGACAGGGATCGAACCTGTGACCCCTTCCATGTCAAGGAAGTGCTCTTCCGCTGAGCTACGCGCCCATCTTCGTCCGAATGCGAGGCGAACCCTATATATTTTCCCCCTCCCAGTGGCAAGCGCAGGCCGGTGGCGCCAGCGGCCGGTCGCCTCAAAAACTTCCGGATTGGACAATGGAATAAGCGTCCTTCTAATGGTGTAGGAATGAGGCCCCCCGGAGCCAATCGGGGCTGATCTGGCCGGAAAAGACCGAAAAGGGAGTGTGTCGATGATCTCGGGTTTTGTCTCACTTCGTCCCGCTTTTTACGCTCTGACTGTCGCCGCCAGTGTTCTGGGCGCCGGCCCTGCCCAGGCCCAGGAGGAGCCCCGCCTCGACGTGATCTATGTCCCGACCCCGCAGGAAGTCGTGGACCGCATGCTCGACATGGCTAACGTGAAGCCCGGCGATTTCATGATCGATTTCGGCTGCGGCGACGGCCGCATGGTGGTAACCGCCGCCAAGCGTGGCGCGCGCGGCTATGGCGTGGACATCAACCCCGTCCGCATCCGGGAGGCCAACGAGAATGCCAAGAAGGCAGGTGTCACCGACAAGGTCGATTTCAAGATCGCCAACCTGTTCGAGGAAGATCTCAGCAAGGCCGACGTGATGGCCATGTATCTCCTCACCGACATCAATCTGCGTTTGCGGCCGAAAATTCTCAACGACATGAAGCCCGGCACCCGCATCGTCTCGCACGCCTTCGACATGGGTGACTGGGAACCGGACCAGAAGGACACCGTCGCCGGCAAGAACGTCTTCTACTGGATGGTGCCGGCTAAGGTGGAAGGCAAATGGACGGTCGACGGCGCGCAGAAGATGACGCTCAACCTGAAACAGCAATACCAGATGGTGGGCGGCCAGGCAGAAATCGACGGCAAGACTGTGAATGTCACCGGCGGCCGGCTCAAGGGCGCCGAACTCACCTTCACCGTCAACGGCCAGACCTATAACGGCAAGGTCAACGGCAACGCCATTGAGGGTGCCAACTGGAAGGCCAGCAAGACGTGACGGCCTGAGTCTTTATCCCTTAAACTGATAGCGCAATAACGACGCTTCCCCTCGGGGAAGCGTCCTCATATCGGGGAGCGCCTGCGGGCCGGACGGAAACATGGCAACACAACAATCCGGCGCTCCGCGCGCAAGCCTGTCGGTGTTCGACGGTGCCCTGATGATGGTCGGCATCATCATCGGCATCGGGATCTTCAAGACGCCGCAGCTCGTGGCGATGTTCAGTCCGAACGAGTGGACCTTCGTCGCCGTGTGGGTGCTGGGCGGCCTCGCTACGCTGATCGGCGCGCTGGTGTATGCCGAACTGGCGGCGGCCTATCCGAGCACCGGCGGCGAGTATCATTTCCTCACCCGCGCGCTCGGCCAGCCGGTCGGCTTCCTCTTCGCCTGGGCGCGCACCACCGTGATCCAGACCGGCGCCATCGCCGCGGTGGCCTTCGTATTTGGCGACTATGCGCAGCAACTCTATTCGCTCGGCAGCTATGGTCCCGCCATCTATGCGGCGATCGGCCTGCTCGTCCTCACCTTCATCAATATCGCCGGGACTTACCAGAGCAAGACTGCGCAGAACGCCCTCTCGCTCGCGCTCGTGGCGGCGATGCTGCTGATGGTGGTGATCGGCTTCATGAATGCGGGAACGCGCCCATCCGCTGCGGCCGCCGCGGTCGGCGGTCCGGGCTACAGCATGATCGGGCTGGCGATGGTCTTTATCCTGCTCACCTATGGCGGCTGGAACGAGGCGGCGTATCTGTCCGCCGACGTGCGCAATGTCGGCCGCGACATGGTCCGCATCCTGCTGACCGGCACCGCCATCGTCACGACGGTGTATGTACTGGTTAATGTCGGCTATCTGATGGTTCTCGGCCTCGAGGGGCTGCGCAAGAGCGACGCCATCGCCGCCGACGTCATGCGAACCGCCTTCGGCACCGGCGGCGCGGTGATCGTGAGTGTGATCGTGTGTGTCGCCGCGCTCTCCACCATGAATGCCAGCATCTTCACCGGTGCCAGGCTCTATCATGCCCTCGGACAGGATCTGTCGCTGTCGCGGCTGAAGGTCTGGGATTCGGTGCGCAACAATCCGCGCAACGCCATCATCCTGCAAAGCGTGATCGCGATGGTGCTGGTCTGCTTTGGTGCGCTGGCCCGTGACGGCTTCAAGGCGATGGTGGAATATACCGCGCCCGTCTTCTGGTTCTTCCTGCTGCTGGTCGGTATCTCCTTCTTCGTGCTTCGGCGGCGCGACAAGAACCAGCCACGACCGTTCCGGACGCCGTTCTATCCCGTGACCCCCGCCTTGTTCTGCGCGATCTGCGCCTACCTGCTTTATTCCAGCCTGGTCTATACCGGCCGCGGCGCCCTGTTCGGCGTGGCGGTGCTGCTGGCGGGCATTCCGCTCTTGGGCTTCCTGCGCAGGAAACGACGGGTTGCAGCGGCGTAACAACGCTGTTTAACTTTTCTTCTCGCCGCCGTCACGGCGGGAAGGCAGGCATTCAACGTGACCGAAAACTTCGATGTCGTGATCATCGGCGCCGGCCATAACGGGCTTGTCTGCGCGGCCTATCTCGGCATGGCGGGGCTGAAGGTGAAGGTGCTGGAGCGCCGCGACGTGGTCGGCGGCGCGGCGGTGACCGAGGAATTCCATCCCGGCTTCCGCAACTCGGTCGCGGCCTACACCGTCAGCTTGCTCAATCCGAAGGTCATCCGCGATCTCGATCTGCACGGGCACGGCCTGAAGATCGTGGAGCGGCGCGCACTCAACTTCCTGCCGACCGAAGACAACCGCTATGTCCTCACCGGCGAAGGCCGCACCAAATATGAGATCGCGAAATTCAGCGCCAGAGACGCCGAACGCTACGACGCCTTCAGCGACGAGCTCTCCGCCATCGCCGATGTGCTGCGCGACCTGGTGCTGCAGGCGCCGCCAAATGTCGTCCAGGGTTTCAACCGGAGATCCGTGCGCGAATTGCTGAGGCTGGCCGGCATCGGCCGCCGGCTCGGCACGCTCCCGATCGAACGCCAGCGCGCCTTGCTTGACCTGTTCGCCAAATCGGCTGGCGATTATCTCGACGGCTGGTTCGAGTCGGACGCGGTGAAGGCGGTGTTCGGCTTCGATGGAATCGTCGGCAATTATGCCAGCCCCTACACCCCAGGCTCGGCTTATGTGCTGCTGCACCATTGCTTCGGCGAGGTGAATGGCAAGAAAGGCGTCTGGGGTCACGCCATCGGCGGCATGGGCGCGATCACGCAGGCGATGGCGAAGTCCGCGCGCGCCCACGGCGTCGAGATCGAGATCTCTGCCGATGTGCGCGAGATCATCGTCGAAAAGGACCGTGCCATCGGCGTTGCGCTTGGCGATGGCCGCGTCATTCGCGGCCGTTCGGTGACCGCGAACGTAAATCCCAGGCTTCTTTACGAGAAGCTGGTGCCGCACGCGGCGCTACCGCCCGAATTCCTCGCCCGCATGAAGCGCTGGGTCTGCGGCTCCGGCACCTTCCGGATGAATGTCGCGCTCTCCAGGCTGCCGAGCTTCACCGCCCTGCCCGGCGATCAATTGTCCGATCACCACACCGCCGGCATCATCATGGCCCCCTCGCTCGCCTATATGGACCGCGCCTATCACGATGCGCGCGAAACCGGCTGGAGCCGGCAGCCGATCGTGGAGATGCTGATCCCCTCGACGCTCGACGACACGCTGGCGCCAAAGGGCGCGCATGTCGCCAGCCTGTTCTGCCAGCATGTCGCGCCCGTGCTTTCGGGCGGCCGCTCGTGGGACGATCACCGCGAGGAAGTCGCCGACCTGATGATCGCGACCGTCGACCGTTTTGCGCCGGGCTTCAGGCAAAGCGTGATCGCGCGGCAGGCGCTCACCCCGCTCGATCTGGAACGCACCTTCGGCATGATCGGCGGCGACATCTTCCACGGCGCCATGACGCTCGACCAGATTTTCTCAGCGCGGCCGATGCTCGGCTATGCCGACTACAGAAGTCCGGTGACGGGGCTTTATCTCTGCGGCTCCGGGACGCATCCGGGCGGCGGCGTCACCGGCGCTCCGGGACATAACGCGGCGAAGGCGATCATCTCGGATCTGAAGGGTTTCTGGCGCAACTGACGACGCATTAATCACCAAGATTCAGGCGATCGCCTCGCGCGCGGACGGCTGGGCCTGCAGCCGTTCGAATTGGAGTGCGGCGGCCGGGACAGGGCGCCCGAACAGATAGCCTTGCGCCTGACGGCAGCCGGCTGCACGCAAAAGCCTGAACTGTTCCTCGGTTTCGACGCCTTCGGCCGTCGTCGTCACATCGAGGCTTCTGGCGAGACCGGTCACCGCGCATACGATGGCGGCGCAGTCCGAGCGATGCGACATGTCGGCGATAAAGGACTTGTCGATCTTGATCTTGTCGAACGGAAACATCTGCAGGTAGCTCAGCGAGGAATAGCCGGTTCCGAAATCGTCGAGCGCGATCGAGACGCCGAGACCTCGCAACTGATGCAACTTCAGAAGATTGAATTCGTTCTTCTGCAACAGGACGGATTCTGTGATCTCCAGTTCGAGCCGTTCCGGCGGCAGGCCCGTCTCCTGCAACACCGATGCGACGGCCTCGACAATGTCGCCCTTCTTGAATTCGATCGGAGACAGATTGACCGCGACCTTGATACTGGCTGGCCAGTACAGCGCCTCGCTGCAGGCCTTGCGCAGAACCAGCCTTCCGAGCGGAATGATCAGCCCGGTGCTCTCCGCCAGCGGAATGAAGGCATCAGGCATAACGATCCCGCGCCGCGGGTGATTCCAGCGCACCAGAGCTTCGACGCCATTGACCTCCTGGCGCTCGATATCGACCTGCGGCTGATAATGGAGTTCGAACTCGCCGCGCATAATCGAATTGCGCAAATCCCGTTCAAGGTCGAAACGTGCGCGTGCTTCGTCGCCCATTTCCGGATCGAAGAACCGGAACGTGTTCCGGCCATCCGCTTTTGCCTTGTACAGCGCGAGATCGGCGTTCTTGAGCAATTGAACGGTGTTGTCGCCATCGGCCGGTGCCAGCACGATACCGATGCTGGTCTGCACGATCGCCTGATGTCCATCCAGATTGTACGGACTGGCGATTTCCTCAAGAATTCGGTCCGCCAGCACTTCCGCCGCCCGCCGCTGATCGCCCGACACGGCCTGCAGGATCGCGAATTCATCGCCGCCAATTCTGGCGACCAAGTCGTTTTCCGGCAGGCATGTCTTCAAACGCTCGGCCACCTGCCTGACGAGATCATCGCCGGCGGCATGACCGAGCGTATCGTTCACGTCCTTGAAATGATCGAGATCGATCGTGAGGATATTGAACGCGGCTCCGATCAACTTCAGCCGGTCCAGCGCCTTCCCAACATGCTGCTGAAACAAAGCACGATTGGCCAGATCGGTCAGCCCGTCATGATGCGCGAGATACAGAATCTCCGATTCGTTACGCTTCTGCAGCGTGATGTCCTGATGGACTGCAACCGAACCACCATCCGGCATGGCCTTGCGGCTGATCGACAGGACGCGTCCGTCGCGCAGCTCGTTGATGATCTCGTCGCCTTCCCAGCTGAACGCCTCGGCCAGCCGCGTAACAACATATTCGTCGGCATCCTTGGTGCAGGCACCAGCCGCGACCCGCGCCTTGAGAATGTCGTGCAAATTCGTGCCGGGCCGGACCTGGTCGGGAGTCAGGCCGTACATTTCACCGTAGCGCGTATTGCAGACTATCAGCCGCTGATCCGAATCGAACATGCACAGACCATGCGACATGTTCTCAAGCGCGGTTTCCAGCCACATGTTCGTGCGCGCGAGCGACGACGAGGTGGCCGAGAGCTTGCGCGCACGCGCGGCGCCGAACCCGATCGCAATCAGAATGCCAGCGGTCAGAAGACCGGCGATGGCCCAGTAGATGCGGGCATTTTTTTGCGCTTGGCTGAAAATCTGGTCTTCGGCCAGTCCGACAACGGCAACCAGCGGAAAACCGTCGACTTTCCGGTATGACAGCAGCCGCCTCAGATCTTCGACTCCGGTGGGCCGCGTGCCTGCATCGGTCCAATAGGTCCCACGATCGGAATGCGCGACTGCGCGAAGCACGCCGGCATTTGGGAAGCTCTTGCCGATCAGATCCCATCGCGATTGCCCATTGGCTCCGCGCGCGCGGATGACTCCATCGAGCCCCATCAACGACACGAAGCCGTCACGGCCAAGATCGATGGACTGGTAGTATTTTTCCAGTTCGGCAATGCCGATCATGACCGAGAGAATGCCGTTGAACGATCCATCCGGCCGGTGGAGGCGGCGGCTCAATATGACGGCTTGACGTCCGGATGTTCGCAGCGTGATGGGCCTGCTGATGAAGAGACGGTCGTCTAACGTGCCGACGTGAACCTGAAAGTGTTCCAGATTCCTGATGTCGATGCCCACCGCGGCGGAGCCGTAACTTGATGCGATGATTTTTCCGTCTTCATCCGTGATCGAAATCTGGAAGGCCAGATCGTTCTTCAATTCGGGATCTGAGACCCATGCATTGAGATCGACGCTTTCGGGACTGCTCTGATAGGCGCGCCGCAATTGCAGGATCGAATTGTCGGCACTTCTGAACGAACGCGAGATCGATTGTTCGAAAATGCGGACAAGATTTTCGCCCTCGCGCCTGGCGTCGCGGGTTGCATTTTCTTTGTCCTGGATGAGAAGATAGGTCAGTCCGCAGAAGATCGCCGCCAGCATGACGACGCCGAGATACGTGACCGGCTGCGCCAACGAGCGCAGCCAGCTTTCTCCCCCCACGATATTGGCGCGGAATGCGTTCCCACCCGTCGTCATGGGTAATACAAATCATCGATGTGTTATTTTATGGTTCCATCCGGTTGCTGGCCGACGCCCGCGACGCTAGACGGTCACCGGAATTGGGACGAAGATGAAGCACTGGTTAACTTTATCTTACCGTGGCGCGTCAAAGCGGATACCCGTCCGGCGTGATGCCACAGGTCTCGAAAAACTTGCGAATCTGAACGACCTCTTCCTTGGGAAGATCGTGCTGACCGTGCGCAAACACGGCGGAATGGCCATTGAGCTTTATATGCACGCGATTTCCCGACCTGTTCTCCACTTCGGCGCCCAGATCCTCGAAGAGATGAACGACTTTCCTGAAATCGATATTGGCGCTGATCGGATGGGAGAAAAGGGCGTGCAGGACCTTGCGGTGATGATGATTCATTTTATGCCCGGTGTTCGTCGCTTCTGACATTTGCAGGCGCAAACATCACAATCGTGTCCCGACGGGCATTGATTTGGGTCAAGACGCCGGCCAACCTACGGCCAGCTCGGGACATCGGCACATCGATCTCGGATGCCCGGCTCAGGATCTCTTGCTTTTCCGCTTCGCCGCGACGGTCCGGACGTGCGTGTGTGTCAATTCGTAGATGCGATTCATCACGAAGGCCTGCAACTGCGGCGCCTCGTCGATATTAGTATGGCTGAGATTTGTATCCGCGCTCAGATTCAAATTGCTGAACTCGCCCTGGAAGCCGGCTTCCGCCGTCACGGCCCGGCCAAAACCGTTCTGTTGATAGAAATTGATGAAGCGCGCGACGTTGTTGGGGACCACCAGATTTTCGGTGACGTCGAAGGTGACCAGAAGGTCGACCGGGATATTCTCGGCCTTCAGCTTGTCGGCAATCTGGATGACCGCATTCGATCCCAGCGAATGTCCGATGAGCACGAGATGCGCGGTGTCGCCGCGGCGATGATTGGCGATGATCCGGTCCGCGACGGTTTGCGCGCTGTCCCACATCGTGACCGTGGGAGAATAGCCTTGCGCCTTCAGCTTTTCCGCAAGCGAGTCCATGCCGAGCGAATAGATGCCGAACAGGCCGCGCAGCAGATAGATTTCGGCATCTTGCGGCATCCCGGAGGCGGACGGCGCGGTCTGCGAATGACCGTATTGCGCGGGCACAGCAAGCAGCAGGCCGCACAACATAATGACGGCAAACAGGGGACGCAGGACAATCATCGGTTCACTCCGGACCACGCGAGACAAGAACGCAGTCTAGAGACCGTCGAAGATCACCTCAAGCACAGCAACACTGAGTGGATGGTATCCCGCGCCGTCAGGCCGCGAGCATCTTGTGCACTTCGTTGACCAGATCGCGCAAATGCACGGGCTTGGACAGCACCTTGGCGTGTTTGGGCGCGGCCGAATCCGCGTTCAGCGCGACCGCCGCAAATCCGGTGATGAACATGATCTTGATGTCGGGATCGAGTTCGGAGGCGCGCCGCGCCAGCTCGATGCCGTCCATTTCCGGCATGACGATATCTGTGAGGAGAAGCTCAAAGGGCTCCTCGCGCAACCGGTGATAGGCCGACAGCCCGTTGTCATACGAGACGACGTTGAAGCCGGCATTCTGCAACGCCTTCACCAGAAAGCGGCGCATGTCGGTGTCGTCTTCAGCAAGGAGGATTTTGGCGCTCTCTTCTGTCATCGGACGATCATCTCACTTGCGCGCTAATGTCTGGTTACAGCACCTTAGGATGCCGGCGCGCGTTTTCGTCGGAAAAACGTGCATCCGGCAGGCATTGCAGTCGCGGGAAGCCCTGCCCCCGCCTATTAGCCTGAACGCGGGTAAATATCGGGTGAAAAGCAGGCGCTGCCCCGTAAACATCCCCGGCATGGACAAATCCAAGCCATAAACGGATAGTTGTTCAAGTCTTCATTCGCCGGAAACCTTGCCTGATGGCATCCCACGACGAACTCGACCCGCCTTTTGACATTCTGGAGCCGGAGCACTGGCGCGGGCCGGTCGTCTTCAACTCGCCCCATAGCGGAACCGTCTATCCGCCGGACTTCCTCGCCACGTCGCGCCTGGATATGACCGCCCTGCGCCGGTCCGAGGATTGCTTTGTGGATGAACTGGTGGCGGGCGTGGTGGCGCGCGGCTATCCGCTGATGCGGGCACATTTCCCGCGCTGCTATGTGGACGTGAACCGCGAACCCTACGAACTCGATCCGCGCATGTTCGACGGCCGCCTGCCGTCATTCGCCAATACCCGCTCCATGCGGGTGGCGGGCGGCTTGGGAACCGTCGCCCGCGTTGTCGGCGATGCGCAGGAAATCTACGACCAGCGCATTTCGGTGGACGACGCCCTGCAACGCATCGAGAGCCTGTACAAACCCTATCATCGCATGTTGCGAAAGCTGTTTACGCGCGTGCACCGAGATTTCGGCACCGCCATCTTGGTCGATTGCCATTCCATGCCATCGGCGACCGGCCGCGACGACCGGCCGCGCGCCGATATCGTGCTGGGTGACCGCTATGGGACGAGTTGCGTCGGCGCGGTTGCGGAGATTGTGGAAACAACCCTGCGACAGCAGGGCTACACGGTCAGCCGCAACAAGCCGTATGCCGGCGGCTTCATCACCGAGCATTACGGTAATCCGAGCGCCGGGCTGCACGCCATCCAGCTCGAACTGAACCGGGCGCTCTACATGGATGAGCGCCATTTCACCCGCAGTTCCTCGTTCGACCGGGTGGCCGGCGACCTGGAAATGCTGTCTGATCGGCTGGCGGACATTCCGCTGGAAGAGCTGAGGCCCTATCGATCCGCGGCGGAATGAGCAGTTCTGCGATTGTGCATAGCAGCATTACGCCACATGCATTGCCGAAAATTAAGAATTTTGCGACGCCTAGAAGGCTGGGGCTTTTGCTGAGTTGGCATTAGCTGGCGGAGCGAGAATTCCCTGAAACAGAGCGATCTCGCAAATAAGCCCAAGAAAAAAGGGCCGCTTGAGTAAACAAGCGGCCCAAGTCTAGGGAGGAAACGCCCAAGGAGGGCGGCGGGAACGTGCAGAGCACGTTGCCGCGCTGCAGCAATATTGCACCGCGACGCACAAAACGCAAGTCATTACGTCAGAATTACTGACCTATCTACCATGCACTTTTGCATGGTGTGACTTTCCGGCCACCAACCTCGGATCAGACCTCATGGAGCGTCCGGCGCGGGTCGCGGGCCCGCAGATAGCCGACACATCCCGCCACGACACACAGCGCCTGCAGGGCGAATACCGCCCGATAGGCCGCCAGCGAATACACGCCGTCGTTGACCGGAAACATGTCGATCACAAAACCGCTGAGGGTCTGGAAAATGAAAACCCCGCCCATGGTGCCCATATTGAGCAGGGTCATGCCGCGGCCAACCAGATGCGGCGGAAACAGCGTCTTGCCGTGCGCGATCAGCACTGGCGTATAGGCTGTGAAGACGCCCACCGCCACAATCCACAGGACAAGACCGAGCGGCGAAAGCGTGCCGAAGATGGCGACATAAGCCATCGCCGCAGCCGTCAGCAGCGCACCGGTCAGAACGGGAATCTTGTAGCTGTTGAACAGGCGGTCGGTCGTGCCCCAGAGAATCGCACCGACGATTTGCGCCACCACCGCCAGAAACAGCATGTCGCCGCGTTCGATCAGGCTGTAACCGTAGATATGCGTCAGATACGGGCCGCCCCACAGCCCGACCACGATCACGAAGCTCGAATAGGCGGTCAGATGCATCAGGAACAGCCGCCCAACCGACGGTGCGCGCAACGCCTCGAGCGTGCCGGCGAGGCTCTCGCGCAAAGACTCGCGAGGCGCACCGCCTTGCTGGCCGTCATCCTTGATGATCACGGCGACCAGCAGACCGGCCAGCACCATCACGCCGCCGACCGCCAGGAATGTCTGCTGCCAGCCAATCGCCGCCACGGCCCAGGCGAAGGGCGCAGTCGCCGCCAGCGTCCCGAGGGTGCCAACGCCCATCTGGATGCCGACCAGCGTCGCAAACCGGTGTGCATCAAAGCGGCGCGCATAGAGCGCCAGCGGCGCCATCAGATAGCAGGACGAACCGAGCCCCATCAGGATCCGCGCGATCACCAGCAGGACCGGATTGTTACCGAGCGCGAACAGAACGGCCCCAGCGGTCGCAATGATCGCGCAGACCAGCATGCAGTTCTTCGGCCCGTAGCGATCGAGCGCGACCCCGAGCGGAATCTGCGCGCTGGCGAAGGCGAAGAAGAACGCGCTCGACAACACACCGATCTCGCCCGCCGAAAGCTGAAGCTCGGAGGCCAGATTGGGCGCGATGACGCCGATGGAATTGCGCAGGAACTGGCTGACCACGTAGATCGAGGCCAGCGTCCCGACCAGGATCACCGCTTCGCGCCGCGATATCGCGGCCGGTTTTCCGCCCTCGTCATTTGTCGTCATAGCCGGCCTTCCGCCGCTTCTTTTTGAGGCGCCATGTCGTTGCACGTGACCCGGCGGCCCGCAAGGCGCGTGCGTGGTTGCCCGATATGCAACTCTTCGATAGGTGTGAGACCCGCCATGGAACGGCCGTCATGACAGCCATCGACTTTGCAACTTTCGTCGACGAACTCGCCACTGTGTCCGGCGAGACGATCCTGCCGTTTTTTCGCACCGCACTCACGGTCGACGACAAGAACGCCAGCGGCCGTTTCGATCCCGTGACCGCCGCCGACCGCGCCGCCGAACAGGCCATGCGCACGCTGATCCGGCGGAACTTTCCCGATCACGGCATTATCGGCGAGGAATTCGGCGACGATCGCGGCGACGCGGAATATGTGTGGGTGCTGGACCCGATCGACGGCACCAAATCCTTCATCGCGGGGATGCCGGTCTGGGGCACCCTGATCGCCCTGATGCGGCTCGGTGAGCCGGTCTTCGGCATGGTGCACCAGCCCTTCATGCGTGAGCGTTTCACCGGCGATGGCGTGGCCGCATATTATCGCGGACCGGCCGGAAAACGCGATCTGCGCGTGCGACCGTGCGAAAAACTGTCCGATACCGTCTTGTTCACCACCAGTCCGCTGCTCATGAACGAGACCGACCGCGCCATCTTCCGCCGTGTCGAAGATGGCGCGCGGCTGTCACGCTATGGCGGTGATTGTTATGCCTATTGCATGCTGGCGGCGGGCCATGTCGACCTGGTGATCGAGACCGAATTGAAACCGCATGACATCGTGCCGCTGATCCCGATCATCCGCGGCGCCGGCGGTCTCGTGACGACCTGGGAGGGCGGCGCGCCGGAAGGCGGCGGTCGTATTATCGCCGCCGCCGACAAGCGCGTGCATGAAGCGGCGATGAAGTTGCTGAATCAGTAAAGCGGAGTACCGGGCACGAAGGCGTCGAAGGCAGCCCAGAGCTGCGCGCGGTAGCGATCCTGCTCCATCATGATTTCGTGTTTCGCGCCCGCGATGATCAGATGCGCGCCCGCGCGCAGGCGGGTCGCATAGGACTCGATTTTCGGCGTCGACACGATGGCGTCGCGGCCGGCTGCGATCATCAGGATCGGCTGATGGATTTTCGCCGCGTAGGACGGATCGTCGAATTGTCGCATCGCCTCGAACGCCGCATAGGCCCAGCCGACCGTCGGGGAGCCGATACCAAGCGCGGGTTCGGCTTCCAGCACCGCGACCGTGCGCGCATGCCGCACCGGATCGGAGGTCAGGTTGTTGCCGATGAAGGAACGCGACGCGATCACCGTGTCATTGCCACCCGGGATATAGGAATGACCCAAGCCGAAGATTTTCATGGTGCGGATGACCGGCTCGGCAAAACGCGGGAAGGCACCCGGCGCAAGAGCCAGCAGCGGTGTCGACAGCACCATGCGGTCGAACCAGCGATGGCCCTTGGCTCCGATCCGCAGCAACACGGCAGATCCGGTCGAATGCCCGAGCGCATAATAGGGCGGCGGACAATCCGGCAGCACGATCTCCTTCATGAAGGTTTCGAGATCGGTTTCGTAATCGCCGAAATGATCGACATGGCCCTTGCGCGGGTTTGCCAGTTCGCGCTGCGACAATCCCTGCCCGCGGAAATCGATGGTCGCCACCGCAAAACCGCGGCTGCGGAGTTCGCGCACCGTCTCGAAATACTTTTCGATGAATTCGGTGCGGCCATGGAAGATGCACACCGTGCCCTTGCGGCCCGGCGGCGGCGCCCAGCGCGCAAACCGCAATTCCACCTTGTCCGGCGTCTTGAGGAGACCGGTCACGACGTCGTCGGGTACCGGATTGGCGGGGATGGAAATGAGTTTCATGAATGGCCGCAGGCGGCAGGGGTGCCGCGCTTATAGCAGGCTATCGCGCCGGCTCAATCGCGGTCTGGCCGGCCCATCGCGCCAGAAGAACGATATAAACCATTGATTTTTATATATTTTACTGCCCTTGACGAAGCCGGAGGGCTTCCTAAATGATAATTGCGCAGACCCAAAGGTTGCGCATAACCCGGTCCGGCCCCCTGCGGGCGGACCCGATTCCGTTGTCGCTCAAAGGAGGACACACCATGCGTACATTCGATCTCACTCCCTTCTATCGTTCCACCGTCGGCTTCGACCGCCTGTTCAACCTGCTCGATCAGGGCGGATTTGACAGCGCGCCGACCTATCCGCCCTACAACATCGAGCGGACCGGCGAGAACGACTACCGCGTCACCGTCGCGGTCGCGGGTTTCGGCGAGAACGAGCTCCATATCGAGCTGAAGGAAAACACGCTTACCATCAAGGGCGAGAAGCAGAGCAAGTCGGAACAGAAAACCGGCGAGACTCTCTATCAGGGCATCGCGGCTCGCGCCTTCGAACGCGTGTTCCAGTTGGCCGACTTCGTCCAGGTCAAGGGCGCGACGCTTGAGAACGGGCTCCTGCATGTCGATCTCGTGCGCGAGATCCCGGAAGCCAAGAAGCCGCGCCAGATCGCGATCAATGGCGGCAAGGCCATTGAAGGCAAGATCGTCGAGACCAAGCAAGCCGCGTAACGCGATTTGCATCGAGCGAAGGGAGCGCCCCGGATGATCCGGGGCGCTTTTTATTTTGGAAGGCCCTTTGATTTTGCGTGCCATCCTCCGCGACATGAGCAAACGAACTGCGCGCATTGCAAATGCTGCGTTGCAGTCCCGCAACGTCACCTGACACTCACACGATGCGTGAGATTTCTGCATCACTGTGTCTACGCGGTCGTGACTCATCTTCATCACGCCCTCACGAAAGTGTGTCGCAGATCTCCAACTAAAGTATTCCTTGGCGCACGTGTATCTTCCGCAACGCACCATACGTCTCCGCCACCGGCGGTCATTCATCGCCGTCAATAAAAAGGAGATGGTTATGTTGAAAACTTCCAAAGCGGTTGTTGCCGCTCTTCTGATCGCCGGTTCGGCCTCAACGGCCTTTGCCGGCGAAACCTTCGACGTCGATCTCTATCGCGCGAACCCGAACCTCGACCCGGCTTACGCGATCCAGGATGCACGCGGTGCGTATGCCTATGCGCCGCGCGCGCAACTGCGCCAGACGCCGGCCGCTGTTTACGAGAGCGGCCAGCATGTCGGCCAGGACCCCGACATCAACGTGCGTCTGCAGTTGCAGAGAGAAACGCCGGCTCAGTAATCCAGGATGAACAGTGAAAACGCCCCGGCTGTGGCCGGGGCGTTCTCGCGTTTCTTGTTATTGATACGGCTCAATCAAACCATCGTCCGGCAGCAACGACCGCTACGGAATGCTCAGATTCTCGGCTCCGGCTTCTTGATCTCGATGATCCGGATCTCGGATTTCGGTGTGGCGGGCTTTGTCTCGGCCGGCTTTGGCAGATCGATTTTCGCCTCCGGTATAGCCGCTGGGGGGTGCTGCGGTTCAGCCGCAACTGACGGCGCGGCGCTGGCCTGTTGTTCGGGCCGCGGACGCGGCAAGGGCGTCTGCTGCGGCGGCACGCCGGCACTGCGCGTGGCCGGTGCCGACACGGCCGGCATGCGCGGCACCGCAGCGGAACGGGCATTGCCACGCGGCGGCAGCGAACCGGTTTCGTCTTCCTGATCGGCGTCGAATTCATCCGGCCCCTCGGCCGGATCATCCTCATCCTCGTCGGAGAGATCTTGCGGGGACGAATAACGCGGATCGGACGGAGCCACACGCGGCGGCACATAGCGCGGATCGGATTCGATCACGCGCGGACCCGGCAAGGGCGGACCCGAATCGTAGCGCCGACGATAGGGCGGCTCGTCATACCCGGCCGCCGCTTGTCGATCGACCGGCGTCACCGACACCACGCGGGCCGCATAGGCATCGACCACAACCCGCACTTCCTCGCCGCGCCGGTCGATGGCGCGCAGGACGTAGCTGCCCCCGCGAAAATGCGGGCGACCGAGCGGATTGAGCCCTATCGAGCGGATAATGGTGAAGACCTCATAGGGCGGAATGACATCGGCAGTCTGCGCCAGACGCAATGGCTCGGAGGCGGCAGGCACCGCGCCGGTGAAACTCAGCAAGACAGCGACAGCAATGGATGATGACTTCACGACGCGCCCTCCCGCGCAAGCCGCCCATCCCGACAAATCACCGGCGGCGACGCACAAGGTCGGCCGGGATTGGGGCGGCGCTACGGCGGAATTTCAGCCGTTTTGAATCAGCCGGAGGAAATTTTCGATGTCATCCTCGGTGGTCGCAAATGACGTGACGAAGCGCGCGAGCAAGCCGCCGCCACTGATACGCGCATTCCCCGCCAGCATCTCGGCGCGCCGCACATAATAAGCCGCTCCCGCCGCCTTCAGTCTTTGATCAAGCTGCTCCGGCAACAGCGCGAATACCAGATTGGCCTCCACCGGCCAGACGACCTGCAACCCGGCCTTGCGCAAGCCATCCGACAATCGGTCGGCCATGCCATTGGCGTGCCGCGCCAGCGTCAGCCAGTAGTTGTCAGCCAGAAATGCGTCGAACTGGGCGGCAAGATAACGGTGCTTGGAAATCAGATGTCCGCCGCGTTTACGCCGCTCCGGCATCGCCTCCGCCCGTTTCGGGTCGAAGAACACCACGGCCTCCGCCGCCATGGCGCCGCCCTTGGTGGCGCCGAAGGACAGCACATCGACGCCGGCCTTCCAGGTCGCCTCGGCCGGCGAGACATTCATCCGCGCCAGCGCGTTGCCGAAGCGGGCGCCGTCCATATGCACCGCAAGGCCGTGCGCATGCGCCAGATCGGCCAGCGCCCGAACCTCGTCCACCCGGTAGATGGTTCCGCCTTCGGTCGCCTGGGTCAGCGACAGACTGAAAGCATTCACCTGATGCGGAACATGGCCGGAATAGCGGGCGATGGCCGCCTGCACCGCATCCGGCCTCAGCTTGCAGTCCTCGCCGTCCAGGCCGATCAGTTTCAGGCCGCCGCCGAAGAATTCGGGTGCGCCGCATTCGTCGGTCACGATATGCGCGTTGGCATGACAGAGGACGCCGCCCCAGGGCGGGGTGACATGCGCCAGGCTGAGCGCGTTCGCCGCCGTCCCGGTCGGGACCAGAAACACCGCCACCTCGCGCTCGAACAGCGCGCTGAACCGCTGCTGAACCTGTCGTGTCAGGTCGTCGTTGCCATAGCCAAGGGCATAGCCGCGCGAAGCCTGGGCGATCGCTTCAAGAATCCCCGGCGCGATGCCGGCGGTATTGTCACTCGCGAAATTCATGGGAATTCAAAGACCCGCTTCCGGCCGCTCTGGCAAGAGCGAGGACAAGGACGGCCCCCAAACGAGATTCTGCTTGTTTCGCCCCTGCCCCGGCGCGACAAATAACCGTCAGACCTCGCGGCCTGCCATTCTGGTCTTGTGCGCTGGGATGAAATTTGGCAAGTTCGTGATAGGACAGCAATGCTGTCCCAGTTTGCAGGTCACGGCGACGGTGGACGAGCCACCTCCGTCAGCCAGGGGCGAAGCGGTGCGGCTCGGCATCGGACAGCCCGGACCCTTGCAGCCCAGCAATGGCGCGCGTGCGCGCCAGTGACGGCTGCCCGTTCCGAGCAGGGTTCTTGGCAACACGCGGCGCCGCTCCGACGCTGCGAACGCGGCAGGTACGCCGCCGGGTGAATGAGATGAGTGCTGGGTTGGACAGGACAGGCAAGACGCGACCGCTGACCGCAGCGGACTTCGTCGATTCCGCCGATCCCGGTCTGCCCGCCGCCACCGGGCTTTACGATCCGGCGCTCGACAAGGATTCCTGCGGCGTCGGATTCATCGCCGACATCAAGGGGCGCAAGTCGCACAAGATCGTCCAGGACGCGCTCACCATCCTGCTGAATCTGGAGCATCGCGGCGCCACCGGCGCCGATCCGCGCATGGGCGATGGCGCCGGCATTCTGGTGCAGATCCCGCACAAGTTTTTCGCGCGCAAGGCGAAAGACAACGGCATCACGCTGCCCGCGCCCGGCGAATACGCCGTCGGGTATCTGTTCCTGCCGCGCGACAAGGAATGGCGCGACGCCATTCGCACGCTCTACGAAGAGGTTGCCGCCAAGGAAGGCATGAAGGTGCTCGGCTGGCGCGACGTGCCGACCGACAACGCCTCGCTCGGCGAATCCGTGAAGCCGACCGAACCCGTGCACATGCAGGTGTTCGTGGCGCGCGGCGCCGGCATCAAGACGGAAGATGAATTCGAGCGCCGCCTCTACATCATGCGCAAGGCGATCTCGAATGCCGTGTATCAGCGCCGTGAGCGCCGCCTCTCCGGCTATTACCCGGTGTCTCTGTCGTGCCGCACCGTGATCTACAAGGGCATGTTCCTCGCCGACCAGCTCGGCGCCTATTATCCCGATCTGCACGAAGCGGATTTCGAATCCGCGCTCGCGCTGGTGCATCAGCGGTTCTCGACCAACACCTTCCCGGCCTGGTCGCTCGCGCATCCCTACCGAATGATCGCGCATAACGGCGAAATCAACACCCTGCGCGGCAACGTCAACTGGATGGCGGCGCGGCAGGCCTCGGTCTCCTCGCCGCTCTATGGCGACGACATCAACAAGCTCTGGCCGATCTCCTATGAAGGCCAGTCCGACACCGCCTGTTTCGACAACGCGCTCGAATTCCTCGTGCAGGGCGGCTATTCGCTCTCGCACGCGATGATGATGATGATTCCGGAAGCCTGGGCGGGCAATCCGCTCATGGATGAGGAACGCCGCGCCTTCTACGAGTACAACGCCGCCTTGATGGAGCCGTGGGACGGCCCGGCGGCGATCGTGTTCACCGACGGCCATCAGATCGGCGCCACACTCGACCGCAACGGCCTGCGCCCGGCACGCTACATGCTGACCCGCGACGGTCGAATCATCATGGCGTCCGAAATGGGCGTGCTGACGATTCCGGAAAAGGACATCGTCAAGAAATGGCGCCTGCAGCCGGGCAAGATGCTGCTGGTCGATCTCGAAAAGGGCCGCCTGATTCCGGACGAGGAACTGAAGACCGAGATCGCCAAGAGCCATCCCTACAAGCAGTGGCTTGAACGCACCCAGCTTGTCCTTGAAGAGCTGCCGGCCGTCGGTAACCACCCGCCGCTGTCGAATCTGGCGCTGCTCGATCGCCAGCAGGCCTTCGGTTACACCCAGGAAGACCTGAAAATCCTGATGGCGCCGATGGGCACGACCGGCGAGGAAGCCGTCGGCTCCATGGGCAACGATACGCCGATCTCGGCGCTGTCGAGCAAGGCCAAGCTGCTCTTCACCTATTTCAAGCAGAACTTCGCGCAGGTGACGAACCCGCCGATCGACCCGATCCGCGAAGAGATCGTCATGAGCCTGGTGTCCATCATCGGACCGCGGCCGAACCTGTTCGATCTCGAGGGTGTCTCCAGGACCAAGCGCCTGGAAGTGCGCCAGCCAATCCTGACCGACGCCGATCTGGAGAAGATCCGCGCGATTTCGGACATGGATGACAACCAGTTCAAGTCCTGCACGCTCGACGCCACCTTCCCGGCCGAACAGGGCGCGGCCGGCCTTGAGCCGACGCTGAAGCAATTGAAGGCGGGCGCCGAAAAAGCCGTGCGCGACGGCTACAACATCATCATCCTGTCCGACCGCAAGACCAGCGCGGAACGCATTCCGATTCCGTCCCTGCTGGCCTGTGCCGCCGTGCATCATCACCTGATCCGCGAAGGTCTGCGCACCTCGGTCGGCCTTGTGGTGGAATCGGGCGAGCCGCGTGAAGTGCATCACTTCGCCTGTCTTGCCGGCTACGGCGCGGAGGCGATCAATCCCTATCTCGCCTTCGAAACGCTGGTTGCAATGAAGGACGACCTGCCGCAGAAGCTCGACGAGAAGGAAGTCGTCAAGCGCTACATCAAGTCGGTCGGCAAGGGCCTGCTCAAGGTGATGTCGAAGATGGGCATTTCCACCTACCAGTCCTATTGCGGCGCGCAGATTTTCGACGCCGTGGGCCTGAAGGCGGACTTTGTCGCCACCTATTTCACCGGCACCGCCACTCGTATTGAAGGCGTTGGCTTGAAAGAAATCGCCGAAGAAGCCGTGCGCCGCCATCGCGACGCCTTCGGCGACGCATTGATCTACCGGAACGCGCTCGATGTCGGCGGCGAATACCAGTTCCGCACCCGCGGCGAGGATCATGCCTGGACGGCACAGACCGTCGCGTCCTTGCAGCACGCGGTGCGCGGCAATTCTTACGACAAGTATCGCGCCTTCGCGAAGGTGCTGAACGAGCAGGCCGAAAGACTGGTCACCATCCGCGGCCTGTTCCGCATCAAGACCGCGGCGGAAGACGGCCGCAAGTCCGTTCCGCTGGACGAAGTCGAGCCGGCCAAAAACATCGTGAAACGCTTCGCGACCGGCGCCATGTCCTATGGCTCGATCTCGCGCGAGGCGCATACCACGCTCGCGCTCGCCATGAACCGCATCGGCGGCAAGTCCAATACCGGCGAAGGCGGCGAGGAATCCGACCGCTACAAGCCGCTGCCGAACGGCGATTCGCTGCGCTCCGCGATCAAGCAGGTGGCCTCCGGGCGCTTCGGCGTGACAACCGAGTATCTCGTCAATTCCGACATGATGCAGATCAAGATGGCGCAGGGCGCCAAGCCCGGCGAGGGCGGTCAGTTGCCCGGCCACAAGGTCGACAAGACCATCGCCAAGGTGCGCCATTCGACGCCGGGCGTCGGCCTGATCTCGCCGCCGCCGCATCACGACATCTATTCGATCGAGGATCTGGCGCAGCTCATCTACGACCTGAAGAACGTCAACCCCGCCGGCGACGTGTCGGTGAAGCTGGTCTCCGAAGTCGGCGTCGGCACGGTCGCTGCCGGCGTCTCGAAGGCGCGCTCCGACCATGTGACAATCTCGGGCTTCGAGGGCGGCACCGGCGCGAGCCCCCTCACCTCGCTGAAACATGCCGGCTCGCCATGGGAAATCGGCCTCGCCGAAACCCATCAGACGCTGGTCGCCAACCGCCTGCGCGGACGTATCGCGGTCCAGGTCGATGGCGGCCTGCGCACCGGACGCGACGTCGTGGTCGGCGCGCTACTGGGCGCCGACGAATTCGGCTTCGCCACCGCACCGCTCATCGCCGCCGGCTGCATCATGATGCGCAAGTGTCACCTCAACACCTGCCCGGTCGGCATCGCCACCCAGGATCCTGTGCTGCGCAAGCGCTTCACCGGCCAGGCCGAGCACGTCATCAACTATTTCTTCTTCGTCGCCGAAGAGGTGCGCGAACTGATGGCCGAAATGGGCTTCCGCACCGTCAACGAGATGATCGGACAGATGCAGATGCTCGACCAGCGCGCGGTGATCGAGCACTGGAAGGCCAAGGGCCTGGATTTCTCAAAACTCTTCACCAAGCCGGTCGCTCCCGACGAGGTCGCGATCTACCATTGCGAAAAGCAGGACCACAAAATTCACGACATTCTCGATCGCAAGCTGATCAAGGAGGCGACGCCAGCGCTCGACCGCGGCGCGCCGGTCAGGATCAAGGCCGCAATCCGCAATATCGACCGTTCGGCGGGCGCGATGCTCTCGGGTGAAGTTGCCAAGCGCTACGGCCACGAAGGGCTGCCCGACGACACCATCCATGTGTCGCTGACGGGAACCTCCGGCCAGAGCTTCGGTGCCTGGCTCGCCAAGGGCGTCACCTTCGAACTCGAAGGCGAAGGCAACGACTATGTCGGCAAAGGCCTGTCCGGCGGACGTATCGTGGTCAAGCCTGCTGCGGACACGGGGATCGTGCCAGAAGAGTCGATCATCGTCGGCAACACTGTCCTGTATGGCGCGATTTCCGGCGAATGCTATTTCCGCGGCGTGGCCGGCGAGCGCTTTGCGGTCCGCAATTCGGGTGCGACCGCCGTGGTCGAAGGGACCGGCGATCATGCCTGCGAATACATGACCGGCGGCATCGTGGTTGTGCTTGGACAGACCGGACGCAATTTCGGCGCCGGCATGTCGGGCGGCATCGCCTATGTGCTGGACGAGGAAGGCTCTTTCAAGGAACGCTGCAATCTGGCGATGATCGAGCTTGAGCCGGTGCCGGCCGAGGAAGAGATCAACGACCGGGTCTATCACCACCGCAACGATCTTGAGACCAGCGGCCGGATCGATATCCTTACCGACATGACGCAGTTCGACGCCGAGCGCCTGCGCTATCTCATCGGGCAGCATGTCCGCTTCACCGGTTCGACCCGCGCGCAGGCCATCCTCGCCGACTGGACGAATTACCGTGGGAAGTTCCGCAAGGTCATGCCGGTCGAATATCGCCGCGCGCTCAGGGAACTTGCAGCGCTGCAACAAGAAAAACCAAAACTGGCCGTCGGTGCCTGAGTATCATTATGGGTAAGGTCACCGGCTTTCTCGAAATCGAACGCGAGGATCGCGACTACGCTCCGGTGGAGGAACGGGTCAAGACCTGGCGTGAGTTTGTGCTGCCACTTCCCGAGAAGGAACTGCGCGACCAGGCCGCGCGCTGCATGGATTGCGGTATCCCCTATTGCCACGGCACCGGCGCGGTCGCGCCCGGCACGCCCGGCTGCCCGGTCAACAACCAGATCCCGGACTGGAACGATCTCGTTTACAAGGGCGAATGGGAAGAAGCCGCGCGCAACCTGCATTCGACCAACAATTTTCCGGAAGTGACCGGCCGCGTCTGCCCGGCGCCGTGCGAGGCGTCCTGCACGCTCAACATCGACGACAACCCGGTCGCCATCAAGACCATCGAATGCGCGATTGCCGACAGGGCGATCGAAAGCGGCTGGATCAAGCCGGTGCTGGCGCCCGCCAAAACCGGCAAGAAGATCGCCGTCGTCGGCTCCGGACCGGCAGGCCTTGCCTGCGCGCAACAGCTCGCGCGCGCCGGCCATGACGTGCATGTCTACGAGAAATTCGCCAAGGCCGGCGGCCTGCTGCGCTACGGCATCCCCGACTTCAAGATGGAGAAGGGCATCATCGACATCCGCATCGACCAGATGCAGGCCGAGGGCGTCACCTTCCATTACAACGCGCATGTCGGCGTCAACCTGCCGGCGGAAAAGCTGCTGAAGGACTACGATGCGGTGGCGCTGACCGGCGGCGCGGAAGCCCCGCGCGATCTGCCGATCCCCGGCCGCGAGCTGAGTGGCATCCATTTCGCCATGGATTTCCTGCCGCAGCAGAACCGCCGCGTCAGCGGCGAAGTGCAACTCGAGGGCATTCCGCCGATTGTCGCCAAGAGCAAGAAGGTCGTGGTTATCGGCGGCGGCGATACCGGCTCCGACTGCATCGGGACCTCGATCCGCCAGGGCGCGGTCTCGGTGATGAATTTCGAGATCATGCCGGAACCGCCGGTGAAGGAAAACAAGTTGCTGACCTGGCCGGACTGGCCGCTGAAGCTGCGCACCTCATCCAGCCACGAGGAAGGCGCCACGCGCGAATTCTCGGTGCTGACGCAGAAATTCACCGGCGACAACGGCCAAGTGAAGAAGCTGAATTGCGTCCATATCGACGAGAAATTCAAGCCGATCCCCGGGACCGAATTCGAGATCGAAGCCGATCTGGTCCTGCTCGCGATGGGCTTCGTGCATCCGGTCCATGACGGCCTGCTGAAGTCGCTCAACGTCGAACTTGATGCGCGCGGCAACGCCAGGGCCTCGACCGACAACTACAAGACGTCGGTCGCCAAGGTGTTCAGCGCCGGCGACATGCGGCGCGGACAATCGCTGGTGGTCTGGGCGATCCGCGAAGGCCGCCAATGCGCGCAGTCGATCGACACGTTCCTGATGGGATCGAGCACGCTGCCGCGCTGAAGCGGGATCAGCGGCCGCCGAACAATCCGAAAAATCCGCCGCGCGGACGGTCGTAGGTCGGGGGCGGCTGCTGGCGCCAGAATGGCGGCGGCGCACCCTGCGGGCGTTGCGGCTGGATCTGCCCCTGCAGTACCGGCTGGCCGGCAATGCGGGTTCCGCCGGGACCCGTCGCGGCGGTTTGCGGCTGCGCCGGTTTCGGCAGCGGACGCGAGGCATAGATCGGCGCGCCGCTCGGCGGCAGCGGTTCGCTCAGCGCCAGATTCGGGGCACGCGGCGGCCAGGAAAAATCGTCGGCGCGGCCGGCGGCGGCGGGCAGCGCTTCCCCCTTAACCAGCACCCGCATGGCGTTGTCATCGGTCTTCGGACGCGTCGTCGCGCTTCCGAGCAGCTCTTCTTCATGCGGCGGCGAGGCCAGGAACAGCACCGGTCCGGCCAGCGGCCGTGCGGCCGGCGCCGCCGGCGCGCCCGGAACGGGCTTTTGCAGCGGCTGCGGATCGGCCGGGCTGGTCAACGCCACGGGCATCGGCGCGGTGAGCACACGGCGCAGATCGCGCTCGACATAATGCGCGATCTTGCGCGCACCGAACTTCGTGAAGTGCACGCCATCTGCCGTGCGCAGCGGACGGATCTGGCCTTCGAAGTCCGGGCCGCGCGTGGTGAAGCGTCCCTGCTCGTCGACGAACCCGTCCCAGACATCGACATAGATGATGCCGGCACGGTCGGCCGCCGAGCGATAGAGCTCATTCAGATATTGCGCATCGCTGGTCGAGCGCGCGCCACGGATCGACGGCAAGCTGACCCACAGCACCGGCACGTTCGCGCTTTTCAACGCCGCGATCGTGTCGTCGATCTTCTTGCTGTAGAGCTGCTCCCAGCGTTCGGAGCGGTATTCATGCGCGCCCGCGGTGCGGCCGCGCTGCAATTCGGGTGCGGCGATGGTGGGCGTCTGTTCGGAATCCTGCGGATCGGCATTGGGCGCAGCGCCGGCCTGCGGCTGGCCGGGCTTCGCCGGCGTGGCGGCCTTTTCACGGATGGCCTGCCGGTCCTGCACGCCCAGCAGCATGACGATGGCCTGCGGCTTTTCGGCCGCGATGGCCTCGCGCGCGACCTGCGCCCATTCGATGTCGCTGCGGGTCTCGTAGCGGATCAGACCCGAGAAAGCGCGGTGCTTGCGGATGATTCCGATTTCCGGCGTTTCCGCCAGCGCATCTTCCAGACCATAGGCCAGCCAGTCGGCCAGCGAATCGCCGAGCACCAGAATTTTCGTGGTCGGCTGTATGTCGGTCTTTTTCGCCGCCGGCGCTCGCGAAAAATCGGCCGGGCGATCGTCGGGCTGGAAATCGAGAAACCGGCGCTGCTGGAAAGGATAACGGTCGTCGAAAAACTGCGCGGCGGCGGGCGCAGCCAGCGTCACGGCGGCCACCAGCACGGCCAAAGCCTGGATGCAGGCGGCCTTTCTGGACTTGTGCGACATGTGGCGTTGTACCAGCATAGCAAACCCTGCCTTCAGGCTCTGACATGCGCCTTCCGGCCCATTCTGGTCAAGTAACGCCCAAAAATGGCGGAAAAAGGCAGGCTCAGACCCGCGACCCGCGCTTCACGATCCGCGCAACCGCGCCAAAACCGTCTGGGTGGCGAATCCGTCCGGCACGAGGCCAGCGGCGGCCTGGTAATCCCGAATGGCGGCGCGGGTCTTGGCGCCGAAGCGACCGTCCGCCCCGCCCGCATCATAGCCGCGGCGCGCGAGCAATTGCTGCATCTCGGCGCGCTCGCTGAGCGACAGAACGCGCTCATGGCGCGGCCAGGCCTGCACGAAGGCGTCGCCGCCGCGCAGTCGGTCGGCGAGATGCCCGATCGCCAGTGCGTAAGCTTCCGCCGGATTGTAGCGCATAATGACGCGGAAATTGTGCAGCATCAGAAAGCCCGGCCCCTGCGACCCAGCCGGCACGAACAGATAGGCACGGTCGCCAGGGCGCGGAAACGGCTTGTCGCTGGCGCGGCGGATGCCGAGCCGCTCCCATTCGGCGATCGTCATCTGACGCAAGCGATCGGCCAACAAATAGTTGAAATTCTTCGGGACCACGACCTCGTAGCCCCAGCTTTGTCCGCTTTCCCAGCCGTTCCGCCGGAAGAAGTTCGACGTCGAGGCCAGCATGTCCGGCACGGAATTGATCATGTCGCGATGGCCGTCGCCGTCGGCATCGACGGCGTGATTTTTGTAAACCGTCGGCATGAATTGCGTCGGACCGAACGCGCCGGCCCAGGAACCCTTGAGTTGTTCCGGCCTTACATCGCGACGTTCCAGCAATTCCAGCGCGGCGATGAACTCGTTGCGGAAATAATCCTGGCGTCTTCCGACACAGGCGAGCGTGGCGGTGGAACGCACCACAGGACGCTCCCCGCCCATGGTGGAATATTTCGACTCAATACCCCAGATCGCCGTAAGGATGTGGCGGTCGACACCATAGGTGCGCTCGACCACATCGAAGGCAGCGCGATGCTCGGCGAGAATCTCGCGCCCGCGCCGGATGCGATCCTCGCTCACCAGAAGATCGACATACTCCCACACCGATTTGGTGAATTCCGGCTGGGCATCGACCAGATCCATGATCTTGAGTTCGGGCGTGAGGCCCCGCGTCTGCTCGTCGAAGGTCGCACGCGACACACCGCGCCTGGCCGCCGCCGGATAAAGTCCCTCGATGCAGCGCTGAAAATTCGCCGCGGCATTCTGGATCGCGTCCGCCGTCATCTGCGGATGGCCGGAGGCGCCCGATTGACCGCTCCAGCCGGAGGTGTCCTGCGCAAACGCAGTGCGGCCGACCGAGGCGGTCGGGATCGAATCGCTCGCTATCTGCGTGCAGCCGGCATTCAGCGCGGCTGCAATCACCGCGGCTGCCGCCGGCACACCCCAGGAAATAGATCGACGCGACACGCTCATGCCCTCACCCATCCAGACATTTGGCCATGATCTGGCCCTATGGGGAACGGATATGGTTGCGGGACTGTTAATGGGGCTCACAATCCCGTGGACGCAAGGGAGACGGCATGGTTTTTACCCGCGTTGCTGCATTATCGCACCTCCCGTACTCCCGATCGGACCGGCCATTTTCCTCATGAAACCCATTCGCAAAGCCATTTTTCCCGTCGCCGGTCTGGGCACCCGGTTCCTCCCGGCCACCAAGGCGATGCCGAAGGAAATGCTGACCGTCGTGGACCGGCCGCTGATCCAGCATGTGGTGGACGAGGCACGCGAGGCGGGGATCGAGCACCTGATTTTTGTGACCGGCCGCAACAAGTCGGTGATCGAGGACCATTTCGACCGGCAATTCGAGCTTGAGGTCACGCTCAAGGAGCGCGGCAAGAAGAAAGAGCTCAAGCTGCTCGACGACAACATGCCCGGCGCGGGACAGACCAGCTTCACCCGCCAGCAATCCCCGCTCGGGCTCGGACACGCCGTCTGGTGCGCGCGCGAGATCGTCGGCGACGAGCCGTTCGCGGTCGTGCTGCCGGACGTGCTGGTGCAGAACAAGCGCGGCTGCCTCGCGCAGATGATCGATGCCTATTCGAAGCTGAAATCGAAAGCCAACATCATCGCGGTCGAGGAAGTGCCGATGGACCGCGTGCACATGTACGGCATTGTCGGCGTCGGCAAAGGCTCAGGCAATTCCCTGCCGATCACCAGGATGGTCGAGAAGCCGAAGCGCGAGGACGCACCATCCAATCTCAGCATCACCGGCCGCTATATCCTGCAGCCGGAGATTTTCGACATCCTGGAGAACCAGCAGACCGGCGCCGGCGGCGAGATCCAGCTCACCGACGCCATGATCACCTTGGCGAAGAAGCAGCCCTTCCACGCGCTGAAGTTCAAAGGCCGCTCGCACGATTGCGGATCGAAGATCGGATTTCTCACCGCCAATGTCGCCTATGCGCTGGAACGCGACGACATCGCGCCGGACCTTCGTGCGGAATTGAAGGCGCTGCTCAGCGGGGCCTAACGGCTATCGTTGGAACCGCAGCCCGACCATCGCAATATTGGCGGTGTAATCCGCTCCCTCGACATTGGATCTCAGCCACTCGCGGCGAAACTCGCCCTTGAGATGCACCTCGCGCGTGATCTTGTAGGTCAGTGCGGCTGACGCGGTATAACGATCGTCCACGCGCGTCGAGCCTTCGTAATCGTCCTGGCCGAAACCGAATTTCAGCGTGCCGATGAGCCAGCGGCGGAAGCCGTGATCGACCTGCAGTCCGACATCGCGGATCAGCGCGCCGGACACGCCCGGCAGCACCGATTCATCGACCCGCGACTTGGCGTCCAGCTTCAGCGTGGTCAGCGGCGTGGCGTAATAGGTCAATGCGGCGTCGTAGATCACACCGTGCAGCTTGCCGAGGGTCGGGTCCTTGTAATCGCGCTGCAGATAACCGATCGAGGCTTCGCCGGTGAGATGCCGCGTGAATTCGAAGGTTGAACCGCCACGGATAACCTTGCCGTCGGAATCCCGCTGCAGGCCGGAGAAATCGTATTGCAGGTCGTGGATGCGGCGGTCGATGCCGCCTTCCACGAATGGCGTAAGGCCGGGATAGATCTCATAGCCGACGCGGAGCAGGCCGGCATACTGGTCAAAATTGCGGTCCTTGAGGCTCTGCGTCGTGCCGTCATTCAATTCGGCCTGGTCATACGCAGTGCGGTCGAACAGCCCCTTGGCGGAAATTTCCAGCCGGTTGAACCGGTGTGCGAGCCCCGCGGTCGCACCGCTCTGATAATAGAGCGGCGGCTTGGCGATGCCCTGCGGCAGATTGGGATCGCTCGGGGAATCGGCCAGCAGCTTGTAGCGGCCTTCCAGTTCCGCGCGGGTCTGCCGGGTGATGTCGATACGCGCCTTGGCGTTGAGATCGACCTCCGGCTTGTTGAAATTCTCCAGCTTGTTGTACCAGGTATATTTGCTCTTCAGATCGGCGCTGAATTCATGCCGCGACCAGTCCGACCTGATCTGCAATTCCGGCGCCACGGTTTCAAAACTCGATCCCACCGGATTTTCCGCCCGCGGCGGATTGCTGTCGCGTCCGGCAAACACCTCGATCGCCGGGCGCAGGATCAGCGAGCCGGCGCGAATGCCGAGCGGGCTGAAGGGATCTTCCTCGACAAAATTCTTGCGCACCGGGCGCGGCGTCTCACCGGTGATCTCCGGCGAGGCGGCGTTCCGGTTCAGCGCGCGTGTGGCCGCGACACTTGGCGGCGGCGGCTGAAACACCGGCGCGACCGTGCGATCGGGCACCGGCGCGACGACGGGCTGCGCGCGTTGCGTCTCGATGGTCTTGCGCCGCTGCCGGTCCTGCTGAACCCGGCGTTTCACGCGCGCATTCGTGGAATCGAAACCGGTGGTGCCGGCGCCGAAGGCGGGCGAATAGCCGTATTGGGGTTTGCGAAAGCGCTGGGGATTGCGCGGGTCGCCGTCGATCAGCGGGCGGAACAGGCGGGAGTCTGTGGGATCCTGCTGGGAGCCCTGTTCCTGCGGCAAGGTCTGCTGGGCGCCGGCATCCGCCATGCCGCCGGCGAGCGCCGCGCACGCAACGCCGACCCTCAATGGCACAGACAGACAGCGTCGGCGCAATCCCGCCACCTTCGAACTCCCGAGGCCCGCTCCGGTCCTCGCGGACCAAACGGCAACAGCCGGCCTCGCGGCCGGCGGAAATGGTTAATGGAGTTAAAAGGCTTATGGTTAACGGGAGGTTGATTGTAGCCCGAAGGCCCTCACAACCAGCCCTGCAGCTCGCGCCGGACCAGGTTTCGGATGACCGCCATGCCCGGCTCGCTGTCGTTGAGGCAGGGAATCGCCGCGAAGTTCTGCCCGCCATGCTCCTTGAAGATGTCGCCGTTCTCGACCGCGATTTCCTCCAGGGTTTCCAGGCAATCGGCGGAAAAGCCGGGCGTGATGATGGCGAGGCTCTTCACCCCCCTCTTCGCCAGCGCCTCCACAGTCTTGTCGGTGTAGGGCTGCAGCCATTCGGCGCGACCGAACCGCGACTGGAAGGTCATCATCAGCTTGCGCGCGTCATAGCCGAGCGCCTCGCGCAGCAGCCGCGCGGTCTTGGCGCAGTGGCAATGATAGGGATCGCCCTTGTCGAAATATTCTTTCGGGATGCCATGGAACGACGCGACGATCACCTCGGGCTCGAACGGCAGCTTGGCCAGTTCCGCACGCAGCGACGACGACAGCGCCTCGATATAGACCGGATCGTCGTGATAGGGCGCCGCAACACGCAGGGTCGGCTGCCACCGCATGGTCATCAGCTTGCGGAACGCCTCGTCGCAGACCGTCGCGGTCGTCGCCGCGGCATATTGCGGATAGAGCGGCACGATCAACAGCTTCTCGCAGCCTTGCGCCGCCAGCGCCTCGATCCGCGAGGCGATGGACGGATTGCCGTAACGCATCGCCCAGTCCACCACGACACGCTTGTCGTTCATCGTGGCGGCGAGCTTGTCCGACTGCGAGCGGGTGATGGTCTTGAGCGGAGACTCGTTTCTTTCGCGATTCCAGATCGTGTCATAGTCGCGGCCCTTGGCGCGCGGCCGGGTGGTCAGGATGATGCCGTTGAAAACCAGCTTCCAGAGCAGCGAATTTTCCTCGATCACCCGTTTGTCGGACAGGAATTCCCTGAGGTAACGGCGCATCGACCAGAAATCGGTGGCGTCAGGCGTGCCGAGATTGACCAACAGCACGCCGATGCATCCCCATGCGACCGGCGGGTGGCCCTCGGGAAGATGGCGCGTGTCTGGCTGAAAGCGTGTTTCGGGTTTATTCATGATCCGCACATTCTGCGACAAAGGCGGTTGCCGCCCCGGTCGTCGACCATGCTAAGCCACACAAGATATATGCGAATCAACCGATAAATGACCCTGACCCGCCGCCTTTTCCTGTTCGGATCGTCCTGTCTGGCGCTGATCTCCGGTTTGCCGCGTCTGGCCCATGCGCAGACGGCCCGGATCACGTTTATTTTAGTCAACGACATCTACCTGATGAACGAGGAGGAAGGCCCCGACGGGAAGAAGCGTGGCGGCTTTCCGCGCCTGGCCGCCGTGGTCAAGGCGGAACGCGAAAAAGCCGAAAAATCCGGCGGACGCGCCGTCTTCGTGCATGCCGGCGACACGCTTTCGCCCTCGCTGCTATCGGGCATCGACCGCGGCTATCACATCATTCAGCTTCTCAACATGATCCCGCCCGACATCTTCGTGCCCGGCAATCACGAATTCGATTTCGGCAAGGACGTCTTCCTGCAACGCATGAAGGAGGCGAAATTTCCGCTCTTCGCCGCCAATATGCGCAACGCCGACGGCACGCCGCTGCCGGGCTATCAGGACCGCGCCCTGCTTGACGTCGATGGCGTCCGTATCGGCCTGACCGGTCAGGCGCTCACCGAGACGCCGCAGGTGTCGAATTCCGGCGATGTCCGGTTTTCGCCGCTGGTTGCCTCGGTGCGGGAGCAGACCGAGACGCTGCGCTCCGAAGGCGCCGATTTCACCGTCGCGGTCGTGCATGCGCCGCGCGTCCAGGACGTCGAATTGTTCACCGGCCGCGCCGCCGACCTGATCCTGACCGGCCACGACCACGACCTGTTTCTCGATTACGACGGGCGCACTGCGATCGTGGAATCGAGCCATGACGCGCATTACGTGACCATGATCGACCTCACCATCCGCGTCGGCATGAGCGAAGGCCGGCGCGTGACGTCGTGGTTCCCGAAATTCCGCGTGGTCGACACTGCCGATGTCGAACCCGACCCGGCCGTGCTCGCGGTCGTGCGCGGCTACGAAGCCGAATTGTCGAAGGAACTCGACGTGGCGATCGCGACCACTGCCGTGCAACTCGACAGCCGTACCGCCACCATGCGCACGAGCGAGGCCGCCATCGGCAACCTGTTCTCGGACGCCATCCGCGCCACGACGGAATCCGATGTTGCCATCACCAATGGCGGCGGCATCCGCGGCGAGAAGGTCTATCCGCCCGGCACCGCGATCACGCGGCGCGACGTGCTGGCGGAATTCCCCTTCGGCAATCACGTCGTGGTGCTGGACGTCAGCGGCGAGGCGTTGCGCGCGGCACTGGAAAACGGCATCAGCCTGCTGCCGAACACCGCCGGCCGCTTCCCGCAGATTTCCGGCATGAGGTTCGAGGCCGACCTCTCGAAGCCGGCCGGACAGCGCGTGCTGTCGGTGCGCGTCGGCGACGCGCCGCTCGACGAGAACAGGATCTACAAGCTGGCGACCAACGATTTCCTCGCCCGCGGCAGCGACGGATATACGATGTTCCGCGACGCCAAGCGTCTCATCCCCGATGCCGACGGCCCGCTGATGGCAAACGAAGTGATGGTCTATCTCAAGAAGGTCGGCACGGTGAAAACCGGCGTCGAAGGGCGGATCGTGTTCAAATAAAATCGGCGCGCCGCGAAGCGCGCCGAGATGGCATGCGAGGCGGACCGGTCAGCGGCCAAATCGCAACTCAAGCCCCGCGATTCCGGCGAACACATTCAACCCGACCTGACCGCTGACGCTGAGCGGCTGCAGGGCGATGGAATTGTTGGACCCGCCATATAGCACATTGGCGCCGAGGCCCGCGCCGATGGTCGCGCCGGCGGTGACGCCGCCGTAATTTCCGGAGAGGTCGCCCAAGCCGATCTGCTGGGTTGGCGCGAACACACCCCACACCAGGCTCGACACCGGCGTCACGCCGACATCCACGCCGGCGCGCCGGATGACGGCGCGATAGGCCTGGCGAGGCCCAAAATCCGGACGGTAGATGCAGTTCAGGTCGGTGACCGAGCCGATGACAAATCCAATCGTTTCTCCGCCGGTACATTCCAGCACGCCGGCCTGCACCTGCTGCGCAGATGCGGGAGCGGGTGAGACAGCGAGACATGCCAGTCCGGCGATTGCAAACAGGAGGCGCATGAGGATGACCCGTTGGTTGTGAGCGGTCTCGCACCGCCACGGCGGCGCGCAAAACCCCGGTAAAGCTACACCCCGATCGTCACCGAGGCGATAAGGCTTTACTTCAAATTTCCGCAAAACCGCTGAATGCGGCGGCACGCTTCCTCGAGATCTTCCGTCTTGGTCGCGTAGGAGATGCGAAAGGCCGGACCAAGGCCGAAGGCCGACCCCTGCACCACCGCCACACCCTCTGATTCCAGAAGCTCGGTCACGAAATCCTGATCGTTCTCCAGCTTCTTCCCGGTCGCGGCGGTCTTGCCGATGGTGCCGGCGCAGGACGGATAGACATAGAAAGCGCCTTCCGGCGTCGGGCATTTGATCCCGTTCGCCTGATTCAGCATCGACACCACGAGGTCGCGGCGCTCCTTGAAGATCTTGTTGTGCTTCGGGATGAAATCCTTCGGTCCGTTCAGCGCCTCGACCGAGGCCCATTGCGACACTGCAGACGGGTTCGATGTCGATTGCGACTGCAGCATCGCCATTGCCTTGATCAGCGGTTCCGGGCCGCCGGCGTAACCGATACGCCAGCCGGTCATGCAGAACGCCTTCGACACGCCGTTCAGCGTCAACGTGCGATCATAAAGCGACGGCTCGACCTGCGCCGGCGTCGTGAAAACGAAATCGTCATAGACCAGATGCTCGTACATGTCGTCGGTCAGCACATGCACATGTGGATGCTTCACCAGCACGTCTGTGAGCCCCTTGATTTCAGCGCGCGTGTAAGCGCCGCCGGTCGGGTTCGACGGCGAGTTGAAGATCAGCCACTTGGTCTTGGGCGTGATCGCCTTTTCAAGCTGCTCGGGCTTCAGCTTGAAGCCCGCCTGCATCGTGGTCTCGACCGCCACCGGCGTGCCGCCGAGCAGCGCCACCATTTCCGGATAACTCACCCAGTACGGCGCCGGGATGATCACCTCGTCGCCGGGATTGAGCGTTGCCATCAGCGCGTTGAACAGCACCTGCTTGCCGCCGGTGCCGACGCTGATCTGCGAGGTCTTGTAGTCGAGACCGTTCTCGCGCTTGAACTTCGCGACAATGGCGTCCTTCAGTTCCGGAATGCCGTCGACGGCGGTGTATTTCGCCGCCTTGCCGGTCTCGATCGCCTTGATCGCAGCCTTCTTGATGTTGTCGGGCGTATCGAAATCCGGCTCCCCGGCGCCCAGCCCGATCACGTCGCGGCCCGCCGCTTTCAAGGCGCGCGCTTTATCGGTCACCGCGATGGTGGCCGAGGGCTTGATGCGCTTGAGCGAGTCCGCGAGGAAGGCCATTTTCAAGTGTCTCCGGGGCTGGAGCGCGTCCAGGCGAAGTGGATCCGGGTGCCCGTCCGGACGCGCTACATGGCTAAAAGAGCGTCGCGTTGGTAAAACGCCTAGGCCTCCGGGGCAAGCCACAATCAGTGATGATTTCATGATCCCGGTTGATGGCGGGCGGCGGCGCGGATTCAGCACCGGCGGACTTGGCCCCGCGGGCCCGAAGCTGGAAATGAGGGGCATGCCCTTGGGCCGTCCTGCCCGGTGAGCCGGCCGATCCTTCTTGACCGTGCGAACCGCCTCATCCACCGACCCTCGCATCATGCCCTCGGATGACGAGCGCATGACGGTTTCGTTGAATTTGAAGCAACAAGAATTGAGCCGCGAAAAACAAACCGGATTCCGCGGCAAAAGGAGAAGACTTTGGCGATTCAATAAGATGTGACGCCCAAAACGTTCTTTATTATCGGCCGCCGCATCCTCGCCATGTAATTGCCGGCCTTTCTTTCTCATCTCCGCCGCGCCACAATCACTTCATTCGGACCCGCAACGCCGAATCCCGCAAGGAGATGCGCATGCACAAGCTTTATTCCATGCAGCGCTCGGGCAATTGCTACAAAGTGCGGCTCGCGCTCGCGCAGCTCGGCATCCCTTACGAGAATGTCGAAATCGACATTCTCAAGGGTGAAACCCATACGCCCGATTTTCTTGCGAAGAACCCGAGCGGACAAATTCCGTTGCTGGAAGTCGCGCCGGATCGCCATCTCGCTGAATCGAATGCGATCCTGTGGTTTCTGGCCGAGCGCAGCCCGCTCCTGAGCGACGATCACTTGCAGCGCGCCGCCGTGCTGCAATGGCTGTTCTTCGAACAGCACGCCATTGTGCCGAATATCGGCGCCGCCTATTTCTGGCTCTGCCTGGTGAAGGGCGGGCGCGAATTGCAGCAGCACGCCCTCGACGACTGGATGGAGGAAGGCCAGCGTTCGCTCAACGTGCTGGACAAGCACGCCTCGAGACATCGCTATTTTGCCGGCGACACCTATTCCATCGCCGACATTGCGCTCTATGCGTATACGCATCTGGCGGAGCAATGCGATTTCGATCTCTCCCCGTTCCCGGCCCTGCGCGAATGGCTGAATCGTATCTCGCGGGAGCCCCGTCACATCGCCATGGACTGGTCCCCGGCGGCGCTGAGCGCGGCGGAATGAGGATTTAACCCTTTATTAACCATTCGCCGCCAAATCGCCGCGATCCCTCAAAAGCTTTGCCGCTTTCCGGCCGGACCCCGGCCTGCATCCCCTACGATAATGCCTTCAAGCTGATTCGCTTTTTGTTGGAGCTTGAAGATCATGACCAGGGATCGGATCACCGGGATCGGATTCCAGCATCCTGTTCGCAACATTCGCCGCCTAATGGCGCGCCGGATTGCGTTCACCGAATTGCTGATGACCGTTGCGTTGGTGGTGTGCATCGCCGTCGCCTTGACCGCGGTGTCGTTGGGAATGGCGCGCGCCGACACGCTCGGCGCGATCGTGGATGGCCGGGACGGCGCGCTGGCGCTGGCGGCCTTTCTCGGGCTGCTGATCGCGGGCATGGGCGGCATCACCGCCGCCGTGACGCGCGGCCAGCGCGGCGGCAAAGCCGACTAGATCGTCCGGGCCGAGCGCGAGCGGATGGCGGCTGCGTCATCGCGCCTCCGGCTGCGGACTTTCGGAACCGCCTGGGCGTTCTTACCGTTAGGCACCACAGTCCCCGACGGAGAGATTGCATGCACGCGCGTCTGATCGCCGCCCTGGCCGGCGCTATTCTTGTCAGCGGTCCGGCCTTCCCCCAGGCGCCCGTTTTCAAGAGTTCGGCTGGAAACCTGCAGGTCGAAACCGTCGCGACCGGGCTGGTGAATCCCTGGGCGCTGGCCTTCCTGCCGGACGGCCGCATGCTCGTGACCGAGCGGCCAGGCCGGATGCGCGTTCTCACCCGCGACGGCAAGCTGTCGGCGCCCATCGAGGGCCTGCCGAAAGTTGCGGCCTCCGGCCAGGGCGGCCTGCTGGATGTCATCACCGACCGCAATTTCGCGCAGAACCGCACGATCTACTTCTGCTATTCCGATCCCGTCAGCGGCGGCGCGCAGACCGCGCTCGCCCGCGCGGTGCTCGATGCCGGCGCTGCGCCAAGGCTTGCCGACGTCAAACGCATCTTCCAGCAGGAAGGCCCACCCTCGAGCGGAAACCATTTCGGCTGCCGCATCGTGCAGACGCCGGACGGAAATCTCTTTCTCACCATGGGCGATCACTACGCCCCGCGCGACCAGGCGCAGAATCTCGGCAACCATATCGGCAAGATCGTGCGCATTGCACCGGACGGCTCGGTGCCCAGGGACAATCCCTTTGTCGGCAAGCAGGGCGCGAAGCCGGAAATCTGGAGCTATGGCCATCGTAATTCGCAGGGCGCCGCACTCAATCCCGCGTCCGGCAAACTGTGGATGCATGAACACGGTCCGCGCGGCGGCGACGAGATCAACGTTCCGCAAGCCGGCAAGAATTACGGCTGGCCGGTGATCGGCTACGGCATCGACTATTCCGGCCTCAAGATTCACGAGGGCACGCAGAAAGCCGGGATGGAGCAGCCCATCATCCAATGGACGCCGGTGATCGCGCCTTCCGGCATGGCCTTCTATCAGGGCGATTTGTTTCCGGCGTGGAGGGGCAATGTCTTTATCGGCGGGCTGGTGACGCGCATCCTGGTTCGGCTGGACGTCAACGGCGAGAAGATCGTGAGCGAGGAACGTTTGCTGCGCGACCTGAACGAGCGCATCCGCGACGTGCGGACCGGGCCGGACGGCGCGCTGTGGCTCGTCACCGACAATTCGGCAGGACGCGTCCTGCGTGTGACGCCGGCGAAATGACGCTCACCATTTCTGGAACACGAAGAACGCGCCCAACGCGATCAGCGAAAAGCCGAGGGCATGGTTCCAGCCCAGCGGCTCCTTGAGATACAGGAAAGAAAAAGCCGCAAAGACCAGCAGCGTGATCACCTCCTGCATGGTCTTGAGTTCGGCAGTCGTATAAACCGCGCTGCCCCAGCGATTGGCGGGAACCGCCATGCAATATTCGACGAAGGCAATACCCCAGCTCACCAGAATGACCAGCAGCAACGGCTGTTCCTTGAACCGCAGATGCCCGTACCAGGCGAAGGTCATGAAAATGTTGGAGCCGAACAGCAGCAGGATGGGGGCGAGATAGGGCGAGGAGAACATCGCGGTCATGGATCGAGCCAGTCCGGTTTCGGGTTGCCGATTTTTTGAACGGGATGATGGCCGGAAGCGACAAACGACAAGTGCCCTCATCCCCCTGAGGATGCTAGCGTTCATATTCATTCATCGCCGCTGCTTGTCCAGCGCCGCAACGCCGTCGCAATCTTCGGCTAAAGGCAGGACGCAGTTCGATTCCGGAGGCCCGCATGCGCTCTCTTTTGTCCATCACGATTGCGATCACGCTGTTCACGCCCATTGCGGCGTCCGCCCAGTCCCAGCGACTGGTCCAGGCGAAACCACAGCAGCAACAGCAGGCGCCGAAAGTCGCGCCGGCCAGAGCCTATACGGCGGTGGCGGTGAAGCTGCCGACGCCGCTGGACGATCCCAGTTTCGAGGCCTTCCGCAAACAGCTCGGCGAGATCGCGCAAAAGAAGGACCGCGCCGCCTTGGCCAAGCTGGTCGTGGCGCAGGGCTTCTTCTGGGAAGCCGAGAACGGCGACAAGGCCGACAAGAAGAAATCCGGGATCGACAATCTCTCCACCACCATCGGCCTGACCGGCAAGGAAGCGATCGGCTGGGACATGCTGGCCGGCTATTCGGGCGACCCCACGGCGACTCCGTTTCCCGGAAAGCAGGGGGTCGTCTGCGCGCCGGCCGATCCCACTTTCGATGAGAAGGCGCTGGAAGAACTCTCCAAGGCGACCCAAACCGACCCCGGCGAATGGGGCTATCCGCTCGCCGATGGCGTCGAAGTGCGGTCCGGCAACAACGCCAAAGCGCCGGTATCCGAAAAACTCGGCCTGCATTTCGTCCGCATCCTGCCCGACGAGAGCAGCGCGCCGCCGGCCGGAAACCAGATTCCGCTGATCAAGATCGTGACCCCGTCCGGCAAGACCGGCTTCGTCTCCGGCGACGCCATCGCGCCACTCGGCAACGATCAGATCTGTTATGTGAAGGACGGCGCGGGCTGGAAGATTGCGGGTTTTGTCGGCGCCGGCGATCAGTAAGCCGCGCACCCGGAATAATCAGCTATCTGGAACGTTTATACCGGCGGGGCGAAAGCTCCGCCGGATTTTTATGCGCAGAACGTTACATCATAACAATTGGGGGAGACGCCATGCAGGCTTTACACGCCATCCTTGCCGCCGCCATTCTGATAGGCGGCGCGCAAATCGCCGCCGCCCAACAGCAACGCCCACAGATCGAGACCACCAAGGTCGAGGGCACCGACAATGTCTACATTTTCCGCAACGGCAATCATCAGGCGATGTTCGTTGTCACCAAGGACGGTGTCATCGCCACCGACCCCGTCGCCTATGGACGCCCCACCGGGGGACAGACCTATGTCGACGAAATCCGCAAGATCACCAAAGCCCCGATCAAATATCTGATCTACAGCCACCACCATTTCGATCACATCGCCGGCGGCCAGGCGTTCAAGGATGCCGGCGCCCGAATCCTCGCGCATCAGCGTGCAACGCAGCGCCTCAAGGTGCTGAAAGATCCGCATACGCCGCTGCCGGACGAATCCGTGAGCAACAGCGGCAAGACCATCAAGCTCGGCGGCACCATCCTCGAACTGAAATATGTCGGCCTCAACCATTCCGATTCGACACTGGTGATGCGGCTGCCGAAGGAAAAGCTGGTCTTCGTGGTCGATCTGCTGCCGGTCGCCCGGATGCCGGCACGCGGCATGATCGACTTCTATCCGCTGGAGGCGGAGGACTCGATCAAGAAAATCCTGGCGATGGACTGGGAGCGGCTGATTCCGGGCCATCCTGACGGGCGCCTTGGCACCAAGAAGGATGTCCAGCAGCAGCTCGAATTGCTGCAGGACGCCTCCGCCGAGATGAAGAAGCTTGGACAGGGCGGAAAATGCTGGGACACCGCAGAGAAGGAATTCCAGCTGCCGAAATACGCCACCCTGCCGGGCTACGCGAACGGACTGCCATTCATGGCGCGTCGCTATTGCGGGCTCTGGGGCCGGGGCACATGATCGGGCCGTTATGGCCCATACACCCGAACCGTATCCGGTCGCGACGCCGCGCCGTCTGACCTGCGAACGCTGCGGCCGAGCCTTTGAATGCAGGCTCGGCGGCGATTGCTGGTGCGCCGCCGAGACTTTCCGGCTGCCTTTGCCCGCTACCGGAGACTGCCTGTGTCCGGATTGCCTGCGAAAGACGGCGGTGGCCTGACACCGCGGCGGGTGTGACCCACGCACCTCACATTGCGGTTATGTGGGCCGAACATATTGAATCCGGTGATGAATTCTTGGCAGAATCCAGCTAACTGCTTTGCACCGAGCCGGGGATTTACATGAACACTCGCAGATGGCTGTCAATCGCGGCGGCAGCAATGCTGTGCTCCGTTCCTGTCGTCGGAAATGCCCAGTTGCGTCCGCCGGGATTTATTCCCGAGCCCACCATTCAGGAGCCGGCGCCCGGCATCGACAACACCGGACGCGCCGCCGCCGTGGAATATGAATACCGTCCGCAGCCGGTCTTCTATCGGACGCACGAGGCGCCCGGCACCATCATCGTCAACACCCAGGACCGGTTTCTCTATCTCGTGCTCGGCAACAACCGCGCCATCCGCTATGGTGTCGGCGTCGGCCGCGACGGTTTCCAATGGGGCGGAACACATCGCATCTCGCGCAAGGCGGAATGGCCGGACTGGACACCGCCGGAAGAGATGATTGCGCGCCAGCCCTATCTGCCGCGCTGGATGGCGGGCGGCCCTGGCAATCCGATGGGCGCACGCGCGATGTATATCGGCAGCACGGTCTATCGCATCCACGGCACCAACGCGCCGGAAACCATCGGTCATGCCGTGTCGTCGGGCTGCTTCCGTCTGGTCAACGACGACGTGACCGATCTCTACGAGCGCGTGCCGGTGGGCACCAAGATCGTCGTGCAGCACCGCTGACGCGACCACTGCTCGCTTCTTGCAACCTTCACATGAAACTGGCGGTTCGCGATGCGGACCGCCAGTTTTCACATATAGAAATGCCCACCGCTGCCCGCGTCACATAAAGAGGTCACAAAAAGAGAGTCGCACAACGGCACACGTCCCTATTAAATGCCCCGCGGCATGGCTCCGCCAGAGAGCCGCACGGGAGGACACGTCGATGCTTTCAAGGATTCTCAAATCGCTGGCCCTGCTGTCGCCGCTCGCTGCGATCGCTTTGACCGCCACAACGCCTGCGGCAAGCCAGGAGACATATCCCTCGCGTCCGGTTCGCGTGATCGTCGGCTTCGGCGCCGGTGCGTCGGCGGATGTCACGGCCCGCGTCGTGGCCCAGAAACTGGGTGATCTGCTCGGCCAGCAATTCGTGGTCGAGAACAAGCCGGGCGCCGGCAGCAATATCGCGACCGATTTTGTCTCGAAGGCGCCGAAGGACGGCTACACGCTACTGATGGGCACGGTGGCCAACACCATCAACGCCGCGATCCGGCCGGACACCACCTTCTCCTTTACGAAAGATTTCGCGCCGATCGCACCGCTGGTGACGCTGCCGAATATCTTGGTGGTGCATCCCGACACCGGCGTGAATAGCGTCGCCGAGTTGATCAAGCTGGCCAAGGCCAACCCCGACAAGGTGCTGTTCGCATCGTCGGGCGTCGGCACCTCACCGCATCTGTCCGGCGAGTTGTTCAACCAGATGGCCGGCGTGAAGATCGCGCATGTTCCTTATCAGGGCAGTGGCCAGGCGGTCACCGACCTGCTCGCCAACCGGGTGCAAATCATGTTCTCGCCGGCGGCCACCGTTCTGGAACATGTGAAGAAGGGAAGCCTGAAGGCACTGGCTTCCACGCAATTGCAGCGCGCCGGTGCCGCTCCTGATCTCCCGACCATGTCGGAATCCGGCCTGAAAGGCTTTGACACCGGCCTCTGGTTCGGCCTGATGGCCCCGGCCGGCACGCCGAAGGACGTGATCGACAAACTCAACAAGGCGACCAACGAGGCGCTGAAATCGCCGGACGTCGCCGAGACTTTGAAGAAGCAGGGCATGGATATCCTCGGCGGCAGCGCGGACAATTTCGCCCGCTACATCCAGTCGGAAACGGAAAAATGGGGTTCCGTCGCGAAAGCGGCCGGACTGCAAAAAACCAACTAGAGGTGACGATGACGCTGCGTGCCAAGGATTGCCGTGTATTTTTCGACGCGGTAGATGAGAAAGCCCGCGAGATGGGTGTGGATGTCTCGATCGCCGTGGTTGGACCGGAGGGCCATCTGATCGCGCTCGAACGCATGGACAATGCCGGCTTCATTACCCCGGACCTTGCCCATGCCAAGGCCTACACGGTCGCGGCTTTCCGTTCCATGAGCCCGCGTTTTCCGGACGGACTCGTGATCCAGCAATGGTTCAAGGAGCGCAATCCGCAGATGCTGGTCAATGCCGCCATCCTGTCCAATGGTAAGGTGACGGCCTCGGGCGGTTCGGCGCCGATCTTTCACGGCAACGTCATGGTCGGCGCCTACGCCGTCAGCGGCGCGACCGGGGATCAGGATGAAGTGATTTCCGAATATGCCCGCGAGAAAGCCGGCTGGTCCAAGACCTCGAGCGATCCGGTACCCGACGACGTGAAGAAACATATCAACGACATCTATTCCAAGGTCGGTCTCGGCCATCGTAAGCTTTGAGACCGGGACGAAGAATTCATTCAGGAGGCTTCAATGGCTTTTCGCCGCGGCGGGTTTGCACTGACCCCGCCCACCATGATCGTGTTCGCCGTTTCCGTCATTCTCGCCATTCTGGCGCTGCTGGCCGCCTATGCCCGCGTTCGCATTCCGTGGGTCAGCGCCGGCCATACGTTCGATACGCTGGCCATTGCCTATCTGCTGCTGGTGGCAGGCGTCGTGTTCCGCCGGATGTGACCGGCGGCGGCGCCGGAAAATCGACGCTGGTCAATTCGCGGTTCCTCGTCTTCGACCTCGAATCCCTGCGCCGCAGATTTCGGTCGTTACTCGGGAACGTGGCTGCTGCATTATGCGATCCGCGACAATATCCGCCACGGCCTGCAGGCAGCGGAATGACAAGCGCCGCGCATCTGCCTTGCGTGCAAGAAGGTTAATATCGCTCGCTTCACCGCAGGCGGCGTGTCACAGATAACGCGATGGCACTCCCCTACACCCAGCATTTCGACGCCTATCTGCCGAATCTGGCCGATCCCGTGCGGATTGCCTCGTTCGACGATGCCAAGGTTTTTGCCCGCCGCTGGGTGATCCGGGACAAGGATCGGGACCTTAAGGCCTTGATTCGGCGGATGGAAAAGGCCAACAGCTCGGAAACCACCGAAACCGCAATCCGCGACTTCAAACAGGCGCTCAGGACGCGCGGCCTGCTCTCCGCCCCCGCGGCCGAGGCCGAACGGTTGCAATCCGGGGCCTGAAGGCCCATATACACGACGTTCGAGATTATAGCTGTCCTGCTTTCTGCCCGTTCGAGGGCGCTTCCAAGACAACGTTGAGTTCGGACGCAGGGCTGCGCGATGTCGCGCAGCCGCACACGCCGATCGGCGTTTTTCAAAGGAGCCATATCATGGCAACAGGTACAGTGAAGTTTTTCAATGCCCAAAAGGGTTTCGGTTTCATTCAGCCGACCGATGGCGGCCAGGACGTGTTCGTTCACATTTCCGCCGTCGAGCGCGCGGGCATGAGCAACCTCAATGAAGGTCAGAAGCTCAGCTACGAAGTCGTGAGCGAGCGCGGCAAGCTGGCCGCTTCGAATCTCGCGAACGTCTGATCTCGCGTCATTTAAGACTACGGGCCCGGCGCGTGAGCGCCGGGCCTTTTCAATTGTGACGTAGGACCCATATCCGCGATGCCGCGCCGGACATCCGGGCCCGCAACCGCAAACAACGAAAGGAGAGCGGCCATGGCGCGCAAACCGACCAAACGAACCGAATTCGTGCTCTTCGATGTGTTCTACGAAGACGGCAGCCAGCGCTCCAACCGTCGTGTGCCCGGCGAAGCGCTCGGGGGCCTTGACGGCGATGAGCCCGCACAGCGGATCATCGAGGAGCAAGACCGCGAGATCGCCGAAAAATCCGGACAGATACCCCTGCCGATCAAGAGCGTGCGCCGCGCCGGCACCAAGGAGCCGGAAAAGGCCTGGAAGCGCCGCTGAGCGCCCGGCTCACGCCATGGTGATATGTGCGGACGGCATGACCGCACACGAGGCGCACAGTGGACACGGGCGCGCAGTTGACGGACAGTTCCGCCGGGCAATGCGAACTTGCCCATCATCCAGCCGTCAGCGAGTCACCCATGATCGACCTTTACGCCCTCACCAGCCCGAACGTTCAGAAGATCTTCATCGTCCTTGAAGAACTCGGACTACCCTACAACACCAGACTGGTGGACGTGTGGAAGGGCGAGCATTACACGCCGGAATTCACCAGGCTCAATCCGAACCAGAAAATTCCCGCGATCGTCGATCACGAGGGACCGGGCGGCAAGCCCTATACCGTGATCGAGTCGGGCGCGATCCTGATGTATCTCGCCGAAAAGACCGGCAGGCTGATGCCCACCGACACGGCGCAACGCTATGAAGTCATCCAGTGGCTGATGCTGCAGATGAGCACGCTCGGTCCGATGTGCGGCCAGAATGTGCATTTCAGCAAGTTCAATCCGGCCGGAAACGAATACTCAGTCAGCCGCTACCGCACCGAAGTGAACCGACTGTTCGATCTGTATGACAAGCGGCTGGCGGATCGCCCCTATGTCGCCGCCGGCGACTACACCATCGCCGATATCGCCGCCTTTCCGTGGTTGCGCAATTACGAGTTCATGGGGATCTCGGTGGCGCAGCGCCCGCATCTGACCAAATGGATCGAGAAGATCTCGGCCCGCCCGGCGGTGAAGCGCGCAATGGAGATCGTCGCCGGCATCAAGTCGGCGCGCGACACCGCCACCGATGACGCCAAGGACCGGCTCTGGGGCCGCGGGAAATACGCGCGGGCGTAACGCGCAATGTCTCCAGCTTTTTGAGGTTGGGTAATCGACGCCTGTCTCAGGCGGCGGCGACTTCATCGAGGAAACGGTTCACCGCCTGGCGCAGCTCGGCGGTCCGCGCCACGACGTCGACCGAGGCCCGCTCCACCAGTGCGACCGACTCCATGGTTTCGCCGACCGCGGACGTCACCTCGATCATGTTGACCACGACTTTCTGCGTTTCCGACGCGGCCTGCTGAACATTGGTGGAAATCTTGGCGGTCGCGGCGCCCTGCTGTTCCACCGACGCCGCGATCGCTGCCGTGTAGGAATTGACCTCTTCCATCGTCGTCGCCAGCGCCCCGATCGCATCGACAGAATGCTGCGTCGATTGCTGGATTGCGGCGATCTGCGCTGCAATCTCTTCCGTGGCCTTGGCGGTCTGGCCAGCCAGACCCTTTACTTCCGCCGCAACCACGGCGAAACCGCGCCCCGCTTCGCCGGCACGCGCGGATTCGATCGTCGCATTCAGCGCCAGCAGGTTGGTCTGTCCGGCAATCGCGTGAATCAGGCTGACGACTTCACCGATCTTCTGCGCCGCCGCTGCAAGACCGGCCACGGTTTCGTTGGTCGCCCGCGCGCCGTCCGTCGCCCCCTTGACGACGTTGGTGGCGTCGCAGACTTGGCGGTTGATCTCGGCGATCGAGGCGGCGAGTTCCTCGGCGGCAGCGGCCACCGACCGCACATTGGACGACGCCTGCTCGGAGGCTCCGGCGGCACCGCCCGCACGGCCTGATGTCTGTTCCGCCGAACGGGCCAGTTGCCGGGCGGTCTCCTGCATCTGATCCATGTGTGCGCCGACGGCGGTCAGCAGATCCTGGACCTGGCCGCGAAATTCGGTGATGCGGGCCTCGATCCGCTGCTGGCGCATGCTCCGCGCTGCGGTGTCATTCTTGGCCGCCAGTTCCAGGCGCACCCGCTCGGCCGACAGATCGCGATAGGTCCGCAACGCAGCGTAAATTTTCCCCGTTTCCGAGCGCGAGTCGACGGCAGGGATATCGACATCGAACAGTCCGTTGGCGATCGCGGCATTGATGCGCAGCACATCGCGCAACACGCGCTTGATAATGAAGGCCGCAAGATAGCCGAACGCCCCTACCAGCACGGCACCCATGCACAGGAGCGCAATCAGCGCCGCAAAATTGGTCTCGCTGCCGGAGGTGAGATTCTCCCACTCGGCCTTGCGGCCCTCTCCGGCTATCAGCGTCAACAATTCGAGCGGTCCCTCTGCCGCCAGCAGGCCAGCTTTCAGCAGCGCCGCGTCGACCGGATGCCCCGCCAGGGACTTTTCAACAGTGCCGACGGCCTCGTTCAGCGCTGCGAAGCGGTCGTCCAGTGCGGCGACCGTGTTGGCTGCGGCCGCAGCGCGGGCCGCGTCGATGAAAGCACGGGCGGTGTCGCCGACCTCTTCTGGCGGCAGCAGATCGGCGTAACCGGCGGCGCGGCGCGCGATTCTGTAGCTCGCCTGCGCCGCGAGCACATTCTGCTCCATTTCGATATAGGTCGAATTGTTCTTCAGCAGTTCGCGGTGTTCGTTCTCGACCGCATAATATTTCAGGCCGAAAATCGCATAACCGGCCAGCGCCGCCACAACCAGCAGCAGCATCCAGGCCGACAACGGCACGCGAAGCATCCATGCGCGCGTTTTGATCACCAGCCCCGTCCGTCCATGAAAACAGCCCGCCTGCCGGCAATCGGAAAAATGGGCGGTCCCCGACCAGCAGAGTCGCTTGGGCCCGGTTACCATCCATTTAAAATCCTTGGCGGCACGGCAAGGCGCCCGCATAAACTCTGCGTGAATCACGCGGACACAGCCGAACGGCTGGAGCGGTCTGACCCGCCGCATGACCGCGATGCTGCAAGAGGCCGGATTTTCAGCCGGCGAAAAGCCGCGCTTTCATCTTCGGACCCACAACTCGTCAAGATCGCAGCCCGTTTCCGGCCGAACTGGGTCATCACCGCACCCTGATCAGGACAGAGCGCTTCGGTTACACCGGCTAAGTTCCGCCCGATCGCGATTGCGCCTTGCGGGCCGACTGACTAGGGTTCGCCCTGACGAAAAACGGCCTCGCCGCCGTATCACGACAAAAAATCCGGAGGAAGAGCAATGGCTTACAAAATCATGATCATGGGCGCGTCATACGGCTCGCTCCTGGCCTCCAAGATCCTGTTCGGCGGCCATTCGGTTCATCTGATCTGCCTTCCCGCCGAGGCCGACCTGATCAACGTCGAGGGCTTCCGGGTCCGCATGCCGGTCAAGGGCCGCAAGGACCAGATCGAAATCGATTCCCGCAAGCTGCCCGGCAAGGTCACGGCCGGCGGCGCGGAAGGGGTCGAGCCGAAAAATTACGACCTGATCGGCCTCGCCATGCAGGAGCCGCAATATCGCTCCGCCGGCGTGCGCGAATTGCTCGACGCGGTGGCGAAGTCGCGCGTGCCCTGCATGTCGATCATGAACATGCCGCCGCTGCCGTATGTAAAGCGCATTCCGGGCCTCGATTACGATGCACTGAAGCCCGCATACACCGATCCGACGGTGTGGGACAATTTCGATCCCGGCTGCCTGACGCTGTGCAGCCCGGATCCGCAGGCGATCCGCCCGCCGGAAGAAAAGGTCAACGTGCTGCAAGTGACGCTGCCGACCAATTTCAAGGTCGCGCGCTTCAGCAGCGACAAGAGCACCGACATCCTGCGTCAACTCGAAAAGGATATCGATGCCGTGCGTTTCGACACGCCGGAAGGTAAGATCGAATTGCCGGTCAAGCTGCGCGTGCACGACTCGATCTTCGTGCCGCTGGCCAAATGGGCGATGCTGCTCGCCGGCAATTACCGCTGCGTGACCAGGGACGGCATGCGCACAGCGCAGGAAGCCGTGCACAGCGACATCGAGACTTCGCGCTCGGTCTATAATTTCGTCAACGATCTGGTCGTGAAGCTCGGCGCCTTGCCGAGCGATCTCGTGCCGTTCGAGAAGTATGCCGCCGCCGCGCAGAGCCTGTCGCGACCGGCCTCGGCCGCCCGCGCGCTGCAGAACGGTGCGCCTAATATCGAACGCGCCGACAAGCTGGTGCAGCTCATCGCCAAGCAGAAGGGCCTGAGCCATCCGGCGATCGACGCACAGGTCACGCTGGTCGATGCCCGGCTCGATGCCAACCGCAAGAAGGCGGCGGCCTGATCGGCATCTTCAACAATTCATCTCGCAAAGCCCGGACGGCAACGTCCGGGCTTTTGCATGTGCGGATCGGCGTTGACGCATTCGGGCATTGCCGCATAACGAAGCAGCCGGGGCCTTTTCGGCCGCAAGTTGATGCAGCTCAGCGCTTGAGATCGCAAGTCTGGCTTCACAATCCAAACGGATAGGTGTCCGGCATGTCTTCCAGTTCGTGCGTCTCGAACGGCGCAACCGGCCCGGTCTGGTTGAACCAGATATATTCGTCGAACTGGTCGGGCAGCACGGCTTGGAAATAATGGCTCGCCCGTTCTGTCTGCGGCCGGTAGATCACCCCGATCGCGCGTTCCAGCCGCGGCATGCGCAAGGCCTGAGCGAGATCGGGGGCCGCCTGCCGGAGATTGAGCAGGAACGACGGGATTTCCGTTTCGTGGCAGACATGCTCGTAGCTGTCCGCGAGCGACGGCACGATCGCTTTCACCTCCATTGGCCCGTCCCAGTCCGACGCCGCCGCCACTTGGCCGCCATGCGTGCCGAAGCCGATCAGATAGGCCTTGTCGCCATATTCCCGGCGGCAGAGATGGCCGAGATTGTGCTCGCCGCGCGAATGCATCTCGGTCGCCGCCGCGTCGCCGATATGCGAATTATGCGCCCAGACCACGGCCTTGCTGTCAGGCCCATAGAATCCGAACAGCGTCTTCAGGGTTTCAAACATGTGAGTGTCGCGCAGGTTCCAGGAGGCGCGAGAGCCATAATACATGATGCGGTAATAGCGCTCGGCATTGGTGATCAATCGCGCATTCTGCATCGCGTCCATGAAACGCTCGCCGTCCCGTTCAGCATAAGCGTTGCGCTTCTTCATCAGGTCGGTCAGCACCTCGGTCACCGCCGGCTCGCAATTGTGATAGGTGCCGGTCAGCGCCGCATGCCCATAGGTGGCAGGATCGGATTGCCACGGCGTGAGACAGCCATAGCGTTCACGCGCCACCCTCGCGGTCTGCGGATCGACATCGTCGAGATATTTCAGCACCGCACGGATCGAGTCGTAGAGTGAATAGAGATCGAGCCCGTGAAAGGCGGCGCGGGCGCCGGGCTTCTTCAGCGCATTATGCGAGCGCAACCAGTCCACAAAGGCGCGCACTTCATTGTTGCGCCACATCCAGGTCGGGAAGCGCGCAAAGGCAGTCCATTCCGACGGCGGATATTCCAGATGTCGGACATAATGGTCGATCCGGGCTGCGTCGGGCCAATCGCCCTCAATGGCGACGAAGCGGAAGCCCCGCTTTTGGATCAGTTCGCGCGTGATGCGCTCGCGCATCCGGTAGAATTCGGAGGTGCCGTGCGTAGCCTCGCCCAGCAGCACCACCTTGGAATCCCCGATCCGCGCCAGCAGCCGATCCAGCGGTGCCGATTCGATCTCATCGAATGGATCGCAGGCGGCGGCAACCTTCTGCGCCAACGTCTGCTCGCGCGGCCGGGCGGACGGCATGGTTCGCGCCGGCGGCTCCTTCAGGCTCGGCGCCCAGCCCTCTTCGCCGACCAGCGGAACGAACCGCACATCCGCCAGGTCTTCGCGCTTGAAGTCCTGTTCGGAGATGCGCGTGATCCGCACCAGTTCTTGCACGCTGCGGTCCTTGCCGACCGGAATCACCAGCCGCCCGCCAATCCTGAGCTGCAGCTTGAGGGCGTCGGGGACCTTGGGACCGCCGGCCGCGACCACAATGCCGTCATAAGGCATGTGCTCGGGCCATCCCTTGGTGCCGTCGCCGTGCAGGACATGCACATTGTCGTAGCCGAGATCGGCCAGCGTGGACGCGGCCTTCTCGGCCAGCTGCCCGATGCGCTCCACCGTGTAGACTTCGCCCGCGATCTTCGACAGAACCGCGGCCGCATAGCCTGATCCTGCGCCGATCTCGAGCACATGTTCCCCGCCCTCCAGCGCCAGCGCCTCGATCATGAAGGCGACAATGTAAGGCTGGGAAATGGTCTGTTCCTGCTCGATCGGAAGCGGCGAATCCTCGTAGGCGAATTCGCGCAGATGCGCCGGCAGGAATGCTTCGCGCGGCACGCTGCGCATCGCGTCGAGCACCAGCGGCGAGCGCACGCCGCGGGCAAAGATGGCCTTCTCGACCATCTCGTTGCGCTGCTTGACGAAATCTTCGGGCGACGGGGCCATAATACACTCCCGCATAATTTATCAAACTAACACCCACAATCGATAGCGGCTTGACCAGGATCAATGTTCGGCGGGCTGTATCGGCGCCTGATACAATAAATTTTACAGAATGCGGCCGGCCTCTCCACTCTGGAGCCCAGTATGCGTGTCGGCGTACCGAAGGAAATCAAGAACAACGAATATCGAGTCGGCGTCGTCCCCTCGACGGTGGCCGAACTGGTGACGCGCGGTCATGAGGTCTTGGTCGAAACGCAGGCCGGCGCCGGCGCGGGGCTGCCCGACGCGGATTACCTCAGCGCGGGCGCCGCCATCGCCGCCGATTCAAATATGATTTTCGCGCGGGCAGACCTGATCGTGAAAGTGAAGGAACCGCTCGCTGCGGAGCGCAAGCGCCTGCGACCGGGACAGATGCTGTTTACCTACCTGCATCTGGCGCCCGACCGCCTGCAAACGGAAGAGCTGATGGCGTCAGGAGTCACGGCCATCGCCTATGAAACCGTCACCGATGCCGAGGGCCGGCTCCCCTTGCTGATGCCGATGTCGGAAGTGGCGGGCCGCCTGGCGCCGCAGATCGGCGCGCATTATCTGGAACGTACGCAAGGCGGGCGCGGCATCTTGCTCGGCGGCGTGTCCGGCGTGGCACCCGCGAAGGTGCTGGTGATCGGCGCCGGAACAGTCGGCGGCAACGCGGCGCTGATCGCAACCGGCATGGCCGCCGACGTGACCGTGACCGCGCGCAATCCGGACTCGCTGCAGCGCATCGCTGTCCAGTGCGGCTCGCGGCTGCGCACGGTCACATCCACGCCGGCTGCAATCGCCGCGCTCTGTGAAGAATCCGATCTCGTCATCTGCACAGCCCTGGTGCCCGGCGCCGCCGCGCCAAAACTTGTGTCGGCCGCCACTGTCAAGGTCATGAAGCCGGGCGCGGTGATCGTCGATGTCTCAATCGACCAGGGCGGCAATGCCGAGACGTCGCGCCCGACCACGCATTCCGATCCGATCTTCGTCGTGGACGGCGTGACGCATTATTGCGTGACCAATATGCCGGGCGCGGTGCCGCGCACATCGACCTTTGCACTCAACAATGCGACCAGGCGGTTCGTGCTGGCGCTGGCCGACAAGGGCTTTCCCCGCGCCCTCGCGGAGGATGAGCACCTGCGCAACGGCCTGAACATCCAGGACGGCCGCATCACCTGCAGGGCGGTGGCCGATGCCTTGAATCTGCCCTTTTCGCCGCCCCGGCTCTAGGCGCCTGCATTCACGAAGACGCGGCACCGGCCGGTTGATTCAGGTCAAGGCCGGTTGTGCAGATGAGGTCAATCTGTGATCGTTTAAATCGTGGAGATGGATCATGAGCGGACTCGAAAGTCTCGATCACACTGTCCAGCTCACACATGTCTGGATCAACGATCTGGATGCGCGGCTGGAATGGGACAACAAGGCCCGCAGTTATCGCCTGCTGAAGGCGGTGCTGCACGCCATCCGGGACTGGTTGTCGGTGAACGAAGCCGCCAATCTCGGCGCACAATTACCGGGATTGCTGCGCGGCGCCTATTACGAGCAATGGCATCCGGCGAAAACGCCGGTGAAAAGCCGCTCCATGGACGATTTCCTGGCGCAGGTGAACGAACATTTCCGGCGTGATCCGCTGCCCAACACGGCGCAGGCGGTGATGGAAGTGTGCCATCTGCTGAACAAGAAGATCACGGCCGGCGAAATCGAGGATGTGCGCAATTCGATGCCGAAAGAGATCCGCAATTTCTGGCCGGAACCCTATCGCGAGCCGGGCGCGCCGCGCACGTAAACAGGCCCGAATTCCGGCCCGCTCGGCTGAGCGTCCGGTGCGAGCGGTCTACTGCCTCGCCGCGGCCCGTTCGCGGCGCCGGTCGTGCGACGATTTCGAATAGAATTCGCGTTTGGCGTCCAGCATCAGCAGATCGGCGCGCTTCACGACGGCTTCCAGCCGTTCGCCCGGTCGGCTGGTGGCGATTCCCATCGACAGGCTGAGCGTCAGGTCGGGATAGAAGTGGTTGTTGACCTCCACCAGGTCGTGCAGCGATTCCAGCACCATTTCGCCGCCGGCGGCGTCGGTGGCCGACAGCAAAACGGCAAACTCGTCGCCGCCGATGCGTGCGGCGCAATGCGGCTTGTCGACCAGGGAATTCAGCACCTCGCCCGCCCGCCGCAGCAGCGCGTCGCCGGCGGCGTGGCCCAATTCGTCGTTCACCACTTTCAGGCCATTGAGGTCGGCCATCACGATGGTGATCGGCTGCGGGCCCTTGCGCTCCAGCCGGTTCAGTTCGTCGACATAGTAGGAGCGGTTATACAGCTTGGTCAGCACGTCGTGGGTGCCGAGATATTCCAGATAGGCTTCGGCCTTCTTGCGCGCGGTGATGTCGGTGAGCGCCACCTGCACCAGCGACCAGTCCTGCTCGCGTCCCGGCAGCACCGAGAATTGCAGCAGCAGATTGAGCTTGCTGCCGTCGAGCGCGTAATTGACCACCTCGCGCTGCTGGAACAGCTTGCCGTCCCACAGGTCGATCAGCTGCTCGCGAAAATGCTGCTCCATGTCGCCGCGGAATATGTCGGGAAGATGCCGCAGCAGGGTATCCTTGTCGGGCGCGCCGAACAGTTCCAGCGTGCGGGTGTTGACGTCGAGCACGCGGATTTCGCTCATGCAACGCGCCACGAATTCCTCATGCACGTCGGTGAAGACGCGGAAATCCTCAATGCCGCGCTCGCGCACCTCGTCGATCAGCCGCTTCACCGCGCTGAAATCTTCGACCCAGAGCGAGACCGGTGAATACGAGAATAGGCCGCGCGCGTAATTCTCGCTGTCGGACAGGCTGCGGCGCGCATTCTCGCGCTCGGTGACGTCCTCGATCGCGATCAGCACGCGGTCCCAGTTTGCCTCATGCCCCGGCACGATCGCGCCGTTGAGCTGGATGTCGAGCCGCTCGCCGGTCAGCGAGTAGTTGACGGTGTTGCTGACGAACTGCGACCTGCCGTCCCAGAGCTGCGCCAGTTCCTCGATGAAGGTCGTCAGCATGTCGTCGCGGAAGATACGGCCGAGATTCTCCACCAGATGCGGCAGGTCGCGGGCGCCGAACAGCGTGAGCGTCTTGCGATTCACCTTCAGCACGCGCAGGCGGCTGGAACACTCCTTCACGCGCGCCGGATCCTCGCGCAAATGGGCGCGCAGATCGACGACGCCCTTGGCCCGCCACTCGTGGAACAGCGCCTTCAGCTCGCTGTAATCCTCGAGCCAGAGCGACACCGGCGCGAGATCGAACATCTCGGCGTCGTCGCCGCCATGCGACGAATGAGTGTGTGAGGAGCGGTTGGACTGGGGGAACATGAAAGGCCTGTGCGCTGAAGGCAAGCTGGCTGACGCCGCGCTTACAAGAATACCCGATACGTTCTTGTGATATGTCGGCGGAAAGTTTTCAACCGGAACCTGCGACGTTTCAACATTCAACGGCATAAATGTGCCGCATGACGGCCATTCGTTACGACGCGGCTGTGATCGCATGCCTGATCCGGCGCAACGGCGGAACCCGCCCTTCCCTCGCCGCACGACTCCCCCCATATTCTCGGCATAATGGCGAAATCTCCTCCGAAAAAGCCCAAGGATTACGCGAAACCGACGCGCGCCAAGGCGCACCGGCCGGACGCGCCGGCGCACGATCCGGCGCTCGACGACTTGCTGAATCCGGGGATTTCCCGGGGTCGCGCCGGCGTCGGCTCGGGAACCGGCCTGCAGCCGCCGCCCGACAATTCCTTCACCCGCCGCGCCGACCGGGCGGCGGAGCACACCGCCCGCAGCTCTGCGCCCAGGGAATTCAAGGAGAAACCGCAATCCGGCTATGTCGCGCGCGCGCCCTATGAGGGGCCGCCGATCAGCGGACTGGATCCCGCGCTGGCCGAACAGCTCGGGCTGGGCGATATCGACAATGCGCCGGTGGAACTCGCCCGCGGCGTCACCGGCGCCTCTGCCAGCAATGCCGCGCTGGAAAAGCTGCTGCGCGAGGGCCGCGCGGAATTCGCCCCCGACACCGCCTGGGTGCCGCACCGGCCGCCGCGGCCGGAGAAGTCGGAGGGCGGGCAGCGCTTCGTCATCAGGTCCGATTTTGAGCCGATGGGAGACCAGCCCACCGCGATTGCAACGCTCGTAGAAGGCGTGAAGCTCGGCGATCGTACACAGGTTCTTCTCGGCGTCACCGGATCGGGCAAGACCTTCACCATGGCCAAGGTGATCGAGGCCACCCAGCGCCCGGCGCTGGTGCTCGCTCCCAACAAGACGCTGGCGGCGCAGCTTTACGGGGAATTCAAGACCTTCTTCCCCGACAACGCGGTCGAATATTTCGTCAGTTACTACGACTATTACCAGCCGGAAGCCTATGTCCCGCGCACCGACACCTATATCGAGAAGGATTCCTCGATCAACGAGCAGATCGACCGCATGCGCCATTCGGCCACGCGCGCCCTGCTCGAACGCGACGACGTGATCATCGTCGCCTCGGTCTCCTGCATCTACGGTATCGGCTCGGTCGAGACCTATTCGGCCATGACCTTCTCGGTCAAGAAGGGCGACCGCATCAACCAGCGCCAGCTCATCGCCGACCTGGTGGCGCTGCAATACAAGCGCACGCCGGACTTCTCGCGCGGCACCTTCCGGGTGCGCGGCGACACCATCGACGTCTTTCCGGCGCATTATGAGGACCGCGCCTGGCGCATCTCGCTGTTCGGAGATGAAGTCGAGAAGATCGTGGAATTCGATCCGCTCACCGGCCGCGACACCGACGAGCTGCAATTCGTCAAGATCTACGCCAATTCGCACTATGTGACGCCGCGCCCGACCCTGATCCAGGCGATGCAGAGCATCAAGGCCGAGCTGAAATGGCGGCTGGCGCAGCTCATCGACGCCGGGCGGCTGCTGGAAGCGCAACGCCTTGAGCAGCGCACGCTGTTCGACCTCGAAATGATGGAAGCCACCGGCTCCTGCGCCGGCATCGAGAACTATTCGCGCTATCTCACCGGCCGCAAGCCGGGCGAGCCGCCGCCGACTTTGTTCGAATATGTGCCGGACAACGCCATCGTCTTCGCCGACGAGAGCCACGTCACCATCCCGCAGATCGGCGGCATGTATCGCGGCGACTTCCGCCGCAAGGCGACGCTGGCGGAATACGGTTTCCGCCTGCCCTCCTGCATGGACAACCGGCCTTTGCGCTTCGAGGAATGGGACGCCATGCGCCCGCAGAGCGTGGCGGTGTCGGCGACGCCGGGCCACTGGGAACTGGAACAGTCCGGCGGCGTGTTCGCCGAACAGGTGATCCGCCCCACCGGGCTGATCGACCCGCCGGTCGATATCCGCCCCGCCCGCACGCAGGTGGACGATCTCGTGGGCGAGGTGCGCGCCGTCGCGCAAAAGGGCTATCGCTCGCTGGTCACGGTGCTGACCAAGCGCATGGCGGAAGACCTCACCGAATACCTGCACGAGCAGGGCATTCGCGTGCGCTACATGCACAGCGACATCGACACCATCGAGCGCATCGAGATCATCCGCGACCTGCGGCTGGGCGCCTTCGACGCGCTGGTCGGCATTAACCTGCTGCGCGAGGGCCTCGACATTCCCGAATGCGCGCTGGTCGCGATCCTCGACGCCGACAAGGAAGGCTTTCTGCGCAGCGAGACCTCGCTGATCCAGACCATCGGCCGCGCCGCCCGCAACGTCGACGGCCGCGTCATCCTCTATGCCGACAAGGTGACAGGGTCCATGGAAAGAGCCATGGCGGAGACCGGCCGCCGCCGCGAGAAGCAGGAGGCCTACAACACCGAACACGGCATCACGCCGGAATCGATCAAGAAGAATATCGGCGACATTCTCGGCAGCGTGTACGAGCGCGACCACGTGCTGGTGGACACGGGTGACGGCGGCGGCGACTTCGGCGACGCCGCAACCATCGGCCACAATTTCGAGGCGGTGCTGGCCGATCTCGAGGCGCGCATGCGCGCCGCCGCCGCCGATCTCGATTTCGAGGAGGCCGCGCGGCTGCGCGACGAACTCAAGCGCCTGCGCGCCACCGAGATGGCGGTGAGCGACAATCCCGGCGCGAAGCGCCTACCCTCTCCCCCTGTGGGAGAGGGTGGCCGCGCGCAGCGCGGCCGGGTGAGGGGGCAGGCCTCACACACACGCCCGCACAAGCCCTCGCTCGACGAAATGGGCATCGCCACCTATCACGAGGTGCTGCCGGACCGGACCGGCACCAAAGGCCGCAAGGGCCCTCACCTGCCCGATCTGGATTCCATGGGGCCGGGCGTTGAATCCGTTCCGGCGCGCAAATCGGAAGGCCCGCGCTCAAGCGCCGGCAAGCCGGGGCAACGGGGCGGGTTCAAGAAGCGGGGACGTTAAGGCGTTTTCGACGCGCCCTCACCTCTCCACCGTCATGCCGGGGCTTGACCCGG